>Ga0078972_1000185_pt1 | contig 259233 bp, 235 predicted proteins | sample YelNatPaOPGAMG01_FD_67568 | JGI IMG/M metagenome (GOLD analysis project Ga0078972, IMG submission 67568) | Hot spring thermophilic microbial communities from Obsidian Pool, Yellowstone National Park, USA - OP-RAMG-01 (SPADES assembly) (version 2) | ecosystem: Environmental > Aquatic > Thermal... | reverse complement strand
TCACAGCACTTTGCTTGTAAACGCTAGCTTCTTTCTAGTGCACATAACGCACTTTTCAAGTGCCCGCGAGCTGCAGTGAGCGCTGGCGCGCGCGCGCGGTACGAGCTTCCAGGTTCTCGGGTTCTCGGGGTGCTCGAGGACGCCGGGCGCCGCTTTCTTCACTTCAAGGTAGAAGGCGAGCCAGCCCTCGCCCTGCGGCCAGTACCTCCCGCTCAGTTCCGCCCTCCCCCTTGCGACGCCGTAGAGCGCGAGGCCTCCCTCGACCCCGGCGCTTCTCGTCGCGTAAACGAAGACTTCGCGCTCCTCCAGCCGCTGCAGAACCCAATCGAGCCTCCCGTTCACGCCCCACACCATCCAGCTCTCGGGTTTCCCCCTCAGCAGCCCGCTCCTCCTGCTCCTCATGTCCTGGAGGCTCCAGGAGAGGTTCTCGGGGCTGCCCTTCAGCAGGAAAGCTTCAGCCACGCTCTTTTCTATCGCGAGCGGTTAAAAACGCTTTCCCAGCAGCTCGCAAAGGCTTTAAAAGGTGGAACGCTGTTTCAGCGTGGCAGGCGGTTGCCTGATCAACTTGCTGAGCTCCTCGCACCCTCACTTCCGCTCCTTCCTGGTTGAGGGGCTTTGGGGCTTCCCCGATAACAAGGTGAACAGGAGGAGGTGGAGCCTGCTGGAGCCTGGCGGCGAAGCGCTCCTCTACTTCGAGCATAGGGGGGTGAAGGGCGTTTGGGGTTTGGCGAGGGTTGTTGAGGTTTTCGAGCGTAGGGAGCCGGTGGGCTACTGGGTTGAGAGGCCGAGCGGTTTCCCGCTCCAGGTTCGGTTGGAGCTTGTGGAGCCTGTGCGGTGCAAGCCTTCTCCCGGTAGCCCTATCGATGTCTCCTGGTTTGACGGTGTGACTCCCCTTAGGAGGGAGGAGGCTGCGGCGTTGGGTGTGAAGCTGCTTAAGCCGAGGATGGATAGGTGGTCGCTCATCGTCTTCAACGTTGAAGCAGCGTACTCGAGCGAGATTTTCGAGCGGTTGAAGAACGAGTTTACATCGAGGAATAGGAGGGTTCAGCTTAGGAAGCTTTCGCACGAGGAGGTGAAGGAGATTCTAGCCGAGATGGGGAGGATGCAGGGCAAGTACGTGAACCCTGAGGAGCCGATCGACGAGAAGCGGCTGGACGTGGCTTGGAGGAGGATCCAGCGGGGTGTACCATACGCGGTTTTCGAGGTGTGCATCGGCGGGGACCTGTACGCCGACTTGATGAAGCTGAAGCACGCGGTGGACCTTTGGAACTCGATCGCTGTGCTCGTCACCACGAGGGATAGGGTGGAGGAGGCGAGGAAGTGGATTGAAGGCGCGCTGCACGAGGTCGCCCAGAACTTCAGGATCGTGACCGTGGAGGAGGTCGTCGAGCTCTACGAGAGGAAGAGAAGCTACAAGGAGCTGGAAGCGAAGCTGGGCCTCGTCTAGCCGAAACCGCCTTTCTACCCCTCCCCCCACGGGTTCGCGATGAGCGGGAAGAAGGAGGAGAAACCTGTAGAGCAGAAGAAGGAGAAAGAGAAGAAGAAAGCCCCCAAGTGCCGCTAAACCGCGCCAGTTCCTTGTAGAGTAAAGCGCGCGCTAAATAGTGCACTGTTGGAGTAGGTTCGCGCTCGCGGTACAGCTAAGCTTATAAGCCGAGGGTAGAGTGCCGCTCGATGAGCGTCTATCACGCTAACGATTTGCGGAAGATCTCGGGCGGCATGAAAGGTAGGCATGTGAAGGTGAAGAGGAAGTACTGGATGGGGAGACCCCCCATCGAGACTCTGCTGGGCGGGGACAGGGTGCTTGTCGTGCGTGCGAGAGGCGGTACTCTGAAGACTAAGGTCAAGTTCGCCAGCTACGCTAACGTTGTCGATCCAAAGACGGGGCAGTGCAAGAGGGTTAGGATTCTAAGGGTCGTGTCGAACCCCTCGAGCAAGGACTACGATAGGAGGGGAGTGATCACAAGGGGTGCGGTTATCGAGACGGAGATTGGAAGGGCGAGGGTCACGTCGAGGCCTGGACAAGACGGCACCGTTAACGCGGTGCTCATCTCGTAGAGCGCGTAAGCAAAACTCGCAGAACCTTAGGTGTTCGCTCGTGTCTCACGGTAGCGTTCGCGTGAAGCTGATTGCCGAGGATGCTTTTAAGGGGAAAGCTTTCGTAGCCGGCTACCACGGGATCGGCTTCGTCGGCTTCCTGGCTGTGAAGCACATGGTGAAAGCGCTGCGAGGTAGGAAGATCGGGTACGTAGTCTCCCCCTACATGCCGCAAGTCGTCAACGCGTCTGCCGAAGGGATCGCAGCGCCCTACGAGCTGTACGACGTGGGGTCGGCAGTGGTCTTCCTGCCGAACGCACCGCTAACGCGCCACGACCTCCTGCGCGTCCCTTACGCCCTCGCCGAAGCCAGCTTGGGGGGAGGGGCGAGCGTGGCGCTGCTTATAGGTGGACTTGACGCCAGCTACAGGAAGGGCGACGGGCGTGCTCTTAGATACGCTGCGACCAACGCCTTCCTGAATCGCTACGGTAGGTTCGTCGAAGGAGAGTACCCGCTCGAGGAGGGCTTAGCGATCGTTGGGCCTTTAGCGGCTATGCTAGCCTACTACGAGGCTCACGGCTTCCCGGCGGTAGCTGTACTACCTTACGCGGATCCGACGAGCGCGGACCCGCTAGCGGCTAAAGTCGCAGTAGAGTACGCTGCCCGTGTTCTCGGGGTGCCTATAGATACTGAGGAGCTTGTAAAGCTGGCTGAGGAGAAAGCTAAGCTGGAAAAGGAGCTTGAAGAGATCAGGAGGAAAGCGGCTCAAGAGGAAGGCAGGGCGGCGAAGCTGCCTCAGTTTTACGTCTAGGTAGCGGTGGAGATCAGCTGAAAGATGAGCTTTGCGAACGAGATAGCGTCTTCGACGCTCGTGAAGCGCCTCATGTAGACCCTGTAGCCAAGCCTCCTCAGCTTCTCCGCTGCAGATTCAGCAACGTTTCTCCCCCTCTCGTAGATGACTAAAACCGCCTTGTAAGAGCCCATCCCTGCCACGTACCAGGCCGCGTCGGAGGCAAGGGTTCTAGCGGTTGAGGGATCTTCGAGGTCTATCGAGCTTTCGTACTGGGAGAGAGGGTAAATGGAGTCGAGCTCCAGCGGTACCACGCCGTAAGCGCTCGATAGCACCGCCACGTGCACCCTACTCCTCGTCTCAGGAGACGCTGCGAGGGCTTTGGAAAGCTCCGCAATCCACCCGAACCTGGAGAACGGCTTAACGTCGGTTTCCAGGGCCAACACGAGGAGGTCGGCTTGAGGAGGCGTGTAGCGATCCCTCAGCCTAACCGCGTGCCTGTAGACTTCCGGCCTCTCCCTGCTCAGGAGGTCGTAGTAGAAGCGCCCGCTGACGGAGCCTTTAGTCACGTAGTGGTGCCTCTCCACGTACGCCACGTACCTCCTGAACTCCTTTAACGCTTGGAAAAGAGCTGGGTGGCTTCTAGCCCTCTGCTCCACAAGCTCCCACAACCTACCCTCTCTGATCGCGTTCTTGATCCTCCTAAGCTCTCCTCTCAAAACGTGAAGGTTGTGGAGCGCGAGCTTGTACACTCTCTCCTGGACTGGCATCTCTCTGAGCTCTTTGACGCTAGTTCGTGCGCACACGGGGCACTCGCAAGGTAAATCCCCCAGCTCCTCCAACCTGAACACGCCGTAAGGTGTCATGTACCTCCCGTCCTTCGCGTAGAGCGCGTAGGAAGCGGAGTCGAAGAGGTCAGCGCCCATCGCCACCGCGAGAGCGAGCATGTGCGGGTTGCCAGCCCCGAACAGGTGGACAGGCTTCCCCGGCGGGAGGTTCATTTTAGCCGTCATCACGAGGCGCACCAGCTCTGCGTAGCTGTAGTTGGCCATCAGCTGCACCGGCCCCCCTATGCCGTACACGTCGAAGCCCATGGTCGAAAGCTCGCGAGCAGCTCTCGCAACGATGTCGAGGTACAACCCTCCTTGAACGGGACCCACGAGCAGCATGCCGTCCCTGTCGACGCAGAGCGCTTCTCTCGCCCTTCGAAGTGTCTCCTCAACCTCCTTTGCGACAACCTCGCGGGGCGAATTGTGCCTAGTCGGAATGTCGAGAATTACGCCTATGTCACTGCCGAGCTTCACCTGGTATTCAAGTATCTCAAGGGGGGCTACCTCCACCTCACCGTACTCCATCAGCTGGTACGCGCCGGAGTCCGTCATTACGGGCGTCGGCACGCCGAGGAGAGAGTGCACACCCAGCTCGGTCCCGATGTCCCCAAACCTCCTCTTGATCAAGTAGGAGTTCGTCATTATCAGCTTGAAGCCGAGGTCTACGATCTCGCTCGGTGGAACTACGTTCCTGCTTGGATCGACAACCGGGGCTAGGGCTGGGGTCTCTACGACCCCGCTTTTCGTCTCAAGCCTTCCGATTCTGCCCAGCAGGTCAACGTCCTCTATCTCGAACCGGTCGCTCATGATTTCTGCTTAGCCTTCCACTCCTCGACGAACTTCTCGAAAACGCTTCGAACCCTGTCGGCTAGCGGTCCAGCCCCCTCAACACCCCTTTCGGTGACTCTTATCCGATCCATGACTGTTATCACTCGAGCCTCGGGCATGTACTTAACCATCTTTGGGAATACTTCCTCAAGCCTCCTCGCAAGCTCCTCCATATCCAGGGGAGGCTCGGTTAAGCGGATCTCGGCGATAAAGTGGCCGTAGACTATTAGGCGCGGGTAGGTCTCGCCGCTAGGCGTTCTCGCGTCTTTAAGCACGACATTGTACCTAGAGGTTTCGTAACCGAGCAGTACCCCCTCGAAGCTTTGGCCGTCGGACGTTCTCACGACCACGTGCTTGTCCAGCAGCGAGCTCAGCTCCGCGTTGAACCTCCTGGCAGCCGAGTCCACAAAACTCACAAAGCTTCACCCGCGCTGGTCCCGAGACCCACCTTAAATAACTTATTACATTTAGCGCGCGTGCTAGGGATCGGAAACTTTTTAATATGAAGGATCGCCGCGGTACGCGTGAGGCTTCGGGTGTCCTCCGTCGAAACCTACGATTACGCTAAAGTTGCAGCGTTGACCATGAGCGGGGAAGGGTTCGAAGTTCGTTTGGAGCTGCCGCTTCGGGTGTTGAACGAGGTTGGTTGGGAACCCGCGGCTGGCGATGAGCTGGAGTTGGAGCTATCAGCCGACGCGGGAGATGTAGACGCTTGGGAAGTGGTTCTTTCCGGGACGCTTTTGAAGGCGGGAGAGAGTGAAGCAACGTACACGTTCGGTGGGCTCCTCTGCACGGTGAAGGGGGCTGAGGTTAAACCTTTCAAGAAAGTTTACTTGAAGCTTCGCTCGGCGCGTGCTAGCTTGGGATCTGCACCAAGCTAGAGAAGAGTTGCGGCTTTAGGCTCGCGATAGGGAGCAACACCGCTTTTTCCGATGAAGTTTTATATGCGAGGCTCCTTTGCGGAAGCGATGGCTGTTACAAAGAAGGAGCTAGAGGAGCTGGTTTCTTGGGTTAGATCTTCCTCGAGGAGGGTCCGGGTGCGTTTCCGGGGTTACCGCTACACGGTTGTCATCGGGAGGTACGTTGAGGCTGCAGACCCCTCGGGGCGGGTTGTACCGTGGATCTCCGCGTTCGGGTCGCGGGCCCCTCACGACGTGCTATCAACGCTGCCGGTGGAGGAAATACTGGTGGAGGAGGGGGGCGCTCTAAGGACGTTTGCATCCATCGAGGAGCTGTTAGCTTACGCAGGCATCAAGCGCGCTCGCCCGTAGAACGCGGGGTAAGCTTGGGAAGCCGCGCCGTCTAGCTTGGCGCGCTCAGCTGGTGCACGCTAATCTCCCACTTTAACAACCTGCTGTACTCCCGGTCGAACCAGAACCTCCCTTGAAAGCGTTTACCTGATAGCGCGTGGAGCAGCCACACCCTGTCATCCTCCCACATTTCCGAGAACGGCAGATCGCTCAGCTTGTACCAGCGCGGCGCAGCCTCCTCGCTCTCCCTCGGCTCTCCTTCGAAATCCCTCGAGAGGAATACGTATACGAGCCAGTCGGGCTTGGAGTCGATGGAGTAGAACTCGAGCGCCCCAACCGGCTCCAGGGAGCGCACGCGCACGCCAACCTCCTCGAAGACCTCCCTGACAGCAGCCTCCTCCGGCATCTCACCGGGCTCGATTCTGCCTCCAACGCCGTTGATCTTGCCGGCGCCGAACCCCCTCTTCTTTCGTATGAGCAGCACCTCGCCATCGCGGAGGAGGAAGCAGAGCACAGCTCTCGTCGTCAACGCACAGCACCCGAACTGAGGAGCTCGACCCTGTTGAGCATCGCCCGTAAAAGCTCGCGTAGACCTGTCTCCAGGTCCCCGCTGCGCAGCCCGCTCACTACGAGGCTTATCATCTCTTCGCAGCTGAAACCCTCCAGCCAAGCGCGGGCCGCGAGCGCTTCGAAAAGGTCTTCCGGCTGCAAGGGTCCACGCCTCGCCAAACCCTCCCCTCTCGCCACTCTACGGAGAACTTTGTCGGGAACCTTCACGCCCACAGGCCGGCCCGTCTCTACCGTGAGCGCTGCTGAAACCACGAAGTTGACTATGGCATCGCCGAGCTCCGCGTACTCCTTGAGCGTGCCTTCGACGCGGACCATGTCAGCTCATCGCTTTCTCGCGCCATTCCTCCAGGAGCTTCTCGAAAACCGTTTTGGCCCGCGCAACTGCCGCTTTTAACGCCTCGAGCGCGCTCTCACCGCCGTCCGTGACGACCGTCAGCACGTATTCGTCGGTTAGCGGGTGCTCCTGCCTGTAGGCAGCGAACGCTACATGCTCGTCTCTGTTTAGCTCGTCTACAATGAGGTTTAGAAGAGTGTGGTCCTCACCTCTCAACCTTAGCGTGAGCCTATTCGGCTCCGCCTTCTCGACTGATATCTGAAGCTCCTCGGCCACGCGAACCCGTGCCGAGGACGCTTTTAAAGCGCGCGTTTACGCACCGCCTTGCTCCATTAGGGGGACAGCTTTCTTCAGTGCATCCTCGTAGTTAACAGCCAGCACGAGCTTTTCCTCCTCGTTCTCTCTCACAAGCCCGGCGCCCCTCAGCGCTTCGACCACCTCATCGATGGACCGGTTGTACGCGGTTGCCAGCACGGCAGCTAGCCTCTTAACCAGGGGCGCCGCATCGAGCTCCATAGTCTCAGCGTATCTCTCCGAGAACTCCTCCACCACCCTGACCGTGCTCTCGAAGTCCGCGTTGGTCTCTATGAAGCCGCCAGCCAGCTTAGCTCGGTAACCCTTAAGCTGCAGAAGCTCTACGATTGCGGACACAGGTATCCCAACTTTAAGCTTGGCAGCGGACAACAGCATGGTTACACTGTGCTTGAAAACACCCTTGCGGGGGCTCTGCCTCGAAAGCCTCCACTGCTTCACGAGAGCTAGCAGCTTAGCGTAATCCCCTCTCGCATCCTTGGAGTATTCCGGGATTATCAGCTTTACAGAGGTCCCCGACTGCTCTACAATCACGTTATCCACCACCTCGGAAACGAAGCTCAGGAACTCTGCAGCCTCCTTCGTTGTTCTGAACCTTAACGTGATTAGCTTCTTACTCAAAGCGCTCACCTGCAATTAGCGATAACCCTTGCGCGCTACTTCAGGAGGTAGTGTCGGCTGGCGATCTTCTTCCTCTTGTGCGTTTTCCTGCAGACAGGGCAATAGAGCCAGAGCCCCCTTCTCCTTAAAGGCGTCATGCAGCGGGGGCAGCGTACCAACACAAGCCCGAACTCAGGCCCTTTCGTGGAGAGCATGTAGGGCGGTTTACGCGAGATCACGTTTGCTCTCACTATGTCGCCGTAGCCGAAAACTTCGTACGTGCTCCTCAATCTCTCGTTGCTAGCTTCGCTGATGTGCAGGATGCCTCTAAATGGTACCGCGTAGCTCACCTTTCGAGTCTCGTTGTAATATATGTCGAGGTAGACAACAGCGTCTCTAACCCCCGTTACAACCGCGTAGACCACGTCTCCGAGCCTTGGGAGTGGCACGTCTCTAGCCTGAACTACCGCAGCCTCGTGCTTGGATGCATCAGCTTTCACAAACCCCACGGCCTTAGCCCTCACGAAGCCGTCGTGTACGTACGCTCCCGCAGATGGTAAATACTCCTCGACAACACCGATCTCGTCTCCCGGAACCACGAACTCTCCTTCAACCACACTAGCGTAGCCTAGGGCTCTGGAAAAACTTTCCGCAAGCGCACGCTACATGCCGCCGCTACGGCTTAAGCGTCGCAGTAAAAAGCGCTTTGCCAGCCATCGCTTCTACCAACCGTGCGAGCTACTAACCGCCCGTAGAACCGCCACTCGGACCCTGTGCTCTCTTTTAAAGTGGTGCGGCATTGTTGGCGGCAAACGAATCGTCTCCTCGAAGAGCGCTTCAGCCTCCGCGCCCTCCTCTTTGCACTTCCGCAACAAGTACTCTACAGTCTCGGCCTTGTGAACGCTGTAGACTATCTTCGACAGCCTTAAAGCGGAGCTGAGGAAGCTAACGTCAGCCCCCTTTCTGTGGACTCCGAAAGGTGGGTTCTGCACCGTGCAGCTAGCCTTCTTGGAAAGGGTCAGGCGCGTAACGTCGCTGCATACTGCGTCTACCACCGCGTCGACGCCGAGCTCCCTCGCCGAGGCTAGAGCGCGCTTCAAAGCTTCGAAGTCCACGTCTACGAGAAGGACGAAGGAGGAGCCCAGCAGGGCTGCACCCAGACCCAGCCTGCCAGTGCCCGCGCCCAAGTCTAGAACGAGCTCCGCTGGGAGGTCGCGGAACGTCATCGCAGCGATCCAGAGCATGCGAGCAGCGAGGTGCGGGGGGGTGGCGTACTGCTCAAGCTGCAGCTTCGGGTTGGGTAGCTGTGGGATCCTCGAGATAATGGTCTCGAGGTCGCGCTTTCGCAAGGCTCTTGTTGAAGCCCCGCCCGCGCCGCTCATGCTCCGGGCGAGGGCTGCCAGCGGTACCTCAGGATAGCCGCAACCCCTCCGAACACTCTCAGCAGCTCCTTACCCTCTCCAGTCTCGGTTGAAACGAGGATCACTTCAGCCCCGCTGTTTTCAGCCAGTTTACCCAGCTCCTCGATGACGGAGACTCGCTCGACAACATCGACGTTCGTAGAGCCGCAGGCGTTGCACCTGACAATCCCCCCCTCTTCGACAGCCGTCCAACCCTCAGCTCCGCAGGCTTTGCAGACGTAGTGGGCTCTACCGCCCTTGAGAGCCTCCGATATCAGGAGCCTCCTCACGACGCCGGCTTCAAGCGCCTTACGAACCTCCGCTTCGCCGTAGATGGCAAGCCCCGTGTCCCTCGATACGTTGTAGAGGAACTCGTTGACCGCTTCGCGCTCTTTCACGTACTGCACATCCTTCAGCAGCTCTTCCGCCCTGTTGACCAGCTCGTATATGCCGGCTTCGCCGCTGTACCCAACGTCGAACACGCCCAGCACCTTCTCCTTGAGCTGGTAGTGGAGGTAATCACCCTTCAGGAAGTCCTCCTTCGCGGGCCCCGGCCCCCCCACGATCACCCCCTTGAGGTCAGGAATGCCCAGGAAGATCTTGTTCGCGTACTCCCCCACCCTCTTGTAGAACTCGTGAGTTAACTGCTCGATTATGCGCTCGAACCTGCGGGCTGACTGGCCGCCAGACCTGTGCTTACGGGGGACTCCCGACTCTATCTCCTTGACCACCTCGAGCGTCTTACCTCTCAACACCCCGAAAGCAGCTTCCCCGCTGTCGAGGACTAGGAGACCGTAAGCCTCCTTAACGGCGACCATATCCTCCAGTATCTCAGTGTAGAAGCGCGAGTCGCACCTGTACAGCCAGACTTTCAGTTTCTGCGGCGGCTCGAGCACATGCACTTCCAGCTTCTCGTCCCCAGGGGCGTCCCCCGCCACGTAGCCGGCGAAGATCACCAGCCCGTTGGGTGGGGTTGTTTTGAAGAGCTTCAGCCGCTGCATAACTGCCGTGAGGGCATCGAGGACGTGGTGCCTCGTAGTTCGATCCTTGATGTTGGAAGCGGACGAGTATTCGCTCCTCAGCACCTCCGCTACCTCGCTGAGCGGCCTCCCCGCTGGGATGTAGAGCGAGATGAGCTCTGTGCCCCTCCCGCTCTTCCTCTTCAACTCCTCAAGGAACTTTTGCAGCTTGTACCGCTCAAGATCGGCCGACATGGACGTTCGTCCGCGAAAAGACCGTTTATAGGCTTATTGCCCGCTTTTAAGCGCCGCACTTACATCTCGCTCTTCATCCTGGTGTCCGAGCGCCCCTGCAGGGGTACTCATGGGCTCCGCGCCTCGCGTGCTTCACAGCCTCTTCAGCCCCGCGCGCTTAATGCAGACCGAAAGTAAAATTCTATAACAGGAAAGATAAAGAATATGCCTACACGGCTAGGCTGCCGAAAGAATGGAGTACATTAAAGAACATAGCGGGAGGGCGCGCGCCGCTTTTAAGGGGGCAGGCCGAAAGTAATGGTCTTCAGCGCCATTGACTTAAAGGGGTTGCTAGTTTGCTGAACCGCTCATGATCGCTATAGGCAAGGTAGTTAGGGTGACCCGGGACGGCAAGCTCGTGGTGAAAGCCGAGGCGCTACCCAAGCTCGGGGCTAAGGTGTACGATTCCTCAGCGAACGCGATAGGCTACGTGTACGATGTCATAGGCCCGGTAACCTCTCCCTACGTTGTAGTCAAGGTATCCTCGCCGGCTGTGCAGAGGCCGGATTACCTCGTGAACAGGCTACTCTACGCGTCGGAAGTTTCCCGAAAGAGGGGGGGTGCGCAATGAGCAAGTGCCCGAACTGCGGGTCTTCGAATCTCGTTTTCGACACGCACGCTGGAGAGGTGAAGTGCGCTGACTGCGGTTACGTCATCGAGGATGGAGCTGTAGATACAGGCCCCGAGTGGAGGGCTTACGACGGGGAGCAACGGCTGGCCCGGACGAGGGCCGAGCCCGTGAGGTTCCCTGTCTCCCTCTCGACCGTCATCGGGAGGAGCACAATGCTGGGAGCCGCCAGGAGAGCGGAGTTCGCTAGGCTTTCTCTGATCCAGGCATCGGTTTCAGGGGAGGAGGATAGGAGCATTAGAGCCGGTAGGGAGGAGATCAGCAGGCTCACAGCGGCCATTCAGTTACCCCAGCAGGTGAGAGAAGAGGCGATCCGCCTCTTCGCCCTCGCACAGAGGGCTGGGCTGCTCAAAGGAGGCAGCGTGGCTAACATGGCTGTAGCGTGCGTGGTTCTCGCCTGCCGGGAGTTCGGGGTTCCAAACCCCATGGCGAAGCTCTGCGAGATAGCGCCCGCCGACCAAAGCCGGGTCCGTCACAGCTACACTCTCCTCCTCCAGCATCTGGGGGACAAGCTGAAGCTCAAACCTCCCAGCCCTCTCAAGTACCTCCCGATGATCGCCAGCAAGCTGGGGTTGAGCGCGAAAGTGCAGCGCACAGCCGCAGAGATAATAAAAGCCGCTGAGGAGGGCCGTGTCCTCCTGGGCAAACCGCCGAGGAGCATCGCGGCAGCTGCCCTCTACATATCCTCCTCCATCCACGGAGAGAGGAAGAGCAGGACAGCTTTCGCGGCGGCAGCTGGGGTCACGGAAACCACCCTTAGGAAGCGTGTTAGAGAGCTGATGAAGAAGCTCGACGTGTACGTGCACGTTTAGCGTGCGGGGCAATCGAGCGAGCCTATGTACAAAAGGCTTTTTACCTCCTACCCCGCATTTAGTGGAGAGTGAAAGTATGCAAAGCGAAGCTAAAGAGCTGAGGCTGAGCGAGGGCGGCGGAGAGCAGCTCGAGAAACGCATCCTAGACATAGTGTCCGCATCGGGCGACGCCGGGGTTCTCCAACGCGACATCTGGCACCTTTTGAACATTGACAGCAGGAGGGGCAGCAAGCTCATTAAGCGTCTTGAGAGGATGGGTTTGATATCGAGAGAGGTCATCGTGCACAAGGGGAGGAAGGTCTACCTGCTCAAACCCACGCTCAAGCTCCGGCAGATCCCTAAGCTTCCCTCCGAGCTGGACTCTATCCCCTGCTTTTACTGCCCGCTCCTACCAGCCTGCACCGGCGAGCTATCGAAAATCCTCACGTGCGAGAAGCTCAACCGGTGGCTACTCGACTCGAGCGTGCCCCCAGCCGCTGAAGGCTAACCGCGCGAAGCTATTTAAAAGACCTCCCGCTAGCAGCCTGTGAGCTTGGTACGCTGTTTCGTAGCGGTGGACTTGGAGGATCCAGCTATCGCGTCGAAGATAGCCGCGATTCAAGAGCAGCTGGAAGCGGCAGGCGCTAAGCTTAAGCTTGTGGAGCTGGAGAACCTGCACTTGACCCTCAGGTTCATAGGCGAGATACCTCAAGATCTCGTCGAAAGGGTTGTCGAAGCCCTGCGGGGTGTGGAGTTCACGCCTTTCACCGTCCGCTTCGTGGGGCTGGGCGCTTTCCCCAACCCGAGAAGGCCGAGGGTCGTATGGGTTGGCGTCGAGGAGGGAGCGAGGGAGCTGTCCGAGCTCAGCGCGAAGGTTAACAGCGCGCTCGCCAAGCTCAGGCTGCCCAAGCCGGAGGAGGAGTTCACCCCCCACCTCACGATCGCCAGGGTGAAGAGCGGCGTCGGCAGCCTACCGAGGATCATCGAGGAGAACAGGAGCGTCGAACTCGGGTCGATGCTCGTCGACAAGTTCAGGTTGAAGAAGAGTACGCTAACCTCCAGGGGACCGATCTACGAGACGCTGTTCGAGGTGAAGGCGCGCAGCGTATGAGCAGAATTGAGGGACTGCTGCGCGAGGTCCTCGAGCGCGTGACCCCAACCCAAGCTGAGAGGGAACGCGTGTCGCTGGCGGTGGCGAAGGTCGTAGAGGCCTTAGAGCGCTCGGCTCGGGAGCTGCAGGCCGATGTCGAAGTTGAGGTGGAGGGCTCTTTCGCGAAGGACACATGGCTCTCGGGGGACGTGGATGTCGACGTGTTCCTACTTTTCGACCCGAGTGTGCCGGTCGAGGAGTTGAGACTCAAAGGTTTGCAGATCGCTAGGAAAGCTGCTGAATCGCTACGGATCCGCTCGAGGGAAAGGTACGCTTCCCACCCGTACCTTACGCTCGAGCTCGATGTTTGCGAAGTAGACGTGGTGCCGGCTTACAGGGTCCCTTCGCCCGAGCACATAAAGTCGCCGGTCGATAGGACGCCCTTCCACACAGCCTACGTTAAGAGCAAGCTCGATGCGGAACCGGGTTTGAGGGGGGAGGTGAGACTGCTGAAGCGTTTCGCCAAGGGGGTTGGCGTCTACGGGGCGGAGGTGAGGGTCGAAGGCTTCTCCGGTTACCTCCTTGAGCTCCTAGCTATCTACTACGGCTCGTTCCTCTCAACGCTGAGAGCATCCTCCGGCTGGAAACCTTTCCGGACGGTCGTCGATATCGAAGGCCACTACAGCGACCCGCGCGATGCCCTAAAGAGGTTCCGCGAACCGCTCGTGGTGGTAGACCCTGTGGACCCAAAGCGCAACGTGGCCAGTCCGGTCTCCCTCGACAGCATGTGCAGGTTCATAGCGGCTGCGCGAGCCTTTCTAAGAGAACCCAGCTTGGAGTTCTTTTACCCGAGCCCCTTGCAGCTGCCTACGCCCGACAAGCTTCTGTACCAGAGGAGCGTGGCGGCGGTCAAGCTGAAGGTGCCCCCCTTACCCGAAGACGTGCTGTGGGGACAGGCTAAGAGGGCTTTAAGGGCCTTGGCCCATGGTCTCGAGCGCTTCGGCTTCAGCGTGTTCGACGCGGCGGCTTGGGCCGGCGAAGGCGAGCTGGTGCTCCTCTTCGAGCTGGAAACGCTCGAGCTGCCACCGCTCGAGAAGCACCACGGTCCCCCGGTCTACTCGGATCACGACGAACGCTTTCTCTCGAAGTACGCGGAGGGGGGATGCGTTGCGGGTCCATACATCGAGGGGGACAAATGGGTCGTGGTTAAACCGCGTAAAGTGAGAAACGCGGGCGAGGCGCTTACAAAGCTGGTTTCAACGTACAACATAGGCGAGGACTTGACGCCTAGCGCTAAATCCGGGTTTAAGGTGCATATCGGAGACGATGTAGCCAATGCGTCGGCGAGCGAAGACTACAAGAAGTTCCTCAGCAGCTGGCTTGTGAGGAAGTACCCGTGGCTGCGGAGCTCTGGAACTTAAACTCGCGCCAGAGGCTGGTGCTCACATACCCCTACGCGGACGACTGGGAAGCCAGGAGGAGGATCGTAGAGCTGACGATGCTGGGCGTGAAAAGACTTGTGTTTGAGGGTCGTGTCGAGCTGTGGGGGTTGCGGGTCCTCGCTAAAGGGACGACGAGCGTCGTGGTCAAGGGTGAGGCCTTCGGAGCGCAAGTGGCGGTGAAGGCTAGGAGGATGGACGCTAACAGGTCATCGCTGCTGGCTGAGGCCGAGAGGCTCCGCCTTGCGAACAAAGTGGGAGTCGGCCCCCGCCTGCTCGCGGCCTCGCGTAACTTCCTCGTGTGGAAGTACGTTGAGGGGCTGCCGCTGGAGGAATGGGCGCTCAAAGCCAAGCCGAATGAGCTGCGGGTTGTCGCGAAGAAGCTGATCGAGCAGGCTCTCGCCCTCGACAGCATCGGGCTCGTGCACATGGAGCTGTCGAGGCTCGGCGACCACGTGCTGGTAACCCCACAGCTTGACGTTGTGATATTCGATTTCGAGACCGCGAGCACGACCAGCTTGAAGAGCAACGTCACCCAGGTCCTTCAGGGGCTCCTAGTCAGGGAGAAGGAGGTCGCAGCGAAGTTCAGGCTGGCTCTAGGCGTGTCGAAAGAAGAGGCGCTGGAAGCAGCTAAGGCGTACAAGGCTGAGAGAAGGAGGGAAACGCTACTTAAGCTGCTCGGCGCGCGCTTAGAGTAAAGCTCGCTAAGCTAAGGGTTTGCCGCTGACGCTCACTACGAGCTCCATCCCCTCCGCTTTACCTTCAGCTAGGCTCTTGAGGAGGTGGAGAGATTTCCTTCTCGATAGAACCTTGTTGTTGTTGCCGCAGAAGGGGGAGTAAACGCACCTCGGGCAGCCGTCCTCGCACGTGCAGGAGGCTACAATCCTCAGGGCTCGCGCGAGAGCCTCTTCCAGCCTGCGGAACAGCGTCTTCGAGCAGCCGGAGCCGCCGGGGTAGCTGTCGTAGATGAAGACGTGGCCTGAGGGGTAGCTGATCCCACCCAGGTCGGTGGGGGCGGCGCCCGCGACCATCTGAGCAGCCGAGATTACGACGTGTTCGGCGGCGTGGAAGGCCTCCGCGTTGCCCATTAAACTCCACTCGGGGTTTACGGGGAAGCGGATCAGGATCCCCCTCGTAGAGAACTCGTACGCGTAGTCTCTGTCGAGCGGAGCTTCCCTCACGGTTGCCCCGCTCTCGAAATCGCGCACAACGTAACCGTAAACGACCTCCCGAACTCTGATACGCCCGTACTCGACTTCAACGCCCCAAACCTTCCGCGAATCCTCGGCCGCGAAAGCCACGGGCTCGGGGTAGTAGAGGGCGCTTGTCACGAAGCGGTAATCTCGAGGGAGCTTAGTGACGGTCGCTTTCCTCTCGGTGAGCTCTAGCGAGAGGTAAGCGTCGCCGCCGTGCAAGTAGACGGCGCCGGGGAAGAGCTCCTTGAGCGCCATAGGCATCTCCCGGAAGCCGATGAGCTTGCCCGCGCTATCGTAAATGCGGACCACCTCGCCCACCCCTCGCAGCCCCGGCCTCGACCTGAGGTATCGAGCTGCTTCGGCTGTAGCCCTGTAGTAGCCTCTGCTCTTCATGAAGCGTAGAAAGCCCTGAGAAGCTAGCTCATCTACAAGCTTAGCTTCGAATGGTTGGAGCTCGCTCAAAGAGAGCGGCTTGTCGAGGGCCGCAGCGAGCAACTGGATCTTAGCCACCTCCTCGTTCTCGGGTTCTACGGCCACAGGCTCAACCCCTTTCCCGAAGAAGTCGCCCGGGTTGTTCTCGTAGTACTGGCTTATCGGGTCGTTCCCCAGCACCGTTAGGACGTACGCTTTGCCTCCCCTCCTCCCGCACCTGCCCGTCCTCTGCACGTACTTGCTGTATGCTGGCGGCAAGTTAGCCAGCACAACGCAGTCAAGATCGCCGATGTCTATGCCTAGCTCCAATGTAGGCGTCGCGGCGACCGCGAGAACCCTCCCGCTCGCAAGCTCTCTCTCCACTCTCCTCCTCTCCTCCGGCAGAAGGCCGGCCCGGTGGACGAGCACGTCGATTCCCATCCTAACGCAGAGGCGGTGCAGAAGCTCTACCGCCTTGTGGCTGTCCGCGAAGGCTATTGTTTTCAAACCCCTTTTAACGCAAGCGGCCACGAGGCTCGCGACCTCTGCCAGCTTGGGTCGCGCGACCGGCTTCACGAGCACGTGGTATACAAGCCCCCGACGACCTGGGCCAGCGTCGACAACCTCGGCATCACCGCCGAATAGAGCGCTGGCGAACTCCCGGGGGTTCCCGACCGTAGCGCTGGTGCCTACAAGCACGGGCTCGCTCTTCAAGACTCTGCGCAACCGGCGCAGGACGTAGTGGACGTGCGCTCCCAGCACCCCGCTGTACACGTGGAGGTCGTCGAGCACCACGTACTCGGCGGTCGAGCAGAGCTCGCGGAAGCGGGGGGAGCTCATGAGCCCGTAGTGGAGCATGTCGGGGTTCGTGATGAGCACCTGGGGCGGCATCGCGTAGATGTTCTCCCTCTCCCTCTCGCTCGTGTCACCGTCGAAAACTAGCGCCCGTGCCCCAAAGACCGAAGTGACAAGGGAGTTGACGCGAGCCAGCTGGTCCCTAGCCAGAGCTTTCGTCGGGTACACAAGGATCGCCTTCACCTCCTGCTTGTAGGGCTCCTCGAGAACCCGCTCCAGAATCGGGATGAGGAACGCCTCAGTCTTGCCTGTACCCGTGCCCGCCACGATCAGCGTGCTCTTCCCCGACTCTATGAGGCGGATGGCTTCCGCCTGGAACCGGTAGAGCCTCTCGATCCCTCTCTTCTTCAACGCTTCTCTGAGCACCTCAGACTTAACGACCTCCTCGACGGGAGGGCCTGGCTCGGGGGGAGAGGGCTTCTCCACTGCCACGTGCACTAACTTTCGCGCGCCATCCCTCCCGATCTCCTCGATGAACTCGTCTGGGGTACTGTACGGTTCAAACACCAGAACAGCATCAAGCTAGAGCTTATTAAGCTCGCTCGCGGCAGCCCGCTGCTCGGGTGAGAACGTGCTGGTAGGTGTTGCTGGCATGGTGTTGATCGTAGCCGCTTGGCTCCTAAGCTTGAAGGACGTCCCGAGCCCCAGGTTGAGCGCGCTATACGGGGTTGGTAGCGCCCTTTTAACAGTCCACTCTTTAACGATCGGAGACCCCGTGTTCTCGATACTCAACGCCGCCGCGACCGCTCTAGCACTCATAAACCTGGCTAGGTGGTTCAGAGGTAGAGGTGCGAAGCAGCTATAAGGCGCCGCTCCCTAGGGTCCTGTGAGCTGGCCCCGCGTCGAAGCGGTCGAGTTGTTCTGCGCTCGGCTTCCCTACAGGGAGGCTTTCACGATAGCCACCGGGACTTCGACAGCCTCGTGGAACCTCGCGGTGAAGGTTGTGGTGGAGGAAGGGGTGGAGGGGTGGGGCGAGGGTTCCCCCTCCTACACTGTGCTCGGTGAAACGAGAGGCTTGGTGGTCGCGAGCGCTAGGCGCCTGGCTGAGCTGCTTGTCGCGGAGCGGGAGCTGAGCCCTGAGCGCCTCTACGAGCTCTGCTCCCAGAGCCCCTCTCCGAGCGCTGCGGCGGCGTTGGAGGAGGCGGTGCTAGACGCTTGGGCTAAGAGCGCCGGTGCGAGCGTGGCCAAGCTGCTGGGAGGCCCCTACCGCACAGCCATCGAGACCGACGTGACGATCGGCATCATGGAGCCGGAGGAGCAGGCTAAGCGCGCTGTCGGGTTCGTCGAGATGGGGTTCAGGATCCTTAAGGTGAAGCTAGGTCTCGACCCTGAGAAAGACGTCGAGAGAGTGAAGGCGGTGAGAAACGCGGTGGGTGAAGGCGTGAAGATACGTGTGGACGCGAACCAGGGATGGCGCACCGAAGAGGCCGTACAGGTCATCAACAGGATCGCGACTTACGACGTAGAGTACGTGGAGCAACCGGTCCGTTGGGACGACTTGCAGGGTCTCGCGAAAGTGAGGAGGGAGAGCCCGCTGCCCATAGCGGTCGACGAGAGCGTCAAGAAGCCGGCGGACGTGTTCAAGGTGGCTAGGATGGAAGCGGCGGACATAGTCAACATAAAGATCATGAAAAGCGCAGGCCTGCTGGGCGCATTGAGGGTCGCTCACGCGAGCGAAGCGGCCGGGCTGGTGAACATGGTGGGCTGCATGGGTGAAGGGAGGCTTGGGATCACGGGAGCCGTCTGCTTCGCGGCCAGCGCCCTCAACGTGAAGTACTTCGACCTCGACTCTGACGTACTGCTCGCAGAAGACTACGCTGAAGGTGGTTCCGCCGTCGATAAAGGGTTGAGGAGCGTACCCAGCGGCCCAGGATTGAACGTGAAAGTGGACTCGAGCAAGCTGGCTAAGCTTGCGATCGTTAGGCGAGTCTGACGTAGTTTCTACCGGCCTTCTTCTCGACGACCACGTATCCGAGCTTCTCGAGGCGTTTCACCCTCCTCCACATGGTGGTCGAAGGCATGCCAACCGCTTTCTGCAGCTCGCTTTGAAAAGCGCCTCCTCCTGCTCTCCTCAGCGCGTCGAGAATCGCTAAGTCCTCCTCGCTCAGCTCGGTGAGAGCCTGCTCAACCCTTTTCCTCCTAGCGGCGAGCGCCACGGCTGCAACCGCTAAAACGGCAACAGCTGCTGCGAGCGCGTAAACCAAAGGCGGTTGAAGCAGCTGGCTCCAAGCACTAGGCTGCTGTTGAGATGGCGGTTGCTGGGGTTGAGTACCTGGTTGCTGGGATCCGGGTTGCTGCCCGGACGGTTGCGTTGAGGGTTGTTGAGCACCGGGTGTCGTCTGGTTTGCCGGCGGAGGTGGCGCGGCGTAAAGGATCACATACCTGACGCTAACTAAACCGGGACTGAACTCCAAAACTACGTGGGAACCAACGCTGTAGACCCTTTGCGGCAGTTTCTCTAGCCCCGTTACAGTCGCGTTATCGGGGAGCACAACCCTGACTCTGTACGGCGAGGTGAAGTTGAGGCTCCACGCGGCGCCCACCTTGGTCGTTAAGTCTTGCGTGTAGTAGGAGACGTGAACCAAGCTCGAGTTAACGTTAGCGATAAACAGCGTCCGCAGGGTTTCGTTGACCGCGTAAGCTAGCGGCTCACCCCACTCGTCGACCACGAGAATGCCGAGCGAGGGGTCCGGCAACCCGAGCAGCGGAAGAGAGACACTCACGTTGCCGCCGGTTGGGACATAGCAGTCAACGCGCGCTAGCCCCCCCTCGTACACCGTAACAACGAGAAGCGGCTCTGGAGGAGAACACGCGGCTAGCGCGCAAGCCGCGAGCGTTAAGGCGAGCAGCACCCGTGCACGGTACACGTGTCTGCAACGCTCGCCCTCCTTTAAGGGTTTCGGGATTCAGGCGTAATAATTCAAGCGGATTACCGCTCAGACAGGGCTGAACTCGTCACGGCTCAGCATCGCCTGGGCGCGCGCTGGGTTCATCGCTGGTGGATGCTTGTTGATGCGCATAAAAATCCCTTTCGCGAAGGTATAGTGTGCTTAAGGTGCTGTACAACAGGGTTTCCCTCGAGCACACCCCACCCTTCCCCCACCCAGAACGGCCGGAACGCCTCGAAGTGGCGCTGGCCGCCTTAAAAGCGGCAGTCGAGGCCGAGATCGTGGAGCCGCCGAGCGCCGCCAGGGAAGACCTGTACAGGGTCCATGCGCCCGACTACGTGGCCAGGATCGAACGCGAAGTCGAAACCGGAGTCTCCATGCTCGACAGCGACACCTACCTGTGCCGAGGCACGATGAGGGCCGCGCTCGCCGCTGCCGGCGCCTCGCTGGCCGCCGCTGAAGCCGCGCTAAAGGGCTTTACAGCTTTCGCGCTGCCAAGGCCGCCGGGCCACCACGCGGGTAGGAGGGGCGCGGCGATGGGCGCGCCCACGCAGGGATTCTGCATCTTCAACAACGCGGCGCTGACTGTTTCGCGGCTGCTGGAGCTGGGCCTCAGGAGGGTGGCGGTCGTGGACTTCGACGCTCACCACGGCAATGGAACGCAGGAGATATTCTACCCGGACCCCCGCGTCCTCCACATCGACCTACACGAAGATCCCGCAACGCTCTACCCGGGGACCGGCTTCCCCACCGACCTAGGGGAGGGGGAGGCGGAGGGCACGAAGGTGAACGTGATCCTGCCGCCGGGGAGCAGCGACGATGTCTACGAGCTCGCGCTGGAGGAAATAGTGATTCCGCTCCTCGAGGAGTTCAAGCCGGAAAGCATCGTGTTTTCAGCAGGCTTCGACGCGTACGACGGCGACGGCCTCACCCACCTTAGAGCGGGTTCCCGCACCTACGCGCTACTGGGTAAGCTGCCGCGCGAGCTGGGCGCAAGCAGGGTTGCAGCTATTCTAGAGGGCGGATACAGCGTGGGCTTAAGGCGGGGGCTGCCAGCCTTCGCCGCCTCGCTCGCTAGCTCGCAAGCCGAGCTCGAAGCCCGCAGCTCCCCCCAACCCGTACTGTCGCTAGCAAAAGAGTACGTGACAGAGCTGAAAGGTCTCCTGAGAAGGTACTGGAGGCTTTAGCGAGCAGCCTTTTATCCCGCCGCGCGCGAGAACCCCTGTGAGGGGGAGAGCGAGCGTCGAGATAGCGAAGAGGGTTCTGGAAAAGAGGGGGTACACGGTAATCGACGAGAACGCGAGAATAAGGTTGAACGGCCTGGAGGTGGGTGAAGTCGACCTTCTGGCTAGAGGCCCGAGCGGCGAGCTCCTCGCCGTAGAGGTGAAAGCCGGAGGCATCGGCGTTTCGGAGCTCAAGCAGCTGTACGTCAACGCGCTCATCCTTAACGCGAAGCCGGTAGCTGTAGCCCGCTCCGCTTCCGACGAGGCAAGAGCTTTGGCGAGCAGGCTGGGGATCGAGCTGGTGGAGCTAAGCGATCTACTGACCGTGGACGAAGAGGAGCTGTACAATGTGGTCAAGTCCGCCGTCGAAGACGCTCTCTTCGAGCTTTTAACCGCTCTCCCAGCGGTAAGCGATGATCGAATTGCTCGCCTCTTAGAGGCCGTGGCGCAAGGCGAAAACCTCGAGCAGGCGGCTAGGATCATGGGCTTAGAAACTGGGGAGCTGGAGAAGAGCCTGGGAGAGCTGAGGAGAAGCTGTCTGCTACCCCCACTAGCCGGCTACGGGAGGTTGAGAGCGTACGCTAAGGCCCTTCTAGCGCTCCGAGCCGCTCTAATAGCACCGACGCGCTAGCAAAAAGGACACCAAGGCAATTAACTGTTAAACCGCGGTAAAGGCGTAAAGACTCTCGATGGACGCACGGTACAAGAGTAGGAGAAGAACCAATAGGGGATTTCGGTTGGGTGCAGACACCCGCCTTTGAACCTTGAAGATGACGTCGAGCTGCGTGTAAGATGAGCACGAGAGCGCCTCAGAACTGGAGATGCCCAGCTCCATAAGAGCGCCGCCGACAAGGCGTTCCTTGCTGCTGTAATCGCCATCAACGCCTATGTTAGCCGCAAAGCTGGAACCCTCGCCTCAAACATGTAGTGAGCGCCAGCAGCCGCTTAGGGAGAAAAACGAGGGGGTATCAAGCCTTTTACAGCAATACCATAGGAACCTTTCACGATGTAGCCTTTACAAGGACGTCTACAACTCAGATGAGTCTGAATATGTGATCGAGAAAGTAAAACATTTAATCGATAATCCCGAAAAAAGCTAAAAAGTAAAGAAAAAGATTGTTGTTTTACGGGAGCCAGAGGGCGGACATTCTTGGTAGCACTACCGCGAAGAGGTTGACGAGCGCTGCCGGCAGCCAGGCGGCTCCGAAGCCGAGGATCCACCCGGCGCATGCTGGCATCGCGTACTCCTCGTACCTCTTGATTCCCACGGTTCTGATGGCGACGAACTTGATGATTAGCGCGAGCAGCGAGGTCAACCACATGTAGGTGACGATCGTCATACCCACGTACAGCGCCGGCACGTTGATGAACCAGAACCAAGTGAACCTCGCCTTCAGTATGTAGAGCACTATGCCCAGCAGGATGCCGACACCGAAGAAGTAGCCAGCAACAACTTGAGGCGTCATACCCTCACCCATCCATCTACCCCTATGGTACCATCCGGCCGCCATCCACGGCCACCAGCTCGCGCCGGAGGCGTTTGTAGCCTGTAAACCGCCTTTCGTGTGGAGGATGAAGTACGCTTCGAGGGGCATCGCGACGAACGAGGCTATAACAGTGCCGAGTATGATGGCGACCAGCAGGTCGGTCATCCTCATCTTCAAGTCGTGCGCCAGCTTGTACAGCGTAACCTGGTGGCCGGAGCTCAACGGGCTGAAGCTGACGTTCCAGTTGCTCAAGTTAGCGATATGCCTTGCGATCGTGAACCAAGCCGGGTTCGTGTTCGGGTTGTCCCATGTAACCTGTGCATCAGTGGGCCAACCTCTCAGGTAGATGCCGAGCTGGTAGGTGGGATCCCACGCGTGACCCCAGCCTGTGCCGACGTGCCAGAAGACTTCCGCGAAAACTCTCGCGTACACGATGTTGAAGAGTATCGCCCAGATCGGCACTAGCAGCGCAATGATCGGGTCAGCTTGCTCGGCGAGCATCAAAGCGTACCAACCGAAGAAGCCGACCAGCATCAAAACTGTTACAAGCCTTAGCGACAAGCCCTGCTCTACAACATCCTTCTTCCACAAAGTTGAGAAAACTTCAGCGATCCTCTTTCTATACCTGTACAGCATCCAGATTGTTACAGCTAGACCAACACCGTCGGAGGCGATGAGCCTGTACGGGAGGGGCATCCACTGGCCTGGGTAGTCCTCCCACGGCCAGACGAACTCCATGCCGGGCCTGTAGGGTACAATGCCTGTAGCCACCGCGATACCCTGGTAGAGCACACCGAAGATGATCCAGGCGAGTACCAGGGTGATGAGCGCGTCGTTAGGCATCACGAGGCCGACCGCGACTTGGGGTACGAAGAAGATCGCAGCCGCGTAGATGCCAGGCCAGAGCTGGGCGAGGAACGGTAGTGCGACGTTCGTCTCACCCCACCAAGCTGCTATCGGGAAGGCCGGTAGCAGCTCGGCGAGGATCGGGTTGATGCCGCTGATGATGCCGACGACGAACATCGCCCAGAACACTTTCGTGTGCGGTACGCTGAAGTCGAAGAGCCTCGACTTGTTACCCGATGTAATTTCTCCCGCCTCCCTGAACAGGTAGAGGGATGGTACCGCTAGGGGGAAGACGAGCCTCTCCTCCTCCGTCCACGGTTTACCGAACGTGAAGGCGACCCAAGCGCTGATGAGGCTGTAGAAGAGGTAGACGAGACCCCAGTAGAAGAGCGGCTGCAGCACTGCGCCCCACGGGATCTCCTGGCCGGGGCTCCTACCGTTGACGACCATCCTAGCGACATCGAACCTTACCGGCTCGGGTGGGATCGAGAACGCGGGCACAGCCTTGCTCCAGTAATCCCTCAACGAGTCGATCGTGAAAGCTAGGTAGTCGCCCCAGGGCATGCAACTCCAGATGTACTGCGGCGGGTTGATGTGCGCTGCCGCGTGCATCGTCAGGTAGCTGTGCATCCCCATGAAGGTGAATAGCGAAAAGATGAAAACCCACTCTTGCGGTGTCAACCTCATCTTCGGGTTGGCCCTACCCAGTAGCTCGAAGATCGCGACGAGGTAGATCATCGGTATGATGAAGGTGCCGAAGGTACCGCCCTTGTCCGTGTATAGGCCGACGATGACAGAAAGGTAGGCGTACACCAGCACGAGCGGTATGCTAATAGCCAGCGAGCGCTTCGTAATCCCCGGCAGGAACTCAACAGCTTCCTTCCGAGTTTCTGTCGCTGCCATCAGGGGGTAATACCCCGATGCTATTTAAGCATTATGCTAACCTTTTTAAGGCGTTGAACGTTTACATCTGGAAAAGAGGAGGGAGTCCCGGCTTCTACCAGGGCCATATCCAAGCGGCTTTGGAGAGCAGCGTGATCGCTACGCCTACGGCCACTATCACGCCCATGCCTGCGAGGAAGCCCGCGATCACTACCGCTTTCACTCGCTCCCACTTCTCCCTCCCCAAAGTTCTGGCGAACACGTATCTGCTTAAGAGCGAGGAGACGAAGACCATGATTGTGTATGGTGGTAGCGCGTATGTTCCACCTACAAGCGCTACCGGGTTGATCGGGATTCCGAGCTTTGAGAGAGCGAAACCTCCGAAGCCGGCGGCGATCGCGGCTCCCATGCCCAATGCTATCTGGTCAGCTCTAATCACTATCTGCCTGGTCGCGAAGAGGCAGTCGCTAATCGCGTAGAAGGGCCAGAGCCCCATCACGTAGGGGTAGACGAAGGAGGGTATGGGCGCCATCCTCCAGAAGAAATCCATGAATACTAAACCCAAAACGGTAGTTATCGCGAAGGCAACAATCACAGCCTTGTAGTAGTCGACGGGTCTCGTCCTCGTCAGGTAAGCCACTTTCGTTGCGTTAACGTACCAGGGTGTGGCGAAGCCGGCGATGACGGGCGTGAAGATCCAGCCGGCGTACCCCTGGTAGGGGCTGAAGTAGACCGCCGCCTTCCACATGTTGTAGACGAAATCCGCTGAGAAAGAGAGTCCGAGCTCGCCGTAGACCCTCGCCCCCACGAGTGCGATCACGAGGCTGAGCCCGACGGAGACCAGCGGTGGCAGCCAAATCGGTATGCCTGGAACGAGCGCGTAGTAGAGCGCTACGCTGGCGAGGGTAGAGGCGAAGAAGAGACCGAGGAGAAGGCTCGCCGGCGGGTAGCCGAGCTCGCTCCTCGTCTCCCTGATGCGGGCCAGCGCTTTAAACGAGGCGGCCAGCTTGTCTCTTGTCGCTATCAGTATGAAGGCTGCGAGGCCGAAGCTTATGCCCATGAAAGTTGAGAGCCACAGCCTGAGGTTGGCTCTCTGGTAGATCAGGAATATGCCCATGCCGGGCGTGTACTCTCGCACCCACTCCGGCGAGAAGCTCCTGAACATCGTGAGCGTTAGGGTGTTCCCGAAAACCCAGGTCGCTAGGGAGCCGAGCATTAGAGAGAACGTGACGGAAGGCGGGAGCACCATGCCGTAGAGGAAGCCCGTGGGGTCCGTCGCCACACCGATCGCGGCGCCCGGCAGGAAGAACTGGGTGTAGGGTGTGAGGTCGATCCACGGGTAGGGTAGAACGGCCGCTCCAGGCCCCAGCACGAGCGGCACCAGGTAGAGCAAGGTGCCGTAGATCGCGCCGCCGATGAGCGCTGAGAAGAAGTAGAGCATGGGCTCGTGCTCGCGCTCGTATAGCGTGTTGATCATTGTCGCGTCGATCTGGGCGAAGGGGAAGGGTAGGGGTTCCACCTCAACGTAAAGGTAGGAGAGGAGGATGCCTATCGAGACCTCGGCGAGAAGGCTGAGACCGGAGAACGTTACCGCAACCGCGATCGCTGGGAGCCAGTCGGGGTGGAAGAGCGTCCTCAAGCTGTGCACGGGAGAGGTGGGCGGTGGCGACATCCAGACAGGCACCAGATCCCTGACTGCGACACCCCCAACCTTGAACTCGAGGCTCAGCGGGTTGTTCACGAAGTAGCTCCTGAAAACCTGCCAGTAGAAAAGTGGCATTGCGCCGCCGATACCTCCGACTATGGAGTATATTATGAAAAGCTCCTGCCTGGAAAGCCTCGTGCCGTATATCCTCGCTAACGCGCTGAAGAGTATCACGGTAACGTAGGTCGCCGCGGTGCTCGCTCCGGCTCCGACAGCCAGCCAGAGGTACGTAGAAGCCGGCAGGAAGATGAGACCCGCAAGGACCATAGCGAGCAGGCTCCTCCACGTCAACCCCGGTTGGAACTCGAGCCGCTGTTCAGCACCCGAAGCTCCCATACAGGGGTACGGGGGAATGGCCATAAAAGGCTTTTTCAAGAGCATATGGTAAAGTTTAAGATGGGAGGGGGCTGCCGCTATTCAGCATGAAGCCTAGAACCTCGTTGAGGTTGACGTGCCTCGCTCTCGCGCTAGCCCTTGTAGCGCAAGCCGCCGTGTCCCTTTCCGCGCCGCAAGCTGAATCCCGCTTGCTCCCGCTCGACCTCGCGCGAGTCGAGAGCTTAACGGCTGAGCTTAGCGGCTTCGGCTCGAGGATGACCGGTTACCCTGGCTACTACAGAGCGGCGGACTTCATATACAGCTACCTGAAGGGGCTCGGGCTACGCGTAATCAACGACACGTACAAGGTTCTCGTCCCGGTGGAGGTGGAAGCTTACATCGAAGCTCTCGAACCATTCCGGGCTCGAGTGAAAGCATACGCCCTCTACCCGAACGGCGTCAACCCATCTCCAACACCGCCGGAGGGTTTGTCCGGTCCGCTCGTGTACGTGGGTAAGGGCGATCTCGGATCCTTCGATGGTAAGGAAGTGAACGGAAGCATCGTGGTAATGGAGTTCAACTCCCAGGATAACTGGCTTAACGCCGCGAAGCTCGGCGCGAAGGCCGTTGTGTTCATCGAGCCCGACGGCACCACCTACTTCGAGTGCGACAAGAAGTTCCTCGACACACCGATCGGCTTCCCGCGCCTCTACATCAAGAAAGGCGATTGGGAGCTTCTGAAAGATGCGCGCCTCGTCAGGGTCGTGTCGAGGGTGGAGTGGAAGGAAGTGGAAGCGAAGAACTTCGTTGCCGTAATCAACGGGAGCTCCTCTAGAGACGTGATCGTTGTGGCTGCGCACTTCGACTCCTGGTCGGTCGTTCCAGGGCTCGCATCCAGCAGGGCAGAGGCTGTGGCGCCGGCTCTGCTGCTGGAGCTCGCCCGCTACCTGAAGGAGAACCCGCCTAGGTACACGGTCTGGCTCGTCTTCCTCTCCGGCCACTGGCAGGCTTTAGCGGGAGCTAGAGCTTTCGTCGAGCACTTCTTCTTCAACGGAGACGTCGCCGGCGGCAAGGTCACAGTGTGGGGATTCATCGGGTTGGACAAGTTCGCCAGCGACTCCGACGGGCTGCAGCTGCTCCACGCCAGCTACTACACGACGTACGGCGGCAACTCGATCCACAGTGGCGGCTTCCCCGCCAGGCTCTCCTGGGTCATGACGGCCGTCCAGAACATCCTCGCGGAAGACGCGGTCTCCCGGTACGCGCAAAGCGTGTTCGGTGTGAGCGACGCGAGAGGGCTCGTTAGCACGTTCTTCACGTACCAGGGCTTCTGGGGGACCGAGCCTATCCCCTACATGCTCGACTCGGAAGCAGCTTCTATCAGCGGGGTTCCTGCTTTCTCCATTGTCAGCAGGCGCTCGAGCAGGCTCTACTACGGAATCCCCATCGACGACTCCGAATACGCTAACTTCACGGTGCTGAAACCCTACCTTGAGCTTGCCTCCTACATCGTAGTGCGGCTGCTGAACATGGAGTGGCAGATAAGCAGGAGCGCAATTGCTCCGACCCGCTACGACCTAGCGGCAGAGAGAGGCTACCCGGGCTTCACCGTGTTCCACGGCCGCGCTGTCACCTATAACTACACTAAAGGTTGGTACGACCCGGTGCCTAACGCGATCGTCGAAGCCCAGCTGATCACAAGCAGCTACAAGCTCAACAAGATCTTCGTTAAAGCCGACGAGAACGGTACCTTCACGATCTACGGAATCCCGCACGCCGGTAGAGGGGCTTACGGAGGCACGGTGATCCCGTTCTCCAGGTGGATCCTCAGGGGATGGGTCTTGGACGAGAATGGGAACATGGTCATGGCGACGGACCTCGGGCAGTTCGGAATGCCGAACTTCCAAGTCATAATCAACGTCCTCCACCCCTACGAGAACGTAACGGTCGTTATGGCCAAGTCTTACGTTGTCGAGCTGTTCGACGTGAACCTCCCCACCACTCTGAACACGCCAAGCCTGCCGGACACGAGAACGAGCTACTTCGACTGGTGGAGGCAAGCGCCGGCTGTGCTGCAACCGTACGAGCAGCTAAGCAAGAGCTACCCGCTCAGCTACGGCTACTACTACAACGGTTGGGAACCGGTTGCCCTTGTTTGGGCGCAGCCCAGTATAAGGTTCACCGTTGTGGGCTACATAGGCATGGGCGAGAGGGCGGCTATGACCCCCACCCTCCTCCTCACAAACTCCACCCCCGAGAACACGGAGGGTTACGGGTTCTCGGGCCCCGCGGGCGGCAAGCTCAGAGTCGCTCTAACAGCGTACGCCGTAGCGAAGGATCTCTACTACGTGTCCTACGGCAGGTACAGGGCTTTCACCGAGAGGCACGTGGGAAGCCCGAGCGCCGATGCCACACTCTCTAAAGCCGAAGAGTACCTGAGGAAGGCCGAGGAGGCGTTCAAGGCTAGGCGCTACAGCGAAGCGTACGCGTACGCGCTCGTGGCTAGGGCGTACGCGTACAAGGCTTACATCAGCGACGTCATGCCGCTCGTCAACGACGCGGCGCGCTCGATGCTTTACATGTTCCCGCTCGTGGCGTTCGCGGCCTTCTTTATAGAGAAGGTGTTCCTCCACAGCGAAGGTGTCCGCAGGATCGTTTTCATGACCATCGTAGCAGCTCTGCTGCTCTGGCTCTTCTCGATGATGCACCCGGCTTTCACAGTGGTAAGCAACATATCGCTCGGGATGATAGGCTCCCTCATAACGATCATCCTCATAATCACGCTCATCGTTCTGGGCTCGGAGGGCGAAACCCTTCGAAGCACTATCGAGCGGAGGGTTCTCGGCGTGCATAAAGCGGAGGTCAGCAGGATGGATACAGCGATCACCGCCTTCTCGATGGGGAGCGAGTACATCAGGAGGAGGCCCCTCCGCACTGCGCTCATGCTCGTTACCCTGATCGCGATGACCGTAGCCCTCACTTCCTTTACTTCGCTCATGCCTTCTCGAGTGACCTTACCGGTCTCGCGCTACGGCTACCGCTCCACCGTGGATGGGCTTCTCTTGAAGAACGGCCGCGGCGTCCCGCCGGCGACTTTAAGCGGCGACTTGGTTAACATCGCATCGATCATCGCAGGTCCTCAGTACGAAGCTCTACCCAGAGCTTGGGTGTACCCGCCTGTCGACAGGGGGCTCATGCAGGTGGCCTTCAGGGTGGTGAGCGAGAAGGGTAGGAACGGTACCGTGGCGGCGCTCGTCGGTGTCACGTCGAGAGAATTTAAACAGCTCTACTCGCAGTTCGTAGCCGGGCCTGGGATCGTACAAGACGACGGGAACTACGCGGTCATCTCCAAGTCCCTTGCGCAGAACTTGAGCGTAACGTTGGGCGATAGGATCTACGTGATGGGGCAGGAGTTCGTGGTAGCCGGTATCGTGGAATCCCCGGACGCGTTCGACAAGGTAGTTGAAGCTGACGGCTACAGCTCGATGCCAGCCGACCCCATGTTCTTCCAAGCGCTCGCTAAGGACATCGCGGTTTCGCTGCAGGCTGGAGCGACTCCGCCCAACTTGGGCATTTCGAGAGTTATCGTGATCCCCTACAGGAGAGCTCTGGAGCTCAACGGGTATGTAGCGAGCATAGCGTTAATACCTAAATTCAACGCTACCTTCGAGAGCTTGTTCTCCACGGTTAAGGAGCTAGCCTACGCGCTAGACGTGACCATCTGGTTCGCCAGCGGCGGTGCACCTTACACAGCCTCCACGTTCACGAGCTTAGCGGTGGGAGGGTGGGAAATGGTCGTGACGCTTCTCGTCATCGGCGCGCTAAACGTCGCCATTATGGTCCTTGGGAACCTGAAGGAGAGGACGCGGGAGATCTACGTGCTCAGCGCCGTCGGCCTCTCGCCGATGGGCGTCACGGTGTTCTTCGTAGCGGAGATACTAGTCTACGTTGTCATCGGCACGGTGCTCGGGTACCTCCTGGGATACGGTACGACGCAGCTGATGATAGCGGCGGGAGCGCTGCCGGCTGAGCACGTGTTCAACTTCGCCTCCGCTTTCACCGTTGTCGGTACGCTGGCGATAATCGCGGCTTCCCTAGCCGCGGTCGCCTACCCCTCGTACCTCGCAGCACGCCTCATCACGCCGTCGCTGGAGCGTAAGTGGAGGCCGCCCACCAAGCCGCGCGGCGACCTCTGGGAGATCCCGCTGCCGATGAGCGTCCCGAGCGAAGCTGAAGCGAGGGGTGTTCTGGCGTACCTGCACGAGTACTACGGTGGCGCTGGGACGGTCAAGGAAGGAGTCCACGTGGTCAGAGAGCTGGCTGCACCGGACTACCAGGCTAAAACCCTGTCGATGGTGGTGGCTCTCGCCCCCCTGGAGGCAGGGGTTCAGCAGAGAGTGGAGATTGAGGCGGTCTACGACAGGGGAGCCAACCGCTACGTCTTCCTCGCTCGCATCAAGAGGCTGTCAGGCCCCGACAGGCCGTGGGTCGACGGCAACTACAAGTTCATCGACGACCTCAGGAAGCAGATGCTCATGTGGACCTCGCTGCCGCCCGAGGACAGGAGGAGGTACATCAAGGTGGCTTCGGCCAGCACTCCCTGAGCGCCCGCTCGAGCTGCAGAGCTAGGAGGAAGTTTTTCGCTATTTTTTGCGGCATCCTCGGGTAGCCGTAGAGGAGCTGCGCTCTGAAGCACCAGGCTAAGCGCTCAGGCTGTTCCAAGTAGCTTTTCACGAGGTCCCTTACGAGAGGGGTTAAAGGGACGCCCGGTGCCAGAAGGAAGCTTTCCATGTAGCTCGGCGGCATAATCTCGGGGAACACCTCAAGGAGATCGGGGGAAGCTTCGCGCAAGCTCTTCTCGAGCTCTACGTCGCTTTTCAACAAGTCGATTAGCCCGGTATCGGGGTTGAGGGAGCCGAAGAGAGTTTCCAGTTTTTTCAGCTCCCTCCAACTCCTCCAAGCTGGTGCTCTCCTCAACACCCCTTTCATCTCCACCTCGAAGGAGGAAGCCAGCATTTTTCTGAGGGTCTCAGGCGAAGGTTCTAGGTTCGGCAGCTCAACGGTCCCGATGACTTCCACTTTCCTGTCCAAGCTCATATGGAGCCTTCGCACGAGCAGAAGCACGCTGAAGCCGCTACTACCCCTCGGCGAGACGCGGAGCCCTCTCTGATCCTCCTCGACGGTAGCTCCCATATCTTCCAGGACCTTTCTTACCGCGTCCTTCCACGACATCGCACTGCTAGGCGGTATGCGGGTTAAAAGCTTCTCAGGTCAGCGGGCGAGCAGCGGCCTCTTGACAGCTTCTAGCTCCACCCGAGCGTCGAGAACGTCGAGGCAAAGGCTCAGGAAGTTGCCCGTGAGAGAGAGGTAGGGATCGCCGATAATTTCAGCGGGGCTGCGGCCCTCGAAGAAACCTTTGTGGAGCGCCGCGAGCTTCGATGCTGCTTCCTCTCCCTCCTTGAACGCGATCACCGAGAGGTAGAAAGCCTCTCTCATCCTAACTATTAGATCCGCTGCCATCCGTCTCCCGCTCTCTTTCGCGTACATGGCCAGCTGGACTAGCGTGTCGCCCATTCTCTCCAGCGTCTTCCCGTAGTAGAGTGAGGGTAGGATTTCAGCCGAATCGCTTAAACCGAGATCGCGGAGCAGGTGCGGCTTCCGGAAGCACATGGAAGCTTGCCTGACGAGAAGGAAGTAGAACTTATCGAGCTCGTCGTCCCTGAGCACTACTCTGTCCAAGCTCTCGGGGCCCGCGCCGCCCGCGTACCCGGCCAGATCCTCCAGCGACGCGCGTACGAGGGAAGCCATCCTGTCCAGGATCCTTCCGAAGCCTAGGCTCGCGTGGTCCAGAACCACCTCGAGTACCGCGTAACCCGGACCCTCTTCAACTACCTCAACTCCGCTCAGCCTCCTAACCAGCCTACTCAGGGCCTTCAAAGCGCTCGGCGGTGCAACGACCTTTACCGCGTCGTACCCTGCCTCGTAGAGCGCTATCACACCCCTTTCAACCTCTGCTTCGGCTCCATCGGGGAGTTCCAGCAGGGCTTTCCAGCCGCTCGAGGCTGCACTGGCCCTGCTTTCCGGCGCGAGGAGCAGCGTTCCGTCCGGCAGCTCGCGGATAATAACCCTAGACCCCTTGTCTAAACCCCAGCTTTTAGCCCAGCGCTTCGGGAGCGAAACCGAGAGCGAGGAGTAGCCGACCCGCTGGATCCTTCTCACGTAAATCCGAGCGCTGCTCATGTGTAAGTAGAGAAGGGGATGGATAAATAGAATACTATCACTCGGCTTATCAACGATTCTCCGCGGGAGCTTCGTGGTTGCCGTAGATATATCCGAGCGCATCCCTCTCGCTCTCAGCCTAGACGATGTACTGCTGGTCCCCCAGTACTCAGACGTCAACATAGACGAGATCGACGTGTCCACGAACCTAACGAAGAAGCTCAAGCTGAGGATCCCCATCGTCAGCTCACCCATGGACACCGTCACCGGCAGGGAGATGGCCCTGCGCTTAGCCGAGCTGGGCGGGCTCGGCGCGCTCCCGCGCAACATGGACTTGCGCGAAGCTGTCGCTGCGGTCGAAGAGGCTAAAGGCAGGAAGCTCCCCGTGGCCGCTGCCGTCGGCCCGTTCGACGACCAGCGGGTTAAATCTCTCGTCGACGCGGGCGCGAGCTTGATCATCGTGGATTCAGCTCACGGTCACAGCAGGAATGTGATCGAGGCAACGAAGAGGTACAAAGAGTACGGGGTGGAAGTGATATCGGGGAATGTCGTCACGCCCGAGGGCGCTAGGGCGCTCATCGACGCGGGCGCTGACGCTCTGCGAGTCGGCATAGGCAGCGGTCACGCTTGCACGACTAGGGAGGTAGCTGGGGTCGGCGTCCCCCAGCTCTCAGCTATCGCTTGGGTCGCCAGCGTGGCGAGGGAAGCTGGGGTCGGCGTGATCGCCGATGGCGGGATCGAAAAGCCGGCACACGTCGTCAAAGCCCTAGCGGCCGGCGCGGACGCAGTCATGCTCGGCTACCTGCTGGCTGGGACCGACGAAGCGCCGGGGGAGGTGGTCGAAATCGAGGGCAGAAAGTACAAGCCTTACAGGGGGATGGGTAGCCGCGGCGCGCTCGCTTCGGGTTCAACCCGCTACGGGACTTTCAAGCGGGTTCCCGAGGGCGTCGAGGGGTACGTGGAGTACAGGGGGCCGGTGGCGCAGGTCGTCGACATGCTTGTCAACGCGCTGAAGCAGGGTATGGGCTACGTTGGTGCAAGGAACCTGGAGGAGCTTAGGAGGAAAGCCGTTTTCGTGAGGATCACGGATACGGGGCGTTACGAGAGCTCCCCGCGGGGCATGCTGATCTCTCGGTGGCTTTGATGGAGATCGAGGTCGGCACTCTCCTCACCCCCGAGGGAGCTTTCGAGAACGCAAGGTTGAGCCTAAAGGGGGAGGGCTCGCTCTACGTTGAGACTGCGCTTGTCCCCGGCTTCTCCGACGCCCACGCTCACCCGCAGGTTGTGGATTACGGTGGTGGGCGCTGGAGCAACGCTTACGAGTGGATGTCCGGAAGGAGACTCAAAGTAGACGAGGCGGCTTTGAGGGCTGATGTCGAGCTCTCCTCGAAGCTCGCTGCTGCGGCGATGCTCAGGGAGCTCTTAGACGGCGTTACGATGGTTGCCGTTGTGGGGAGGGGGGAGGCGAACCTCCGCGCCTACAGGAGATTGCCGGCGAAGCCTAGGCTCGTGGTCTTGCCCACGATTCTTGAGAGCGCTTGGGGGTGGTTGAACGCTTGGAACGCGCTCAACCTGGTGGTCTCTCTCACGTCGCTCGATGGGACGGTTCCCGTAGGCTTGTTCGCCCACTCACTAGGTCACGTGTCGCCGGAGTCGCTCAAATCCGCCTACGAGGCGGCGCGAGCCCTAAACGTACCCTTTGGGCTCCACTTGAGCGAGGGTATCGACGAGCTGCCTAAGCTTGTCTCGCTGCTCGGCTTGAAGGAGGGGGAAGACAGCGGGGTTATTGCAGTTCACTGCATCTCCGGCAGCGGCTACAAACGCTACGGTATAAAGGTCGTGCACTGCCCCCAGTCAAACATAACGCTCTACGGCTGGACCCTGCGGGACGTTTCCGAAGTTGACGCTCTGGGCAGCGACTGGCCGCTGCTGCTGGGGAGCGCTCTAGAGACTTACAAAGCGGCCGTCGAGATCCACGGCCGAGATAAGGCGTTGTCGCTGCTCAATAAAGCCACAGCCGGCGGTTACAGGATCTACAACCTCGACTGGAAAGGCGATGCAGCGCTCTTCGACGAGCCATTCGAAAGAGTCTTGGAGGGCTCGGCTGTGCCGAAGTTTGTGGCTGTTAGGGGCGAGATGGCAGTGAAAGAGGGGATGGTGGTCGGCTCTGGCGAAACCAGAAGTGATGTCGAGAAGGTGGTGCGCGAACTGATCAAAAGAGCGGAAGAGCTGTACCCCGCCGGCTAGCGTGCACGATATATATCAGCGATGAGGTGCAGTCGCGTGGACGGGAGAGCGCGCGTCGTGGTCGTGGATTTCGGCGGGCAGTACGCCCACTTGATCGCTAGGAGGATAAGGGAGTTGGGTTTCTACGCCGAAGTGGTGCCCTACGACACGCTCAAGCCTGAAGATGTTTCGAGCGCTGGAGCCATCGTGCTGTCGGGCGGGCCCTCCAGCGTTCTAGAGGAAGGGGCGCCGCGCTTGAACCATTCGTTGCTCGAGCAGGCTTTGAAGGAGGATAAGCCGGTGCTCGGCATCTGCTACGGTCACCAGCTGCTAGCTACGGCGCTGGGGGGCGCGGTGGGTAAAGGCGCGAAGGGCGAGTACGGTAGCGCAACCCTCGAGGTGCTAGCGGACGACCCTCTCTTCAACGGTACACCGAGGATCCAGAAGGTTTGGATGTCGCACAGAGATTACGTGGAAAAGCTTCCTCCCGGCTCCCTTGTGCTAGCGAGGACCGAGGACTGCGAGATCGCCGCGTTTAGGCTCGCCTGTGCTGGAGTTTACGGAGTCCAGTTCCACCCTGAAGTTAAGCACACCGAGTACGGGGCGAGAATTCTCGAAAACTTCCTTAGGGGTATAGCGGGGCTCGAGCCGTCCTGGAGACCTGAAGACGCGGTGAAAAACATCATCGAGCGGGTTCGAGCAGCGTACAAGGGTGGGAACATACTCGTAGCCGCGAGCGGGGGCGTCGACTCGACGACAGCCGCGTACATCGTCAAGCTAGCGGTTGGATCCGAGCCCATCCACCTGGTCGTGATCGACACGGGTCTCCTCAGGGAGGGGGAGGCCGAGAGGGCCGTCAGCACGCTGAGATCCCTCGGCTTCAAGCACGTCCACCTAGTCGATGCATCGAGGGAGTTCCTCGGCGCGCTCAAGGGCGTGGTGGACCCGGAGGAGAAGCGCAGAGTGATCGCTCGCGTGTATTTCGAGGTTCTCGAGCGGAAGGCGAAAGAGCTGAGTGCGGTTTACGGCGAGTTCAGGTACCTCGTCCAGGGGACGATATACCCGGACAGGATCGAGAGCGGGAGGGCCGGCAGGGGCTCGGATAGAATCAAGAGCCACCACAACGTGACGCTCCCCGAGAGGCTGGGCCTCGAGCTGATCGAGCCGCTCGCCGACTTCTACAAGGACGAGGTGCGGAGGGTCGCGAAGGCCCTCGGCCTCCCTGAGGAGCTCGTCTACCAGCACCCCTTCCCCGGCCCCGGGCTGGCGGTCAGGGTCGTCGGCGAGGTGACGGAGGAGAAGCTGAGGATCGTGAGGAGGGCCACCAGCATCGTCGAGGAGGAGCTGCGCAAAGCCGGGCTCTACCGGAGCCTCTGGCAGGCGTTCCCCGTCCTCCTTCCCGTGAAGACCACAGGGGTCAAGGGCGACGCGAGGTCGTACGAGTACGCGATCGCCCTGCGCGCTGTCGTCAGCGAGGACGCTATGACAGCCGAGTTCGCGAAGCTCCCCTGGGAGCTCCTCGAGAGGATCGCCTCGAGGATCGCCAACGAAGTGGAGGGCGTCAACAGGGTCCTCTACGACGTGACGAACAAGCCGCCAGCGACTATCGAGTACGAGTAGCCGCCCTGCTCGAAAACGCAGCGATATATACAGCCCTTCCTTTGCGAGAGACGATGATCCCCGAGGACTACTTTGAGGACCCGACAGTCGGCGCTTACGTGGTTCTGCCCCGCGAGGTAACCGACGAAGAGAAGGCGAAGAAGGAGATCGATAAGATCCTGCTAGCGGTGAAGAACGCCGACGCTAACTGCGTGTGGGTGATAGTCTCGGATTTCGACTCTCAGGGGCGAATCTTCTTGCACCTCTTGGATAGGGCTGGCAGCTTGGGTCTAAAGGTCGTGCCTGTTCTGCAACCTTACGTGTCGATAGTGGAGCACCCGGAAGTCAAAGTTGTGAACTTCGACGGCACGACGGCTGACGATCCCAGGTACCTGAACATCGGCTGCTTCAACCACCCGCTCCTGCGTCAAACAGCCAGGAAGCTGGCGGAGGATTTCGTGAAAAACTACGGGAGCCACCCGTCGCTGTACAGGATAGGCGGCTTGCCCCTCGTGAGCTTCGTCCACGAGGCGTACTACAGGAACGATGTGCCTGAGTTCGGAGGAGGCCCGCTCAAACCCTGCTGCTACTGCGAGCACTGCGTGAGACGGTTCAGGGAGGCGATGAAGAGGAAGTACGGAAGCATCGAAGCGTTCAACGCGAGGCACGGGACTTCGTTCAAGGACTGGAACTCACTCGAACCGCCGAGGGATCCGAGCAACCCCTCCCTCTGGAAGGAGTGGTTCGACTTCCACGCGGAGATAATCCCCGACTACCTCAAGGAGGTGATAGAATACGCGAAAAGCCTGCAGCCCCTGCTCTCCACCCACGAGCTCAACGACTTCTACCCGTGCACCTACCAGTGCGTGTACTCTGGGAACGACATCTGGAGGATGGCTAGGGTGATCGACGTCGGGCACGAGGATATGTACCCGCTCGAGTTCGACCACAGGTACGTGATCTACGTGTACGAGTACATCAAGGATCTCGTGAGGTCCGCGATGGGCTTCGACAAACTCTACACGGCTAACGGGCAGAGCTTCTACTCGTGGATGGGCTACAGGATCCCCCCTGCCAGCATGTTCGAGCAAATTTACTCCTGCCTCATCCACGGCTCCCTAGGCTTGGTCTGGTGGGTGGATTGGAACAGGCTTGAGCTGTGGGAGCAGACCCGCCAGCCCAACAGGGAGTACAGGGCGCTCGTGAAGGAGCTCAAAGACTACGAGCGCGCGGAGGCGGAAGTGGCGCTGCTCTACTCCTGGACGAGCATGGAGCTCAAGCTGAACGACCTGTACCCCATGGACAACCTGCTCTTCTACACCGCTCTGGCTAGGTGCAGCATCCCAGTGGATGTAATCTCAGAGCAGCAAGTAGAAGAGGGCGTGCTCGAGAAGCGGGGATACAAGGTCCTCTGCGCCATAGGTTGCCCGACCCTCCCGCCCAGCGTTGTCAGGGAGATCCGGCACTTCGTCGAGGAAGGGGGGACGCTGATCCAAGACTACGGCGGAGAGCCCGTTGGCGAGTACTCGCAGGTGTACCCCGAGCTTGTGCTAAATCCTGTAGAGAAGCACGACGTTTACAGGATCGAGAGCACGCACCCCAAGCTGAGTGCCTTGAACGGGAAGTTAGTGCCTGTGGGCATAGAATCCCTCTGTGAAACTCTCAATCAGGAGAAGGTTGACGAAACTGTCGCCTTGTTCGAAGATGGGACACCATCCATCGCAATCTCGAGGAGGGGGAAAGGATCGGTGATCAAAGCAGCCACTATGTTGGGGTGGGATTACACAAACTACCCTGGCTACTACGACTTCGCCGTGATGTTCCCATTCATCATAAAGAGGAACGAAAACCTGCGAGAGCTCGTACTCCGCATCCTGAGAATGGCCGGTGTACAGCCGCTCGCAGCATCCAGCAACCCCGCCGTAGAAGTGGGCATTTGGAGGAGGAAAGACGGTAAACGCCTGTTACTGCTCGCCGTCAACCACCTCAACGAGCCAGCTAAAACAACGGTAACGCTTGCTAAAAGAGGGGGCGCGATCCGCTCCCTGAGGGATTTCTTCAGCGGCGAAAGCCTCGATTACATCGAGAACCCAGATGGGACCATAAGCTTCTCTCTCAGCTTGGAAAACTTCAGAGGGAGGGCTTTCACAGTCGATTTAGAACAATAATTGTTAAAACATTATCTAAGTTTTTATCAATTCGTCTATCAGCTTGATGCACTTAACCATAGATCTACCGTTATGGTAAGCGCCCTTCCAGATGTGAGCCTTGCCCCCTGCAGGTTTCTCGTTTGGAAGCACTACTTCGAACCAATCGCCTCGATACCAGTCAACTTGATATTTCTCTATCCAATCTAACTGTTTCTCGAAGTCCCTCAAATACCGGTTTTCGCGGTAAAGGCTGTACATGTACAACATCGCGACCAGAGACTCCGCTTGAACCCACCAAACCTTCTCCAGCTTGTCTGCGGGTCCTCCAAGAGAGCCACTCTCGTAAACCCCACCTTTCTCCTCATCGAAACCAAACTTGCTGCAGTAGTCGTAAACCGCTCTAAAGTACTTCGAAAGAAGCCTCGGGGGTACCTCCAGCAGCTTGCAGGAATCCGCTACTAGCCACAAAGCCTCTAAGTTATGACCGTAAGAAACTCTATACCCGCCTCCTATCGGTACGGGCTTCCACGCTATATCGTGGAGATCTATACAGGCACCCGAGCTCCTTTCAACAACCGCGTCGACCATAACCAAAACAAGCTCCGCCAGTCGATGTGCTGCCCTCTCGTCTCTGCTGAGCTCCAAGTATGCCGCTAAAGCTTCCATCATGTGGAGGTGGGTGTTCATGGTCTTCGAGCCTGCTGGTCCAACAGGGCTAGGAGCATCCCTAAGCGGTCTCCAATCCCTGGTGAAAAACTCTAGGTAACCACCGTGTTCGCTGTCGTGGGCAATACGCTCTAAAAGCTCGAAAAGCTCGCGCGCCAGGTTTCCAGCCTCCTTGCTCCCTGTGGCAATAGCGTACTGGGAGATCCCGAAGAGCGCGAAAGCCTGACCATACAGGTGCTTGAAATCCTTTGTAACGCGGCCACTCGCGTCGATTTCCCAGAAAAAGCCTCCGTGCTCCTTATCCATCATCTTGCTACAAAAGAACTCGAAACCGTGTTCAGCCGCTTCTAAAGCTTCCTTTCCAGCCAACCCTTCCCGGTAAAGCATCGAAAAATACCAAAGCATCCTGGCTTGAGTCACCACCATCTTCGATCCTTTACCGAGCGATTGCCCATCTATCCCGTGGTTAAGGTTATAACCTCCGCTTTCGCGATCAACAACCCTGTACCAAAAGGGGATTATGTTGTGATAAAGTATATTCTCCAGCCTCTGTCTAGCGCGCAAAAGACGCTCGTTCACACCTTCGCTCACAGCTATCTGGAGAAAACAATTATAAAAACTTTTTGTTAGAAAAATAGCCAGCCGCTAGTACGGTAGCAACCATATTGACCTGCTTAAAAGCTGCACTAGCATCAGGAAAGCGGAAACTATGCCGTCGCCGAGCCAGAAGCCGATAGCTATGTAACCTTTGTTCTCGTTCCACCACTTCTCTCCGGCAAACCTCGCTACAAAGTTAGAAATTAAGGAGCCCGTAAAGTACGCGAGAGCCGTATGTATCGGCAGCAGCATACCGCTCATGACCGCTACCGGTATAGAGAAGTCGCGAAGAGCCAACTCTGATGCGAAGTAGACCAGTGTCGACAGCCCGAAGCCGGCCACCATCCACGTCGGCCTAAACAGGTACCCTGTCCATAACCACTGCTGCCATCTCCAGAAGTTCATCGCCTCTACAGGCCATCCGGCCAGTGTGTAGGGGTAAGCGTGGCCCGGTACTGGAAAGACGGCCCAGAAGAGCGAGGTAAAAACGAAGCTTCCAACAAGACCTAAAGCCGCAAGCAGAAAGTACATGGTCGTGTACTCCTTTACGCTCACTCCTATCATGCTCGCTTGGAGAAGCTGCTGGGCAATGCCAGCTCCTCCTGTGAAAAGCATCGCATCGGGCGGTATGAACCAGATGTTCAAGCCCCTGTAGCCGCTGAAGTATATTAGCGCCTCCCTCAGATAGGGTACCGAGACACCTGCTAGTATGCCTGCCGCGTGCGTTTGCAGCAGCGTGATCAGCAGCGAAATCCCGACAGTAAAGAGAAGAAGGACGTGGACCGGGAAGCCCGGAGCCAAGGCTTCAACAAATGATAGGGAGATCGCAACTATAGCTATGTAGGCGGCGAGCAGGTACTTAGCGTTGAGCCATCTGACCTCAGTCCCTCCCGAAAGCCCCTTTGTAATTCCTGAGAAAGCCCTCGCGACCATTTTGTACCTGAAAACTAATGGGAGCAGAGCAGCTGCTAAGCCCCAACCCAGCGTGAAGCTGTTCCAGAAGTAAACAGTTGACATGTTGAAGTTCCAGAGTATTCCTCTACCAGGCTGCCACTTCGCCTCTGCCGGCCATAGGTTGTTAACAGTTACATAGTAGTTACCGAAGACGAATATTGCGACGGAAGCAGCTAGCTGGAGCGCTGTGTACCTGAGAGGCAGAATAAAGCCTACTACGTAGCTCGAAAAATCGGTTGTGAACGCGAACGCCGCTCCCGGTAGGACGTTTTCGACAAGCGAAGTAAAGTCAACCATGAGCCGCGGAACGAGCGGAAACCTGAATATCGTTGAAAGCCCGCTCGTCATGAAACCGTATAAGGCACCTAGAAGAATCGCTAACGAGATAGTCCTAATCCTCACGGAATCTCTTTCTCCGAAAGCGATCATCATCCTAGCGTCCCACGAGGCGAAGGGGAACGCCAGCCTCTCCTCCCTTACGTAAATACTGTAAGAGAGCAGCCCTAGGATGTAGTTAGCGGATACGACGAGAGTAAAGGGCACGACTATCGTAGCCAGTACCGGTTGAAGCCAAGCGGCATCGAAGAACGTCCTGGCAATGGAGACCCTAATGAAATCCGCCCCTCGGGGAGCGAAGAAAGCAGGTATCTCCTCTCTAATACCGAACAGCTTAACGATCTCCGTGTTCGCAAAGTACATGTTGCGAAGGAGGTACGCGAAGTAATAACCAGTGTACATTAAACCAGCATTATCTATCATGCGTAAAGCGAAGATTTCGCCTTTCGTCAGGGGCGAGCCTGTTCTTCCGGTTAGCCAGGCTAGGATTAGTACGATAGCCCAAGAGTTCAAACCGGCGAGTCCCCATAGTCCGTTTACAAGCCAGTTGTAGATCAGGACGGGCTGCAGTATCGCTATCACGAAAAGGTACATGAGCAGGGTCCTCCACGTGAGCGCTTTCTCCCCCTTAGATACTTGCGTGCTCATTACAGCCACCCTCAGACAGCCGTAATTCTGCTTTTTGCTTTTTCAACGTACTTTACTCTCCCACTTGGGGGTAGCGCTCTCCACGCTAGAAACTGTTTGCGCAGCTCGCCTATGAAGGCTCTGGTTGTGGTAACCCATATGGATTCGGGACCCTGCTGCCTCCTGAAAACGACATCGAACGTATAGCTTCCTCCAGAAAGCGGACGCGCTATTATGGTTGCATCCTGGATTATTCCAGCGTCGAAAGGCGCCATATGCAGTCTGGCCGTCAATTTCAAGCTCTCACCTTCAACCGCTATTTGAGGCGAGGAGACTAGCATGAACACCCTTGACCTCTCCCTCTCAGAACTGACGGCTTCCATGTATTCGCTTATAAAGGCGAGAAGCCCAAGAGCTTCCTCTCTAGTCGCTGTGAATGGCATCCGCACCTCCCAACTATCGGCTCTCGGTCTCGTTTCGATAACCCACGTTCTGAGCAGCGATGGTGTGGCCATCTTCGACGCTCTGATAGCTGGGTAAAGGGTTGAAAGAACAACTGTGAGTATTATCACGGCAAGGATAATGAGCACTACACCGGAAGAAACGTTTGGTATTAAACCCGGTGGTAGCGCCTTGATGCTCCATAGGGTGTAAAGGGTAGCCGCTCCAACTACGTAGCCTAGGTAAGCTCCTAAGAATGCCAGTGTGGCGCCTTCCATGAGGAAGATTATTTCAACGTGGCTTGGCGCTGCACCAACCGTGGTTAAGGTGTATATCTCCCGGCGTCTCTCGTAGATCGCGCCCAGCATCATAGTGAGTATCGATAAAGCCGATAGAACCAACGGAACAGCAACGCTCTCGATCCCCCCTAAAGCGTAGATGTCCCTCTTGGTCACTACGCTGGCTAACCCTCCTTTAACCCCGTAGGGCACATCAAAAGGCGTTACAAGCGATGCGTCGTAAGCTTTTGCTCTTACGTAATCTTCTGGCACCGCGGCATCGGTGCTAACGCGTATGACGTTGGGTAGAGAGTTAAAGTACTCGAGCGCGAAACTGTAGGGGACTATTATCACTGTATCTAAGTCCAATGGCGAGTATACGGCGGCTAGTCCGGTGCTTATCGGATCCGGCGGTATTATCGGGGTTCCGTCTAAGTCTCTCGATAGCAGCGCTGTAGCGGAGGGCTTGTCGAGAAGCCCTACGACTGTTACGTTGATGCCGTAAATACTTATCACGCTCCCTAAATCAACGGGGTAGCCGAGTGCGCCGCTCAGCCGCTTGGCTAGGGTCGAGGTCATTATAACCGAGTGCACTGCTGTCGGTGTGAAGTACGTGCCGTTAAGCGCGCGCTCGAGCATTCTTGATTCCTCCGGCGTGATCGCCAGTATGCACCTTATCCCCGAGCTGTTAGGTCCCCACGCAAGGAATAAGCTCTGTCCCGCTGGGTAGATCCACGCTCTGGGTAGGGCTCTAAACTGCACCGTAACGTTGCTCATTAAAGCTGGGAAAACCTGCGTGTAAGTTTCGTAAAACGGCATGTACAACTGCACGAACGGGCGCCTAACAAGGATCCCCGTATAGGGCGCGGTACCCACGTTTCTACCATAGAAGATTAAAGTGATACCCACCGTCGTGAAAAGCACCAATGCTACAACCGTTGCGATTATGCTTACAAGCGTAAAAGTTGTTCTCAAAGCTCGCTTCTTAAGGTTCTCCAACCCCATAGATACTGCTGCGGGTAGCACAGTACCCCTTCTAACGTCAGCTGTGTGGAAACCGAGGATCGAAACACTTAGCTCGGAAACTGCCATATTGAACTCGTCGATAACTGAGTAGATCATAACCAAGAGCAGAAGCACGACGGACACTCCGCTTATGAGCATCCACACGTTGTTAGAGATGAAGTAGCCTGGGTGAACCAGAGCGATCGCCGCATTCGCCGCGATCAGAACAGCCAAGGCTGTAAGAACCTGCTTCTTTCCCGACGTTGTCCTGCTTAATAGCCTGCTAGCCAGCAGGGCGAAGGCGGCTGAAAGGAAGAAGAAGAAGACAGCCGTTTGGGAAACGTCGAAGAGCAGCGAGATCGTGGAGTCGTAAGCTCCTATCACGAAGTGCCAAGCCACCATGCAGTACTTCACGAAATCGCCTTTCGCACCTTTAGCCTTGGCCTCCAAAGCTAGAGCCGAATAATCCCTCAGCTTGTCAAGGTATGCGAGCATTCTGGGGCTAGTAGTCATCTTGCTTTCGAGGAACTCGCCTCTGCTCTTGGCCAGGTAGTACGTGTTTAAGACCGCATCCATCAGGCTGAGTTTTAGGGTATCGCCCCACTGCAGGATGTAGCCTCGCCCACCGGGGTCGATCTCGCTTGCATTGTTCAAAATCGCTACCACGCGACCCCCGCTCCTGATCAACACCTCGACGGGAACTCCCGGCTCCACGAAGACCATCACCTCGGGCCACGCAGTTAGCACGTCCCTCCAAACAAGGTAGCTGTGCGAGATGAAGTTCAACGGCTCAACCCCTAGGCTTTGAGGACCAGAGAGCAGCAGCGGATCAAAGAACCCTAAAATCGCTATCGAAGAGCAATTGAATATGGGGATGTACCTGTAGCCCCGCGCCACTTGAACCGTGAAAGCTCTCGCGTACGCGCCCGCCTCCATCAAATAGCCTAAACCACCTAGAAGGGGCGAAAGCAGAGGTGCTGCTATAGCTCCAGCCGCCCCGAAGAGCCCTCCCAGCCTAAATATCCCTGTACCGAAAGGCCCCGTATCGGTTGCGCTCAGGACCCTTCCCGTTTCAGAGTCAACAACGTAACCCTGCGCGTCAATACCGGTTAGAGGCATGACGCTTTTCAGCTCGACAGCGCCTTTCTCGTTAGGCTTCAGAACTAGCGTGAAACCGACTGGCGTGTTTATGGAAGCCGCTGTGACTGTAGTACCGCTAACAGGTGAAGTTGCAGCGAACAGCCCAACCGTGACCCCCGGTACAGTAATGCTCTGTGAGGAACCTACGGTGGCAGCTGGCTGGAACCCCACAGCCACTATCCCTGCAGCCCCGCTCATCACAGGGCTCACGGAGACGAAGATCAAGGCATCCTTGTGCGCGTAATCGTCGAACATGTTGGTCGTCGCGTTGTACTTGCCGAGCTGCAGGACGACATTTACTAGACCGTGGTCAACGGCGCCGATCCTTCTGGGGTAAAGGGAGTAGGGTATGCGCTCCATGTTGATCGAATTGTATATTAACGGCGTCAAAATCCTAACCTGTCTCTTTATGTTGTTTATTTTGAGCCTGTCATGGGTATCCATGAACGTCCACTGGTGCTTGCGTATCGCATTTGTAGTTACGAAGCCTAAGCCGCCGCCGTAGCATGCTTTCGTGAAAACCTCTGCTTCGAAATACCGGAGAAATGGTTCGAAAGGAGGCGAGCTTGTAACCCAAGGTGGCCAAGTCCACCTAACGCCGTCTATCAAGCGCGCAGTCTCTCCCGTCGCGTTTTCAACCTCCGCAGCCCAGCGTACGATAGCGGATAACCACTGATCGTACTGCGGCAGGATATCCCTTGGCCTGTTGTAACCGTACATAGCGCCAGCCGCGTACGCCGCCAAAATGTCGCTGTCGCTAGCTAGGTCCAATGTGATCATCATCTTCAGTTTGGTGCCTATCTCGCCGAAGTGAGAATCCACAAACTCCCTTGCGCCGGCTAAAGCCTGGTAGTGCCCCGCGAAAGCTACTAACCAAACCGTCCTCCTTGGAGGGTGCTCCTTTAGGAGCTTTGAGAACTCTAGCAGGTAGCTAATCCCTATAGCGTCTGTTGCCCCGGGAGCTAACTGAGGGGTGATAGACCACGAGTCGTAGTATGCTCCTACCACAACCACCTCTTTGCTCAGAGTTTCATCGGTTCCAGCGACCTCTGCGATAACATTTGATACTGTTACGCTTTCCCATACAACGCGTATATCGATCCATATCTTTATTTTACCATATCTTTTCAACAAATCTCTCAGCATCTCTCCTTCATTTTTCGGTATTAATAATCTCGGAAAATTCAGAGGAATGCTAAGAACTTTCTGGAGAGCATCTGTGACAACCGTATCATCAGGTTCAATGAACAAAATGCCTTTAGCTCCAAGCATAGCGGCGTACTTCCAGAACCAGCGACAATTGAAATCCATTAAAGCGAAAGAACCGTTCACATCAACTTTGTTGAATTCATCAAGGTCGCCACTTCCAGCATACACTAGGAAGTCTCCACTGGCTGGACTCGTGTAGGGACTCGGGTTAACGTGGTTAGGCCATAGGGCATAGGCAGGTATTTCCTCAATACCTAAACCCGGGATCTCAACCCTTACAGCAGCGCGTTTCACTACGGGGACAGCCACATCAAACCTTTCCTCCCTAACGTTGAAGCCGAGCTCGCTCCAGAAAGCCTTAATGTAGCTTGATGCTTTGTAAAAACCTTCGTACCCCGGTACTCTTGAACCTAAACCTGAAAAGTACCTAACGTGATCAAGCACCTTATCGACATTGACAGCACCTACAAGCTCGACCATGGTAGGTGCTGATTGCTGACCAAGCGATTGCTCTATTGATAACGCGCTCGGAAGCGCGACGAGTGCTATCAACAGCAATATAACAGTTGCCCTAGTTCTCATGCCTCCCGACAGCTCTCGAGCTTCCGCCTTAATAAAGCTTACGGTATTTTACCATGCATATAGGAAGAATAGACGAAATAATTCGATTAATTTGTAAACTAGAATAATAGCTAGTAGTCTTTTAATCTAAATGAATAAAAATAAGTTAGGATTTATTTAGGCAGGAAGAACTGTATCATTGAGCCCAATGCACCTATGAAGATCATCATCCAGTAGCCCACGAGGAAGCCGATTACGATGGGCGTCGCGACGTTTTCGTCAAGTTTGGCACCTCCAACCCGGTAGACTAGAGTCTTAGCTATCCACGCTACCAGCGCGGGTAGAATCCATCCCGTGCCTGCAGCTCCGAACGCGAGAGCTACACCGGTCGGGTCAAGAGGCCACCAGACAAACCTGAAGTTAAGGAAGCTTATCAGAATTATGAGGACAAAGCCTGCGGCAATGTAAGGCAGTAGGGGCTCCGGGATGAACTGCTCTTCAACCCTAGACCAAGGAGCTCCGAAAACCCAGTGCCACCACGCGTCGAACATTCCCATCCTCGTGTTGTTCGTTCCCGCGAAGTAGCTGAACCACAAGCCGACTGTGTAGCCGACGACCGCTGAGATAATCCCGGCCGTTAAGATGATCTTCGTGATGTCCCTCGGGTGAGTCTTTGTGTCGAATCCTACCTTGTAGCACATGGGGATCGCGAACGCCATACCGAAGTTCGTGTTGTTCTCCGCCATGATCTCGCCGGTCCACCTGTTCGCCAGCCACAGCGTGGCGACCATCTGCGGGGGTCTTATCTGGGAGCCATCAGGCGCTGTAATGTAACCAGGATCGGGTATGTATAGGTACTTAACCAGGCTAGGCAGGTGTGTCCAGTCTATCGGGAATACCCAGGCTGTGCCCACCAGGCCCGTGTTGCCCAGCACCCTGATGCTCGACATGAAGAGCAACCACATGGTCAGAACTATCAGGAGGCTGCCCAGCGGGTGCACTCCCACTGCAAGGAGCAGCGCGATAAGTAGGATTGTGGAGCCGGCGATCATTATCGTGCCCAGCTTACCTGGGAGCGCGCGCTCAGGAGCTTCTCTGAGGAAGACATCTTTAAGGTACTTGCGGTTGAGCACAAGCCACATCAAGAACAGCCCAAGGTAGACGCCGATCCACCATCCGTTCCATCTGAATGGTGCGCCGTTCATGAAGGCGTGGAACCTGTTCGCCATAGTCGGTAGATCGCTGTAGTAACCCATGTAGTAAGCAATCTGGCTTGGGATCATTATGAAGAAAAGGGAGAACACCCACACTGTAAATAGGACTTTAGCAGGCATCAGGTAGAACAGCACGTAGATCATCGGGTTTACCGGCAGGAAGGCGATCACGGGGATCGTCGCACCCAAGGCGGTCCGAGAGAAGTCCAAGGTGCCTAAGAACCACGGGAGGAAGGGTTCTCTAGTCCAGCCATATATATCAGGAATTGCCGGGTTTAAGTAGGTCGCAACTATGGGGAGGATGGCTAGAGCTCCGAGTAGGACTCCAAGCAGAAAGAACCTGAGCCTAGGTGTAGGCTCCTTAGCGGTTATCAACTCGATTTGGAGCGTACCGGTGAGCGTCGCCGGGTAGGGTAGTCTCTCCACTTCCATGAACCTTTCGTATAGCAGACCTATCCATCCTGTGAAGAAGAGGAGCCATAGTACTGTGTAGGTGATCCACCAAGCGAGGAATGGCGCCCACTTACCCCACGGGACTGGACCACCCGTCTGGATTGGCGTCATCTCAGCCGGGTCGGAGACGATTGGGCCGAAAACCCAGTAATCCACCACAGCCCAATTCGTCGGATGCCAATTATACTGGTTCAATCTAAGCGCGGCAGCGTTGTGGATGATACCGTAAGGTATCATGCTGTAGCAGAAAGCTACGGACATCGCGGCTGCCGTATAAACGAGAGCTAGTTGCTGTGGAGTTAGCGAAAGCTTAGCCACCCTGGATACTAGGAAGATTATGAAGAGGACGACGATAGGGGCTGTGAATGTTCCTAAAACCATCGAAAACATCCAACTTGGGCCAAAGGGCGCTGTGAGCACGCCGACTAGGCTCATGAGGAGGGAGAAGGCGGCAAGCATCGCCCAGAGCTTAGGTGTTAAAATGCTTCTCCTTTCAACGGTTTTTGTCTCGGCGCTCATCGGAGGTCCTATTTCTTTTACTCTTATTTAAATTTTGCGCGTATAATTAGAAAAAACTTAAAAGGGTCTAGCGAAGCTCTCAATACTGTGAACCTCCGAAGTGTTACTGTAAGGTCTGCTGCTTTGTTCTTTGTAGTCGTAGCGGTTTCGACGGTCATTATAGCTGGCTCCTCTAGTGCCGCTAACGAGTTCACATATTACGGCAAAGTGCCCGATAGAATTTGGCAGTTGAGACCAGCTGATTGGCGGGCTCAGCCAGCTTGCCAGGATCCTAACCACTGGGTTGTCTACAATTCACCAAGCCTTTACGCACTCCTGGCTATAGTATCGGCTTGGGATGGCGTCGAGGTTAAGGTGTTCAACGTAACAGCGAAGCAGCAGATCGCGCAAGCAACTTTGAAGAGCATGCAGCCCTTCTATTTACTATTGAGGAACGGCACGTTCTTCAAAGTTATAGCGAGCAAACCTGTCACAGTTCAGCTCATAAACTATAACCAAACTCCTCAGTTCCCTCTTGCGCTGCTACCGCCCACCATCCACACGTTCTACTATTCGGTAGACGGAACGTATGTTGGAAAAGAGTTTGTCTTCGTCGCAACACAGGGCAGCCTGACAGCCACGGACTACACAATCCTAGCGGTTGAACCCGCAGATGTGACTGTTGAGCGGGACGATGGGCAATCATTTACGTTAAAACTGGACGCTAATGGTTACAAATACGTGACCCTCTCACCATTCAGAGTTTATCGCATACGTTCTTCAGGAAACATAATGGTCATGTCCGGAGCGATACCCGGCATAGGAGCGTACGAAACAACGTGCTTCGCGATACCATCTGTCCAAGGGGGCTTTACAGGTACATACTTCCTTACGAGAGCTTTCAAAGCCATCGAATGGGGCTGGGACAAGATCAGAGATTACGGGTTTAGAGTGCTCGCGACCAGCGAAACTAAAATCGAGCTGTACGACTTAGAAACCCAGAACAAAATAGGAGAGTACGTAATACCTGCCGAAGGGGGAATTACCCTAAGACCCAACGCGTACGCGATCGCCCTCGTTAGTGATCACCCAGTAACATTCAAGTTTATGCACAATGGTAGCATTGAAATAGAGAATGCCGGAATGGGAGGCGGTTACTACTGTGGCTACCCGCGTTCGACCCTATTCCTCCTTTTGAAGCCGGGTGAGGATACGATGGTTCAGATACCGTCAAACGCTAGCGTTGAAGCGTACCTTTTCGCGAGGGAGGACGCAGAGGTCGTAATCGATGATTCGCTGAGGATAAGGGTGGGAGCCGATACTCCTTACCTTTTCACGATGCCTGGTCTCCACAAGGTTAGATCGGATAAAGAGGTACTCATTCAGATTAACATGTGGCCCCGCTACCCGCCTGAGCAGGGGTTGTGGTTCACCGGTTACGTGATCCCGCCGCTGGAGTCGGCGAACCTCAAGCCGAACGTGACAGTAACGTTACCGGGAACGAAAACGCCGACTACGTACTACTACGCTGCAGCGGCAGGCGTAGTGGTCGTAGCAGCCATCGCGATACTGGTTTTGCGGAGAAGGAAGAAAGAGAAAAGCACCTAAAAATATGGTTAGATTTTAAGAGCTATTTTTCCTTCTTCTCATCAATAGCAGTACAACTATAATAGCAACGGCCGCTACGCCTCCAGCAACGTAGTACAACATGTAGTTGGCGCTTGCACCCACTGGTGGTACCGTAATCTCATGCTTAACTCCGGCTGCCTCTAAGGCAGGTATTACTGTACCGGAAACCCATAAACCTTGAAACTCCGGTTGCTTAGGCCAATGGTTCAACTGCACTACAACATTCTTATCGGAAACTATCGTGTGAAGACCCGGTTGGGTAAGGACGTAGTATTCGTCGGCGCGTAGCTTTACTGTAACGAGATCGTCGATCGTAATAGTGGTGGGTTCCGATGCGAAGATTATAGCTTCATTTGTCGCGTTGACCGGAAGGTAGAGCAGTGATTTCGATGATCCAGGTACTGTGAAGAACACGATCCCAGCACCGTAAGCGTTTTCTCTTGTCACTTGACGCCCCGCCATCTTCGTCGTATCGCCCTCATGCAGCAAGAAGATCTGTACCGGTTTATCGCTACTAACCCTTATAGCTTGTGTTTGTGCTTGGAACCGAATGCTACCCTGAGCGGGAACTTTGAGCTCGTATATTACAGCGCCGCCTTTCTCTAGGTCGTAAACCTTGACAGTGGAGTTTTCTAAAGCTAGTACTCTAAAGCCAAGGTCTTCCATAGGATCCCATTGCGTGTTAGAGTATGAGAAGAAATCGGTTCCTGTGAACCCTCCGTTCGCTGAGGGTATTGCGTAACTTTCATGCGTGTCCCAGTAGCTGTGTGGGTCCCCGCACTGCACCATTATGTAACCGCTCGACTCGATAGTGTACATGTACCATGAGCGTAAAAGCACGCGCCTGTACTCATTGGGCTTAAGCTTGAACGTTTGCCCTTCGGTGCCATCCTCCCTAGCTATTTTCACTTCAGCTTCCTCTAGGGCGAAAATCGTATACCACGGGTTCAGGTCGGACGAAGCTAGTATAACAAAGCGTTTTCCAACGTACGAGCCGTCAACGGCTGGGTAGAACGCGTGGGGCACGGGACCTACCGTAGCGTTAGGCAGGTACTGCTGGTTGAGCAGGAGCACGTTCACCGGCTTGCTGGAAACAACCTTGAAAACCGTGCCGTTAGGAATCAGCATGTAGTGTTTCTCGAATCTATTGAGCACTCCCTTGAAAAGCAAGGACCTGTTGGTTAGAGAGTACACCTCAACCTCTGTAGCGTCCTCTACCGCCCCCATCGCTAGCAGGAAGGCCGATGCGGGACCTGCGCCGTAGTACACGTTCCCAACGTAACCCAACCTCCATCCTGTGGAAGCAGTGTAGTCGTACCTCCACAGCTTTTCCGGAACCTTACCGTAGTATGTGTACTTACCCTCGGGGGTTGCACGCAACGCAGGCATCAGCCAAAGAGGAGGTAGAAAAGCGGCAATTAGCAGCATGAATGTAACAGCTGCTGCTCGGCTCATAGCCATGGCTTTCTCCCGTAGAGAAAGTCGTTGACCCCTTTAATAAGCTGCTTGGCTTTAACGCGAGAATCTGATTTTTAAGTTCTTGTTAATGTTTATAGAAAAATAAAAACGATTTAATTGAACCTACTTCGGAAGGAAGTACTGAACTGTAACGATGATGCCTCCGATGACCTGGCACATTAGGTAGCCGACTATGAATCCGATGGCGAAGGGCATACCGACGTTTTCGTCGAGCTTAGCGCCACCGATTCGGTATACCAGCCTTTTAACCAGCCAACCGATGAAAGCCGGTAAGATGTACCCGGTGGCGAACCCTCCTCCTAAAGCTACGACCGTTCCAACGGGGTCGATCGGCCACCAGACAAACCTGAAGTTAAGGAAGCTTACTAGTGCTATCAACGCGAGCCCCGCTAGCAGGTACGGTGCTAAAGGCTCCGTGATGAACTGCTCTTCAACCTTGCTCCACGGGCAGCCGAAAACCCAGTGCCACCACGAGTCGAACATCCCCATCCTCGTGTTGTTCGTCCCAACAGTGTAGCTAAACCAAAGGGCAACCGGGTAACCGATAATTGCTGACACTACGCCGATAGCTAAGATGAGCTTAGTTACATCCCTTAAGTTAACACCATTATCAAAAGCCGCTTTGTAGCTTATTGGGATCGAGCTAATGATTCCACCGTAACCGAAGATAACTGCGGTAGGTCTGTTCGCGAGCCACATCGTTACAACCATTTCAGGAGGTCTGGCTTGCGCTCCGTTGATCGTGACATAACCTGGATCCGGTATGTATAGGTACTTAACGAGCGTCGGCAGCTGGGTCCAGTCACCGGGGACAGCTGTTACGTAGGAAAGCCCCATTTGCCTGACTGCACCGATGTATATCAGCCACATGCTCAATACTATAAGCGGGGCGGCAATCGCGTTGACGCCCGCGGCTACAAGCAGGCCTATTAGCCCTACCGTCGAGCCAACTATCATCCAAGTTCTAAGTTTCGCAGGCATGCTTTGCTCGGTTTTCGTGAAAACTTCCTTCATGTATTTCCAGTTTAGCACAAACCATATCAAGATCAGACCGAAAGCTGCACCCACGTACCATCCGTTCCATCTGAATGGTGCGCCGTTCATGAAGGCGTGGAACCTGTTCGCCATAGTCGGTAGATCGCTGTAGTAACCCATGTAGTAAGCAACCTGGCTTGGAACGGTTATGAGGAACAGCTGAAGGAACCACACGGTGAACGAGATCTTAGAGGGGACTATGTACCACGCTACGTAATCGCTCGGGTTCAGGGGTAGCACTGAGATCGGTACTATCACGGGTCCCAGTGGCGTTCGCGAAAAGTCTATGCACCCTAACCACCAGGGGATGAACGGTTCTCTGCTCCAGCCGTAAATGTCGGGGATTGCCGGGTTGATGTAAGTGGCGATGACGGGCAGTATTACGAGCGCGCCTATCAGCGCTCCCAGCAGGAAGAACCTGATCCGCGGATCCTTGCCCCTAGGAGCAGAGGCGAGCGCTATCTGCATGGTGACCGGTATCGCAACAGGATAAGGTAGTCTCTCCACGATCATCCAGCGTTCCTGAAGCAAGCTTATCCATCCTGTGAAGAAGAGGAGCCATAGTACTGTGTAGGTGATCCACCAAGCGAGGAATGGCGCCCACTTACCCCACGGGACTGGACCACCCGTCTGGATTGGCGTCATCTCAGCCGGGTCGGAGACGATTGGGCCGAAAACCCAGTAATCCACCACAGCCCAATTCGTCGGATGCCAATTATACTGGTAGAGCCTAGCCGCTGCCGAATTATGGATGATAGCGTAGGGCACCCAGCTGTAGCAGAAGCTCACCCCCATCGCGCCCGCTACAGCTAGTAGGACGAGCTTCTCGCGCGACACCGTAATTCCGGCGAACTGGGCTAGTAGCAACAGGATGAAGAGGACGATCAAGGGTGTTGAAGTGGGAGATAGAAGCGTTGACCAACCAAGCCAGCTCGGCACGAAGGGCGTAGTGAGGACTCCTACAAGCCCCATGAACGCTCCGAAAAGCACGAGCAGAGCGAAGAGCTTTGGAGTGAGGATGCTCTTCACTTCCGCCCTCCCTTGGGCGTTCACATCAATCGTTTTGACTATCTTACATTTAAATTTTTCGTTGCGAAAATTTTATGAGGATTGAAAATGTAAAACCCCGATGGACCGGAGGGTTTCGCTGATCCTCTTCTCCGCTATAGCGATATTTCTAGCTACAAATGCGCTAGCGCCAAAAGCTTTCTGCTTACCCCAGAGACAGTACGGGGAATTCCGGGTGGCTGTAGACGATCGGGGTGTCGTGTACCTATCGTACTTGGCATTAAACATCACCGGGAACGTAGTGATATGGGGTCCTGGTTGGTCGTGGGATACAGTATGCAGCTGGCAGCCCAACTGGCCTCTGGGAGCCTCAGAGGATAACGCATTGTATGGAGAGTTGACGTGCAATTTCGGCAACCTGACGTGGAGAGAAAAATACTGGCTGCTCGAGGACGCTTTGGCTCTAGAATACGAGCTCGGCGCGGCTTCAAACGTGTCGATCGCGGATATAGCCTGGCAGTGGGGGCTTCCCATCGCGAGCTTTATGGGATCCTATGTGACATACGTTACGTCTGTAGGCTCCCTCAGGAACGTGACGCTGAGGCCTGAATACGTTCCAGGTCAAGCCGGTTTAGCTTCGGACACAGGTATCGGGTGGATCGTACCTCTAGGCCCGTCGACGGGTGTGGTGGTCATCGGCATCAGCGATTCCCGCTCGTTTGTAGGGTTGACTTCGACTGACGAGCGTGAGTGGAATGGAACGACCTATACGACGAGGCTGTATTTTAACCCGGATAGGCTGGTGTGGAAACCCGGTAACCGCATTAGGGGTACAGTTTACATATTCCCGTACAGTAGCCGAGAAGATCTCGAGGAAGTACTAAAGAGGGCGAACAGCGTTATATACCTGATAAGAGCAAATGTCGCCTACGACGACATCGTCAAACTCCTCGTCGAAGGCAGAGTTGTTGAAGAGGTAGAACGAATGGAAAGCCAGAGAAGAAGCATGTTGATAACCTACGTTGCAGCTGTAGTGGCGTTAATACTTGCGCTGGCAGTGATCCTAATTATAAGGCACAGAAGAAAGTAAAAGTCATTATTACTTTTTTACCGTTCACCCCATATCTCCTGCCTTAGTTTTTCTCTTTCAGAAGGCGAGGTAAGGATTCGTATAATTTTTACGAATGCATATATAAATGCAATGAAAATTATTAAGAAATAGACTGCTATCACGCTCTGAGGAACGAGGAAGCACAAGAGAGCTGTAGCTGCGAGAACACCTACTAAAACAAGGGTTCTTTTCCTCTTACTATTCAGCACACTGCGTTTTGCTTCGATCTCTCTTAAAAATAGCGTAAGCTGATTTTGAACGCGGCTTGCATCTCGAGCGCGGAGAAACCTTTAATCTAGCGCTAAGGCAGGATTGCATTGTGGCCCTGAGAATCAAGGCTAATGGAGATCTAGTGCGTTGCCCGAAGTGCGGGTACAGGTTCAGCGTGTCTTATTCGCGGGCTTTCGCCTGCAGTGGGTGCTACATGGCTAGCTTCAAGTGCGATTACGTGAAGTGCCCGAACTGCGGCTACGAGTTCATGGTTGAAGGTTAAGGGTTGCGGCCGCCGTTCCACAATTCTTCGAAGTAATCCTCGACATTAGCGGCGATCTCGCTCGAGCGGATGAGGACGCTGTACTCGTGGTTCTCCTTTAGGGCGGATTCGCTCCAGTTGTGGGACCCTATCACCACCCACTCGCCGTCCACGATCACGACCTTCGCGTGCGTGGTGACGCCGGCTTTCGGGTCGAGCCGCACGGGGACGCTCCTGGACTTCAGGAAGTCGATCGTCTCCGGGTAGCTCTGCTTCGTTACATCGTCTACGACGACCTTGACGTCCAACCCTTTCCCTTTGGCGCTCGCCAGCAGCTCGATCAACGCGTTGGCCGGGTCCGTCTCGGCGCTCTCCCTCGGGTCGTACTTCGCCACGTACATGATGACGTGGACGCTCTTGTTGGCCGAAGCGATGAGCTTCGAAACCACCTCGAAGTACTTTTGGTCGGGCAGTAGCTCCAGCAGCCCGGGGGCGGGAGCCCGCGGTTTGAGCGCGTTGAGCAGCATGTACGCGGCCGAGGCCCCGATGATGATGCCGAGCACGAGGCCTACCGCGAGGAACCCGGTAGCGCTCCCGGCGCGGGGTCCCCGGGAGCGGTTCCGGTCACCGCTTCCCCCGCTAGCGTACATGCGTCATCCCCGTTGGAAAAGGGGTAGAGGTGGGAGAAAAAGCTTTGCGCTTACTCGCCGGGTCGCGCCTCGAAGGCGTACGTGCCCGAGCCGACGCGGAAGACCACGTAGCCCTCCTCGGCCCACGCCCCTTCGACGCCCTCAACCCGCTCCGCTAGCGCGCCGCCCCTCCACACAACCTTCCCGCTCTCCGCGACCACAGGGTTCTTGAAGCCGTGAACCGGCACGTACACCAGCGCTGTGGAGCCGACGGGTACGGAGACCTTCAGCACTATCCTTCCGCACTCCCTGGACAACTCGACGTGGATGGGTCCGGCCAATGCCCTGACAGTCGCCGAAACACTCTCCAGGGGCACGGGATCCGGCTTAACTGCGAACTCTCTGAAGCCTGGCTTCAGCGGCCTTATGCCGGAAAGGTAGCGGTAGAAGTAGATGTCTACGCTCCCGAACATGTGGTGGTTGTGCGAGTTCATCGCCCTGCCTGTGAGCAGCTCCCAACGCTCCCATAGGGTCGTCGCGCCCTCTCTGACCATGTAGCCCCAGCTCGGGTAGCTGGTCTGCGTAACCACTGTGAACGCGAGATCCGGCTTCCCGTAGTCCGAGAGCACCGGTAGAAGGTACTTGGTGCCTACGATACCCGTGTCCAAGTGGCCTCCCTTCTCGACCTCTACATCCCTAACCAAGGTTTCGAAGACAGCCTGCTCAACCTCCTTGGACACCATGCGCGAAGCGAGAGGTAGAGCGTTGCAGGTCTGGCAGCCCGGCGACACGTAGTACTTGTTCTCGCGCATGAACTCCCTGTTGAACGCCTCCCTCACCTTATCGGCTAGCTCCGCGTACCTCTTTGCTTCGTCGGTTTTGCCGAGGAGCTCAGCCATCCGGCTGAGAGCGAGCAGGTCGTTGTAGAGGATCCAAGTTGAGACGAGCTCTCCCGGTATCTCGGGGGCTTTGATGCGGCGCGGCGGGCACCAGTCCCCGTACTTGCTGAACCTCAGCACGTAGCCCTCCGCCTTCGAGAGCAGGAACTCCACCCACCTCTTTACCCGCTCGTAGTGCCTCTCGATCGCCCACCCGTCCCCGTAGTACTCGTAGAGGAGCTGGGGGATGAGCACGTACGCTTCGCCCCAGGCCGGGTCCGCCGGGTACAGCTTCCAGTAGGGCGGCACGACGTCGGGGACGCTGCCGTCCTCGAGCTGGGCGTCCGCCCAGTCCTCCAGCCACTTCTCGTAGAAGCCGGGCATCCAGAAGTTGAGCACCGCGGCCTCGGCCGTCAGCTGCGCGTCGCCTCCCCACCCCATCCTCTCGTCGCGCTGCGGGCAGTCGGTCGGCACACCCATCAGGTTCGACTTGAGGGACCACAGGACGATCCTGTGGATATCGTTTACGAGGTCGCTCGAGGCGGCGAAGCCGCCCACCGGCTCGACGTCGCTGTGAACGACTACCGCCTCGACGTCGTCCAGGGAGAGCACACCAGGGTAGCCGGTGACCTCGACGTACCGGAAGCCGTGGTAGGTGAACCTCGGCTCGTACACTTCGACGCCGCTCCCCTTCAGGATGTACACGTCCGTGGCCCTAGCCCCCCGCAGGTTCTTCGCGTTGAGAAAACCTTTTTCGTCGATGAGCTCCGCGTACCTCAGCTGCACCCTCGCGCCGCGCGGCCCGGCGACGCAGATCCGCGCCCACCCGGCCATGTTCTGGCCGAAGTCGAAGACGTAGACGCCGGGAGCCGGGTTTAGGATCCTGCGCGGCTTCAGGTAGCCGACCTTCCTGATGGGTGGGATCGCGCCGCTGGGCACGAGCTTGCCTGGGTGGTCGACGACGGCCACCGGCCTCCAGCCGGAGTCATCGAAGCCGGGCTGATCCCAGCCCTCGGGCTCCCGCGTCGCGTCGTACACCTCGCCGCTGTAGATGTCGTCCTCGACGATCGGCCCGTCCGCCGCCCTCCACGACTCGTCGGTGACCACCTCCACCACGCGCCCGTCGGCGAGCTCGACGCGCAGCTGGAGGATCGCCTTCAGCACCTCATCGTACCCGTACGCTTTGATGTACCTACCCCTACCCAGCATGATGCCGATCGCGTTGCGCCCCTGCTTCAGGTAGTCGGTGACGTCGTAGGTGGCGTAGAGGACGCGCTTGTTGTAGTCGGTCCAGAGCGGGTCGAGAACTCTATCGCCCACCTTCCTGCCGTTGATTCTCAGCTCGTAGTAGCCCAAACCTGTCACGTGCACGAAGGCCCGCTTGACAGAAGCCGGCAGCTCGAACTCCCTCCTTAGAAGCTTGCCGCCTGCTACCCACTTCGCCCTCCAGTCGCCAGGCCTCAAAGCGGTGACAAAGCGCGCGACAGGGCTCCAAGGGCTGGTACGGCCCTTGTCGTCCCACCAGCGCACCCTCCAATAGTATTCCCTGCCGCTCTCGAAAGGCGGGCCCCCGTACACGGCCAGGTTGTCGCCCGACTCCACCTTTCCGCTGTCCCAAACGTCCCCGATTCCTTTGTCGGCCAGCTCGAAGCTGCTCGAGACGATTACTTGGTACGCTCGTTGCCTAGCCCCGCGCTCTGGGTGGTGAAGGATCCAGGCGAAGCGAAGCCTTAGGTCTGGGTCTACGCCGACAGGGTCGTGGGCGTATTCGCAAAGGAGATTTGAAGGTGGAGGTATAGTTTGCATCGAGGTTGAAGGCTCTAGGGAGGTAAAAAAGGGTGGCGTGCTAGCCCAGCTCGCCTGTCAGCTTGCGGAGGAAGGCGAGCCCCCTCCTTAAAGACTCGACGACATCTCGGCCGGTTTCATCCTCGAGCGCCAGCCAGCCCCGGAAGCCCGCGGCCTTGAGCTCGGAGAGGTACTCGCGCCACGGCACGAGCCCCTCCCCCACGGTAGCTCGGCCCGTCTGCGGGTTGTGATCTTTAGCGTGCGTGTGCGCGATCCACGAACCTAGCAGCCTCACGCCCTTGAGCATCTCTTCAGCCCCATAGGCCATAAGCAGGTTTGCTGGATCAAAGTTCACTTTCACAGCTGGGCTGCCCAGCTCCTCCAGGAAGCTGCGCAGCACGCTCGCAGGCTCCATCCCTGTCTCGATGCAGAAGTAAGCTCCCGCATCTTCAGCGCACCTGGCTACCCTCGCCACTGACCCTAGCATGAGCCCGTATACCGGATCTCCCTTATCCTCGGGGATCCTGCCGGGGTGCGTCGTCACGATGGGGGCTCCAAGCTCGGCCGCCATCTCCAGCACCTTGCAGGTCTTCGCGATGCGATCCTCCAACCCCTCCGGGTCGTCAAAGCCTCCGAACCTTCGCGGGCTGCTCAGCTGGGCGCAGAAGCCCGAGATCTCGAGCCCGTAGGACTCTACGAGCTCGACGAGGCGGCGCCTGCAATCGCGCCCGCACCTGTCGGGGTCGAGGAGGCACGGGTGCCGCGGCCCGTAGTCCACCGCCCAGAGCTGCACGCCCTCCGCCCCCAAGCTCTTTATGGTAGCGAGCTGGCTCTCGAGAGCCTTCCAATCCGTCGTGAGACCCAGCGACCAAATCGTTACCCCTAGCCGGAAGCTCGCCACGCTCCTCGCTGCGAGCTCTTGCTAAAATGCCTTCCGCGGTAAAAACCGGGGCGCAAACTTAAATTTTGTTAATGATACCGCGTAATGAGAAGTTTCATAAGCTGTGAGCTCACGCTTGAGTACAGCGGCGAGGCGCTCACAGTCACAGGTTTCATTTCGCGCGCACCTCATCGTACAACTTATGCAGCAATTTTAGCGCAGTTTCAACGATCATGTCTCCGGCTTCGGGTACCAGCAAGTTCGGCCCTATCGTCGTCTCGTAGCTCCCCGACTTCTCGAGGGGGCCCTCCTCTCTGAAAGCCTTTAGCGTGGGCACGTACCCAACGTAGTCGTTGGCGAGCCCGCACACAAAGGTGTACTTGAACGGCGACCCCCTCTTGATCCTCAAACCGAGCTCCACGAAGAACTCGCCGGGAAGCCCGATGACCGCTGCTTGGTCCCCGATAGCTAGCGCTTGGACCCAAGTTTTAACGTACTTCGGAGCGTTCAGGAACTCGTAGAGCCTGGGGTAAAAGAAGTGCTTCAAGGCCAGGTGCCGCATGTTCACCGCTTCAACCTCACCCCTCGCGAGCTTGGAGGCGAACTCGATCTCCGCCTCGGTGGGGAACCTCCTCGGGATCGCAACCTCCTCCGCGGCAGCCGCGAGCTTCACGTCGCCTGCGAAGTCCATTTGATTCCAAGCCCACACTGTTCTCGCCGACAGGAGCGCGGCAACGCGCTCGGCGTGCCCCATGAACTTGTTCACCTCCTTGTTCGGCCTCATCGCGTCGAACATTATGACGTCCCCGCTCGCCCCATTGGCCAGCATCGCCACGAACCGCTCGCCCCTTACGCGCTGCACGATGTCAGCGTACAAGCCGAAGTAGTCGGCCGAAATCGTGTACATGTCCTCACCTTTCTCGGTGGGGCTCAAGCCCGCATAGTGCATCGCGTAGTTCGCCAGCAAGCCTACCGTGCGCCCGCCGCCCGGGCTCCTCGCGCACAGCACGAGAAGCTCGGGATCCACGGGGCCCGCGGGCCCCACGATGTCGGGGTTCCGGAGACCCGGATTAGTCCACACCGTCCCATCCCTCATGTAGAAGCGCCTGTTCCCGAGCGGCTTAGGCTCCTCCTCCCTCTCCACGCCGACCTCCGCCCACTCGAGCCTGTTGACAGCCAGCTGCGCGGCGTCCGCGATCTTCCGAGCGAGGAGCTCCCCGTAGCCGAAATCTCCCGCGCCTCCCTCCCTCGAGGGCGGGTAGCCCAGGTCGTCCACGTCCGGGCCCGTGTGCGTGTGGGTGCAGCATATCAGGACGTTCGAGGGCGGGATCCCAGTGCGCTCGCGGATCAAGCGCTTAGCCGCGTCCAGGCGCTCGCGCTTGACGCCGAGGAGGTCGCAGACGACGATCGCCAGCGTCGTCTCGCCGTCGTCCAGGGCCAGAGCCTTCGCGAAGAGCGGGTCGTGGACGTCCCTCGCAACTCTCTCCTCGAAGTACCCGGCCATCCTGATGCCCAAGGGAGGGGTTATGTCTACGGCCGCCGTGCCTGCCTTCAGGCCGCCCACATCCTTTCCGGCTACTGCTTGCCAAAAAGGTTTTCCACGAATAAAGCATTTTTAGGAGCCGCTGCACGCCTCTCTGTGGCCGGGTGCAGGGAGGAGCTCGTTAAGGTGCCGAGCGCCGGTTTCGAGCTCGCTGGGGTCCTCCACCTCCCGGCGGGCGTTGCGAGGCCGAAGCCCGTCCTCTTCCTCCACGGCTTCACCGGCAACAAGGCGGAGGCGGGCAGGCTGTACACCGACATGGCGAGGGTCCTGTGCGCGGCCGGCTACGCGGCTCTACGTTTCGACTTCCGCTGCCACGGCGACTCCCCGCTACCCTTCGAAGAGTACCGCATATCCTACGCGGTCGAGGACGCGCGCAACGCGGCCAGCTTCCTGAAGATCCAGCCCAGCGTCGACGGCTCGCGCTTCGCGGTCATCGGGTTGAGCATGGGTGGCGGCGTGGCGGTGAGCTTGGCGGCGGGCCGCGACGACGTGGCCGCGCTCGTCCTCCTGTCCCCAGCGTTGGACTGGCCCGAGCTCGCCGCGAGAATGCCCCAGCCGAAGGTCGAGGGTGGATACGTGTACATGGGTCCCAACAGGATGAAGGTCGAGTGTGTAACGGAAACGATGAAGTTCACCGTGATGGACCTGGCCGAGCGGGTGAAAGCCCCAACCCTCATCATCCACGCGGCCGACGACATGGTCGTGCCCATCAGCCAGTCAAAGAGGTTCTACGAGAAGCTGAAAGTAGAGAAGAAGTTCGTAGAAATCGAGCGTAGCGGCCACGTTTTCGACGACTACAACGTAAGAAGGAGAATCGAGGCGGAGGTGCTAGACTGGATAAAGAAGCACCTCTAGAGGTTTATTTTTCTTTTTAAATTCTAAAGTTATCAGATGATCTATCAACTTTAGAACGTTGCCTTGATATAGCACTGAAATTATTTGACGGAGCTAAACGATCATCCCGGTGATGAAAAGCGCGATTGCCATTAGGAGCATGAGCAACCAAAGCGCTGGCTTCCACTCGGCGATCTTTCTACCATCGAGTGGTCCGAACGGGAGCAGGTTGAAGACGGCGATGAACGCGTTAGCGTAGACCAGCTCGCCGGCGAGACGCGAGGCGGGTGCCGCTAAAAGCGACAACGCTGCTACAGCCAGGTTAACGGCTGGACCCGCAGCCGAGATTATCCCGTCTAATCTCCTGCTTGCGGCGTAACCCGAAACCAGAACGTAGCCTGGGACGATGAAGCGAAGCGGCATGAAAGGGAGTGCTGAGAGGAGGGTCAGGAGAAGCCCCCAGCGGCTGAGGACGTAGCGGGCCGCGTAGCCGTAGCGCTGGGCCGCCAGCTTGTGGGCTAGCTCGTGGGGCAGGTAAGCCGTTAAGGCGACGAGGAGCGCCAGCAGCGCTCCAGTTAAGCTGTACGGGTACAGGTAGGCGAGCGCGACCGCCGCCACGCCGATGGCGAGGTCTCTCGCCTCTCCCGGGTAGAACGCGGCCGCCGGCGCGCTGCGGAGTTGGGGCGGGGTCGTGCGTTCCAGCCTCTCGGCTCTCTCCAGAGCGTAGGTGCTCACGGCCTTGTGCAGCCCGGGGCAGTTGTGCTCCTCCGGCAGGTGGTGCCAGACGCAGAACGTCCCGCCGCAGTACTTGCACTTGTAGGGCAAACCCTCGATCTCGGCTCCGCAAAAGTCGCACTTGACCATAGGGGGTTGAACCATTGGCCGTTAACTACTTTCTGCCGATCTCTGCTTGCAGGCTTTCGAGCTCTTGCGCGAGCTTCGCCCTAGCGTCTTCGGCGCTCCTGTAAACTAGGAGTTTGAAGTTTGGGTGTTGGATCCCTCTTATTAGCGCTGAGGTTCTGCTCAGCCGCGCCTCCTCGCAGAGCGCGAACACCTTTTTGCCTTTGAGCAAGGCGTATGCGATCTCGAAGCCGACCCCTAGGCTGGGGTAGCTCACCTCAGCGATCAGAATGTCAGCTTCCTCGAGGAGAGCCGTGTCCCTCCTGTAAATCTCCTCAGGGACCGAGCCCCTATCCACGTCGAGCACGTCGTCCAGCACGTGTGGCGTGAGTATTGTATGGCCTATCCCGGCGAGCAGCGCGGCGATCTCCCGCATAATGGTCAGCACGGGAGTTGTTCTCACACCTAACATCGGCGCTGCCAAATAGACTTTCACGGGAACCCGGGAAGCCTGCATCTTATAAGGGGCACGCGCTGTAGCTGCAGGGTACGCGAACCTACGGTACTGATCCGTACAGCTCGTTTAAGCTATAATCTCATAAGCGAGAGAGTGTAGCCTACTTTGGTTTTCATACGATCCGGAAAAAAATCTTTCTGATGTAGCACCTCCTTACCCTTTTGGCTTGCTATTCAAAGCCGCGGGCTGATCGACAGGTGCACGGTGCGCGTAAGCACATCCTTAGGCTTGATCTGGAGGTGGAGGTTGAGACTTCTTCCTTTTCGTGCCGATTTTTATTGTGAGCGCTAGCAAAACGAAGATTATAATTACGAGTATCAGGATGATTAAGCCTACCGTTATGGGGTTTGGTTCTGCCCTCCAGCTCGCTGTGAGTCGAGTGGGTTTCGTAACCGTGAAAGTGTACGTGCTTGAAGCCGATGCTTTTGTTTCGTTTTCAATCCATCCGTCGAAAACATAGTACGTGAAGAAGTCCTTAGGGATTATGCCCGGCCTTACCGATACTGTTGCGGTCGAACCTTCAACGTACCATCCTCCACCGGAAACTTCCCCTATCGGGCTTGAAACTTCTACAAGATGCTCAACCTCGTAAATCGCGTTTATCTCGGCATCTTTCTTCAGCCTTATCGTGCGCGGGTTGTTAGCGACTCCGTCGCTCCATAAACTGAAAGTGTACCTGCTTTTACCGGCTGTTTTGTAGAAGGTTGCTTCAAGCTTGTGCTCCCCACCTGCAGCTTCAAAGCTGACGCTCCTACCGGTCTTGTTTTCACCGTCTAGCGAAGCCCAAAAGTTCTCCTCCGGGAGGTTCACGGTTAGCCTGTAGATTGTCGCGTAGCGAGCGTAAACTCCCTTGCTAGCTTTCGCTCCCACCATGCTGCTCCCCACCATGCGGGTTGCGCCGGCAGATGCGTGCACTCCCGACCAAGATGAATACACGCCCAGGGGAAGCGTCCAGTTTCCAAGAAGAGTTCCATTGACACTGTATTTCACGTAAAGTGGAATCGTGCCCGCGCTTCCCGCCGCATGTCCAACAACGTGTACGCTGTCTTCATCGAGGCAGAGGTCGGTGAAAGAGTCGTCACCAGGACCGCCGAAGCTCCTCCACCAGACCACCTTCCCGGAAAAGTCCATTTTAAGAAGCAGCCCGTCGTAGCCGCCAGCTCCGTAGGAATCCGTGAAACCGCAGATGTATACTCCATCTCCGACCTTAACGCTCGAGAAGAAATCCTTTCTACCTCCACCCCATGTTGCGCTGTATACTTCGCTCCCATTCATGTTTGCAACTATCAGGAGCCCGTCTACGTTCTCGCTCGAACCAAGAGGGCTTGTTGTGCCGGCAATGTATATTTTCCCGTTATAGCAGGCCATTGACTCGGGAGTTTGATGCCCCTTTAAGCTGAACGTTTTCTCCCATAGGAGGTTGCCCGTCCTATTGTACTTAAGCAGAACAATATCGGTAGCTTCTTCCCCAGGGTATTGAACCGCTCCAGCGACGTAGATCCCATCGGCCTCCACCACAACGCTTCTAAACCAGCTGAATGTGGAAGAGCCAACCCACTCCTTCTCCCACAGCTTGTTAAGATCCGGATCAAACGCTGCTAAGTAGCCCGTTGTCTTTGGAGGTGTACCGTGCTCGAGGAGGCCGGCCGCGTAGATTGTTGAACCGTCGGAAGCAATGCTCATGAAATAGCCCTTAACACCGGTCGTAGAGGATAAAAGTTTATCCTCGGCGTTGAACTTCCAGAGCGTGTAAACGTGGTTTTCGTAAGCCCCCGAGCAGCCAGCGACATAGATAGCATCGCGCAATACGAGTAGATCGTTGAAAACAACGTAATCTGCCTCTCCGCCGATTTCCTGGAGGTTTACTTGGACAGTCTTTTCCGGGTAAGCTTTCGCGGTAATTGCGATCAGCCAAACTAGCATCATGGAAAGAATTACGGTTCGAGCTTTTGCCACCACGAGTTTTTGCGCAATGCCTATTCTTAAAATTTTTGGCTATAGAGAAGCATAACGTTAATAAATGTTAACCTGTTCCCTATGGTTTTTACATCTAGGTGGCGTGCGGTGGGCCGCTGCGCCGACGCTAGGGTTATTTCCCCAGGACCCGTGAGGTAGTGAAAAGCGATGGGGGTTCCTGTTAGCGAGTTGACTTGGTCGGACGTGATTGGTTTATCTTTGACGCTTGCCGAGGAGGTTCGGCGGGAGAGGATCGACGTTATCGTCGCTGTGCTGAGGGGTGGCGTGTACCCGGCACTCGCGATTGCCGCTAGGTTGGGAGTGGAGAGACTATACTGCGTTGAGTTCAGGAAGTACAGTGACGAGAAACCGCCTAAGGAGCTTAGCGCCACGCCCGCGCTGGTTAGGGATGAGATCCCTAAGCTTCGCGGTGAGCGTGTGCTGGTGGTCGACGACGTGGCGAGGACGGGGAGCACGCTGAAAGCCGCTAAAGAGCTCGTTAAGTCGAAGGGTGCGGGAGAGGTCAAGACCGCTGTTCTCGTCGTGAGGTCGAGCGAGATGGTGGAAGTCCCCGACTACTACGGTGTCTTTATGAAGGCCTGCCCCCGCTTCCCGTGGGAGCGATGAGCGGTAGAGCGCGCGCGAGGAGGGTTGAGGAGCTTTCCGTACTGATACTGAACATGGCTTCTAGGGACATCTTCAGCGGGGTAGGCCGCGTGCTTGTACCGGAGCTCGAAGCGCAAGGCTTCAGCTACGACGAGATCGTAGAGGCGTTGAACAAGCTGAGGGAGGAGGGCTACACGATCGGGGTTATTGGGGACGTGATTAAGGTCTACTTTGAGCCCCGCGAAGGAGCGCGAGCCCCTTCTCGGTAACCTCGTAGAGCCTAGAGCCCGCGGCGCCGACTACCCGGCACGAGGCCCTTAGCGGGCACGCTGAGCAGAGCTCGGGCTCAACCTCCCTTAAATAACCGTGCGCCAGCAGGGCGCCTACGAGGGCTTCCGCTTCGCTGAGCGTAATACCCAGCTTGCCGGCTAAAGTTGCGGTTGTAAAGGGGCCCTCGAGAGCAACCTTCAAGGCCTCTCTGATCAAGCGTTCCACGCACTTCCGGTGTCCCCGGAATATTTTTGGCGTTTCATGCTTGTGAGTAATAATTCACATGGATCATTTATGCTCAAAATTTATAAAGGCTTGCCGCCAGCCCCGCGGCCGTGATCGTTGCCAAGCTCGGGGGGTCGGTGCTCAGGAGCGTAAGCGACTACGAGCAGTGCGCCAGGCTGGCAGTGAAATTGGGGGCACGCATCCTCGTGGTATCCGCGATGAAGGGTGTTACCGACGCGCTGCTGGAAGCTGCAGAAAGGAAGGATGCGCTACTCCTAGAGGAAGCGTTGGAGCGGATGAGAAGCGCTGCCGCCGAGCTCAGCGCTTTAGGGCAGGTCGAGCGCTGGATCGAGCGGTGCAGGAAAGCGTTCAACGCTTATGTCGAAAAGTGGTCCCCTCAACTGCTCGATGAGGTGCTCGCGACGGGGGAGAGGGTTTCGAGCGCGCTGCTAGCGAAAGCGCTCGAGCGGTGGGGTGTTGCGGCGGTCCCGCTGGACGGGGGCGAAGCGGGCGTTGTGACGGACGAGCGGTTCGGCGAGGCGCGCCCCCTCTTCGAGGTATGCTACGAGAGGTTGAGGAGCACGCTAAACCCCCTGCTCGCCAAGGGATTCACGGTGGTTGTGGCTGGCTTTACAGGCTCGACGCTGGACGGGCGCACGACGACGATGGGGAGAGGCTCCTCCGACCTCACGGCTACGCTCGTCGCCAAAGCCCTCGGGGCCGAGCTGCTGTACCTCGTAACCGAGTCCCCCTACCTGATGAGCGCCGATCCCGCTCTCGTTCCCGACGCCAAGCCGCTCAAGCTGGTGGGCTTGGCTGAAGCCGACGCGATGGCTTCACTGGGCGTTAAGCGCTTCCACCCGCTGACGTTCAAGCCGCTGCTCGACGCCGACTGCACCGTTGTCGTGGGCTCAAAACCGCCCGACGGGACCCGCGTTGTCGCCACTGACCCTCCTCCCGACCTGAAAGTTGTTACACAGCGCGACCGTAAGCTCTTCTTCGTAGGCCATGGTGCCCCAAAGCTCGCATGGGAGCTCGCATGGGAGCTGGATCTCCCTCTGCTCGAGGTGGGAAATCTGCACTTCGCGCTCGAGGCGCCCGAGGATGTAAAAGTGACCGCGAAAGCTCACGAAGCGATGCTGAAGCGCTGGTAGCTCGCCTCAAGAGCGTTTTAAGCTGAGAGCTTTCATGCGATTCGAGCCGCCTTCACGCGCGCGCTTGAGGACGCGCTGACGCCGTAGTAGGTTAACAAACTTTCCAGAGCCCAGTAGAATCTAGGAGAACTGTGTCGATTAGACCGGCGCGCACTCTAGCACGTTCCGCTCTTCCTCAACCTCGACCAGCTTTCCGATACCAAGCCGCTCCCTTAAGCCTCTGGAATCTGAACATGTTCGTTCTCGTAAATTCTCGTAGGTGCTCCACTTCGCGGGTGTTTAGAAACGAGTAATTAATAACGAGTGTTTTGTATGACGATCGAACTCAGAGAACTTTTTTCACGTACTCGCCGCGCTTTTCGGGAGGCAGCGTCCTCCACATCAGCGCTTGCTTCCGCACATCGTCTATGAAGTAGTAGTTGTTGGCCTCCCACACGCTTCGGGATCCGGTGAGTCTCGTCAGCTTCAACGAGAACGTGTAAACCCTTCTGACGTCGTCCGCGAGCAGCTGGATGATTGCCTCCTGTGTTACCCCCAGCTCGTAGGGTGCAAGCGCCACTACAATGCGAACGGCCGGGTTTTCCCTGCTCGGCGGGCTAGCCTCGCGGACGATGAAGTAGGGGCGCTCCTTACCCATCCCAGTGAAGTACTCGTAGATGTAGAAGAGCGAGCCGAGGGCTTCTTCTCTTGAGGGGAACCTCACTGGTATCGGTATCTCCCAAGTATCTCCGCGAGGTTTAGTCGGCGGCTTCCACTTTCGCTCCAGCGAGGGTGTTATCATCGTCGCTGCCACCATGCTCGGATACAGGGAAGCTGCTAGGGCTGACACTATTAGGACAGCAAACGCGGTGATGATGAAGGTGGAAGCGTAGTTCAGGGCGTAAGCGGATGGCAGGAGACCCGCTGCGGCTAGGGCTCGGTTGGCCGCGAAGCCGAGCACGTAGCCTGCAACTACGGACACAACAGCGTACGTCAAGGTTTCTGTTACGTACATGAGGGCAGATCCCAGCGGCGACAGCCCAACAGCTGTGAAAACGAAGATTTCGCGCGTCCTTTCCTTCAGGTTCCCTAGCAGGGTCATCGCCACGTTAAGTGCCCCGATTGCTAGGACCACGGGGATCACCTCCCAGCCGAGGAACATGTAGCTGGCTACTCTCGCGCCGCTGAGGACACCGGTACCCTTGATGCCGGTGTAAACTTTGAGGTCTGTAGCAAGCGTGATAGAACGGCTCACGTTTAGTAGCTGCCACCCCTCGGTGCCTGTCGGGGGTTCGAGAGCTACGGAAGCCAAGTAGCCGCCGGCTATTACCGCCAAGCGGTATGGAACGACTACTACCTCCCTCCAGCTCACGCTAGAGGGCACGCTCGGCGGAGGCCCCGGGGGCTGCATCGCTAACACAGAGTTGTGCTCAGGCTTTATCGGCGCAGGGGACATCCCGTCGAGATCCTGCCACGCCTCCAGCGCGGCTTCCTCGTAAACCCCCACTACAGTTAGCTCGAGCCCAGCGTAGCTCACGGTGTCGCCAACTTCAACTCCCACGGTTTTCGCTGCGCTTTTTGGTAGGAGGCAGACCTCCCTCCCTTCATCGAAAAGCTTCCGGATAATCTCAGGCGGCAGCCCTTCCACCAGCGCGCCCGAGACCCTTTCCGCAGCTTCCCTACCGGTCAGCCCCAACACCGCCGCTATGTTGTAGCTGGCGTTGAACGAACCTACTCTGTAGAGCGGGGCCGAGTACCCTTGTTTAGCTCCCATCGCCGGGTACAACCACGCGCGCGGGAGGAGCTCGAAGCCTGGCGCTGTAGCCCCCAGGTAGGTTAGAAGTGGGGTATCTAGTACGTCGTAGAGCGGGACCGCATACCCCCGCTTGACCAGTAACCCGCTGGCTTCGGGGGGTGGTGCCACGCTAGAGAACTTGACGTCGGTGTAGTAGGAGACCGAGGTCAACGATGTGACCGCTATGGCTACTGCTACGAGGGCAGCCAGTGTCAGCGAGGTTCTCAGCGGTCGCTTGCGCATGTTCTCCAGCGCTAGGGGTAGCGCGAGCGCGACATTGGTGAAGGGGCTCCTGCCCACTTTGTGCGCGCCCATGGCTTTCTCCGCTTCCTCCTCGATAACCCTGCCTGCTTCGCTGCCTAGAACGGCTACTGTTACGGCGAAGAGGAGGATGAGGAGGACTCCCATCACGCTCATTGCGGAGCTCACCAGCACCGATAGCGCTGGGTGTATAGCGTAGAAAGCCCCCATTAGAGCCGCGCCTACCAGCAGCAGCGCCGCTACCCTCCTCCCTCCGCCAACCGCGTGAACGAGCAGACGCTCCAGCAGGAACGCGGAGGGGACGAGAAGCGCAAAGAGAGCGAGCCCGCTCTTCCCTGCATCGTCGTAGAGGGGCATTACCTCGTCCTTGTAGGCTTTGGATGCGTACGTTAACGCCGCCATCGAGTAGGCCTCGTACGCGCTATAGTTCTTATCCTCGAGAGCCGCTACAGCCAGCTCCAAGTACCTCCCGGCTCTGGATAGGAGCTCCTCTGCGCTTAAGCTGCGTACACCCCTTTCTCTCAGCTTATCGTACCTGCCTTCGGCTAGGAGCAGCATGTCGCTTGCCGCTTTAAGGTACGACCGGGTAACCGCTACATCGCTGGACATGAGGAAGCCGCTGCCCTCGCTCAGACCCTCGCTCGCGTTGACCAAGGCGAGCTCGGGCCAGCCGTAGCCGACCCTAAGGTTGACGGTGATCCTCGAGCCGGGTTGCCCGAAGACCACCAGCGGGTACTCCCACGGGTTGTACCAGAAGCCGAAGAAGTATGGGTACCCCTTGGTGTCGAAGTCGTAGACGTCCAACCTAACGGACGACGCTAGCAGGGCTTGGGTGGGCAACCGGAGATCGAGAATTACCGGTCTCCTCAATGTGCTGGGCGAGAAAACCCTGTAGAGGGTGAGCGAGTGAGCTTTGAAGACCGGAATGAGCGCGCCTTCAACGGGGGACAGAGGCATCAGCGACGACTTCAGCACTCCAAGCCCGTAGAGCGGCCCCCTGTCCGTGGCGTACACGACCTTCCCGGTAGAGCTGTTCAGCGTCCATGCGTCGAACAGCCAAGTCGGGGTAGACCCTCTTGGTCCGATTATCGCCCTGAACGTTCCGTTACTGCCCGTGAGCGTGAGGTAGGCGGAGAACGGCCAAGCGAAAGTGCCGGTAGGCCCCTCCGGGTATACCCTCACAATAGCGCCCGGAACAGGCTTATACCAGCCTGTGGTCACATCGAGCTCGCAGACCTCACCTCTGAACTCGACGAATCCCTCGATCGCCCCCACTCTCACGGTAAAGCGCACAGGCGAGTGCGCCTCCCAGCTCAATCCCCACGTGGCCTCGGCAGCAAGTGAAGCGATCATGAAGCTAGAGGTCAGGGCCTGTGCCCAGAAGTTCTCGAACCTGACGTACTTTGAATCGTCTAGCGGTATACCCCACCTGTAGCCTCTGTAGTATGCCGTTTTCAGGGTGAAAGAGACGGTGCCAGCCATCGTCGCGGGTTCGCTGACGAGCATGTAGGGGACTTGCTGGGTCCCCCACCAACCCGAAGCCTCGAGGTAGTCCTCGTAGACATCTTCCGGCTTGAGCGAGTAGCCCAGAGCTCTGGAAACGAGAAGTAGAAGCTGCGACGACTGCGAATAAGCGTAGAGCCTCCCCTTAACCCACGTGTACTTGCCGGCGATCGCCGACGAGCCGGCGCCGTATCTCAAGCCGAAACCCACGAACGTGGACGAAACCCTAGGGCTCTCGTCTGTCAGCTGAATACCCACCATCATCCAGAGCTTCAACGTGCCTCTAGCCACCTCAGGCGAGTAGAAGTAACGCTCGACAAAAGCTCGAGGCCCAGCCAAGCCCTCGTGGAAGCCAGAGAGGAAGGCTAACCACACGCTCCTAGCCGGGGGCTCTGCTTTTAGGACCCTAGCCAGCTCTAGGAGCAGCGAGGGGCTCAACGCCTCGATAAAGCCCGGTGAAACCGCAGGAACGATAGACCATGAGTCGTAGTAGGCGGCCACGACTATGGCTTCGTTCGGGTAAGATGTTCCGTTGACTCTCACCAAAATATTATAGGCTTTAACTTCCTTCACCTCGACTCTCACCACCAGCCGCGCAACTCGACCTTGCAGCTCTAGTAGCCTTGTTGCCGTGTCCTTTGTAGCGTAAACCCGAACGAAGTGAACGGGGGCCGAAGTGAATTTCGCTAGAGCCTGGAGGGAGTTTGTGTCCTCCGGCTCAAGGAACACTACAGCTTTAGCTCCGAGATCGGCGGCTCTCAGCCAGTTATCTCCAGAGTTGAAATCCATTAGAACTATGCTCCCCTCCATCTCCTTCCCGTCCATATCCCTCGCATCGCCGCCGCCCACGTACACTAGCTTCCCGGAAATCCCCTCAGGCGGTGTTGATGGGGGCACGAACATAGCGTTAGGCCACACGGCGTGCACCTTCAGCTTTTCACCGCCGACCTCCACGTACGCTTCGGTTTCGACGGGCGCGACTACTGCGAACTCCTGCACTTCAACGCTGTAGCCTAGCTCCTCGAGCCTCCTTGTAATGTAGTGGGCAGCCTGGTAGTAACCGGGATAGCCTACGACCCTGGAACCTAGAGCTGATAGGGTGCGCGCGTGCTCCAGCACCTTCGCTTGGTCGAGGGAGGCGGCTACTTTCGCTCCGTAGTTATCGGCGGAGGAGGGCTGAGCCAACAGCGTGCAGCTTAGGACCGCTAAAACCAGAGAGAGGACGAGGAGACGCTTCATGCTCTCACCACGGCCACAGCCAGGAGGATTTGGTGATGAAAAGCGCCGCTATAGTTAGGCCTACGATTATACCGTAGCCGGCCATTAGTCCCGCGGCTACCACAGCTCTCATCTCGCTCCACCTCTCTTTTCCAAACGCTCTGGTTAGAGCAAGGTTGCTGATGAGTGATGCTATGAAAACAGAGACCGCGTAAGGCGCTAGCGTCATCACTCCAACGACAAGCCCGGGTCCTGATAAAGGCAACCCGGCATGAACGCGCGCTGTTTCGAAAGCTGCAACAGCTAAGGCACCTACGCCGGCGCTGCTGAGCAGCAGTTGAGGATCTATCCTTATGCTCCTCGTCACTAGGAGCGAATCGCCAATAGCGACTCTCGCCCAGTCGAAGAGGGTATAGGGGTACGCACTGCTGGGTATGGGCGCGATCCTCCAGAAAAGGTCGAGCGCGAGGATCCCCAGGGCTTGAGTGACAACGAACGCTATGACAATGGCTTTCACCAAGTCCATGGGCCGCGTCCGCGTCAAATAGGCAGCGCTCATCATGTTGGTCAACGAAGGCGACTGCGTCCCCGCGAGAACCGGCATTATCACCCAGCCTGGATAATCCCTGTAGCTGGAGAAGTATACGATCGTATGCCAGAGGTAGGGTAGCGACACGGAGAAGCCTGTCTCCCCAATGGCGGCCGTAGAGGCCACTCCCACAAGGAAGCTCAACACGACAGAGTAGAGCAGCGAGATCCAGAGGGGAAAGCCGGTGAGCGCCCAGTGCAGGAAGGCGGAACACGCGGTGCCTCCGAAGTACATAGCCAGCAGCACGGTGAGCGGCGGGTAAACCCGGCTAGACTGCGGCTCCCTCATAACTCTCACAAACGCGGCAAAAGCCTTTACGATGCTTCCCCTAAACCTCACTATCATAACCGCCGCTAAACCTAACGCCACCCCGATCTGAGGGGCAAACCACACTCTGAACATGGAACGCTGCCATATCAGCGCGATACCCATTCCGGGCCTATACTCGGAGGCCCACTCGGGAAAAACGCCGGGCGCGTAGCGGAGAACGAACCAGTTGCCAAAGCCCCACGTGGCTAAAGAACCGATTAGCATGCTGAGAGCGGCCTCCAGAGGAACCACGAACCCACCAGCCCAGGGCGTGAGGTCGGTGGCTATCCCCAGCATCGCACCGGGCAGGTAGGGCTCGGTTAGGGGTGTCAAATCCAGCCACGGCAAGGGTATGAATGCGATGCCGCCAGCGTAGGGTAGGGCGACGACGAACGCGCCGTAAATAGCGCCAGCTGTTAGCGCGGCCATGAAGTACTTGATCCTGTCAGGTCGCCTTTCCGCCAACGTCTCGACGAGCATCGCGTCTATCCTGGAGAAGGGGAAGGGGAGGCGCTCGACCTCCAGGAACGTGTAGGATAACAGCATCAACATTGCGAGCTCAGCGACCATGTACAGCGCCGTGAAGGCTAGGTAAACGAGCTCCGGCGCCAATAGGTCTGGGTGGAAGAGCGTTCTAGCGTAGTACGCCGTTGAATCGAGGGGTGGAGCGAGCCAGCTGGGTATGCGCAGGGGCACAGGAACTCCATCTATAGTGTAGGACCAGGTTATCGGGTTCTTCGCGTAGAACATGCGGAAAATTATCCAGTAAAAGCCGATGCCAGCGGCGTTAGCGGAAGCTATCACGCTGGATGCCTCGTAGATTATCAGAAGCTCCTGCTTGGATAGGGATTCGCCGAACGTCAAGGCGAGCTGGCTAGCCAATACCGCGATGATGAACGCGGCAGCGCCGGCTAGCGTGCCACCAGCCAGCATAGAAAGGTATATCGAAGCTGGCACAACGAGTGCTGCTCCCAAGAGCAGTACAAGCAGAGCCCTCCAAGTCAACCCTCGCTCGAACTGCGCACTCGCTCCCACGCGAAACCGGGAACACTACTGTTATTAACATTTTGCGAACGTAGAAATATGTGGATGCTGAAAGCCTAGTGAAGCTGCTTGGCCCTTCGAGAGTAGTGAAGCACGAGAAGGGTCCCGGGTACTTGTTGCTCAAACCTCCCGCCAACAGCGTGGAGGTGAAGGTTTACAGAGAAAGATTCACTCGCCTTTCAACGGAGCTCGCTTGGGTTTTCGTAGCTGCTGCAGAGACCGATGCTGATAAAGAAGCTATAGCCATCGGCAAAAAGCAAGGCGTGCTGAAGAAAGTTTGGAGATGGGAAACTAAAGGTAGGGATGCAGAAAGGCTTCAAGCACTACTTAACAGCATCTTCAGTGGAGAACCGTTTGCAACATTGCTTAGGAAAGCGAAGCCTGAGCTAATAGCAATTAGATTAGAAAGAGGAGTAGTTCTTGTGAAAATCGCGAAAACCATAGTAGGACCTTACGCCGGATCGCTAAGAGAAGCTTATGATTTATCGTGGAAACTTGCATTATATTTAGCGAAAAGCTAAATTGATATATGCAGCCGAGATGAAATTATAATAAAGATAAAAAAATACTTATTTTATGGCACGTAGAGCGTGGCGTAGCGCGGTATGATTACTGTCGCCATGTGCACGATCATTGGGACGATAACTAGAGCGCCGTAGCCGATCGCTACTCCGGCTGCTATCGGTGTAACGTACCTTTCGAACCTGGCTGCGCCGAGCGCTCTAACGAGGATGTACTTGACGACCAGTGCGACTAGCGACGCCAGCCACATGTACTCCATTAGCCAGAAAGCTGGGATAGCGGCGACTGGGTTTATGATGAACGCCGGCCACCTCATCCTGATGAAGTAGAGGGCGAAGGCAGTGATTATGCCGATGATTGTCCAAGCCACGATGTGCTCGTTGGGGATTGTGAAGGCTCCAGTCGAAGTGATGCCCTTGTCGGATGTGTAGCCGGCGATGTAGCTCGCGTAGCCGGTTAACGCCGACTTGGAGAGCCCAATGTGGTTGGCCAGCCAAAGGGCTGTGATCGTGCTTATCAGGGAGCAGAGCACTGCGGTAATCACGGAGATGTAGAAAGCATCCTTGAGGCTCGTTCTCGTCCTCCTAACCACGTAGTAGTAGTTTGTGAGGAAGCCGCTGCTCATGGGGAAGTGCCTAGGCGTCCACTCGCCGAGTAGTGTAATGGCGCTGTCGGTCATCAGCCAGCCAGCGCTCCTCGTGGGGATCTCGGTGCCCCAGAGCCAACCGGCACCCGCCGGATAGAACCAGTAGAACACGTAGGCCCAGTAGCATGGGTCGTGCCACCAAACCTCGGCCTGAACCCTCGCGTGCGCGATCTGCCATATGAACCACGTGACCAGCAGCATTATGGCGGCCACAAAGGGTACGCCTACCGCAGTCCAGAAGATCAGGAAGAAGATAGCGGAGCCCAGCAGCCCCCAACCCATCAGCTTCAGCGAGAGCCCGTCCTCGAGAACGTCAGCGCCTCTGATGGAGGAAGCTAGTTTCTTCAGCCTGTCCCTAGCGATCCAGAGCGAGTACAGGGCGACGCCGGTTCCGAGGCCGGCGGTGGCGAAGAAGCTATACGGGAAGGGTGGCCTGTAGCCGAAGTACCAGTTGCTCCAGTATTCGACTCCCGGCTCGTAGGGCAGCCAGCCCATCCTAACGCCCAACGGTTGGTAGATGAGACCGAAAATGACCCAGATGAGGAAGCCAGTCCAGAGCACGTCGAAGGGAACTAGGAGGAAGAGCATTGTTTGATGGATAATGAAAGTGGCGTGCGCGTGGGCTCCAGGTCCGAAGACCGCGGGGATGAAGGCGAAGTCCATCGGCATTTCGCCCCACTGGAAGGCACCTCCGACCGGTATAGCCGGTATGACTTCGGCCAGTATCGGAGCACCGCCTATGACAAGGCCTACTATGAAGGAAACCCAGAACGCTTTCGTCTCGCTCTCCTTGAAGTCGAAAAGCGGGCTTCGCTCGCCCTCTGAGCTGCGTGCTATGATGTAGGTCGTCGGGATCGCCATCGGGAAGGTGAGCCTCTCGACTTCAACCCACTGGTAACCTATCAAGCCGAAGACTATGAACACGACGAAGAGCAGCCAGGTGAGCGAGGACAACCAGATGAACATTATGGCGGGAGTCCACGCGCCCCAATCCACGACCTCGCCGGGTAGCTTGCCCCTCCAAGCCATCTCGATGACCCTCGGGTCCTTGGGCCACACGTAGGAAGGTAGCAACTCCCTGAACACTGGCATCATGGGCATATTGTTCGTGGCGTAGATCAGGAAGTGGACGGTGTTTATCTGGAACCTGCCGAAACCCTCGAAGCCGGCGCCGATCGGCAGGTAGGCTTTACCGATTATCGCGAAGAAGGGCAGAAGGAGGATCGCCAGTTCCTGCGGCGTTAGCTTCCACCGCTTGTTCATCCTTCCGAATACTTCGTTTAGCAGTATTATGAAGAAGTACGGGATCATCAGCGACTGGTAGAGTCCGGTTTTGTCCGTTAGGAAGTACACCATCGTGCTGACGGGCGTCAGCACGAAGATCGTGAGAAGGCTTAGGATCAAGACCCTCCTTGTCAACCCTTTTCGGACCTCCGCAACCGCTTCAGTAGGTGTTTGCTGCGCCACATGGGATATTTCCCCGCTTCCTTTTATTTTTTACCGTAAGTTTTTTAACTCAATGTTGACACCACCCCCAAACTCATTTTTATAGCGGTGAAAGCTGCGGTAACTGTGGCTGATATCGTCTTAATTCATCCGCCGGTTGATACTGTGCCGCTGTCGACTAGTAAAAGCCAAACCTCCGAGTACCCCCTCATGCCAATGGGTATTTTCTCCATGGCTGATTACCTGGAAAGGAACGGTTTTGAAGTGCGTGTGATTAACTTGGCTCTCGAAAAACTGCTCAATCCTCACGTTGGGTTGCGCCAGCTGTTAGCAGGTCTCGAAGCGGATGTTGTAGGTGTAAGCCTTCATTGGTTTGTGCACAGCTACGGCGCGGTGGAGGTAGCGCGCTTCGTCAAGAGCGCGTTGCCAGACACTAAAGTGGTCCTGGGGGGGTTTACAGCCTCTTTCTTCGCCAAGGAGATTGTAGAGCGGTACGGCTTCGTAGATGCGGTGGTCGTCGGCGAAGGGGAGGAGACACTGCTTGAGATCGCGTCGGACGCCCCTTTGGAACGGCTGAAAGGGGTTGTTTATAGAGTTGGAAAAAAGGCGTTATGGAACGGCTACCGCGAGCCCGTCCAGGATCTAGACAGGTACAGGTTCACGAACTTGAAAGTGTTTGATAAGTGGAGCCTGTATCTTCGATGCAGCCCAAGCGGCTATGTGCCGACCCGCAGACCTTCGTTCTGGGTGGCTGTGGCGCGTTCCTGCCCGATGAACTGCGCCTACTGCGGGGGAAGCCGCGAAGGGTACATGGCGGCGATGGGTAGAGGAGAGCCAATCCTCAGGATGCCCGAGTGCGTGGCGGACGACGTGGAGGAGCTTGCGAGCGAGTACGGTGTGAGAATAGTCAAGCTGAGCCACGACCCATTGATATGGGGGGGAAAGTTCTACAGCCGGCTGATGGGTGAGATCGCGAAGCGAGATTTGGACCTAAGGGCGTACTGGGACCTCACGTTCCTACCTTCGGAGGAGCAGGTACGGGAAGCGCTCAGGGCGTTCGAAGGAGGGTTATGCTGGGGTTTATCGGTGGAGACGGTGAGCGACGAGGTTAGAGCGAAGGTCGGCAGGCCTTACACTTTGGAAGACATAGAGCGCTTTTTGCCGGTTGCGGAGAGAATGGGCGTGCTGCTCGATGGATACTTCCTCGTGGGCTTGCCCGGCGACACGAGGGAGGAAGTCGAGAAAGGCATCGAGTACGCTTTGAAAACCATGAAAAGGTTCAAGAACGTGTACTTTGTTCCTCCGTTCCCTTACACGATGGACCCCAACGCGCCCATGGCCTTGCGCCCGAAAGACTACGGCGTAAAAGTGCTGTGCGGTTCCTTCGAGTGCTACCGGCGTTCGGTCAAGAGCGAGAAGTGGGTGGACTGGGTAGTTCACGAGACCGCGCAGCTTTCCAGGAGGGAGATAGCCGAGCTCACAGAGAAGTTCTACAAGACTCTAGCGGAAGCATACCGAAGGGGCGAGTTTGCCGATAACGTGGCACTCCGCTACTCTTTCGAGCATGAAGGCAGCCTCGTTAAGCTCCCCCCAGGTGATGGATAGTGAGGCGGATTGAGCTGCTTGTTCTTGCATTCATTCTCGCGAGCGTGTTCTCGAGCGTGAACGCGAGCCCTGAAACCTCTATCCTCCTGATCGTTGACAGGGTGTATGTAACGCCCTCGTCGAGCTTTAATGTAACCGTGCTGGCTCCAAAGGTTTCGCGCACCCACACCCTCGTGGTGCGCCTCAAGAATAGCGACGTTGCGCTTGAGGAGACCGTGCTTCCAGCAGTGGAGAAGGTTGTAGTCGCACTGCGCGCTCCCGCCCAGCCGGGGATCTACTACGTTGAAGTTTTGCTGAACGCGAGCCCCAGCACAGTGTTGGCGATTACGAGCGAGCCTCTCCCTGTCGTCGACCCCAGCTCGTGGGGCGAGCCGCTACTCCTGGTTTTCGTCTGGCACTGCCACCAAGGTATAAGCGTGATGCCAGACGGCACCTTCCACGGTGCGTGGGCTTTCGCTTACGTTCATAGCGGCATGTTTGAGCCCTACTACCCTGGAGGCCCCTACGCTCTGCACGCTTTCCTGCTGGAAAAGCACCCTCGCGTGAAGTTCACGGAGAACCTTTCTCCCAGCCTCCTCTGGCAGTGGGTGTACGCCGCGAAGTTCGGCTACCGCACCAGCTCCACATACGTTTCACCCAACTCTACAGAAGTTGAGTCTGCAAAGGAGCTGGTGAGCAGGTTCGCTCGGTTAGCGTCGGAGGGGAGGGTGGAGCTGCTTACCAGCTTCTTCGATCACCCCATCCCGGGCTATGTGGCGGAAAAGTTCGAGTGGGGTCTCGAAGAGGTGACCGATCAGCTGGCATGGGGGATTGCTCTGACCAGCTCGACCTTTAACGTCACACCGAGGGGCGCTTGGGTTCCGGAAATGTTCTTCTCGATGAAGCTGGTTAAGCCGATGAGCGTGCTAGGCATCGAGTACACGATCCTAGATGCTCGCTACCATCTCTCCACAGCGAAGGGTGAGGTTGGAACCCCCTACGAGCCTTACCTGCTCGTCAGCGATGAAGGTGCTCAGCTGGAGCTGCTCTTCAGGGACTCGGATCTGTCAGACTTTGTAAGCTTCGGCGTGAATCCCTCAAGCGGGGAAGAGGCTGAAGTTCTCGCAAGAAGGTTTGCGGCGCTTGTGCTGTCACGCAAGCTCGAGAACCCGAATGCGCGCCTTGTCGTTGTCGCCGCCGACGGGGAGAACTGGCTCCTTGGAAACAAGCTGAAAGCCGTTTTCTTCGATAAGATGCTCAGCTACGTCGAGGAATGCCAACCCCTGCTGCTCACGGTGACAGCCTCTGAAGCCTTATCCTCGATCCCAGCTAGCCGCCGTTTGCGCTGGGTACCGACAACCAGCTGGGCTGGCGGGGACTGGGTTTGGACGTCTCGAACCGAGAACTCGCAGCAGTGGGACATGATCGCTAAGGCCGGCGAGTGCTACACGAGGATCAAGCGCACGTGCAAGGACCCTGCTCTGCGCTTAGCAGCAGGCTTCGCCCTAGCGTTGACACTCAACAGCGACGTGATACACAGAGAGTACACGATGCCCCAGCACACCGAGGCGTGGTACCGCCAGCTGGAAATGATATGCCGCCTGGGAGCGCGCGAGGCCGAGAAACTGCTCTCCAACCACCTGACCCCGAATTTCTCGAGCCCGCGCGTCCTCGAGGACTGCGTAGCCTGCCAACCGACTCTCTGGGATTACGCGCCGCAGCTCGCCCTAGCCGCAGCGGTTGCCTTCATCGGTGCTTTAACTTTGTCTATGAAGCGTAGACGCAGCCGTGGAATGCAGGTACCTAGGTCGCGCGCTGGCGCCATGAGGTCTGCGTTAAGCTTTTGTACGTATTCCCGCATTTGGCACGATGGGGTCTCGTAAACTGCTGCTTTGCCTCCTGACGTCTGTGACGCTGGTTGCGTTGCTGGTTTTCGCCCAGACTATCGAGTACGACGGAATGGAAGCTTTCTTCAGCTCGAAGGGCGTGCTCAACGTTAGGCACGAAGGCTTCACGAAGACAACTGGGGTTTTCAAAACGTGGGGGCCAAACTGGCAGTGGGTTGACGCCTGCAGCTACCAGGACAACTGGGTTTCCCTGAAAGCCAGCATGGGCGACATTGAAGCCAACTTCGAAGGTGCGTTCCAGTGTGCTTTCGCGAAAGTGTCGTGGCGGGAGAGCTCGTGGCTCGGCCTTGATTCCTTCCTCATCGAGCTTAACATGACAGCAGACGAGGACTCCAGCTTCGCGGGGATGTCTTGGGACTTCGATCTACCCATATCGCTGTTTGCCGGTAAGAACGTAACACTGCTCCTTGCCAACGGCACAAAGGTCTCAGTAAAGCTGAGGGAAGAGCACATACCGGGCACCTGGGTGATCGACGGCAGCGCGTACCCCAACGGCGTCGGCTGGGTGATCCCCTACGACGGCGATAGAGGTTTGGTGGTGGCGGTGCTCGGGGACACGTGGCCTAATGGGTTGAGCGTGCACGCCGAAGACAACAGGCAGTGGGGTGGTAACACGTACTCCCTGAGAAACTGGCTCTTCTTCGACCTCCAGATGCCGAAGGGGGTAATCATCAGGCTGCTGGTCTACGTGCAACCCTACTCGAGCCAAGACGAGCTGGAGATCGGGTTATCGCGAATCCGCGAAGCGGTTGGAATGCTGCAAAACGGCGAAAGCTCTGACGCTGTCAAAAGCTTCCTTATCTCGGCGATGAATTTGGAGGAAGCGGCAACAGCTAGGAAAGCCCGCGGTCCGCCACTCATGCTAATTGTCTACGCCGCGATAGCCGTAGTCGCAGTAGTAGTCATAGCATTCGCAATGCTAAAGCGTAGAAGGTCATAGAATAAAAATATAACTTTTTGTATTTTTATGTTTGCTCTACTAGTATTTTCAGTTCCCAACCTTCACGCTTATCTCGCACCTTAATCGCGGGTCTCCCTTCGACTTGAGTTAGGCCTTCCCGCTTCTCTTCGGGCGGTTCCAGCTCCTTTAGCTCCACGCCATCTTTGATCGCTTTGACCACCTTGCTGACGCCATGGAGTACAACGATCACGAACTCCCTGCCCGGCTCATAGTTGCCTTCAGCGGGGCTTTTCCTCACGGTCAGCGTGCCAGCCTGCTCAGAAACCTCGAATTTTGCGAGAGCGTAGGCTCCTTTCGTGTACTCGAACGTTTCACCGTCGTCTTCGTAAAGCATGAAAGAGCCGTTGCCCGGGTAGACGTGGAGGTACAGCGGATCGGGCTTGCGCTCGCTGCTACAACCTATTGGCGACCACATTGGTACTAAGGCGCCATCCTTCACAAAGAGTGGGACTACGTCCAGTGGCGCATCCACGCAGACGCGTGCGGGGCCCTGGTATGCCTTATCGCTCCAGAAATCGTACCACTTGCCCTTCGGCAGGTACACTTCCCGGGTGCGAGCGCCCTCCTTGAGCACGGGTGCGACGAGCAGGAAGGGGCCGAGCATGAACTCGTCGTCGATCGCGTAGGTCTCCTCGTCGTCGGGGAACTCGAAGAGGAGGGGCCTCATCACCGGGTACCCCTTAGCGTAGTGCTCGTAGAACAGCGAGTACATGTAGGGGAGCAGCCTGTAGCGCAGCTCCAGCACCCTCCTCACCGCCTCCTTCGCGAAGCCTCCGTGGAACCAAGGCTCGTGGTCGTAGCTCCCCATGCACTGGTGGTTGCGGCAGAGCGGCGTGAACGCGGCGACTTGGTACCAGCGGACGAGCAGCTCGGCTGTTGGCCTACCGAAGAACCCCCCGACGTCGGCGCCGACGAAAGGCACGCCGCTGAGACCCAGGCTGAGCAGCATCGGAATCTGGAGCCACAGGTGCTCCCAGTCCGAGGTGTTGTCGCCCGTCCACTTCGCCGCGTACCTCTGCGATCCAGCGAAGCCCGCTCTCGTGAGGATGAAAGGTCTCCTGTTTGGCCTGAGCTTGAGCAACCCTTCGTACGTCGCCTGAGCTTCGAGAAGGGCGTAGACGTTGTGGACCTTCGCGTGCGGCCCCTCGGCGTGGACCGCGTCCTCGTCCACAGTTTTCGTGGGCACGTCGAAGACCGAAGGCTCGTTCATGTCCAGCCAGATCCCCTCGACGCCCTCGTCAACCAGTGCCTTCAGCTGTTTGCCCCACCACTCCCTCACCTCCGGCTTCGTGAAGTCGGGGAAGGCGCAGAGACCGGGCCAAACCCTGCCCACGTACAGGTCGCCGTTAGGCTTCTTGACAAAGTAGTCGCCGATCACGCCCTCCCTGAAAGCTCGGTAGAGAGGATCCAGCTTTACCCCCACGTCCACTATAGTAACAAGCTTGAAGCCCATCCCCCTCAGCTTCTCTGCCATGCTTTTGGGGTTAGGAAACCTCCTCCTGTCCCACGTGAAGAGCTTGTAGCCTTCCATATAGTGGATGTCCAGGTAGATGGCGTCGCAAGGAAGCTCCTCTCTCCTGTAACGTTCAGCTACTTCGAGCACGCGCTCCTGCGGGTAGTAGCTGTAGCGGGACTGCTGGTGGCCGAGCGCCCAGAGCGGGGGTAAGGGTGTGCGACCCGTCAGCTCGGTGTAGCCCTCGACGACCTCCTTGACCGAGGGCCCGTAGATCACGTAGAAGTCGAGCTGCCCGCCCTCCGCCTCGAAGCTGTACCACTCCTCGGAGCTGAAGCCTAGGTCGAACACCGACCTGTAGGGGTTGTCGAAGAAGACACCGTAGGCCAGCCCTCTCCTCAGCACAATTATGAAGGGCACGCTCATGTACAGGGGGTCGGTCCCCAGCTTGTAGCCGAACGCGTCGGTGTTCCACATTGTGACACGGGTGCGGCGCCTGTCCAGCGGCAGGGCTTTCTCGCCCAACCCGTAGAAGTGGTCGTCGAGCTCGAGCTTCATCCAACACTTAACTCTGTGTCCTTCCCACCTCGATGGCGCCCATGCCATACCGAGCTCGTGGTTGAAGCACAAGTAGCGGCCTTCTGCGTCGTAGAAAGCGAGGCGGCACGGCTTCTTCGACACGAGGATCTTCAGCTCGCCCGTCCGCACCTCGACGGTGTCTCCGCGGTCCTCCACCTCGACTCGCGCCTCCCCTCTCTTCGCGACGGCGTAGGACTTCTCGTTGAAGATACCGTCGGGGGCAAGTGTCACCCTCACGATCTTGGGGGATACTGCGGCAACCCTCAGCTTGGGACCGCCGCAGTCGAGTACCACCCAGCTTGAGCCAGCTTCGTATCCGACCACATCCCCGAGAAACGCGAAGCTGCCCTCCCCCACAAGCAGTCCCTAGGGCGCTTACTTATATTGCTGCTCCCGTTCGTAGCGCTACCCTTATTTGTTTGGTGCGCATGCGCTCCCGCATGCGGGGAAAACCGATTGTCTTGGGAGGGAGCCAAGGAGAGCATGTGGCTGTGCAATTGGCAGAGCTCTTGGGTGCGGAGCTGGGGGAGGTTGAGGTCACCCGTTTCCCCGACGGCGAAACATACGTGAGGATACTGGCGGACGTTGAGGGGTCGCGGGTGGTCTACGTAAACTCGCTCCAGAGAGGCCCAAACGAGACGTTAGTGGAGACGCTGCTTACGCTGGACGCACTGAAAGACCTCGGCGCCAGGGAGGTGCACGCCGTTGTACCGTACATGGCTTACGCACGCCAAGATGAGCGCTTCAAGCCGGGTGAGGCTGTGAGCGTGACGACTGTTGCGAAGCTCTTCAAAGCGCTCGGCTTAAGCTCGATCTACACGGTGGACATGCACCTTCACAGGATCAGGGACCCCTCCGCCCTCTTCGGGGCGAGCTTCAGGAATCTGACTGGTGTGAGGGAGCTAGCAAAGTACGTAAAGCGCAACCACCGTGAAATACTCGCGAAGTCTGTTATAGTGGGGCCGGACGAGGAGGCGGAACAGTGGGCTAAAGTTATGGCCGAGGATCTTGGGACCGAGTACGCTGTCCTAGAGAAGAAGAGGCTTTCAGCTACTGAAGTCAAGATCGAGGCTCACGGGGCGAACGTGAAAGGTAAGGTGGCTGTGATCGTGGACGACATCATCAGCACAGGCGGCACGATAGTCGAAGCGGTGAAAGCGCTCAGGCAGCTCGGCTGCGAGGGGGCGCTCGTGGCGTGCGTGCACCCGATACTTACAGGCAACGCTTACCCGAGGTTACTCAAGCTGCATCTCTTAGACCTCGTGGGAACCGATACCGTACTGAGCCCGATCAGCAGAGTCCCCATAGCTCCTGCGATCGCCGAAGCCCTTCGAGCCGACCTCGGGTTCGGGCGCTTTTAGCTTTTTAAACCAACATCGCTAAATTTTTAAGAGCTTGAGCCGCGTTAGAACACGTGGGCTCCCTGTTGAGGGTCTTGCCATTACTCCTCGTTCTCTTAGCTAGCTCGGCGTACGCCCTTCCTGTAGCCGTGAAGAACGTTGCCACCGTACCTCTAGAGAACTACGTTGTGTTCTTCACCGTGGAGAAGGATAAGCTCGCCGAAGAGGGGATCGACCCGGCTTCGATGTGCGCAGTTGATCCGACGGGCGGCTACCTGCCCATCTGGGTTGCACCAGAAACTCTCGATAAAAAGAGCGTGGCAACCTACGTCAAAATACCTTACATTGCCGCCGGCGACCAGGTTACGATCACTTTGACACCTGGCCCGTGCAAGCACGACCCGAAGGAGGTTTTCATATTTTTCGACGATTTCAAGGTTCTTGACACGAGGTTTTGGGCGCCTTTCGCCTCCCCGCAAGTCTACAACGTCACTATGGAGGCGCGCAAGGGCCTGCTGATCGAGGGAACATACATGGCGGCAAGCCAGTATGTGCAGGTGGTTTCCCAGCCGTTCACACCGCCGCTCGCTGTTGAAGCCTTAGTTACGCCGTTGACCGCCTACGACCACGATGCTTGTCTCGACCTGCGCGAGTACGGGACCGAGAGCGCCCACCCGGCCGACGCCAGGGGCGCTTACATACATGCGTGGGGCTGGGGCGTTTCGGGAGAAACCGAGAACAAGTTCGGGAGGTTCACTTGGTACAGGCTCGCCGGTCCGCCGGGCAGCTCGACGTACTACTGGGATGTGACTACGTGGGATGAGGGCGGCTCATCGCCCGTATGGAACGCGAACGACACGTTCCTCTTCAGGATCGGCGCTGCTGCGGAGGGCGTCAGGTACGAGGTTTGGCAGCTCACCCAGGATGGCTTAAGCAAGATCCTCGGCCACTACGTGAACCTAGGGATCGCCAACGATACTGTGATCGCGTTGGGGCAGGAGTGCGGCGGAGCCTACAACTTCACCCAGAAAGCCGTCTTCCACTGGGTCCTCGTGAGACCGTTCGTGTGGCCTGAACCAAAGGTTGCAGTCGGGTCTGAGAAAATTGAAGAAAGTCCCTTTGCGCCGATACTGGAGTTCTTGAGCAAGCCTGCGAACCTGATACTTATCAGCTGGGGTTTGATCGCTGTAATCCTCGTGCTTATACTCGTAACAAGGATTAAGAGAAGGTAGCGGAAACAACTAAAGCTAACCCAGCTTCTCCAGCGGTTCAACCATGCCGTAGCGGGGCTCTGGCCCCTTGGGTGCGGCCGCCCAGCGCACCGCGTTCTCGATCGCTTTGCGCACGTAAGGGTTGTAGTACGTTGGGTACGTCTCGTGGCCTGGCCTAAAGTAGAAGATTCTGCCCCTACCCCTGTAGAAGCAGCAGCCGCTCCTGAACACCTCCCCGCCCTCAAACCAGCTGATGAACACGAGCTCGTCGGGCGGCGGAATGTCGAAGTACTCCCCGTACATCTCCTCGTGCTCCAGCTCGAAGTGCTCGGGCAAGCCCTCGGCGATCGGGTGCCAAGGAGCTACCACCCAGATCCTCTCCCTCTCCCCAGCCTCCCTCCACTTTAAGCTGCAGCTCGTCCCCATGAGCCTCCTGAACGGCTTCGAGTAGTGGGCTGAGTGGAGCACGATGAGCCCCATCCCCTCGAGCACCCTGCGGCATACTCTTTCAACAACGTGATCGCTGACCTTGTCGTGGGCAACGTGCCCCCACCAGATGAGCACGTCCGTATCCTTTAGTACCGCCTCGCCCAGCCCGTGCTCTGGCTCATCCAGCGTTGCCGTCCGGACGGTCATGTCCGGTTGCTTCCTCAAATGCTCGGCGATGGCCTCGTGGATCCCGCGGGGGTACACGCGCGCCACAGCATCTTCAGTCCGTTCCTGGACGAACTCCCCCCAAACCAGCACGCGTATCTGCTGCACAAGGAGGCTGGTGCCCGCCCCGCTAAAAAACGGTTTCGCGGTGACGCTAGCTTAATAAACCCCGCCGATGCGAAGCGCGCTGCAGAGAGGAGGGATGGAGGAAGGCGAGCGTAGCGGTAGGGTTGTAGGGAAGCACGTGTACGGCAACCTGTACGACGTTGACCTCTCGGTGGCTGGCGACGAGGAGAAAATGAAAAAGGTCGTAGCCGAGGCAGCCGAGCTCGGAAATATGAAGCTCTGGGATCTAAAATCGTGGAGGTTCGGTGGAGATAAAGGCGGAGTCTCCGTAATCGCGCTCGTCGTAGAGAGCCACATCGCGGTCCACACTTGGGTTGAGTACAGCTACGCTACAGTCGATGTGTACACGTGCGGGGAGCGCAGCGATCCCTTCAAAGCTTTCGAGCACATACTCAAGTTTCTCAAGCCGAAGTTCTACACGTTCAACTACGCGGATAGAAGCAGCCTACCACGCCTCGAGCGGCTGCCAGCTCAGCGGTAGACCTCTATCACGGGCGGGTATAGCCAGTCTAGATACCTGCCGGCGACCCCTGCTTCGCGGGTCCACCCTCTGTGGACGAACAACCTGTACTTGAATGCGACCGGTTTCTCCAACCTCATTTCTCCTCCTCCGGTCCCAATGAAGTGGGAGAGCCCGAACACGTTGGCTGTCATTAACCCGTAGTCTCTCGCGTGCCAGTAGGTGGGAAAGCGGGGGTTGGAGGGGTGGTCGAAGACAGCGATGCCGTAAAAGCAATCGCCCAGGGGGCCGCTGTAGTCGCACCACTCTGCTCGCTTCCCCCAAACTTCGCGCTCGTTAACACCGCCCCAGCTGTTCTCGAGCCTGCCGCCGCTGAGAACCGTCATCGAGGGGGCGACGCGGAGCGAGACTATTCCGGCTTCCTTTGTATCCCCTAGGGTCACCTCGCCCTCGGGCTCCAGCGTGACCTCGTAGTCGATCAGCCACTCGCCGGAGGGTACGTTCCAGAACCTGAGCCTCCTCCGCTCGCGCAGCAGGCGGGCACCCTCCGTCTCCCACGAGTTCTCCGCTTCGATCTCCGCGTAGGCGAGACCTGCCACGAGACGCGCGAAGCGGACGTGCCGGATCCTCCCCTCTCCAGCCCAGAAGTCGGCTCCGTTGACGTCGCCGTGAGCTGTCCAAAGCGAATGGTGGTGTAGGTGGTCGCGGGGTGAGTCCTCTGTGACAGTGAAGCCCTCGGGAGTGTTGAGCGGGTAGACGTAGGGCATCCTAGCTCCGGTGTACTTGTAGCTGGCAACGAGCAGCTGCCCTCTGTAGACCTTCACCTCGCTCCCCGTGTCCTCCAACCTCATCGTTTGCCAGCGCTCTCCCTCTTCGAGTTTCAGCTCCTTAACCCCGCTAGCCCTCAGGTACGGTAGGATAAAGGAGAGAACGCCGCCGCTCGCCTGGGCCGGGTAGGTAAAGCCAGCTTCGTCAACCAGCTTGTAGCTGCCGTCGGGGATGCCCAGCTTAATCTCGCATGGAACCTCGAGATGGTCCCGCAATCCCGCTGTGGCCTTGAACCTGGTCACATCCTATGAGCGCCCGCTCTGGTTAATATCGTTGATCACCGGTTTCGTCCAGTCCGCTAGCGCCAGCCACGCGAGTACCGGTATCCCACCGGCTACGTTGCTAAGCATTATGCCCAGCCAGATGCCGGCTGGCCCCCAGCCTAGGGTGAAGGCCAGCACGTAGGAGAGGCCGATCCTTACGAGCCAGAGGCGCGCTAGGCCGATCGCCGTTGGGACGAGCGTCCGGCCAGCACCCCTCGCAGCGTTGTTTCCGGCGATGAAGAGGGCGAAGAAGGGTAGGCCGAGCAGTATCGTGTCGAGGAACTCGAGACTGTGCTTCACGACCACGGGGTTTGAGGTGAAGACGCGGACGACGTTCTCCTTCACGGGGTAGATAGCTAGGGCTCCCAGCGCGACGAGCGAGGCGATGAACAGCGAGCCTTTGATCGCGGCTTCCTTCGCCCGCTTCAGCTCGCCGGCCCCCAGGCACTGGCCGACGATTATGGCGATGGAGCCGGAGAGCCCCCACATCGCCGCGTCAACTATGTCGAGCACGATGAAGCCGATCGAGTACGCTGCTGCCACGTTGACGCCGAACTCGTTAACCATCCTCACTTGCGTCATGAAAGCTAAGCTGTTCGTTAGCTGCGTGAGCGAGATGGGCCCCCCGATTTTGGCAACCGTGGCGAGCCAGCGCGCGGTGAAGCTGAGCGTGGGAACCGGCGTGACCTCGGGGATCCTCCTCCTTATCAGCAGGAACAAGCTCGTCGATGAGATCGCAAGCCCGATGGTGTCCGTCAGCGCCGACCCCATCGCCCCCATGCGTGGCACGGGGCCGAGCCCCAAGATGAAGACGGGGTCGAGAGCCGCGTTGACCGCGACCGCCGCGATGTTGATCGCAGAGGTCAAGCGCGTCTCGCCCACGCTTGTCACGACAACTGAGAGCATTGAGGAGACGCTCGAGAGGACCATGTTAGCGGCCGACACTGCAGTGTAGCGCATGACCTCGTCGAGGATTTCAGGCGGGGAGGCGATGAGACTCCCGAATATCAGGGGACGTAAAGTGTAGAACGCGGCCGCCGAAGCGGAGCCGAACAGCAGGGCTGCAGTGAGGAGACGCGATGCCTCGGCTTTAACGCTGCTGTACATGCGGGCGCCGACGTACTGGGAGACGAGGCTCGTCCCGGCGGTCGTCAGCATGTTCACTAGCGCGGTGAAGGCGAACGTCACGGGGAACACCTGCCTGGGTACTGCGATAGCAACTTCGCTGTAGAGCGTCAGCCAGAGGGAGTTGAGGACGCTGTAGGACACGCTCGCCAGCTGCGCCACCATCGGCGGGGCACCTAAGCGCAGCAAGGACGCTATGACGGAGCCCTTCAGTACGCTTTCCCTGTACTCGTCGAGACGACTCCTACTCACTTTCAGCACCGAGGCGCGCTTGCGGCCGATACTCCCGTAAATAAGCCTGACGTGCTTGAAACGCGGAGGACCAATTGTCCTGCTAAATGCAGCTCGAAGAGAAGCATGGGCTGCAAGCTGGCTTCGCGCTGGCGCTACTGCACGCGTTTACGCAAGCGTTCTCCCGATTATTAGCACCGCTAGCGCGGTAAGGGGGACTGTGATGTTGTCGTCGAGAGGTTTCATCTCGAAGTGCTCGACGATGCTCGAGAGTACACCTGCTAAGGCTCCCCAGAGCCCTGCGATCGCGTAGCCGACTGGCACGCAGAACGCGGCCATCGCCAAGTTGCCGATCCAAGCTTTTGTCCTCCTCTTGTAGACGGCGTTCCTCACTACGCCCGTCACGCCGTCGCCGAAGCTCATGAAGGCGGTGGGCACAACCGCATATATCATATCGTGGAAGATGAGCCAGCTCAAGAGGACGCTTAAGCCCCAGGTTATGCAGAAGTGGACCTCGTAGATGTTTTCAGGATCTTGGAACCAGTAGAAGAGCTTCCCGGTCTTGTGGGGGAGGTAGGTGAAGAGAGCTAGGAGAAGCGCTAACCCGAAGGGTAGCAAGGGGCTGGTGAAGAGGAAGGGTACGAGTATGGCGACAAGCCCTCCGGCGGCAGCGTGGATAATCTTCCTATTGTAGTATATGGCGACGTTGTGGGAGAGCCCTCGACGTTTCATCCACTCGTACGTCTTCTTCGTTATTACTGTCACTAGTACCACGATCCACGCCAGCAGCATTAGAGCGTACACTAACTCGTTCAGCAGCTGTCCGTCCACGAGCGAGGCCTGCCTCTGCCGTAAAAAAGGATTGCTATTAACGAAAGATCGCGAAGAGGTTCTTGGGATGGGGCGGCGAAGGTAGGAGATCGATATCGAGACCCGCGTCCCGCTCCCGAGCGAGCTCGTAAAGGTACGTGAGCGCCGCCCAATCCTCCACCGCAACTCCGACGGAGTCAAAAACCGTCAGCTCGCCCTGGTCAACTCTACCGGGCTTGAGACCCGAAACGATCTCCCAAAGCTCCGCGTACACAGCCTCTCTACCGACGTTCTGAATCTCCCCTTCAACCTGAGCTTGCTCCAGCAACTCGACAACCACCTTCGCTTCGAAGAGTATCTGGGGGTCGAGCTCTGTCTTGCCGGGGGCATCGCCGCCGACCGCGTTCACATGCGCTCCAGGCTTCAGCCAGCCTCTCTCCACCACCTTCTGTCTACCTTTACCCGCGGTCGCAGTGATCAGCACGTCAGCTTTCTCGGCGACTTCTCTGCCGCAGCAGGCAGCCCTAGCTCTCAAACCTAACGCCCGCGCGTTCTCCTCGAACTTCCTCATAGCTAGAGGGTCAACATCGAAGAAGACCACCTCTTCAACCGGTACAACCCTGCTGACCGCGTAGCAGAGGAACTCGGATTGAGCACCGGTGCCGATGACCCCCACCACCCTGCTGTCCCTCCTGGCCAAGTGCTTAGTGGCGACCGCGCACGCGGCACCTGTGCGGAAGGCGGTGAGCAACGTCGCGTCGGCGACCATCAGCGGGTAGCCCGTCTCGGCGTCAGCGAGGATTCCGAGAGCGGCTACTGTCAAGAGGTTCCGCGCGGGGTTGCCTGGGTGCCCGTTTACGATCTTGACGGCATAGAACTTCGAGTCGCTGGCGGGCATCGCCTCCATCACGCCCCACGGGTAGCTGAAGCTGACCCTCGGCACAACCTTCAGCTCCTTCCACCTCCTGAAAGTTTCCTCCATTCTCGCGATTAGACCGTCGACGAAGCTTGGAAGACCCACGTCTTTCACTACTCGAGCGACGTCAGCAGCCGCCAGCAGCTTGACTCTCGCCACAAACCCCTCAGCCGCCGGGCTGGAAAAACATCGCGTTAACCATTTTAGCTCACTTCCTCGAGCTAGCGCGTGACAGCAGACCCCAGGTATCTGCACGAGTACGAGAACCCCTCGGTAGTCGGCGTCAACAGAGAGCTGCCGAGAGCTGCCTTCCTCCCCTGCCCCGACCGTGAGAGCGCGCTGCGTAGCGACTTCCTCGAGTCGCCTTGGAAGATAACGCTGAACGGGAAGTGGAGGTTCAAAATTGTCCAGAACCCGTCATTGGCTCCCGCGGGGTTCTATGAGCAAGGCTTCGACGACAGCGAGTGGGACGAGATCGAGGTGCCCAGCTGCTGGCAGCTTCTCGGCTACGACAGGCCGATATACTTGAACGTACGCTACCCGTTCCCGCCCAACCCGCCCTACGTGCCGAAGGACTGGAATCCCACGGGCCTTTACAGGCGCCGCTTCAACCTGGATGGCGACTTAAAAGGCAAGAGGGTTTTCATAGTCTTCGAGGGAGCTGGTTCGGCATTCTACCTTTGGGTCAACGGAAGGTACGTGGGCTTCAGTAAGGATAGCAGAACTCCCGCCGAGTTCGACATCACACCCTTCGTCAGGAAAGGAGAGAACTTGGTTGCTGTTGAGGTGCTCAGGTGGAGCGATGGCAGCTACCTGGAGGACCAGGATTTCTGGAGGCTCAGCGGCATCTTCAGAGACGTGTATGTCTACCTGGCGCCGGAGGTGCGCGTGCGCGACTTCTTCGTCAAGACGCTCTTCGACGAGCGGTACGTGGACGCCGACCTCGAGGTCCTCCTCAAGGTGAGGAACTACTCCGGTTTGGAGCGGAGGGGGCTCACGGTCGAGCTGGAGCTCATCGACGCAGAGGGAAGGCCGGTGCTCGAGAAGCCGCTCAGCCAGAGCGTAGCAGCGGTCAAGCCCGGCGAGGAGGTCTTCCTCAACTTCAAGTGTAAGGTTAAGAGTCCGCGCAAGTGGTCGGCCGAAGACCCCTACCTCTACCGCCTCCTCATCACGCTCAAAGACGAAGCTGGACAAGTGCTCGAGGTCATACGGGAGTTCGTGGGCTTCCGCCAGGTCGAGGTGAAGGACGGCAGGATACTGGTGAACGGGAGGCCCGTCTACTTCAAAGGCGTAAACAGGCACGAGATCGACCCCGTGAGGGGTTACGCGGTCACGAAGGAGCTGATGGAGCTGGACGTTAAGCTGATGAAACAGTACAACTTCAACGCGGTCCGCACCTCGCACTACCCCAACCACCCGTACTGGTATCACCTCTGCGATAGGTACGGCATCTACGTGATCGACGAGGCGAACATCGAGTGCCACGGGCTCGCGAACATCGGCAGGGCCGGTCTCATCTTGAGGAACGAGCCTGCGAACAACCCGGAGTGGCTCCCAGCTTTCATGGACCGAGTCGTGCGCATGGTCGAGCGGGACAAAAACAGGCCTTGCGTCATCATGTGGTCGCTGGGCAACGAGTCCGGCTACGGGTTCAACCACGAGGCGGCGGCCGCCTGGGTGAAGGCCTACGATCCCACGCGTCTCGTCCACTACGAAGGGGCAACGCACGTGCTGTGGAACAAGGGGTTCGTGCCCAAGAGCGTGGACGTAATCAGCGTGATGTACCCGACGCTCGAGTTCCTCGAGTGGCTTGCGACCGAGCTCCAGGACGACCGGCCGGTGATCATGTGCGAGTACGCCCACTCGATGGGGAACAGCACGGGCAACCTGAAGGAGTACTGGGACGTGATCCGCAAGCACAGGAGGCTGTGCGGCGGCTTCATCTGGGATTGGGTCGACCAAGGTCTCCTGAAGGAAGAAAACGGCGTCAGGTACTTCGCCTACGGCGGCGACTTCGGAGAAGAGATCCACGACGGGAACTTCAACATCAACGGCATCATATTCCCCGACCGGACCCCGCAGCCGGCCGTTTGGGAGTGCAAGAAGGTGCAGCAGCCCGTCGAGGCCGAACCGGTAGATCTGAGCAGGGGGTTGGTGAAGATCGAAAACCGCTTCGATTTCCTCCGGCTCGACGAAGCGGTGGAGATACGCTGGGAGGTGAAGGCCGACGGCAAGGTCCTGCAGGAGGGCGTGCTCGCCGCTCCCGCTGTAGGCCCCCGCGAGTCGGCCACGATCCAGGTGCCCTACAAGCTGCCGGAGCCCGAGCCTGAGACCGAGTACTGGCTCGTGCTTCGGTACAAGCTGGTCAGGGACTTTCCCTGGGCTGGTAAAGGCTTCGAGATTGGATGGAGCCAGTTCAAGCTGCCTGTGAGAGCGCCTGAGCTTCCTCCATTGCGCGCTGCGGAGATGCCGAAGGTGCGCCTCGAGCTCGGCGACACGATCCGAGTTGTGGGCGAGAGCTTCGAGCTGGTCTTCGACTCGAAGTCTGCGAGCTTCTTGTACACCTACAGCGGCAGGCCGCTGGTTAAGGGCTTCAACCCGCTGGAAGTCTGGCGCGCGCCGACGGACAACGACGAGGGCGGGTGGATGGCGCGCGTGGCAGACAAATGGAGAGCGGCTGGTCTGGACAGAGTTCAGCACAAGGTTGAGAGCGTCTCATCTGCGCTCCTCGCTTCCCATGCCGTTCTGATTGAGGCTTGGATCCGGACAGAGTCTCCCGACACGCGCCTTGGCTTCCGCTCGCACCTGCGCCTGGTGGTTTACGGCAACGGGGATGTGCGAGTAGCCGCAGACGTGAAGCCGGACGAAGGTTTACCGCAGTTACCAAGGGCTGGTTTCACCCTGCAGCTACCCGGAACATTCTCGCATGTAACCTACTACGGACGGGGTCCCCACGAGAACTACGTAGACAGAAAGGTGGGAGCAGCTGTGGACTTGTACGCCACTACGGTGGACGAGATGTTCGTGCCGTACCTGAAGCCCCAAGAGTGCGGTAACCGCTGCGACGTCAGGTGGGCAGCCCTCCGCGATCACGAGGGCTACGGGGTGCTCGCGATCGCAAGCGAGCTGATGGAGTTCAGCGCGCACAGGTGCACGCCCCACGACCTCGCGGCAGCAAAGCACCCGCACGAAATCAAGTGGAGAGAGGACGTGTTCGCACACTTTGACTACAAGCAGAGGGGGTTGGGCGGAGCGAGCTGCGGCCCCGACACGCTGCCGCAGTACGACTTCTGGCCTGAACCCTTCCACTTCGAGATTGTGTTGAGACCCATAAAACCGAGCGACGACCCCGTTAAGCTCGGTAAAGCGAAAAACCACGTATTATAATAAACCTATTCTTTATTTCTTTTTTTCAAAATATTTTAAATATTTGAAATTTTCCATTTTTATCGGATACTTACCCACTCTTTTCGCGTACTCAACCTCGTACCTCAAAGCTTCAGGCGGAACGCCCGCGTACGTCTCCCCGCCGTTGTCGAAGATGTACCCACCCCCAGGCGCGGCATACCAGATACACTTTTCAACCTCTATTTCGATCTGCACGAGGCTGCCCAAGAGCAGGGCACGCCAATTCGCGTTCCCATTGAAAGTGACCCTACCTTTAAACTCCCTCGCGATTGCGCGTATGTCGCTCTCAACGCCCAGGTCAGCGTGGTTGACCTTGTACACGTCGCGCACGATATCGGCGATGTGGTGCATCGGCGAGTCCATGTGGAGGTACCTGTACTTGCTACCAAAACGCTCGTACAGGCGAAGGTTATAGGGAAGCGCAAACTCTTCGTACATGGGCCGGCGCAGATAGCCAGCGTGGTCATCAGCCAAGTAAAGCCAGCCGGGCTCAGCTCCCGTCACCTCGTAAAAGTGCAGCTGCAGCGCTACATACGTCTCCTCCAGCTTCCTGAACAGCTTGCGCATCTCGTGAGGGTACCGGTAGAGCCATGTGTAGAGCCGCTGAGGTCCGAGAAGGGAGCCGGCAGCGGAGACTGGAGGATGTATCTGAAAGCTTCCACCTACCGGAAGATTCCCGTAGTTCTCTTTCACAAGCTTCCTCAGCTCGTCTAGTCTTCGATAGAAAGCGCAGACAGCTGGGTGGTCGCGCGGGTCTGGCACCTCAAGTCTATCGATATCCTCCAGCGTCTTTATGCAAGGTACGATCCAAGGGCTCCTCCACGGATCGTTTTCGTCAGGCATCGCTATCCCGCAGTTGAAGATCAAGCCTTCGGCTACAGCGCCCAAGTCCAAGTTCACGCCGACACCGGTAACGTCATCGCGGAGCCACTCGAGCTTCCACTTCAACCCCTTCACCTGAACATAAAGCATCACTTTGAGATCTGTGTAGTACTCACTCAGCGGCACGCCGAACAGCCAGGCGTAGTAAGGCCCCTGTAAGTTGATGGAAACGGGAACCCTGTCAGGCTCCTCAAAATCGAGAACCTTCTCCACCCTTTTGCGGCTTTCCTCCAACTGAGCTCTGTAGCGTTCCGGATCAAAGGGTTCCACAGCCGGCAGGCACTAAACACGGTAAAACATTTTCCGTGCAGCTCGAAGAATCCAGGTTAAGCTAGTACTGCACGGACGCGAGCTTCACCGCCGGGAGTTAGCCACTTTAAACCAAGTTAGCTTCTACGCGCCCAACTAGCTCCTATCGCGTTGCGCCAATCTAAGCTTGCACGCACACTCGTCTCCCCTCGAAAAACCTAAATTCATGGGTAGAGGCCATGCAACATGCCCCGGTGGCTCAGTGGCAGAGCGCCGCCGTGGTAAGGCGGGGGCCGCTCGCGCGCCCGATACCCGGGTTCGATTCCCGGCCGGGGCTTCACCTGGGGGGCTTTCTGCTATAGTTCGCGGGGAACACTCGGTTTAGAGCTCGCTTTCCGCACCTTACACCCCCGCTTTGCGAGGCTTTTGCGCTCAATAGCTTGCTGACTCTTAAGAGAGCGTACGCGCTAGCCGGTAACCCTTTTTCTCACAGCACGCCGAGTGCAGGAGAACCACATAATTAAACCCCTGTATAAAGTACTGCACATGGTCAGGGTCGAGGTTCGCGGGAAGGGGGATGACTACCACGTGAAGACGCTTCTGGCTTGGCTGAGTGAGCTGAAAGAGTTCCTCGAGGGCGAACTGAGGGAGAGAGTTGAGGTAGGGTTCGTGGAAGTGGATTCCAAGTGCCCGCTTCTCTATGTGGACGGCGAGCTGGTGTTCGAAGGGTTGCCGGGCGAGGAAGGCTACTTGGTTGAGATAATACGAAGCGCCCGAGACGCGCGCCGCGCTACTGCCTGAGCACTCCCGATGAGGCTAGGTGCTCGATAAGCTCTTCGTGGCTCTTGAAGATGCGGGTGGTGTAGTATTCGAAAAACGGGCTCCGCACCTCGTGCGGGAATATCGCGTAGACGTCTTTGTTGTGGGTGAAGCCGTAGTGTATCTCGTTGAGAACACCGGGGGAGACGTGAGTGGTCGGGTAGTAGACCACGATGATGTCGGACTGGTCGATTAGCTTGTAGTCTCTAGCGACGATCTGGTCGATGATGTCGCTCCTCGCGTCAATAACTTCCTCGACATCCAGCTTCAAGCGGTAGCCGTCCACCTCGACATCGACATAGTCGGCGCCGTTTCGCTGGGCGTTCTCCGCTAAACCCACGAGCGCGGCCTCGTCGATCGTTATGGGGTCGAACACGATGACGCCCGCTTTTCGGAGCGCCTCCTTCACCTCATCCTTCATCCTGAAGTGCTCGGGTTCGCTCAAGACGTGCGTGATCGGGTAGCTGAGGTAAGCTTTGATGGCCGGCTCGTCTCCCCGCAGTCTTCTCTTCTCGACCCGGTATAGGACGTCGAGGAGTAGGCTTGGCGGCTCGCGTCTCGCGATCACGTAGAAAGGCTTCTGCCTGTAGGCCGCAAGTATCTCCGTGATGAAGGTCTCCTCGTCCCTCCAGACGAGAATATCCTTCAGCTTCAACCTACCCTTCCATTGGGTTCTTTCAAGCCTTGCCTTTATCGCGTGGGCGTTGTCGACGATCGTCACGTACACGTCGGGGTCGATCCGGTTGAGGTAGTGCAGGTTGAAAGCGGGGACCAGGTGTTTCTTCCACCGGAAACAGACGTGAGTGCTTATCACAAGGTCTTCAGGGCTGTCGGGCCCTCTGTACCGCTCTAACTCCTTCAAGAGCTCCTCGAAGGTCACCGCGCGCAAGTAGTCGAGAGCGAAAGGGTCCATGTCTAGTATCTTGCCTTCGGGTATCCTGATGCCCAGCTCCGCGCTCTTCTCGAACATTCTCTTACCCACGTCGATGACCTTGAGCCTTCCACCGCTCTCCGTAGCTACTGTTTCTACGTAGTCGAGCCTACCGCTACCGCTGATACCGGTAGCGAACACTATCACGCGAAGGTAGTGAACGCCCCAGCTTAAATGCTCATCGAGAGCCCAAACGAATACTTTCACTCTACTATCCCCGAAGGGTATTACCGGGGGGTGTTCCACCGTATAAGCGGGGAGCCCCGTGGGATACGCTGAACTCCCAACCCACCCCCTCTTACTATCGGGTGGAGGAATGGAGGAAGCGGTACTTTTTGTAGACGAGAGCGAGGAATCGAAAGCGGCGGAAGCCGAGCTGGAGAAGCGGGGTCTTAAGTTCAAGAGGGTTGACGTAAGCAGGAACGGCTTGAGGGGGTGGCTTCTTTTCGAGTACGGGACGGTAAAGGTTCCCGTACTCGTGATGGGCGGTCTCGTACTGGTGGGATTGGAGGAAATAAGGAAAGGTCTAGCCTAGAAAAACGCTCATTCCCGCAGCACTTTTTTACGCCTGCCTTGCGGCAGCTGATCGTGGGCGAGAGGGCACTCATCGAGAGGGCTTGGAAGGTGTTTAAGCGTGATCCCCGTGAACTATTGGGTCTTGACGACGCTCAAGCGGTGGAGCTGAGCGGTAAGGTGGTGTTCAAGGTAGACGTATTCGATGAGACCACCGACTGGCTCCCCGGTATGACTTTGAGGGACGTAGGGTGGAAGGCTGTCACAGCGGCGGTGAGCGACGTTCTCGTAAAGGGGGCGAGGCCGTTGGGTGTGATGCTCGGCGTGGGTTTACCGGAGGAAACGCTCGACGCTGCCGACGGGCTGTTTGAGGGTATCGAAGAAGCTTGCGACGAACTGGGGGTTAGGGTGTGGGGTGGTGACACCGGCTCGAGCGACCACCTCTACGTGTCTGTAGCCGTAGCTGGCGTAGCGGAGAACCTCGTGCCTCGCTCCGGCGCAAGGCCGGGTGATACCTTGATGATGTCTGGTCATGAGGTCTCCACACCGGCCGCCTACGCGGTGCTGCTCGATGGGGCTGAGCCTTGTGCGAGAGTTGAGGAGGCGATCGAGGTCGCCTACAGGCCTAGGCTCACTAAGCAGGAGTTCTGGCTCGAAGCCTCTAGGCTTGCAACCGCCTCGATCGACGACAGCGACGGACTGGCACTCACTCTACATTACCTAGCAGAGGCGAGCGGCGTAAGGCTTGTGGTCGAGCAGTTACCCTTGAGCGCGGCCCTGCTCGCGTGCGCGGAGCGCTGGGGGCGCGACCCTCTAGAGATGGCTCTCTACCTCGGCGGCGAGGAGTACAACTTTGTATTCACAACTCGGGATCCCGACACTATCCTCGAGCTGGCCGAGAAGCACGGTCAAAAGGTGTGGAGGATCGGCAAGGTTGTAGAGGGAAGAGGGGTAGTGCTCGAGGGCTACGGCGAGGTGGAGCAGAGGGGGTGGGAGCACTTCGGCGGCTGGACTGCGCGTAGACGCGCGAGCACAACTTAAATCTGATTCTTCAGGTGGAGCTACGCAGCAGACAATGCGCGCCCTCATCATCGACTGCTACACAGATGAGCCAGCGGGTCTAGGGGTTCCACCCTACATCGACGTTTACCCGAGGTACACGGCTGGAGCAGTATGGGAAGCGGAGTCGACCGCCGAAGTCAGATACGTCACGGTCGATTTTGTGAGAGCGAACTTCGACCGCGTAATGGAGTACGCCGCTAGGTGCGACCTCGTGGTTTTCGTGGGCGGGGTCGTTGTCCCAGGGAAGTACCTGGGAGGTGAACCGATCAAGCTAGAGGAGTTGATGCGCTGGCCAGCGTTGATGGAGAAGCCAGTAAAAGTCCTAGGGGGCCCGCTGGCTCGCTTCGGTTACGGTGTAGCTGGCGGCAGAGTGGCTGTCCACCCCAAAGAGTTCGAGAAGCATTTCGACCTGGTGGCGCGAAGGGATGTGGAGGTGGTGGTTTACGAGCTAGTGAAGGAGGGTTTGAGGGTTGAAGCAGTAGACCCGAACGTCGTCAGGGAAAGCTACGAGCTTGTAGATCGGTTCGCTGTGAAGGGGGCTCGCATCGTCGAGCAGCACCCGAACATGGGCTGGAACCTGATCGCAGAGATTGAGACCTTCCGCGGCTGCCCGCGCTGGGTGGTTGGTGGCTGCAGCTTCTGCATCGAGCCGAGGTACGGCTGCGTAGTGTTCCGCGAGCCGGAGGCAATAGCAAAGGAGGTGGAGACGCTCTACGCGTTCGGCGTCCGCAACTTCAGGCTGGGGCGTCAACCCGACATCCTAGCGTACATGGCGCGCGGGGTCAACGAAGTCGAGTTCCCCGAGCCCAACCCCGAAGCTCTCCGCAGGCTGTTCCGGGGGGTTAGGGGGGCGGCACCGGGGCTGGAGGTGCTACACATCGACAACGTGAACCCGGGGACTATCGCCCACCACGAGGGGAAGGCGCGCGAAGCGCTGAAGGTGATCGTGGAGTACCACACACCGGGCGACGTCGCGGCGCTCGGCATCGAGAGCGTGGACCCGCGCGTCGTCAAGCTGAACAACCTGAAGGCTGGGCCTGAGGAGTCGCTGAAGGCTATCCGCGTAATCAACGAGGTCGGCGCGAGGAGGGGGTGGAACGGGATGCCAGAGCTGCTGCCGGGCATAAACTTCGTTCTCGGCCTCCTCGGCGAGACGCGCGAGACGTACGAGCTGAACTTCCAGTTCCTCAAGAGGGTGCTGGAGGAGAGGCTGCTCGCCAGGCGTGTGAACATACGGCAGGTCCTGGCGCTGCCGGGCACGAGGATGTGGAGCGTGGGGGATAGCATTGCCAGCGAGCACGCCAAGTACTTCCGCGCGTTCAAGCGGAGGGTGAGGAGGGAGTTCGACAAGCCGATGCTCATGCGCATCGTGCCGCGCGGCACGGTCCTGCGCGGTCTGTACATTGAGGCGCACGAGGGTAAGTACAGCCTGGCGAGGCAGCCCGGCTCCTACCCCCTCCTAGTCTACGTGCCGGAGAGGCTGGGCGTGCGCACGAAGCTCGACGTTGTTGTCGTTCAGCACGGGTACCGCTCCGTGAAGGGCATACCCCACCCCCTCGACGTGAACACCGCCTCCCGCGAGTCGCTTTCGCTCGTGCCGGGAATGCCGAAGAGCGCTGTCGCGAGGATCCTCCTGAAGAGGCCCTTCTCGAGCCTAAAGGAGCTCGAGAAGGTTGTGGGGCCTGAAGCGGTGAAGTACCTGGCGGTGGGAGCTAGCGAGCCGACAGCTACCAGCGCCACGACAGCTCACTAGTGCCGAAGCCTTTTAGAGAGCTGGAGCGCGCAGCTCGGCCGAGCTTTTTAACCCTCTGCGCTTCAGGGGCCGGTGCGCGCGAAGGGGCTCGCGGCGCTGGTGGCTCTCACCGCGGTTTGGGGCACGACCTTCCCTGCCATAAAGGTCGTCGTGAGCGAAGTGGGCTTCGCCTACTACGTGACCCTCCGCTATGTGCTCGCTACGCTGATCCTGCTGCCCCTCGCGCTCACCAGGAGAAAGCGGCTAAGGAGGAACCTGCGGTGGGGCGCGCTGCTCGGCGCCCTCTACTTCGGCGGCATCACCCTGCAGGGTTGGGGGATGGAGTACACGACCGCCTCCAACGCAGCCTTCGTGACAGGCTTGAGCGTGGTGATCGTCTTCGCCCTCGAGGTGGCGCTCGGCAGGGAGAAGCCGAGCGCTAGGTTGGCGGGCGCGATCGCGCTGGCGCTCACTGGACTCTACTTGATGTCGTTCAGCGGTGGCGCTTACAGGGCGATGCTGGGGGATCTCATCGTACTGGCAGGTTCCTTCTTCTGGGCGTTGCAGATCATCGCGGTGGACCGCGCGGCGCGCGGCGACCTCTACTCGCTGCTCTTCCTCGAAAGCCTCTTCACGGCCTTGGGGGCCTCGCTGGTGGTTCCCGCGACCCGCAGCCCGACCGTTGCCGAGGTCGCCGCGGCGTTACCACCGCTCGTGTACCTAGCAACGGTGTGCACGATAGGCGCCAACGCGCTGCAGCTTTACGGGCAGCGCTACGTGCCCAGCGTCGAAGCCGCGCTCATCTACCTGCTCGAGCCGGTGTTCGCTGCAGCTTTCTCCCACGTAGCACTGGGCGAGGAAATGGGGCTTGCCCAAGCGGTCGGCGCGGCCCTGATTCTGGCCTCGATGGCGGTGAGCAGCTTGAGGCCGCCTGCAGCCGAAAAGGCATTAGGCTAGCCCCTCCTCCAATAGCGCGCGCTCTATTATAGAGTATTTTCGCCGGCCTGGGGGCAAGACCGTTTTGTCCGCACGCTGAAAGGCGGCTGCGCGCTGCCGAAACCTTTCGCCTGCCCAACTCCTCCGGTACATTCTCTATAGCGTTGTTGCGTATTCTCTATCCTTTCCTCTAACTTTCCGTTTAGAAAAAATCACTTTCAGGCTTCTAAACATCGAATTTATAAAGCCCCAGTTCGCCTTAAGCCCGTGCCGCGCGGGGAGAGCGCGGTGGGAGCGCAAGCGGTGAGGGGACCTCAGCCTCGGGCCTTTGAGCTGAAGATCACCCGCCTCGCGCGAGGGGCGGTGCTTACGGGGGCGGGGAAAACCCCAAACCGCCCTCGGGCCGGGCTGGGCTTTAGGGTCTACAAGCCGAAAGTGAGCAAAGCAAACAGAGAGAAGCTGAAAACTTTATACAACGATGTTGTAAACTACTTGCTCGGCGTTGCAAGCGAGCTGAAAAGATCTAAGTACCTAACGTACTACGCCGATGAGTGGAAAAAGATGTTCGAGGAAGTGAAGGGGGCGCGCGCTCGCGCCGCCGAAGACGCCGCCGTTGCTCATCCCCGTGCGCTTCGTGATGCCGGACGGGCAGGAGCGCGGCAACAGGAACGCGCCGGCGGTCATCGATTTGAGGAAGGGCGAGCTGCGGATCCCCAGCTACGGTATCGTGCAGAGGCTGCGGAGGAGCCTCGTGAGGGCGCTCATTGAAGAGAACAGCCTCGAGCCAAGGCCGGACTTCGTTCTGCAGGTCACTCGCAGGGGTCTACTGCACCTTGTCGCTTCGCGCTACGTGCCCGCGCGCGTCGCCCTGCCGCTGCGGTTGATCTGCATTGACGAGAACTCGCTGAACGGCGAGGCGCTCGGCGTGTGGGACGTGCTCAAGCCGGGCAGGGTTGTGCGATCCCGCTACGAGGAGCTGATGCCGGGGAACAGGGGCTTCCTCGATAAAACGGCGGCGCTGTTCCAGGGCGCGGCAGCAGGCAACCCAGAGGCTTTGGAGGAGGTAGTGAAAATGCTACACGAAGCCGGGAAGGGCGAGACGGAGATCGCGCTACTGCTGGCGCCGGCGCGGCTCGCCAAGATCGCGGCTGAAACGCGCGAGAGGGAGAAGCGGTTGAACAGGGCGTTCGCGGAGGAGCTGGTGTCGCGCGTTCGAGCTCTCGTCCGCGAGGCGAGGGCGAGGGGCTGGAGCGTTGCGATCGTGATCGACCCGATCGACAGCGAATCCCTCAGGGGTACCGAGCTGCAGAGGACGCTGTTGAAGCCGAGGAGGCTGCTGAGGAACCTGGCGCGCTACGAGGGCGCGTGCTTCAAGCTGTGCAGGGTGAGCGGGAAGCGGTGCCCCATGTGCGGCAGTTGGGGCGTTGAGGTCGCCCACAGGCGCTACCGGTGCCCCTACTGCAACATTGAGTGGGACAGGGACAAGTGCGCGACCTTCTGGCTCGCGAAAAGGTTCCTGGACGAGCACTTCAGGGAGAAGAGCAGCGACGAGACGTACGTAGACATCGCCGGATGGCTGAGGGAGCACCCGAGGGGGCTGCTCTAGTATAACAGCGAGGGGCAGCCAATTTGCAGCGCCCCGTTCCCGGGGGGGGCACCCCCGCTGGGGAAACCTCCCCCGCGGGCACCGGCGCGCGGGGCCGAAGAGGCTGTGAAGCGCCGCGAGGCGCCGAGCCCGTGACCACTCCCGGGCGGAAGCCTCAAAAGCCGCTCGGGAGCGCCTCCTCCGATGGAGGGGGTGGAATGTGGGGGCGCGCGCAATAGCGATGAAAGTCCTCCGCGTGAGAGCTCCAGTCTCGGCCGGCGTGCTGCTCTCGTACAAGTGCACGGGCGAGTGCAGGCACTGCATGTACGCGTGCTCCCCGCTCGCTCCCGGCGACTGGATCGACGCGGGCGGGCTCAGGAGGGTGCTGGAGGAGCTGGCGCCCAGCGTGGTGCCCGCGTCGCCGAGGGGGAGGATAGGCGTCAACGAGGGGCTGCACTTCACCGGGGGCGAGCCGTTCCTTAACTACCTGCTCCTCCTCGAGGCGGTCAGGCTGGCGGAGGAGCTTGGCTTCCCCTCGGTCTTCGTTGAGACGAACTGCTTCTGGTGCACGAGCGTCGAGGTGGCGCGCGAGAGGTTCTCGGAGCTGAAGGCGGCTGGGCTCGAAGGGGTGCTCGTCAGCGCCAACCCCTTCGTCGTCGAGCACGTGCCGCTCGACAGGGTCGAGAAGGGCATAGCCGCGGCGCTGGAGGTCTTCGGGGAGCGGGGCACGCTCGTCTACCACCCCGTGTACCTGCGCGCGCTCGGGGCCCTAGGGGTCAGGGGCACGCTGAAGTTCGAGGATTACGAGAGGAGGCTGCTCGAGCTGGACCCGGCGCTGCTCCTAGCGGGCTTCAACCCCGGCATCCTGCTTCCGATGGGCAGGCTCGTGTACACGCTCGCACACCTGTACGATCGGAAGCCTGCGAAGGCCTTCGCCAAGGTGTCGTGCGCCGAGGAGCTGACGAGGGATTGGCATGTGCACGTGGACTGCTACTACAACTACATCCCCGGCTACTGCGCCGGGATCTCGCTGGGGGACGCCAGGAGGCTCCGCGAGCTCGTCGAGGGCGGAGTGGACCTGGGGGACCGGCCGGTGCTCGCAGCACTCGCGGAGAGCCTGGGCTCGCTGCTCGAGCTGGCGCGCGAGCACGGGTACAGGGAGCTGGAGCGCGGCTACGTGTCGCCCTGCCACCTCTGCCTCGACGCGAGGCTCCACTTGACCATCGAGGTGGGGGGTTTCAAGGAGCTGCAGCCCAGGAGCTTCTACGAAGCCCTAGCGAGGCTGAGGGAGCTCCCACCGCGCGCTGGTTAGCGAGGCGACCGGCTCCGCGCCCGCGGCAAGCTATTTGTAGCGGCGTGTGCCAGCCAGCGCGTGGACGCGAACCAGCTTATCGCCAGGTTCAAGCGGGTGCGCGTGGCCGATGTCGTCGACGCGCTGGACCGCTTCGGCTACCACGGTGTCACGCTCGTGTCGAGGGATATCAGGCCGCTCTACCCGAAGGCCAAGCTTGCCGGCTTCGCGGTGACCGTGAGGACGCGGCGCGCTCAAGCCGAGATACCCTCGATGAGCCCTGAGGAGTACGACAGGTTCGCGGAGGAGTGGTACAGGCTTCGCGCGAACTACGACCTCTTCCTGAGCCGGGCCGGCCCGGGCGCGGTGATCGTCGTCGAAGCCGCGCACAGCCCGGACGTGGGGTTCTGGGGCTCCACCGTGGCTCTCGTAGCTAAGGCCAAAGGGGTTGAAGGGGTGGTCGTAGATGGTGGCGTGAGGGACGCCGGGGAGATCGAGAAGATAGATTTCCCCACCTTCTGCAGGTTCCACGGCAGAACAGAAGTCGTGGGTAGGTTGGAGTTCGGCCCCGAGGACGTGAACGTCTCTGTTGTCGTGGGGGGCGTCACCGTGAGACCCGGCGACGTCGCGGTGGGCGATTACGACGGCGTTGTCGTCGTGCCGCGGGAGATTGCGGAAAAGGTCCTGGAGAGGGCAGAGAGGCAGCTGGAGGCCGACAGGGCTTCCCAGAGACCCTACCTCGAGAAGCTCGGGCTAGCGCCGTGGTGAGCCCCAATGGAGGTGTTCGCCGCCGAAGGCTTCGGGAGGGTCCTGGTGCTCAGGCTGGACCCAGGCGACCTCCTGCTCGAGAGCGTGGCGGAGGCGGTCGCTAGCGAAGGCTTCGAGAGCGCCGTGGTGGTCTCCGGCATCGGCACGCTCGACCGGTGCTACCTGCACGCGGTCACCACGACGGGCTACCCGCCCCGCGAGCAGCGGTTGGCGTGGGAGGGCGTGCCGCTGGAGCTGCTCTCGCTCAAAGGCGTGGTCGCGGGCGGCGAGCCCCACCTGCACGCGGTGGTCTCGGACGCGCGGAGCGCCTACGGCGGTCACGTTGAGAGAGGATGCAGGGTGCTGTACCTCGCCGAGATCGTGGTAGCCGAACTCAGGGGCCTAAAGCTGGCGAGAGTGAGAGACGAGCGCGGGATACTCCGCCTGAAGCAGATAAAAAATACTTGACCTTGTTTTTGTTTTAACCGATTTCTATTACAGCGTAGCTGCGGGGCGGCAGCCCCACAGCGAGGCCCGTCTCCGTTTCGCGCAGATCCGCGCTGCCGGCGAGGAGCTTGGGGCGCCCGGAGAAGCCGGTCTTCTCCCTATCGATCCTCAGCCTCGCCGAGAGCCAGTGGGGGTTGTGGTTGGCGACCACCAGGTGCCCGTCGCTGTACACGTGGAGCGTGAAGTTATACAGCGTCGCCCACGTCGAGCTGGCGGCGGTGACGCCCAGGAACTCGCCCGCGATGTCTCGGAGCGCTTGGTTGACGATCTCGGGGTACTGGCCGAGCAGGTACGGGTAGTCGGTGGTGCAGGCGGCGACGATCTTAACCCCCTTCCTCTCGACCTTGAAAATCGCCGGCCACCGCTCCCACCCGTCGCTGGCCGCGACGACGACCTCGGCGCCTGGGACCTTCAGCACAGGCCCCACAGGCAGCTCGCAAGCCCTCCTGTGCCCCTCCCGAGCTCTGGCTCCCTTGTACTCGAACTCGGACGCAGCGAAGTGATCGTAGACGAGGTCGCTAGCGTCGGCGCCCAGCAGCTCGTAGCCCGCGTCGCCGGCATCGCCCCTCAGGATCCGGCGCACGGCGCCAGAGGTGAGCAGGATCAGTTTCGCCTTCTCGGCGAGCTCCGAGAAATCGAGCAGGCCCACCTCCTTCGCGGTTAGTAGGACGCAGCTACCTGCTGGGATGCTTCTCGCGGGCTTCAGCGGGATGCCTATTGAGCCTATGTAATCCTCGACGTAGCGGTCCTCCACGGGGGAGAAGGGCGGCTGCAGTGCTGGCCTCAGCAGGCCCAGCGGCTCGCCCTTCACCTCGGCGAGCGCCTCGCGGAGGGGTTTCGCGTGTTTTTCCAGGGCAAAGACGTGCGGTTCGCGCGTTGGGTGGAGGAGGTCCTCGAGGTTGAAAAGCGTCAGCTCGGGCGGTAAAGGTGTGAGGCTGGCCAGCAGCTGCTCCACGTAGGTTTCCACGCTCACCGACCTGGCCCAGCCCAAGCCGTCGTACGTGTCGAACCACACGCCTTCTACCCTACCGGCTAGCTCCTTCACAAGCAGGGTGATGTAGTGGGAGCCGTAGCTATTCACCCTCTCTCTTGACTCTGTGCCAACGTACACGCCGTCGAAGACCTTAGCGACTTCCGGGAGGAAGAGACCCCTTACGTGAAAGTCTTCGCGCCATTCAGCAACCTTGTCTACAATCCGCTTCCCTCCTGCCTCTCTGAAAGGCTTCACGACGAACTCCCTCGACACGCGCGAGAGAAGCTCGGTTGAGAAGCGTGCCCACATGCGCGCTGTCGGCGTATCGCCCCTAGCCAGCTCTCTCCTCAGGGCTTCAGGCGTAACGCGCAACCCGAACTCGCTGTTGAATCGCTCGACGCAGTAGGGGCACGTGCACCACTGGGCCCAGAAGTCGTCGATCAGCGCCTCCTCGAACACGCTGCCGAGCTCTCTCGCAGCCTTGGCTAGAAGCTCCAGGTTGCGCTCGTCTGTCAAGCACACGACTCTGAAGCTCTCGTGGTCCTCTGGTACATACCGACCCCAACCTTCACCCCACGTGCCGATGCATGTACCTCCCGCTACCTCGTACTTCCCTTCGAAGAGTTTTCGAACCTTGCCTAGCTCGCTGGGTGAGACGAAAAGCCCATCCCTGTAGTTTTCCAGGTAGATCTTCTCGACGCCCAGGTGGTCTAGGAGGGTGAAAACCTTTTCGGGATCAAGCGCTCCCTGAGCGAGCTTTCTCACGGTATGCGCGATTGCGTAGACAGCAAGCTTAGTTCTGGTCACAGTTGAAGCCTTAAAGCGGGTTGCTAATACGTGTGCTCCTTGTTGCGCAAGGCGTGACGAAGCTTAAAAAGGTATTAGCGTGGGGAAGCCGTGCGGGCGGAGATAGTCGTCGAGAGTGGGGGCAAGGGGCTACACGACATTACTTCGCAGCTGGAGCGTTTCGTCAAGGCATCCGGTCTGGAAAAGGGGATTGCGATCCTCTACAGCGTGGATCCCCTCTGCCGCTTGGTTACGATCGAATACGATTCCGACTTAATCGAGGACCTGATGACCCTCATCTCCAACCTTAAGGCTAAAAACCCGCACGTAGTGGCTTCGATCTTCCAGCCCAGCATGGTGGTCCCCTTTGAGAAGGGGTTGCTCCTAGGCTCTTTCCAGCAGATCTGCTTGCTGGACCTTAACGAAAGGGGCGGCACGCGCAAAGTAGTGGTTGAGGTGATTGGGTGAGAGTAGTAAAAACCGCGAGGTTCGAGTTTGTGACGTACGGTCCCAACAAGCTATTCGACATCACCGACCGGGTGGTTGAGCTAGCGAACGGCGTGACCGAAGGCTTCGTTTCGCTGCAGGCTGTCGGTTCGACAGGGGCTTTAGTGGTAATTCCACGAGACAAAAGGATCGTCGAATCCTTCGAGAACGACTTATGGGACCTCGTGCCCACGCTGGGCTGGCAGCACCCTGGAAACGCCTACGCGCACCTTCGATCTACGCTTATCGGTACGACGCTCCTCTTACCCGTGCTAGACGGCACCATTCCGCTCGGAAGATGCGGCGTCTTCTTTCTAGAAAACCAGCCAGCGCTCAATCGGCACCGCGCCGTCATCGCTGCCGTTGTAACGCACTAGACAGGTTTAAGTGCTAACGCAGCAGGTGTGCTGCATGAGCTACGAGAAGATGGCAGAAATGAAAGCGCGCTGGATCCCTGTGTATTTGGTTTTGATTGTGGCAGCAGCGCTCGTGGCCGCTCACTTTATTATTATGTATTTTATGACGGGTAACAGCGGCTACGCAAACCTAGCTCTCCTTACGGCATTCGCCATATACTTCCTCTACACGGGCCTCGACCGTCTCAGGAAGCTGAAGATCACGCGTATGCGATTCATAGAGGTCGTCACCTGCGAAGCCTGTGGCTTCAGAGAGGAGAAGGAGCTCGAAACTGGAGATTATATCTTCAAACAGAAAGGTCCCTGCCCGAAGTGCGGAGGCCCGCTCACGGTCACCGCGATATACTCGCTGAGAGAGCAGCTGTAGCGCGCGCGCACCCACATCTCGCCTCTCCCGCGTTGACGAGGGAGAGGCTCCCCTTCATTGCGCCGCTGCGTCGCCGACCGCGGCGCTCCAGAGCGTCATGGGCTCGTCCACCGCTCCCGCGGGGAGACCCGAGCGGAGCGGCTTCAATTTCATCGCCTCTTCGGTCCCGCGCGCTGGTTCCACCTCTTTGAGGGGGTCCCCCTTGAGGGGGCCTAGAGTACTCGCCGCTCGAGGCGGCTTTCCCCCAGGGGAACGGGCTTTGGAGGCGTAGCGCTAGTACGCTAGGGTGTGCGAGTGCTTCTCCAGCCACTCCCTCAGCGCGCTTAGCACTCTTTCCGCTAGCACGCTGTCGTCATCGCACTCCTCCTTCACCATCCGCGCGAAGTAGTTGTAAAGCATATTGTAGTGAACTCCCTTGTCCCTATCCCAGCGCAGTCCACATTTTGGACACTCGTATATCCTGCTACGCTTCGTGTGTACGACCTCAGTGCCTTTAGTGCCGCAGCGTGGGCAGACCTTCCCGCTAGCGCTAACCTTCCCCATCTTCGCCCCCTCGTACACCGCCAGGTTCATCAGCAGCTTCCGGCCCCGCAGCAGCGTTCCTTGGAGCTCCGTCCCCCTCAAGGAATTACTGTCAATCGGCTCTACGAGTATCAGCGCGCCCATCCCTTTCTTCACCGCGTCCCTGACTAGCGTGCGCACCTTCGCCACCAGCTCGCAAACGAAACCGCTGTTCAACCGCTTCTCCCTCTCCTTTGTCTTCTCGGCGAGCCCCTTAGCGCGCTCGGTTGTCAGCGTCTTCAGCACCTCCAGCGGGAGGATTTTTGCGAGCTGTTTCTTGGCTTCCTCGCTCGGCTTGCCGGCAAAGCTCTGCAGCAGAGCCGTAATTTCCCGCCTGAAACCGTGGTTTGCTGGTCTCAGCTTCTCGAAGCCAGCCATTGCTACCTTTGTTTCATTGATGTACCAGTGGGCGAGCGAGTGCCCGTGCCTAGAGTTCTCGTCGATGGTTACGACCTTGAGCGGAAGCTCCAGCCTCGCGCGGAGCCTGCGGTGGGCTACGACGCGCAGGAAACCCCTCCTCGTCACCTGCAGCGTGAACTCCGGTCGAGGCTCCAGCAGGTTCTCCTCGATCAACGCTCTAACGAGGCTCTTCCGCAGCCTTTGCACGATCCCGTAGCTGGGGATCCTCAGCTCGCCTCTACGGAGATCAATAACCGCTGGCGCAGCCGTGTTCCCCCTCACCCTCCCGTCCGGCATTATAAACCTCACAAGCAAGGGTAGCGGCGGCGTTTTCGGCAACGTCCTCTTGCCAGCCTCCTCCCGCTGGCGCTTCGAGTTCTCGAACATTTCAACCCACTCTTCCCAGTAGTACAGCAAACCCTTCGGTATGTTTCTATTTCTTTTACGAATAACATTATTGTACAATACTTTCAATCTATCTTTGTTAACTTTATTAACTCTAACCTTCCAAACTCTGAAGCCCAGTCCGAGGGTGGTTCCGTTTCGTTTCTCTTCCCCTCCCACAATCCCACCCTTCACAAGGGGTCGCCGCCCTGTTGGTGTGGTATATAGGAGGGGTTGGAGCCGTTCTCGAGCTGCCCACAGCTCAACGCTTCCCTCCATTCCTACCCCAGCGCCCATCGGGCGGGGGATCTCGTGCTCAGGGGCTCGGGGCTCCAGCCCCCTCACAGCGTCCACTCTTACCGCGTTTTCCTCGCGGCTCACGAGCTTAAGGCAGGGTAGGGGTTTAAAAACCCTGCTTAATGTAGACTGAAAGTAAAATTTTTTAACCTAAAAGTTAAGGAAAAGGATAGAGAATATTCTCACACAGCTAGGCTGGCGAATGGATGGGAGGCAATAAGCGCGCGCTAGCGCTATGTCCGCCGAAAGCAATGGCGCTGGAAGTAATAACGTCTGCTGCCCAGCTTATATACCCCGCGACATTAACGCGCGCGTAGGAATAAGCCAATTGCGCGAGCTAGCTGAGGGACTGATCGAGATCGGGTAACCTCTTGCCGCGATCTCGTTCAGAACATCCAGTGGACGTTGTACCAGTGGGGAAAAAGCGCGATGAATGCCTTTCCTTGCGCGCAAATAAGTTAATAACCTTCTGCTCGATATAATACTATGACTACGCTTCTAAAGGTGAAGCACCTTGGGTTCTCTAGCGGCACCCCTCTCGTTGTAATAGACGATAACGTCGCGGAGTCGCTGGGGGTTCGTGCACACGACCGCCTTTTGCTGAAGTCGAAAGGTAGGGAGGCTGTAGCGGTTGTGAACATCGCTGGAAACCTGCCAGCTGACACGATACTTGTTAACGAGGAGGTCGCGCGGTCCCTCGGTGTCGTAGACGGCGACCTGGTCGAAGTCTCCGCAGCTCCTTCACCTAGGTCGGCGCGCCTCATTCGAGACCTTCTGAGAGGTGCTTGGCTCGGCAGCGAGGATTCGAAAGCTATAGTCGAGGACATCGTAAAGGATAGGCTGGACGATGTGGAAATCGCCGCACTGGTTGCAGCAATCAGCCAGAGGGGGTTGAGCGTTGAAGAAGCCTACTACTTCGCGCGAGCGATGGTCGAAACGGGTGAACGCCTCGAGCTGGGGGTCAAGCCCGTGGCGGATAAGCACAGCATCGGCGGCGTCCCGGGCGACAAGACGACGCTCCTCGTCGTGCCGATCGTCGCCTCGCTAGGCTACCGTATCCCCAAGACGAGCTCGAGGGCCATCACGAGCCCAGCGGGAACTGCTGATAGGGCGGAGGTGTTGATGCCTGTCAACCTAACGCTGGAGGAGATCAAGGAGGTTACGCTCAAGGTAGGCGGCTGCGTAGCGTGGGGCGGAGCGCTCCGCCTTGCCCCTGCGGATGACAAGATCATAAGGGTGGAGCATCCTCTATCCATAGACCCCTTCCTCGTTCCCTCGATCATGGCCAAGAAAGCGGCAGTCGGGGCCACGCACGTAGTGATCGACATCCCGGTCGGGAGAGGTGCCAAAGTAGGGACGGCGGCCGAAGGGGAGCGTTTGGCTAGGATGCTCATCGAGGTAGGCAGTCGGCTGGGGATAAGGGTAGCGTGCGCTATAACGCACGGCGACCAGCCGGTCGGCCGCGCAGCCGGTCCCGCGCTAGAGGCGCGGGAGGCGCTTAAGGCGCTCATGGGGGAGGGGCCGCCAGACCTGGTCGACAAGGCGGCAAGCCTAGTGGGTCTCTTGCTAGAGATCTTGGGAGTGCCAAGCGGTAAGCAGCTGGCTCTTGAAACCTTGCGAAGCGGGAAAGCTCTGGCTAAGATGAGGGAGATCATAGAGGCGCAAGGCGGGGATCCGCGCGTTAAACCCGAAGACGTACCTGTAGGCGAAAAAAGGTTCACGGTGAGAGCGGAGAGGGACGGTTTAGTTATCTGGGTGGACAACGCAGCGATTGCAACAGTTGCTAGGCTCGCGGGAGCTCCAAGAGACAAAGGGGCTGGGGTCGAGCTCCACGCTAAGGTGGGTGAGACCGTTAGAGCGGGAGACCCTCTTCTAACAGTCTACAGCGAGTACTCGAGCAAGCTGCAGGCTGCGGAGGAATACCTTGAAGGAGTACCGGCAGTAGAAGTTGGGAAACCGGGTTTTGAAACCCTCATAAAAAAGGTTTTAGAGCCTACGCTCCCAGGGCAGCCGCCGGCGATTGAGCGTTAGGGTCTCCTCGCCCCCAGCTCCTCGTAAAGCTCCGCGACCTTTACCGGTCTACCCAGCTCAACAGAGCGGTAGGCAGCGTCTGCTAGCTCTTGCACTCGCAGTCCGCAGACCGGTGGGCTGCCGTTGTCTTCAAGTTTTTCGATCGCTTTCACGAAGTTGAAGGCGGGCCGCGACTGCGGGTACGGTTCGAGATTGACAGCCTCGCCCTCACCCTTCCTCCTTTGAAGGAGAACGGCTGGCGGCTGTACGATAAGCCTCCCCTCCTCGCCCCAGAAGATCTCGACCTCAAGCCAGCCGGGGTCGTCTCCCGCCACGGTGAAGAGGAGGAGAGGACCACCCTCCAGTTTTGCTACGAGCGCCGTGTTTATGTCGATCTCGAAACCCCTGTAGTCCATATAGGCGAACGCCTCCTCTGCCCTCAACCCTGTGATCCAGAGTGCCGCGTCCATGAAGTGGCTTCCGCTGTCAATAAGCTCGCCACCGCAGCTGATCCTTTTGATCGCCCTCCACGTCCCCTTCACGCCGGTGTACGCTTGCCCTAGGATCATCGAGACCATCTCGATCTTGCCTAACACCCCTTTCGAGATGAGATCTCTAGCGGCAATCCACGGCTTCTCGAAGTGTCGCTGGAACGCCACCTCGACGACCAAGCCGCTTTTCCGCCAAGCTTCGTAGACGTCCAGCGCTTGGCGCAAGTTGCAAACCATCGGTTTCTCAACGAGAACGTGCGCGCCGCTCGCTACGAAATCCATTATCTGCTGGTAGTGCTCGGCGTGCGGTGTTGCTATCACAGCAGCGTCGACCTTACCCAGAGCACGGTGGTAGTCGGTTAGCACCTCCGCTACTTTCAACGCGTGCTTAGCGCGGAGGGCTTCAGCCCTTGTAGCGTCAACGTCGACGAGGTAACGTATCTCCACGTTGAAGCCTTGCTCTCTCAGCTGGAGCAGGTCCCTGATGTGTGCGCTACCCATCCCCCCGCAGCCCACTATTGCTACTTTCATCGGACAGCTGCTTCGCCCTACGTGCTAAAATGGATTGCGTAAGGTAAAAGTACCGCTAGGCACGGTACTGAGTTGATGGAGATCCTAGAAACCATACGGAAAAGGAGGAGCATCAGAGCCTACAAGCCCGAGCCGGTCAAAGATGAAGATCTGAGAAGGATGCTCGAAGCCGCTAGACTCGCCCCCTCGGCTGGGAATAGGCAGCCTTGGTACTTTATCGTCGTAAGGGACCCCGAGCTTAAAAAGAGGGTGGCTGAAGCGGCCGCCCGGCAGATGTTCATCTCGGACGCGGGGGCCATTGTAGTGGCGGTCGCCGATCCTACGGTTTCGCCTCGCTGGGCTGAGAAGGACGTGATGATCGCGATGGAGCACCTCATCCTCGAGGCTACCGAGCTCGGCTACGGCACGTGCTGGATAGGCGCGTTCAACGAGGAAGAGGTGAAGAAGCTGCTCGGGATACCGCAGCAGCTCAAGGTTGTCGCGCTGACCCCTGTCGGCGTCCCCGCCGAGTCGCCATCGCCTAGGCCCAGGAAAGCCCTCGAAGAGGTAGCGTTCGAGAACAAGTGGGGCAACAGAATTAGCTTCTAAGAGCTTTCTATCTTACTTTTTCAACGCGACCTTTGCTCCCACGGGGACTTCGAGGTAGCGCGCCACGGGGCCGCACTTCGGCACGAGCAGGTAGAAGGCGGGCTTCGACCTCACCTTCGCGACGTCCGCGAAGGACTGGAAGTTCCCCTGCCCCTTGAGCACCACGACGTCCGAGCGCGCGAGCAGCTTGAGGAACTCCGGGCTGCACCTACTCGCGCTGACGCCGGGCACCCGGCAGCCGGTCGTCGTCAGCTCCGCGTACCTGTCCAGGCCCGCCTCCCTCGCCTCCTCGATCGTCGCGTCGTTGAACACCGGCGCGCCCCGCGCCGCGACCGTCACGCTGCAGCGCTCGGAGAGCAGCTTGACGAGCGGCAGGTCGAAGACGCACTCCCCCGCGTTGTCCAGCACGTAGAGCGCGCTCCCGGCCCCCTTCAGGGCTTCCTCCAGCTCGGCCACGTGGTCGATGGCGAACGGCTCCCTCAGCCTTCCCTCGAACTCCCTCTCGAACGCCTCCAGGCTCGCGGAGTACACCCCTGTCGCGAAGTCCAGGGCGTTCGCCGCCGCGGCCACGCTCGCGGCCCTCCGCAGCGGGTCCCCGCCCTCCTCCACGTACCGCTCCGCCGCTGGGAGCAGGCGCTTTGCAACCTCCATGCTCCTCTTGCGGATGCCGGCGTAGGGGTCGCCGGCGACCGTCGCCACGTGCTCGGCGATCCGGGCGCTCAGCTCGACGTAGTCGTCGAGGCTCTCGAGCGCCGCGCGGGCGAAGCCCTCGACGAGGGCGGAGGACTTCCTCAAAGCGTCCTCAACGCCGCTCGACGAGAGCTTGCCGATGTAGAAGGCCAGCTTGGCTATGCACTCGAAGCACTCGTAGTCGAGGAACGGGTTCACCGGCTCACATCGACCTGAATTTTAATGTATTTCTCCCTGCCCTCGTCCATTATGCGGAAGCCCTCCTCGAGCCGCTCCAGCGGGAGCTTGTGGGTGACGAGGTCTTTCACCTTGACGCTGCCCCGCGCGATGAGTTGGATCGCCGATGGGAAGACGTTCGCGTACCTGTGGACCCCCCGGATCTCAACCTCCTTTATGATAGCCTCGAGCACAGGGTACTGGAACTCGTCGCTTGCGTAGAGTCCGATGAGCACGACCACTCCGCCACGCCGGGCGGCTTTAACGGCCTGGTAAGATGCCTTCTCTGCTCCCGAGGCTTCGAACACGTAGTCGACCCCCTCGCCGCCCATTTCGCGCTTTATAGCGACTACCGGGTCCTCACGCCTGGCGTTTACAGCAACATCGGCGCCCCGCTTCAATGCCTGCTCGAGCTTCCAGTCGTCGACATCCACTACCAGGATCTTGGATGCCCCCGATGCCTTGAGGGCTTCTAGAGTGACCATGCCGATCGTTCCGGCTCCGAACACTGCCGCTGAGGATCCAGGCACGAACCTGGCTCTTCTCACAGCCCACAGCGCGACAGAGAGCGGTTCAACCATCGCACCTTCCTCGAATGTCATCGTGGGCGGCATTCTATGGAGGAAGTCGGCCGACCAAGTTACGTACTCGACGAAAGCCCCGTTGACCGGCGGCGTTCCCATAAACCTCACGTTCGGGCAGAGATTGTAACGGCCCTCGCGGCAGTAGCGGCAGCGACCACAGGGAACCCCCGGCTCGATAACCACCCGGTCTCCTGGCTTCAACCCTTCAACCCCCTCGCCGACCTCCTCAATTACGCCGCTGGCCTCGTGACCGAGTATCAGCGGCTCTTTGACGATGAACTCACCGATCCGACCGTGCTTCCAGTAGTGGTAGTCGGAGCGACAAATACCGCAGACTTTAACCCGAACCAAGGCCTCGCCGAACCCAGGTGAAGGTTTTGATCTCTCCTCGATCCTCAGATCTCCCGGCCCGTACAGGACGGCAGCTTTCATCGAATCCTCCGGGTAAGGGAGGCTAAAGTGGATTGCGCTTAGCGCTAAGCGTTAATACCTTCCAGTAGCTTTCAATATGTGAGCACGCTAGCGGTTAACGGAGGGGAACCTGTTAGGAGGAAGCCATGGCCCCCCTGGCCCGTTTGGGGTGAACGTGAGCTGGAGCTCTTGAGGGAGGTGCTGGAGAGCGGTTACTGGGGCGGCGGGGTGGGGGAGAGTGGGCCTTGGGAGAAGCGTTTAGAGGAAGCGTTCGCGAGGAGGCACGGTTGTAGGTACGGGATCGCCGTCTCGAGCGGGACAGCCGCGCTCCACGTCGCGATGCTCGCCGCCGGCGTGGGGCCGGGCGACGAGGTTGTGGTCCCCGCTCTAACGTACTGGGCTACGGGCGCCGCGGCGCTCATGTGCGGCGCGACGGTCGTCATCGTCGACGTAGACCCTGAAACACTGTGCATGGACACGGGGGAGGTGGAGAGAGCTTTGAGCGAGAAGACTAAGGCGCTGGTCCCTGTCTACAATTACGGCTCAGCCCCCGACATGGACGCCATGCGGAAGCTCGCGGATGAGCGGGGCTTGTACCTGATCGAGGATTGCGCTAGATCGCACGGCTTCGAGTGGAGCGGAAGGCCTGTGGGCTCGATCGGCGATGCTGGCTGCTTCAGCTTCCAGCAGTCGAAGTTCCTGACGGCGGGAGAGGGGGGTATCGTGGTCACGAACAGCGAGGAGCTGGCGGAGAAGTGCTACGCGTTAAAGGACTGCGGCAGGGTGCGCGGTAGGGCCTACTGGGAGGGAGGCAGGTACTGGTTGAACTGGTACAACTACAGGATGACGCAGTTCCAAGCCGCTATCCTGCTGGCGCAGCTGGAGAGGTTCGACGAGCAGCTGAAGAGGAGGCAGGAGAACAGCGAGTACCTGAGCAAACGCTTAAGTGAGATCGAAGGGGTCGAGCCCGTTAAAGTGCCTCAGCGGTTGACTAAGCATCAACCATGGCCTTACGCGTTCAAGTACGACCCGAAGGCTTTCGGCGGCGTGCCCGTCTGGAGGTTTGTCGAAGCGTTGAGAGCTGAAGGCGTGCCGGCCGGCCGCATCGACCACCCGCCGCTTCTCGAGACGCTTGGCTGCGCTCCGCCGGGCAAAGTGATCAGAAGGGGGAGGTACACGGTCGCTAAAACAGCTGTGGAGCGGCTGGTGACAATCCCCCAGCACGTCTTCCTCGCGGATAAGAGCGATATGGACGATATTGTTGAGGCTGTTCTCAAGATCAGGAAAAACGCGCGAGCACTGTAGCTAGCGTTGCGCGGACTTAAAGCTCCGTGCAACTACCGTATCCACGCTCCGAAGCGCACAGCCGACAGAATCTAGCTCGTCGGCCACGCGTTCCAGGTCGATCGCACTGCCCTCGATTGTCAGCTTTATAGTTTCTGTCATTGCGTCTACCTCTATCACGTCTGCGGAGACCGTTTCAACTCCCTCGAGCTGACACAGTTTTTCTACGAGTCCTGTGAGCGGAAGCTCGCGCGGTTTTAAAACGTCGAGGATAACTTTCGCGATAGGCATGCTATACACCCGCTACAAGGGTCACGATCAAACCGGCTGCAAGAAAAGCTGCCCCGTAGCCGAGAGAGCGGCGGTTTAAACCGCCGAGCACTAAACCTAGCGAGAATAAAGACGCGAGCGCTAAAGCTAGCGAAACCCAAGCTGACGCGCCTCCCAAAACGGTAGCTAACGGATCCCATAGAGGAGCTGCTACGACCAGCACTCCTGCAAGAGGAGCTGTAGCGTTGATTAGCGCCGACAGCACTACGCTAAGCAGCCTAGACTTCTCAAGCAACGTGTCATCCAGCTTCCGCATGAGCGCTCTCTCCAACTCCTCTAGCTCCCTCCTCTGCTCAGCTGCTTCAGTGAGTAGTGCGCTGACGAGACCCGATAGAGCCATGGCGAAGCCGGCTGCTAAAACCCCCTTGAACGCACCTTGCGTATTCACACCGCCCCCGGCAAAGTACCCTGCAACAAAACCGAGTGAAGCCATAATCCCATCGAAAGCGTTGAGGACTAAGTACCTTCTAGCTAAGCTTGGGAATCTGGTAGCCCTCAGGTGCTGCAAGAGGTTAAGCATCTTGATGAAGCGTGAGGATTCTTTACTCTTTAACATTCCCCCACTACCGCTGGGCTTTGCTATTTAAGATTTGCTGGAAGAGGCGTGCCGGGTGCGCCAAGGTATGTCGACTTGATCGAGCCTCCACATGGGCCTTATCCTGCTATCCTCCACCCTGATCGTCACACCGCTCGCGTACGCCAGCGCGCCCGTGTAAGCGATCATAGCGCCATTGTCGCCAGCGTACCTTGGCTCAACAGGCTTGAAGACCGCTCCGTGCAGCTCCGCCATCCTCTCGAGCTTCCCGCACAGGATTCTGCTCCTCGCGACCCCACCCGTAAGCGTCACCTCGCGCTTCCCGGTTAAAGCCAGCGCGCGCTCCGCCACCTCGACGAGCATTGAGTAAGCGGTCTCCACTAGGCTGTAGCAAACGTCCTCTAGCCTTTCACCTTCCTTCACCAGCCGGAGAGCCTTCGTCAAAAGCCCCGAGAACTGGAGGTCCTGCCCCTTCACGACGTAAGGCAGCTCGAGGAGCTTTGAACCCTTCATAGCGAGCTCCTCGACTTTCGGAGTCCCTGGGAAGCCGAGACCCACCTCCCTCGCGAAAGTGTCAAGGCAGTTCCCGAGCGGTATGTCAAGCGTTTCACCAAAAACCCTGTATCTGCCCTCGACAAACGTGGTGATGATAGTGTTGCCTCCAGCGATGTAGACGACGAGCGGGTCCTCGAAACCTGTCGTGAAGCGAGCAATCTCCACGTGCGCCACCGCGTGGTTCACCGGCACGAGCGGTTTCTCGTACTTGACCGCCAGGTAGCGGGCGAGCGTCGCGCCGATTCTGAGGCAGGGGCCCATGCCAGGTCCAAGCGCTACGGCAACAGCATCGACGTCCTCGATGCCCACCCTCGATTCACGCAGAGCCTCAGCTAGAGCTCTCCCTGATATCCGGCTGTGGTGCTCTGCAGCCTCTCTGGGATGGATCCCTCCGCCTTTCGGTTGGTAAGTGTAGTCGGCGCTGGCTAGCACACGTGAAGGGGTAGCAACCCCCACACCGAAAGTGTGGGCTGTACTTTCTACGCCCAGCACCAGCGGCTTGTCCATTATGGTTGCGAACAGACGGGTCGTTTAAGATTTCTTGGAGCGCGCGCGCTGCTGATGCACGAACTCTGTGTAACCGCACTTGCCACAGTGCCACCGCTCTACAGGTTGAGTGTGGTGAGCCATCACCGAGCCGCAGCGCGGGCACTTCCTGTTCTTCAGCCTAATAGTACTCTTTTCGTAATCGAACTCGTAGAGCTTGTGGATTTCAGCCACCTCCCTCACCTCCGCTCTCAGCGCCTTTATTCTTCTTAACAACATGGACTGGTTCGATCTGCAGCGCGCGTTGGGCGCTCTCGTAGACGTGAATCCTCGCTAGGCTTTCGCACTTCCCGTACTCCGTCTTCACCTTCCTAACGTACACTGCCTCTGGATCCACCTTCAGCATCTGAGCTATACGCTCGCGGAGCTCCTTGCGTGGCGGAGTTCCCTGCGGCCAGTGATCAACCCTCACTATGAGCTCTTTTCTACCTATCAGCTTGTTCTCCCTCGACTCCAGGATCTCAAGCTTAAGCTGGCTCACGCCCCCTCTTGCTACCTAAGCTTTTTAACGTTTAGCACGCGCTCAAAAGCGGGAGGAGGGCTGCTTGCGGCCCTACGCGTTAAATTTTATAAGAGGCTCTGGCCAGTGCGCGAGATACTTTCGGTGAACATTAATGTTCAAGTTGGTTGAGTGCGAGGGGGTTGTGAGGGTGCCGCCCAACTTACTCGGTAAACCGCTTAAGGACATCATACTCGAAGTTCTAAGACGCGAGTACGGAGGGCAGGTGATGAGAGATCTGGGCGTTGTTGTAAGCGTCCTCGATGCCGAGGCTTCAAACTACGGGATGATTATACCCGGTGACGGCGGCTTGTACCATAAGGCTCGCTTTACGATGCTAGTATACGCGCCGATGCTGCAGGAAGTAGTGGAAGGCGAAGTTGGAATAGTTGAGACCACAGGCATCGTGGTGCGCGTGGGGCCCGTGGACGGGTACGTGCACAAGAGCCAGATAATGGACGATGTTGTATCCTACAGTCGAGAGCAGAACGCAGTGATCGGACAGAAGACGGCTAGGGTGTTAAGGAAGGGTGACGACGTTAGGGCTAGGGTGGTCGCGGTGAGCTATGGAGGCAGAAGGCAAGCACTCAGAGTTCAGTTGACGATGCGCCAGCCTTACCTCGGCAAGCTGGAGTGGATAAAAGAGGAGACTAAGAAGCTAGCGGAGGCGGTAGCCAAAAGCGAAAGCTAGCGAGGCCCGAAACGCTCATACCGCTAGCGCGCGCTTCACAAGATATAAAACGGTTAAAGCTTTATCCCCGCGTGGCTGCGCGGAGGAGAAAAGCCTACTTTAAAGCGTGCCTCAAGTGCAAAATGCTTGTTCCGCCAAACGTCGAGGAATGCCCCAACTGCGGAGGGAGAGATTTCAGCGAGGAATGGGAGGGAATAGTTATCGTTATAGACCCTGAAAACTCTCTCGTTGCAAAAAGATTGAATATCACAAAGCCTGGCAGATACGCGGTCAAGCTGAGGGCTTAGAAAGTACACGCGAGCATGAGCGCAGTAAAGCTGCTGAAGCTAAAGGAAGCTTACAGGGAAATTTTGAGAGTTCCACTAGGTTTGAGTCTTTACCGTGAACCTCGCGTGTCTGCGCGCCTTCTGGTGGAGATCGCTGGCTTGATCCAGCCGCCCCTCGTCATTACTGTCGGTGATTTCGTAACGGAGAATCTAGTTAGGGAGGGCTTAGAGCCGAACGTAGCTATCGTGGATTTCCGGACGATGAGAGAAGGTTACAGTTCAGGGATTTTAGAGGCTCTAGCGCGCAGGTACAACGTATTGAGGTGCGTTAACCCTCCCGGCACGCTTGCCACAGAAGCTGTAAGAACAGTTAAGCAGGCCGTGAAGGAAAGCGTGATAGGATCCCGCGTCATGGTTGTTGCAGAGGGTGAGGAGGATCTTCTCGCCCTGCCAGCAATTGCTTCAGCCCCGCCGCGATCGCTCGTTATTTACGGTCTTTGGCTAGGCGCTTCTGTCGCTGTGATGTGTCACCCAATAGTTAAGAGAGGCGTCGAGCAATTCATGGAGAAAGCTTTCGAACCTTTGAGTTAACAATAGACGACATCGCGAAACTTTCATGAAGGGGTTCTCGTGCATAGGAGCAGGTGGCGCTGGGCAAGCTGTTCGCCGATGCCGAAAAAGTCCTCGAGCAGTTTGATGCGCATGCTCAGCGGGTTCTAGGCGTCGGGGCTGAAGCTCTCGTGATCCTGTGTGAGTGGAGAGGCTTCGAGGCGGTAGCAAAGCTTAGGTTAGCTAAACCGTATAGAGCTGGGGCCCTAGACGTTCTTTTAAGGTCAAGAAGAACAGCCCTGGAGGCTAGGCTGATGCTTGAAGCGAGGAAGCTCGGGGTGGCCGCCCCAGCTCCGCTGTTCGTCGACGCGGAGGAGGGGCTGCTGATAATGGATTACATCCCCGGCCCGAGGCTGAGAGACGTTTTAACGCAGCTGGAGAACAGAGAGGGAATATTCGAAACCGTAGGTTTCTACGCAGGTTTAATCCATTCCCGTGGCATGGTGCATGGCGATTTAACGACCTCTAACATCATTGTATCGGAGGGGCGAGTCTTTATCATCGACTTCGGCTTAGGAGGTTTCAGCAACGAACTGGAAGAACAGGGGGTAGATGTCCATCTGATGCTCCGTTCCCTCGAGAGTACGCATCCATCTCTAACCGCCCAGTTGTACGAGGCGTTCATGAGGGGGTACACTAGAGCCAGGGGGGAGGAAGCTGGAGACCTCGTTAAAAGCAAAGTCGCTGAGATCAGGAAGAGAGGCAGGTATGTGGCGGAGAGGAGGATTGCTCGCCACTGACATTTGCAAGCGCACATACCATGGGATGCTTGGTCTGTCATAGCTTTGCTAAATCTTTAATCGCCTAGCCGAGCACCCTAACTTTATATTAATTAAACACGGGTAGGTACCAATGAATTTTCAGCATGAATCTTTATTAAGGCAATGTAAACGTGCGTGAAGGATGAGGCGCCGTCATAAAAAGGGGCGTTCACAATCGACAAGACCGCCCAAGCTAACCAAGCCTTCATGGCTTACTTTCAAGGCGGATGAGGTAGAGGAACTCGTCGCTTCACTCTATCGTAAGGGTTACCCTCCCTCTATGATTGGTCTACTGCTTAGAGATACGTACGGCATACCCAGCGTCAAAGCGGTCACAGGCAAGAAACTGTTGAGGATACTCGAGGAGAGAGGCTTGAAACCTGAAACCCCTGAAGATCTAGCGAACTTGATTCGCAGAGCTGCGAGAGTTAGGAGGCATCTGGAGGAGCACCCGAAAGATTACCACTCGAAGCGGGGTCTGCAGTTGATAGAGTCGAAAATACATAGGTTGGCTAAGTACTACAAGAGAGTTGGAGTGCTCCCTCCCGACTGGGAGTACAAGCCCGAGCGTTTAAGCATCTTCACGTAATGCCCGCTGAACAGAGCTTTACGTGCATACGCAGCGCCTAGCAGGCTTGCCTTCTGTTGGATAGTCTCGCACGTCAAGCCCTCCGGGATGCATTCTAGTTTAAAAGCGCGCGCTAGGGTCTTAAACGCATGCTCATGCTTCTAAACCCATGAGCGAAGAGAGCTTCTTCAAGAGGCTGGCAGCAGCGGCTTCGAGGATCGAAGGAGCTGGAAGAAGTGCGCTGGTAGTATCACATTACGACGCTGACGGCCTAGCGGCCGCTTCAATCCTCGCTCGAGCATTAGCCCGGCTCGGTTTTACATTGCACATTGTCATACTCGAGCAGCTGACACACGCGGGGTTCGCCCGTATCGAGAAGCTAGCGCCCAGCTACCCGCTCGTAGTGCTGGTCGATATGGGCAGTGGAGCTTTACTTGAGCTATCGAAGCTGAAAACCGAAGCCGTTGTAGTTTTAGACCACCACTTGCCAGGTAGCCCTGTAGGTAACATCGAAGAAGTAAACCCGCATAGGTTCGGTATTGACGGGTCTAAGGAGGTAAGCAGCTCCGGATTAGCGTACCTCTTGGCGAAAGAGCTGAAAGGTGAGGAGGCTGTAGCGCTGGCGCCTTTAGCAGTTGTAGGCGCGCTAGGTGACAGGCAGGATGTAGGCCGGGGATTCAAACTGATCGGTATCAACCGAAGGATAGTGGAGGAAGGAGTTGAAGCTGGACTGCTGGAAGAGAGAACCGACATAAGGGTTTTCGGAGGCAGCTCAAGGCCGTTAGTCAAAGCTCTCGCTTATACAATCGACCCCTTCCTGCCCGGCATAACGGGAGATGAGGGTGGAGCTTTTGCGTTCCTGAAGGATGTCGGTATAGAGCCTACAGCCGGAGGGCGCTTGAGGACTTTGAGTGAGTTGGGGAGAGAAGAGAGAAAACGGTTAGCTTCAGCTCTCGTCAAGCTGCTCCTAGGCGCGGGCTACTCTGTGCGAGAAGCTGAAAGAGTTTACGGTGCAACCTACATTTTGACGAGAGAACCCCAGGATAGCCCGCTTCGTGACGCGAGAGAATTCGCGCAGCTACTCAATGCAGCCGGCAGGATGGGTTACTTCGAGCTAGCTGTAGCGTTGGGCATGGGCGCTCGCGGCGAGATGCTGCTCAAAGCTACAGACGTCGCTGGGCAGTACAGGTCGTTGCTAGCTAAGGCCTTTAAGTGTGTGAGAGAAGAAAACATCGTAAAGGAAAAAGAGACCTGCGCGGTTATTGACTTTCGAGGTAAGGATTTCCTCAACGAGAGAGTTAGTGGGGCTCTAGCATCGCTCCTACTTCCTTACGTTAAAGGTGATAAGATCTTGCTTGTGCTCGTCGATTCGCCAGAGGGGGTAAAAGTCTCCGCGAGGAGAAAGGAGAGCCCAGCGGTCCACGTGGGCGAGCTTATGGCGAAGGCAGCGGGGCAGGTGGGCGGAGTGGGCGGAGGTCACGAAAGCGCCGGTGGAGCGACGGTGCCTACCGACAAGATCGACGCTTTCATCGACTTCATAGAAAAAGATTTGCGGTTATCAGGAGGAAGCAGACAGAATTCTTAGCGTAAAAAGCTAAGCCCCTTTCGAAGATCCTGGCAAGTCGGCGGCTCCAGCGCCCTCAAAGCTGCCAACTCCGCTCTTGCAACTTTCGTGATGATATTCCCGTCGCGCAGCTAGCGGCCGTTCAAGTTAAATACCGTCCGATTAACATTGTAACCAGATGGCTCGCTTTATGTACGTCAAAGTAGTCCTCAGCTTTCACGCAAACAGCACCCAAGATGCCGAAACGATCACCGCAGCCTTAGCGGTTGACGACGAATCAGGCTCTTGCTCGAAGGTGTCAACAAGAAAGGAGGAGGAAAGAGTAGTGATCGAAATCGAGTGCCGGTGCCGCTCCCCACTCGCCTGTGCCCGCTCGATAGCAGATGACGTACTGAGAAATTTGAACGCCTTGTCTTTTATACCCGAAGAACTGGACGGCCGTGGGAGATCTAGAGCAGGGAGTTGCTGCAGCGAAAAGCTTAAATAGCGTCTTTTAAGGCCTTAAAAAGGTTTTCGGATGGGGTGAGATCGTGGAGAAGAAAACTCCCAGCAGCGAAAAGGTCGTAGACGAGGAGCTTGTAGAGAAGTTTATCCCCATCGAAGAGGTAAAATCGTGCCCTCAGTGTGGGAGCGACAAGTTGATCTACGATCCAGTAAGGGGTGAAGTAATCTGCGCAGTTTGCGGCTACGTCGTTAGCGAGCGCGAGATCGATAAGGGACCAGAATGGAGGGCCTTCGACGGCGAGGAGAGGGAGAAGAGAAGCAGGGCTGGAGCTCCGATAACCAGGTACACACCTGACGCTTTGGCGACCGATATCGATTGGAGGAGCAAAGACGCGGCCGGCCGCGAGCTCGGTTTGAGGAAGAAAGTGGAGATGTTCAGGCTGCGCAGGTGGCACATGAGAGCTCACGCGCAGTCGAGCATGGAGAGAAACCTCGTTCAGGCGCAGCAGGAGCTCGACAGGCTGGGGGCTCAATTAGGGCTTCCGAAAAGAGTCTTAGATAGGGCGCAGGAGATCTACAGGAGAGCGCTTGAAACCGGACTAGTCCGAGGGCGCTCGATCGAGTCGGTGGTCGCAGCCGCCATCTACGCGGCGTGCAGGGAGCTGAGGGTGCCGAGAACTCTTGACGAGATCTCTAAGTACACGAGAGCCGGTAGGAAAGATGTAGCTAGGTGCTACAGGCTGATGCTGAGGGAAACCTCGATTAGAGTCCCATTGCCAAACCCGATAGACTTCGCGCCTAGGATCGGAAGCGTTTTGAAGCTGAGCGCCGCCTCTGTCAGGGACGCGATAGAAATATTGAAGCAGGCGCAGCAGATGGGCATAACCGCCGGCAAAGACCCCGCTGGGCTAGCCGCTGCTGCGATTTACATCGCCGCGCTTAGGAGGGGGGAAGTCAGGACGCAAAAAGAGGTTGCGAGAGCGGCACAGGTAACTGAAGTGACTGTGCGCAACCGCTACAAGGAGCTGGCTAAGAGGTTAAGGATAGACCTTCCAGTCAAAAAGTAGCGGGGAGCAAAGCGCTGTGAACCGGTTCTAGCTTACCGAGTTTAGATGCCATCTAACATAGCAGCGCGCGCACCCACATCTCGCCTCTCCCGCGTTGACTAGGGAGAGGCCCCCTTCATTGCGCCGCTGCGTCGCCGACCGCGGCGCTCCAGAGCGTCATGGGCTCGTCCACCGCTCCCACGGGAAGACCCGAACGGAGCGGCTTCACTTTCACTGCCTCTTCGGTCCCGCGCGCTGGACCCACCCCTTTGAGGGGTCCCCCTTGGCGGGGGCCTGAAGGACCCACCGCCGAGCGGCGGATCCCCCAGGGGAACGGGTGGCGGAGGCGTGGGTTCTCGCTCAGTACATCAAGGCGTTCGGGTGTTTCTCTAGCCATTCTCTCAAAGCTGCCAGTACCCGTGCGGCAAGCACGCTATCGTCGTCGCACTCCTCCTTTCTCAACCTCTCGAAGTAGCTGTAAACCATGTTGTAGTGAACTCCTTTGTCCCTATCCCAGCGCAAACCGCACTTCGGGCACTCGTAGATCCTAGAGCGCTTTGTATGCACGACCTCGACGCCCTTAGTGCCGCAGCGTGGGCAAACCTTCCCGCTAGCGCTAACCTTCCCCATCTTCGCCCCCTCGTACACCGCCAAGTCCCGCAGCCGCTTCCTACCCCGCAGCAGCGTTCCTTGGAGCTCCGTCCCCCTCAAGGAATTACTGTCAATCGGCTCCACGAGAATTAACGCGCTCATCCCTCTCCTCACAACCTCCCTGATTACCGAGCGCGCCTTCGCGATTAGTTTGCTGACGAAGTTATCGTTCAGTCGCTTCTCCCTCCCCCTCGTCTTCTCGACGAGCTCCCTCGCGCGCTCGGTCGTTAGCGTTTCCAGCTTTTCCGGCGGGAGGAATTTCGCCAGCTGCCTTTTCGCTTCTTCGCACGGCTTATCGGCGAAGCTCTGCAGCAAGGCGGCGACCTCCCGCCGGCAACCGTGGTTCGCCGGTCTCAGCTTCTCGAAGCCAGCCATTGCTACCTTTGTTTCATTGATGTACCAGTGGGCGAGCGAGTGCCCGTGCCTAGAGTTCTCGTCGATGGTTACGACCTTGAGCGGAAGCTCCAGCCTCGCGCGGAGCCTGCGGTGGGCTACGACGCGCAGGAAACCCCTCCTCGTCACCTGCAGCGTGAACTCCGGTCGAGGCTCCAGCAGGTTCTCCTCGATCAACGCTCTAACGAGGCTCTTCCGCAGCCTTTGCACGATCCCGTAGCTGGGGATCCTCAGCTCGCCTCTACGGAGATCAATAACCGCTGGCGCAGCCGTGTTCCCCCTCACCCTCCCGTCCGGCATTATGAACTTCACGAGCAGGAGCAAAGGCGGTGCCTTCGGCAGCGTCCGTTTCCCAGCCTCCTCCCGCTGGCGCTTCGAGTTCTCGAACATTTCAACCCACTCTTCCCAGTAGTACAGCAAACCTTTCGGTATATTTCCATTTCTTTTATAAATTACATTATTATACAATACTTTCAATCTATCTTTGTTAACTTTATTAACTCTAACCTTCCAAACTCTGAAGCCCAGTCCGAGGGTGGTTCCGTTTCGTTTCTCTTCCCCTCCTACGATCCCACCCTTCACAAGGGGTGGCCGCCCTGCTGGGACGGGATGTGTGAAGGGTTGGAACCGCTCCCAGACCGAGACCAGCTTACTGCTTCCCCACTCTCCTACCCTAGCGCCCATCGGGCGGGGGCTTTCGAGCTCGGGAGCCCGGGGCTCCGACCCCCTCACAGCCAGCTCTTCCGCCGCGTTGTTCCCGCGGCTCACGAGCTTAAGGTGGCTTGAGGGTTTAAAAACCCTGCTCAATGTAGACCGAAAGTAAAATTTTTTAACCAAAAAGTTAAAGAAAAAGATAGAGAATATTCTAACACAGCTAGGCTGGCGAATGGATGGGAGGCAATAAGCGCACGCTACTATTGCTCGCTGAAAGTAATGACGCCCGCAGCCCGGCTTATATACCCCGCGACATTAACAAGGAGGGAGTCGGAAATGGAGCGCGCGCCACAACCCCTGAAAGGGCTACTATACCATTTGGAACGAAAATGATAAAGAGGAGGTTTGGCTCTTAGGAACGCCGTGGTTTCCTGTCCCAAGTGTAGCAGCGGCTCGGTTAGGGAAGTTGGGGAGAACCGCTACCTCTGCTTGAGCTGCGGTTATGCATTCTACGCTTGCCCCGTATGCGGGAAAACTTTCGAGCAGCCTTTCCAGCTTGCTGGTCATATGCGCAGCCACAGGAGGCGCCAGGATCTGGGCGAGCTCATGTTGCAGCTTCTCGCTGAGATTGAAGCGATACGGGAGGAGCTACGCGCTCAAAGAGCTCTCCTAGAGCGGCTTCTCGCGGAGTACCAGGGGCGTAATTCTGCCCAGCAAGTACAGCTCTCCGACTGGTTGCCTGAGTTCCTCAGGGGTAACCCATGGCTTTCTATCCTCCACTCCCGCGCCGAAGGGTGAGCAAGAGTGTGGCTCGGCGCGCTGGAGCGGAGGCTCTTGGAGCGCATTCTCGCCCCTCCACCCAAGCTATTGTTCAGAGATAGGCAGCTGGAGCGCGCGCTCGAGCTGATAGAGGACAGGACATCCTTCGTCGTGTACGGCCCGGTTGGAACGGGCAAGACCACGCTTGCTCTGACGACGGCGCGCGGGCTGGAGGGGGTCGTGTACACCAGCTGCGCGTCGGCTCGTACCTACTCGGCGTTGCGCTCCAAGCTGCTCAAGCGTGCCACTTACTACGTGGTTGACGACTACACGATGGCTGTGAGAGAGCCGCGCCTAAAGGAGCTGGTGCGCTCGCTGGAGCCGAAAGCCATCATCGTGTACCCTCCTGTCGAGGCCTACGAGGAGTTAGAGGGGCTCAAGAAAATTGAGATGCAGCCGTACACGCTTGAAGAGCTCGAGGACATTTGCAGAGAGCGGGCCGCTCGGCTGGCGTTAGCGGTTGATGACGAGGACGTGAAGGCTGCTGCTAGGGCTGGGTTCGAGCATGGTGGCAACGCGCGTGTCGCACTGATCGTGCTTGCAGAGAGAACGGCAGCAAATTTGCAAAGCTACGCGGCGTGGCGCAGCTAGCCACTACTCTTTGTCTGTGAGCACAGCTTCCTCGATCACCAAAACGGCATCGTACTCGGAGCCTTCCACCCTCCATCTTAGTGGAGACACCCTTTTCCTGAAGAGGGGTGAATCCAACACGAACGTTTCGTACTCACCTCCTTCACCAGAGGGGTTAACGTACGATTTTAGGCGAGCCAAAAGTTCCACGACGCCACTGTCTATGCGCTTTCCCAGAAGGGCTTTGCTGAGCGGGTAGCCGGCCACTCGCGTGAAAATCGCCTCAATCCCTCTTTTAACAACATCTTCCAGCAGCCTTACTTCGTCGCGCCCCCAAAGCGGGTTTAGGCATTCTAAGCCCAGCTCGTCGCACACGGCCGAGAACTTCCGTGCTTGGTAGGTCGATTTCACCGCTCCCGTTACGACAGCTTTCACTCCGTACACTTCTCGCGCTCTCTCTAGGGCTGCTCGAAGGGCTTGTAGACTCCCTCTCTCATCGTCTGGACACGCCTGCTCAATCAGTGGAAGGCCGATGGCTTCAGCCTGCAGCTTAACTAAGTGCACGTTCGGGTAGTGAAAGAGCCAACTTTCGAGAGAATGGGGCTTCATCGTCACCAGGCACGCAATCTCGCAGCTTCTGCTGGCTTCAAGTAAGGCGAGGTTCGAATCCTTCCCCCCCGAGTACAGGACAGCAGCCTTCACGGTTTCTCCCCCCGCCTTCCCGTCGAGCGATCAAGAGCGATCGCCTTCAGGTGCTTTTTGAAAGGTTTGAGGTAGAGGAATTTAGCGGCTGGGTACAAGACCCCGGTTTTTTCCTTGAGGATGCTCTCCATACCCCTGTAGCTTAAGAGAAGGTACAGTTTAGCGGCGGCGGCGGCAACTAGCTTCAAGTTTAAGCCGCAGGGATCGAACTGTGCGAGCTTGCAGTACTCGAGGACGAACGCTTCAGCAGCTTTCCACCCGGCTTTGAACGCTATAAAAATGCAGGCATAGGCCACGTCGTACATGGGATCGCCCAGCCTAGCTCCTTCGAGGTCCATCAAGTATATTCCTCCGTCTCCTACGATGACGTTTCCGGGGTTGTAGTCTCCATGGATTAGAGTAGCCCGATCGACCTTTAAGCTATTCAGCTTGCCAGCCAACTCCGAAAAGGCATGCGCGCCGGGCGAGTACAGCTTCGCAAGCAACCTGATCGAGCTAGCTTCCTCTTCCCAGAAACCCTCTTTTCCTGCGAATAGCCTAGGCTCGAGGTCGCTGGCGCAGATGCTGTGCAATCTAGAGAGAGCCGCGCCCATCGCCCTTGCCGCTGCGTAACGCGCACGGGCGCTCTCTAGAGCTTTTTCGACCACAAAGCCTTCCACCCACTTCCAAGCTAAAACAGGTCTGCCAGCTAACTTCCCTTCCAGATCAGCTAGCACAACGCTAGGAGCTCGCAGTCCGTACTTGGGCATAAGCTTGAATACCGTTAACTCTCGCTCAGCCTTCAGCTTGGAATCGTTTCCCCTGTAGAGCTTAACTGCAAACTTCTCGATTCGACCAGCTACATCCACCTCAACCCTGTAGCTCTCGTTAGCCAGCCCACCCAGTCTCGAAAGTTTGACGAGCCTTCCACCGAGAGCATCAGCTATAGCACCAAAATCCACGACCTCGACAGGACTGTCGCGAAATAAAAGGTTGGCGAAAACGCCGAAACGTCAAGCTGCCGGCGGAGCGCCTCCCAAATCGGCTTTCCTTTTCCGAAGCGTTTCTTTCACTCTAAGCATAGGAAGAATCGAGAGGAGAGCTATCGCAGCACCGACTTGGAAGATCACTGGTGCTGGGATCACCGCTTCCTCGCCGTTGATCAATCTCCGTTCACCGAACGCGTGAATTAGCCAGCTGCCAATAAGCGGTCCTGGAACCATCGTGAACGCGACGTTGAAGAGTATCGTGTATCCGCTGAACTCACCCCTCTTCTCCTCCGGGTAAAGGTCTCTAAGCCAGGCGCCCACCGCCACTCCTAGGACGGACGAGGAAGAAACCCACGCGATTCCAAGAGCTATCGCGTCAAGCAAGCCCCTAGCGAACGATAGAGCGAAGACAGATGCGCAGTTTAGCGGGAGAGCGATGAGGGCTACAGCTCTCCTCCCGAACCTATCGACGAGAATGCCTGCAGGCACAGCAGCGAGGATGCCCGATAGGATCGCTACGAAAACTACCAATGACGCTAGGTGCAGCGGAAAGCCCAAGTAGTGCTGTATGTAGAGGAGGATATAGGGGAAGTAGACCTGGTACCCCATACCTTGAATGCCGCTGGCGAGCAGAATGAGGAAAACATCCTTGTGTTTCTTGACAAACTCTGCGCTGAAACTCTCCCTAATCCGAGATAGAACCCCAGACCCTCTCTCAGCCCGGTGTGGGGGTTCTACGACGAGTAGCGCTCCAAGAGTACCTAGCGCGCTGACAATAGCCCCCACGAGGTAAAAGAAAGCGAAGTAACCGAAAGCCTCTATGAAGAAGCCTGCAAAAGCGTAGATCAGGATAAGGGAGACGCTACCCAGTAAGCTAACGATCCCGGTCACTAAACCCCTGTTTTCAACAGTCGTAACGTCAACTACGTACGCGTTGAAATTCGCGTCGTAAGCTGTAGACCCGAAAAAGGTCATGATGCAATCCCAGAGTATAGCGACCCAAGCCGCGAGGACCGCTGGCCTCAGCAGAGCAGCCGTAGGGAAAAGAGCTGTAACAACGCCCCATATCGGGTAGCCGAAAAGCAAGTACGGCTTCCTTCTTCCCCATCGCGTTGCGTGAGCGTCGCTGTAGGCACCAACGAGAATGCTCGTTACCGTGGCAACTATCGCGCTCAAAGCGACCATGTATGAAATATACATGGGATCGGGGATCACCGCGTTGTAAAGGAAGATGTTAAAGTACTGGTTCTCGACAGTCCAAGCAACCTGCCCAGCGAACCCCATCAAGATTATCGAGAGGAGAACCCTTCTTGGTAGGCTCCTCGAGCTTCCCATGTTGGTGTCAGGAAAGCGGGGGTAAATAAGAGTAGTACTACGGAAAGGTAGGGACCTTGCAGCTCGAGCTATTCGACGCTTCACGGCAAGCGGCATGCTTTTCTACCTGGCCAGACGATTAGCTCGTGTTGAGGTTTGAAGATCTCATCTCTCAACTCAGCTACGAGGAGGCGTGGCAAGCGTTACTTGAGGAGATGAAGGGGGGGGTAAAGGGCGTTTTTGATCGGATTGAGAAAGTAATGTGCGTGCAACCCCATCCGGACGACACAGACGTTGCTGCAGGGGGTACTGTGGCTAAGCTGGCGGCTAGAGGTGTTGAGATCGTCTATGTCACGCTCACGGACGGCAGGTTGGGTACGTACGATTCCAAGGTGCGACCGGAGGAACTCGCTGAGGAGAGAAGAAAGGAGCAAGAGGAGGCTGCGAGAATCCTTGGTGTTAAGGATCTTGTCTGGTTAGGCGTGAGGGATGGAGAGCTGCAACCAACAGTAGAGATCAGGTGGAAACTCGTTGGGCTCATTCGCAAGTTCAGACCAGATTTAATCATGACCCCCGATCCTTGGCTCACCTACGAGGCGCACCCGGACCACAGGTACACAGGCATCCTAGCCAGCGAAGCTGCTTTTTTCGCCCCCTTACCGCACGCTGCGTCGCGCGGGGATTTGCAACCTCATACCGTACGCTACGTGGCTTACTACTGGACTAGGAGGCCTAACACGTTCGTTGACGTCAGCGATTATGTTGAGGTAAAGCTCAAGGCTGTTGGAGCCCATAAGTCGCAGTTTGGCGAAGCTCCAGCGATCAAAGACTTACTGAAAGCTTACATGCGGCTCATGGGTAAGCGTATTGCCGCTGACTACGCAGAAGCTTTCAAAGTTCTCTCGCTCTCGCACCTTCACTGCAGCGTGTTCGCCGAAGACATCTAGCGGATTAACCACTACATAGTGAGAGGAAGTTCCTAACGTACTCTTCAACGTAGGCGTCGTCAACGTCGAGAGGTTCCACTGGTTCGCCGCTGACAGCCGGGAGCTCGACACCGAGCTGTCGCGGCTCGCAGCCCTCTAGAGCCGCAAGCGCTGTGAGTGCCGCGCCCAAGCTGGTAGCTTCGGGGTATTCTCCTTTGATAACCTCACTCCACCGAGCCAGCGTGGCCAAGTAAGCTAGGTAAACATCGTTTTTCGCGAACCCTCCTTGCACGTATACCTTCACCTTCCTGCCACCGGTCAGCAGCTTTAGAGCGTGCCAAGTTTGCACAGCTAGGGAGAGGTTGAGATAGTGGTAGGCGCGTACAAGGTCGGTTAAACAGCCCACCACTCTCCCTTTCGAACGCGGGAATTGGCCGGTTCCTGGAGTGAGAGTGGGGACGAAGAAGGCCTCTCCCGCCTTGAGCACCTCCACTGCAAGCCTCCGGTCGAGCCCCACGGCCAGCGGATCTCCGCCAAAGGTTCTTTTCAACAGGTTCACATAATGCTCGAACTCGAAGCCGCACTTGAACCTCGCAGCCTTGACGGGCCGGCCGTATGCGTCCACGTAGTAGAGCACGTCCCTGTAGATGTCTTCTCTCGAGGGGGAGAAGGGGGAGCCGGGGTACATAAGCACGCACCATGTGCCGGTCGAAGCCAACACGAAGCCACCCCGCTCCCGCACCAGGTAGGGGAGCAGCGCAGCATTGGAATCGTGTATGCCGGGTGTGACAACAACCCCTTCCGCTTCACCCAGCCGCTCCCAGACACTCCTGATAGTAGGCGATCGGAAAGGCACGTCCAAGCCTTCAGCTACGACGCTCCAACCACCTTCCGCAAGATCCCAAAGGTACGTGTGGCAACCCAGCGAAGTCAGCTCAGCAGCTTCAAGCCTCGAGAAGCTGTGGATGACGTACTGGGGGAGAAACAGGATGCGTTTCGCTCTAGCGTACCGCTCGGGGAATTCTCTACGGATCCAGTAAAGCTGGATACCCGCGTTGAGTAGCTGCCCCAGCGGCGGTGTGCCCGTGCGCTCGTAGAGTTCCTCGGGACTGCCGAACTCTTCGAAAAAGTCTTGTTTGACTCTCTCGCCCACTTCGTGATTGTAGGAAATGACCGGCATCGCCAACCGGCCTTCAGCGTCGAGGAGCGCCAAAGTGGCGCCGTGCGTGGACACGGCTACTGCGGATAGCTTGCTTCTCCAATCAGCGAGTTTCGTCTTAACCCATGCTGTTAGGGAATCAATATCGTCGCAGACTATGCCGCTGACTTCTATCTCCCCTATCCTGACGGTTTCGCTATAGATTGCGGCAAGGTTGCTGTTGTACACTGTGAACTTCTTGTTCGTCTTGCCCACATCGAAAACCGCTAACAACTTCTCTCCCATCACAACGCGCCCAACCTTTTATCGGAGGGCGGATGGTTATGACCTCTTCGCTCCTTAAAGCTCTTTAGCGTCGCGTATCTGGGGTTTACCACCCCTTACCATAACCAAGACGGGTTCGTCGTCGTAAAACAGGATGCAGAGATCATCGTGGCACATAACGATGTTCGTCTCCAAGGCTATCTCCTCCCCCACTTCACCCACGAACTCGCCGTCCTCGTAGTAATAGTAGCGCTGGAAAGGAACCTTTGCTATTGCAATCTTGTTCACGTTGTAACCTCTCCTCTTAGCTTCCTCTACGAATTTCCTCACGTCGTCCGGAATCTCCACGCTCGCGCAGCGAAAGTGCCCGATTTATTCTTAACGCTGCTCGCTTTCGCGCACGCAGCAAAGCATTAAAGCTTAACAGCGTTCGCTCCATGCGTGGCGTACCGCCTGCACAGCGTGGAAGTCGGAGTCTCTAAGGTTCCAATAACCCCGTATAAGCCCGTCTACTTGGCAGGTCTAGGTCATGGGCGGTTAAGCGAAGGAGTACATGACGACCTGTACGCTAGAGCGTTCGTCCTCTGCGAAGGGTCGAAGACCGTAGCATTGGTTGGCGTCGACTCTATCGGTGTTATGCTCAACCACTTGATCCCGCTTAAGGAGAAGCTGAAAGCGAAAAATGCCGCGTTGCTTCTCTGCTCGACGCACGACCACTCAAGCCCAGATACTATCGGTTTGTGGGGACCTGAACCCAGGGTAAGCGGTTTCGATGAAGAATACATGAAATTGCTGTTGTCCGGTGTGGAAGAAGCCGTCGAAAAAGCCCTTGAGGAAGTCGAAAAAGCCGAGCTTGACGTGGGCTCCACCACACTACCGCAGGGTGTAGCGAAGAACACAAGATCCCCCGACCTTTTGGATAGGGAGATTGCCTACATCGTAGCCCGCCGCGGAGAACGCATCGCAGGAGTCCTTACAAACTTCGGTCTTCACCCTGAGGTTCTTTGGAGCGATAACAGGTTGGTGACAGCCGACTTCGTGCACTACTTCTGCTATGAGCTGGAAAGAAAGTTAGGCGGCGTAACAGTTTTCCTCAACGGCGCTCTGGGCGGCATGGTAACACCCGACGTCTCTAGCCATACTTTCGAAGAGGCCGAGAGGATAGGCAGAACGATCGCGCACGCGATATCGGATAACGCTTTGCGCACCAAACCTCGCGCAGAAGCCACGTGCGAGCTCGCTCTCGCTTCCAAGACGGTGGAGCTTCCCGTGCACAACACATCGTTCATCAAAGCAGCGCGAGCTGGCGTTGTGAAAAGGGAAGTGGGAGACCCGCCCACACTCGATACCGAAGTTTCGGTGCTCGAACTGCGGCCCTTCGCCAGCGTAGCTACGCTGCCCGGAGAGCCTCTTCCCGCTGTCGGGTTGCGCGTTAAGGAAATGCTCGGGACTCCCTACAGGTTCCTCGTTTCACTCTGCAACGACGAGATTGGATACATAATCGATAGGGATGAGTGGGACCCGAACCGCTACGAGGAATCTATGAGCCCCGGCCCTCTAACGTGCGAGATCCTGCTCAGCGCCCTAAGCGAGCTCCTGCAACTGCTTCAACACCTTTGAGAAGCGGCCGCCACTCGTAGCGCGAGCTAGCCCCGCACAAAGGGCGGGGTAATAGCGTGGCGCGCGCTCACTCGTCACCTTCTGGCTCTACATGTATAACTATGTCCACCGGCATTCCCTCAAGGGCCCTTTTGACTCTGCTCTCGGCTTCGTCGCATATCCTGTGCGCCTCTTCGACGCTTAACCCTCTTTCTACGACGAGGTGAACGTCAGCGAAAACGCTTTCTCCGGCTCTCCTAACCCTCAAGTTGTGGTAGCCCGTGACCCCCCTAACCTCCTTTAGTGCAGACTCGATGCGCTCAACAATTTCTCTTGGAGGGCTTGCTGCCGTAATCTCAGTTTCCAGCTGCCTGAGGGTCCGTGTAACGAAGAAGGCTACTAAAGCTAGCAGAACGAAGGCAGCTACCACGTCGTAAACAGCCGAAAAGAAGCTGCCGAGAGCTACACCTGCTAGCGTCACAGAGCCCTCAACCACGTCCAAGCTCACATGGCGCGACTCGGTTACTGCGATGGAGCTGCCGCGCCCGTAAACCCTGAGCGAAACGCTCACGGTCAAATTGAGAACCAGAGATATCATTGCGAAAACCACACCGATCGGTGAAACCCTTTCCTCAATTCCGTGAACGAGCCTGTCGAACGCCATGAAACCCACAAAAGAGAATGTAGCCACCATCAGAACTAAGATCAAAAGCGAACCATAAGTCTCCACCAGTGCATGTCCGTAAGGGTGTTCTCTATCCGGTGGCCTCTGAGCCTCCCTCCGGAACCTATAGGCTAGACTGGCGCTCAGCACGTTGAGCAACGAATCGCTGCCATCAGCTAGCAAAGCCACACTGCCTGATAAAACACCGCCAGCTAGCTTCAGCAAGCATACGATGGCGTTTCCTACGGCGGCGGCGACAAGTACCCGCTCAACGCGCTCGCTACCCACTGCGTCAGCCCCAAAAGCCGGGCATGGTTTAACCCTTTCTCATCACAGAAGCTGCCACGCGCTCAGCCAACTCCTCAAGGACTGAGCCGTCAACTCCTCTCATGCTGAGGCTCAATGGAGTTAGCGCCACACCTCTTTCCTTGAAGACTACATAGGAGTCGGTACCCGGCTCCGGCTCTACAGCTTCGCCGTAAAGCCAGTAGTAGGGCTTTCCTCTAGGGTCTGAACGCCGCTCCAGCTTCTCGATCCACCTCAACCTGGCGGGGGGTACGACCCTCACCACCCCACTGAAGGTGCGCGGTATGTTAACGTTGAGCAGGTCGACACCCTCTGGCAAGCCTCGCTCTAACACGTAGCGGACGACAGCCTCTACTATAGACACCGCGAGCGTTGAGTATTCCGTTCTCAATAAGTCGCTCGAACTTTCTACGTCGGCTGAGAAAGCCACGGCCGGAATCCCGAAAAGCGAGGCTTCGGCTGCCGCCCCAACAGTCCCCGAGACTAGGATGTTTTGTATGCTTGTGTTTTCCCCAACGTTTATGCCCGCAACCAGCACGTCGGCTCCACCCAGCACCTCCCGAGCTACGTGCACCACGTCGCGCGGCGAGCCCGTGATACCGTACGCAATTGTGTAGCCTACATCCACTTCGTAGACCCTTATCGGCTCGTCAAGTGTTAGCATTCCACCGCGTGCCGATGCCTGCTCGATGGGTGCAACGACCACAGCTTCTCCAAACTCTCTCGCTGCCTCGTAGAGTAGCTTAAGCCCTGGGCTGCGTAATCCATCATCGTTGGTCACCACCAACCGCATAGCCCATAGCCGCTCCTATCCGGTTTATAACGTTTTGCATTCGCGCAAACGTTATTTTTGTCCCGTTTCAGGAGAAATGATGACGCGTACAGCTCTTCTAGCCGCACTGGCTACTGCAGCTTTAGCGCTAGCGGTGCTCGCGTACTACATGCTGCAACCCCGCCTCCCGCGCGCTAAAGCTCGCGTAGTGGTAGACACGAACCACGTTCTACACTTTAAAGACCTCCGTGGCGCCAACGACGGGCCCTTCAGCCCACGGGGCTGGGATCAGGCCCTAACGCTCAACCTCAGCTCGCAGTACGCTCAGCTCGGCTTTAGAGCACTGAGATTCCACGACCTGTGGCGCGTCGACGAGCTCGACACAATATTCCCCGACCCCCACGCCGACCCGGAGGATTCGAGGAGCTACAACTTCTCAGGCTTGGACCGCTGCGTGGCGGAGGCGGTCAAGCACGCCGATCTGCTGATCCTGAGGATAGGCTTCGACTGGAACGACCCTCCCAAGAACAAGCCCCACGTGGAGGTGGGCAAGCTAGCTGAAGTGGTCAAGCACATAGTCCTACACTACACTAAGGGCTGGGCCAACGGCTTCAACCTGCCCGCCAGCTCCCTCTGGATCGAAGTGTGGAACGAGCCCGACATCCAGCAGTTTTGGGGGTTGAGCGGCGGGGAGTACTTTGAGCTCTACGACACCATCGCGAGGGCCGTCAAGGAGGCGAACCCCGACGTGAGAGTGGGAGGACCCGCCATCGCGTTCAACCTGACGTTCCTCGACGCGTTCCTCGAGCACGTTAAGAGGGTCGGCGCGCCGCTGGATTTCGTCTCGTGGCACGTGTACGCGACCGAGCCGGCGGACGTCGTCGAGAGAGCGCGCCAGGTGAAGCGGCTGATGGAGAAGCACGGCTTCGGCCACCTGCCGAGTGTTCTTACCGAGTGGAACTACTGGTGGGACAGGGAGCCGTGGGACTTCTTCAGGAGCCAGCGCGTGGCGGCTTTCCAGGCTGCGACGCTCATCGAGCTTGAAGACGCGCCTGTGGACGTAGCCACCCTGTACCGAGGCGACGCGTGGAACTGGGGTGGGCTCTTCTACAGGGACGGCACACCCGGCAAGCCGTTCTACGTCTGGCTCGTCTACAGGCGCCTCGTCGAGGGGGCTAAAAGGCTGGAGTCCAGCGTGGTCAGGCTGGAGCCCGGCGCCGCTCGGGGCCTTAGGGTGCTCGCCGGCTTGGGGAGCGAGGGGGTACTTCGCCTGCTGGTAGTAAACTACGCCGACGAGGAGGTGGCGTACGAGGTGGAGGCTGAAGGGTACGCAGTGCAGCGGATCCTTGTGCTGGACGAGAAAAACGACCTGAGCGAAGTTAGCGTATGCGAAGACAGCATCTGCGTGATCGGCCCCTACGCCGTCCACCTTGTCGAGCTCGCTAGGCGCTAGCGCCGCTCGTAGGCAACGATTCTTTCGATATTTTCCCTCTCGCTGGGGTCGGGTTCCCGAACCGAGAGCCACGCGTCGATGATCTCCTTGGCCACCTCCTCTGTTGCGAGACGGGCGCTCATCGCCAGCACGTTCGCGTCGTTCCACAGCCTAGCGCCCCTTGCTGTCTGAGCGTCGAAGCAGAGGGCGGCGCGCACCCCCTTCACCTTGTTGGCTGCTATCGAGACTCCCGTCCCCGTGTAGCAGATGACGACCCCGAAGGCTGCTTCCCCTTTCGCTACTTTCTCCCCAACCTCAAAGCCAACGTTTGGCCATGGCACGGGTTTTCCCTCTTTGAGCGCGCCCAGCGTCTCCACTTCGAAACCCTTAGACTCGAGGTACTCGGCTACGAACTTCGCGACAGGATATGGCTCGTCAGAACCTACAGCAACTTTTGCCACAGGGATGAGAAGCGATCGGGGCTATAGGCATTGCGTTCGCAACCGCGCGCCAGGCACCCCCAGCTGACGCGAGGATGAAGCACGGGGGCGGAGCGAGAAGCGATGAAGAATTAACGACTCCGTGGGCCCGCTGGAGCGGTGGCGGCGAGGACCTGAAGGGCAGAAAAGCGTGGGCGCGCGGTACTTTATACACCCAACACGTGTGGTTTGCAGGTGCGCTCTAGGTTCCTCGTTCCGCTCGAGACACGTTTATTAGCGAGTACCCCAGGCTCAACTGCTTGAGAAAGGGCCATGAAGCTCGGTTTCTTCACGGGTGGCCAGCTAGGTGACCTAAAGAAGACTTTGGAGTGGGCTCGTATGCATGGTTTCCAGTCGGTAAGCCTCGCCGCTTCACCAGGCTCGAAGTTCTTCGACGTTGACGAGGTGATAAGGAACCCGCGTGCGATCAGAGAATTGGAAGAAAAGACGGGGATTTTCATTAGCGCCATCGGCTTCTACGGGAACCCGATCGACCCTGATCCATCCACGAGGAAGCTGCATTCGGAGCACTTTACGAAGTTGATCGAAGCTACCTACAGGATGGAGAAGAGCGTTGTCACCGGCTGGCTCGGGAGGTACCCAGGTGATGTTGACAAAAACCTCGAGGAGCTCAAAAAAGTTTGGCCCCCAATACTGAAGAAAGCGGAGGATTACGGCGTGAAGATAGCTATCGAGAACTGCCCCGGCAACATAATGTTCAGGCCTGATATCTGGAGGGCTGTGTTCGACGAATTGGGCTCTCCCAACCTTGGCCTCGAGTTTGACCCAAGCCACCTCATCTGCCAGATGATCGACCCCATAAAAGCTGCAGACGACTTTGGCGGGAGGATCTACCACGTGCACGCCAAGGACGCGGAGATTCTATGGGAAAGGGTTAAGGAGGTGGGAGTTACTGTGGGAGGCTGGTGTCCGCACAGGCTTCCTGGCTTTGGGCAGCTAGATTGGACAAAGTTCTTCTCTATCCTGAGGAAGCACAAGTACGACTACGCCATCAGCATAGAGCACGAGGATCCCTTCTTCGGCTACGAGGAGGGCTTGGTACTAGCTAAGAAGTTCCTGGAGCGTTTCATTGTCTAAAGGAACCTTCAACGGGCTCATGTAAAGCGTTAGCTTTTTCTACCCCCTTCAAGAGGGAGCGGGCCAGGGTCTTGGAAGCACAGTCAAGCGTAGGCTCCTTTACGCCGCTTCAGGCTTCAGCGTCCACGGCGAAATCCTCGCCGCCGAGCCGCGTAGATGTCCGCAAGGTTTTGCTGCTAGGATCAGGCGCCATCAAGATAGCTGAGGCAGCTGAGTTCGATTACAGCGGCTCGCAGGCCATCAAAGCCCTCAGGGAGGAGGGGATAGAGGTTGTCGTCGTCAATCCCAATGTCGCCACAATCCAGACATCGAAGGAGCTGGCCGACAAGGTATACTTGCTTCCCGTCCAGCCGGACTTCGTAGAGAAGGTTATCGAGAAGGAACGCCCTGACGGGATTCTGCTGGGCTTCGGCGGGCAAGCTGCGCTCAACTGCGGTGTTGAGCTAGCCAAGCGGGGGGTGCTGGACATGTACGGGGTTAAGGTGCTCGGCACGCCGGTCGAGGGTATCGTGAGAGCATCAAACCGCGACCTCTTCCGAAAAACAATGACCGAGCATGGTATTCCAGTCCCGCCATCCAAAGCTGCAACTTCTATCGAAGAGGCGCTAGAGGCGGCAGAGCGGGTCGGCTATCCGGTTATGGTGAGGGTGGCGTTCAATCTGGGAGGTGCCGGCTCGTTCGTCGCCCGCAGCAGGCGGGAGCTCGAGGAGAAAGCCTCAAAGGCTTTCGCGCAGTCTCCGGTAAAGCAAGTTCTGGTGGAGAAGTACCTTGAGAAGTGGAAAGAGATAGAGTTCGAGGTCGTACGTGACTGGGCCGGTAACGCGGTGGCTGTAGCGTGCCTGGAGAATATGGACCCCATGGGGATTCACACAGGCGACTCGATCGTCGTCGCGCCCTCGCAGACGCTGACGAACAGGGAGTACCAAGCCTTGAGGGACGCTTCGCTCGCTGTGGCGGAGGCCGTGGGGGTGGTGGGCGAGTGCAACGTCCAGCTCGCGCTGAACCCGCGATCCGAGGAGTTCTACGTGATCGAGACGAACCCGAGGATGTCCAGGAGCAGCGCGCTCGCGAGCAAAGCGACTGGCTACCCGCTCGCCTACATCGCCGCGAAGCTCGCGCTCGGCTACAAGCTGCCCGAGCTGATCAACGGGGTGACGGGAATCACAACCGCCCACTTCGAACCTTCTCTTGACTACATTGTGGTCAAAGTGCCGAGATGGGATTTCGACAAATTCCCAGGAGCCGAGCCGGTGATCGGGACCGAAATGAGGAGCATCGGCGAGGTCATGGCGATCGGCAGGTGCTTCGAGGAGGCGCTCCAGAAAGCCCTCAGGATGCTAGACATCGGTGCAGACGGGCTTGTGGCGAACGCGTGGGATCGCGAGCCGAGGCCTGTCGACGAGCTGAGGAGGGAGCTCGAGGTGCCGAGACCTTACAGGGTTTTCGCGATCGCCGAGGCTCTAAAAGCGGGGGTCCCCGCCGAGCAGATCGCTGAACTGACGGGGATCGACCCCTGGTACATCTACAAGATCGCGAACATTGTGGAGATGGAGAGGAGGCTGCGGAGCCTAAAGCGCCTCGACGACAGCGCAGCCGAGCTGATCAGGGAGGCTAAGCGCCTCGGTTTCTCGGACAGACAGATCGCCAGGTGTCTGGGCGTAAGCGACGACAAGGTTAGAGCCTACAGGAAGAGACTAGGGATCACACCTACCGTGAAGATCATCGACACTTTAGCGGCCGAGTGGCCGTCAAAGACCAAGTACCTTTATGTCACGTACGGCGGTAGCAGCCACGATGTCGAACCCTCGAGCAAGTCCATCGTTGTGCTCGGGGCAGGTGTCTTCCGCATCGGCGTCTCTGTCGAGTTCGATTGGAGCGTTGTCCAGCTGACGTGGGCCCTGAAACGCTTGAATGCGGGAGAGGTCGTAGTGGTCAACTACAACCCGGAGACAGTTTCGACAGACTGGGACATCGCCGACCGCCTTTACTTTGAGGAGCTCACGCTGGAGAGAGTCCTAGACATCTACGAGTTCGAAAAACCCGAAGGTGTAGTAGCCTGCGTCGGCGGACAGATAGCCAACAACCTTGCACCCCTTCTGGAGAGGAGAGGAGTGAGGCTCCTAGGCCCCAGCGGCCTCGCGGTGGAGTCAGCTGAAGATAGGAGGAAGTTCAGCGCGTTGCTAGATAGCTTGGGCATTCCGCAGCCCCCGTGGGCCGAGCTTGAGAAGTGGGAAGAGGTTGTCGAATTCTGCAGAAGGGTCGGCTACCCTGTGATCGTGCGCCCATCGTTCGTCCTATCGGGGACCGCGATGCGGGTTGTGCGCAGCGAGCGCGAGCTCTTTGAATACCTGAGCGAGGTGTCTAAGAAGCCTGGTTTACGATCGCTCGTTGTCAGCAAGTTCGTCGAGAAGGCTAGGGAAGTAGAGGTAGATTGCGTCTCGGATGGGGAGCAGGTCCTCATCGGCGCTGTGATCGAGCATTTAGAGCCGGCCGGCGTGCACTCGGGCGATGCCACAATGGTGATCCCTCCCTTTTCTCTAAGCGAAGAAGTTTTGGACAAGATTAGGAGGTACACGCTGGATATCTGCAGGGCCCTCGGCGCGAGAGGGCCTGCCAATATCCAGTTCCTCGTGAAAGACGGTGAAGTGTACGTCATCGAGTGCAACTTGAGGGCGTCCAGGTCGATGCCTTTCGTCTCAAAGGTGAAAGGAGTCAACCTGATGGAGCACGTTGCGCGTGCTATCCTGGGCGGAAAGCTCGAGCTTCCTAGCGTAGTGTACGAGCCGCCAGCCGAGCGGTGGGGTGTGAAAACGCCGCAGTTCTCGTGGTCTAGGCTCAGGGGCGCGCATCCGCTGCTGGGTGTCGAGATGCGGTCGACAGGCGAGGTTGCAGCCGTTGGACGCTCTCTCTATGACGCCCTTTTGAAGTCGTGGCTGGCAGCTCAGCCGAACAGGCTCCCAGAACCCGGTTCCAGCGTTCTCCTCGTGTCGGGAGGGGGTGACCACCAGCAGGAGCTCATAGCTGAGCTGGCCCGCGAGCTGGGCGAGCTCGGCTATAAGGTCTTGGTTCTGGAGCCGATACCGGGCGATGGGCGACTGCTAGCAGAGGCAGAAAAAGCCGTGGCGGGGGGAAAAGTGAGTATGGTAGTGGCTCTCGGCGACGACTACCGGCTGAGGAGGGCGTGCGCAGACTACATGGTGCCCCTTGTGCTGGATGGTGAACTGGCTCGCCACCTGGTTCAGGCCATCAGGTTGGTTGCCAATGGGATGGAGCTTAGCGTCGAGCCTCTCTAGGTGGTACGCATGAAGGCACTGTTAGTACTCGAGGACGGGACGGTGTTCAAGGGAAAGGGTTTTGGAGCCCCTGGCGTGAGAACTGGCGAAGTAGTCTTCACCACCGGGATGGTCGGTTACACGGAGTCGCTTACAGACCCCTCCTACGCTGGGCAGATCCTAGTTTTCACATACCCGCTTATCGGTAACTATGGCGTAGCTCCCTACGCTATGGTGGACGATTTCGGCCTCCCGCTGCATTTCGAATCTGTTGGCATCAAGGTTGAAGGGGTTGTTGTGCACGAGGTTTGCGCGAAGCCTAGCCACTGGGCTTCCCGGAAAAGCTTAGACGAATGGTTGCGGGAGGAAGGGGTACCTGGAATCTGGGGGGTCGACACGAGAGAGCTTGTGAAGAAACTCAGGGAGAAGGGAGTGATGCCTGGCGCTCTGGTCGTGTTCGAGGAGGATGAGGAACCGGATCCGGGCCAGCTACTGGAGCTGGCTGAGAGAGTGAACTACAGCGAGGCTCGGCTGGCTGAGAGAGTTTCGGTGAAGGATCTAACCGTTTACAGGACAGCGCGGAGCCGAGGTCTTATCGCGGTGCTGGACTGCGGGGTAAAGCTGAGCATAGTCCGCGCGCTGCTCCGCAGGGGTTTCGACGCGGCTCTAATACCCTACGGGACTCCCGCTGAGCGCGTTGTTGACCTTGAGCCTCTCGGCGTTGTTGTTAGTAACGGTCCGGGTAATCCAGAGCTGTACACCGAGGTTATAGAAGCTACGGAGGGCTTAATCGAGTATGGGATGCCGATACTGGGAATCTGCTTGGGCCACCAGCTGGTATCGCTCACGCTTGGAGCGCGTACTTACAAGCTCCTTTACGGTCATCGCGGCGTCAACAAGCCTGCAGTGGACGTGCGGACGGGGCGCTGCTACGTGACCTCCCAGAACCATGGATACGCGGTCGATTTGAGGACGCTCAAACAAGCTGGGCTAGAGCTGTGGTTCATAAACGCTGACGACCGAACCGTAGAGGGAGTTATTGACGAGAGGAGAGGGCTGCTATGCGTTCAGTTTCACCCTGAAGCATCACCTGGTCCGAACGATACCGCTTGGGTATTCGATTATTTCGTAAAAATTATAGAAAAAAGAGAAAAGCGACACTGAAGATTCAGCTACCTTCGCCTGGAGGCGAGGAACTGGCTTACCTCTTCGATCATCTTGAGCCTGCTCCTGTACTCGTCCAGCTGCTTTTCTAGAGGTTCAGCAGCCGCCTTGAACTCGGCTTCGCTGAGCTCGCCCAGCTCGTACGCGACCTTGTGTTTCTCCAGCTCTGCCTCCAGCTTCCGTATTTCCTCCCTCAGCTGGCCCACAAAGGGCTCGAGCCTCAGCGAGAGGGTCAGAAGCTCCCGTATCAAGGAGTTTAACTGCCTCCTGTACCTCCGCTCGTACTCTGTGTACAAACTGGTGGATATCGTAGCTTTCATCTCGTCCAGCCTCCTCAGCTTGAGCTCCATCTCGCGGGCTTTCGCCATTGTATCTTTGCAGCGCTCAAGCAGCGCGTCAAGGGTGAGGGTTTCCCGCCTCGGAGCGTACCTGAGTATCTGGTACCTGAACTGGCTGTCCCTCCACTTCGAGTAGTCGAGAAGCTTCGTCTCTAAGGCGTACACCACGTCGCTCAAGTACATGTAGCTTTTATACTCCTCAGGCACCTCGAGCAGGAGCGCTAAGCTGTCGCCGCGCTTGACGGTTCTCAACCTGCACGTGACAAGCGCGCCGCGCATGTGCGGCGGGAGGATGGCGAAAGATATGGCGAACGTTCCGTCAAGGTACACTTCCTCTCCAAGTATGTCCTTCTTCGGTAAGATCTCTTTCAAGTAGCGGTAGAGGGCTTCGCTCTCGAAGACCGAGACCCTTATAGGTAGCTCGTAGATAGCCATCCCGCCGACCAGCTTCAGTTCGCTCGGCGAAATCACCTTCCGCTCCTCCCTCCCCATCCTGGAGAGGCCGCTAGCTCTCCTCGACGGCACGTAGGCCGAGAGGACGGAGACCGCTAGGCCGATACCTGCGGCGTAGAACATGCTTTCAACGGGGAGTGGAGAAACCTCCAAGGCCGTACCTCCCCACCAGGCGCTTAACGCGCTAAGAGCGGCGTTGATCAGAGGGGCTGCCAGCCAGCCCAAATACGAGGCTACGACGCCTAGGATTGCGGCCTCCACCAGCATCGCGTTGAATAAGCTCTTGGGGTCGGCGCCGAGGGTCGCCATCGTGAACACGTCCCTGCGCCTATCCTCCACGTGGCCGAGCATCACGACCGAGTTCATCAGAGCGGCGATCAGCAGGAGAACGATAGCTTCCGCGCCTCTAAAGGAGAACTGGAAAGTGCTCTCGTAGGTCGTGACTCTCTTGCCCTGGAGCACATGCACCGTAACCGGTAAGCTCGAGAAAACTAGCTCTGCTACTTGCCTGACGGCGGTTGTGTTCGCTGTGATAAACCAAATCCTGGAAACAGCGAGTCTACTAGCGAACGGGTTGCAGGGAACAATAACGAGGAAGTTGACCCTCGATAAGTCCCCGAAAAGCGGTCTGAGCTCTGGATCGAGCGTGGAGTTCAGCACCAAAGGATCGAAGAAGCCTGCGATCTTGACCGGAGTATCCCATACCGGCCCAGCAGGCGCCGGCGGTCCTTGCATGCCAGGTTGCGCGAAAAACAGCCATACCGAGTCACCGACCCTCATGATCTCGGCGAAGCCCTTCGGCAGCAGAACCTCAACTGCGCCATCGCGCGGTAGCCTCCCCTCGTAGACCGCTGCCGTTAGGTTGAAGTACCTTGCTGCGAACCGCATATCCAGCGCTATCAACTGCGCGAATATCATCGCCTGCGTGTCGCGTCCGCTTACCAGGACGCCGATGTACGTGGGCGGGACAGTTGCCATCCGCCCCACGTCGGAGGCGTTGAGCAGCGTCTTAATCCACTCGATCTCAGTGGCGTTGAGGCCGTAGGGCCTCCGAATTGTGTTAACCTCTAAGTCAAGGCCATAGAAACCCGTGCCAGTGGATGTTCTAACTGCTGTAGAAGCCCCCAGCGAAACCCCCGACACGGCCAGTGCCGAGGCCACTACGAGGGTCATGGTGACAAGCACGAGAACGGTTCTCAAGCGTTTGGACTTCATGTACCGGATCGCTAAGTACAGCCAGAAGCCCCTTACGGGACCTGCGGCCAACGACACGAGCATGAGGAGAGCGTATGCCAGGAAACCCATCGTCAGGACTCCGGCTGCCAGGGTAGGTAGATCCAAGGCTGCGAGAGGTACGCCCAAAGCGCCCAGAAGGCCTGCTGCCGCTAACCTCATCGTAGGAGATGTTAAGGTAGCCGCAAGCAGGAGCGCTACGAGCAGCGCTAGCCTGGAGGCGTAGAGGGCGCGACCTCGCTCGAACAGCAGCATTGAGAATGTGTGCGAAAACGCCAGGGTGAGCAGTATAATACCGAGCGCGGCGAACTGGGAGTAACTGAAAAGCCCATCCACTCTGCTCTTTAGGGCGTTAGTTCCGCTGACCAAGCTGAGCAAAGCCCCCACCGCTGACGTGTAGTTCCCTCGCTCGAAGAAGAACAGCGCTTGCTGCGCGATCGCCTTCAGCATGCTCGCGTCGCGCCTCAACTCCTCCGTCGGATAGCCTATCGATTCAAGCTGCCTCAGCGAGTCGTCGATCACGGATAGCTGGGACGAAAGGAATGCATCGGCCGCGTAGTACGACCAAGGTATCAGCCGCGTGTCGTTCGATACCCAGAACCTCAAACGCCGGGCTTCGGCCAGTGTTGTATCAGCTGTCACGAGTACAGGGTAGTTTATGGGCACCAGGAAAGACACCAGGTAGCCCCTAGGCGCGAGCGCGACGCCTGGCTTCACCGTCAACCTAACAGGCCTTCTCGTCACCGGGTCGAGCGCGCTCACATTAACGGGCTTCGCCGGTGCCAGCCAGATGGCACACCGCACTACGCTGGTGTTGGCCTCTCGCACCACCTGCAGCGGCACCCTTAGATCGGAAAAAACCGTGATGTTAGCACGCGGCTGGAAAGTCGCTCTGTAGTCCACCTCCTCGATTAGCGTGTCGGCGACGCGCACAGGCACGGAAGGCTGTGGAAGCGAAAAACCCGTGTAGTTGGCGGGACCGGAGGCCACGCCCAGCAGGTAAGCTTCACGTGGAACAGTCTCCAGCGGTTCAGCCCATATCCCGACTGGATTCGCTCTAGCGCTGAGCACGATAGTCCGGCCGTCAAGCCACAGTGTCACATTCAATGACACACCGCCTAGGGGCTTGCCCGTAGGGTACTCTCTAGCAACAATCAAGAGCTGAGCTTGAGGTTGAGCAGCGGCGAGCGCTGCCGCCAGCAGCAGGAGCGCGAGCACGTAAACGGGCTTCACATAGCCTCACCTCTGCTTAACTCATTTAACTTGCTCTCGTACTCCTGCTTAAGCTTCAGGTAAAACCTTTCCTCTACTTCACCCCTGCTGTACATCTCCTCTAAGCGTTGGAGCAACCTCCTGTACCTTTCCCTCTCCTTGTAGATGTAGCTCGTCCTCCTATGCCATACGTACGCGGTTACGGCCCAGAGAGTCGCCGTTGCAGCAATGAGAACCCAAAGCGTCGGCGCCAACTGCAGCTCAATTCTAACATGCTGCTCAACCCTTACGTCCGCTACCACGCTCGCGCTGTACTGCCCCTTTGACACAGTGAATCGATAGGGGCCTGGTAGCAGGTACAGCACAGCGATCCCGTTCTCGTCGGTACGCGCGCTCTCTACAGGAGCACCGGCCGTCGAGTACACGTTCACCGTAGCACCAGTCGCGGGTCTCCCGCCAAGCACAGCAAGCACTGTCACGCGCCTCACAGCCCCTCTAAGTGCAACCTCCGTGTCGTTTACGAGCGAAACCCTTGAGGAGGCCGCTATAGCCTCGCGCCACCTCACGGAGACAGTGTAATTGCCCCTTGGCAGACTCTCGCAGAGGAGCGTGCCGCTCGAGTCCGTAAAACCGGCACAGACAAGGCTTCCGTTCTCGTCCCTAACGTACACTGCGGCTTGCTGGAGCGGAAGCCCTTCGGCGAGCTCCACCCGAACCTTCAGGCTTGCCAAGCCGACTGTTACGGTAACGTTCCTGTCGGCATAAACGAGGAGGAGCCTGCGTGTGCTGTACAGGCCATCTGTAACCTCGAGCTGGTACGCTCCTGCCGTTACATTGGCGAAGCGGACCAAACCACTTCCGTTAGTAAAGCCGGCGGCAACGAGGAGCCCTGTGGCGTTGTCGTAGAGGTTTACCAAGTGGCTGGCAAGAGGTCTACCCTTTAGGTCTACACACGCGATCGTCACGTTGAAGCTCCTCGGCACTACAACCTTAGGCACCACGGGCGGTAGCGTTACGTTAATCGCCCTCTCCATGATTAGAGATCCTCCACTGCTTGTCACGTTGAGGATAACCCTCCATACTCCCTCGTAAACTGCGCGGAGAATCCACTCGATTCTGCGACGCCCTTCCAAGCTGGTAAAGTTAACCCTGTCCTTGCCTTCGACCAGCCTGAAAGCTGTTTTCGGGTACGAAAGCTTCACGCTCACGTTCTTCAGCGCAGTTAAGGCGCTTACCTCGGCGCTAATCGTGATATAGTCGTCGACCGTAGCACTTACCGGTGCGTCAAACCTAGCCGCGAGCGGCGCGTAGAAGACTGCAACGCCCGCGGAGCTGGCGAGGAGGCGCGTTCTGACCGCTTCTACCGGGTTTTCCCCGCAGGCTGTGAGAAGCACCGTGGCTGTGATGGCGCGCGGAGCACCGCTAAGCTGGTACGCTGCGTTCAACACGCCCTCTCTAGGCACGAGAATAAGCCGATAGGCTAAAGCTTCCGGGTTTTCGAGCAGCGAGGTGAAGTTCGCCAATAGAACTTCCAGCTCGGTGGGAGCGCGGGTCGAGAGAGAAACGGCTTCGCGAGTAAGCGCCGTTAGGTTGACCCGGCCAGCGGCTGCCCTATCCCTGGCTTGTATTAAGTTACTGAAATTCGCGTGGAGCTTCAGCAGGCGCTCGTAAGTCGACTTGCGGAGCGGGTTGGTCTCGTTAACGTAGAGCCTCCAGATGGAGAGCCTTAGCTCTTCGAGCAGGACAGCTAGCGGCGGGCTGGTGTAATTGACGGTTGCGACCAACCACCCTCTTCCCCCCCGTAGAGCGAACCACTTGGGGGCTGGGACGAAGCTGCGATCCCTAGTAAGGTCGTAAAGGCTGCCGTTAACGAGGGTTTGCGAGAAGCCGGCTAGCGATAGCCTAAGGTAAGGGTAGAAGAGAAGCCCTTCCCCGCCGGCTTCCAGCCTTGCGTCCACCCTGACGTCTGGGCTCAAACCGCTAAAAGTGAACACCTGTTTGAGCACGTATCCCTTCCCCGAACAGACCTGCTCAACCTGAGAGAGGAGCGAACCGTTGACAAGGAGCCTTACCTTGCAAGTGGTTAGGTCGTAGCCGCTCGCCGCAATCGTACCGTTCCTGAGCACAACGAAACCGGTGAGAGGCCAATCGGAAAACACCAGGTTAGGCCCGAGATCGTCGAAGCTCAAGTGCAGAAGTGTTGTGTTGCTGAAGATGGCCGTGTAGCCAGGCCCCCTCACGAACAGCGCGTTAGTCACGTTGATTGCGTAGGAGCCGGTCGCGTTAAAGGCCACTACTGTCAAGTTGGCCAATCTAACCGATAGGTTACCGACAACGCTTACGTTCGATTTCATGGGTGTTGATGTGTAGGTTACGAAGTATCGAGAAGCGTTGTACGGCGGGGCAGTAGCCGGGAAAAGGAGCTTGCAACTGCGGTAGTAACCGGAAGGGTAGAATGTACAGTTCACAAGCTGCAGCGGTACAGTATTCCCGAGCACGTCCAACACCCTTAGCGTGCCGTTGTAGGCTTCCCCATCTAAGAAAGCGAGATCTACCGCTACAAGACCACCGTAGGGAATAGGCAGAGGGTTGAAGACTGCTAGCTCGCGGACACCGAACCCTTGACTCAGGGCTGGAAACGGGAGCACCATTAGCAGTAGCAGAGCAAGAGGTTTGCGCCAACCCATGATCTCACCTCGCCAGGTACTCGCGGCAGCGAGCTGCGATCAAGTCGAGATCCTCAAGCTTCTCCTGCAATGCCTCAAGCTGCGCTTGCAGCTCACCCATCTCCCTCTCGATCGCCGACCTGCGCACCTCGTATTCGCCTCTCTCGAACTCGCCAACCGCGAACCTTACTTCAAGCTCCTTCAGCGAATCGTTCAAGCTCTCTATCCTCCTCTCTATCTCTTCGATCCTGCCGGCATAGGTGAAACGAGCGCGGGACCAAGCTTCGACCACCTCACCGAGCGCTTGCTTCCACACGTCCGCCTCCTCCCTCGGCAGGGCGTCGAGCAGCACATCGAGCATGCGGAGCTCCCTCTCAACGTCGGCGTTCTTCAACTCCCTCTGCACGTCCTCCAGCGCGCTGCCCACCCTGCTCAACGCCTGCCTAACCCTCTGGTCCCTCTCGAAGCTCGCCCTGTACACCGAGCTTTCCGAGGTTTTCGCTTCCACGCTCAACCTCGTGACAACAAGCCGGAGCTGAGACTCGAGATCGCGTAACTTCGCCTTAAGCTCGAAGTATTTCCGAACCAGCGGGTACATTTTCTGCCTCAGCTCGCCCATAAGCCCTTCAAACACCTCTCTAGATACCTGCCCCGTAGAGTACATGCGGAGGATTTCGCTCCTCCTCTTTTCGTAATCGCGCAGCTCATACTGAAGGTCGCTCATTTGCCTCAATACGTTTCGCGCCTCCTCCACCAGCTTCTCGCTCTCCTCCATCAAGGATCACCCGGCACGCTGGCTTCGGAACGCACTTATACGCTTTTCGATACAGTTAAAAACTCCAAGCGCGGGGAATTATGTGCCAGCAACCGTAATCGATACCTCGGGGAGCTCCTATGCACGTCTCAAGCCCGTACCTATCGAAAACGTGAAGCTTGAGGGTGAGTTCTGGGCCTCCAGGCTCGACACGCTTCTTAACGTGACGATGCCCACGCAGTACCAGCTGCTGGAGGAGACGGGGCGGATCGACAACTTCAGGAGGGCCGCGGGCAAGGTGAAGGGGCCCTTCCGCGGCCTCTACTTCAACGATTCCGATGTTTACAAGTGGGTGGAAGCCGCATCTTTTGCCCTCGCCTACAGGCGCGACCCGCGCGTCGAGGAGCTCACCGACAGGGTAGTGGCCGAGATCGCAGCAGCGCAGGACGAGGACGGTTACTTGAACACGTACTTCACCTTCGAGAGGAAGAGGGAGAGGTGGAGCAACCTGAGGGACATGCACGAGATGTACTGCGCCGGCCACCTGTTCCAGGCTGCTGTCGCCAGGCGGCGGGCCCTCGGCAAGGAGGACCTCCTCGGGGTCGCCGTCCGCCTAGCTGACCACATCTACGATATCTTCGGCCCGGGCCGCCGCGAGGGCGTCGACGGGCACCCCGAGGTCGAGATGGCGCTCGTGGAGCTGTACAGGGAGGTAGGTAAGCGCGAGTACCTCGAGCTGGCCCAGCTGTTGATCGACCGGAGGGGTAAAGGCTTGATCGGGGGCAGCCCCTACCACCTCGACCACAAGCCCTTCAGGGAGATGGGGGAGATACCGCCGGGGGCCCACGCGGTCAGAGCCCTCTATCTCTGCTGCGGAGCAACCGACGTCTACATGGAGACCGGGGATCCGAGCCTGATGAGGGCGCTGGAGAGGCTGTGGCGCGACATCGTCGAAAGGAAGATGTACGTCACGGGCGGCGTGGGCTCGCGCTACGAGGGGGAAGCGGTCGGCGAAGCCTACGAGCTGCCGAACGAGCGCGCTTACGCCGAGACGTGCGCGGCGGTCGCGAACGCGATGTGGAACTGGCGCATGCTGCTCGCGACCGGCGAAGCCCGCTTCGCCGACGTGATGGAGCTGGCCCTGTACAACGGGGCCCTTTCCGGTATCTCGCTGAGCGGCGACCTCTACTTCTACGTGAACCCGCTCGCCGACCGCGGCAGGCACCGGAGGCAGCGGTGGTTCGAGTGCGCCTGCTGCCCGCCCAACATCGCCAGGCTCATCGCTTACGTCCCCGGCATGGTTTACGCGAGGGGGCGGGGTAGCGTGTACGTCAACCTCTACGCCGCGAGCAGAGCTTGGATCGAGCTGGACGGCGGGCGCGTTCAGCTGATCCAGCGCACACGCTACCCCTGGGACGGGCTCGTTGAGGTCGAGGTGCGGCCTGAGGGCGTCGACGAGTTCTCCCTGCTCCTGCGCGCGCCCAGCTGGAGCAGGCCCGCGCGCGTCGAGGTGAACAGCGAAGGCTTCGGGACCACGCAACCCGGCTCCTACTTCGAGGTGCGGAGGAGGTGGAGGGAGGGGGACGTGGTCCGGGTGAGGTTCGACATGGGCCCCACGCTCGTCGAAGCGCACCCGCGCGTCACGTGCAACACGGGCAGGGTGGCGATAAGGTACGGGCCGCTCGTCTACTGCCTCGAGCAGGCCGACAACCAGCACGACGTGTGGGACCTAGCGGTCGTGCTGGGGACGCTGAAAGCCGAGTGGAAGCCCGACCTGCTCGGCGGGGTGGTCGCGGTCAAGGGCAAGGCGCTCACGCTCGACACGAACGCGTGGGCGGGGAAGCTCTACGCTCCCCTGGGCGAAGTCCGGACGCCCGCGAGGGAGGTCGAGTTCACCGCGATCCCCTACTACGCATGGGCGAACAGGGAGCCTGGACCCATGATCGTGTGGGCCAAGCTGGCGGAGCAGAAAACCGGTTGGTCAGCCTAGAGTTCAACTCTTCACAGGTCCGCTTTGGTACCCCTCATCACTCGCCCGCACTACCGTTACTCCCTATTTAAAACCTCGCGGGCCCCAACAACGGTACCCCCAAACCACAAGGAAAGGAAATACGAGGGGTCGCCAAGGAGACCGCGTCCAGAGTGTTCGGCGAGCGCGCGGCCTAGAAACTTGCGGCCACGCTCAGCCTTCGATCCAGGTTGCGGTATAGGCTGAGATGGAAAAACTGCGCGTCACGAGGTGGGATGGACAGTATTTTTGCTAAGAAAAAAGAAGATGGTGTTGCGTATCCACCCTCGCGAAAAGCACTACGCGAGCTGGTTGAGGTAACGGATGATCAGAGTCGAGCAAGCCACCCTACACGAAAAGTTCTGGAATCAGTATTTTTTCTTATGGACTAATCCAGTTGCAGCGCGTGACTACGAAGGTTCCATCGTTTGATTCCACACGAACTTTATATCCAGGCAACCAAGTTCCAGCCCGTATAGTTAAAGTGCCCGTAGGATTAGGCGCTTTGCCCACGCCCAAGCTAACAGAGACGCCGACGCCGGTGAAGGTTACCGATACACCCACTGAAAAGGTGTAAGAGGAGGCAGCTCCACCTGAGATAGCGATATACCTTTCAATGTTTTGATCGACCGTTGCAAAGTAACTCCATCCAGGTAGTCGACCGTCCCAACTCTGAGTGATCAAATAACAGTCTACTGGGTCTGGGTACGTATCTACCGCGTAGATCTTCTCTACAAGCGTTCCAGGAATGTTGGTATATGTTCTGACAAAGTAGTATTTGAAATAGAATTTCATTGTGTAAAGCGTTCTCCCCCTTAACCAATCTGCTGCCCCAATACCGTGATCGAGAGTTACGAAGGTGACTCCAGCATTGGACCAATCAGTGAGGTAGCTGCAGGTGGTTTCGGACCAATACCTTTCTTTGCTTTGAACCATTATCTGAACTCCTATCGGGTAGTAGAACTTAGCGCTAATGTTGTCCCACGTGCTAAACTGTAACACGTTCGTCCAAGCCCACGATTCTTCGAGGTAAGGCACCGGAAGGGCGCATCCGCTCGCAGTTGCCGCGCTCTTCTCCGCTTTGTCTTGCGCGATCTTCCTGACCTGCACCTTGAGCCTCACCGTGTCGCTGGGCTGCTTCATCGCTGTGATGTTAAGGGGTTGGGTGAGGGTGCCGAGCAGGCCGTCCTCCCTCGACGCGATCACCCAGAGGTTGATGGGCGCGTAGATCTTCGTTCCGTCCTCCAGCTGGGCGATGAGCTTCTTCAAAAATTTCATGTTGAACCTGTAGAACCCCATTGCATCGGTTCGTCCTTCAAAGATAAGCCTCGGTCCACCATCTGCCAGTTCGAATGCAACGACGTTCACAAAGCCTGCGGGTGGCCCATTTTCTTCCACGGTTTGAATCTCTACCCACACGTATTGCCAGTATGAGACTTGAACTCCGTAGACGGCCGCTAGCACTAGCGCCACAGGAGCAGTAACGACTGCTAATAGCAGAACTAGCGCGATGGCAGTGAGAGCCTTGTTCAGCATAGGCATGTGGGTCCCCCTGATATGTATTCTCACCCCTCTTATATTTGTTTCTGAAAATATGCAACATAGCATTGAACTGTTAGACCGGCACGCTGCACTTGTAGTAGAGGTGAAACGAGCAGAGTTCACCCTTTGTTTGGTCGAAAGGTAAGCTGCCGCTGAAACGGCCTCTGTTGATGATCGGTTGCGGCGAGTCTTTGCTGTCGCTAGCGCGCGCTACACCGTCGTTGCTCCCTATTTAAAGCCTCGCGGGCTCCCGGCAACGGGCGCTGAGGGCACACGGCCGAAACGGCTGGAGCGGGCTAGTACATGGTCGCTCGCTTCCTCTCCAGGGAGAGGGAGTACGCTAAGAGCGCTGCTCCGACTGGTATGAGCACCGCCGCCTGAAGGGTCAGCGTGAATAGCTCGCCCGCGACGTCGCCGAGCGCAACGCCTTTAAGCAGAGCCTTCCTCGCCGCGCTCACGGCGTACGTTTGAGGCAGTAGGTTCCCAAGCATCACCAGCTCCCTCGGCAGGACCTCCCGCGGCACGTAGATGCCAGCAGCGAGGGGGGCTAGCAGCCTCACGAGCCAGACGACGGGTTCAACGCCCCTGTAAGCACCGGCGAGCCAGTACATCGAGGCCGAGATCAAGCCTACCCCGCTGCACGCCGCGATGCTCAGCAGGATGATGCAGAGCACGAGGCCCAGGTTCGCCCCCGCGGACACCTTGAACCCGAAGAAGAGGGCGCCGGCCGCGATGTAAAGGGCGAATATCAGCGTCTCCATCAGGTAGCGCCAGCTTACCCTGGCGAAGATGAAGGCGAGCGGCGACACGCCCGCTAGGTGCAGGTAGTCCCTCCTGGACAAGTGCACCCCGCCGATCCCCATCCTGCCGTAATACAGCGCCGCGATGGAGGAGTAGTAGACCTCGAGCGAGGCGTCCATGTACGTGTTGATCGCGAGCCCTGCGATGATGAACGCCATGAAGTCGCCCCCGTACAGCGGGCTCGACCCCCCGAACGCCAGCGCGTAGTACTTGAACAGGAGTAGCGAGAACAGGATCTGGAGGAGCTGGAAGGGGACGTTCCACAGCCACCAGGCGGCGATCCTCGACGCCTCCTCGTAGTAGAAGGCAGCGATGTGCCTAAGGTTTACTTTAATCCTTTCGACCAGGCTCGAGAGCTCAGACACCGGTCTCACCCCTCGCCGCGCCCACGTAGTAGAGGTACGCGTCTTCAAGGTTCGCCTTTCTCACCCTCAACCTGCTCACCTTCGCGCCCCTGGACAGCAGCTCGGTGAGGAGCTTGGGGAGAGCCTCGTCGCTGTCTTTGACGCCCACGACAACCTCGTACTCGCCCACCTCCGGCCTAACGGGGCGGATTTCGACGTAGTTGGCGCCGAGACCCTGGAGCACTTGGCGCGGGTCGAAGTAAGCCCCGTAAACCTCCAGGGCTATCGACTCCTCCACGCCGCTGCCCCGGATCAGCTGCTCGGGCGTCCCGTCGGCAATCACCCTGCCGCGGTCCATTATCACAACCCTGCTCGCCACCTCCTGAGCCTCTAGGGGATGGTGGGTCGCGTAGAGCACCGTCACCTTGAACTCCCGGTTCAAGTCGACCAGGAAGTTTCGGAGAATCCTGGCGGTCTCCGGGCTCAAACCCATCGTCGGCTCGTCCAGCAGGTAGACCGGGCTCCTCCTCAGCATACCGAAGAGCAGCCCCACCCTAGCCTGCTGGCCGGTGGACAGCGCCCCGAAGGGCCTGTCCATGACCTCCTCTAACCCGAGCTTCCTAGCCGCGTCTAGGACGTCCTCGAAGGGGAAGTTGAAGAGCCTGGACATGAAGCGGAGGTTCTGCTTCACCGTGAGCCTCGGCTGCGCCCACGCGCCCGCGGCGGCCAGCGAGGGGATGTACGTGACCCGCTTGACAACTTCCTTCCTTTCTCTCACCACGTCGTAACCCATGACCTCCGCCCTCCCGCTGCTCGGCGGTATGATGCCGGCGAGTATCTTGATGAGCGTCGTCTTCCCGGAACCGTTGGGGCCCAGCAGGCAGACGAATTCGCCCTCCCTGACAGTGAGGTTCACACTGTTCAGCGCGTAAACGTCCACTTTCTTCACGAGAGCTTTCATGAAAACCTCATACGCGAACCTGCTACCGAGAGCTTCGTAGAAAACCCCCGGATCGTAAAAACCCCTTCCTAAGATCCGGTAAACCCTAACGAGGTTCTCCGTGCGTATCGCGTCCCCGCCCATCCCATACCCGCCGCAAAGCATTTTATTTTTTTTGACGTAAGCGTGTGCGGCTAGCTCTTTTGGGTCTGCTCGGGCTCCACGACCACTGCGGTGCCCGTGGCTGTCACTACGATGAAGCCCTCGAGGATCTCGCTCGTCTCGAAGTCAATCCCCACGACGGCGTTCGCGCCAAGCCTAGACGCCTCCCTGATTAGATCCTGAAGGGCCTCATCCCTAGCTTTCTTCAGCTCGACGATGTATGACTCGGAACGGCCTCCGAAGGCCGCCTCGATCCCGGCCATAAACCTGCCGAGCATGCCCCGAGTTCTAATGCTCATACCGTTTACAACTCCCAGCACCTTCACAACACGGTAGCCGGGGAGCACCTGTATAGTGCTCAAGAGCATAGGAAAGGTACGCGCTTTGCACATAAAAGTTTTCGCCGCTCGTTGGCGCGATAGCTAAATAGCCCCCCGCGCGCTGGATAGCACGTGGAGGGCGCCCTCTCAGGGTTGATCGAGAGAGTTGAAGTTGTCTGCCAGTCCGCAGCCACGTTCCTAGCTCTGATTAAGAAGGGTAGCGAGGAGGAGGTGTTGAGGAGGCTGGAGGCTAAGGCGAAGCAATCTATCAAGATAGGCGCAGCGCTGGTTAAGTTCGATTACAAGGGTCACTCGCTAACGTACGTGGCGCCCGACCGCTTAATCGTGAGGCTCAAGGATTCCGGGACGCTGGAGGACGCGAAAGCTCTGCTAGCAGAGATCTTTTCTTAGCTTGTATGGGTGCGAGACGAAGAAACCGATGCTACCTCTCAAGCTCGCCGCAAGCCTCTTTTCCAACTCCCTCCTCGACTTCGCGGCGAGCCTCGCTACGAAAACTATCTCGACTGCATCGAGGTCGCTCCGCTGCTCGAACAACCTCTCCACCTTCGCCAAAACAAGCTCGAAGCCCTCACTCTTCAAAACTTCGGACAGCCATTCCACCCGCTGGTAGTCCCGCCGCGGCACGACAACGCGAAACAAGTAAGGTTCAGTCACACTGAGGGAAAGCCCCCAGAGAATAAAACCCTTTGCGCGCTAGCGCTTAACGCCCTCGCCCTCGACTGGTCCTCTATCTCTCCCCGACCCCGCAGCAATGATGGGACTCATCGTGGTTTTGTTCCCGCTCTCAGCTGTCGCACTGAAAGACGCGTTGAATTAGGGGCTCGAGGATTAGCTTGGCAGCTGAACTAAAATGTTTAAAAATCCTTTTCGAAGGGGAACTTGTGTCCGAGAAAACGAACATCGCGAGCGAGATCAGAAACAGTATAACTAAGCTGGTGCTGTGGATCGCCCTCTACATAGTGGTCTCAGCGCTAGTCTTCACGACGATACCAAGCCTGCTTCCAGCAGTGAAGGAGGTGATGGACGCTTACGGCACCTACGTGAGCGTCGCCCTCGCCCTCGCGTTCGGCTACATGATCGTCCGAGCCTTCGCCAACACCGTGTACTGGACGCTGCGCGTACGCTACCCGCACTCGACGGCCGCCGCCGTCAGGAGCCTCTTCACGATCCTCGGCATCGGCGCGCTGATCGCCGGCATAGCCGGCGGGACGGCGGGCGGCGCCGCCGGCGTGGCGCTCGGCGGCTTCATCGGTATGGTCATCGGCTTCGCCACGCAACAAGTGCTGGGGCAAGCTATCGCCGGCCTCTTCGTCCTACTCGCGAGACCCATCAAGATCGGCGACTACGTGAACGCCGCCGGCGAGACGGGCGTCGTGGAGGACATCACGTCGCTCTTCACCATCATACGGAAGGACGACGGCACCCTAGCGCTGATCCCCAACAACTCGCTGATAGGATCAAAGATCTACATCATAAAAAGAGAAACTAAATAAAATAATTATTCCCATATAGCTTTTTCATCTTCATTATAACTTTCCCCGCAGCTCCGACATATCCCTTGCTCCACGCGCTTCATGCCAACTACAACCCGCCGCTTCATCGAGAGCTTCCATAGCAATCTCCCTGATTTCCTCGGGAGACAGTTCCCTACCGAGCCTCAGCGTAATCCACTTCCTCCTGTAAGGCTTCACGCGCGGGCCCGCGCTGGCAAGCCCGCGCTTTTCCGCCTTCTCTGGCCCGCCTGTCACTGCTCCGGCTGGGCCTACAGGGGCTTTAAGCTTCACCGCCCGAGCGCCGAGGCTTCGGGCTCTCCCTTAGCTTCGTTTTCGACCCGCTAGGGGGTGTCCGGCGCGCGGGAGCTGTAGGGAGCAGACAGAAAGCGCGCGCTACGCGAGCTGGCAGTAAGATATTTCTAGTCCGGGAATGGGGCGTCTTCGTGCCGAGGCCCACGCCTCAAGAAATGGAGCGGCGCTTCTTCGATCTGCTCGCTTCGACTGTCGTGGACTACCGGCCTCTCATGGTTTGGAGCCTCAGAGGCTCGCGCGTCGAGCTCCCCTATTTCGCCCGCGCTGCGCCCGACACCGAGCTCGTGTTCGAGGCTCGCGCGTCCCTGCCCCGCGCCGAGGGGGCTAGGTGGCTGCTCCGCTTCGACATCACTGGCAACGCCCTCCTCAGGGTGGACGGCGAACCTTACCAGGGTGTCGACGAGCAGCACAAGCTGGCGGTCGTCGAGCCGGGAGAACGCAGCCTGGCGCTCGAGGCCACGCCCCGCCGCCTTTTCGGCGAAGCTGCTTGGTTCTTCGCCTTCCTTTCCTCCTCGGCCACCGCCGTGCTCTGGGAGGGCTTCAACTTAGCCCTATCGCTCCTCGACCTGCTCCAGATCACCCGGCGGAGGAGCGAGCTGATGCCGGCGCTCGAGAAGGCCGCGCTTGAGATCGAGCTGACGCCCAGCGTCCTGCAAGCCCACGCGGCCGTCAGAGCGCTGTACGGCTTCCTCGTCGAAGGCTCGCCCGAGTACAGGGGGCCGAGGTGGGAGCACGCTTACGTCTCCTCTGTCTACGGCGACCCGGTGGCTGCAGGCCTCCTGCCCGACACTCCGAGGCCGAGCGTCAGCGAGGTGCTGGACACGATCGAGCGGGTCAAGCGGGCGCTCGAGTTCGAGCCGGCCGGCGCCAGGGGCCGCGTGTACCTGTTCGGGCACAGCCACATCGACACGGCTTGGCTCTGGCCTTTCAGCGAGACGAAGCGCAAGGTGAGGAGGACGTTCGCGACGATCGCTAGGCTGGCGAAGATGGGCTACCGCTTCACCTACGTCCAGAGCGGCGCCCAGAATTACAAGTGGCTGGAGGAGCAGGATACGCAGCTGTTCGCTGAAGTGAAGAAGCTGGTCGACGCGGGGGTCTGGCTGCCCATCGGTGGGATGTGGGTTGAGTCGGACACCCAGCTCGTTTCCGGCGAGTCGCTCGCTCGCCAGTTCCTCTACGGCCAGCTCTACTTCGAGGAGAAGTTCGGGAAGAGGAGCAGGATCGGCTGGCTGCCCGACAGCTTCGGCTTCAGCGCCCAGCTGCCGCAGATCATGAGGAAGGCGGGGCTCGATGTCTTCTGTACGCATAAAGTGATGTGGAACGATACCAACGAGTTCCCCTACCACGCGTTCGTGTGGGAAGCGCTGGACGGCAGCGAGGTGGTGGCGCACGTGATCGTGGCCACGTACAACGGCGCGCTCACTGCGGGCGAGCTGGCGGGGCTGTGGGAGAGGTACAAGCAGAAGGACGCGGCGCCGGCGGTGCACTCGTACGGCTTCGGGGACGGTGGTGGCGGGCCCACGTTCCTCATGTTCGAGCGCTTGAAGCTACTGAAGCGCATCCCGCAGCTGCCCGAGCCCGTTGAAGCCCCTTCGGAGCGCGAGTACGTTGAGGAGCTGCTCAAGGTGAAAGACAAGCTGCCGAGATGGAAGGGCGAGATCTACAACGAGTTCCACCGGGGCGTCTACACGACGAACCTTAAGGTCAAGGAGCTGATGGCGAGAGCCGAGAGCGAGGCCCTTTGGGCCGAGAGCGCGGCGGCCGCGGCCAAGCTGCTGGGCCTACAGGAGTACCCGAGACGCGAGATCAGCGAAGCTTGGGAGCGCGTGCTGCGCTGCCAGTTCCACGATGTGCTCCCCGGCTCCTCCAACCGCGAAGCGTACGAGGAGGCGTACAAGGACCTCGAGGAAGCGATCCGCGCGTTCTCGAGTATTTCCTCGAAAGCTTTGAGGGCGATCGCGGAGAGCATAAACGCGCCGAAGGGCAGCGTGATCGTCTTCAACAGGCTCGCGTGGCCCGTCGAGGCTCTGGTGGAGCTCCCGGGACCCGGCTTCGCGACGCCCAGGGGCGAGCCCGCCGCCGCGCAGGAAGTCGACGGCAGGTGGCTGGCTCTCGTCCGCGTGCCAGCCTTCGGCTACACCACGCTTGTGCCGGGCAAAGCGGCGCCGGCCGCTGGCGGCGCGAGGGCGTACAGGGAGGGCGAGAGCGTTGTGCTCGAGAACGAGCTGGTCAGGGTGAAGGTGGGTCCCGACGGCTCCCTGCTCTCCATCTACGACAAGCAGCTGGGCGCGGAGCTGCTCGGGGCGCCGAGCAACGTGCTGAGAGCGCACTCCGACAAGCCGGGCAACTTCGACGCGTGGGACATCGACCGCTCGACCGTCGAGTCGCCCGGCCACCCGTTCGAGGTCGCCGAAGCCCCGAGGGTCGTCGCCGCGGGCCCGCTGGTAGCCTTGGTCGAGTACGCGCTCAGGTTCAAGTCCTCCACGGTGAGGCAGAGGGTATCCCTGCGCAGCGGATCCCGTCTCATCGAGGTTAAAACGAGGATCGATTGGAGGGAGAAGAGCTACTTGGTCAAAGCGTGGTTCGAGCTCAAGGCCAGCGTCGAGAAGGGCTGGTACGAGGTGCCATTCGGCGTCGTCGAGCGCTCCACCGTGCCGAGGGACAGGTGGGACGAGGCGAAGTACGAGGCCCCCGCGCTGAAGTGGGCGGACTTCTCCGACGGCAAGGTGGGGCTCGCGATCATCGCCCCATCGCGCCACGGCTACAGCGCTAAGGGTGGCAAGGTCGGATTGAGCCTGCTAAAATCGCCTTTCCACCCCAACCCGTGGAGCGACCTAGGCGAGCACGAGGTAACCTACTACCTGTACCCGCACCCAGGCGACTACAGGATCGGCGAGGTGTACCGGAGAGCCTACGAGGTGTGGAGCGGCGTCAAAGCCGTCGTGAAGGAGGGCAGCGGCGGGCACCTGCCGCCCGAAGCTGGCGTGCTCGAAGCCCCGAAGGGCGTAGTGGTCGAAGCAGTGAAGCTCTGCGAGAAACGCGACGCGTTAGCCGTTAGAATCTACGAGGTCGAGGGAGTCGAGAAGGGGGTCGAGGTGAGGCTGCCCAGGACCTTCGCCGTCTACGAGGCGAACCTGCTCGAAGACCGTGAGCGGCTGGTGGCCAGCGGCGACCGCATAACTCTGCATTTCAAACCGTTTGAGATTAAAACTATAATTCTCGAGTAATTTTTATTTATTTCAGTTCAGTGTGGTCGACATCGGCAGCATATGCGCGTGCTATCTTTTTCTTTAACTTTTTGATTAAAAAATTTTACTTTCGGTCTACATTGAGCAGGCTTTAAAAACCCCCAACCCGCCTTAAGCTCGTGAGCCGCGGGAACAGCGCGGCGGTATCGAACGCCGTGAGGGGGCCTCGGCCCCGAGCCCCCGAGCTGGAGATCCCCCGCCTCGCGCGAGGGGCGGGCCCTGTGGAAGGTAGGAGCAGGAAGAGGGGGGTTGTTGAGGGCTTCCGGGTCTTGACTTTACTGTACTATGTTAGCGAGCTGCCGGCTAGCGTTTTCCAGCGGCTTGTAGAGCTCTTCAAGGCGTACAGGGCGGTGGCCGCGCTCTGCTTCTGGTCGAAGCGTTTGAAGCTCGATGAGGGCGTGGAGCTGGCTAAACAAGCCCTAGCGGCGGAGGCACTTGAGCACGTGAAGAGCAAGAGGTTGACGGAGGAGGGGAAGCAGACGCTCAGGGAGCTCAGAGCGAAGCTGAGGGAGGAAGGAGTGTGGTTAAGCGCGCGCCGAGAAGAGAAAGATAGAGCCGAGAAGGCCCGTAACAAGGAAGCTGCTCGAGCTCACGGAAAGCCCACACCTTCCCTAGCAAAACTTTTAACCCCTCGCTCAAGGTGCTCGCTGGCCCGTAGCTTAGCCCGGTAGAGCGCCCGACCGCGCGTGTAGCGGGGGCGAGGCTCATAAGTTTCCGGGGACGGAGAAACCGGGAGGTCCCGGGTTCGAATCCCGGCGGGCCCACCAGCCTTTTAGTTCAAGCGTAGTTTGCTAAGCTTGAGCCCGAACCCTATTGCCGGCTTTCGGTTCTGCGCGGTTTCGGAGCGGACAAGGGTCTCCTCCACCGGTGCAAGGGGGTCTCCTCCCGTTAGAGAGTAACGCTCTCCACTCCTCCGGGGAGGCTAGAATGCACCGCATACCTTGTGCTGTATGCTGGTAGAACGGGCATTTAACCCTCTCCACGCTCGCTCACCTCGCAAAAGTAGGTAGGAGCTGCTGCGGCATCTGACCAGAGGCGCGATAGAAGCTCTTGCACGGCGATCCGCCCGCATGAGCCCTTAATGTACTTAGCGCTTACGCGTCACGCCGTGCACTCTATCTTGAGCGCGCGCCACGTCGTTACCCCGCCCTTTGTGCGGGGCTATTGGGTTCCGCCTTGCTTCCTCCTCCGCTCGATGATTCCGCTGGGTGTTGGCGTGAAGCTGAGCACTTTGACGCGCTCCGGCACCTTGCCTCCGCCTCTTTTCAGGATATTCATCGCCGCGTTCAAGTCCGCGTGCATTGTATGCCCGTAGGGGCATCTGACTAACCCCCTCGGCTCCCTCACCACCTCGCAGCCGTGCCTCGCGCAAACCTTCGAAGTGTTTTCCTCCGGCACTAGGTAGGCGGCGATACCGTAGTTTTCAGCCGCCCTAGCGATCTCTTTTATCGTTTGCCAGTACGGCCACGCGTTGTTGCCTTCAGTAGGCTTATCGAGCTTGATGTTTCTTGGGTAACCAATGTAAACGTCGGTGACGCCCAGCTCGCGCAGCATCTTCGCGAGGTGCGCCGCCATGTTCTTGATGAGCTCGCGCTTCCTCACCCTGAACCGCCGGAACCACCACTTCCTCTTCTCCAGCCACACTTCCACGTCGAAATCCGCGAATCGTGCGCGCTTATCGAGCTCCGAAACTTCCATCTTCAAGAAGTGGTAGTCGCTCTTTAGCACGGTTCCTCGGTAGAGCAGCGCGATACCGTTTTCCGCGACAGCGGCAACCAGCCGCTCCTGCCCCAAATCGATGCCGCACTTGAGCGGCGCGCGTGTATCGCGCTTCAACTTCACCTCGCTCGCGATGTGAGCGTACCACGCACCTTTAACGTCGTCGTAGGCGATGATGAGGCGCCCCTGCTGGATCCGCTGCCTCCACCAGCGCAAATCGCCCTCGAACTTCAGCTTCACGTTGTAGTACCTCAGCCAGATCGCTTTCTCATCCTCCAGTAAGCGGTAGTTGTCGTACTTGACCGCAATAATCAGACTTTTACTGTGTCAGCCTCCGTGAAGAATATGCTGGAGGAGTTAGGCAGGCGAAAGGTTTCAGCAGCGCGCAACCGCCTTTCAGCGCGCAGACAAAACGGTTTTGCCCCGAGCGCCGAGCCAGCAAAAATCATTATTAATTAAGAAGATAGCGCGCGCTGACACGGAAACAGCAAATTATTCCTTCTTTTCCCCTCCATTGGTTTCCCCGCTGAGCGTTTTAGCGCGCGCTATCCGTAACCGTTTTTAGGTAGATCTCAGCGCCGCGTGCGTGAAAAACGAAAGGTTAGTCCTAATTGCGCACACTCACTGGGACAGAGAGTGGTATTACTCTTTCGAGAAATTCCGCTACAGGCTGGTTAAAGGCCTTGACGAGCTAGTCGGCATCTTAAGGCGGGAGCCCAGCTTTCGGGAGTTCCTGTTGGACGGGCAGGTTGCTCCGATCGACGATTACCTGGAGGTGAAACCTGAGAACGATCGGCTCGTGAAGGAACTGGTGAGGAGCGGGCGCCTCGTCGTGGGGCCGTGGTACGTGCAGCCTGACGAGTTCCTCGTTCACGAGGAGTCGCTTGTCCGCAACCTGCTTTACGGTAGAGCGCGGGGGCTCGAGTACGGTGAGGTGGCGCGCATCGGGTACTTACCCGACACGTTCGGGCACACTGCCCAGCTCCCGCAGATCCTCCGTGGCTTCGGCATCGAGACGTTTGTCTTCCACAGAGGGTTGGGGCCCGAGTTCGAGAAGGTGGGGACCCCCTTCGTCTGGGTGGGGCCGGATGGCAGCGAGGTCGTCGCGCTCTACCTCCCCGACGGCTACTGCAACATGGCTTGGCTGCCGCCCGACCCCGAGGCCGCGGCGGAGGGAGCGAAGGAGCTGCTGAGGCGCTGGAGCAGGTGGTCGAAGATCAGCTCGGTTCCGGGGATGGTCGGGTGCGACCATCACCTGCCCAAGGACTACCTGCCGAGGCTCGCGAGAGAGCTCGCCGCGCGGGGTGTCCCGGCGAAGATGGGGTCGCTGCGCGAGGTTCTCGAAGAAGCGCTGGCCGCTAGGGACAGGCTGGGAAAAGTGAGCGGGGAGCTGCTGAGCAGCCACTACCACTGGGTCCTCTACGGCGTGTGGTCGACGAGGACGTACTTGAAGAGGTTGAACTTCGAGTGCGAGACGCTCCTCATCTACTACGTCGAGCCGCTCTGGGCGCTTGCGTGGGTTCTCGGCGGCCCATACCCCGAGCGGGAGATCTGGACGGCGTGGAGGTACGTGCTGCTCAGCCAGCCCCACGACTCGATCTGCGGCTGCAGCGTCGACGAGGTCCACCGCGAGGTGGTGTCAAGGCTGGAGAAGGCGAAGGCTTTGGCCTCGGAGCTGCTGGAGGGCACGGGGAGGGGGCACGGCGCGCTGGAGTGGTTCCTGGGGGGAAGAGCCGGATACAGGTACGAGTGGCACGCGATGCACTTCCTCGCCTCGCAAGCCGACCTCTCCTTTGCCGGCTTCGGCAAGCCCTACGTCGTCGCCTTCAACACGCTCCCCTGGAGGCGGAGGGCCGTCGTCGTAGCCCGCTTCAGGCCTTACGCGGTCGTCGCCCCGATGCTGGACGAGCTCTCGCGCGTGGCTCCCCGCAACGTGGCCGAAGCTGCGGCCGAGCTCCTGCGCACAAGCACAGTGGTTAGGTTCGACCTGAGGGGGGCGGTGCTCAGGGACTCCTCGGGGCGCGAGGTTCCCGTCCAGGTGAGGGAGCTGGAGGGCGGGGTGGTGGAGGCTGTATGGGTGGACGAGCTGCCGGCGCTCGGCTTCAAGGCGTACGCCGTGGAGAGAGCGCGGGGCTCCGGGCGCGGCGGTTTGGCTTGGGGCGAGGCGTTCATCGAGAACGAGCATTTACGCATTGAGTTCGACTTGGAGAACGGGGGAGCGCTTAGGCTGATCGACAAGCGAACCGGCGAAAGGTACGAGGGGTTAGCGGCCCTCGAGGACGGCGGCGACATAGGGGACGAGTACGATTACTCGCCGCCCGAGCGCGACAGGATTGTGGCAAGTAAGGGTGTGAGAGCCAGCTTCGAGGTCGTCGAGGCGGGACCTGTCCGCGTGCGCGCGAGGATTCGCTACGCGCTGCGCGTGCCCGCATCCGCCTCGCCGGACCGTAAGTCGAGGAGTTCGGAGGAGGTGGAGCTGCCGGTGGAGCTTCTGGTGACGTTGTACAGCGGGATCCCGCGCGTCGACTTGGAGGTGCTCGTGGATAACATGGCTCGTGACCACAGGTTGAGAATGGTCTTCCCCGCGGGGGTGAGGAGTGGGAAGCACGCAGCTTGCACTCACTACATGGTGATCGAGCGCCCGAACGAGCCGCAGCACTACTACGTGAGGCGCGAAGGTAAGGCCCCCGTGCCCACGTGGCCGACGAGGCTCTGGGTGGACGTGAGCGATGGTGGAAGGGGGCTCTGCGTTGCCGCGAAGGGGCTGCACGAGTACGAGGTGAGGGGCTTGGGTAGCGAGATCGTGTTCACGCTGCTCAGGGCAGTAGGCTGGCTGTCCAAAGGCGACCTGCTGACGAGGCCCGGCCACGCTGGGCCGGAGGTCCCGACGCCCGACGCGCAGTGCTTGGGGGCGCAGAGGTTCGAGCTGGCCGTCTTCCCGCACGCCGGCACGTGGAGCGACGCGGGCGTCAACAGGGCCGCTCTCGAGTGGGCTGTGCCGGCCGTCGCACACGAGGACATCCCGCACAAGGGCGAGCTGCAGCCCGAGTTCTCGCTGGTCGAAGTGCGGGGAGACGCTCTCTTCTCAACGTTCAAGCGGAGCGAGGACGGGAGGTGCGCGGTGCTCCGCCTGTATAACCCCTCCTCGCGCGAAGCTGAGGTCGAGGTGATCTTCGGCAAGCCTCCAGCGAGAATCTGGAAAGCGCGACTCGACGAGACCGAGATCGAAGAGCTGCCCACCGGCTCGAAGCTGAAGCTGAGACTGGGACCCTGTAAGGTTGAAACTCTAAAACTTGAATTCTAATTTTCAATTTTCTTTTTCTATTTTCCACTCAACCACGCGGCTCCAGAGGACCTTTAGGTTCTGGAGGATCTCTCTAACGCTCTCACTGTCGAACTTGAGTTTCAACACGAGGACCCCCGAGCCCATTTCACCCATCTTCCTCTCCACTTGCATCAGCTCGGTGGGCCTCAACTGCTGCGCAAAAGCCTCAATCAGCTCCGCAAGGTCCGAGAAGCCCCTCTCTCTAGCCACATCCGCAGGCGTTTTGCCGCTGCTGTCGCTGAGCGATGAATTAGCTCCCCATTTCAGTAGAGCAGACACGAGATCCCGGTGACCGCCGTAGGCTGCCACGTGAAGTGGCGTCACCCCTGCACCTCCCGCCGCGTTGGGATCCGCACCGTGTTCGAGCAGCAGCAGCGCTAGCCCTGTGTCGCCTCTGGCGCATGCTAGGTGGAGCGGCGTGAAGCCGCGCTCGTCCCTCGCGTTCGGATCCGCTCCCTCTTCGAGTAGCCGCTTGACTTCCTCTGCCCTTCCGGATTTAACGGCTGCTATCAGCTTCGCCCCAAGTTCTGGGCGCCTAGCAGCTGGCGTGACAGGAACCGCTCGGGCAGCCTCATGGAATCCCTGGGCGCATGGCGGTCTTTCTGGATTCCACACTTTGACTTCAAGGAGAGCGCAGTACTTGGCGCGCGGCATGTAGTGGGGGCAAACGTCGCACGTCCTTTTGGGACGCGTAGCGCATGGAGGGTTGTCTGGGTCTCCGACAGGCACCCCGAGTAGGATGCAGTAGCTTGCTTCCCTCGAGAAATAGGCACACTCACTGCAGTTCTTAGTTTTTCCTACACTCACAAACTGTTGGAGGCTTCACGGTGCCTTAAAAGTAAGTGTCGGTTACCGGCAAGCCTTTTTTACCTGAGCTACTACGCGCGCTTGTGGCAAAGCTCAGATACGCGGTTGTGGGGGCCGGGGGCATAGGCCGTCACCACGCTGAGGTCGCTAGCAGGTTGGAGGAATACGAATTTGTGGCCGTCGCCGACGTTTTGGAGGAACGCGCAAAAGAGCTCGCTTCACGCTTCAATGCGAGGGCTTACACGAACTACGTCGAGATGCTAGAGAAGGAGCAGGTGGACGTTATCTCCGTTTGCACCCCGCACCCGACGCACGCAGAGATCGCGATCGAGGCTGTGAAGCGCGGCGTGAACGTTCTGACAGAGAAGCCGATGGCCGCCACCGTCAGCCAGTGCCTAGCGATGATCGGCGAAGCGAGGAAGAGGGGGGTGAAGCTGGGTGTCGTTTTCCAGAACAGGTTCGAGCCTAGGGTGCGCAAGGCGAAGATGATGATCAACAGGGGAGAGATGGGTGACATCTACCGGGCTATGCTCCGCTACGTGACGTACAGAGACATGGCCTACTTTCTGAGCGGCGCGTGGAGGGGTAAGTGGGCGACGGAGGGGGGCGGCGTCCTCATCAACCAGGCGGTCCACTACATCGACCTCTTCCTCTGGCTGCTCGGCAGGCGGCCGAGAGAGGTCTTCGCCTACGCGGCCACCGCCGGCCACGATATCGAGGTGGAGGACCTCGTCAGCGCTGCGGCGGTCTTCGAGGGCGGGTGCCAGGGAGTGATGCAGTTCTCGACCCTTGACTACCCGGACATGACGAACATCGAGCTGAGGGGCGATAAGGCGATGCTGCTTGTCGAGACGAGCCCCAAGCGCAGCGAGCAGGGGTTGAGGAACGAGACCTCTGTGTTCGTCTACAGGAACGCGCCGCCCATCCGCCGGGCCGTTTACGCCTCCCTCAAGCCGGGCGCGCCGCGCGCCGCGTTCACCATCGAGGAGGTCAAAGCCGAGGAACCCTTCACCGGTCACGAAGCCGTGCTGCGCGACTTCGCGAGGGCCGTGTTGGAGGACAGGGAGCCGGAGGTCCCGGGGGAGGAGGGCCTGAAGAGCGTGGAGCTCATCAACGCGATCATCATGTCGGCCGTCGAGCACAGGCCCGTGGAGATACCGTTCGACCCGGCCCGCTACGACGAGCTGCTGAAGCGGCTTGAGAAGCTCGGCGGGCCCCCGTGGCCACCCCTCCGGTGAAGCGCGTGACCGTAAGGTTCGGCGCAATTTTGGAGAAGGGGGTGGGCAGCGCGTTCTACTGCTGGGTCCGCGAGCCCACTGAGGGAGGGGGCGAGCGGTTCAGGCTCGAGGACCCGGAGAAGTTCTGGAGGATCTCGTGGGACGAGAGGAAGTACACGGAGTTCGCGCTCGCCAGGTACGCGAGACCACCCGGCCTCGTCACCCTCTCGCTCCGGTCCCGCGAGACCTTCAGGTACGGCGTTTTCCAGCTCAACGCGAGGCTGCCCGACTGGGGGCCCGAGGGGCCGATGCTCTGGTTCGGGTTCGAAGCCGAGGACCTGTTCGGGGGCGGGGTCGTCCACTTCATGCTCCAAGGGGGAGCGCTCAGGGCGTTCGCGGGAGCCTGGCCCAGCCCGCTCAGCCTGAAGCTCCCCGCGCCAGGCGACATCGCGTCGAGGAGGCACGCGTACACGGTCAAGGTCCACCGCAACCTGGCGCTCTGGTTCATCGACTACAGGCTGGTCGCCGCCGCGGCGCTCGTGGACTCGGAGCGGCCGCTCGCCCTGCACGAAGGGGCGCCGTACTCGGTGGGGGCTACCCAGCTCAGGCCGAGCTCCTCGCTCGCAGTGCTCATCGACATCGACGGCGGGCCGGTGGACCGCGAGTGGGTGTGGGACGACCTCCACCCGTGGGGCATCAGGGTGCTCGAGGGCGACGAGCGGCCGAACCTAGCGCTCAAGCTGTACCGCTATGGCTCCGAGGAGCCGATGGAAGGATTGCTTAAGGAGCCCACGATCTCGCACCCGATCCCGGCAGCCGGCTCCGAGGTGGAGGTCGCGCTGGCCGCGGACGCGGGCGGGGTGGCACGCGTTGAAGCCTGCTCGCTCGACGGGAGGTGGTTCGAGCTCGAGGAGCTCGAGCTGCATACGGGCACGCCACTCCGGTGGCGAGCCAGGGTTGGCGCCCCCTTCGTCCGGCTCGCCGTCGAACCGAAGACCGGAGGCCGGGTGGAGCTGGCCGAAGCCTACGTCTCGTGAGCGCGCTGGCGTACTCACGTTGAGCTTTTGTACCCTTTTTAGCCTACTTCTCGTAGCGTCTCTTAAAATCCAACTCAGGAGCGTGCTGTGGATCAGCTTGCGAAATTTCATTTGCCAACTACTATTTTAAAATTCACGTCTCTACAAACGAACCTCCGCGGGCTATTCATGCCAGCTGTTTGGAAATGCCTATTCCCTAGCTAGCAATTACTCGCAAGCTGGCTCGCGCGCTATGTATTTTTTAAAAAAAGTATATAAACTTCTTTTCACTACATTTCACGATGAGGTCCAGATCGCTTGCGCGAGCATCTACAGTATTGCTACTCGTATCCCTTCCTTCGCTACTCGCTGTTATGGCGGCTTTAGATCCTGGCTTTCAAAGGGCTCTTTACATCGCGCAGAAGCGTGCTAGCTGCTCTGAGATGGACGAGAGCCACCCGCTCTGCCTCCTACCCGCCGAGCCGGGAACCGGAGCCGTAGGTAAATCTATCACCGTGTACAGCAAGGTCGGGGAGGGGTGCGGGCCCGAAGTTGAAGCAGTAATCATGTTTTCGCGGAACGCGTGGTACAGGGTGGAGGACGCGGCCAGCTACCTCAAGAGCCTCGGCTACAACGTTAGCGTGCAGGATTTGAGTGAATTCACGATCCAGGTGAGCTTGGTGGTGAGGGTGTACCGCAGGGTGAACGAGACGAAGCTCCCCAACGGCACCGTGTTGAAAGGGGAGATCTGCGAGGAGGTTGCGAAAAAGCCTGTCGAGCACTTCGTCCTGATCCTGGGCAACGCGACATCCAACACGTACTTCGCCCTCAAGCTTCAAGCCACGAAAGGCCTCGAGAAGCTCGTCGACGCCACGCCTGTCATACTAGTTCCTAAAGCCGCGAGAAGCGTGTACAACGCTAGTGCTTGTGCTCCGCTGATAGATTTCTTAAGGAAGCGTTACAATTTGACCCCCGAGGATGCGGAGCAGCTCGCTAAAAAAGCAAAGGAGCAGGGCGCTCCCAACGAAGTATGTGAGTACGCGAGCGTTTACAACGAGACGCTGCTGGAGCCAAGAGCGCTCAACAGGGCTACTACAATCATTCCTGTCGATGAGCTCGGGCTCGCTTATGACGCTCTCGAGCTGATACCCAGTGCCGTTATTACCAAGCAATTCTCCTACAAGCAATCATACTGGGCCGGCGCGTACTCGCTCGCTAAAGTTACAGTTTGGTTCGACTCAAATACCGGGCAAATATATCAGTACAGGGACGATGGTTATTGCAGCTCAGAGTTGTATGCGCCGGTATTCGGCTGCTGCTCGCTAATCTACTGTAGGCACACTGCGTTCACGACTGGCCCGACTTCAGTTTACGCAGACGCCTACGGAAAATGGGGCCATTTCGCTTGGCCGATCTCCGAAATCGTGTGCACCAGCGCTTGTTTAGATGTCCCAGATGTTCGTGGGGCAAGTTATGGGTATGGCCAAACGTGCACGTCGAGTCAAAACTCGAGGGTTATAACTCAGGATTGTGAAACTGCGTGTCCATGCTATTACCTTATGTCTACTGGAAGCGCTTGCAACTACAGTAAACCTTAGCGGTTGCACAATAAACCAAATTAAGTTAAAATATTTTTCTGCCAGCTATAACCTCAGCTCCTCGGCTACGCTCTTCATCGCGTCCAACGCGAGGGCCAGGAAGTCCTCCAGCTTCAGGCCGAACACTTCGATTTCCTTTATCCGGTCCCTGCTCACGCCCCTCGCGAAGTCCTTCTGCTTGAACTTCCTGAGCAAGGTTTCGGGCTTGACCTCGGCCAGCCTCTTCCCCGGCATCACGAGCGCAGTGGCGACGATGAGCCCGCTCGCGTGGTCGGCCGCGCGCAGCGCGTGGAGCAGCCGCTCGGCCCCGCTGCCGGCTCGAAAGCCGTTGTGCTCGTTGTGCGCTGCGATGGCTTCGAGCGCGTGCCTCGGCAGCTTGCCCTCCAGGATCCTGAGCGCCTCGAGCCCGTGCCTGCTCGGATCCCGACCCACCTCGTCGTAGTCGATGTCGTGCAGGAGGCCGACGAGACCCCACAGCTCCTCGTCCTCGCCCAGCCTCCTCGCCAGAGCCCGCATGATCGCTTCCACGGCGATGCAGTGCTTGACCATCCTCTCGTCCTTCAGGTAGCTTCTCAGCAAGTTGAGAGCTTCATCCTTGTCCACGCCCGGGGCTTGCTCCCCCTGTGTATTAGCGTTTCGCGGCGAGCACGCATTAATACCGGTTGACAGCAGGGGTTCAGCGTGAAAATCCCATCAAACAGGTGGGTTAAGGCCGCTCTTCACACGCATTCGAAGCGTTCCGATGGCAGGCTCGAGCCGGAGGACGTGGTCGCGTTTTACCGCCGAGCGGGCTTCGGGGTGGTGGCGCTCACCGACCACAACAAGGTGACGAAGGTGGCGCAGCCGGGCTTCGTGCCCGGCATCGAGCTTGAAGCGAGGGCCGACGGGGCGAGCGGGAGCTACCACGTGGTGATCCTTGGGTTGGGCACGGAGCCCCCCGAAAGCGTGAGGCGCGATGCGAACAAGCTGCTCGAGTGGTCGCGGGATAACGGATACTTCGCGTTCATCGCGCACCCGTACTGGAGCATGCTCAGCGGCGAGGACCTGCTCAGGGTGCAAGGCTACGCGGGCGTGGAAGTGTACAATCACGGGTGTGAGGTTGAGATCAGCCGCGGCTACTCCGGCCCGCACTGGGACTACGCGCTTTCTCATGGCGCGGCGAGCTACGGCTTGGCGGTGGACGACGTGCACAACTACTCTCTCGACGCGCTTGGCGGCTGGGTTTCCCTTGACGCCGGCGAGTCTGATGAGGAGCACTCGCTGAGGGCGCTGTCTGAAGGCCGCTTTTACGCGTCTAGCGGCGTTGAAGTTAAAAGATACGAGATCGGCGAAGGGCTGCTGCGCGTTGAGACAAGCGGTGCATCGCAGGTTAAGCTCCTCTCGGGCGATACTCGAGGCGCATACTTGAGCATTGAGCTCCTCGAGAAGTTGGCTCGAGCTGAGGGGCTACCAGTTGAGCTCGAGAAATGGGAGGAAGAGGGTGCTCGCTTCTACAGGGTCAAGCTAGGGAAGTTAACGGCAGAAGTCGAAGTATGCGATAGAGGCATCGTGCGTGTCGAGCTGAGGGGCGAGCTGCCTGTTAAGAAGTACGCTAGAATCGAACTTTACGACGCTCAAGGTAGGGGCGCCTGGCTAAACCCCTTCTTCACTGGGTGAGCGCGCGCACTGGGTGAGGAGGGAGGGTGCAACAAGCGGTCACGATCGATGTTTGGAACACTCTACTCGCCATCCAAGTTTTCTACAGCGAGGCTGCGGCTAGGCTGGCGGAACTCACCTTAAAACCGAGGAACGAGGTTGAAGAGGCGCTTCGTAAGGCTTACCGGAGCGTAAAGGAGCTGAGGGCGGCTGGCAGGATCCCTGCGAGCGGGATCGTGGAGCACTGCGTGGGTCTGCTGGCTGCCGGGCTAAAGTGCCCAAGAGAATTGGTGAAGAGGGGTTTCGCCCAAGCGGCGCTTTCCGTCGACCCCGCTAGGCTCGCTTACCCGGAGGCGAGGGAAGCGCTCGAGACCTTGAGGAGCGAGGGCTTTGCTCTCGCCGCTGTGAGCAACGTGACGTTCTGGCCCGGTTACGTGACCCGGCTTCTCCTCGAGCGCACCGGGCTGGGCGAGCTCCTCGCGGCCCAGGTGTACGCGGACGAGGTGGGCGCGCTGAAGCCCGACCCACCGATCTTCGAGAAAGCGCTGGAAGCGCTCAAGGAGGCTGGCGTCGAGGCGGAGCACGCGGCGCACGTTGGCGACGACTTCCGCGAGGACTTCCTAGGAGCGATGGCGATAGGGGTGAAAGCGGTCCTCGTGGACAGGGCGGGCGCGCTCGAGAGGGGAGTGCACCTCGGCGGGCGCGGCTACGTCGTGCGCGACCTCACCGAAGCGGCCCGCTTGATAGTTGAGATCGCCCGACGGCAGCGCTAGCTAAAGGGCTTGGAAAACGCCCTACACCACCCAGTCGTCCACTTTCTCGTTCCCAAGCAGTATGACTCTGACGAGCCCGGCTAGGATCACGGTCAGCCACAGCGGCTGGTAGAAGAGCAGGTAGATGGGCAGCAGGTACGCGCGGGATCGCATTCGAACGTACCTGGAGATCGCGACGTGGAGGAGCCCGAGCAGCGCCACCAGCAGCGCGAGAGCGAGCGTCGTGACCGCGTAAGCCACGTGAAGCGTTACCGTGAAGAGGGCTGCGAAGGGTAGGGCCTCTCTCAGCAGCGACGCTACCGGCACCAGGATAGCGTAAGCCGCTTTCGCGTAAGCTTGGTTGTAGAGTGCTAGCGCGAGCCCCGTTGTCACGAGCGAAGGAAGGGAAGCGATCAAACCGGGTATGAGCACGTGCGGCATCCTGCGGGCAGCCGATAGGAGTGCGCGCCAGTTCTCTTTCAACCACGAAGCCAAGGCCACGGCCCAGCGCTTCCTCTGCTTCATCCACTTCCTCCAGCTGCTCGGGGCGTAGTTTAGGACGTAAGTGCTGTCAATGTACTTGAAGCGTAGCCCCAGTAGAAAGGCTCTGAGCGCTAAGTCGAAGTCTTCGGATAGGCGCCGGCGGAAGCCGCCGAGAGCTTGGAGCGCCTCCCTCTTTGCAGCGAAAGCAGCCCCGTTGATCGCGATCGTCCTTCCAGCGAGCTTCGCCATCAGCTTGCTGGCGAAGTTGTAGGCAACGTACTCCATGTAAACGAGCCCTGCCAGCAGCCCTCTCCCTATAACCACCTTCTTGATGTCAGCTATGTCGCAATTCTCCATCTCCTTTGCAACTTTCTTCAGAAAAAGCGGATCCTCCACTACCACATCGTCGTCGAGAAAAAGCACTACGTCGCCGCCCGCCAGCGCTATAGCCTCGTTGAGCGCGCTAACCTTCCCCGAGCGCGAGCGCCTTACGACCAGCTTACACCGCCCCATGGCGCACAGCTGCGACAGCTCTTCCACCGTGCTCTCCTCCGGCTCGTCCACCACTACTACAAGGTCAGTAGGCTTCCCTTCGCAGCTCAGCAAGCTTTCGACCAGCCGCAGCAGCCTACTCCCCCCTCTGTAGGATGGTATTACTACGCTTACAGGCAGACTCTCGGAAAGCTCAGTTCGCTGAAGCAGCGTCATTAACCCCCCTCGGCTCCCGTCCTCGAAAAACCTTTCCAGCGAGTTCAGAGCTCCCGTACTAGCTAACAGGAGCGAGATAACGCGCGCCTCTGTTTTGAACTCTTAGCGACCAGTGCATCTTCCAGCGTTAGCTGTACAGCTGGCATATGGTTTTTGCGCACGCGGTGGCGCAGAGCTTTAATAGGCGTACGCGTTGTGAGCTCGATGACCCTTCAGTTCAGCCTAGGCCGGTTGACGATCGAGCTTGTTGAAGGCGATATTACGGAGCTGGAAGCTGACGCGATCGTGAACGCGGCTAACGAGTACTTGAAGCACGGCGGCGGGGTGGCGGCCGCGATCGTCAGGAAAGGCGGGTTTGCGATCCAGGAGGAGAGCGACCGCTACGTGAGGGAGCACGGCCCCGTCCCTGTAGGTGGGGTAGCGGTTACGGGGGCTGGCCGGCTTAAGGCGAGGTACGTTATACACGCGGTGGGACCTCGGTACGGGGACCCTCAAGGCGACGAGAAACTCGCTTCAGCCATCAGGAACTCGCTGCTCAAGGCCGAGGAACTGGGCCTCGAGAGCATCGCGCTACCCGCTATCTCCACCGGCGTCTTCGGATACCCGTACGAGCGGTGCGCCAGCATCATGGCCAGGGTGCTGAAGGAGTTCGCGCCCAGCGCCAAGAGCTTGAAGAGGGTCGTCGTGTGCCTCTACGGCAGGGAGGCTTACGAGACGTTCAGGAGGGTGTTCGAGGAAGAGATGCATTAGGTGACTCACGTGTGCAGGATGGTGGCGTTAGCCGTTAGAGGCGATTTCGACGCGCGAGCCTGGCTGCGCGCGCTGGCTGAAGCCGCCTCTAATGACCCTCTTCTGCAGAAGCTTTCTAGCCGTGATGCCTCGCACAATGACGGTTGGGGCTTAGCCGCCCTAACAGGCAACCGGCTGCTTCACTACCGGTCGGCCGCCCCGATTTGGGAGGATGCAGCTTTGGAAACCCTAGCTAGCTTACTCGCGGCGCCGGTGGTGTTGATCGCGCACGCGCGTAAGGCGAGCAGAGGAACCCCGCTGGGGGTTGGGGCGGCACACCCGTTCCCCCTCGACACGAGGGACGGTGGGGTGCTCTTCGTCGCCCAGAACGGCGGAGTGGCGGTGGACAAGCTGGCTGGCTTGATTGAAGAGAAGCCACTTCTCGATAGCGTAGACTCATTCGTTTATTCGGTCGCGCTGGCGGAGAGGTTGGGGCGAGCTAGTCTAGGAGAAGCGCTAGCTGAGCTTCACAGGGATCTCGAAAAGCTGGGGGCTATTAAGGGGATGGCTAACACACTCGTCCTCCTAGTGAAACGCGAGCAGGGTGCTTGGAAAGCCGAACTAGCTGTTGTCCGACACATCGTCAAGGAAAGCTTGAGGGAATATGGTGAAATTTTCGTAACGGATAGGTCTGGCTTTTTCGCAGCGGTTTCAAGCACCCTCGTCCTTAAGCTTCAAGCTCGAATGGATCCTATTCGCGAGAATTTGGTTATCGTGATCGATCCCGAAAGCGAGCGCCTCACTCGCTTCCATCTCTGAGTCTTGCGAGGGGTAGGAAAGCCGTCAGGTTAAGGGCGGCGCAAGCGGCCAGCATGCCTCGGGGGCCTACACAGTACCACAGCCAACCCCCCAGCAAGGGAGAAGGGAGAGAGACAAGACCTACAACCGCGTCGGAAAGTCCATTGATGGTGGCTACAGCGTTCTCTGGAGCCATGAGAGATAAGAGTTTCCGGCGCGCAGGCATGTCGAAAGGTAGAAAAGCGCTTTGTACGAGCGTCGCTACCAGCAGATCCTCGAAGCTGTCCCCAATACCCATTACAGCGTACCCTGCCGACACGCCTAGGTAGTGGAGGGCTAAAGCTTTCCTAGCACCAAACCTGTCGGCGAAGTAGCCTGCACCGAGCTGCGCCGCTTGCGAAGCCGCGGAGCCGATAGCTGTCAACAAGCTGATATGGCTCGGCGATAACCCCACAATTTCTCGCTGGAAAATCTGAACGTAAGATGAAGCGGAGAAAACGGCCAGATCGTGCAGGGCCAGCGAAGCTGTTAAGCGAGCGAAACTACCGTCTTGAAGCGCTTTGAGATTCCGCACCGCCCGCCGGCCGCTATTGCCGGGCACCCTTTCGACGAGGTATGAGAAGGGGAGCGTTAGGAGGAAGAGAACTGCGCTGACGAGGTAAACAGTGCCGAAGCCTTTTCGTTCCGCTAAGGGGCCTGAGAGGTAGGAACCGATTACATTGCTCGCACCGGTGAGGAGCAGGTACACCGAGTAGGTGGAACCCCAGGATCTCCGAACGCTGCTAGCGGCTAGCAGCCGGAGGGACACTTGCCCCCTTAACGTTAGGCAGAAAGTGTACGTCGCTACAGAAGCTAACAGCGGAAGCGGGTGAAGCGCTAACGGTATTAGCAAGAGGGCCGCAGTCTGCCCAGCCGAGGCGAGAATTAGGGCCGTTCTCGTTGATATCGCGTCGGCCACCACGCCGGCTGGGAGCGCTAGTACGAACGACAACGTGAGTGTAAGGCTCGATATAACGCCCACCTGCCAAAGCTCGAGTGGCGCGCTGGAGCGCAGGTAGATGGGAAAAAGCGTGTACCAGACCGCGTGAGCGAAAGTGGCAGCGGAAGCTAGCGCTAGGAAAGCTGGATGCAGAACCCCTGCCCAGCGTTTTTGCCGCGCGTTAGAGCTGATCAAGCCGGACACCATCCGGCTGGACAGTCTAGGCCAGTATTTCAAGTTCTCCGGATTTCCTGAGGACGTTGTCCAAGGCGGCAGCGCTCACAGCTACTGAAATTATCGATAGGGAAGCTACAGCGACGGCCAGCGGCCCCCCTTCCTTTTTCAGCTCAGCGAGAGAACTTATTTCAAAGCTGAACTCGCCGTTCCCCGAAGGAGTGCAGACGCCACTTGTACACGTGAGAACTGTCGTGTACATTGTTCCGTTTGCAGCGTCAAGGTAACCGTCGCTGTCGTATACGGCCTCCATACTTAAGTTCACGTCCACCCGTACCCCGGATACGCTGAGGGTGCGCTTAAAAGCGATGGTCCTTGCAGCCCCGGCGGCAGCTGTATCGTATAGGACGCCAGCGGCATCGAGCCTGTTATAGACGATCCTGACGCTGGGGGAGGCGATTTGTGTTACAAGCGTTGGCTCCCGTTCCACACGAATGATAACCGCTTCGCTGTCGTAACCAGTCTCGACGGGGTAACCGCCCGATTCGTAGAGCTTGTAAGAGACTGTGAAACCGAGAATTTTAACAGGAACTCTCAGCTCTCGTGCCGCGATAGCCGAATAGATCCCTCCCACCGCTACCGCTGCAATTGTAGCGGCAAGTACCAGTTTGCTAAGACGCCCCAGGCCAGCGGATCCGAGGAACAGATACTTGAAAACTCTTTGGCTAGCTGTAAGAGCGCGAAGCACACTGTGCCTTTCCCTATCCAGCACATAAGGCAGCAAGGCCATCCCGCCCAAGAATCCGCCGGCGTGAGCGAAAACGGCAACGCCGACGCTAGCACCAGCGTAGCCCTGCAGCACTTGCGTAACAAACCAGAATACTAGGTAGGCGGCAGCGCTCGTTGTGAAGCAGATGGGGAAGAAAATATAGAAGAAGCACATTGAGAGCTTGCTCCCCGGGAATAAGAGGAGGTACGCCCCGAGGATTCCCGATATAGCTCCAGAAGCGCCGATGGCAGGGATGAACGCCGATAGGGGCTCTTCCACCGGGATGAACGCCGTGTGGAAGAGCTCTGCGGCGAGCCCCGAGAGCAAGTATAGGGCGAGGTACCTCTTGCCGCCGAGTGCTTGCTCCACGAGCCTTCCGAAATTGTAAAGGAACAGCATGTTGAAAAATATATGGAAAAGGTTAGCGTGGAGGAACATTGAGGTTAGAAGCCTGTAAAGCTGGCGTGAATCGAGGAGATAAGCTGGCACGAAACCTCCCCACCATAACCAGCTGTCAGATATTTGCAGCAGAGCGTTATCCCAGGTTGTGAGAAAGTAGATGACGACGTTAAGCACGACCAATGCTACAGTTACACGGGGTTTCCTCGCTGCAACCCCTAACCCTTCTTGCGTGTAAACTACCCCCACCCGCCACTACCCGCCAGCTCGGTCATCACTCACTATTTAAAGATAGACCATGCTGATAAGTAAATCATCGAAGGATTGCTTTAGCGCGCATGTTATCGTTTTCGTTAAAATTTCGTGAGCATACTTCCTGGCAAATGTTTTTATATGGCTAAGAAAAAGGGGGTTCTATGCCGAGCAAGGTTCTATTCGCTAGCGCCCGTTTACCCCAGCTTAACAAAGAGTACAGTTTAACCTACAAGTTTAGGAAGGCTTTAGAGGAGTCACCGCTCTCCAGCATGGTCGAGAAGGGCAACATAGTCGCGGTTAAAGTCCACGTGGGCGACTTGGAGGGAGGAGGCTACCGGTTCATTAGACCCCTTTTCGTGCGCATACTAGTCGATTACCTCAAACAGCTTGGCGCGTTCCCCTTCATAACAGACACGTGGGGTTTGAGACACGTTTACGCGGGGATTCAGAATGGCTTCGGCTACGAGACTGTGGGCGCGCCGCTACTGCCTGCAAACGGCATCAAAGAGAACTTCTTCTACGAGGTTGAACTCGAGAACTACTATCACCTCAAGAGGATCCAAGTGGCCGGTAACGTGCATGACGCTGACGTTCTGGTGAACTTCTCCCACTTCAAAGGGCATGGATCCCCGGGCGCTGGTGCCGCTATCAAGAACATCGCGATGGGTTGCACGAGCTACAGGACTCGCGGCGAGATTCACCAGCTCGAGAGGCTCGATAGCATCGGGAAGGCGTTCCAGGAGGGAATGGTGGACGCTGTTAGAGCGGTGTTGAGGAACAAGCGCGGGAAAGCCCTCCATATAAACTACGTGATGGACATTCAGCCGACGTGCGATTGCGCGCCGTGGTCCGACTTGCCGGTTGTGCCCGACATCGGCATCCTCATCTCCGATGACATCGTTGCCGTCGAGCACGCGTCGCTGAGAATGGTGGACGAGGCGCCAGTTATGCCGGGCTCTGTGGCTGAAAAGCTGGGCCTCAAGCCCGGTGATAACAAGTGGTTGAAGATCCACGGCAAGGACCCGTACATACAGGTCGAGGCAGCTGAGAAGGTGGGACTCGGCACCAAGCAGTACGAGATCGTTGAAGTCTAGCTATGCCGCGCGTGATCGTCGATCACGAGAAGTGCATAGGCTGCGCCACATGCTATCAAGTCTGCCCTTCAAAGGTCTTCGTCATCAAAAAAGGTAAATCGTACCCCGTGAACGAGCAGAACTGCGTCATGTGCAGGGCCTGCATAACCCACTGCCCCACCGGCGCTATAACGATCATGCACAGGGAGGAGGAGGCGCCCATTAAGCGCCTCTACGGCGGTTGATCATCTCCCGGTAGCTTTTTTCGTATTCGCCACTGCTTATCGAGTTCGATATCCGTTTTAACAGCTCGCAGACGTCAGCCACATACTCTAAATCTATACCGCGTAAACCCCTTTTCTCTATCTCAACAGCCCTCTCTCTCAGCCTGGCACCGGCTTCGAGGCTTAATGCAGCCAAGATCGCATGACGGTGCTCCGCCAGCGCGCCGTAGGTTTCCCTTCCCACGGAAGTTAGGATAACCGAAGCGTTCCGAAGATGCACCGGCTCGCCGCTCTCGAGGAAAGTTTCCAGAAGCTGCACAGCTTCTGCGAACCGTGTACCGTACAAAGCCAGTAGATCCTCAAGCTCCATCGATCTCGATAGGTTAATCAAACGGAAGCTGATAAGGTTAGCGGCTAGCGCGCCAGCCAAAATCTTCATAGCGGTACGCGCGTATAGCGGCGACGTGTTCTCTCAGTTTTAAACTCTCCTAAAAAATTCCGAAAATAGTTGGACCATCCTCCGAAAAATTTTTACCGTTGGCTGCGAAAACCTCGTGTGAAGTTTGCAAGGTGTTCTGAGAAGCCCTCGACATCCACTGGCTACAAGGTGGCTGTACTGGGCGCCGGACCGGCCGGGCTTACAGTTGCCGGCGAGCTAGCTTGCAAGGGGTACGAAGTGCACGTTTTCGACCGTTTACCAGAGCCTGGAGGTATGCTGATGTTCGTGATACCAAGCTTCCGGTTCAGAAAAGATGTCGTCAGAAAATCTATTAGAGAATTAGAAAGATTGGATGTTGAGTTCCACACAGGTACCGAGATCGGTTCGCGGCAGCCGGTGTTCGACTATCTTAAAAAATACGATGCCACGGTCGTGGCTACCGGCACGTGGGAAAGTACTAGAATGGGGGTTAAGGGGGAGGAGCTTCCTGGAGTGTACTACGCGCTGGAATGGCTGTACAGTCATGTAGCGTACGAGCTGGGGTACGGCCCACCCCCTCCTAAGCCCGGCATCCGCGTAGTCGTTGTGGGCGGAGGATTAAGCGCTGTCGACGCGTGCGAGCTGGCGGCTAGAGCGTACGGTGTCAAACCGATCGTTGTCTATAGGAGGCCGCTTCACGTCGCCCCAGCTGCGCGCGAGCTTACCGCTCTAAAGCAAAGGGGGTTGATCGAAGTTATCGACTCTGCGCTTCCCATAGAGATAGTCGGAGCTAAAGGGGTTGAGGGGTTAAAGGTGGCGAGCGTTAAGCCGACAAGCGCAAGAGGTGAGGCGCTAGAGGTTGTACAGGGTAGCGAAAGAGTGATCGAGGCTGACACTGTTATAGTGGCAGCCGGCCTCCGCCCAACACCACCGTCTTCGCTCACCGAGATGGGTGTTAAGGTGGCGCCTGACGGCAGGGTGCTAACGGACGACAACATGATGAGTAGCGTAGCTGGGCTTTTCGCTGCGGGAGACGTTGCGCACGGTGCTTCTAATATCTACAAGGCCATGGAGAGCGGGAGAAAGGCTGCTTTAGGCGTCGACTCCTACCTTCGTCGCGCGCGCTAGCTGGCTGAGCATATGAGCGCACATGAAGACTTCGAGCGCCGCTTGTCAACCTTCGTCCTCCACTCTCAAGCCTTCCTTTTCCTCTCCTTCGCGCGCGTCGCGCAGAGCGAAGGCTAGTAGACAGTCACGCTCTTAATCGCTGGATGCTGAAGCGCGCGGGGGACGAAGTCGCCAGGCACCTCGCCCTCGATTATGATGTAGAGCCTAGGATTCTCTACGAGCAACGGATGCTCAGCCACCACTTGTAAGATGTTTATGTTCTTCTCCGCCAACATACTTGCGACGTACGCTAGGATTCCCGGCTGGTCCTTCACAGTTTCAACGACTACGCACCGGTAGCGAAGCAGCTTTGTGACGCCGCGAAGGAAAGGACCCGCGTTCTCGAGCCTCCCGTAAAGCTCACGTAGGAAGGGGTCTCGAGATATATCTAGAAGGGTCTCTTTCACAGTTCTCCAATCCACTCCGCAGGCTTCTGCAACGCTCTTGTATGGAACTTCGATGCTGCCGAGAAAAACACGTGGCGCTCCCCAGCCAGGGGCCTCCTTCACGCTCAAACCATGCCGTAAAAGCTCCACTGCGACCCTCGCTTTAGCCCTGCTGCCCCTGAACCTCTTCTCTATCTCCTCCAGCAGTCTCATGCATTAAAAAATGCATTATGGCACATAAAAATGTTTCATCCCACTTGGATGATATTAATGTATAAAAAGCGTCATTAAAATATATTTTTGGACTATTGGGAGGTCTTCATGTGCCCAGCTACAAAGTAGTGATCGGCGAGAATGAGCTGCCTCGTGCGTGGTACAACGTGCTTCCAGATTTGCCGGAACCCCTACCTCCTCCGCTGAAGCCGGACGGGACACCCGCAAAGCCTGAAGATCTCGAAGCGATTTTTCCGAAAGAGATAGTGCGGCAGGAGGTCTCCTTGGAAAGGTTTGTCCCCATACCAGAGGAGGTTCTTGAAGCCTATAGGCTATGGAGACCGACGCCCCTTGTAAGGGCTTACAGGCTGGAGCGGGCGCTGAAAACACCTGCCGAGATCTATTATAAGTACGAGGGAGTTTCGCCGCCCGGCAGCCATAAGCCCAACACGGCAGTAGCCCAAGCCTACTACAACGTGAAGGAGGGGGTTGAGCGCTTAACCACGGAGACCGGCGCCGGCCAGTGGGGGAGCGCGCTGGCTTTCGCCACCAACCTCTTCGGCCTCAAGTGCACGATCTACATGGTCCGCGTCAGCTACGAGCAGAAGCCCTACAGGCGCGTCCTCATGCAGCTGTGGGGTGCGGAGGTCGTGCCGAGCCCCAGCACGAGGACGAGCTTCGGCCGCAAAGTGTTCGAGCAGGACCCGGACAACCCCGGAAGCCTCGGGATCGCGATCAGCGAGGCAATCGAGGACGCGGTCACGCACCCCAACACGAAGTACTCGCTGGGCAGCGTGCTGAACCACGTGCTGCTCCACCAAACGATCGTCGGTCAAGAGGCACTTAAGCAGATGGAGCTCATCGACCGCTTCCCCGACTACGTTATCGGCTGCATCGGCGGTGGCAGCAACTACGCTGGCCTAGCCTACCCCTTCTATTACGTTAAGAAGATGGGCAAGGCGCCCGTGGACACGAGGTTCGTAGCCGTGGAGCCGACGGCCGCGCCTTCTACCACAAAAGGGGTTTACACTTACGATCACGGCGACACAGCGCGTCTCACCCCCTTATTGAAGATGTATAGCCTCGGCCACGACTTCGTGCCTCCTCCCATTCACGCGGGTGGGCTCAGGTACCATGGAAAAGCCCCCAGTCTAAGCCTCCTCATCCACAAGGGCGAGTTCGGCAGCGTTGCGTACGACCAAGTGGAGGTCTTCAAGGCGGCTGAGGTCTTCACCAGGGCTGAAGGCTTTGTTCCAGCGCCGGAGAGCGCTCACGCGATAAAAGCCGTGATCGACCTGGCGCTTGAAGCGAAAAGGAAAGGCGAGAGAAAAGTCATACTGTTCAACCTAAGCGGGCATGGCTTGCTAGACCTGAAAGCTTACGATGAGTACCTGAGCGGAACACTAAAGCCTTACGAGTACCCAAAGGAGGAAGTTGAAAAGAGCATTCAGAAACTTTTCGAGCTATACCCCTGGCTCAAGAACGTGCAAGGCTTCTGATGCGCCAAGCGCTTTACACTATTACGAAGTTGCTTTCCGCACCGTAAAGCCTGTATACTTTTTTGGTGAAGCCGAAGAGCTTCTCTACCTCTTCCCTGTTCAACGGCTTGGCGCGGGGGCCGAGTGGGGTTTCAAAAAGCAGAGGTCGCGGTGCAACCATAGCGGCGATCTCTGGGACATCGGCGATCTCTAGCAGCCTGGGAGGGAAGAGTGAAGGCGGGTAGTCGAAGCCGTTGCTCGACACGAGAGTTGCGGGTGCAGAAAGCACGCGTACAGATGCTACACGCTCATCGAAAGCTGCCGCGAATAGCGCTACGAGTCCCGCTTCGCGCTCCCCGTAAAAGTGCACCTCGCTGAAGCCGGCGTCGCGCAGCGCGAAGTCTACAGACCTGAGGACGTCGAAAACTCGCATGCCGAGGATGTGCCTGCCGAGGACGAGCGAGTTCTTCGCCGCGAGCTCCTCGCTCGAAGCGGTCTCGCCGCTGCCCCGGTACGCGATCGAAAGCACAGCGCCACCCGACTCGAGCCACTCCCTCAGCGGCGATAGCGCGAGAGCGGCGCAGGGACCACTAGGCGAGAGGTGGATCAGGCAGCGCTCGGCTTCCCCGGACCTGGTGAGCAACGCCGGTACAACTACGTCGAGCTCGGTCCTTAAGGCGAGCTTCTCGACCTCGTAGCCGTCGACGCTCGCTGCGCCCAGGCGCTCCACGCTGTACGGCTCCTCGGGGAAGCCGCCGAAGACCTTCTCAACGAGCCGGGCCCTGAGCTCGGGGACGCGCTGGACCCACTCCTCCGGAGCGGCTCTCCGGGCCTTCGCCAGCTCGAGCGCCCGGCGGTGGTAGATGGTCGCTATGGTCTCGCCCGCCGGCGCGCTCAGGCAGGAGAGGGAGGGTGATGTGTCGGGCTCGAGGTCCAACCCCTCTTCGCTCAGCTCCTCCTCCCCGCCCTTCAGCCACCGCGTGAACCACCTGTACACAGCGCGCCTCATCTCGCCCGTGTACCCGTGCCCCGCGTGGACCTCGACGTACGCGAGCTTGTCGAGCGCTCCGAGCAGCTCGTAAGCGCGGCGCACCCTCAGGTAGGCCCTGCGCGCCCGCAGCACCGGGAAGACCTCGTCGTGAACACCGCTGACAATGAGGAGGGGCCTCGGCGCGATCAGCGAGAGCACGTCGCTGGCGTCGGCGATGTGCATCATGCCGGGGACGCACTCGCAGTAGCAGCGGCCGCTCACCACCTGATCCTCGAAGACTTCGGCCGACGCGACGGGCGCCGCCGCCGCTACGCGCTCGTCGAGCGCCGCCAGGTACATCGTCTGGTTCCCGCCCCCCGAGCTGCCGGTGACGCCGATGCGGCTCGCGTCCACCTCCTCCCTCGACTGCAGGTAGTCGAGCGCGCGCACGTTGTCCCAGAGGATCAAGCCGGGCAGGCTCATGTCCACCGCCGGCAGCCAGATGCCCTCCCGGTGGCCCTGGAACCAGCGGTCGCCGTAGCCGACCGTGTCCACCGCGAGGACCGCGATGCCGGCTCTGGCGAGCGTCGCGGCGATCGCCTGCACGTGCAGCTCGAACTTCCCCCTCGGGTAGTGGCCGTGCACCTCGAGCACCGCTGGGAAGGAGCCGCCGCCTTCAGGCAGGTAGAAGTTGCCGGTGACGAGGAAGCCGGGCCTGCTCTCGAAGACCACGTTCTCGACGACGTAGCCCCTCTTCCTTCTGCGCGCGACCACGCGGGCGTTGAGGTCGCCCCGCTCGGGCTCCACCATCATGGCCTCCCAGAGCGCCTCCCTCAGCCTCCTAGCCCACGCGAGATGCTCCTCGGGGCTCTGCGGCCTCCGCCTCGCGCGCTCCAGCTCCTGTGCCAGGCGGGCGAAGTGCTCGCGCAGCATCTCGGTGTAGTCGCGGGGCAGAACCCTCACGTCCAACGGGTCCAGGTCCACGCGTTCATGGTGAAGAAAGGGTATTAATGCCTGCGCGCGGCCTCTAACGACGGGGGATGATTGGCGCGTTGGTGGCCTAGCTGTGTGGAGATTCGATGGGCGGACTGACCCCCGCCCCCTGCTCAGGCAAACAGCTGCTTCAGAGCTTCGAGCGCGGACTCCACGAGGCGCTGCGCCGAGCCCTTGCTGACGACGCAGGCGGGGAACGCGGTCTCGTAGCCGCCCTCGTCGAACGCGCTGTCTGTCGGAAGGTACCCGATCGCGTCGTTCGAGTAGCCGGCGACCATCGTGAGCCGCGCTGGGGATCCCGACTTGATCGCGAGGCCCACCTCCACGAACGGTTCGCCCGGCAATGCGACGATCGCGGCGCTCCCGAGCCTGACGGCTTGCACCTCGGTCGCCAGCTCGCCGCTGGGCACCCGCTCCCTCACCCTTCTCGACACCTCGAGCGCCCACCTCGCCACGCCGAGCTTGAAGCGCAGCTGTGACGCCAGAGCCTCGTCCCCCCTCGCCAGTACGCGGCGCAGCTCCTCCTCGACCCCCGCCACCTCCTCGAGCTTAACCTCGGGCACCTGCTGCACGCTCAGCTTCACCTCGCGACCAACGGCGCGCAGCTCGACCTCCTCCTCGCGCCTCGACCCCATCAGCGACTTCACGGCCTCGCACGCAACAGCCGTACCCATCTCCTCGACGTCGGCGAACGTGCCCACGCTCCTGTCGTAGACGCGCTCGAGCGAGGTGCCGGGGGTGAACGGGTTTACGTCGCCGCACGCCCCCGTGAGGAACAGCGCGGTGGCCCCAAGCAGGCGCTTGACCGCGCGCGAGACCGCGCCTGGGTAGTCAGCCGAGATGAGGAGGTTGTTGTGGCCGAGCACGACCGCGTGGCAGGCGAAGTTCACGACCGCAGCCACCGGGCCCCCAACCCCCTCGAGCAGCAGCGCACCGACCTCGTTGTCGAGGGGGCCGAGTCCCGGCCTCCTCCTGTTAACAGTCCACCCGTCCAGCCTGCCGCGCCCGAAGCGGACGCTCGCCTGCGCAAGCCGACGGGCGGCTTCGACGACCGCGCTGGCGGCGAGGCCGGGGAGCAGGCTCCAGTACTCGTCCAGGTAGCTGCGCTCGAGGCAGGGGTCCAGGCCGAAGACGGAGGGGCCCGAGTGGGTGTGCACAGCGGCGACAAGCACCGAGTCGGCCGGCACACCTGCCTTCCCCTCTGCCTCCTCCCTGACCGCCTTCACGAGCTCAGGGGTCGGGTAGAGGAGCTCGAGCGAGACAAGCGCAGCGCGCTCGCCGCCGGCTTCGAGGACAAGCGCCCTAGCGTGGAGGTCGTCATAAACCCCCACCGAGGGGCCCGGCCTGCCAGCGTAGCCGCCGAGCGGCACGCCGACGGGTGGCGTGATTACGCGCTCCGCTACCCCCACTTTGAGCCGTGCCACGCTCTTAGCGCGAGTACAGCTACTTAAGCTGCTCGGCGAGCATCCGCTCGAGCTCGCTCAGGAACTCCTCGAATTTATCAACGGGAACCCTGAAGCCCGCTGCGCGCGGGTGGCCCCCGCCGCTCCCCCCGAACCTCGGGGCCACGGCCCTCAGCGCAGCGTTGAGATCGACTCTCGCGTCGCGGGCCCTCGCGCTGCCCGCGTACACCCCCTTCCGCTCCTCAACAGCCACTCCCACTGGTTTCTCCACCTCCACGGCTGCGTAGAAGGCGGCGAGGCCCACGCTAGCTCCCGGCTCGACGACGTACGCGATGAGCCCCCTCGTTTTGACGAGCTGGGGGATCCGCAGCCGCATCTCCTCGATCTCCTTAGCCTGCTCGGCGGCGAGGTTCAGGAGCACCGGCACGCTGCTAGGCAGCGCGTTCCGGCTCAGCTCCTCGACAACCTTGCGCTTCAGCTCGTAGTTGCGGCCGATGCGGTCGAGCCCGAGGACGAGGACGCCGGCCTCGAGAAACAGTGTCTTGATGTCCCACTCGGCCATCGCCGCCCTAACCCACTCGGTGTCGACCGCGTAGTCGCCGATTGCACCGTAGAGCGCGACCCTGCTCATGTCGCGGGCTGGTTTCAGCCTCCTGAACGCGAGCTCGGCCGCGCAAGGGCCCTCCTCGTGCACGACCTCCACGTTCGGAGCTTCGATGGTGGCGTGAGGGGGCATGGGGTGGTGGTCGATGTAAAGTATTTTGCCTGGGAAGCTCCTGAACTCGGACCGGAGCGCCCCGAGGCTCGCCTCGTCGAGCGAGATGTCGAGGATCACCGCCATGTCAGCTCCCCTCGCGTAGCTCCTGAAGTCCTCGAGGAGGCCGACTGGGTGCGTGAAGTACACGTCCCCTCCCAGCACGGATTTGGCTATCGCGGCCGCGGTGACGCCATCGGCATCGCCGTGCGCCAAGATGGCAACCTTCACAAGCGCGCCGCGCTGGAAGCCTCTTAGCTTTTGCGTGCAGCGGGAGCTCCGCCACCGGCTTTTGCCCGGAAGCTTGTGCTCGCTCCCTGACAGCGCAGCGCGCAAAAGCTATACAGCGGTTCCGCTCATTACCTTGATGCGTGCGAGCTTCAGGTTGGTTTGCAGCGGCTGCGGTAGAACCCACGCTCCCGACACGTTCGCTTGGAGGTGTGAGTGCGGGTCGCCGTTCGACGTAGAGAAGGAGCTGCCCGCGGAGCACCGCTTCGAGGGGCACGGCGTCTGGCGTTACCGCCCGCTTCTCCCGCTGCTGGACGAGCGGTACGCGGTCACGTTGGGCGAGGGCTCCACGCCCACCGTCGAGCGGGATCTCTATGGGGTGAAAGCACTGCTGAAGCTCGAGTACCTGAACCCCACCGGTTCTTTCAAGGACCGCGGCGCCACGGTGATGGTCTCTAACCTGAAGGCCGCAGGCGCTAGAGAGATAGCGATAGACTCGTCGGGGAACGCCGGCTGCGCTGCCGCGGCGTACGCTAGCGCCGCGGGGATCCGGTGCAGGGTGTACGTCCCGGCGGGGGCCCCGCGCGCCAAGAAGATGCAGATCGCGCTCTACGGGGCCGAGCTCGTCGAGGTCGCGGGGCCGCGCTCCGAGGTGGGGAAGAGGCTGCTGGCCGAGCTGAAGCCCGGCGTCGCATACGCGAGCCACATGTGGAACCCCTACTTCATCGAGGGCCTGAAGACTATCGCCTACGAGGTGGCGGAGCGCTTCGGCGCCCCCGACGCGGCGGTCCTGCCCGTGGGCAGCGGCGGCCTCCTCCTCGGCGTCTACCGCGGCTTCGCAGAGGTTGCGCGGCTGGGCTTCGCCGAGCGGTTTCCGCGCATCGTGGCTGTTCAGGCTGCCGGCTACACGCCCGTCTACGACGCGCTCTACGGTCCCTACGGCGCCGAGCCGCAGGCCGAGCCTCTGGCCGACGGGATCGCGATACCCAACCCGCCCAGGCTCAAGCAGGTGGTCGAAGCGGTCAGGAAATCGGGCGGGGGCGCGATCGTCGTGGAAAACCGGGAGATCGCGGAGGCGCTGAAGCTGCTGGCGCACGCGGGCCTGCTTGTCGAACCTACCTCGGCGGCTGCGGTTGCTGGGCTCCGCAAAGCCGTCGAGCAGGGGCTCGTGGAGAGGGGCGAGAGGGTTCTCGTGCCGCTCACCGGGAGCGGGCTCAAAGCCCTAGACAAGATAGCTGGAACCGTCTGTGAGGCAACGCGCCACCTCTAAGGATGGAGCGCGAACGCTGCCAGAGAAATATGGAAATGAACTGGCGCGCTACCTGGGCGGCTAGGGCTCGACGGTGTAGTAGATGCGCTTCTTGCGCGCGCCCTTGCTCTCCAGCCCCTTCACCACCATCCTGCCCACTTCGCTCGTGTTCCTCACGTGTGGGCCGCCGTCGGCTTGCACATCGACGCCGGGTATCTCGACGATCCTGATCTCCGGCTCTCCGGGGGGCAGCCGGTCGGCCAGCTTCACGATCCCCGAGATCTTCAGCGCCTCCTCGCGCGGCAGCCAGTACACCTTCACCTCGAGCCCCCTCGCTAGGATCGCGTTCGCCTCCTCCACCGCCTCCAGCAGGGCCCGCTTCCAGTCCTCGACCTTCAGGTCGAAGTCGTCCCTCGCCTCCTCGGGCGTGATGTGGCCCCCCGTGATCAGGGCGCCGTGCCTGCTGTAGAGCACCGCCGCCAGCACGTGCGACGCCGTGTGGAGGCGCATCATCCGGTACCGTCGCTCCCAGTCGATGGCCCCCCTCACGCGGGCGCCCAGCGAGAAGGGCGCGGGGTCCTCGACGACGTGGGCCACGTCGCCGCCGGCGAGCTCCGCGCCCAGAACCCTGACGCTGGCTCCGCCCGCCTCGAGCCAGCCGGTGTCCGCGTCCAAGCCTCCCGCAGGCCTCGGGTGGAAGGCCGTTTGGTCGAGGAAAACCCTGTCGCCCTCGACTCTGACCACCGTCGCCTCGAACTCGCGCAGGTAGCTGTCGTACTGGTAGAGCAGCTTCGCCACGCGCCCTCGTCTTTGCTCAACCTATCAACTTTGCGCGCGAGCTTGAAAGAACCTTGGGACGCCCGCAAGCCGAGGCATTCGAAAGCTTTTTAAGGCTATGACGCAGTCATAGAGCGTATGAGCACGAGAATCCCGCTACCGTACAGCCCCAAGGTGCTGGAGATCTTCCGCAACCCTAGGAACTTGGGGCCGATGGAGGACGCGACCGTCGTGGAGAGCGCGGGGAGCCCCGCTTGCGGCGACATGATCAAGCTCTACCTGAAGGTGGGGGAGGGCGACGTCATCGAGAGGGCGACGTTCGAGAGCTACGGGTGCGCCGCCAACATAGCCGCAGCCAGCATACTCACGGAGATGGTGAAGGGCAAGAGCCTGCGGGAGGCGTGGCAGATAAGCTGGAAGCAGCTCTCGGACGAGCTGGGCGGCCTACCCCCCATCAAGTACCACTGCAGCATACTGGCTGTAGGGGCTTTGAAGAGGGCGATCAGAGCCTACTACGGGGCCAAGGGAGAGAAGCCGGAGTGGCTGCCCGAAGCGATGACCCCCGAGGAGAGGCAGGTGCTGGAAGAGGAGGAGATGATAGAGCGGTACTACAGGGCCCTCGGCAGGCTGGGGGGAGCGCAGGGGGAGGGTGGGAGCGCGTGAGCGTCGCCGCGAAGCTGAGGGAGCTGCTGAGGGAGCACGGCCAGCCTCCGAGGGAGGTGTACTTCGACCTGGAGAACAGCGGCTGGGTGCCGCCGGAGGTCGTGGAGGCGATGCTGCCCTACTTCAACGCGAGGGGGTACGGTCACCCTTCGATCACCCACAAGCCGGGCTGGGAGGCGCTCGAGGTGCTTTACGAGGCGAAGGAGCTGGTTGCAAGGACGCTGGGCGCAAGGAACATTGAAGAGATCGCGTTCACGCACAGCGGGACGGAGGCGAACAACCTGGCGGTGCTCGGCTACCTGCTCGCCAACAGGGAGAGGCGCGGTAAAGTCGTCGTCTCGGCGGTCGAGCACTTGAGCGTCATCTTCCCGGCGGAGTTCGCCGCGAAGCTCTTCGGCTTCAAGGTCGTGAGGGTCCCCGTCGACGGCGAGGGCTTCGTGGACCCCGAGGTGCTGAAGAGCTACGTCGACCGGGAGACGGTGCTCGTCAGCGTGCAAGCGGTCAACCACGAGATCGGGACGGTGCAGCCGCTCAAGGAGCTGGTGGACACGGTGAAGGTTGCGAACCCGGACGCGGTCTTCCACACGGACGCGGCGGACGCCTACGGCTGGGTGAACCTCGACGTGGAGAAGCTCGGTGTCGACATGCTGACCGTCAGCGGGCACAAGGTGCACGGCCCGCGCGGGGTGGGCGCGCTCTACGCGAGGGAAGGGGTGAAGCTGGAGCCCCCATTGAGGGGGCAGCTCAGCGCCGAGAAGCTGTGGCCGGGTGTAGAGAACGTGCCCCTGATCGCCGGCTTCAAGAGGGCTGTGGAGCTCCAGTTCGAAAACATGGAGCGCAACGTCTCGTACGTCAAGGGTTTGAGGGACAAGCTCATCGACGGCGTTCTAGCGCGCGTCCCGCACGTGCTCGTGAACGGCCCCCTGGGCGAGAGGAGGACGCCGAACAACGCGAACCTCAGCTTCCTGTACGTCGAGGGCGAAGCGCTGACGGTCGAGCTGAGCATGCGCGGAATCTACGTTTCGAGCGGGAGCGCCTGCAGCAGCCGGATCCTGGAGCCAAGCCACGTGCTGCTGGCGATCGGCAGAAAGCACGAGGAAGCCCACGGCAGCATCCTCTTCAAGCTCTCCCGCTACCACAAGCCGGAGGACATCGACTACGCGCTCGAGGAGATACCGAAAGCCGTAGCGAGGCTGAGAGCCATAAGCTCCCTAGCCCCCGGCCAAGTTGCCCCTACTTAGCCACGATGGCCAAAGCGTGAGGAATCGCGAATCGAAACCTCGATTAGCATAACATCCGCGGATGAATAATAGGGAAGAGTGGAAGGTTTGAATTTTTAACAAAATATTTAAATAATCTGAAATAAAGCATATATATTACTCAGTCAAAACCTTTGACGACGAGCGCCTATGGTAAGAGCGATGACAAAAGATGCTCTATTGAGCGCTTTTGGAGGGGAATCAATGGCTCATATGAGGTACCTAATTTTCGCGGAAATCGCAGAAAAAGAAGGTTTCAAAAACGTCGCAAGGTTGTTCAGGGCGATCGCTTACGCCGAGCAAGTTCACGCGAGAAACCACTACAGGGCCTTAAGGGAGTACAACGAGGACGCTAAGGTGGTTGCGGGCGCGCCCATCGGACCCGGAAACACCAGCAAAAACCTCGAGCTCGCCATTAGGGGCGAAGAGTACGAGATAACAGAAATGTACCCTGCGTACCTGCAGATCGCGAAGTACCAGGAAGAAAAAGAGGCTGAGCTGAGCTTCACTTACGCTTACAGCGCCGAGCAGATACACGCGAAGCTGTACAGGGAGGCCAAAGAGTACGTTGATAAAAGACAGGATTACCCCATCGAAGGGAAAGTTTGGATCTGCCCAGTTTGCGGGCACACCTATGTCGGCGCCGAACCGCCCGAGAAATGCCCTGTTTGCGGCGCCCCCAAGTCAGCGTACGTGGGTTTCTAAATATACAACTTTAGATATTTTTATTTTCCGATGAATCAATATTAGCTATATTATTGTAATTAACTCAGAAAAAGATGTAGTAATAAATAAGAATTGGCGTTAAGCTTTTGTCAGCACCTTGAGAGCTGTCAACTGTAACGGATGCGTTAACGGTGTTCTGAACCATAGCGGCGGCGACGCGAATGGATACGCGGCAAGGTCGTAGGCTGTTAAACCCTGCTTTATGGCTGCTACAGCGAAACTCATCAGCTCGTTAACAGGTTCGGGGCCCACAGCCTGAACTCCCACAAGCCTGAGGTCGCCCCTGGTGTACACCGCTTTCACCAGGATCTTAACGAGAGATCGCGTGCCGCCCTCCAGGAAGCCCGAGTGGCTGTAAACGGATTCCGCAGTGGCTGAAACAACGTTCAAGCCCAACCTTTTGGCTTGAGCTTCTGTTAAGCCGGCGGCGGCGAAAAACGAGCCGGTAAGAAAAGCCGTGTAAGCCGGTAGCGCTCCCTCGAACCCTTTGCCGGGTGTTACGCCGGCGATGTGCATCGCCGCCACCCTCCCTTCGGCGATGGCGATGCTGGAGAAGTAGGCTCTCGCCGGCTTGCCGGTGAAGTAGTCCCTCTTCTGCGCTACGTCGCCGACAGCGTAGATGTCGGGGTCGCTCGTCCTCATGTACGCGTCGACCACAACGTGCCCGGACTCGTCCAAGGTTAAACCGGCTTTCGCAGCTAGCTCCGAGTTCGGCCGAACGCCCACCGAAAATAAGACAGCGTCCGCCGGTACCACCTCGCCCGTCGAGAGGACCACTTCCTCCACTCTACCTTTGCCCCGGATCTCCTTCACGCTCGCTTTCAAGTGGAACTTGACGCCCCTCTCCTCCAGCCTTCTCCTGGCGATCTCGCCGAACTCCCTGTCGAAAGCCAAAGCCAGAACCTCATCCAAAACCTCGACAACGTGAACCTCCCTGCTTCCGGCTAACTCGTCGGCGAAGCCCATGCCGATGTACCCGGCGCCGACTATGACCACCTTTTTCGCTTTACCGAGGCTCTCGTGGACGCCCATGATCTCGTCGAACTCGGTGGATGCGGTGTACACGCCCTCAAGGTCGATGCCGGGTACGTTCAGCTTCGCGGGCTTCGCTCCGGTTGCGAGCACGAGCTTCCCGTACTCGAACTCTCTGCCGCCCGCCGTCTTCACCAGCTTCTTTGCCCTATCGATCTCCACAACCTCGTCGACGACGAGGTCGATCCCCGCGCTCTTCAGCATCTCATCCGTGTTGGCCACAAAGGGGAACGAGCACGATATCGTCTGGCTCCTACCCTTCCGGATGAGAAGCCCGCTGAACTCGGGGCGAAGGGATTTGAGCGTTAACGCTGCCGCCAGGCCTCCGGCACCTCCACCCACGACTATTGTGTCGTATTTCACGAGCCTATTATGACTGTGTCATATAAAAGTCTTTCCATGCAACATAGCTCGATGGATACGGAGCGCGCGATATCGCAGCACCGAGTCGGCGAAGCGGAAGGAATATTAATGCGTCATATACGACTGAACACGATGACTAAGGCTGTAGATCCTGTGTGCGGCATGGAGGTGGATACGGAGAGAGCCGTGCACAAGGCTGTGTACAAGGGGAAGGTGTACTACTTCTGCAGCTCGCACTGCAAGAGGGCGTTTGAGCGCGATCCGGAGAAGTACCTCAAGCTGGGGCCCCAGGGCATGCCGGCGCTTTAGCTATGAGCTCGGTAGCCGAGGAGAAGGTAAGAGTCGTAGGGGTGGACTGCCCAGCCTGCTCGGTAGCGATCCAAAGGGGGCTGGCTGGGCTGGGGGCCTCCATCGACATCGACCTGGTTACGGGGGAGGCGCTCGTTAGGTTCGACCCTCGGAAAGCGACGCTGCGCGACGTCGCGAGGGCCATCAGGGACGCCGGCTACGATGTGGAGAAGAGGTCGCTCACGCTTCTCGTCGACGTCGGCGAGGAGGAAGCGGCTCGCTTCGAAGCTGCCGTGGCGAGAGTCAGGGGGGTTTTCGAGTGCCGCTACTCCCCCGTGACGAAGCTGGCGAGGGTGGTTTACAACCCCTACTCGATAACGGAAAAGGAGCTGGTTGAGGAGATCGAGAAGCTCGGCTTTGAGGCATCGCGAGCCGGCGAGGAGGCTGTAGAGGGGGTTGAAGAGAGGGGGACGCCGCTGGCGCCCCTCGCGTCCTTCGCTTTGGGGTTGGCGGCGGTGACGCTCCACGCTGGAGAAGCGTTCGCGCTGATCCCGCACTTGCACGAAAACCTCTACGCCGCGCTGGCCGCTCTCGTACTGCTCCTCAACGCGAGGCTCCTCAACAACGGCTTCAGAGCGCTGGCGCGTCTTTCGCCGACGATGGATTCGCTTGTGGCGCTCTCCTCCACGGTCACCTTCGCTTACAGCGCGCTCGCCATGCTCGGCGTTGCGCATGGCGCCACTTTCTTCGAGGCATCGGCAGGCGTTCTGGGCTTTGTATCGGCCGGCAAGTACCTGGAGGAGCGGCTCAAGGCGAGGGCGCTGCAGTCGATAAGGGAACTAGCGGAGCTCCAGAGGGGGCGCGCGAGGGTCGTCAGGGACGGTTCTCTGCTCGAGGTGGACTCGAGCGAGGTCAAGGTGGGCGATATCGTCGAAGTTAGGGCCGGCGAGCTGATACCGGTGGACGGCGTAGTCGTGGAGGGGTGGGGCTACGTCGACGAGTCAACGTTCACGGGCGAGCCTGTCCCGCGCTTTAAGACCGCGGAGAGGAGGGACCCAGTGCTGGCCGGCACGCTCTTGACGAGCGGCTTCCTGAGGGTTATGGCGACGAGGGTTGGTAGGGACACGAACCTCGCTTACATCATCGAAACAGTGAAGGAAGCGCAATTCCGCAAGCCGGGTTTCCAGCGGCTAGCTGATCGGCTGGTCGGCTACCTGACCTGGGCCGTATTGACGATAAGCGCGTTCACGTTCGTTTTCTGGCTCCTCACCGGCGAAAGCGTCTCGACCGCGGCCATGTTTGCGGCTGCGGTCCTCGCCGTAACCTGCCCGTGCCCGCTCGGCATAGCCGTGCCCTTGGTGACTGCTGTGGCGGCGGTGAAGGCGGCTAAGCTGGGCGTTCTGGTTAGGGGCGGCGATGTTTTCGAAAAGATCGTCAGGGTGGACACTGTAGTTTTCGACAAAACAGGGACTCTGACGTCGGGGCTCCTAGCTGTGCGGGCCGTCTACACCTTCAACGGCTACAGTGAAGCCGAGGTGCTGAAGCTGGCAGGCTCGGCAGAGAGGAGGAGCGAGCACCCGATAGCGAAAGCTCTGGTAAAGAGTTGCGCCGAGGTTGGAGTGGAGCTGGCCGAGCCTGAGAGCTACGACCACGTGCCAGGCATGGGCATTATAGCTAAGGTGGATGGGCGTACCGTCGCGGTCGGCTCGCTCCGTCTACTGGAGCAGCTCGAGGCAGCGGTACCGAGGGAGGCTCTCGACGTCGCCGCCAGGTTGACGGGTGCCACCCTAATCTTCGTCGCCGTCGACGGTCGGTTAGCAGGCCTAGTGGAGGTCAGAGACGCGGTAAGAGCCGAAGCGCCACTCGTTGTCCAGTACCTGAAGCGGGAGGGGATTGAAGTCGTTCTCGCCACCGGCGACGGCAGGAGCGCCGGAGAGAGCGTGGCGAGAGCTCTCGGCATCAAAAAAGTATACTGCGAGCTGAGGCCCGAGGATAAGGCCGACCTCGTCGAGGAGCTGCAGCGCGAGGGGAAGAGAGTGGCTTTCGTCGGGGACGGGATCAACGACGCGGCCGCCATCGGCAGAGCTTTCCTCGGCGTCGCGATGGGAGGCGGCGCCGACGTATCGAGGGAAGCGGGAGACGCCGTGATCATAAGCAACGACCTCCTAGCCCTCGCTCACCTGCGCGAGCTGGGGAAGGCCGTGAAGAGGAAGGCGGTAGAAAACCTCGCGTGGGCTTTCGCCTACAACGCGTCCCTCGTGCCAGTAGCCGCCGGTGCACTATACAAGTCGATGGGGCTGGCCCTCAGGCCCGAGCTGGCCGCGCTGGCCATGATCCTCAGCGACATATCAGTGGTGGCGAACGCCGCAACGCTACTCAGGTGGAAACCGCTGTTGGCCCACCGTGCGCGCGCCGCGCCTTCTACGTAGACAATCCTTTTAATCCAATAGTTTTTGATGCATAAGTATGACTGATGAATTATTAAATAAAGCCCTGCGTGTATACCCTGACACACTGTCGCTGCTTAAGGAGGGATGGCCAACGCCGCTCGTCAGGCTGAGGAGCGAGTGCCGTGAGGGTAGGGAGGTTTGGGCGAAGCTCGAGTTCTACAACCCATTCAGCAGGAGCGTGAAGGACAGGCCCGTATGGAACATGCTGAGGAAGGCCATTGAAGCCGGGCTGAAAAAGCCAGTCGTGTACGAGGCTACGTCCGGTAATGTTGGTATCGCGCTCGCCGCGCTCTGCAACATCTTCGGGTTGAGGCTAAGGGCCTTCCTGCCGCGCAGCCCGCCTCCCGTCACGGTAAAGCTGTTAGAGATACTGGGCGCCGAGGTCGTCGAGACGCAGTACGAGTCGATAACACCCGAGTTCTGGCGGTGGGTGGCCGAGCTCGCCGAAAAGGAGGGGGCGTTAAATCTGAACCAGTTCGAGAACGATGCGAACCCGGAGATCCACTACGAGACGCTGGCTCGCGAGCTGGTCGAGCAGCTCGAGGCGGTCAGCAGAAGGCCTGACTACGTGGTGGCCGGCATCGGCACCTCCGGCCACATCTACGCGATATACAAGCGCTTGAGGGAGCGCTACGGCGGGTCTGTGAAGGTGGTCGGCGTGCAGCCGTCCCCCGGCAGCAGGATACCGGGGATAAAGAGGGTTGAAACCGAGCCGAAGTGGTTGAGGAGCGTGGAGCTGTACGCGCTCTACGACGTGAGCTTCGAGGAGGCGGCGCTGGGCGTGGTCGAGGTCGCTAGGAGGGAGGGGTTGCTCGTGGGCCTCAGCTCCGGCGCCGTGTACCGGGCCTACAAGAAGCTGTCCGAGCGCGAGGGGGGCGGCACGTACGTGCTGGTCTTCCCCGACGACATCTTCAAGTACGTGGACTCGGTGCACGCTGCGCTGCACCGGCACTAGTTTTAAGAGCACTGACCACATGAGATGCCGTGATAACGCTCTTTGAGTCGAGCGACCACAAGGTGGTTGTTTTCAGGGACTTGACGCCGAAGGGCATTGTTCAGACGAACCAGGCCGTGATCGTCCACAATGACGCGTCGCTGCTGATCGATGCGGGAGGTCGAGCCGTTTTCCAGAGGCTGCTGGCTGAGGTCGCGCGCGTCGTGCCGGCACCCCGGATCAGCTACATCTTCTTCTCGCACCAGGACCCCGACGTCCTCGGGGCAGCGGCCAGCTGGTACGTCTCGGTGCCGGAGAGCAGGATCCTGCTCCCAGCCGTCTGGCTGCGCTTCCTACCGCACGTGTTCCCCCCGGACGTAGCGATCGGCGAGCGCGTTGTACCGATACCCGACGAGGGCTCCACGCTCGACCTGGCCGGCTGCGAGATCCGATTCATCCCAGCCCACTTCCTCCACTCGCCGGGGAACTTCAGCGCCTACGACCCGTGCTCCCGCACCCTGTTCTCCGGCGACATCCTCGCTTCGCTCCCGCCCCCCGAGGAGGACCGGGACTTCGTGGAGGACTTCTCCACCTACCTGCGGTACGCGGAGCACTTCCACAGGCGCTACATGGCCTCCAACAAGACCATTAGGGCGTGGCTATCGCGCATCGAAGGGCTGGAGATAGAGCGCGTGGTTCCGCAGCACGGACCCATCATCGAAGGCAGAGACAAGGTCGCCGCGGCCCTAGAGTGGTTAAGAGAGCTCCGCTGCGGGGTAGACCTGCTTTAAAAATAAATAAAAAAATAATAAGATCATGTTTGATTCAGGATCGATTCACTTGCTCTTTTTCTCCTCCTTCGGTTTGCTCTCTTTGTTCTCTTTCTTCCGTTTGCACGGCATACAGGGGGTTCTATTTTTAGGGATATTTATGCCTATCGCATATCGTTTTGCAATGTTACGAAACCTTTGTCCCTGGTGGTACTTCATTCTCAGGTACTATCAGAACTGGTCTATTGCCAACTACAGCGGCAAGCAGCATACCCTCGGATTTCAAACCCATAACGACCTTAGGCTCAAGGTTAGCGACTACAACCACCTCTTTCCCCACCAGCTGCTCGGGACTGTAATGCTCCGCGAGCCCTGCTACAAGCGTTCTAACCTCGCCCCCCAAATCCACTTTGAGAAGCAAAAGTTTCCTTGCCCTTTGGACCCTTTCGGCAGCGACAACCTTACCGATCCTCAGGTCGAGCTTCTGGAACTCCTCGAACTTTATGGTGCTCACATAGAGGGCTTTCGGCTAATGGATAAAAACGTATGCTCGTCCCCGCGCTCTAGCCTAGGTAGTCGGAAAGCTTGAACTTAGCCTTTTCCTCATAATTGGGAGCCAGCTCTAACATGCTTTCGGCGCTATCGGGAAGCGTGTCTAGCTCACGCTTAAGCCTCTGCAGGTATGCTGCTTCGCGCCCGTCCAAAACGAGATATCCAGCTTTCCACTCTGTTTCGATCAACTCGAGAGCCTTGCGCCCTGCGGCTAGCATGCGCCTGTAGTCGTCGCGCTCCGCGATAATCGTTTTCGCGATCTCCCAAGCGGATGGGGGTGCCAACACGAGCGCTTGAGGGTCTCTATGCGCGTCCGACGCGATCAAGAGATCTCTTAGCATTTCGGCTTTCCCGGCTTTAAGCGCAGTGTTCATCAGCTGGCAGTCGTAGTGGAGCATCTCGAGGCAAACCTGAGGCCCCGTCCCGCCGAAAAGCTTCACGTTCTCGACCTGCTCGTTGGACCACAGGTCGCAGACCGCCGCTGCCACGTTCCCCACGAGGCTGGAATGCGCGGTGGCCGCGCTCTTCCCCTCCATCGCGATGGGGTAGCCGGTTGCCGCTTTCACGATTACGTTCTCGTAGGCACAGTCCTTTCCGGGGCCCACCGCACCCTCTTCGAAGGCCTTAAGCGTGCGGGGGGCGCTCATCGCTCTCACTAGAGCGGCGAGAGTATGGGGGAGCATCCTGCTCTTGAAGCCGCCGGCGAGCTTCATCGCTGTGTTAGCGAAACCGCAAGCGGAGTCTCCACCTGCGAGCACCTTGCGCTTAGCGGCTATGGAGGAAATCTCTCGCCACAGCTTAGCGACGTCCGCCGGGGCTAGAACGCCCAGCGCTAGTGCGATACCCTTTAGGTCTCCTCTCATTATTGAGTAGTCGAACACCTCTTTTCCGCCGATTGATTCGATGGATAGAACATCAGCTCCTGCTTCGGCTGCCTGTTCGAAAGTCTCTAGCATTCTGGCGAGCGCCTCTCTCCTACCGACCTCTCGGGACCATCGGATATCGGCCACTGTGACCCTAAGTGCTAGCGCGATACCATACTCGGAGTGGTAGCGCTCCACAATTTCTTTCTGCGCTTCCACTATTTCCCTCGCGATCTTGGGGTTCAAGGTAGCTGTATGGCTCAGCTCGGTCTCTAGCTGGAGAGCTTCCGTTCCAAGATCGGCTGCTCTCTCGAGGGCATCTCTGGTTATAGAGGCAAACTCTTCGACTATCCTACCAGCCTCGTCGGCGCTCCTGCTGGGCCAATACTTAAGCTCCGGCACTACCCGACCAGTGCCTACCTCGAGTCCAAGCCCGTAGCGGAGTGGGTGAACAGACCAGCCGAAAACCATCTCCTCCCAACTGCTGTATGCTAACCTCGCGAACTGAGGCACGAGAGCGCTCCAAACGATTGCTCGTTTTAAACGTTATTAGTCATTAGAACGTTTAAACGTGAAAATTCGCTCGGCTATCCAAAAGCCAGCTTTGTAAGCTTTAGCAGTAAGTAGCTGAGCGGGAGAGCTCCTACAACGCTCGAAAGGAGTATCGCGGCATCTAGAGGGAAAATGGGGTAGAGAGCGACTGCCGAGCTAACTGCGTTGAAGGTGAAGTTAGCGAAAACGGCAGCTGCCAAACCTTCCGAGAGGACCAATAAAGAGAGAGCTACAGCTACAGCCAAAGCCTGCAGCACCTTTGCGTACGGTGGGTACAGCGGGTAGCCAGAGTACGATAAAGCGTAGATCGCCGACTCGAGAGCGACCGCTTGTCCCCAGCTCCCAGTAACCTCTACAAGCAAATGCAGCAGGAGGTACCGGAACAAGCTCTCGACAGCGATAGCTGACACCGCCGTAGAGACCGCGAGCTCAGCCCAGGCTGCTTTAGAGCTGAAAGCTTGCTCCAGCAGCGGGTCCGAAAGGGGGAGCAGGAAACCAGCTCGCGCCGCAGCGAAGAATGCGATAGCGGAAGATGCCGTAAGCAAAACTCCCACAACTGCGCCTGCGAGCCAGCTACCTGCCAGTCTGCGACCCGATGGGAAGCTAGATACTGCGCCACGCTTCGCGGCGACGGCAGCTCCAGCTAGGAGCGAGATTAGAGAAAAGAGCGCGAGGAGCGCGTCGCTGTAAAGAAGGTTCACGATGTTGCGTAGCGTTGGAGCTAGGCTACGCTTCCCGAGCATGTAGTTCACACTCAAGAGCGTGCGGGTAAAACCGGCTGCGGAAAGAATGGGAAGCATAACCGCCGCCGCGCGCCTCTTAGAAAGCCCGGGCGTGTCCAGCGCCACTGCAACTATCAGGCCCGCTATCAGGATGGCGTGGAGCCCGACAGAGATAAGCGTCGACACCAACGACCACTGCGCCGCTCCATCCTGAGCTTTGGTGCAAACTTCTGGCATCTCCTCCCAAGCGCTCACGCTTAACGAGTTACCCTCCAAGTGGATATTGTAGAATCCTGGCTTAGAGCCATTGAGCAGCTCGGCGGCTGCGGTTATCGCTCTCTCTAGATCCACGAGTGAAAGATTAGCGAGCAAATAGCTGAAACCGAGTGTAGCATCAACTCGAAGCTCGTAGGCTAACGCTTCTCCTTTGTAGGTTCTCACCACCCACTCCTTTCCCCTGCAGCTAGCTAGAGAAGGCAATCCGAGCGCGCTCGCTGCGCACACCGAAGAAGTTCGAACCTCGAAAAAGAGGATTTTCGTCTCACCCGATAGACCTAGCAGCTTGTCCAAGCTCTCGGATAGGGCGAAAGCCTTAGCCTTATCGAAAACAAGGGGGAAAGGCTGTTGGGTCGGTCTAAATGTCAAGATGACCGCTATCGACGCAAGTGCGGCAATATAGAGCGCACGGTGCACAGCCTTCACGTGTCTGTCCATGTCAGCTTGAAAAGCCTTTCCCGCACGAAAGCTTATTTTGATCCGCTCGACGCGCTCCCGATGCCGCACGAAGCTGTAGAAGGCGTGCTTGAAGGGGATCGCGTGGAAGTGAAGAATGGGGAAGAGCTGGCTGAAAGGGGTTTTGGAGTGCAAGCGGGTGAAAGTCTTTGGTTGTCACTGGTCGAAGCAGCTTATCTTGTTGATAAAGGCGAGCTGCGCGTCGTTGAAGATGGAGAGAAGCGGGAAATAGGGTTTGAAGACCTTGTAAGGCGCGCGTCGTCCGTGGACAGCAGCTTCTGGCAGAAGCTCGTTGTTTACACGGATCTACGAGACAGGGGGTTAAGAGCTCAACCGCTCGAAGGCACTTCCCTAATACTGGCGGAGAGGAAGGTTAAGGAGGGAGAGAGAAGGTATATGGTGCTTTGCCTCGAGGAGGGCGTGAGGATCGGCTTCAGGGAGCTTGAGGGCTACATAAGGCGCGCTTTGGAATCGAGGAGAGAGCTCGTACTCGCGATTGTCGACAAAGATGGTAACATTTCCTACTACAAAGTCGAGAAGAGCCTAGGGTGAATGCTTTGAGCGTCTTCGTATCCCGGTACGCGGTCAGTAAGAGCGAGCGTAGGAAGCTCGTCGAGCGCTTGAGTGCCAGCCTACCTCCCGCGGCGGGGCTGATCGAAAGAGCCGGTCTGGTCGAAGTAGCGCGCTTAAGAGGTTCCGAGAGCGAGCTGGTACTTGTCGACGGCGTAGCTGCGTTAGTGTTGGAGAAAGAACTCGCCTACCCGACTCTCCTGGCAGCCCACAAGCTCGGCCTAGAGCTACCGAGAGTTACCGTCGATATGGGCGCTGTCCCTCACATCCTTAATGGTGCCGACGTTATGGTCCCAGGTATTGTAGCCTTCAGCGAGTTTGAGGCGGGCAGCGTGGTTTACGTAGATGACGTGGAAAAGCGGAGGGTTTTCGCGGTGGGGCTGGCTCTTATCGGCAGCAACGAGCTGAGGAACGTTAAGCGCGGTAAAGCCGTCCGGACACTCCACTACGCTGGTGACAAACTGTGGAAGCTGCTTACAGGCGCGCGCTAGATCATCATGCTCAAGTACAGCCTGCTACGGCTGTCCAGCTTTTCGGGTTCTTCGACGATGTAGGCTCGGTTGTAGATGTCGCGTATCAGCAGCCTACCATCACGTAGCACGCGGACGCACCTACCCCAGCTCTGGAAGGTGACTTCTCCTTTGTCAGTGACCACGCGCCACTCGTACTTGCCCTCGACACTTCTTATGCTGAGCACTTTACGTACCTTCGGCATGAAGTACACTACTTTTAGCACGCTCTCGAGGAGCTCGCGGGATCGATCATCCAGCTCGCGGTAGTCCCTCAGCATGCCTATCTCCTCCTTATCGCTGTAGAATATCACGATCTCTGGGTAGGAGAAGGGGAAGGGTCTCCGAGGTCTCACCCCTTTGTACACGGTACCATCGATCTCCAAGGTCAGCTCGTCAAACCTAGCTTCGATGACTTTCACTCGAGCCGCATCCAGAACTTTAAGCGTGCTGAAGCTGAGCGACATACTCGCTCACCCCGCTCTCCGCTTCCATCCCACTCATCCTCGTCAACCCTTTCAACTGAGCTTCCCAGAGCCGCTTGTAGAGCCCGTCCCTCTTCAAAAGCTCTTCGTGCGTGCCTTCCTCGACGATACGCCCGTTCTCCATGACGATTATCCTGCTTGTGAAGCGAAGCGTGGAGAGCCTGTGGGCGATGATTATCGTCGTCCTCCCTCTCGTCAAGCGCTCCAGCTCCTCTGTAACTTCATCTTCAGTTAACGCGTCGAGAGCTGCGGTGGGCTCATCCAGAATTAGAATCTTTGGATCTTTAAGCAACGCGGCAGCGAGCGCCACGCGCGCCCGTTCCCCTCCCGATAGCCTCGAGCCCTGCATACCCACTTCGGTGTCGTAAGCTTCAGGCAGCTTCATGACGAGCTCGTGCACCCTAGCCGCCTTCGCGGCAGCGATAATCTCCTCGGGTCTGGCGTCCTCCTTGCCCAAGGCTATGTTGTCCGCTATGGTGGCGTCTAGGAGGACTGGGTTCTGCAAGACAACAGCAACTTGCCTCTTCAGCGACGATAGCTTGATTTTCTTCACGTCGATGCCATCGTACCGCAGCTCGCCGACCTGGGGATCGTAGAGGTGGATCAGCAGTTTAGCAAGCGTGGTCTTCCCCGACCCGCTCGGTCCCACGAGACCAACTCTCTCCCCCGGTGCGATCTTCAGGTTCACCCCCTTCAGGGCGTAATGGATTCCGTCGTAGGTGAACCAAACGTTCAAGCATTCAACAGCTCCCTTCAGCTCCACTTCAATCGCATCGGGAGCGTCTCTAACATCAGGCTCGATGTCTAGTATCTCGAAAAGCCGGCTCGCTGCAACGACGAGAAGCTGAAGGTTTCTCACGTTATCGATGAGCCCGAAAACGGGTGAGTAGAACATCCACATGTAGCTCGTGAACGCCATAATCGTGCCGAGGCTCATCTTGCCTTTTAGCACCTCGTTGCCGCCAAACCACCAAACGAGAAGGCTGCTCGCTGTGAAGGCTAAACCGACAGCTGGCCATATCTGCTGCTCAAACTTGAAGACGTCCATCTGGGCCCTCTCGAACTCGCTCTGGCTTTCTTCGAACTTCCTCTCGAACTCCGGCTCTTTGCCGTAGCTCTTCACGAGGATCGCCGCGTTTATCGTATCCGAGATGACGGAGACAATCCTGGACCACTTGCGCCAGAGCCTGTGGTAGTACCTGCTAGCGGTCTTACGGTAAATGATATTGCCTACGACGCTGACTGGGATCGGCATTAGTACGATAAGCGTCAGCCAGGCGTTCATCGTCACTAGCGTCGCGCCGACAAAAACTATCATAGCTGCGTTAATGAATAGCGGGATGAAGGCTTGTGTGAGAAACCACTGGACCCTGTTTGTGTCATCGATTATCCTCGACCACAAGCCGCCGCTACCGAACATGTCGTAATGGGTTAAGGAGAGCTCGTGCAACTTACGGTAAACTCTGCCTCTCAGCGTGTTAGTTACCGCGACGTTGAGCTTGGTATTGAGGTAAGCGTTAGCGGTGTTAAGCGCCGTGTTAGCTAAGTTGACGGCGAGGAGGGCTCCAATGACGTAGGGCAAGTAGTCGGCCCTAGCCTTCGTTAAAACCTCGTCCACAAGAACCTTCATCAGGTAGGGTGGCACTAAACCAACGACCCGTATCGCAACCGCTACCGCTATGGTGGCTACAAGGAGGAGGGATATAGGTTTGAGAAGCCCGAGCAGTTTCACCATGACGGTGCGCGTGCTCTTGCGCGCTTGGTCGTTCTGAACCTTGCTCAGCAGCTGCTCCTTCAGTAGGTTATAGGGAATCTTGCCGATAACCAGGTTGTTGATTATCGTGACCAGCTTATCAAATGCCGCAAGCCTCCCTCTCGTGAAGACTGCGAGGCTGCGTGAGCCCTCGTCCGTATCGACGGAGAATACGCATGTGTTTATGTAACCACGTATCGAGGCGGCGGTAACCTTGGAGAGGGGGACTTCCTCAGCGAGCTTCTCGTTAACAACCAGGATTCTATCGTTCGTAAGCACTACGTACTCCTCGCCGTAATCCCCTCCGACAAGGTCGGTGACGGCTACTGCGACTACCTCCTCACCATCGTTCAAAAAGCTTTTTACTCGGTCGGGTAGCTCGTGCGCTGAAGGGAAAAGCTTCAGCGAATCCTCTTCGGGGGAGCGGGACATACCAGAGGGGCGACGTTCACGTGCTGTTTTAAAGATTTCCTCTAATTTTGGAAAAGTTCTTCTAGATTTAAGTCGTTCCCCATCAGTAGCTCTCGATAAACCGTGAGCTTCCCGCGAAGAATATAGGAAAAGCGCGAGCTAAGTGCTAACGAAAGTACAGGATCTCTTTTCCGGTGCTAAAGTTTATAATCGCTCCCCCGCTTGAAGTTCGCGGCCGATGAAGAACCATTGCAGCGCTTAGCTGGGTGAAGAGAAGGTTTCCGGACGGACGGCCGCACGCTGCACTTTAACGCGCGCGGAAAAAACAGAGAAGGAAGCCCGATAGCCCTGCTTCAGGGGCGGGGTAACGACGTGGCACGCCCTCAAATAATAGGGGACAGTCAGCGCGTGCGCTGGCGTGTTAGAGGGAAGCCGGCACGCTGTGCGAGCTCCATGAACTTCGGCAGGAGCTCCCATCCGTGAGCTATAACACCTAGGCTGCCTTTAGCGCATTCCTGCTCCGTGAAGCGTTTGATGCCGTCCGGTTTCAAACCTGGCAACCGGAGAGCTACGGGCACGGGGTCGCCCGTATGAGCTTTCGCTTTAGGTGGTGTGGCGTGATCTGCCGTAACGATCATAGCCACCTCGTCTGGGTTCACACGCTTGAGGAGAGGTTCTAAGAAGTACTCGTCGATTTCCTCTATCGCTCTCGCCTTCTCCTTCAGCATGCCGTCGTGACCCGGCTCGTCTGGCCCCTTAAGGTGTACGTAGACGGCGTCTACCCTGCTTAGCAGGCTGAGCGTGGCTTCTAGCCGCTCGAAGTAATCCCTCTTTTTATCGCCTGTAGGCTCACCCACTTCCGCTACTTCCATACCCAGCAGCTTGGCTATACCCCTCTCTACCGGCATCTCGACAACCGCGCCAAACTTCAGGCCGAACTTCACCATTATCGGTTCAGCCCTCGGGAGCGCCCCACCCGAGTCTCTGAGCAAGATGGCGTTAGCCTTTGGCAGACCGCGCGAGGCTCTCTCGGCGTTGACCGGGTGGTTCTTCAGAATCTCGATCGCTCTCCTTGTGAACGCGTTGACCAGCTCGGCAGTTCTTCTCGCCTCTTCAGTATCGACCAGAGGCTTGCACTCTGCTACACGCTTGTCAAAAGCAGGACGCGCGACGGAGATCTTCCCCACCTTCGCGTACGCGGGGTCGGTGTTGTCTACCTCGTCGGAAAGCCTGTAAGTGCGGCTACCGATCACGACTACCGCCCTGTGGCCCACCGTGGCCTTGACGCGCGCGTAACCACCGTGTATTCCCAACTCCATCCGGTCGAGGGCGCTCGCGAGCTCTCTGGCTTCCTCCGACCGGAGGCTTCTCCCCACTCTTCTGTCTAGTATCTCTAAAGTCCCCTCATTAATTGTAGCGAAATTTGCTCTAAAAGCGACTTCGTAACCTTCCTTAATCTCTATGCCAGCTCCCAAAGCCTCGAGAGGCCCCCTACCTGTGTAGTAGACGTGTGGGTTATAGCCGAGCAGAGAGAGGACGGCAGCGTCGCTCTCGGGTGCAACTCCTTTCTCGATAGGGTACATTACGCCGCAGACAGAGCTCGAAGCAACCTTATCGAGCGCTGGCGTCCTAGCCAGCTCGAGGCTTGTGGGGCTGTCCGACACCGAGTCGGCAGCTCCATCGATTACTAGATAGATAAGTTTACCCACAGAGACTCCCCCACCGTGCTGTCTATAAATGTTGCCTACTTACTGGCGTGCTTGCTTGCACATTCCTGTTGCTAGAGGGAGCGCTCAAGCTTCAGCCGATCCATCAGCTCATCCAGCTCCTTAAGCATGCCGAGCAGCTTTCTATCCTCGCGCGGCGTTGCTATGGCGGGGCTCCGCGCTATGCTGGTAGTTAAGGAACAGAACCTTGCAACATCTGATTTGATGTTTTCGGGAAGCATTTTGAGCTTGCCTCGTAGCGCACCCACGTTGACTCCAACGTAGTTTGAGGGCAAGACTTTCATCGAGATTAGAAGCGCCGAGGAGAAGAGGAACGCTCCCCTCACTGCGAGCTCTTTACGCTCAGCGCAGTCGATGCTATCCATTGCCGCTTTAGCGTACCCGATCCCCCTAGACATGTACTCGGAGGCGAGGAGGCTGGCGTCGTGCGAACCGAGCTCCAGCCATGTGGCCGAAACTTTGGGCGCTGCGTGTCTAGCGATTCGTTCCAACTCTTCGAGCTCGAACACATAACCTTCAAACTTCCAGGGGGCTGAGCTCATAATCGCTCGCACCTCATCGGCCACAAAGTCGGCGTGAAGCTTTGTCAGGCGATGCGGTGGAGCGAGACCACGCTCGCTGAGAACTTTGAAGGAAAGCTCTCTGAGGAAGCCCCATTTTAGTTTTTTCAAGCCTCCACCGATCGATACGAAAGCTTTGTCCAGCGCGTAAACGTAGCCTGTAAACTTCGCTGCTGCACTTGCAGCTGGCTCGAGGTCCTCAAGTAAGCTGCTCACGATCGCGACGAGGTTTCGCTTCGATACTGCACTCTTACCTTGAAGTGCGTCTCTTACTTTGCTTAAAACGGTTGGAATAAGCGAGTGCGGTATTCCGCTCCCGTAGAGCGACGCGGCGAGCTTTTCCACGCTGAAGGTTTCCACGTTCCCTTCCTCATCGAGCACCTTGATGCTCTCCTGTGTCATGCTCGAACGGGCACGCAAAACCGGTATGACCGCGTTAAGGAGCCGCTCAGCCGGCTTGAGCAGGATGCAGGTGTCGGGGTCAATGTACTTACCAGCAACCAACTTCTCGAAAGCCGAGTTTATCGCTTCGGCGCTGATTCCCAGGAATGGTGCTGTTAAGAGAGCGCGTTCTTTATCGCTTCCTGAGAAATGCAGGAGAAGGAGAGCGAGCAGCTCTTCTCTGCCCAGCGGAAAACCCTCCAGAGAGCTTCTTGCAAGCCTGAGTAGAAAGCCCATTACAGGAGGGCTCGGAACTACGCTTCGAGCACGAGCAAATCCTTCCTGCGAGAGCTTCTCGGCTTTTGCGTCTACGCCTGCAACTCTTGAGAGAACAACGGCTATATCCTTTGTAGCCCGTTCTAGCAAGCTCGCCTCGGCTCGGATGTGGACGAGCAGTAGCCTTTGGGCGTCGTCGTAGTCCCAGCTCTTCAAGACGGCTCCATAAGCTTCGAGGGAAGCCTTAGCTTCGCTTAGGGCGAGCTCGAGTACCTCAGGCGCTCCTGGAATCTCTGAGAGACGAAATCCTGCTATAAACTCTGCGCACACGTGCCTACCACCAACAACCTAGGCGTATAGTCATCTTATTCAGCATTTCTTTATTCAACTTCGCCGCCGTCAAAGGTCGCCGCGCACCCTCGGCGCTCAGGACAAAACGGTTCCGCGTGGGGGAGAGCTGCTGCGCGAAGCTGGGAAGAGCGAAGCTGAGATCGCACCGCTGCTGGTGTCGGAGAAACTCGCCGATATCGCGGCGAGCACACGTGTGAAGGAGGAGCGGTTGAACAGGGCGTTCGCGGAGGAGCTGGTATCGTTGGTGCGGAAGCTGATCCGCGAGGCGAGGGCGAGGAGCTGGAGCCGCTAATTTGCAGCGACCCGTTCCCGGGGGGAGGCACCCCCCATTGGGGAAACCTCCCCCGCGGGCACCAGCTCGCGGGGCCGAAGAGGCGGTGAAGCGCCGCAAGGCGCAGAGCCCATGAACACCCCCTTACGGGGGCGCTCGGACGCTAGGATGAAGGGCGAGATGTGGGTGCGCGCGCGCTATAAACTCTGAGGCCACCTCGGCTCACCTACATAAAATAGAGGATTGCCTCTTTGTACTCTCTATCGAGGAAAATGGGAGGCTTAACTAGAAGAGGTCTTTTCTGTCTGAGGAACTCCTCGACCAAGTCGGTATTTCCTTTTTCGCTGCTCAGCAGTTTCAGGGGCACGTTAACACCCATAGGTCGCGCTGGGACTACGTGTCTTGTGCTCTTGGGCGGTAAGAGCAGACGCTTTTTAGAAAGTTCCACGACCTCTTCCTTCTGTAACTTCGGGGGAAGCACAGCTACTTCGTGGACCGACACCTTTCCCACACCGGATCTAGCGACGTACAACGGCTTAACCTGTAGCTGGTTGGAGAAGCGCTCGTCTATAACCTTCAACTTGGTGAAGGCCTCCCACACGCTGCGATAAGGGACTCTGTAGGTTTCCTGCGAAACCACAAGCAGATCCCTTTCAGACCTTCTCTCAAAATCGATGGGTTCCAACTCCACGCCCGATAGGAACTCCTCAACTTTGAACGCGCCTTCAACTCTGTAGACGCGCGCCCAGCTGTCAAGCTCCACGAGCGGGTTGAAGTAATCAACACGGCACACGGTTATCCACTTAAAGCCTAAGGCTTTCATAGCTGCCCACCGATGCGTGCCATCTAGCACGCAACCAGAGCGAAAATCTACGATCACAGGGTTGCGCTGGTAAAGGCTGACCGCGAACGCCGCTTTGAGTTTCTCGAGGTGCTCAGGAATTACCTCCTCGTGTGGGATTACCTCGTCTACTCTCTCTACCGTAAGCTCTAGCTCGAAGAGCTGCGACCCGAGAGGGACTTTCAGCTTCAACCCTCTCCACCTTACCGCCATTGAGGCTGAAAGGCACACCTATAACTTTGCGCGCGCTTTAAAGCTCGTGGCGTCAGGGGCGCGCGTGAGCGATCGCAGGCTGGCCCTAATTGTCAGCGTCAAAGCCGGCTCGGAAAGACGCGTAGCTAAGGACCTTATGGACGCTCTATACCCCTACGACCGGGAAGTCCACGTGAAACCCCTTGGAGGGGTTCTCGCTGTCTACAGCCGTCTCGAACCTAACGACGCTGAAAGGATACTTCACCATTACCCTATAAGGGGCATACTGACTGTAAGGCGGGTTGTGCTTGAGTCGGAAGCGGGAGACGCACGCAGCTCGATTGAGTTTCTACTTAAGGAGGCTGTCAGCCGCGGTCTAAGATTCTCCAGGCTAGAACTCCGTTCGCGAGAAGGCGGAAGGCGTGAGCTCGAGAAGTACGCACGAGAAATGGCGAAACAACTAGGTTTGCTCGGAAAAGGGGGTGTAAAAGCCCGCATCGTGGTGTTTGGTTCCACGTCGGCACTTTGCCTCCAGCGCGCACGCTACACGCGACAAAAGCCTTTATAGAGGCTCCCGGGTTTTTTCGAGCAAGTAGGAGTTGCTATGTACGAGGAAGCTTGGATCCCCAGCAAGATCTTTAAAGACGAGAGCAAACTGCAACCCGAATACGTACCGAAACGGCTGCTGCACAGAGACGAGCAGCTGAAGGCGTTGGAGAGTTACTTCCGGCCTTTCTTACAGAGACCTGGCTCGATCTTCGTAAGGGTAGTCTTTGTGGGACCCAGCGGTACCGGGAAGACAGCTGTAGCAAAGAAGTTCGGCGAGAGAGTTGCAGGACTTCGAATGAAAGACGGCTCGCTGCTAAGGTTCGCCTACGTGAACTGTCACGCCAACAGGACCCTTTTCTCCATCATGCAGAAATTGGGTAGAGATGTAGGACTCGATGTCCCGAGGAGGGGCTATTCCCGGGAGGAGCTCATCTACATGATTTGGAATCACCTCAAAGGCTCTAAAGAATACCTTATTGCGACAATAGACGAGGTGGATTACCTTGCCGGCGTAGAAAGGGGTGAAGCGCTATACGTCCTCACCCGACTGCCCGAGATAACCGGCGACCAAGTTCACAGGATCGGTCTTATCTTCGTGTTCAGGGAGCTTGAAAGCTTCATGCGGCTTGACCGTTCCATCCAAAGCACGTTGCAGCATAACGTTGTGAGGTTTGAACCGTACACACGAGCGCAACTCTCCGACATTCTCTGGGCAAGGGTTATCGAGGAAGAGGCCCTTTACGAGTCGGCTGTAAGCGATGAAGTGATAGAGATGATAGCTGAGCTGATAGGACACGATACCGGCGGCAGGGGAGACGCAAGGCAAGCACTAGAGGTACTGGAGAAGGCCGGGAGGATAGCTGAGCGCGAGGGTAGGAGTACAATATTGCCGGAAGACGTAAGGGAAGCTTACAGCAAGGTGATGCCGGTATCTAAGGAGGTCATTGTCAACCTTAAGCTCGACGAAAAACTTCTACTGCTAGCGCTTGCCAGGCTTCTGCAGAGAAAACGCTTCGTCAGCAAAGTGCCTATAGGGTTGCTGGAAATGGAGTATCAAGAGGTATGCGAGGAGTTCGGCGTGGAACCTAGGCGTCACACAGCAATCTGGGATTATGTGCGCAACTTGCACAGAATGGGTATTTTGACGGCTGAGAGATCCGGTAAGGGACAGAGAGGGAGAACGACCCTGATTGGCTTATCGGCTATACCTCTTCAGGAGTTGGAAAAGGAGCTGGTCGTGATGATCAGGCGTGAGCTCAAGCGCGGCGTCGAGCTCGAGTAGCTGCTGGAGGGCGCTTAGCGACAGCTAGATCGAAAGCTTTCGCGAAAGCTTCGGCTGGCACGCCGACGCTCTCGAGGACGTGCTCACCGCGCTGGGGATCGTTCTCGTACATTAGCTTCAAGAATGGAATGACCTCTGTGAGGGCTTTCTTAGATGAGACGTGACATGTGCGCGCTATAGCTCTTGCGATCCTCAGCCTCTCTTCTCTGATCTCCTTAGCCGATGACAAGGCTCGTAGCTTGAAAGGAAAGCTGTACTTGACGAATTTGAACGGAGGCTTTTCTCTCGCTGCAGCAACGCCAGCCGTCATCAAGTCCAATGCGTATGGGAGAAGGGTCCACGCTTGCTCCTTCTTTATCCTAGCGAGCATGATGTCCGCCTTGGAAAGCGCGTCATACGCGTCGGCTATAGCCACGGCGCTCGGAGAGTACTGGTATGGTATGTTCTCGTTAAGCCACTGCATCAACATCTCGTAGTCTAGAGAGGGCATGCTTAGAACCGCTCTGGCGGTTTCTGGGCGTTTAGCCGTTAGCACCTGGCGCACGACTTCGAACATATTCAGCTGTTTAGCCCTATAACCAAGTATCTCGAGATCCTCTAAACCTACGGCTCGCCTCCCTGCGGCGATTGACTGTAGGTCGTTTATAGCAGCCCTCAAGTCCCCTTCGCTATTCTCAGCTATCGCTTTAAGGACCGAGGGATCGCACTCGACACCCTCTTTCCGGCATATCTCAGAGAGCACTTTCACCATTTCGCGAACGCCAACTCTCCTAAACTCTATCAGCTCGCACACGTTCCTCAACTCGCGTAACCGTGGGTCCCAGGGGTCGTTGGCTGTGAGCACGACAGGGTGACGAGATATCCGGATGATCTCTAGGATCGTGTCTAAACCGCCGGCGTCCTCTCTCGGATTGATTCCGTCTACTTCGTCGAGCAGTATTATTTTACCTCTAGAGCCGCTCAGAGAAGCTTCCATCGCAGCTCTTAGAACTCTTCGTTTTAACGCTTCGGAAGTCCTTACGTCGCTCGCGTTCGCCTCGATGAGCTCCAATCCCAGCTGTTTGGCTGCAGCGTGGACTAGGCTCGTCTTACCGCAACCGGGAGGCCCATAGAGAAGCACTGCCTTCTTTTCTGGCGGTCTACCGGCTAGCCACGCGTTAAGCCAAGCCACAAACGCTTTCTTAGCTTCAGGATTTCCTACGACATCGTCTATAGTTTTCGGCCTGTACTTCTCAGTCCAAGGTATTTCAGCGCGCGCTGACATTCGCCAACCCCTTGCCCACAAGCGCCAGCTTAGCTAACATTGTGTTCAGTTGTATCTCGTCGTCGGCTCCCTCTACAAGCCTGAAATTGACCTCGCCGAGAAGCTCGATAAGCTCGAGCCTCCCTTTATCGTCTAACTCCAATCCCCCCCTTGCCGATGTTACTTCCCTGTATACCAGCTTGACTATGTCCACTCCGGACAACCCATACGAGTATAGTAGCGTTCTTAACCGTTCGCGAGCTGCAAGGAAGTCCCCGGCGAGCGCCAGCTTGATCATCTCTCTGACCTCGCTAGGTGTAACCTTGCCAACGGCTCTATATACCGTATCCGCGTCCACCTTTGAGCCTAGAGCTGCTGCCGCTTGTAGAGTGTTTATGGCCTTCCTCATGTCGCCCATGCTCTCTTCCCATATCGCTTCGAGACCATCATCTGTTACCGAGACGCCTTCGCGCTCCGCTATGTACTTCAGCCTACCGATGAAGTCCTGTTTAGGTATCGGCTGGAACCTGAAGATCGCGCACCTGGACTGTATCGGCTCGATAATCTTCGACGCGTAGTTAGCTATGAGGATAAAGCGCGCGGTCCGGGAGAAGAGTTCCATTGTACGCCTCAACGCCTGTTGGGCGTCACCGGTCATGTTATCAGCTTCGTCCAGGATTATGAGCTTGAAGGGCACTTCTCCAAGCGGGACGGTACGCGCGTACTCCTTAATCCTAGTCCGGATAACGTCTATGCCGCGCTCATCTGAAGCGTTCAGCTCGAGTGTGTTGTCGCGCCACGTTTCTCCATACAGCTCGTAAGCCAGACACAGTGCAGCTGTAGTCTTTCCTGTCCCGGGTGGACCCACGAAAAGGAGATGCGGGATATTTTTATCTTTCACGAATTCTTTCAAGCGTTCCACTATCTCCTTTTGATCGACCATGTCGTCAAGCTTACGAGGACGGTACTTCTCAGTCCAAAGCTCGACGACAGGAGATTCGCTCATGGTCTCGCTATCCGAGTGGGGCTCGGCGATATATAGCTAATGTTACCGCACGTTGAGAGAAAGAACACGTGTTTGCCGGTCTATAGAAAGAGCGGTGTTACGAACAGCTCACGAGGACTTAGGATAAGTGACGGTTGTCACTACGCCTGTAGCAACCTCGAGATCGGATGAGGTGATCTTTTCGCGCTGCGTGGGGTTTAAAAGGGGCTTAAAAGAAGGCTTCTAGGGGCTCTTGAAGCGATACGTGTTAGCATTCGTGTTGGCAAATATACGAACAGGGATGGAGTACGATGTGATATCGGAAGTAAAGAAAATTGAGGGTGTAAAAGAGGCGTACATCACATACGGCGCGTGGGATGCGATAATAAGAGTGGAGGTTAGCTCTCTCAGCGAGCTCGATAAGGTTGTGACGATGATTAGGAGCATTCAGGGCGTGGAGTATACAACCACGCTCGTGGGAGTGTAGCGTTATCCAGGCTCCATCCCTTCTCCATCCTGAATCCCCCTTTTAGGGCTAACTAGACTTATGCTAAAGCACTTGCGGGCTTCGCGCCACCGAGCTTCGCAGTCCCCTTCGGCCAGTGCGCTGGGGCATACAAGTATTTAAATCGCGCGCGGAGTACAGCGGTGACGCAGGATGCCGCACACTGAGCGGGTTATCGGAATTACTCGGACATTGTTACGCGCGTTAAGTAAAGCATCGGCGAGAGCCGTAAAGAGACTTTATCAGATGTATTTGAAACCTTTGGACATGTTCGAGGAAATCAGAGCAGCGCCCGACGCGTCGGGGGCAGCACTGCTCTTGGTTGCAGCCTTTACCGCTCAGACGTTAACTGCCGCTGCTGTGTTCTCAGGCGTAGCTATCCGCTCTGCTAAAGGTGAAACTTCTCTCTTCGCGAACTTTATTTCGAACATTGCCGCCTACGTTTCTATCAGGGGAGCTGCGTTGTTCGTATTCTGGTTCATCCTTTTCATAGTTTTCTGGTTTATCATGTATGCACTAGGCTCACGCGTCGAAGGTTTTGTCGTGTTTTCAGCTACCGGCTACATACTTTCTTCCCAGCTCGCTACGTTTTTAGCAACTCTTTTGATCTACGTGGCGGCTGCGAATCGCTTGCCGAGCGTAGTTTTGGTTAGCGTGCCTGGTGAGTACCCCCAGTACGTGGCCTTAACAGCTCACCTCTACAGAATAGAATTTTTATCACCGGGAGTCCCTGTGCAGCTGTTGCTGGATGCTCTCGGTTACTTCGGGACTGTGTGGAACATTGTACTAACAGCGTTAATGTTTAAGGTAGTTGGCGACCTCAACTGGAAGCGAACGATCATAGGGTCCGCAGCTGCCACGGCGGTATCGTGGCTTCTCGCTAGCATCTTTAGATTGGCTGGAATGCTCTAGCGCACTACACGAGCACTAAGTGGGTTCCAGCTTCTTGCTCCTTTCCTTTTGCTAACTCTCACAGTACAGCACGCACAGCGGAACCCTGATTAATAAAGCTGCAGGCGTGCGACCTTTTAGCGTGAATCGACAACCTGCTCTTTTCTGGGCGTAAAGCGAATCTACTCCTCTTATGTGTGCAAATCTAGTTCGGGAGAAGGTCGAGCGGTCGCCGCACTAGCCTGCTATCACGCCATACCCTATAAGTCTCCACCTACCTTCTATCTGTCTGCTGATTGCTACCCGCGTCCCAGGGAAAGCTGATATAGGTGCACGGAGCAGTAGGGTAGCCGTACTGCCCGATACAGCTGTCGTTATACCGATTGTCACCGCTGTACCGACGTTTAGCATTAACGGTTCCCCCTTTCTTAAGGGTTCGACACGCAATTCCCTTTCAGCCCCAACCACGCGCTCCATCAACGAGTACTCTAGCTCCACCTTGTTGAGCATCGGGGGCATCGAGCCGGGGCGTCCTACAACGCATCCCATTAAGCCATCGCCTTTTGCGAAACTGGGATCTATCTTGGTTCCAACTCCTATGAGACCGCCCGGGTAAGCAACTTCAAGCTCTTGATCCCCAGCTCTCAAGCTCACGATCTCCGTTACAACTGGTTCGTACCGCACCTCGCCTCTCCGCGTAGAAACCTTTAACCCCGGCCGTACCTCGATTTCGTCGCCGACTTCAAATTTGCCTTGTATTATCATGCCTCCGAGAACCCCTCCTTTCAGTTCCTCAACAGGGGTTCCAGGCTTATTCACATCGAAGCTTCGAGCGACTAGCATTAACGGCTCCTTGTCGACGTCGCGTTTCGGTGTTGGGATGTACTTCTCGATAGCCCATATGAGAGCGTCGATATTGACTCGGTGAAGCGCAGAAACCGGTATTACGGGCGCTTTCTCCGCCCACGTTCCAGCTAGAAACTCCCTGATCTCCCTGTAGCTCTCTCTCGCTCGCTCTCTTGTCACCACGTCCACCTTATTCTGGACGACCACTATGTTACGGACCCCCGATATTGTGAGCGCAGTGAAGTGCTCCCTCGTTTGTGGCCGGGGGCAAGGTTGGGAGGCATCAACTACAAATAAAACCCCGTCCATCAGCGCCGCACCTGCAAGCATTATGGCCATTAGCATCTCGTGACCTGGTACGTCAACGAAGGAGATCTTACGTACCGGCTCCAGCTGGCTGCCGCAGTACTTGCACTTCCCGTCTGACGGTGCCGTAGCTGAAGTGTAGTACGCTTGGGGCGGGGGGCAAGAGGGGCACTTCAGCACCGTTGTTTCGGCGTATCCTAGTTTGATCGTGATCCCCCTTTTCAGCTCCTCCGAGTACCGCGAGGTCCAGATACCGGTTAATGCCTCCACGAGCGTTGTTTTACCGTGGTCAACATGGCCAGCGGTTCCAATGTTGATTACAGGTTGTTGGAGCTCCGGTCTAGCCATGCTTCTTAGTCACCTTCAACTGCTCTATAAGTGTTCACCGCTGCTCCTGCTCTACGATAACCGTGTTTATCTGGACAATGTCCTCCGTAATCATGTTACCTCTAACGAACTTTCTGCGCCTTTCTCCACTCTCCCTCGGATGGAAACCAGGAGGCTGAGATAGCAGCAGGTATCTTTTAGCGCCGCCCGGAAGGAAAGGTAGCATCGGCTCGCCAGCTTTCCCCGAACCTCCAGTGATTTTTAGTTTCAATCCAGGCTTACCAACGAGGCTCCCATCTATGATATCACCTATTTTAGCTCCGATCAGCCGTACAGCTTCCTGTCCCTTCACCTCTACCTGCTCCGCCCGACCAGTTTTGGGGTCCGCTATCACCACCTTGAACTCAGGCATCGAGGCCTCGCTCGCGAGCGGAATTAATTCTTTTCCTCACGCGGAGGAGCCAGGTCACTCGGGGAGGTTCTCTGCCAGACCGAGCCTGAGCGCGCGTATTTGCTTTAGCATCACCACTTCTTCTTCGCTGAGCTCGTTTGCGAACTTTTCAAGCACCTTTTCTACGTGATCAAGAGGTACGTCAACGTAAAGCACATCACCCTCTTTGATCTGCCTACCCACCATCACTTTCCCGCGTATAGAGACCGCGACTTCTTGTCCCTTCACAGCTTCATCCAAAGGCTTCTTGTGCTCTTGGATCTGCATTATTTCTCCGATCCTTTTACCGTCTCTCGTCATAAGTGGGTAACCCCGCCGTATCCTACCTGACAGGACTTCTACGCCCACAATTACGGGATCGCTTCTTCTGAAAACGTAGCCGGGCAACAGCTTGATTTTCCCTGGGAGGATTAGCTTGCTGAGCTCCGCCTTGCGCTCGGCTTCCCTCTCGCTTTCGTACCACTTCAGGTACTCGTCTACGACTTGGTACAATATTTTGCCCTGGAATATCGCTACTCCGCGGGATTTTGCCTCTACCTCGGCTTCCTCCGTAACTTTTACATTGAAGGCTAGGATAGCGGCTCTGAGGCGGTCCGAATTTCTGACAACCGATGCTTCAACAACATCGCGCCTCACGACGGGCCCCACGTCTGCGTACCTCACCGGCACGTTGAACCTGCGGAGGTAGCTTACAAGAGCTTCAAGGGTTCCGAGAGTATCTGCCTTAACGACAACACCCGTTACGTCCCGAGAAACCTTTACGGCGTTAACCTCTTCTTGAACCTCTCTTACGACTTCCTCGATCTTCTCGAGACCCGAAACGGCCGCTAACGGTGCTCCCGCCACGACCTCCTCGAGGCCTTGAGCTGCGATCAGCACTCCAGCCGCAGCTCTGACTTCGTCTACCGCGAGAAAACGGTCCTCTGGCGACCTCATTTCGTCTAGGGGTTTAGGCATCAGCAACGCTTTCACTTTCGTTACAACGGGTTTATCGAGCCCACCTACCACTATCGTGTCACCTTTCTTCAAAACTCCGTCGTAAATTATGGCGACTATTGTAGAGCCTAGCCCCGGCGTCTCCCTAACTTCTAGCACAACGCCTTTAGCGGGTCCTACAGTGGCTACAAGCCTCTTAGCCAAATACCTTTGAGACAACCCGGCTAGAACGAGCATTAGGTCTGGAATACCTTCGCCGGTTACCGCGCTTATAGGTACTATAGCAACGGTCTTGGCGAAATCCCTGACCCTGTCGTACCTGTCCGCTGTGAACCCTTCTTTGCCAAACTCCACAATGATCGAGGTTAAGAGCTCCTCTAGCTTTGCTTGGACATCCCAACTTTGCTCCGCGAGCGAGCGCACGAACGGGGCACCAGGCTTCGGTTCCCACCCTGGAATCTTGTCTATCTTGTTGGCTGCAACTACAAAGGGGGTTTTCCTGGTCTTGAGCAGCTCAACAGCTTCGTAGGTTTGCCTCTCGAAACCTCTGTTTATATCTACAACCAGTATCGCTAGGTCTGCTATGCTGCCTCCGCGACTCCTAAGGTTTGAGAACGCCTCGTGGCCGGGCGTGTCTATCACCAAGAAACCTGGAATCTTCACCGCGGCTCCGATAGATTTCGAGAGAGGTGCACACATTTCCTCCAAAGCTCTCCACGGCAAGAACGACGCGCCGATATGCTGAGTCATCGTGCCTGGTTCCCTCTTGGCGACAGCTGTACCCCTTATCTTATCCAGCAGCGTCGTTTTCCCCACATCTACATGCCCCAGTACGACGAGGATGGGCGACCTCACGTATTGCTCTACATTCAATGCACACCACCCCAACGTCCGAAACTGCCCGATCTTTTAAGCTCGATGGACGCTCGAATCTAAGGGTCGCAAGAAGCTCTACTTTGGCAACTTGAGACTGGCGCCATCCATCCCGTTACCAAGCAGAAAGGTGAAAGGCTTAAATGGTATACCCCCCGATCCCGCTCGAATGATGAGGAAGAGACGGGGCGAACGGTGACCTAACCAGTCTCGGCTGAGCTCCTCGCACGCTTTCCGAACCAGAATGCCTCATGCACGCGCTTGCTGAAGTAAGCGCTAACCCTATAGAGAGCCGCCAGCTTGGATTTTCGTGCATACACGACTAAGCAAGATTTCCGTCGCATTTGTAGAGCCCCTCTACGAGATAAACATCGGCTACGTCGCCAGATGCATGAAAAATTTCGGTTTATCGAAACTTGTACTGGTAAAACCAAGGTGCAGAGTGGCTAGCGAAGCTTACAAGTTCGCTGCGCACGCTCAAGATGTTATAGCTAACGCCAGCTACGTCGACAGCCTGAGCGAGCTAAGGAGCAATTTCGACCTTATAGTTGGAACAACAGGTGTCACTACGAAGGCACTCAGCCATGTGCGGCGATGGATTACTCCCGAAGAGCTCTCGGAGAGAATCGCTCAGCAGGACGGGGAAGTTTTGCTTGTCCTGGGAAGGGAGGATATCGGGCTCACGAATGAGGAGCTAGCACTCTGCGACATTGTTGCGACTATACCAGCGAACCCGGAGTACCCTATCTTGAACGTATCGCACGCGGCAGCTGTACTTTTTTACGAGGTATACAAAGCGTGCTCACGCTCTAAACCATCGGCACGGCTTCCGTCGCGGGAAGAAATAGAATTGCTGCTGAGCTACTTCAAGAACCTCATCCTGACCTTAGGAGAGAGCGAGGAACGTGCAGAGCGTGCATGCCTTATGTTAAGGCGCGTGATAGGTGGTTCGCCTCCATCTGACGTCGACGTTCGGATGCTGCTAGGCGTTATCCGTAGAGCTTATGAAAGAATCAGCGACCAGGCCGGAGGCTGAAGGCGCATTATCAAAGCTGTTGCGCTCGAACTCGAAATCGAGGAATGCACCGAACAGCGGGGAAGGTTTAACATTTACACGCTAGACGAGCGCCATCCATCCAGCTATGTTCTTTAATGTCCTTCGTTCTTTCGTCTGCCTAGCCATATAAGCTTATTCTTTATTTTTTTCTTTAACTTTTATGTTAAAAATCTTTCTGTCTACTTTGAGAAGTGCTTTAAACCATCAACCCGCCTTAAACCCGTGCACCGCGCCGGAAACAGCGCGGGAGCGCGCGGTGGGGGACCTCATCCACAGACCGGGCTGCGAGTTGGTGTGGTCGCGCTCAAGCGCGCTGTCCCGCTGCCCTTGCACGCGCCGTGTACCCCTAGCGGATCGAAGATAAAGCTCGGGGACGGAGCCCGAGGCAAGGGCACAAACGCCGGGCTCCGGGCGGTGAAGAGCTTAACACCTCGTGGACCCGCTGGAGCGATGACCGGCGGGTCAGAGGGGGCAGAGAAGCGCGCTAACGTGCGAAGCATTTATAATAGCTTGGTCTCTAAGCACTGTGGTTAGCGATGCCCCTACGCCCTGCGCGCTGTTACAGGAGGTTTGATACGCCACCCTACACTAGGCTAGAGTACATAAAGAGTATACCCCCGGTTACCATACCGAAGTTTGACCTAGGTAACCCTAATGGTCAGTTCGATTGTACGCTAAAGCTGGTGGTCATGCGGTCTGGTCAGGTCCGCCAGAACGCTCTCGAAGCCGCTAGGCAAATGGCAAATAAGTATCTTTCATCGAAGCTAGGTGAGCAGAACTATTTCTTGCGAATAAGTGTCTTCCCCCACCACATACTGAGAGAGAACAAGATGATGGCGATGGCTGGCGCCGATCGTCTGCAAGATGGCATGCGTCTTTCCTTTGGGACTCCGATCGGCAGGGCCGCTAGAGTAGAAAGCGGTCAGGTTTTGATGACGGTTAAAGTGAAGAGCAACAACCTCGAGCACGCTAAGGAGGCGTTGCGTAGAGCTGCCTCGAAGCTCCCGCTACCTTGCAGGGTCGTTGTGGAAACAGGGGGTACAGCGAGTGAGACGGGTACACGCTAGGAGAATAGAAGCTTGTATAGACTTGGTCTCTAGAGCTCTTAAAGGCGAGATAGAAAACCGAGAAGAAGCTGTTAAGGAGCTTGAGAGACTCTACAGAGCGCTTAAAATTGAGCCAATTAGGGGGTGGGCTAAAATCAATCTTTTCGATAAGGAAATGTGCACGGTTTACGTGGTAGCTAAGTACGGTCTCGGGCTAGACGTGAACGAGTACAAGGATCTCTACGAGAGAATTCTCGGAATAGAGCTAAAAGCTGAGCGCACTGCAGAGAGAATCAAGGCCGGAGAAGGCGCCAGCGCTATCGCGGAAGAGCTAGGCTTTGTTGACGAGAACACTGTATTCCGAATCGCGCGGCTGGAGGCCACAGCCGTGTTGCTCGGCTTCAAACCTGAAGACGGGCTGGTCCTGCTTTTAGATCGACTCAGCGAGCTCTTCCCAGGTTTGAACCACAAGATCGCTAGCTTCAAAAAGTTCTACATAGCGTTTAAGATAGCCCAAGGGATAGCAGAAGGTACTGTGAGGACACGTCTCGAAAAGGAAGCTTTGAAACATGCTTTATGCATTAAGTTCAAAGCGGAAAAAGCTGCCCCCTCAGATGATTTCATCAGGGAGCTTGCAATTAACGTCCTTAAACTGCAGGAGCGCTACGTTGCGAACGCGGTAAGCTTGAAGACTCCTGAAGAGGAGATCGAGGAGCAAGTTTAGTTTTGCAGTGGTCACGCGCTCCATTCTTTCGCTCTCTGCTCCATCTAAGAGTGGCGCGCAGCGGGAGGGTGCCGGAGCGCGTCAAAGTGCTGAGCTTGACAGCGACGCCTAGCGGAGTCATCGAGCGTGAGAGCAGAAAAGGTAAAAAGCGGTAGTCTTGCTCAAAGGACGGGGTAACGACGTGGCGCGTGCGGAGTTAGTCGAAACTGGAATCGAAGGTTTGGACACTCTTATAGGAGGCGGGTTCATAAAGGGAAGAACCTACCTTGTAGCCGGCGAAACTGGAACCGGAAAAACGATATTTGCCCTTAACTACCTCCTCCACGGAGCTGCAAAGGGGGAAACCGGTGCTTACCTTCTAGTAGATGAGGATTACGAAAGCTTCGTCGAAGGGGCTAAAGCCTTTGGATGGGATCTGCAGCCGCTTATAAAGAATGGGATGCTCAGCATAGTTACTTTACTCCCAGACTTCGTCGAGAGAGTTAGAAGCAAGCCTGTGGAAACGATCGTTGACTCGATAGTTGAGAGCTTGAGAGAGGAAGTTGAGAGAATAGGCGCTTCGCGCCTCGTAATCGACCCTATAGCTCCGCTGGTGGTAGGGGAAGAGAGCCTCGTTAAAATGAGGGAATACGTGAGAAGTTTGCTGATAAACATCGAGCGGAAAATTAGGACTACAACTTTAGTTACTTCTGAAATTCCGACCGGCACCTCACAGCTTAGCCGTTTCGGCGTCGAGGAGTTCCTAGCCACAGGTGTTCTAGTCCTCGGTCTCAAAAGCGTTGGGGGGAGGTACACACGGACAATTTGGATCAGAAAAATGAGGTGGAGCCCAGCCGAGCCGGCAATGTACGAGTTCGAAATAGTGCCTGGAAAAGGGATTTCGGTGAAGGTTGGAAAACGCCTCGCCTGACAGCGAGCTTAACCCCCGATTTTTTGCTTTCCGAAGTCGCATCGACGTGCCTTCACGTTCATATCTCTTGAGCGTTAGCGCGCGGAAGAAACGCTCTCCGCAGGCTTTTTTACCCCTTGTTTCACGTTTTTATGAAGGTAAGCGGCATGTCTACACCTGGACGGCAAAGAGGTGTAGCGCGACATGCGGAAGGAACAGAGTAGTGCTTGCGCACACTGCTACGTAAAAGTTCACAAGCATGGGAAGGACACGGTAGTTGCTCTTTGCGATGCCGAGCTGCTTGACAAGGAAATCTTCATCAACGGTTTAAGGATACGCATAAGCCGGGAGTTTTACGGCGGAAACTTGATCCCAGTGTCCTCCATATGGGAGTACGTGGACAAAGCCACTGTTGTTAACGCTTTCGGCAATGCCGTTGTGGAGGAGCTTGCCAGACGCATAACAGCTGTACGGTTAGCAGCTGTGAATCTCGGCGGTGTGCTGCACGTGCAGCTCCTTCTAAAGTAAACAGCGCGCGCAGCTGGAAGACTATATAAGGTCGCGTCGATTCCCGACGTTGCATGTCTCACGGTCGCGAAACAATACTGTCTAGGGTGTGCCCTCTCTGCGGCAGGGAGACTAAAGTACTCTACGGTGGTCTATGCGAGGATTGCTACAGGAAGCTTCACCCACTTGTAAAGCTTCCCGAAAGCCTAGACGTAACCCTATGTCGCGTGTGCGGTGCTTACAAGCTGGGCGGGCGGTGGCTGAAGCCGAAAAGCAGAGAACCATTACGTGAAGCCGTAGAGGAAGTCGTCGCGCAGGCGATTAAAACGCGCAACCGCATCCAAGACATCAGTGTAGTGGAGATCGAGGGGGAGAGAGCGCGCGTGCAAGTGACGGGTTCTGCGATGGAGGGTGCGCGAGCGTACAGGGAGGAATACTCCGTAAAGCTGCACGTGCACTGGAGCCTTTGCGGTGATTGCAAACTTTCTAAATCGAAACGGGAGGTTGCCCGCATCCAAGTGAGAGCGAAAAATAGAGACTTGTCAGCGGCTGAAGCCGCGGCGGCGAAGAGGGTGGTCGAACAGGCTCTTAGCACCAGGTGGCGCGGTAGCTTAGACTTGCTAGAGGTTATAGAGAAACCGCACACCTTAGACTTCGTGTTCTCTTCGCTCCCTAGCGCAAGACTTGCTGCGGACGCTCTAAAAAGGGAGCTGCCTGTCACAGTTCTCGAAACGAGGAAGAGTACCGGAGTTGACACCAGCGGGAGACGAGCTGCTAAGGTTACACTCCGCTTGCTGCTCCCGGAATTCAGGGTAGGGGACGTAATCGAGTTTAGAAAAAGGCTCTACTATGTAACGCGCTTGAGCGGGGAGGGGGTGTGGGCTTTCGATCTCAGTAGATTGGAAGAAGTGAAGCTGGAGAAGGGTAAGGAGCTCATAGAGGGTAGCAGAGTTATGCTCAGGAGAGAAGATGTTGAACCGGTAGTTATAGCTTCACTGAGACGCGGCAACCTAGAAGTCGTAACTATCAGTGGAGAAAAGCGGAGCATATCTCTTAACGCTGAGCGCACACCTTCGCATCTACGGGAAGGGGACCAGGCCCTTCTCGTGGTCATCGAAGGCAGGTACTACGTGTTACCCGCTCCGCGGGAGCTGTCACAATAGAGCGCTCATGATCGCGTCACGCGCTTTCTAGCACTAGTTCTACTGTCCTCCCTTTAAGCTCTTTAACGCGCCCCATTCTTTCGCTAGACTAGCTTTGCGAGAGTGTTCTTTATCTTTTTCTTTAACTCCTTGTTAAAAAATCTATCGGTCTACATTAAGCGGGGTTTTAAACCCTCGACCCGCCTTAAACCCGTGGCCCGCGCCCCAAACCGCGCGGTGCCGAACGCGCAGTTTGCGGACTTCAACACGAACGCAAAATAGTTCTACCGCCAGTTCAGGATGAGAAAGCGAGAACACATCAAGAACATGGCAGCCCGCCTCGTAAAATTGCTGTACGAGCTGGGCGTCACCGATATTTTCATCGGCTACCCGAGGGACATCGAGCGCGATAAGCCCACAGAAGGCAACAACGCGCGGCCCTACTGGTTAACAATCAAGGCCATCGTCCGCGCCGCCGAGAACTACGGTATAGCGATCTACCTGGTGCCCGAAGAGAACGCATCTAAGACTTGCGCCCGCCACAGCTGCAAGGTGAAAAGGAAGCCGCGCGGCTTGGTGCGCTGCTCCTACGGGCACGCGATGCACGCGGACTTGAACGCGGCGATGAACATCCTGAGGAGGGCTGGAGGCAGGATGCTGGAGCCGAGTGAAAGTCCTAAGCTTCACGCCCACACCCAGCGGAGTCATCGAGCGCGGGAAGAAGCGGAAAAGGGAGACCCAATAGCCCCGCGCAAAAGGCGGGGTAACGACGGGGCGCGCGCTCACCATAAAGCAAATATTCAAGCATCGCGAGCCGTGCGCGTGCCAAAGAAAGGAAGAGAAGAAGAGAAGAAGGAAGTCCCCTTACCGGATAACAAAGAGACGATGCTTGGAGTCATACAGCAGTTCCTAGGCTATGATAGAGCGCGAGTTTTATGCGCAGACGGTAAGGTTAGGCTATGCAGAATCCCCGGAAGGTTGAAGAAGCGTATGTGGATGAAAGTGGGCGATGTTGTGCTTGTTGCTCCCTGGGAGTTTCAGCGGGACGAAAAAGGTGACATAATTTACAGGTATAGCGGCGGAGAGCTGCAAATACTTGAGGAAAGAGGGCTTCTTGAGGAACTGCGGAAAGTATGGGGCGAATCAGGCGGGTAGAGTACTTTATCTCTGCAGCAAAGAAGAGACGAATGCGCTAGGATCCCCCACATCAAGTCCTATCCTCGAGAAGAAAGCAAACACGTTCCTCACGTCCCTGTACAGGAAGTCAACAGCCATAGGATGATTGGCGTCCACTGCCGACCCGAAATCGATCAGCACAAGCTCCTCGCCTCTCACCATGATATTGTACTCAGAAAGGTCAGCGTGGACAAGCCTAGCTTTCGCGTAGAGCAACGCGATGTAGCTTTTTATCGTTTCAAAGGCGGTTTCGGGGTTATCGAGCCTTACCTCCTTGAGCAAAGGCGCAGGTCTACCCCTCTGTGCCGGATCGCTTATGAACTCCATCGCGAGAACATTACCTCTTCTAGCGATTGGCCGCGGAACCCTGACACCGGCCTCGTGTGCACGGAGAAGGTTTCTGAACTCCTTTGAGCACCATAACTCCACAAGCTTCCTCATGTCTCCACGAACCCTTTTGAACCTAGGATCTCCTTCAATGTACACCAGCCTCCCCCTCCTGAACTCGGCAGCCTGAACCAAGTATATTTTCAGCGCGATGTCGCTTCCGTCCGGAGCCTCAGCCCAGTATATTCTAGCTTCCTTGCCAGCAGCAACAACACCGTGAACGAGCTTCACAACGCCAGCGTTGAGAAGCTTGTACAGCGCCATCAGAGTTTGATAATCGAATACCTCCTCCACTACCTCAAAAATCCTGCTATCCTTAACCCTTCTTTCGCGCTTTATTCTAGCGATTCGGGCTTCGATCTCGTCTACGTCTTTCTCCATGACTCAGTAACGGTGCGCACAGGGTTTCTTAAGTATCTCCAGCACTTGCCACGCATAGCGCTCAAAAGAAAGTTCTTAAGTCGGTATTCTAGAACCAGCTACGGGGCCGTAGTCCAGCTTGGTAGGATGCGCGGCTCGGGCCCGCGTAAGCCGCTTAGGCTGCGGAGGGACCCGGGTTCAAGTCCCGGCGGCCCCACCAGGCGCACAAGCTCTAGAGGAGAAAAAATAATGATCCCTACAGAATTTTTTCACGTATGCTGGACGAGCTGGATCGCGCGCTCATCCGGTCGTTAATGTCTAACGCTCGAGCACCGCTCTCGGAGGTTGCTAGGAGGCTGAACACAGCTAGGACGACTCTCAGCGAGAGGCTGGAAAAGCTGGAAAGGGAAGGTGTAATAAAAGGCTACCGTATCGACCTCGACCTCGGTAAGCTCGGATACAGGTACCTTGCGTTCGTGCTCGTGAAAGTGAAAAGAGGAGGGTTGAGAGGGGATAAATCAAACCAGGAAGCGTTGGCAGAAAGGATAGTTTCAGAGTGCGCTTCGAGAAAAGGATTGCCTTGGGTTGAGGAAGCTCACATAATAACGGGTGAGTACGATCTTCTCCTCAAAGTTTGGGCGCGTGAGTGGGAGGAGCTGACGAACTTTCTAATAAAATACATGCCGGAGCACTCTGACGTTGTGCAAACTCATACAATGTTAGTTCTTAAGGCTGTCCACCAAGACCGCAATCCTCCTTTAGCATAGAAAAAGGAAAAATAAAATTTTATTATTCTTTAACGGTCTCCAGCACTAGCGATGGCATTATGTCTTTCGCGTTGTACTTTGTCTTCAGCTCGTTGACGAAATTCTCGAGAGCGGCATTATCCTTTGCCCAGTAGTCTGCAATCACCATATGATCGCCGGAGGTTATGGCAACAAATTTCACGTCGGGGTTCTGGGAGAGCGCTCTAACGACTTCGAGTAGTTTTGTCGCTTCTACGTTAAAGCCTATAATGGCGCGCGCCCTATAGCCGAGCTTCGTATGGTCAAGCCTCAACCTGTATGCTTTTATGATTCCTTCTTCCTCCAGCTTCTTCAACCTTTTCCTTATCGCTACATCGCTCATGCCGATTTTCTCCGATATCCTAGTGAGGGGCATGCGTGCGTTGTCCTCTAGTAGTTTTATTATCTCCAGATCCTTCTCGTCAATTATTGAGCTCATCAGGTTAACCTCTCCATTAAGAGGTATTTTAATCTTTCCCTTCTGCTATCGGGCAAGACGTATTTCGGGCTTAAACGGCACGTATCGATTCGAGGTTCTCCGGAGCGTAGACCTCGACGTTCGGGAGTGCTCTGGATAAGAAATTCCCGAAAGCTTTCACCTTGCTCTTCTCGCCGTGGTTCAGTACTACCTTCCTTGGACTCGGGCTAACGCGTTTCAAGTAGGAGAGCAGCTGTCTCCTATCGCTATGTCCCGAGAAGCCCTCTACCCTGTATACCGACATCTTCAGCTTCCTAAACTCCATGCGACCTTTCGAGTCCACGAAGGATAGATCCCTAAGACCCTGGAGGATCTTCCTGCCTAGAGTCCCCTCTACCTGGTAGCTGACGAACACGAGCGAGCTCCTCTCGTCTTCCGCTAGCAACTTCAGGTACTCCATCACAGGCCCTCCTGTGAGCATGCCCGAGGTTGCGAGTATCACGCAAGGTCTCGATTCGATAACCTCCTCACGCTCTTCTCCCCTGAGCGCGTGCACGTTGGGGGCTGTGAACGGATTCACCTTTCGGAAGATCATTTCACTAACCGAACTGTTAAGGTATTCCGGGAAGACTGTGTGGATAGCGTTCACATCGTCGATCATTCCCTCGATAAATATCGGAATCTGAGGCAGCTGGCCGTTCTCCATGGCCATCCTAAGCGCAAGGAGGACCTCCTGTGCCCTACCGACCGCTAGCACCGGTACTAACACTATACCGTTCCTATTCACTGTCTCGGCGACTATATCGACTAGTTGTTTCGCGGCTTCGTCCCTACTCGGAAGTACGTCGTCCTTACCGCTGTAGGTAGTTTCCATTATCAGTACCTCAAGCCTTGGGAAGCGGTAGTCCGCGGGATCCAGCATTATGGTGCGCTCGAACTTGAAGTCCCCAGTGTAGACTATGTTAACCAGACCTTCACCTACATGCAAGTGCGCTAGCGCCCCTCCGAGTATGTGTCCCGACTTGTACAGCGTCAATTTAATGTCAGGCGCTATGTCCGTAACCTCGCCGTACGCCAGCGTGTACGTGTGCAAAACCGCCGTGGCCACGTCTTTCTCGCTGTACGGTAGCGGTCTACCCTCCTTTCGCGCTACCCTGAGGTAGTCTTCCTGTACCAGTTTTGTTAAATAAAGAGTTGGTTCGGTCATGTAAACAGGCCCTCTATAGCCGTACTTGAACAGATATGGTAAAGCTCCGCAGTGGTCGAGGTGCGAGTGTGTTATCACTACGGCATCGAGTTTTTCTATATCAAATTCGGGTGCTTCAAAGAATGGGTACTCATCTCCGTTAGACGTCGGTTTAATGCCTGCATCGAGCAACACTTGGCTCTCAGGTGTTTGCACGAGAATGGCGCTGCGGCCAACCTCTTGGAAAGACCCCAACCCGATTATCCTTACGTAATCGTTCTCAAAGAGTTTTGCTCGGAATATCCTCTGACCCACTGTTCTCAATAGCCTAGATCGCTCCTCTTTCCTCGATCGGAAAAGCTCTCGCACCTCGGCTATCGTGCTGGAGTGTATGGCGGGCGCCCGTATTATCCTGGGGTACCAACCGGTAAGCTCGAAAATTGCCCTTCGCGTCTCTCCACTTTTTCCGATGACATAGCCGGGCTTTTCCGCCTCGATCTCAACCTCTCCTAGGATCTCGTTGAAGAAGACTCTCTGTATCCCAGCATCAGGGGGTACGATAGTTTTTATTAGCTGTTCGGCCTTGTCGGGTTGGAGTCTGGCCTCGGGGTCGGCTCTGACGACGATCCTCTTTTTTATGGTCTTCACGATATCTTTTATTAACTTTTCTTCATCTTTTATGAATATCGAAGGCTTCTTCGTATAAATAGCTATTTTTGGACCCTCGAATTCTATTTTAGTTATCTCTGCCTCTGATGGTATTTGCTCTAGAATCTTCCGCCTTATATCTAAAACTGTACCGCTTAGTATCTCCATAAGCCTCCACGCACCTCAATGAAAAACTTCCTCACCCCTCATGATTTTGACGCCGTTCTTCCCGTCAATCAACGCTACGTCGACGCCTTCGCCGCTACCAGGATCCCTGAGCATTGCCGCCTTAACAGCGCGCGCTGCCAGTTTGAGCGCTTCATCAGCGCTCATATCCTCTCTGTACTCGCTCTCGATGAGACTTATAGCGAAAGGTGTTCCCGAGCCTGTGGCTGTGTACTTCTCCTTGGTCACAGTACCGAGCCAGTCGACACTGTAGAGGTTGGCCCCATTGCTGTCAACCCCTCCTATCAGCATTTGAACGACAACGTATGGTCGGCTGCGGAAAAGTAGCGTGGAAGCAAGGGTGGCCAGGGAGGAGACGCTCATAGGTTCCCCAACGCTATGCCTGTAGAGTTTAGCCTCCGCCCTGAGCTGCTCAACTAGCCACTGAGCATCTCCTACGTAGCCAGCTATAGTGGCGGCCACGTGATCGTCTAAGCGGTGTATCTTCTCCGCTCTCTTATGAGCTATGAAGTACCCGCTTGTGGCCCGTCTATCCGCAGCGAGTACGACGAAGTCCCTGAAGGCTATGCCTACGGTAGTAGTGCCCTTTAGAGCCTTTTGACCTGAACCTAGTCCAGAAGCAGAGCGCATGCTCCGTCCAGGGAAGGTGGTGGCAACCACTTAAAAACCTTCTGCGGTTCACATTCGGCAAGATTTTTATCCCGTGAGATATGCGAGCGCACGCATTATGCGTAAAGTCACTATGGTTCCAAGCGCGCAAGCAAAGAAAAATACGGTATTCAGAGCTCTGCTAGACCCTCGATGCTTTAAATGCAAGCTTTTCAACGCCTGTTCGGGCTCGTTGAGAGCTGGGGGGAGGTACCGCGTCGTGAATGTCCGACGGGTATCGCACTTTTGCCCCGTTATAGGCGATGAGATGGTGGTAGTCGAGGTAGAGAGCGAGCCTGTATTGGCTGCCGTAGAAAGCAAAGTGGCTGTCGAAGGGGTTTCGCTAGCCTATAGCAAAGTAGAGTGCAGCGCTACATGCACTTACCGTGACTACTGTACACGAGCCCCATTACTGAACGGAGAAAACGTGAAGGTGGTTAGGGTGTTATCCCGGATCCCATGCCCCCAATCCCGCTCCCTAACGCTCGTCGAACTGCTTCCGCTCGCGTGACTCATAAGCATACGCTTAAATAACTCATTTTAGCAGCGCTAACCACGTGAGTACAGAAGAGAAAATGTACAAGTGCGCCAAGTGTGGCAAGGAGTTCTCAAAGGAAGAGATGGAGATACTCCCAGGGGTTAAATGCCCCTACTGCGGATGGCGCATCGTGATTAAGCTGCGCGCACCCACCGTCAAGCGCGTGAAAGCGGTCTAGCGGGCAAGAAGCAAGAGGAGAGCTTTCATAAGCAGCTTCGCTACCGCGCAGCTTGTGATGTCGTTGACATCAACCAGGGGGTTTGCTTCAACCACATCAAAACCGACCACTCTGCTGTCCACAACTTCGGTTAAAATCCCCGCCAGCTCGCTGAAGGTTAAACCTCCCGGCTCTGGGCACCCAACACCCGGCGCTACTGACGGATCGAGCACGTCCATATCGACTGTAACGTAGACCCTCCCGCTTATAGTACTGAGCTCGTCCTTCAACCTGTTCATACTCCACGGGTACACCAAACGGATTTGCCCATCCCGCTCTAGAGCGGTGATTTCCTCTTTCGAGATTGCCCTAGCCCCCACAACAACAGCTTCCTTCACGGGTCCTTCCCTTGCCCTCCTCAACACCGTAGCGTGGCTAAGCTTCTCCCCTTGTGGAAACTCGTCTCTGTAGTCGAGATGAGCGTCAAACATTATTAGAGAGACCCTTTCCGTTAAACCCTTCAGAGCTCCCAGAGTCACCATGTGATCCCCACCCACGACGAAAGGAATTTTACCCGCTGTTGACAGCTCCCGCACAACCTTCGCGACGTCCTCCACCACCTTAGCCGGCGAAAGCGCTTCCCGAATGTCACCAACATCCGAAGCTGGGAGCTCTGAAGCGTCGACTCCTACTTGGGGGTCGTACGTTTCAAGGTTTTGAGAAACTTCCCTAACCCTCCTCGGGGCAAAGCGGCATCCAGGTTTACACGTAGAGCTTGAGTCGTGTGGCACGCCCACCAGAACAGCCCTAGCAGCCTTCGCATCTCTCGGTAAGCCTATGAACGTAGGGAGCCTCGGTTCCAACAACAAGTCTATGTAGCCTTCCACGTTCCCGCGTGCCAGCAAGGTGAAGATAAACTTCGCGGAGCTAGAGCTCGCTACGTGATTGCTTACGCATTGCGCTCGTTTTTAAACCCTCTGCGAATTTCGCTATGATCTCGTCAAGGGTGCCGCTGCTCTCTTGCAGCTCGTAACGGGCTCTTGCCACGGGCTTTCCGATATTTAAGTACCTCGTGAGGTCAGTGGGTGTTCCCAAAACTACACTCTCGGCCGGCACGCGGTTTATCGTCTCCTCCAGCTCCTCCAGCTGCGCTCGGCTGTACCCCATAGCCGGTAGAACGGGTCCTATGTGGCTATACTCCTCGTAGACTTTCCGAAGGCTTCCGACAGCGTAGGGTCGGGGATCCACTACCCTCCCACCATACTTCACAGCCGCCACGTAACCAGCTCCGTAAGGCATGTGGCCGTGGGTTACGGAGGGGCCGTCTTCAACAACGAGAACTTCCTTCCCCTTAACCACGTCAGGCTTATCGAGATACACCTCGGAGGCTGCTGTCACGACCGCCGCGCGCCTGTTCAGCTTCTTGACCCGCTCTATAGTGGATTCCACAGCCTCTTTGCTTGCCACATTCACTTTATTTACCACGATTACGTCAGCCATAAGCAGGTTAACCAAGCCAGGGAAGGAGAATTCGCTTTCCGATCTCGTGGGGTCGACCACTGTGATGTGCAAATCCGGCTTCAAGAACGGCCAGTCGTTGTTTCCGCCATCCCAAACCACCACGTCGTAGGGTCCGTTCTCAACCTCCTTGAGAACACTCTCGTAGTCTACACCAGCGTAAACGGTCGTTCCCTCAAGTACGTGCCACTCGAACTCCTCCCTCTCTTCGATCGTGAACGTGACCTTGTCAAGCTCCTCTAAGCTACCGACCTTTTGCACCTTCATCGCCAAGAGGTCGCCGTAAGCCATAGGATGACGAACAACTACTGGTATCAACCCTTTGCTCTTGAGGACTCTGACGACGTAGCGTGAGACCGTACTCTTCCCCGCACCTGTCCTAGTCGCCGTGACCGCGATTACGGGCTTGGATGCCTTTAGCATGGTATCCCCGGGTCCCAGCACACGGAAGTTCGCACCGGTTGCCAGCACCCTGCTTACTTTCACGAGGAAATCCGCACACGTTAAATCGCTGTAGGAAAGAACTACTTCATCGACCCCATTCTCCTTGATCACTTTTTCCAGCTCAGCTTCGCTGAACACAGGGATGCCTTTAGGGTAAAGCGGGCCGGCGAGTTCCGGAGGGTAAATTCTACCTTCGATATTGGGAATCTGAGCAGCAGTAAAAGCGACCACTTCATATTCGGGTTTTCCTCTGAAATAAACGTTAAAGTTGTGGAAATCTCTTCCACCGGCACCCATTATCACGACGCGAACGCGCCGGTTACCCGACATCTGGAAGCTTGAGAACTTGGCCTCTTAAACTTTCTTTATTTTGGATGAAGAAGGTATAGCTGCTGCAATGTACAGCGTTACCAAATTGGCAGCGCGACTTGTAGAAAAGCATTAAATCACCGCTCCTGGACTAAAAAAGGAGCTAGGTGTTTCAGGTCACAGTTATGATGCATAAAGCTTCAAGCGGGATAGGCTTACACGCGGGGAGCCCGGTCAGCGTAGTTGTAGACACGAGCGCTATTCTATGCTGTGTGGCTGACGGTAAGGACGTTATTGAAGCTATTGAAGAAGCTATCTGCAACGAAGTCGAGGTACTTATCCCAGAGAACGTTGCCGATGAGCTGAAGACGCTCGCGAAAAGGCGAGGTCGGAGGGGAGAGCTTGCGCGTGCTGCCATCAACCTGCTGAAGCGCTACATTGATGAGGGGCGAGTTAAGCTGGTAAGAGGCGGAGAGGGGGATACAGACACCATAATACTCGAGCTCTCGTCAGAGACAAGGAGCTATGTAGCTACAGCCGATGCGCGTATGGCGGCGAGAGCTAGAGTTCTGGGAGCGCCCACACTTATGTACAGGAAAGCGAAAAAGCGGTTTGAGCTATCCTGACGCGCGCTGTAAACCTTTAAAAGTGAGAGAGGATCCAGCGTCTAGTGCGTTCGCCTTTACTTGAAAAACTGGTCTCAGTGGATTACTCCGCGATAGAAAGGGCCATCGCGGAATACATGAGAAGTTACCTCCAGAAGACGCGGGCTGGCTGTTACGTCCTTGGTCTAAGCGGAGGCGTGGATTCCTCGACTGTCGCTGCCTTGGCCGCTAAAGCTGTAGGCTCTGAGCGCGTGGTCGCCCTGATAATGCCAGACTCGACGAGCACCCCGAAGGAAGATGTCGAAGATGCTGAAGCGCTCGCTATTCATCTCGGAATTAGGTTCGTTGTCTCGCCTATCGATGGCCTTCTCTCTGCGGCATCAAGTTCCTTACCGTTCTTCGACCCGAACGACCGCGTAGCGTTGGGTAACGTCAAGGCGAGATTGAGGATGGTAATGCTGTACTACGCGGCGAACAGACTTGGTGGACTTGTGTTGGGATCAGGCGATAGGAGCGAGATGCTGCTGGGCTATTTCACCAAGTACGGCGACGGGGCCGCTGACCTCTTTCCCATAGGAGATTTGTACAAGACGCAGGTCAGGTACCTAGCGCGACACCTGGGTGTACCGGACGCGATAGCTTTCAAACCGAGCAGCCCGCGTCTTTGGCCGGGGCAAACCGCAGAGGGGGAACTCGGCTTCTCCTACGAAGTTGCAGATCAAGTGCTTTACGCCGTTTTCGATTTAGGTTACAGCGCGGAAGAGGCAGCGAAAGCCGTGGGCGCGCCTCTACCGCTGGTAGAGAACCTTCTCAGGCGCGTTCGAGATACGGAGCACAAGCGCAGGCTACCACCTATAATTAGCTTGCAGGGCCTGGCTCACCCGTAGCCAGCTATGCGCGGAGCCAGTACCCTCTGATGTCGAAATCCATCTGCCCGTTCAACTCGCTCTTGGTCAGTCTGTCACCGGAGAGGACTTCTAGGATCACTGGGTAGAGCTCTTTCATTGCCAGTTCTTTAAGGCTCGTACCGCTTGAGAAAAGTTCCTCAACCGGTAAGTACACGTCGATGATCCCCGAGAGCCTGCTAAACGTCTCCTTGTTAGCCGTGACTTTCACTACAGGGCTTACCACCGACCCCACCGGCGTACCAAGTCCTGTGGTGAAGATAACAGCGTGGGCCCCACCTGCCACCATCCCTGTGATAGCTAGAACGTCCTCCCCCGGGGTGTCCATGAAGTAAAGACCTCCCCCTCTAGGTACTGGGTGCGCGTAGGGGAGCACGTCGGAGATCTTAACGGCGGGATCGAAACCAACTTTAAGGATGCTACCTAGCGACTTCTCAGCGAGCGTCGAGATCCCGCTGGCTATGTTACCCGGCGTCGGATCGCTTTCTCCCAAGTACTCGCTGAGAGCATCCTTTAACGCGTAAACTGTTTCTAGTAACCTCCGAAGTTTCCTAGCTACGGTTTCGTCAGCGACCTTACCCAGCAGGTACTCCTCGGAACCCAGAACCTCAGTGGTTTGGGAAAATACAACACTGACCCCTTCCTTCACTAGCTCATCTGCAACATACCCCACAGCGGGGTTTGCGAAGAGCCCAGATGTTGGATCCGACGCTCCGTTACCTACTCCTATTACGAGGCGCTTAAGGGGCGCTTCAATCCTCTTGACGGCCTGTGCTTCCTCGATCATCTCTCTCACAAACTTCCTACCCAGCTCGACAGCCCTTTCGAAACCGTCGCCCGAGCCGTGAAAGGGCTCCTGGACGTTCACCCACCGCACTCGCACACCCCTCTTCACAAGCCTGTCGTAAAGCTTGAAGGCGGCTAGATTCTGGTCTTTGTCTTCTCCCGGTGCGAGAGGTCTCTTACACAGTTGCCCACAGCCCAAGCTGACGAGCAGCACCCCGTGCACGTTTGGGTGGGAGGCGATTCCTAGGAGCGCCTGGAAAGCTACCTCCAGGTCGAAGCCAACATGGCAGCAACCGCTATTGTGCCTCGCTAGAACAACTCTATTCTCCCCGTTCTCGCCCCACCTCTCCTCCCTAAATTCCTCCCAAATAGACTCAGCTAACCTGTTCACACAGAGCGTTGTTGGCAGCACCAGCACGTGGTTCCTCACACCGAAAACCTTCCTCGGTTCTCTATAGTACGCTTTTAGCGTGGAAGGCACCTCACCCCACCTCCACTCGGCTGAACTCGATCAAGCCAGCCCGCAGCATGCGGTAAAAGTCCCTCACCAGCCTCACGTACCGCTCGTTGCGGCGTAGCCGCGGGGGTGGTTCAACAATGTTGCCTAACCTGATCGTGCCGTTTTCGGCGATGGTACACGCGGCCATTCCGACCCTAGAACGGGGAGGCAACCCCCTAAGCGCCGGATGCAGAGGTCTAACGTTCACGCCGAGTCGCAGCACCTCTCCTCTCTCAACTCTCACTGATGCGATACCTAAGACTAGTCCCTGCCTGACCATTTGCCGGAAATCGTAGGTGGGATCTAGCAACACGTTGGTTACATGGACGAGCCCCCCCTCTTCCACAACCGTCACAGCGACCCCCACAACGTAGCCAAACTTGACGACCTCTCCGCCCTCCTCGATCCTCTCCAAAGCGATCTTGTGCCAAGCCGGTATCGGAGTGTTTGGCTTAACTGCGCCGATAACTCCTTTGCCCTCCTCGTACACTGGATATTCCACGCCCTCCTTTAGGTGAGACAGAGCTGTTCCTACGTTGTCCCTACTGTTGACCTTGTAAACCAGCGCCGGCAAGCTCACGGGAAAAAGCGGTGTCGCGGGCTCTATTTAACTAGAGCGCTAAGCCCAAGTTATAGCGCCTAAGCAGACAGGTCTAAGCCCAAGTCTGTAAGCCGCTTCCGCGCTTCCCTGTAGGCTTCAAGCCACCATGCTGCAGGGACTCTTTTCCTCGCATCGTATAGTTCGGTGAAGGGCTTTCCCGGGTTTGGGTCACGGAGACTGGGCTCGTAAAGCTTCACGATAACTTGAGCGAGTTCAACCGCATCGTCGGGGTTCATCCGAGCGGCTGCTACACCAACTTCGGCCATCAACCTAGCCTCAAGGCCGGTGCCATGAGGTTTCTCCCCGTTGGCTGGAGCAGGCCCCAGCAGGTGTAGGCCGAACGAGGCAGCGATGAGCGCATTCGCAGCGATTTCGTACAGCATCTCTACTGCACCACCGCCGTTGGCCGGCCACACGTCGCCGACTAGAGGGACGCGCAGGCGCTCGCCAACAAGACCGAGTGCGGCCTCGACCCAGAGACATTCTCTGCTGCTCGTGGCCTTGAGGTGTATGTGGTACGGGTGAATTAAGGCGTAGGAAGCTCTGTACGCTACCAGCGAGAGTAGGACTTCCGCCACCGCGCATATCGCCGAGCCCGCTGCTCCTCTAGCGAAGCCTCCCACTACGGGATCGACCAGCGCTGCGTTGTGAACCCCGTAGGCCTGCCCCACCTGCGCTTTAACTAACTGGCTGTAGTCTACCTTCATCTCGTTGAGCACAGGAACCAGCTGCGCATCGCTCTTTCTCAACAAACCTAAGGCCATAGCCGCTAGGCTTCCCACTGAGCTCGCGCTGCTCTCGCAAGCAAGTAGGTGCAGGCCTGGTCTCCCCGCTTCTTCAATGGCTTCACGCAGCAGCTTGAGTTCAGCGACCGTAGCTTCAGCCTCGCTCGGCGCTCCCTGTTGCGCGCTGAGCCCGTTCAGGTTGGCGATGCTCCCGTGATCCAACGCGTCGACAAGGGGTTCCGCAGCGTAGCTGTAAGCGCTCTCTTTGAAGATTTCGCGGGGTGTAGGTGTGCCGGCGTAACCCCCAAAGACCAGCGGCTTTACGGTCGCGCCCGGGCTGCGGGGCTCCAGCGCCCTCGAATCCGCTCCTTCGCCGATTTTGACAAGGCTTTTAGCTGAAGCGAGAGCGCTGCGTAGCTCTTCTTCTCCGATTAGCACTTGCCTGCTCTGGTCGATAATGTAAACCCCCATCTCCAACGCCAGTCGTAGACCCGCCTCGAATAGGTCCTTGACCAATGTTCGGTCAAGCGGGGCGAGCTCTCCCGCATGGTAACAAATACCGTACTCCTTCTCTAGCTCAGCCACCTTCCTCGAGAGAAGGAGGTCGAAAGAGCGAGATTCCATGTACGCCCCTTCGCGCGCTCTGCTTTCTAGAGCTAAGGGTCCTAACATCGCTTAGGGCCAGCTTGCCGTGGGGATTAGCTTTGCGGTCGCAGCGAACTTAGGCGCTTCAACTCTCCAACGAGTTGTCCAACTCCGTATGCGCCGAATGGACTGGGAGGAGTGGAGGCCAAAGCTTTCGCCCTCCAGACAGCATCTCCGCTCGAGATTGAGGGTTCAGCCAGGTAAACCTTGTTTGGTGTTACGACGACGAGCGCTCCATTGAGGGATAGCAGATTGCCTGTTGGCACATCTACCTCTACCCTCCCCTCTTCCGATTCCATGATAACATTGACCGCGAAGCGCGAGAGCGGGAAGACACCGACGAGCCGTGCCAACGCTAAGCCGTGCTCCTTCACTAAGTGCTTAAGCACGGCAAGCTTCGATTCTTCGTCAAGGAGCGTCCAATCTTCAACGACAAGCGGGTCGTCGGGGTCCCTGTACAAGAGGAGGACTCTCGGGTTTGTGAGGGGGAAAGGCATGCGTACGCGCAGCTCCCCCAGCACGAGACCCCCTACCTCCGCCTCCAACCAAGCCCCTCTATCTCTCACTTTCAAGTTCTCCGCATCTACCATCTTAAGGAAGCGCGGCGGAGGAGGTCTCCCGTTGAGACCCCCTTTAGCCTCTTCAAGCACGCGCCCATCGCTCATCAGGATGACTCTGTTAACGAAAGCGTTCAGCGTCGGCCTATGCGATATGGCGATCACTGTCGTGTCCCTCAGGAAGCCGAGCACCCTATTCAGCACGATTTCCTCAAGCTCAACATGTATGTTGCTGGTAGCTTCGTCCAGGATAAGAACCTTCGGCTTCAGCACAAGAGCCCGCGCCAAGCATATCAACTGCCGCTGCCCGCCAGAAAGAGCCCTGCCCTGCTCCCCCACGTCGCTATCGTAGGCTAGGGGGAGCTCGACAATGAACCTGTGGGCACCGCAGAGCCACGCAGCGTAAAGGATCGCCAGCGGGTCGGGGGACTCGACACCGTAAGCGATGTTGTATGCCACGCTACCCGGCAGAAGCATGGGCTCTTGGGGCACTAAGATCACTTGACCCCTTAAACTGGATATCTTCACTTTCCTCAAGTCTGCACCGTCTAACAGAACTGCCCCGCGAGATGGATCGAAAAGCCTTACGAGAAGCCTAACCAGCGTGGTCTTCCCAGAACCATTAGGACCTACGATCCCAACTACCTCGCCTGGCTCGATCCTTAGGTTTGCACCCCTAAGCACAGGCTTTCCAGGCGTGTATTCAAACCACAGGTCCCTGACCTCTATACGCCCTTTGACCTTAAGCTCGACCGCATCTGGCGCTTCGACAACTTTAGGTTCGGCCTCCATGAGCTCAGCTAGCTTCTCGTACGCCGCCTCAGCCTCCGCCAACTCCGGTATGAGCCCTGCGATCGCTCTGACCGGCCCGTAGACTTGCCACACGTACGCTAGAAAAGCGGTGAGCGTGCCTAAAGTGAGCTCGCCCCTAGCTACCATCAGACCCCCCACGTAAAGGACGGCAACAGATGCCAAGCTGAGCAGCAGATTGAGCCAGGGTAGCACCTTCAAGCTGTATCGCGTTGCCTCCATCTCCGCTTCGAAAACTTCGCCTGCCATCGCGTCAAACCGCTCTTTCTCGGCCCTCTCTCTCCCCGTGAGTTTAACGAGAAGTATAGCGTTGAGCAGCGAGGTCGCGTAGGCCGACATCCTGCTTACTCTGCTCCACCGCCTCACAAATAGCGTCCGGACGCGTGGCTGGTACTTCAGCAAACCGTACACGTACAAAGGCAAGGGTACCAGAAGGACTAGTGAAAGCTTCCAGTTAAGCGTGAAGACTATGATCATCATCGCCGCCAGCTGGAGCGAGCTGAGGATCACCGTCTGAAAGCTTGAAACAATGAACCGCTGCACCCTGTCCACATAACCGTAAAGCCTTGCTACAACATCGCCCACCTGCGCTCCCTCGTACAGCTCAGCGCCCAGCTCCACAGCCTTCGCGAAAACCTTTGAACGCAAGTCAAGCGCTACCTTCCCGCTAAGCAGGCTCTGAAAGTAGCTCTGAATAGCAGAGACGACAGTGGTCGCTACATAGACTGCCGCTAGCGCGCCGGCGTAAAGCAGGATAGCGCCGGCGTTACCTGCCAGAACCCCCTGATCGACAACCGCCCTCGTGAGAAGAGGTGGAACCACGCCCAGAGCGGTTGCGATAGCAGAAACCGAAAGAGTTACCGCGAGCAAGCGTGAATGGGACAAGAGCAGCGTGTAAAGCTTCAGGACCTTATAGCGCTCCGCTAGCTTGACGCGAACCACAGTCATCGAATCATAAATCTACCTAAAAAACTTTGCTATACTATGAACTTTACTAGATTCGTTGCTGCAAGAAAGAGAAAACAGTACCGCGCACAGTCCGGCGGCGATTACGCTCGGGTTCGCACCGACTCAGCTAGCGCACTCGGGCGATTGGGAGTGGCCGGCTCACGCCTCGGGCCGGAGGCCCTCGGCGCTTACACCGCCACCCCATCAACCCCGTCTTCTACGGGAGCCCTCGTCTCGGCCACGGGACCCGTCGCCGGGCCCCAACGGCCGAGAGCGGCCGCCTCGTCTCGGGGAGGGCTTCCCGCTTAGATGCCTTCAGCGGTTATCCCCATGCGGCGTGGCTGCCCGGCGCGCCCTGCCGGACGGCCGGTAGACTAGAGGCCGCGGCCCGCCGTTCCTCTCGTACTGAGCGGACCTTCCCCTCAGGCGGCCAGCACCCCCGACAGGTAGAGTCCGACCTGTCTCGCGACGGTCTAAACCCATCTCACGTTCCCCTTTAATGGGCGAGCAGCCCCACTCTTGGCGGCTGCTGCACCGCCAAGCTGGGAAGAGACGACGTCTGGGTACCAAACCGCGGGGTCGATGTGAACTCTCGCCCGCGACGAGCCGGTTATTCCCGGGGTAACTTTTCTGTCATGCCCGGCCCCCACCGAAGGGGGCACGAGCGTTCGCTAGGCCCGGGTTTCCCCCCTGCGCCCCTTGCGTTCAAGGGCGCAGTCAGCCCGGCATTTGGCCTTGCCCTCTACGGCGGGGTTCTGACCCGCCTGAGCCGAGCTTTGGGCACCCCTGATACATTTTCAGGGGTGTGCCGCCCCAGCCAAACCGCCCACCTGCCGCTGTCCCCGGGGTTCGCCCCCGGGTTAGGGGCGTAGCCGCGGGTGGGCGGTGTTTCATTGGCGCATCCACACCCCCCAGAGGGGATGTTTCATCGCTCCCGCCTACGCTACGCACCCACAGCTACACCCCAACGACAGGCTGCGGTGAAGCTCCACGGGGTCTTCTCGCCCCATCGGGGGTACCTGGACTGTTCACCAGGTTGCGGGTTCACCGGGTCCCGGGCTGGGACAGTGGGGACCTCGTTGATCCATTCATGCGCGCCGGAACTTACCCGGCAAGGCATTTGGCTACCTTAAGAGAGTCAGAGTTACTCCCGGCCTTCAGCGGCGCTTCGCCCGGTTGTACCCGGGTTTCACGTACCGCCAGTGGCCAGGATTCAGCCCCCGTACACACCCTTTCGGGCTCGCGGGGACCTATGTTTTTATTAAACAGTCGGGTCCCCCTTGTCACTGCGACCTGCGGTCCCAGGGTGGACCCCAAGACCGCAGGCACCCCTTCTCCCGAAGTTACAGGGCCAATTTGCCGAGTTCCCTAGCCCGGGTTACCCCGACACGCCTTGGGCTTCGCACCCAGGGGCACCTGTGTCGGTTCTCGGTACGGTCGCGGAGGCTCCTTCCCGGCTCCCTTTTCACTGGCCCCGGGAGTCGGGGGAACCCGCCTAACGGCAGGCCCGTCCCGCCTTCACCCGGTTCTCGCCATGACGGCACTCCCCGGGCTTCAGCGGTTGGACGGGGCGGCAGCCCCGCTCCCCCTATCCCGAGGCGTCAGGAGCCGAGCTTGCGTTGCCGCGAAGCGTACCTCCGCGGCACGGGAATGTTAACCCGTTTCCCTTTCGGCGGGTGCGAGTTACGCCCCGCCTTAGGACCGGCTAACCCCCAGCCGACGATCGTTGCTGGGGAACCCTGGCCCTTTCGGCGGAGGGGATTCTCACCCCTCTTTGCTGTTACTACCGCCGGGATTTTCGTTCGAGGCGGGTCCACCGGACCTCACGGCCCAGCTTCCGACCCACCCCGACGCCCCCCTACCGGATCACGGGCCAAAGGCCCGTGCCCCGGGGTCTCGGCGGCCGGCTTAGTCCCGGCCATCTTCGGGGCCCCCCGCCTCGGCGGGTAAGCTGTTACGCACTTCTTAGCCGATGGCTGCTTCTAAGCCTACGGCCCCGCTGTCTGAGGCGGGGGACACCCTTCGGGATTGACACTTTAGCCGGCACTTAGGGGCCTTAACCCCGGTCTGGGTTGTTCCCCTCTCGGCCCCCAGGCTTATCCCGGGGAACCCGTCTCCGCCCATCTACGGCGCCGGCGGGTTCGGAGTTTGAAAGGGAGCTGGGGCCTTTCGGCCCCTGGGCCCCCAATCAGTGCTCTACCCCGTCGGCAGCCTCCGGGCGGGCCGGGCTGCAACCCGCTTCGGGGGGAACCAGCTATCACCGAGCTTGATTGGTCTTTTGCCCCTAGGCCGAGGTCATGGGAACGAATTGCACGTCAGAACCCCTGCGGGCCTCCACCGGGCTTTCGCCCGGCTTCGCCCTGCCCCGGCCTAGATCGCTCGGTTTCTGGTCTCACGGGCGTGACTCCGGGCCCTCTTCGGACCCCGCCCCTCACCGGGTTTTACACCCGGCTGCGGGCATGTCGGTTTCCCTAAGCCTTCGGGGGTAAGCCCCTTAGGCTCGCCACGCCCGTGAACTCCCCGGCTCGTGTTTCTAGACGCAAGGCGCGACCCCGGTCCCCCACCCCTCGTACTCCCCGGTCGCCCGGGTTTCCTTCGGGGGGATCACTCCTTTCGAGCCGCGCCACTCGTAGCCGCTCGGTTTCAGGCTCTTTTCACCCCCCTCTCGGGGTTCTTTTCAGCTTTCCCTCACGGTACTTAGTTCGCTATCGGTCTCGGGACGTATTTAGCCTTGGAGGTCGGTGCCCCCCAGCTTCCCACGGCAAAACCAAGCCGTGGTACTCGGGGACGCCCACCACCCCTCGCCGGATTACGCCTACGGGGCTGTCACCCTCTACGGCGGGGCTTTCCAGCCCACTTCGGCTTCTCCGGCAGGGGGGTATAGGCGGGCGCCCCGCAACCCCACATTCCCGCGAGCTTTCGCCCGCAGGTTCGGTTTGGGCTCTCCCCCTTTCGGTCGCCCCTACTCAGGGGATCCCTATTGGTTTCTTTTCCTCCCCCTACTAAGATGTTTCCGTTCGGGGGGTTCCCACTCGGTACTTCCACCCTTGCGGGCGGTTTCCCGAGCGCTGCGGGTTGACCCCGCAGCGGGAAGTCCCATTCGGGAATCCCCGGATCAAAGGCTGCGTGCGCCTACCCGGGGCTTATCGCAGCTTGCCACGCCCTTCTTCGGCGCCCGAGCCGAGCCATCCACCGAGCGGCTTAGCTGCGCTAGCCTTGCCGGCGCGAACCCGATTCGCGTCGCCGCCGAACTGTGCGCGGCACTCACAGCGGTCGAAGACCTCCTCTTCGACCGCTCAGCCCTTCACCCGGGAGGCCTGACCTCCCGAGCTGCATCTAGCGAGCAAAATGAGCTCGGCGCGGTACCAGGGGAGTTGCAACTTGGAAAGGAGGTGATCCGGCCGCAGGTTCCCCTACGGCCACCTTGTTACGACTTCTCCCCCCTCGCCGGAGCCAGGTTCGACCCGACCCCTTTCGGAGCCGGACCTCACCTGGCTCCAGCTCGGGTGGAGCGACGGGCGGTGTGTGCAAGGAGCAGGGACGTATTCACCGCGCGTTGGTGACGCGCGGTTACTAGGGATTCCACGTTCACGAGGGCGAGTTGCAGCCCTCGATTCCTACTGAGGCGGGGTTTAAGGGATTACCTCCCCCTTTCGGGGTCGGTACCCGTTGTCCCCGCCATTGCAGCTCGCGTGTAGCCCCGGGGTTTCGGGGCATACTGACCTGCCGTAGCCCCCACCTTCCTCCGGCTTAACGCCGGCAGTCCCCCCAGAGTGCTCCAATCCCCCAGTGGAAGGCCACTGAGGGATCGGGTGGCAACTGGGGGCGGGGGTCTCGCTCGTTACCGGACTTAACCGGACACCTCACGGCACGAGCCGGCGACGGCCATGCACCTCCTCTCAGCTCGTCTGGCAAGGTCGTTAGCCTGGCCTTCATCCTGCTGTCGCCCCGGGTAAGGTTTCCGGCGTTGACTCCAATTAAACCGCAAGCTTCACCCCTTGTGGTGCTCCCCCGCCAATTCCTTTAAGTTTCAGCCTTGCGGCCGTACTCCCCAGGCGGCGGGCTTAACGGCTTCCCTACGGCACTGGGCGGGCTCGAAGCCCACCCAACACCTAGCCCGCATCGTTTACAGCTGGGACTACGGGGGTATCTAATCCCCTTTGCTCCCCCAGCTTTCGTCCCTCACCGTCGGGCGCGTTCCAGCCGGGCGCCTTCGCCACTGGCGGTCCTCCCGGGATTAACGGATTTCGCCCCTACCCCGGGAGTACCCCCGGCCTCTCCCGCCCCCTAGCCCGACAGTATCCCCCCGCTCCCACGGTTGAGCCGTGGGCTTTAAGGGGGGACTTGCCGGGCCGGCTACGGACGCTTTAGGCCCAATAAAAGTCCCGACCACTCGCGGGGCTGGTATTACCGCGGCGGCTGACACCAGACTTGCCCCCCGCTTATTCCCCCGGCTGTTTAGACCGGGGAAAAGCCGCCCTCTTCGGGCGGCACTCGGGGTGGCCCCGTCGCGGTTGCCCGCATTGCGGAGGTTTCGCGCCTGCTGCGCCCCGTAGGGCCTGGGCCCTTGTCTCAGTGCCCATCTCGGGGCTCCCGCTCTCACGGCCCCCACCCGTCTTCGGCTTGGCGGGCCGTTACCCCGCCAACTACCATGATGGGGCGCAGCCCCATCCTCGGGCGGGTGCGGCGGGCATGGCGCCGCACCCCTTTCGGCGCAGGCCCATTCCAGGAACCTGCACCTATCGAGGATTACCCCCAGTTTCCCGGGGATATCCTCGTCCCGAGGGTAGGTTAGCCACGTGCTACTGAGCCGTCCGCCGGGCCCCGCCGTGGCCCGGGGCCCTGACTTGCATGGCTTAGCCCCACCCCGATAGCGGTCGGGTCCGGCAGGATCAACCGGAGTCGGAATGGCGGGGGAGTGTGTAATCTCCCCTGGTACCGCGCCGAGCTCTCTTGGACCCAAACCTCCAAGCCCCCTCGCCAGGGGCTTGGTTTGTTTGGGCCCGCACCGTGTCGCCGCGGCTGGAGGCCATCCCTTCACTGGGGGAGGGCACCGGCCTCCCCGCCATCCAGGTGAGCCGCCGGGAGCCGCGGCGCGGGATAACCTTCCACTGCTTACCTTAAATATCTTTCTTCCGCTTTAGAGCACTCGTGAGCTCGACGAACGATGAGAGAAGAGAGAAATGTATTGTCGGTATCGATAAAGAAATCTCCTTTAATGTATCTTTAACCCCAGAATGCCCATAAACTCTCACCAATTTTGAAGAAAGATGCGGAAAAATCGTCAGAAGCTCCCTTATGCTAACAGCTGCTAAAGGATACGCCACCCTAAACCGTGCTTCAAGGCTCAAGCCCCGGGTGTCTCCCAGCAAAACCTCGCCTAAAGTATAAGCCGCGATGTCTTCCAGCGTATCAGGCAGTACGATCACAGACTCAAAGGTGTCTCCAGGGAGAACGCTGCAGATGTTTAGCCTAAATTCCGTGTAAGTCTTCCACTCACGCTTCGCGAATTTATACCCTGAAAACAGATGCCCGTAGGTATTGCTGAAAGATGGCTCCAGACCTATTTCGAGCACTTCAATGTTGGATCCATATTCTTTTTCCACTTCTTGCAGCAGTGTTGCGGCAGCATAGGATTGCAAGTCGCCGCGGTAAGCCACCACAAAGCTGTCGCTTGGGCGCGGCTTGCTCTTCCTGAGCCACGCCAAGAACCTCTGCCGTATCGATAATGCTAAACAGCGCTCGCAAAGCCACTCCCCTGAAGCTGCTTCGCAAACGGCGAGCTTCCCACATCGAGCGCAGCGCGGTATCTTGCCCAGAGATTTAGCCTTCACACTGAAGCTTTTCACCAGCGTTCGTTTCAGGCCTGCGATCATGCGGTTTTGTGCTTTACCCTTAGCGACCCGCATGTAGAGAGAAGCTGGCCGCAGTGCATATATTCGTGAACTGCTACACCTCGATGTGCGGGTATATCAGCTGCAAGCGCCCTCTAGCCTGGACGCGGTCGAGGCAGCTTTAAAAGCCCTAGACGCGCGCTCGTTCACAGGACCGCTAGACGCCGGTTGCGGTCTCGAAGAGGGGGTCAGAATAGTGAAAATAGAACGTTTAGAGAGAAACGCTGGTTCTGTCGGAGCCTTGATAAGGGTCCTGTACAAAGTGGAAAAGCGAAAACTGTGGAGCGATCTTTACGATTTCAAATTTGCAGTCAACGCTGGAGAGCTGGAAGTGTCTGTCAGGAGAGTTAGCGGTTTAGGCCGCACGGATCCCGACTTCATCGTCAGCGAGCTGGCGCGCGTTCTAGCTCGGCAACCTGCTACTGTCCGGTCTAGGGAATGTGGGCTTTGAGGAACGCTTCACGCTTCTTGTTCAAAGGTATAGTCGCATCTATACCAAGCTTCGATGTCGAGAGAGTCACTTGATCGGCGGAGGGATCGAGACTCGAGCCCCTCAACCCTGTCAAGATCATTAAGTCCTCGTGAGGTTGCATGCGCGTAGCAAGAGCCCACAGCACATAGTTGGGGTCGTCAACATCGATATCTTCGTCAACAGCTATCGCTATTTTAAGCGAGGGATGGGCTGCGAAGGCCGAAATTATAGCATTTTTCGCGTCACCGTCAACGTTCTTCGCTATTGATATAACGGCGATGAGCCAGCCGCAACCACCCGGGATTAACCTTACCGCCTTCGCGCGCGGCACAACTCTCCGAACGCTGTCCCATATAGCCGCTTCCCTCGGGAAACCCATTAACAGTATGTGCTCCTGCCCGCTTTGAAGTATAGCGTAGTAGTACGCGTCCTCTGCGACAAGGACATGGTCAACTTCGAGCACGGGTTGAGAGCGAACCTCGTCTAGCGTGCCGGTTATATCCACGAATGGGCCCTCTGGAGCTTCCAAATCTGCGCGTATCCTGCCGACCAGGACGATTTCCGAGTTCAAAGGCACAGGCAACCCACCATCGACCTCAAACGCCGCTAGAGACCCTTTGGCTAAGGCGTTTGCCACCTCGAGCTCAAAGACTCCGTACGGAGGCGAAGCCGCCGCAGCTATGTAGACTTCGGGGGGAGCGCCAATCACTACAGCAACTGGAAGATCTGCGCCTTCCTTCCGCGCCTTCATGTACATTGAGTACAAGTGCCGTGGAACAATCCTGATCGCAAGGTGCTTACGGTCCAAAACTAGCATTCTGTGAATGCTCGCGTTAAGCGTTTCACCGCCTGGTTCCCTAGCAATCACGATCCCAGAAGTTATGTAGCGTCCCGCCTCTCCCTCGAAGCTCCTGAGCACAGGTAGTGTCTCAATGCTTTCGAAACGACGGAAAGTGCTGGGAAGACCTTCAACCTTGAGACGCTGGGGGTTAGACATCGCGTTTAAAAGCTTGGAGAACGCCTCTTCATCGTTCCTAACTCCCAACGCAGAGTAGAGCACGTTTCTATTGGTCACAACATTACCAATGATGGGGATTCTGTAGCCGAGAGGTTTCTCGAAGAAGACAGCTTTCTTCCCATCGTACTGCTTCAATATACGAGCGCACTCGAAGTCGGTCGAAACAGGTTTCGCTATCCGCTCAAGTAAACCGTTTTTCTCTAAGCTTTCTGCAAAGTGTTTGAGCCGTTGCATCATGAGACCCCTTAACCGCTTTCCTCCCGAACAACGCGTATGTAGTCGGCGCTGATCGTCACTGGCAGAGGGTAAGCCGCTTCTGTGATCTCTACTTTAACTTCACCTTTGGTTTTGTCCACCTCTAAGACACGCCCCCTCATGCCGACAAAGGGTCCGCCAGTAATTTCAACTAAGTCACCAACCTCTACAAGCTCTGCTACAGGTCTAGGAGCTACGAAACGCTCAAGCTCTGAGAAATCCATGCTGCCTCTCATGAGGCCCCTAACGTGTTTAAGACCTGCAGACGCTCGCTGCACCAAATGAGGGCTTTCAGCTTCGACCACTATAATCCCTCTGAGACCGGGTAGTACGGATATCGAAAACACGGGAAGCCCGGCACTCTTTACGCGTTCCTCCATCAGCAGTGCCATTGTCGCTTCTTGTCCCATGGTCACCCTCACTCCGTAGAAGCGCGCTCTCTTCGAGCTCATGATGCTCTCAGGGAAGCTCCCAGCCATATCTAAAAAATTTAGCGCGCGCAACTCGCGCTAAGCTTAAAGCGGCTTCATCGAGAGCGAGGCGGTATGAGGTTTTTCAAGGACATCGTGAGAACATTGCGTGTAGCGAAGAGACCGGAGCCGAAAGCTTTCAAAGCTTCTCTCAGAGTGGTAGCACTGGGCATAACTCTCCTAGGGGCTATAGGATACCTATTCCAGCTCGCGGGTTCCGCGCTCAGAATGGTCGCAGCGCCAGCGGTCTCAAGAGATGTTGTCGTAGTAGCTTTAGCTGTGATCGCCGCGATAACCCTAGGGGCTGTGCTGTACTTACGCTCACGCTACCTGTGAAGTTTTCTCGCGTAGCACTCTCTTTAAGCACTTTGAGCGAAGCGGTTTAGCTTGTGCATACACTGCACCGATACTGTCGCAGGAGCAGCGGCTACTTATTAATCAACAAGTACCTGAGAACTGCCTTAGCAGTGTGGAGCCTGTTTTCGGCTTGGTCAAATACAACCGATGCATCGCTTTCAATAACCTCGTCGTCAACTTCTTCGCCCCTCTTAGCCGGAAGGCAGTGCATGAATATCACGCCTTCACCAGCTTCCTCTAGTAGCGTCTTCGTGACTCTGTAACGCGGGAGAAACACTTTCAGCCTCTCCTCCCTCTCGCGCTCCTGCCCCATGCTGACAAAAACATCTGTGTAAATGACATCGGAGCCTTTAACAGCTTCTACCGGGTCCTCGAATACCTTCAAGCTACCCTTTACTTCGCCAGCTAGCAGCTCCAACTCTCTTTTGTCTGGAGCGTATTGAGGCGGGCTAGCAACCCTCACTTCAACACCCAATTTGAGGCCCGCAACAGCCAGCGATCGGAAAACGTTGTCTGTGCCGTCTCCGACGAAAGTCAGCTTCACTCCTTGAATGTGCCCGAGCTTCTCCAGGATGGTCGTGTAGTCAGCGAGTGCTTGAAGAGGATGAGCTTTATCGCTCAGCAAGTTGATCACGGGTACGCTCGAGAAAACCGCCATTTCTTCCAGGCTCTCATGCCTGAAAACCCTAGCCGCTATCGCGTCATGGTATCGACTAAGAGTCCTAGCGGTATCGCGTATTGGTTCCCCTCGCCCCAGCTGGAGTTCGTCTTTGCTGTACACAAAGGGTTGTCCACCCATCTCGTACACCGCAACCGCGAACGATGCACGCGTCCTTGTCGAGGGCTTCTCGAACACCATTGCCACGCTTTTACCCTCGAGCTCGCGAGTGAGCCTAACCCCCCTCTGCCTAAGCTTCTTGTACTCAATAGCAAGCTCTATGAGCTCAAGGATCTCGCTCCCTTTCAAGCTAGAGAGGCATAAAAGGTGCCGCGCCACGAGATCGCAAGGGAAAACCCCTAAATAGCTTGATCGCTTAGAGCGCGCTGCGCTGCGGCTAGGAAAGCACTTTTTCTAAAAACCATTCGAGGGTGAACGGCTTTAAGTCGGTATAACCTTGGCCTGTGCCCACGTACAATACGGGTTTGCCTGTAGCGTATACGAAACTGAGAGCCGCCCCTCCCTTGGCATCCGCATCCACCTTGGTTAAAATGCCGCCGTCTACACCCACGTATTGGTTGAACTTGATCGCTTGATCAAGCGCGTCGTTACCCGTTAGAGCGTCTCCGACGAATATCTTAAAGTGAGGTTTTATCACTTTGACGACCTTGCTTACTTCCTCCATTAGATTTATGTCCGTTTGTAAGCGACCTGCTGTGTCTACAAGTACAGCATCTAACCCCCTCTTCCTTGCGTAGGCTACTGCGTCATAAGCTACGGCTGCGGGGTCTGCCCCATAGCCGTGTTCGACGACGTGAGCGCCTATAGCTTCAGCATGGTGCCTAAGCTGCTCGATCGCTCCCGCCCTCCATGTATCCGCTGCAGCGAAGACCACAGACAAGCCTCTTGTTAATAACCGATACCCCAGCTTAGCTAAAGTCGTAGTTTTACCATGACCGTTGGGCCCCACTAAGACTATTTTAACGGGCCCTGCCGAACGCATTTTCAGAACTTCCTCCTCTAAGTCGAACCATATCGCTTTTTCGAAGACACCTGCGATTGCCCTTCTCAGCAGAGACTCAGCCAACCGCTCTCGGTCCTCGAAACGCGAAACTTTAAGCTCAGAAGCCATTTCCCTAACCGATCTAGCTACAGCTTCTGCCGCTTCAAGCGCGACATCGCAATCGAGCAACCGGTATACGACGTACCTTTCCAGTTCCTCTAGCTCGTCGTCTGAAAGCTTAGAGGATACAAGGACGCTCGCTACTTGTCGTAAAGCCGCTCGCATGCCTTCGAACAACGACCATCCCCTTTGAAAGCCCACCCTCACCTGGCTTTAAGCATGCCGAAAACAGCTCTCCTCACGGTACTCGTGCCTGAGCGTACCCTATTAGCGAGCTCTCAAGTCGCTAGGCGCTCCTTAAGCGCTGCTCTATATCTCTGAGCCTGCTAACCAGTGCTTGATAATCGGCTACGCTCTTCTGAAGCGCATCCCTAACTTTCTGCTCTCTTTCCTCTAAGTACTTGCGCGTGTCTTCTAGAGCTTTTTCGACCATAATATTCGCTCCTAAAGTGACCAGCACTTTGTCCTTCCCAGCCAGCTTCGCCCTGACGAAGACTCCAGCCCCAACGGGAACGAGCAACTCCTCGCCCTCGCTCAGAGAGCTTACCTCTTCCAGCGCACTTTTAGCGGCAGAGATCTCCGCCAGCGTGGTATTAAGAATGTCCACTCTCCTCCTTACATCCTCAAGAAGTTGAGCCAGAGCCCCGTACTCAGCGGCTAGCTGCTCCTTAGTCGTTCTGCTTTCTGACACCTCCCTATCACCTCTAACCTATAACTATCCTGTCTAAGCCGAGCAGTTCTCTCACGTGCTCTCTGCTCACTTCATTTTCGCTAACCTCCTTCACCTCAGTGATCGTTATATGGCATCTTTTCAGCTTGTGCCTAGAACCAAGTTCGCTCAGCACCTTTTCGACAGCATGCTCAGCCTTCAACGCAGGCACCTCAATCACGAATTTGCGGCGCTCCCTTGATCTATGCAGGTTCATGACACCAGATACCCTGTAAACCTTAACCTCGCGCATACCGCTTACGCCCCACCTCTCTATCTATAAGATTTTTACGCAGTCATCGAAAGCGCCTCAGACTTTGCCGGAATTACACCGTGCATTCGGTTATTGCCGCAGAGAATGGTGCGGGGGCCGGGATTCGAACCCGGGCAGGCCTACGCCAGCGGAGCTCCCATCGTTTAGATCCTGAGTGTAGGCCCGGCCAACGCCAGACCGCCCCCTTTGACCTAGCTCGGGCACCCCCGCTGCTCCGATGGGTGAGCGCCAAGCTTTATATTCTTATCCTACTAAGCGCGCGATTCGCTGGGTGTACACGTTCTTCCGTCTCCCCGCGCGCGGGGGGTGACAGGTGGCGTACGCGCTATATTCTTAGCGCGAGCCGGAGGCGAAGTGTATAAAGTTTCGATGTGCTGTGAGCTGTGGAGAAAGCATGCTTGTGATCGCTGGTTTAGGGCTTTATGGTTTGAGAGATCTAACGTTGGGAGTTTTAGAGTACTTGAGAAAGGCGGATAGGGTCTTTGTGGAACTGTACACAAGCATCCTGCCGTGCTTCGATCTAAGTAAGCTTGAGGAGCTGGCCGGCAAGCGTGTGACTATAGTGAGAAGAGCAGAACTGGAGGGGGCTTGGCTTCGTGAGTTGCTTAAGATGGCTGAACGAGAACTAGTTATGCTGCTGGCGCCTGGGGACCCTTTCATTGCAACTACGCATATGAGCTTGAGACTCGAAGCAGTGAAACGCGGGATTGAGGTGAAGGTGCTTCCTTCCCCATCCGTGATCAACGCGGTAGCCGCTTCCACAGGTCTAGATTTCTACAAATTCTGCAGACCTGTAACCATCGTGAAACCGAATGCGAAGTACTTTCCTTCTACTCCTTACCACGTCCTGCGCGACAACCTTGCACGGGGGTTGCACACACTCTTCCTTCTCGACCTAGACGTTGAAAAGGGCTATGCAATGACTGCCCATGAAGCAGTCGACATACTCCTCGAGCTTGACAGGAGAGAAGGTGAAGGGATTCTGGATGAGAATACGCTTTTTGTTGCCGTTGCCCGCGCGACAAGCGATGATGAAATCGTCAAGGCGTTCACGCCTAGGCAGAGGCCCGTGCTAGGTTCACCCCCTCATTTGCTGATAATTCCTGGCCTTCTCAACCCAGTGGAAGCTGAAGCTTTACAGCACCTCGCCGGAGCTCCTCCTGAACTTTTGAAAAACTGGTGCTCTAAATTGAAACTGTGGAGATCAACAGCTAACCCTTGCACGTACCAATAGCAACCAATACTTACAGCCCATGCAACGATATCACAATAAACATCACCCCGTTATGGGTTTAGGTGGTATGGAGGGGATGGACGCGGAGGCGCGGGCTCGAAAGTACATTGAAAACGTAAGAGCAGCTTTGCGGCAGCTTGAGGGGCAGGATCTAGGTGAAGCGTCAAAGCTTGTAGATCAGGCAAAAATGTACTTGAACGATGCAGAGTATTTCCTCGAGAAAAAAGACGTGCTGACTAGTATAGCATGCTCCTCATACGCTGAGGGTTTACTCGATGCGATCAGGCTGCTGGGAATCGCTAAAGTTGAGTGGCCCAGAAAGGAGCGCCCGAGGGTGCTCGTCGGCGGGGCATTCGAGATAATCCACCCCGGTCACCTTCACCTTCTACGCAGGGCACGCGACCTAGGGAAAGTTATCGTCGTAGTCGCGCGCGACAGCACTGTCCAGAAGCTGAAAGGTAGACCCCCTCTCGTGCCAGAGCAGCAGAGGCTAGAGGTTGTGAAAAGCTTGCGTTACGTTGACGAAGCATATCTCGGTAGCGACCCGCTTGACATTGAGGGCACGCTGGCTGCGCTGAAACCGGACATCGTGCTTTTAGGGCCAGACCAAGATCGTATTGAGAGCCTCGTTAGGGAAGCGGTGGTGCGTATGGGTTTAAACGTTAAGGTGGTGAAGCTAGGAAACAGGATCCGAGGTGCGTACTTATCCAGTAGCGAGATCGCTAGGAGAGCTGCTTCTCTTGCGTGCCCGAACGCCTCAGAGCTTTAGCAGCGGCGGTAGCCTCTAGGTGGGCTAGCCTCAGAGGCTCGGGTAACGAGCGCCCTGCTTTTGTCAGCAACCGAACCAGTTTAACAGCTGTTGGAAGCGAGACCTTGTGCCCCACGCTAACGAAAAGAATTTTCGAACCCACTTTTACAGCTGCGCCGGCGACCCGCTCCCCCACGATAACTGGAGCTTCATTCCCCCTCCACTCTCCCACCTCACCGCATAGGAGCTTTTTCGCCACACCTACTGTCGGCATATCCAGAGCTAAACCAACCTGGCAGGCTATGCCTGCGCCCAAGGGGTGTAGCCTACCGTTGCCGTCTACGAGCAAAACTTCGGGTTTTAGCTTGAGACCTTGAACAGCAGCTACCATCGGTCCAGCTTCCCTGAAGGCGAGGAGAGTGGGTATGTAGGGGAACTCCACCTTTAGCTTCACTAGGTACTTTGCGACGAGCTCGAAGCTCTTTGCGTCAACTACTGTCGCAGCGGCGATAGCTAAATCTCCTATGTAGGAGACGTCGACACCGCCTGCTAAGCGAACAGCTTCTGGCACTTCATCCTTCTCGACAACCCTCTCGGCGATCAGCCTCTGGGCGAGGCGTGCACGTTGCACGCTAAATCTCATCTCCACCGCAACTCTGAAGCTTTGAAAGCGATTCTTTAATCGATCTCTCTAGGTCGCTGCTTATCGCGTAGTAGAGAATGTCGCGCGCGGACCCCTCTATCAAGGCTCTTAAAACATCTACTTTCCGGCGAAGCCCCGGTACTAGTGCCTCAGGCACAGCTATCGTGGCTAACGCTCTGTAAACATCTTCCATGAGCTTAAGCGCACGCTCAGCCTCAGATACCTTCCCAGAGCTTAGATACCTTACTAGCAATCTTCTGAGCTCTCCTGCGAAGTCGGCTACCCCTAAAAGGTAGTGGGCAGGTTCGACCTGGAGCTCCTCGAAACTGGGGATCCTGTTCCCCTCCAAGTACGAGTGCAATGCCTTCGCCTCAACGTACTCGGCAAGCGCGGAGGTGACAGACCCCCCATAGTAGAGTCGTGGATGCGTCACCTTGAACGATAACAGCTCGCGGACTACAGCTGTGGCTGATGCTAGGATCTCTCCGGCACCACTCAAATCTCCTTCATGGATCTTGAATATCGCCTTCCTAGACAGGCGGGTTACCTCCCTCGTCAATTCAAGCAATTTCTCTCGGGCTTCGTCCTCAGCTTCGAGATTTACTCGCGCTTTTTCAACTATCTCCGCCAAGCTACATGTCTCGCCATTGCTCATATAGAGCTCTCCGAGCGCTAGGAAAAGAACATTTCGCGTCCGCGCGCGCTCCCTACAGAGAGGAGAAAGAAGGAAATAGCCCTTACACCAGCCAGACTATAGGTGAGGTGCTATTAGGCTAGAGGGGGAAGAAATGTACCTGCGAGCTGGTGAGGCTGCGAGGTACGTGCTGGGAAAGGCGATCGAGATTGTGGAGGAAGGAATTAGCCTTTATCGCATCGCTGAAGAGCTCGAGGCCACGATTTTGAATCAAGGAGCGAAACCAGCATTCCCAGTTAACATTTCGATCAACAGTATAGCAGCGCACTACTCGCCCGGGGTTGGAGACCAAAGAGTGATCCCTCCAGGTGCTGTCGTGAAGGTCGACGTCGGGGTCCACGTAGAGGGATACATAGCCGACGCGGCTGTAACCGTCGCGCTTGATCCACGGCGATACTCACTGGTCGAGACGGCCAAGCGTGCTCTACGAGCCGCTTTAATGGCTTTAAAGCCCGGAGTCGAGCTGAGCGATGTCGGTGGCCACGTAGAGATGGCCGTGAAATCGGCTGGTTTTAGGCCCATTAGCAATCTGAGCGGCCACCTTATGGAAAGGTACGTGCTTCATGCAGGCAAGCATGTCCCCAACGTCAAGTCGGAGCCTTGCGGGAAGGCCTCTGCGGGCGAAGTATACGCTGTTGAACCTTTTGTGACCGATGGAGCCGGGTACGTGGTTGAAGCAGAGGGGGGCACCATATACAGGCTTGCCAGCACCAGAGATACTAAAAATCCTGATTTGAATAGGATGACGAAAGAGCTGTGGATGAAGTATAGGGGGCTACCTTTTTCCGAAAGGTGGGTGTTCCGCGAGGGAGGGGAGAAATCGCTATCCTTGCTTAGAGAGCTTGTAAGGCTACGGAGAGTTCAAGTGTACCCACCTCTCGTCGAAGCGGGTGGGGGTTTCGTTGCCCAATTCGAAGATACCGTGTTGCTGCTTCCAAACAAGGTGCTGAACATCACAGAGGTGCTCGAAATCGCGAGGAGGTAGAGCTGCTAGTTCCCCACTCCGAGAGTATTGCCGACACCCACTATCAGCGCAGCAGCTCCGGGCTTCACGTGAGTCAGCACTGCCTTTTTAACTTCTTCCTTGGCTTTAACACAAGCCTCATACAGCTCCTTGCTCATCGGTAAGAGCGCTTCCTCAGCCGACATCTTAATGAGAATCGCGTAAGGCGTCAGGTTATACTCGGTCAATACCTCCTCGATGCTGTACTTCTCCACTCCGGCACCCCCTATCGCCACACCGTACCCTTCTACTATTTCGCCGGTAAGTTCTCCTTCGAGCTTAAGCATCGCGTCGATCGTCACGACGAAGGATAGCGAGCTCCCCCACACCGCTAAAGCCCTCCTAACCGCCTCATCTAATCTCCCGACGCTGCTACCCGGTCCCTCGGCTTTGATAAGCACAAGATCCCTCCCTTCGTATGTAGCGTGGAACGCGAGCGTGTCTGGAACACCGAGAGAGACCACCTCGGCCTTCAGCTCCTTAGCTAGCATCGACAAAACGAGCGGTCCCACCGAGTCGCCAATTGGCACTTGCTTCAGTAGCGCCTCGACCGCACTCTCGTAGGCCCTCACTTCCTCCGCTATGAAAGGCAGCAGCGCGTCCAACTGCAGTAGCAGCCAGTAACTTTTGAAACGCTTAGCCAAAGTGTAGTTGTGGTTGACGTACTTGAGTATGAAATTGAGCCCCCTAGCGACATTTATCAGGTCTGTGACAACCTCTACCTCCCCCTTAGTCGCCGCAGGCGCAGCTCTCTTCACTTCCTCTTTGAGAGTTTGCTCTTCGCTTCTAAGCACGTGCTTCAGTTTCCTGACCAAGCCGAAGGGATCCAGCGACTCCGGCGAGATCACGACAGTATCAACAAGCTGCTTAACTCTAGCTTCCAAATCGCTCAAATTCACCCTGATACCGGACTTCGCAACAACCTCCCCAAACTTCCTCACAGCCGCTGATACCGCTCGATCGCGCGCAGCCTTGAAGAGCGTTAAGTAAAGCTCTATCTCATTGGCTAAACGCCTAATCTCGAGCTCGCGAGAAGCATAGGAGAAGAATGCTAGTACCGCCATGAAAGTCAACAAATCAAGCAACCCTCCCCCGTCCATCCCTCCGCAACCCGGTCTCGCGCGAACCCTTATTTTTAGCTTTACCTCCGCGCAACTTTTATTCGTTTAAGCTGCAATGGCACCACGTGAGTGGGGGGTTCAGGCACCTGCCGCACACCGCGGATGTTCTGATAGAGGCTTGGGGAAGAAGCCTCGAGGAAGCTTTTGAGTACGCGGCGCTCGGCGTAACGGAAGTCATGACGGATTTGAAAGCCGTACGCCCCCTTGAGGAAATCGAGATTACCGCAGAAGGGTTCGATCTAGAGTCGCTACTATACGACTGGATTGAGAAGCTCATAGTGCTTTTCGATTCGCGCCAACTCCTCGTCTCTAAGGTTGAAGTGGAGTCTATAGAGGTGGATCCTGAGGGCAGGTACAAGCTGAAAGCCCGCGTAGGGGGTGAAAGGTACGATCCGGAAAGGCATGAATCTCGAGCTCTCGTTAAGGCTATGACGTATCACATGATGGATATCCGAAAGGATGGAGAGCTGTATAAGATCCGATTCGTTGTTGACATCTAGCCTGCACCTAGAGCCTAGCGCGCGCTGCTAGAGTATTCTTTATCTTTTTCTTTAACTTTTTGGTTAAAAATTTTTACTTTCAGTCTACATTGAGCAGGGTTTTTAATCCCTCGACCCGCGTTAACCCGTGAGCCGCGCCGGAAGCAGCGCGGTATCGAGCGCGTTGAAGGGGTCGGAGCCTCGGATCCCTGAGCTGGAAATTCCCCGCCCAATGGGCGCTGGGGTGGGAGTGAAGGGAAGCATTGAGCTGAGGGCGGCTCGGGAGCGATTCCAACCCCTCCCATATCCCGCCCCAACATGGCGGCCACCCCTTAAGAGGAGTGGGATCGTGGGAAGGGATGAGAAAGCGAACGGAACCATCCCCGGTCTGGGCTTCAGAGTTTG
>Ga0078972_1000184_pt1 | contig 259262 bp, 226 predicted proteins | sample YelNatPaOPGAMG01_FD_67568 | JGI IMG/M metagenome (GOLD analysis project Ga0078972, IMG submission 67568) | Hot spring thermophilic microbial communities from Obsidian Pool, Yellowstone National Park, USA - OP-RAMG-01 (SPADES assembly) (version 2) | ecosystem: Environmental > Aquatic > Thermal... | reverse complement strand
AGGAAACGGTTGATGGAGAAGATGAAGGATCATCCTAAGCTTAAGAAAAAGTTTCTGTCTTTGTTAGGCGAGTTAGGATAAAAATTGTCAATATTTAAGATTTGACCCTTACCATTTTTGTAAGTTATAATGCCGTCAGCCAGGAAAGGAAACGGTTGATGGAGAAGATGAAGGATCATCCTAAGCTTAAGAAAAAGTTTCTGTCTTTGTTAGGCGAGTTAGGATAAAAATTGTCAATATTTAAGATTTGACCCTTACCATTTTTGTTTTGAACTGCCCCCTTTACATTTGGTTTTTAATGTCTTAAATTTTCGTAAACCCATCGGGTAAAAATTTTAAACCCCCTTTCGGAGGAAAAATTCATGAAAAGACAAAAATCTTTTGGAATAGGTATCGTCCTCATCGCGGCGGCCCTCTTTTTTCTGACCTCACCGGCCCTGGCCGATAAATCGGCCGTGACCATCACCGCCCCGGATTCTGTGGCCAAAGGCTCGGAGGTGACGGTCAAACTCTCCATCACCCACAACGGGAACAGCTTCTTTCACTACACCAATTGGGTGACCCTCAAGGTCAACGGCAAGGAGGTCACCCGCTGGGAATTCACCGGCTCCAAACGACCGGAGGCCGAGGCCTTCACCCGAGAGTATAAACTCACCGTCAACGAACCGGTGGAGTTGACCGCCGAAGCCAACTGCAACATCCACGGCAGCAAAGGCCCGGCCGTCAAGAAAATCGAAGTCAAATAAGTAAGCCGGGATCTTTTCCATGAGGGAAAGGTCCGCCTTTTGGACTTTTCCCCTGAACTTCCCTTCCCTCAAAGAAAGGGTTGAGGGAAAGGGACCCCTCGCCCAAAACCAAAGGAGGACCGATGACCATCAGAGGGATATCCGTCATCCTCATCTTGGGGATTATCAACTTTCTGCTTTTGCTATTTCAATTGGCCACGGGCCTGCGCTGGATTAAGGTCCGTTTCGGCGTCCATAAAAAAACCGGCATCGCTTTGTTCATCGCCGCCTTCCTCCACGGAGCTCTGGCCGTTTTGGCCAATCTCTAAGGAATCGGTTTTCTCTTTTTGGGTGTAATCCCTTTCCCAAAAATGTAAAGTTGAGGGCAAAACCGTCCATTTTTTTTTCCCTTCCCCTAAAAACCCGCTGAGCTTCAGCATAATTTTTATTTGATATCAATATGTTATGACAATAATGGTTTAGGCACATATTTTGCGTATAAGTGATTATGCCTTTGCAATTCAATCAAACAAGGATAGGGAAAAGGGTTATGCCTATGAAACAAAAGAAAAAATGGGAAATCGGGATGGCGATTTTGATTTGGCTTATGGCCTTTTCCACAGCCCAGACCGAGGTGTTCACCTTCGTCCCCAGCGACAACGACATCTTCGACTTGGATCACGCCTATGCCTATCGCTGGACCATCAACTGGTTCGTGCCGGACGGAGAACCCATCGTCAAGGCGGAGCTTTCCTTTGACGACATCTACAATTGGGCCGTTGAAAGGAACGACATACTATATCTCCGGCTTATGGACACTTCTCCGTCGGGGGGGACAGCCGTCGCCTCTGATTTGAGGCGTTATACTGACAACCAGGCCTCGGGGGATTACTTCAACAACCATGGCATCCTTTTAACCACTTACACCGATGAGAGCGACAAGGTCCCGGAAGATTGGACCTATTCCTTTTCGCCGGCGCAATTGGTCACCCTGGCCAATTATGCCGCCGACGGCAAGTTCTATTTGGGTTTCGATCCGGATTGCCACTATTACAACAAAGGGATTACCTTCAAGGTCGAAACCAAGGCTGAGTCCGTCCCCGAACCCTCCTCTTTGTGGCTTATAGGGGTCGGGCTTTTTGGAGGTGCGGTACTGATCCGGCGTAGAATTTAAAGCCTAAATCGACAAGCCCGTTTTAATTTGATTTTATTTAAGGTTCCTTGCTCTTAGGCGGGGCGCCGCCGAGGCAGGAGCTTAAGAGACGGTGAAAATAAAATTTCTTTCAGGAAGGTCAAGGAGACCTTCCTTTTTTTACAATTTGTAAAGATCCCCCCAACAGGCCCGGCAGGAAAATAAAGGCCTCCCGAAAGCCCTTTGCTTATTCCATCAATGATTTTCGTAAGTTATAACAAACGACCCTTTAAAAAGAAATGGCCTGCCCTTTGCAAAGGATAGAATCAGATTATAAAAAAATTTAGAAAAATTATTCCATCCTTCCTCCTTAGGGCGAAGAGAGGGGATTACGTTCAGAAAATAAAAGGAGGCCCTATGACCGCTTCCAAGACCCAACCTTTTCAGATGTTGGCCGATGTCATCCGCGAAGCCGCGGCCGGAAAAAAGGTTACTTTGAAGACCCGTTTTCTCAGTGAGGTCGTTCCGGTAGAAAAAGACGGAAAAAGGGTGGACACCAATGTCCTTTCCGTGGAATACAGCGGCAGAGTGGACGGAACACCCTTTACGATCATAAAGAATTATCTCTTTTCCGAGGATGCCGTGCGCCATCCCTTGGAATGTCTGGTCATCGCCAATAATCGCCTTCAAATGGATTACGCCCGATTGAAAAAGGCGGGTATACCCGTAAAAGAAGAATTTTTCACCTTCGAAAATGCCCGGATAAAAGGGACTCCCCCGGGACCGATCCAAAGGACCTCCTATCGCCTGCAGGATTTCATCCTCCTCAGCCGGGCCGGCGTGCCGGTGACCTTCTCCCTGACCCTGAAATACCCCGAGTTGGTCTTGAAGCAAGGAGAGGGGGAGAGAAAGGGGTTCGCCTGTGTGGGCGAATTCGAATTTCAGACGGCGGAAGGTACGACGAGGGTGGAGAAGCTCTACGCCATCGGATCCTATGACGAACCCAAAGGTTATCAGAATGAAGTCAAGGCCGTCGCCACCAAACGGCTGGAAAGGGATTTGGACCGTTTACGGCGGGCCGGGATCAAGGTGGGAAAAACCCGTTTTTAACCAAGCCGGAGAGCGGAAGGATCAGCGGATCATCTTTCCTGGGGCAAGCGGATTTCGGCCACTTCGGCCTGAAAGATGTCAATCAGGTCCTTGATCTGGGGTTGGGTCAGGACCGTTTGTATAGAAAGCCGTTTGCCGCGAGGGGAAGGCAGGTCCGATTTTTTGTTTGCCTTAGCCGCCTTTTTGTCCTCTCCCAGGCAAACCACACGGATCTCCCTCCGGAAAAATTCCCGAACCAGGTCTTCCAGCTTTTTTTGATTTCCATTGGCCTCCAATAGACGCAGCTGAAAGGGCTCTTCCCGAAAATCCCATTCCAAGAGATTATCCTCAGCCCACCGGGGGACGCCATGGGAGAGATAGGCAGCCAAGGGCAGATATCGGGAACGGACAAATTCCAAGAATTTTTCCCTGGGGAAAGGATCCCCCTTGGACGAGCCTTCCCTCTCCCCCTCAAATTCCGGTCGGGCGATCCGTGGAGAAGGGGATGGATTGGAATAAAAGGGTTCTTCTTCCCTCACCTGCGGCGGGGCGGAAAAGGAGCTTGTCTTCCCCTTCCCATTATCTGAAGAAGCCTCTTTCGTCCTTTCCAGCCTTTCCAGGACCTCCTCCACGGGGACGAACTCCTTGATGCGGGCCGCCCGAAGTAAGGTCATCTCCAGGGCCAAACGGGGCTGGGGGGCGCGGCGCAGCTCCCCCTCGGCCCGGACCAGAAAATGCAATACCTCTTCCAAGACCTCGGGGGATACCTTCCCGGCCTTTTCCCTCATCTCGGCCAGCTCCTCCGGGGTGAAATCCGCCGGGGATCCCTCTCCCGCATCCAGTTGGATCAAAAGGAGATTCCGCAAATAATCAACGAGGTCCCGTAAAAATTGCTTCAGGTCATAGCCGAATTCATAGACCTCGGCGATCCGGGAAAGGAGTCTCTTTCCGTCGTTTTCCAGGACGGCCCAGGCCGTGTCATTGATAATCCGGCGGTCCACGAATCCCAGGATCTCCTGTACCTTCTCCTCGGTGATCTCCTCCGGGGAAAAGGCCAGGATCTGGTCCAAAAGGCTCAAGGAGTCCCGGACGCTGCCTTCCGCTTGTTTGGCGATCAGACGCAAGGCCCTTTCATCGGCCTCCACCCCCTCACGGGCGCACAAGGTTTTCAGATGGTCCACCACGGCGTTCAAGGCCACGCGCCGGAAATGAAACACTTGACAACGGGAATAGATGGTCAAAGGGACCTTGTTCAATTCGGTGGTGGCGAATATGAACAAGGCATGACGCGGAGGCTCTTCCAAGGTCTTGAGCAGGGCGTTGAAGGCCTCGCCGGTGAGCATGTGCACTTCGTCGATGATGTAGATCTTGTAACGACTCCGGGCGGGCAGGTACTTGATGCTTTCCCGAAGCTCGCGGATATCGTCAATGCCTCGGTTGGAGGCCCCGTCGATCTCCTGGACATCCAAACTGATACCCTGGGTGATTTCCTGACAAGAGACGCAACGGTTGCAAGGGACCGGGGTGGGTCCTTCCTGGCAATTCAAGGCCTTGGCCAATATCCGGGCCACGGTGGTCTTGCCCACCCCCCGGGGGCCGCTGAAGAGATAGGCGTGGGCCGTTCGGTTCGTCTTCAGGGCGTTCTGGAGGGTTCGGGTCACATGCCCTTGTCCAAGTACCTCTTCAAAAACCTGGGGCCGGCACTTCCGGGCCAAGACAAGATAGGACATAACAGACGGTCTTATGGGGTATTCGGTTTAGGGTAAACGCGGAATGGAACGAAAAGCCGACGGATAGTTCCCTCTCCGTCTCTGGTATCCGGATCTTGAAAAGCAATAATGGCGGAGAGAGAGGGATTCGAACCCTCGGTACACCTTTTGGGCGTACACACGATTTCCAGTCGTGCCCCTTCGGCCAACTCGGGCATCTCTCCGTTTCTTCCCTTATCTTTACCTTGGGTGAAGCGGCCCTTATCGGCCGTCACCGGACGGCAGGCCCATCGGCCGCTCCCCCCTGGTCGATGACCCGCATTATGTAGCATTTTTTAAACCGATTCGTCAACCGGAAACATATCTTAAGTTCTCCGCCGCAGCGGAAACATCTCTTGACGAGAAAATGCAAATCTATTAGGCTTTATTTTGTATAAGAAGCGCCCCCCGGACTCATCAGGACCCCTATACCGGGAAAGGGTGCATGGATTTTAACCTTCCCAATCCGAACCGGTCCAATCCCGTTAGAAAGGGTGCAAACCATCAGGCCGTCAAAGATCAAACAAAAGGAGGGACTATGGAGCAGCTCGTGAGAAAAGGGCAGCCCCTTCAAAGAATGAAATCGGGTCGCCCTATAACGATTGGAATCTTGACCCTTCTCTCCATCTTTTTCTACCTCTTTATGGGGACTGCTTCGGCCGTTCCGCCGCCTCCCTTACCCCCCGGCCCGCCTCCGCCCCAAAAAGTCCTTCCCAAGCCGCCGAGGGCGGTCCCTCCTCCTCCGGTGGTAGTTCCTCCCCCTCCGGTCGTGCCGCCGCCTCCGCCGGTAGTCGTACCCGGCCCTCCGGGCCCTCCTCCCTATCCCGGTTGGATTTGGGTACCCGGACATTATAAAGGCCACCGTTGGATACCGGGTCATTGGGCCAAACCGAAAAGGATCAAGCCCCACCGCCTTCCCAAACCCCCGGGACCGCCATTACCTCCTTTGCCGGGACCCTTGCCTCCGCCGCCCCCACCTCCCTTTAGGTAAGGGCCGGCCGTAGCATCGAGAGGGGCCGTTTCCATCGGCCCCTCTTTTTATTAGAAAAACGCTTTTTACCATCGGGCCATTCGCCATGCAGGTAACGGTAACCTTCCATTCCTCATTCCGCCAAGTCTCCGGGACCGACCGTTTGGAAATAAAACTGCCGGAGGGATCCCCCGTCTCGGCCTTGTTGGAAGTGCTGCGGGAAAGCTTCCAAAACCCGCTCTTTAGGGAACACCAGGCCTCGGCCTTGATCAATCACAAGGTGGCCCGGCCGGAAACGGCCCTACAGGAAGGGGACGAGGTTCTCCTCCTGCCGGTCATGGATGGGGGATGAATCCCTTTTCCCCCATCCTCCGGCCGATTGGCCATAGGGCCAAGGAGAAATCATGGTTCAGGCCCTACCCTACGGTGAAGTGCTTAAGATCCAGTTTAGTCGTTATCCCGAATTCCCGCCGGCGGGCACCGTTTCAGCCTATCTGGTGAATGGTCTGTTGGTCGACATCGGACCGGCCCATAGGGCGGCAGATTTTCGGAGAGGTAAATCCCATAGCCTCAATGACCCAAGGGCGGTTCTCTTCGGAAAACATGGTGCGGTCTTTTTTGAAAGGCCTGCCCCCCTCAGCTTAGGGTTGACAGAAAGGTCGGGGAATGCTAAAAAATTGAAGCAGACCGAGGGAGGGATGGCCGAGTGGTTTAAGGCGGCGGTCTTGAAAACCGCTTTCCCTCCGGGGAACGGGGGTTCGAATCCCTCTCCCTCCGCCAATCGTTAAGGAGGGTATGGTAAGACCCTTAAGGCGGTGGAGTAAAAGGTGACCCTATAACCCCTTGGATAGTCTCAGTCGGGTCAACGCCCTCCCCCGCCATGACCAAAGAAAATGTCTTTATCCCTCGTAAGACGGAGAGATGACCGAGAAGGCTTAAGGTGCTCGCCTGCTAAGCGAGTGTAGGGGGAAACCTCTACCGAGGGTTCGAATCCCTCTCTCTCCGCCATTTTTCCCATCCCCTTCAGCCCTCTTTTTCTTCCCTTCGGCAGGAAAGCCCCAAAGAGGCCAGGCTTTTACCCTTCGCCCCCCATCCTCTCCACCCCTATGCCTTCGAAGACCTTTGAAGGCAAAAGTTTCTTGGGATTGGGGAGAAGAAAGGAGAGTCCAAGTCCGCTTATTCGCGAATCCGGGGCGGACGGATCTGGGAAGCGAGAGCCATCTCCTCGGCCAGTTGGATCCTTTTTTTTAAGTCGGGGGGATGGGCCGCCTCCGGAAACTCCTTGGCAATGCCCTTAAACCGTTCCAGGGCGGCCTGATAATCTTTGTTTTTGAAATAAAAATTCCCGATGTAGAATTCATGGAGGGCCAGGTTCTTCTGGGCGGTGAGCAGGTGTTTTCGGGCCTCCCCCTCATATTCGTTGGCAGGATAATTCTTGATCAACCGCTCGAACTCCTGGGCAGCCTTATAGGCATAGGTCTGGTCCCGGTCGATCTTGGGCATCTGTTTAAAGTAGCACATCCCCTGTTGAAAAATGACATAGGGGATGATTTCATTGGCGGGGTGGAGTTTCTCGAATTCCTTATAAGCCGTCAGGGCCTGTTCGTATTCTTTGTTCAGGTAATGGCTGTCGGCCAGTTTCAATTCGGCCACAATGGCTAAGGGGTGATAGGGAAAGCGATCCTTCAGGTTCTGAAAGATCTCCCCGGCCTTTTTATAATTTTTCCGTTGATAGGCGTCCAATCCTTCCTGAATCAGGGACTCGGCGGTCTTCTCCAGCTCTTTGGTCTCTTTGCTCTTGAACCAGTTGAATCCGCCGCAGCCGGATAACAGAATAGGGAAGAGGATCAAGAGGAAAAGGAAGACCCCTTTCCCCAGGGGTAAGGTCGAAGAAAAACGGTTACGGTTCATAAGGATTCCAGGTATCTCTCTGCGGAGTAAGCGGCTTGGGCCCCGTCTCCCACGGCGGTGGCGATCTGGCGCAACGGTTTGCGCCGCACATCTCCGGCGGCGAAGACCCCGGGGATGTTGGCGGCCAGGTTTTCGTCGGTCAGGATGAATCCTTGCTCATCAAGATGGACCGTCCCTTTCAGCCACTCCGTGTTGGGTTGGGTCCCGATGCAGACAAAGACCCCTTGCACCTCCAGGGTATAGGAGGACGAACCGTCGGTCTTCTTGATCTTGAGGCCCGTCACCTCTTCACTCCCTTCGATGGCCTCCACCACGGCATTCCATAAGGGAACGATGGACGGATGGCTCAGGGCCTTTTCCTGCAATACTTTGACGGCCCGAAGGCGATCCCGCCGATGGATCAGGTAGACCTTCTTGGCGAAGCGGGTCAAATACACGGCCTCTTGAACGGCCGTGTCCCCGCCTCCGACCACGGCGATCTCTTGATCCCTGAAAAAAGGCCCGTCACAGGTGGCGCAATAGGAAACGCCTTTCCCTCCCAGGAGGGCCTCTCCCGGGACCCCTAATTTCTTATAGGCCGCGCCGCTGGCTATGATGAGGGCCTTGGTTCGGTAGCGGCCGTTTAGGCCGGTCAAGACCTTTTCCGATCCCTCCAGGGAGAGGGAGAGGATCTCGTCGTTGACCACGGGCAGTTCAAAGCGTTCGGCCTGGGCGCGCATCTTTTCGATCAGGTCGTATCCCGAAATCCCTTCCGGAAATCCGGGATAGTTTTCCACCCAATCCGTGGTCAACACCTGCCCGCCGGGGGAAAGCTTTTCAATCAGCACGGCCGAGAGGCGAGACCTTTTAGCATAGAGACCGGCGGTGAGCCCGGCAGGCCCTCCGCCGACGATGACGACCTCGTACAGGGGATTTTCCACCGTCGTTTACAAGGCCTTTTTAATGGCCGCCTCCAAAGTGCTTTTGGACACCGCGCCGGTGATCTGCTCCACCACGGCGCCGTTCTTGAAGATGATCAGGGTGGGGATGGCCCGGATCCCATACTGGCCCGGCGTCTTGGGATTTTCGTCCACGTTCATCTTGGTGACCTTGACCTTGCCCTGGTATTCATCGGCCAATTCTTCCACCACCGGGGCAATGGCCCGGCAGGGTCCGCACCAGGCGGCCCAAAAGTCCACCAAGGCGGGGATGGGGGCTTCCATCACTTCCTTTTGAAAGGTCTCGTCGCTCACTTCAAAGACATTTTTTCCGGCCATGGCTCTTTCCTTCCTCGCTGGGGTGGTTACCGCATTCTCAAAGACTAATAAACGGATATTAATGCCCTTCGGGGACAATGTCAATACCATCCCCTTTCCCGCCGAAATTTTTTGACTTTCTCCGGCCGGATGGGTTAAATTAAGTTTTTAATATCGGAAAGGGAGTTGATGCCCATGGAAGATTTCAGGCGAATGGACCGGTTACCCCCTTATGTCTTCGCCACGGTCAATGCCTTTAAAACGGAATTGCGCCGCAAAGGGGAAGATATCATTGATTTGGGCATGGGTAACCCGGATCTGCCCACCCCCAAACATATCGTCGACAAACTCCGGGAAGCGGCCCTGAAGGGCCACAACCACCGTTATTCGGCCTCCAAAGGGATCACCCGCTTGCGCACGGCCATCTGCGATTGGTACCGCAGGCGCTATCAGGTGGAGTTGGACCCGGAGACCGAAACCGTCGTCACCATCGGGGCCAAGGAGGGGATCTCCCATCTGGTCTTGGCCACCATCAATCCCGGCGATGTGGTTTTTGCTCCAAATCCTACTTATCCTATCCATCCCTTTTCGGTCATCATCGCCGGGGGGGACCTAAGGAGCATTCCCTTAAGCCATGATCGGGACTTCTTCGAGGACCTCCTTTCGGCCACCAAACAAACCTGGCCCAGTCCCAGGATGCTCATCATCTCCTTTCCCCACAACCCCACCACCATGGTGGTGGACAAGGAATTCTTCTTTAAAATCGTCGAATTCGCCAAGGAACACAAGGTCTGGATCATCCATGACTTCGCCTACGCCGATCTCGTCTTCGACGGCTACCAGGCCCCGAGTTTTCTCCAAATCCCGGGGGCCAAAGACGTGGGGGTGGAATTCTTCTCCCTCTCCAAGAGCTACAGCATGGCCGGCTGGCGGGTGGGGTTCGCCGTCGGCAACCCCCAATTGATCCATGCCCTGACCCGCATCAAAAGCTATCTCGATTACGGGGTCTTCCAGCCCATTCAAATCGCCTCGATCATCGCCCTTAACGGCCCCCAGGAATGTGTCCAAGAGATCGTCAAGGTTTATAAAGAGCGGCGGGACACCTTGGTCCGGGGATTGAACCGCATCGGCTGGGAGACGGAAAAACCCAAAGGGACCATGTTCGTCTGGTCCAAGATCCCCGAACCTTTTCGTAAAATGGGGTCGGTGGAATTTTCCAAGTTTCTCATCCAAGAGGGGAAAGTAGCCGTTTCTCCCGGCCGGGGATTCGGGGAATACGGCGACGAATATGTCCGCTTCGCCTTGGTGGAAAACGCTCATCGGATCAAACAAGCCGTTCGAGGCATAAAAAAGGCCTTGAACAAAGGGGCATAAAGAATGGAGCCGTCCATGGAAGCCATTGAGGTGGGATTGATCGGTTTAGGTACGGTGGGGACCGGAGCGGCCCGGATCCTCCTCGAAAAGGCGGAGAGGCTTCAGGCCTTGGTCGGGGCGCCCCTGAAATTGAAGCGCATCGCCGATCTGGATCTTAAGCGGGATCGCGGGCTCTCCTTACCGCCCGATCTCTTGACCCAAGACGCTAAAGCGATCCTGGACGATCCGGACATCTCCATCGTCATCGAACTCATCGGCGGTTTGGAGCCGGCCCGCACCTTCATCCTCCAGGCCCTGGAAAAAGGGAAGCATGTCATCACGGCCAACAAGGCCCTTTTGGCCCATAACGGCGCCGAAATCTTCGGCAAGGCCGAAGAAAAGGGGGTGGACATCGGCTTCGAGGCCAGCGTCTGCGGCGGCATCCCGGTCATCCTAGCCCTGCAACAAGGGCTGGTGGCCAATGAAATCGACCACTTTTGGGGCATCTTCAACGGGACCTGCAATTACATCTTGACCCGAATGAGCGAAGCGGGTATGCCCTATGACCAGGCCCTAAGGGAGGCCCAGGAGAAGGGATTCGCTGAGGCCGACCCTTCCTTGGATGTGGAAGGCCTGGACACGGTCCATAAGCTCTCCATCCTCATGCACCTGGCTTATGGGGCCCCTTTGGATCCGAATGCCGTATTTGTCCAGGGGATCACCCAGGTCAGCGCCTCGGACATCGTCTTCGCCCGGGAATTCGGCTATGTCATCAAACTCTTGGCCATCTGTCGCAAAGAGGGTCGGACCCTGGAGGCCCGGGTCCATCCGACCATGATCCCCAAGGATCACATCCTGGCCAATGTCGGTGGGGTGAACAACGCCCTCTTCTTGAGAGGGGACGCCGTGGGGGATATCCTCCTATACGGCCGGGGGGCGGGCATGATGCCCACCGGCAGCGCCGTCATCAGTGACCTGGTGGACCTGGCCCGAAACATCCGCAAAGGGATTTCCCGCCGCATCCCCTTTTATCCTTCAACCCGGGACTTTCACGCCCAAGGGCTGTCCTTCAAACCCTTGAGCGAGGTGGTGACCCGATATTACTTCCGCTTTTCCGCCCTCGATCGGCCCGGGGTGCTTTCGGCCATTTCCGGGATCCTGGGGAACCATCAGATCAGCGTGGCCGCGGTGATCCAGAAAGGACGCGAGATCGAAGGCTCGGTCCCCATCGTCATGATGACCCATGAGGCCCGGGAATCGGCGGTTAAGCAGGCCGTCGAGGAAATCGACCATTTGCCGGTGATCACCGACCGAACGGTGATCATCCGCGTAGAAAATTAGGGTTTCGTCAGAAGGGACGGTCTCGTTGGGGTTTGTTGATCCATGAGCGCGGAAAAGGGAAAATTCGTCATCTTAGTCGGCGACGGCATGGGGGATTATCCCCAGGACCGGCTGGACGGCCGGACCCCCCTGGAGGCGGCCGTGACGCCCCATATGGATCTTGTCGCCTCCAAGGGCCTGTTGGGTTTCACCCAGACCGTCCCTTTGGGTTGCGAACCGGGGAGCGACATCGCCAATCTCTCTTTATTGGGATACGACCCCCTTGTCTATCACACGGGCCGGGCCCCCTTTGAGGCCATCAGCATGGGCATCCGCCTTGGGGAAGGGGATGTGGCCTTTCGCTGCAACTTGGTCCACCTGGACCGCCTGGAAGGGGAGCGGTTTCGGATGCGCTCCTACAGCGCCGGCCATATCAAAAGCGAAGAAGCCCGCCCCCTGATCGCCGCCTTAAACGCCCGAATGGAGCGGTCCGACCTGACCTTTTACCCGGGTGTCAGTTACCGTCACATCCTCATCTGGAAAGGGGCCGATCCCTCGGTGACGACCCGCCCCCCCCATGACCTGACCGGCCAGGAGGTGACCCCCCTTTTGGATCCGAATGGAGAGTCCCGGGCCGTGGCCGAGGTCGTCCGTCGCTCTTGGCCTATTCTGGCCGACCATCCTGTCAATCAGGCCCGCATCCTCAAAGGGCAACCCCCGGCCGATTCCATTTGGCTTTGGGGGCAGGGAAAGACCCCTTCTTTGCCCTCTTTTGAAGAACGCTTTGGGTTAAAAGGGGGGGTGATATCGGCGGTGGATCTCATTAAAGGGATCGGTTTGGCCGCCGGGCTTGCGGCCCTTTCGGTGCCGGGAATCACCGGCTATCTGGACAGCAATTTTCGAGGCAAGGCGGGAAAGGCCTTAGACTTTTTGAAGGACAATGATCTGGTCTATGTCCATGTGGAGGCCCCTGACGAGACCTCTCACGAGGGCAGCCTGGAGAAAAAGATCCAGGCCATCGAGCTTTTTGATCGGGAGGTGGTCGGTCCGGTCCTGGAAGGTCTGAAAGACTTCCCCCTCTGGTCCCTGATGATCGCCACCGACCATTTCACACCCCTTCGGGTCATGACCCACACGGCCGAACCGGTCCCCTTCGCGGTCCTCCGTTCCCAAGACTTAACCAAGGAGGGCAGAAAGAGAGGGTTCGGTGAGCGGGAGGCTTACGAAGGGGAAGTGGCCATGCTCAAGGCCCACCAGCTCATGCCCTGGTTCTTGAAACAAAACAGCGCTTAACAGGATGGGGCGATGAAATATTTTAAGACCACTTATCGGGTCATTTACGGCGATGTCGATGCCATGCACATGGCCTATTACGCCCATTATCTTCGTTGGTTCGAGATCGGGCGCACGGAATTGATCCGCCATTTGGGCCTTCCTTACGCCGAGATCGAAAGAAGGGGACTGCGGCTCCCCGTGACCGAAGCCTATCTCAAATATCACAAACCCGCCCGTTACGACGACCTCCTTCTGATTGAAACGGGCGTCGCCTTTGTCCGCAAGGCCTCGGTCCGCTTTGACTATCGTATCGCCAACCAGGAGAGCCTCCTCCTGGTTCAGGGATATACGGTCCATGCCTGTCTGGATCGGGAAGACAAGTTGGTCCGTCTCCCCCGAGAGGTCGTCGAACTCCTGGAACAATGGAGATAGTTCTTTCCAGTAAGAGGAGTGGGGATATGTCTGAAATAGAAGCGGCCAAAACGGTAAGAAATTTTTTCGATGCCTTCAACGCCCAAGATGATTGGGCCTATCAACAGGCGCACAACTTTCCCCATATCCGGATCAACGATCAAGGGGACATGAGCATCGTCATGAACGCCAAGGAGCTCTTGCCTATCCAGGTGGTGGCCGATTACCTACGCCGGAACCAGGATTGGCACCACAGCACCTTGGATTCCCTCAAGGCCATCCATGTCTCTCCCTCCAAAGTCCATTTCGACATCGAGTTCAGCCGTTATAATTCCAAAGGGGAACGCTACACCGGTTACAAGGCCCTATGGGTGGTCACGGAAAAAGACGGCCACTGGGGCATCTTGGTCCGTTCCACCTACGCCCCATTTCAGATCGGTTAATCTATCCCTTCTCGCCCAAACCGGCCGCGGCGAAGGAATAAAGTTTCCAACCCTAAAAGAGGCGGAGTTGTTCGGCCGCGGCCGAGGCGGGGGGATCCGCCCTTAAGATCTCCACTTTGCCGTAAACCCCGTCATATCCGGGGCGGACCCGCACCCGACCCTTCCGGACCTGCAAAATCGCCCGAACCAATTCCTCGTCCATAAAGGAACGGAGTTCCCCTTCCTGGAGGTCGAGGAGTATCCGGAATTCCGACCCTCCCCTTTCCACCAGGCGGAGATATTCCTTGCGGACCCGACGGGATTGGGCCCCGAGGGCATAGACATGGGCCAGAATCTCCTCCAGGGGCACCAGGTGCAGGGCCGGCACGAAACCTTTTCCGTCAAAGGACTCGTCCCGGTCGGCCAAATGTTCCACGCGGTGCATGACCCCTACCACCAAGGGCTTGCCGCAGACCGGGCAGAGCATCCCCCCCTCCCGGGTCTCTTTCGGGGCGCAGACGACGCCGCAGGCCCGATGCCCGTCATAGTGGTACTTGCCCTCTTCAGGGAAAAACTCGATGGTGGCCAAAAAGCTCCGTGGATCCTTGTCGCAGATGGTCCGGATGATGTCCCGATAGGTCAATGGACAGTCCAGGATATTGGCCTCCCTCCCGATCTTGGAAGGGGAGTGGGCGTCGGAGTTGGAGATCAGGCTCAGCCGGTCCAGGGCCGACCAGCGCCGGTTCATGGCCGGATCCGAGGAAAGGCCGGTCTCCAAGACGGTGATGTGAGGCGTCTCTTCTTCGAAGCATTCCTCGAGGCTGTCGAATCCGGAATGGGACCCGAAGACGGAAAACCACGGGGTCCAGACATGGGCCGGGACGACAAGACATTCCGGATCCGTGTCCAAGACGATCTTGACCAGGTCCTTGGCCGAAAAGCCGAAGATGGGACGGCCGTCGGATTTAAGATTGCCCAGGCGACCGAGATATCGGTTCAGGCGCTCAGCGGTCCTCAAAGAAGGGGCGAAGATCATCATATGGACCCTCCGCCCTTTACCCCCTTGGGTGTAGATGTGACTCGTTTCGACGGTGAGGATAAACCGGCAAGGCGAAGGAGGATCCCCCTTGAGTTTCAAAAGACCGTCGCCGGTTTCTTCCAATTCGGTGCGGATCTCTTCGAAATACTCCGGATGGGTAAAATCACCGGTACCCAAGACGGTGATCCCCTTCCACTCGGCCCAGCGGGCCAGGATAGACAGGTGCATATCCCGGCTGGTGGCCCGACTGTAGGCGGAATGGAGATGAAAATCGGCGATCAGTCTCACGGCCAGATCCGGTGAGTTTTCTTGTCCTTTTCCACTACCTCGGCCTCGAGCCGTTGTTTATACTCCTTTAAGGCCGAGGCCAAGGCGGGATCCTGCAAGGCCAGGATTTGCGCGGCCAAAATGGCGGCGTTTTTGGCCCCGGCCTTTCCGATGGCCATGGTGGCCACCGGGATCCCGGCCGGCATCTGGACCATGGACAATAAGGCATCCAACCCCTTGAGGGAAGAGGAGTCTATGGGTACGGCGATGACCGGGAGGGTGGTCTCGGCCGCCAACACCCCGGCCAAATGGGCCGCGGCCCCGGCCCCGGCGATGATCACCTTCATGCCCCGGGCCTCGGCCGACCTGGCGAATTCCGCCGTCCGCCGGAGAGACCGGTGGGCCGAGGAGATCATTAATTCATAAGGGACCCGGAAGGACTCCAGGACCTCGGCCGCCTTTTCCAGGACCGGTAGATCGGAATCGCTGCCCATGACGATCCCCACAAGGGGGGTGGTTTTTTTGGGCCCTTTGAGGTGATGAAGGGCCTTTTTCCCGATATCGGTCCGATAATAGGCCGATTCCCAATGGATCCTTTCCACGGCCCGGTAGGCCTTCTGGATCGCCCGTGGGATGTCCTCCCCCAAGGCGGTGACCCCCAAGACCCGACCGCCGGCGGTGACGATCCGGCCTTCATTAAAAGCCGTCCCGGCATGAAAGGTCATCACATCCTTCATCTTTTTAACCCGGTCCAATCCTTCAATGACCGATCCCTTGGCATAGGACCCGGGATACCCTTTTTCGGCCATGACCACACACACCGCGGGGCGTTCGTCCCATTCTATCTTTATCTGATCCAGCTTCCCTTCGATCACGGCCTCCATGATCTCCAAAAGATCGCTCTTAAGCCGCATGAGCAGGGGTTGGGCCTCGGGATCACCGAACCGGACATTGAACTCCAAAACCTTAACCCCCTGATCCTGGATCATCAACCCGGCATATAACACCCCACGGTAGGGTCGGCCTTCTTGGGCCATGGCCCGCACCGTAGGGATCATGACCCGGTCCATGGCCTCCTGAAACAGGGCCGGATCCACCACCGGCGCCGGGGAATAGGCGCCCATGCCGCCCGTATTCGGGCCTTGGTCGCCGTCATAGATGGGTTTATGGTCCTGAGAGGTGGGCATGGGGATGACCGTCTGCCCGTCGGTGAAGGCCAGAAAAGAGGCCTCTTCCCCGACCAGGCACTCCTCCAAGACGACCTTGGTCCCGGCCTCGCCGAAGACCTTTTGCCGCATCATCCGATCCAAGGCCTCCCTGGCCTGGTCCATGGTCAGACAGACGGCGACCCCTTTGCCGGCGGCCAGCCCGTCGGCCTTGACTACAATGGGTACCCCGACCTTTTCCAGGTAGGCCAGGGCCTTTCCATAATCGGTAAAGGTGCGATAGGAAGCGGTAGGAATGCCGTACTTCTTCATCAAGGCCTTGGCGAAATCCTTACTGGCTTCCAACTGGGCCGCCTTCCGGGTGGGACCAAAGGCCTTCAGCCCGTATCGTTCCAAGGCGTCCACCAACCCCTTGGTCAAGGGCTCTTCGGGTCCGACCACGGTGAGATCGATCTTTTCCTTGCGGGCAAAGGCGACCAAGGCCTCGATATCCCCGGCCGATACCGGCAGACAATCAGCCAGTTCCGCAATCCCGGCGTTGCCCGGGGCGCAATAGATTTTCGAAACCAAAGGACTCTGAGCGAGCTTCCAGACCAGGGCGTGTTCCCGTCCCCCGCCGCCTACGACCAATACTTTCATCCGGGCCTCCTTCATCTTTCCGTTGGTATATTCTTTATTGAGTTGATGATCTTATTGCACAAGAATCTCGTATAGCCTTCTTATCTCCTCACAACCCCACCCGCAACAAGGAGATTCTGCTGAAGGGATCCATCCTCGAAACCTTAGAATCTCAGATGGACATCCCCGGTATGGTACTTTTCCAAGGTTCCGTCCTCCCTTTCCAGGATCAAGGCCCCTTGTTCGTCAATGCCTCGACAGGTGCCCATGCGCCGGGCCTCCCCGCTGATGAGGACGACCCGACGGCCGTTGATCAGGGAAAAGCGGTCCCATTCCGAGCGCAGGATCCCCACCCCTTGCCCTTCCACCTGGGCGTATAACCTTTCGGCTTCTTCCAAAAAGCGGACCAAGAGGGTCAAACGGGAGACCTCGCGCCCGGTTTCCTTGAGGAGACTGGTGGCCTCTTGACCGCCCGGCGGGGGCTGGGGAGGGGCCCACTGGCAATTCACCCCGACGCCCACGATCATGTATTCGATCCGATCCGGGTCGGCGGCCATCTCCGTCAGGATGCCGGCCAGTTTTTTGTCCCCCACATAAATATCATTGGGCCATTTGATCCCGGCCTCGACGCCGGTCGTTTCCCGAATGACCCGGCAAAGGGAGACGGAGGACAAAACCGTCCCGTAAAAGGCCTCGGTCGGAGGCCAGGCAGGCCGCAGGATCAGGGAAAAAAGGAGGTTCTTTCCCGGCGGGGACTGCCAGGGGCGGTCCATTCGGCCTCTTCCCTTTTCCTGGTACTCGGCCACCAAGAGGGTCCCTTCCTCGGCCCCTTGGGCGGCCAGCCATCTGGCCTGGGTGTTGGTCGAGTCGATTTTGTAGAAATGGTGGATGGTCCGCCCGAAGCGGCGGGTGTTGAGACGGGAAAGGATCAGTTCCGGGTAAAGGAGGTCAGGCAAAGCCGTCAAACGATAGCCGCGTCCGGGCAGGGTCTCGACGAGGTATCCTTCTTCTTTCAAACGGGAGATATATTTCCATACGGCCGGGCGGGAAATCCCCAGGGTCCGCCCCAGCTCCTCACCGGATACCCAGCGGCCCTCGGAAAGGGCCTTAAGGATCATTTCTTTAGGCCGCCGGAGGGTGGGGTTCATGGTAAGACCCTTATTTTTTCTTCAAATAATCTCGGACCATTTTGATGGCGCAGAATTGCCCGCACATGGTGCAGACCTCCGTTTCCCCCGGGGGACTTTCAGCCCGCATCTGGGCGGCCTTTCGGGGATCCAGACAGAGGGCGATCTGCCTTTCCCAATCCAAGGCCTTGCGGGCGGCGGCCATCTGCCGATCCCGTTCCCAGGCCTGGGGGTTCCCACGGGCCAGATCGGCGGCATGGGCGGCGATACGGGCGGCAATGACCCCTTCCCGGACATCCTGGGGGGTGGGGAGCTTAAGGTGTTCCGAGGGGGTGACATAACAAAGGAAATCGGCCCCGGCCAGGCCGGCCAAGGCCCCGCCGATGGCGCAGGCGATATGATCGTACCCAGCAGCGATATCGGTCACCAACGGCCCCAGGACATAAAACGGGGCCCCTTGACAAAGCTGTTTCTCCAAGAGGATGTTGGCCTCGATCTGATGGATAGGGACATGCCCCGGCCCCTCGATCATGACCTGGACGCCGGCCTTCAAGGCCTCCTGTCTCAGTTCGCCCAAGAAGATCAATTCCTGCACCTGAGCCCGATCGGTGGCATCGGCCAAACAACCCGGGCGAAGCCCGTCCCCCAGACTCAAGGTCAGGTCGTATTCCCGGGCCAGTTCCAGGAGCCTTCCGTATTCGGCGTAGAGGGGGTTTTCCTTTTCGTGATAGACCATCCAGGTGGCCAAAAAGGCCCCGCCCCGGCTGACGATGTCCGTGATCCGTCCTTGCCGTTGCAGTCGTTCCAAAGAGGCCAAGGTGACGCCGCAGTGAACGGTGATGAAATCCACACCGGCCCGGGCCTGATGCTCAATGACTTCGAAGATCTTGTCCGTGGTCAGGTGGATGATCCCCCCTTTTTCCCGCACCGTTTCCACCACGGCCTGATAGATGGGGACCGTGCCCAAGGGCAAAGGGGAATGGGCGATAAGGGTCTCAAGGATGGTCCGAAGATCGCCCCCGGTGCTCAAATCCATTACCGTATCGGCCTGGGCCTCGAGACAGACCCGCAACTTTTCCAATTCCAGATCCAGGTCGGCCTGATCGGAGGAGGTCCCGAGATTGGCATTGACCTTGATGGTCAACCCTTTGCCGATCCCTAAGGGGCGTCCTTTTTTCCTGCGGTTGTTGGCCGGGATGACCACTGTTCCTTCGACCAGCCCTTTTAGGAGGTGATCCGTGCTCACCCCTTCCCAGCGGGCCACCGCTTCCATCTCCGGGGTCACCACCCCTTTTCTGGCGTATTCAAGCTGTGTCAAGTACCGCTCCTTTTTCCTTTTGTTGAATCATGTGGATGAATATCCGTCCTTGGCCGGTTTCCGCCGGTCAGGACTTCGGTTGGACCGGGCCTTGGGGCCGGCCCCTTGTTTCTCCCACCAGGCGTATGGGTCGATGGGGCCCCGCCCGGATCCGATCGGTTCGGCCCCGGCGATGGCTTGGGTGATGAAGGCCTTGGCCCTGTCCAGGGCCTCGGTCAAGGGCAAACCCTGTCCCCAAAAGGTGGCCACGGCCGCCGAAAAGGTGCAGCCCGTCCCATGGGTATGAGGGGTCCGAAGGCGGGGGCCCTTGAGTTCCTTAAAAGACAGACCGTCGTAAAAAAGATCCACGGCCTGGCCGGAAAGGTGCCCCCCTTTTATGAGAACCCCTCCCGGGGTTTCGGCCTTGAGGAGGCAAGCGGCCTTTTTCATCTCTTTTCGGTTCCGGACAGGGATACCGGTCAGAACCGAGGCCTCGAAGAGGTTAGGGGTGATCAGACCGGCAAGGGGGAAAAGCCTCTTTTTCAAGGTCCTTAACCCTTGAAGGGTCAAGAGGCGGCGGCCGCTTTCGGCGGCCAGGACCGGGTCCACCACCACCTTGGCGATCCCGGCCTTTTCCAGGACTTCGGCCACCACGGTCACGACCTCGCCTCGAAGGAGCATCCCCGTCTTGACCGCATCGGCCCCGATATCCCAAAGGACCGACTCCATCTGCTTCTTGACAAAGGCCGGAGCCACGGGAAAGACCCCTTGAACGCCTCGGGTGTTTTGGGCGGTCAAGGCGGTTATGACCGAAGTCCCATAGGCGCCCAAAAGGGCGATGACCTTGAGGTCGGCCTGTATGCCGGCCCCGCCGCCCGAATCGGATCCGGCGATGGTCAGTATCCTTGCCTTAATCAAGGCCTCCCACCAAATAATAAAAACAGGCCATGCCCGGAGGGATGGCCTGGAATGGGGAAAACGGTTTCGGCGATCAACAAACCCGGAGGCTGCGCCATACATCAAATCGCCCGAAAGGACGAAGGCGATGCCCTTTTCTTTCTTTTAAAAGGGTAGGCTATTTCCTGCGTTGATGTCTGGTCCTTTTCCTCAACTTCTTGTGCTTGTGCTTGCGCATTTTTTTCCGTCGTTTTTTGACAACGCTGCCCATCCAGTCCCCTCTAAATCGGTAAGATTTCGATTTTTAGACTAAAAAGTTATTGTATAGACCATTTGCCGGAAATTGGCAAGAAAATAATGGAGCCCTTTGGGACCTCAATAATGACCCCGGAAGAAAGGGAATTCCTTGACAGGAAGCTTTCTTTCCGTTCATATACATTTTAAAGACCTTTTCTGGGAGGGTGTCATGAATCCCGAAACCTTATTACTCATGGATCTGACCAAAGAACCCAAGATCGCTTATTTTTCCATGGAAATCGGGATACAGAACAACATCCCCACCTACAGCGGCGGCTTGGGGGTCCTGGCCGGGGACACCATCAAGAGCGGGGCCGATTTGAACCTGCCCATGGTGGCCGTCACCCTCCTCAGCGAAAAGGGCTACTTTCGCCAAGAGCTGGATGAACAAGGCCGGCAGATCGAACATCCCGTTCAATGGGACCCGTCCAAGGTCATGACCCTTTTGTCCCCCCGGGTCACGGTGGAAATCGAAGGCCGGCCGGTGCAGATTCGGTCCTGGCTCTTCATGGTCAAGAGCCTCACGGGCGGACAGGTCCCGGTCTTTTTCCTGGATACGGATGTGGAGGAAAACGCCCCCGAGGATCGGGAGATCACCTTTTATCTTTACGGAAAGGATATGGCCTACCGCCTGAAACAGGAGATCGTCCTGGGCATCGGCGGGGCCAGGATGCTCAAGAAACTCGGCTTCGAGATCAAGAAATACCACCTCAACGAAGGCCACGCCAGCTTGTTGACCCTCGAACTCTTGCTCAAGTTCAAGAAGCCCGTCGAAGAGGTCTGGGATGAAAGGCTGGTCTGGGACCTCGAACCGGTCAAGGATTTGTGCGTCTTTACCACCCATACACCGGTGGAGGCTGGACACGACCGTTTTCCTTATGACCTGGTGAAGCGGATCTTGGGTGAGCCGGTCCCTATCGATGTCCTCAAGGGATTGGCCGGGGCGGACAGCCTCAACATGACCCTTCTGGCCCTGAACTTGAGCGAATTCATCAACGGGGTGGCCAAGAAACACAGCGAGGTCTCGCGCAACATGTTTCCCGGCTACCGGATCAACGCCATCACCAACGGCGTCCACTCTTACACTTGGACCTGTGACAGTTTCAAGAAACTCTACGACAAGTACTTGCCCGGCTGGGCCAACGAACCGGAGTTTTTTGTCCGCATTGAACGGGTCCCTGGAGAGGAGATCTGGGCCGCCCACATGGAGGCCAAAACCATCTTATTGGATTACATCAAGGAAACGACCGGGGTGGAAATGGACCCGGAGCGCTTGACCTTGGGGTTCGCCCGCCGGGCCACGGCCTATAAGCGGGCCGATCTCTTGTTCAGCGACTTGGAAAGGCTGAAGGCCGTCGGGTCCGGAAAGATCCAAATCGTCTATGCCGGCAAGGCCCATCCCCAGGACCAGCCGGGCAAGGCCTTGATCGAAAGGATCTTCGCCTTCAAAAAGGCCCTGGCAGGCCACATCCCCATGGTCTATCTGGCCAATTATGACATGGACCTCGCCCTGAAGATGGTTTCGGGCGTTGATGTCTGGCTGAACACCCCTTTACGCCCCAGAGAGGCCTCGGGGACCAGCGGGATGAAGGCGGCCCATAACGGGGTATTGAATTTCAGCGTCCTGGACGGTTGGTGGATCGAAGGACACATCGAAGGCTATACGGGCTGGTCCATCGGTCCGAGTCCAACGGAGACCGCCTTGGTGGACGGGAACGACCCGCGGGACGCCGAAGACCTCTATCGCAAACTCGAAGAGGTCATCATCCCCACTTATTACGACAATCGGCACATCTGGTTGAAGATGATGCAGAACGCCATCGGGAAAAACGCCTATTACTTCAACACCCATCGCATGATGCGCCGCTATGTGACCGAGGCCTATATCCGCTGACTTGCGGGCCGCCCCTCCCCTTTCCAAAGGGTTAAGCGGGCCGTTTGGGTTTTAAAGGAAAACGAGGCCGGAGGAGGACATAGGTGGCGCCTGTTCCCCCGTCGAAAGACCGGGCGCTGGCGAAGGCGATGACCCATTTCCTCCAACGGGTGCGCGTCAACCATTCCCTGACCTTGTTCTTCAAGACCGGTTCCTTAGGGGAAGAGATACCCCGACCGTGGATGATCAAAACCGCGCCTTTCCCTCCGACCAGGCATTGCTTTAGGAAATCCTCGAAGGCCTGCCGGGCTTGAACTACGCCTAAACCGTGCAGATCGAGATAGGCCTGGATGGAAAAATCCCCCCGGTGCAATCTTTGGGCGAATTCCCGCGGAATGTCTTTGCCCGTCCCCTCCACATACTCGGGGGTTTGATCAAGGATGAACCCCTTGCCTTCCCTCACCAGGGCATCCAAATACGGGCGGATATCCTCCTCCGCCGGAGGAAGGCCAGGGGCGGCCGAAACGCCCCGGTAGGGGGAGGGGAGATGAAGGTGGTCCTTTTTCAAGGGCCTTACCCCTTTCATGGCCTCCTGAAAAAGTTCCTTTTCCGTCAAGGATACATCCCCTGTCGGACCGCAGGCAACGAAGGAGTCCGGTTGGGTCTTGGCCTGGTCGGGTGTTATCCCCGCCGGGGATCGGGCAGGGATCTTCCCTCTCAATAGATCGCCGAGGGAACGGAAGGGGGCATACCTGAGAGGGCCTTCGGAACCGTCCATCTCCGCCTCGTGGGTAAGTGTACGATGATGAGATGAGAAAGGGAAAAAACACCGATTCAGTTCCATCATATCTCCGAAGCCCCTTTCCTTCAACCCCTTTCTTTTCCAGGAATGGCCGATCCTTGTCCTGTGCAGGAGCTTATAAGAAAGAACCATCCGCAAAAGACTCGGCGATGAAGGAAGGGTTCAAGGCCTCATGGGGTCAAGAAGTCAAGGGTAGGGTTAGGGAAAAAAAAGATCTTTCCGCCCTTTAAGGAGATGCAAGGCCGGGGACTCCCAAAATCCGGTTAAATAAACGGCGGACATTTTCGGTCACCCTCCGATAGTGATCGACCACATCCCAACCGGGTATCTCCTTTTTCCCGAAACCCATAACCTTTCTTCCCACCAAGGTAAGCATTTCTTGGGGGAGGTAGGTGCGTGGTTCCCCTTTGCGGTCGTAGATGAGCTGCAGGCCGTGATCCAAGAGATTCAAAAATCGATAGGCCTCCCGCAGGGGCCCATATTGCTCCGGCCTAAGACAGCCGTGTTCTTTCAGGGCCTCCAGGGCGGAGAGGGTGTTTGACTTACGCACTTCCGGGATCCTTCCTCCATGGACCCATTGCAGATACTGGACGATGAATTCGATATCGGCCAAGCCGCCGAAACCTAATTTGGGGTTGATCCGCCCCCCCGTTTCTCCGGACCGTTCTTTTTCCATGCGCCGGCGGTAATGGACCATCTCTTTAAGGGCCGAAGGGGAAGGCGGTTGTCCAAAAAGGATTGCATCTATGCCTGCGCGGATCCTCTCGCTCAGCTGATGCGGACCGGCGACGATGCGGGCCTTGAGCAAGGCCTGTTTCTCCCAGTTCCAGGACCGTTCGCGATAGTATTCGCAGAAGGCCTCCAGGGAGACGAGCAAGGGGCCGGCCCGCCCCGAAGGCCTCAAGCGGGTATCCACGGTATATCCCGGGCCTTCCTGCAAGGGTAAAGAAAGATAAGAAATGAGTCGTTGGGCCAAACGGATCAGGTGTTCGGGAGAGGAGGGCCCCATGAATGGCGGTGGGCTGCCGCCCTGTTCCTTCCCGTTAGTGGCCGCCTCCGGGGAATAAATAAAGATCAGGTCCAGGTCCGACAGATATCCCAATTCCTTTCCACCCCACCTTCCCAGGGCGAGGACGCCCAGAGGGGCTGGGGAAGCCCCTTCCCAAGGACCGAGCCTTGGAGGCCGAAACGCCCCTCCTTTCAGGTTCTCTTCCGCCAAGGACAGGGTATCCCTGACGATAAAGTCGGCCAATTCAGACAGGCCTTCGGAGGCCTCCTCGGCGCTGATCCCTCCGGACAATTCCTCCATGGCAATGGTCAAGGTCATTCCGCTTTTGTGTCTGCGTAGGGCCGCCAGCCTGGCCGGGAGGTCCTCCTCCCGGATCTTCCCCTTTTGGGGTTTGGTCCTTCCCTCCAATTCGGGCAGGTATACCCCGGTCATGGGCAGGGCCAGGTATTCGATCATCTCCGGATTCCGGACAAACAAACGCCCCATCATCCGGCTTTGGGCCAAGAGGTTCATGATTTCCCGCGTCAAGGACGGCCGTTCCAAGAGCATGGCCAAAAGGCCGGTCCGCCCGCCTATCCCGCGCAGGAAAGCGTCGGCCATGACCACGGCCTGGTCCGGATCCGCCGTTTCCAGGGCGAGTTCAAAGAGGAGGGGGTAGAGTCTTTGCAGGATGTCTCTCAATCGGGTCTTGGCCGAAGCGAGGCGTCTTCGCCAGCTTTCCAGGATCTCCCGGACCGTCTCCCCGTTCTTAAAGCCCAGAGAGAACCGTTTTCCCTCCCCCGCCTCCACAGCGGCAAAGAGGTCGTCCAAGGACCGAAGGCCCTCCTTCGAGGGAGGCGCAGGTTGGGGAAGAAGGTCCTCAAAGGCCTTGCGCACCTTACCCCTGACCGCATGGAGGCGACGGATCAAGGCCCCGCTCGATGGAAATCCCTGTCCTCCCCGGTCCGGGGTCATAGCGGCGATTTTCCCCAAAAGGTCCGGATCGCGGGGAAGGGAATGGGTTTGTCGTTGGTGGACCATTTGCAGGCGGTGTTCCAAGGTCCTTAAAAAACGATAGGCCGAGGCCAATCTTTGTGCTTCCCCAGGGGGCAAAAGGGAGGCGGCCTTCAGTTTCCCCAAGGATCGAAGGGTGTTTCTTTCCCGAACGGCCGGGATTCGGCCCCCGAAAACCAGTTGCAAGGCCTGGAGGAGAAACTCGATTTCCCGGATCCCTCCGGGTCCGACCTTGATGTCTTCCCCCTTCAGCCCCTGGGATCCCGATTCGAGCAAGATCCGGCGTTTTAAGGAACGGATTTCTTCGAAGACCGTGTAATCCAGAAACCTACGATAGATCAAGGGTTCAAGGTCTTGGAGCAATTCCTTTCCCAAGGGCAGGTTTCCGGCCACGGACCTGGCCTTGATCCAGGCCATCCTTTCCCACAGGCGGGCTTCGTGTTGAAAATAGTCGAGGATCGAATCCCGGGAAAGGACCAGCTCCGAATCCTTCCCCCCGGGCCGCAAATTCAGATCCACCCGAAAGAGGTGATCGCCTTCCACCGGCTCGACCATGACCCGGATCAACCGTTGGGCCAAGCGCTGGAAAAACTCCCGTTGCTCCAACAGCGTCATGGAGTTTGCCGGATCGGGACGATAGATAAAGATCAAATCGATATCCGAACTGAAGTTCAGTTCCTCCCCCCCCAACTTGCCGAGGGCCAAGACGGTAAAACCTCGGCCGAGGGCTTGAAGCCGGCCGGTCTTTGTCTGACCGGACATTTCCTGTAAACAAAAGCGAAGGGCGGCGACCAGGCAAGACCGGGCCAGGTCCGAGAGGCCCTTCACCGTTCGGTTCAGGGTGTCCAACCCTCCCACATCCCGTGCGGCCAGACGCAAAAGCTCCCTTTGTTTGAACCTTCGGAGAATCGAACAAAAGGTCTGGAAATCTTGGATCCGGGCGACTTCCCCCTCCAACCGCCGGCGAAGGCGGAGATAGCTCGGGCGTTCGAACAATCCCCCTTGGAGGAAAAGTTCTTCGGCCAGAGAGGGCTGTCTCTTGAGGATATGGCGAAAGTAAGGGGAGTAGGCTTGAATCCGCTCCAGGAGCTTGAGGGCGTTTTCCTTCATAGCCGGAAAAGGTCAAGGGTCGAGGATAAACGGGGCCTCACCCGACCGGCCGTTCTTCGTCACCTCGAGCCCTTGAAACCTTTGATCCTTTTGGGGCTTTTAAATATCAAAATACAACATGAACTCGTGGGGGTGGGGCCGTAGCCGTATGGGATTCACCTCCCCTTCGGTTTTGTATTCTATCCATTTTTCGATGACATCGGAAGTGAAAACATCGCCCTTGAGCAGAAATTCATGATCTTCCTTCAGGGCGTTTAAGGCCTCCTCCAAGGATCCCGGGGCCGAAGGGACATGGGCCAGCTCTTCCGGGCTGAGGCCGTAGATGTCCTTGTCCAACGGTTCGCCGGGGTCGATGCGGTTTTCGATCCCGTCAATAACGGCCATAAGGATGGCCGAAAAGGCCAAATACCCGTTGCAGGATGGATCGGGGGTCCTGAACTCCAAGCGCTTGGCCTTGGGCGAGGCCGAATACATGGGAATACGGATGGCCGCGCTGCGGTTCCGGCTGGAGTAGGCCAGGTTGACCGGGGCCTCGAATCCGGGGACCAAGCGCTTATAGGAATTGGTCGTCGGGTTGGTGAAGGCGCATAAGGCCCGGGCGTGTTTCAAGATCCCGCCCACGGCGTACAAGGCCTCCTGACTCAGACCCGCATATTTATCCCCGGCGAAAAGGGGCTTTCCGCCTTTCCAGAGACTGACATGGGTGTGCATACCCGACCCGTTGTCCCCGAATAAGGGCTTGGGCATGAAGGTGACCGTCTTGTTATGGCCTTTGGCCACATTTTTAATGATATATTTGAACCACATGAGCTGGTCGCCCATTTTGACCAGGGGCTTGAATTTCATGTCGATCTCCGCCTGGCCGGCCGTAGCCACTTCGTGGTGCTGGCATTCGATCTCTATCCCTACTTGTTCCATGACCAGGACCATCTCGGTGCGCAGGTCCTGCATGCTGTCCGTTGGGGAGACGGGGAAGTACCCTTCTTTGTGCCGGGGCTTGTATCCCAAATTGGGGGATTCCACCCGTCCGCTGTTCCAGATCCCTTCCACGGAATCGATCTCATAAAAGGCGAAATGGGCCCCCCCGTCATAACGGATGTCGTCGAAAATGAAGAACTCCGCCTCGGGCCCGAAGTAGGCCGTATCGGCCAGCCCGGTGAACTTCAAATAGTTTTCGGCCTTGCGGGCGATGTTGCGGGGATCGCGGCTGTAGGCCTCCTTGGTGATCGGGTCCACCACGTTGCAGATCAGGCTTAAAGTCGGTTCGGCCGTGAAGGGGTCCATGACGGCCGTATCCGGGTCGGGGATGACCAGCATGTCGCTGGCGTGGATGGGCTGCCAGCCCCGGATGCTGGATCCGTCGAAGCCGAATCCGCCCTCAAAGGCCTCCTCGTCCAATTCGTGGAGGGGGACGGAAAAATGTTGCCAGATCCCTGGAAAATCCAGGAACTTCAAATCCACCATCTTGGCCTTGTTCTTCTTGGCAAATTCCAATACTTCTTTCGGGGTCATCGCTTGTTTCCTCCTTGGGTTTATTTGATGAGCCAATCATCTTCTCAAAATTGAATTAACCTCAGCTACAAATTCCCTTGTTCCTTTAGGGCGAACAATATCGCCTGTTGGATCTCTGCCAACCTTTCCTCATCGAAGATCTTTTGTCCCTCCAGATCGGTTACATAAAAGACATCCACCACCTGGTCCACCTTGGTGGAGATCTTGGCGAAGGTGATGTTCAACTCCATATCCGAAAGGGTCTTGGTAATGTCGTACAAAAGGCCCAAACGGTCCTGGGTGTAGACCTCGATGATGGTGCAAAAATCCGAGCCGTGATTGTCTATGACCACCCGGCTTGGGATCTTGATGACCGGTTTGGGCGCAAGGTCCCAGGCCGGCTTCTTTTGGGCCAGGCGGTAGTCCAAAGACAGTTTGCCGGAAACGGCCTTGGACAACTGATTGTAGATCTTCCGCCAAGTCTCCTCCGGAAAAAGGGGATCCAAAGGGGCTTGGACCTGAAAGATGTCCAAGGCCACCCCATCGGATCGGGTGAAAATTTGGGCCCCCAAGATGTTGATGTGGTTCAAGGCGAACACCCCGGTCAGCCGGGAAAAGAGACCGGGCCGGTCGTGACAGCAGATGACCACCTCATACAATTCCTCCTTGGGTTCCACGGACCAGAGAAAAGGTTCTCCGTTCAGTTGTCGCAATAGGCGAAGATGGCCGGCCATGGCCTCGGGCGGAACGGATAAGAGATAAGAAGAAGGCATCTTTTCCAGCAGTTCTTGGACTTCCTTGGCCGGCATCTCATTTTCCAACAAGGCGACGACCCGTCTTTGGTTGTCCGCCAAGGCCTCCAAGGCCTTCCCCGTGGTCAGCTCGCCCTTTTCCAGGATATGGAGCAGCTTGAAAAACAGTTCCTTGAGGAGCAAGGATTTCCAGGCGTTCCAGGCCCGGGGGCCGGTGGCCAGGGCATCGGCGTAACTCAGGAGATAGAGCATCTTCAGCCTGGCCGAACTCCCGATGGTTTGGGCCAGACGGATCATCAATTCCTCATCGTTCAGATCGCGCCGCAGGGCCGTTTCCACCAACAGCAGGTGATGTTTCACCAGAAAGGCGATTTCTTGGGCCGTCTCAAGGGGCAGCTTCAACCGGTCGGCTAAGGTCGGAATCATCTTGGCCCCTTCCTGGGCGTGATTTTTTCCCTGTCCCTTACCGATATCGTGCAGCAGGGCCGCAAGGTAAAGGACGGTAAAATCCTCCACCTCCCCCCAGATCCCGAACAAAAGGGGTTCTTCCTTCATATAGCGTCCCTGCCCGATCTTTTTCAGCTCCATCACCGTCAGGAGCATATGGATGTCCACGGTATAGACATGATAGGTGTCGAACTGGGTGCGGCAAACCGTGGCCTCCCATTCCGGCAGATAGCGCGTCAACAAACCGCTTTGCAGCAGGGTTTCCAAAAGGGTCCGGGGCGTCTTGAGGTCCTTGAGGATCTCCAGAAAAAGCTCGCTCACGGACCGGGAATGCCGAAAATCTTCGTCCACCCGATCCAGGCCTTGTTCGATCCATCCGATGGTTTCCCGACTGAGCCAGGCCCCTCTTTTCAAGGCGTACCAGAAGACCTTCATCAATAAAACGGGTTTGTCCTGGAGGACTTGGGGCGATTCCAAGTAAAGGCGGTCCCCTTCGAGATAAACACCTTCCTCCAAGACCTCTCTTTTGGTCGTCCCTTTGCGGGGGTGTTCAACCATCCGTTCAAAGAAATTTTGATGGATGACCTGAACCCTCTGCAGGTGCCGGTAGACCTCCCGCATGAAAACTTCCACGGCCAGGAAATCCCCTTGGGGTTTGGCCCCGGCCCATTCGGCCATGGCTTCCTGGAAGTCAAAGGAAAGGAGATCGGTCTTCCTGCCGGCCGCATAATGGAGTTGATTGCGCAGGCGCAGCAGAAAGTCTTGGGACTGGCCCAAGCCTTCCCGATCCTTTCTGGAGAGGAGCCCACTTTTCTCCAACCCGGAAAGGTCCTGGGCTTCATACAAGGCCTTACCGATCCACTGGATCATGTGGATGTCCCTCAATCCCCCCAAGCCCTCCTTCAGGTGCGGTTCCAGAAAAAAGGCCGAATCGCCGTAACGGAGGTGGCGCTTCCGCCTCTCCTCCAGGATATATTCCTGCCAGCGCCGTCCCCCATCCTTTTGCAGAAAGGCATGGACTTGGCTTTTGAGTGCTTGGGCCAAGGCCGTATCGCCGGTAATCCTCCGGGCGTCCAGCAAGGCGGTCAGGAATTGCGGTTCCGAATCGGCCAATTCCAGGCACTCTTCGAGGGATTGGACCGAGTACCCGAGGTCGTACCCCACGTCCCAGAGAGGGTAAAGGACCTTGCGGACCGCTTCCTCCACCTGGGGCTCCCTCTTCTCGGGATAGAGGAACAGGAGATCCACATCCGAAAAGGGCGATAGTTCCTTGCGTCCGTATCCCCCCAAAGCCAAGACCGCGCAGGCCTGTTTTTCTCCCCCCAGACCGATCCATTCCCGGACTTCGGGGCTGTTGAAGACCGATATGATGAAGACATCGAGAAAAGCGGCGTGTCGGCCGACCAGGGACGTTCCTCCTTCGCCCAGGTCATGCCGTTCCTTGAGCTTCTGCCGCTGATCGATGAGGTATTGTTTGTGAAGCGTTTCAGACATTCCTTGATACTCGTTGTTTTTCGTTTGATGCTGGATGCTGGATCCTCGATCCTCTATCCTCTATCCTGTATTTTGAACTCGGAACTCTGAACTCATGATACTGGATAACTGTTGAAAAAAATGGAATTGGATTACGCTGCTCTTTATCCAGCATCCAGTATCCAGCATCCAGTATCCAGCATCCAGCACCGTTTTTTAAATCGCTTCCTTTCCCCGTTCGCCGGTGCGGATGCGGATCACTTCCTCCACGGGCAGGACGAAGATCTTGCCGTCGCCGATCTTGCCGGTGCGGGCCGACTGGAGAATGACTTCGATCACCTCTCCGCACCTCTCCGCTTCCACCACCACCTCGATCTTGACCTTGGGCAATAAATCGATGACATATTCCGCCCCCCGGTAGATCTCGGTATGGCCTTTCTGCCTCCCGAACCCCTTGACCTCGGAAACGGTCATGCCTTTGATCCCCAGATCGTTCAAGGCCTCTTTGACTTCGTCCAGTTTAAAGGGTTTAACGATGGCTTCGATTTTTTTCAACATGGACCGGCTCCCTCCGCGGATTCCTTCGCCCGAACGGCCTTTTCCAACAGGGTGGATCGCTCTTTTCCGGCCTCGCCCCTCATTTTTCGGGCCGAATCCTTTTCTGGCTGTTCCCGATGAAGCTAAGGTTGCCCATCGGTTTTTTAAAAAAGTTCAATCATCGCAAAACATCAGGGGCTATGACACGGTACGGCCCCGCCCCCTGCCTTCCAACACCTCCAGGTACCTTCCGAAAAACAAGCGGACCTGCCGATGAAGCCGTTCCAGATAAACCCGGCTGTCCTGAAGGATGTCTTTGGCCCTCAAAGGTTGGGGTTTGGCGGATTTGATTTCTCCGGCCCATTGTTTAACCCAGGTTTTGATCATTTCTTCCGTCACTTCAAAGTGAAACTGGAGGCCGTACGAAAGATCCCCGAAGCGGAAGGCCTGGTGCGGGAAATCTTGATTTCCGGCCAGGCAGGTCGCCCCTTCGGGCAGATCGAAGGTCTCGCCGTGCCACTGGAAAACCAAGAAACAGGGATCCAAGGCGGCAAACAAGGGGTCCGCCTTTCCCGCTGGGGTCAAATTCAAAAAATACCAACCGATTTCCTTATACGGTCCGGGATAGACCCTGGCCCCCAGGGCCTTGGCCATGAGCTGGGCCCCCAGGCAGATGCCCAAGACCGGTTTCCCCAATTTCAATCTCTTTCGGATAAAGGCCGTTTCCTGTTTTAAAAAGGGAAACCGTTCCTCTTCATTAACGCTCATGGGGCCCCCCATAAGCAGGATCAAAGCGTATTCTTCAGCGGCCCGGGGAAGAGGATCTCCTTCGAAAAGGGGCAGAACCTCCCGCTCCCATCCCATTTCTTTGAGGATGTTTTCGAAGGTTCCCGCCCCTTCGGTTTTATTGTGCATGACGATCAAGGCTTTGCGTTTCATGGTTCCCTAATGGCTTACGGTGACCTCCACGATGTTCTGGCGGGCCAGAACCACCTCCCCGTCTTCTTTCTTCACCACCACATGCATCATCCCCATAATCTCATACGGACCGTTTTCCAGCTGGTCCGTGTCCCAAGGGACGGAAAAGTTGTTTTTCCAGTCCGAAGATTCGCCGATCTTGATCCAGCTTTCCGTCCCTTTCTTCCGGTAATACCAGGGATTGACCGCCGCCCGGGGATATCCGGCCAGTCCCAAACCTTCCAGCTCTTTGGCCAACAATGCTTCGTCGAACCGTTCCCACAACAACACCCTTCCCGAATAACTCTTCAGGACCTCGGAAGGCACGATGAAATAGGGTCCCCAATTCCAAGACATCTTCCTTCACCTCCTTTCTTTCCCTTTTCCGGCCTTGCGCCCCCCCTCGCTGTTTACGATCGCCCTTCCTTCGCAGGAAAACCCGCTAAACCCGTAGCCCATGGGTCAGACAAGGGGTGTCCCTTTTTCATCAGGAGTGACCGCTCCGGATCGAGAACAAAAAACGGGACAACCCAAAGATCGGTAAAAATCCCCTCCATCATCACCACAAGGCATGGCCCTTTTTCTTCAGCAAGGCCTTTTATTTATTGATATTGCAAAACTTCGGCCAACCGGCACCGCAAAAGATAAATACAAAGAATTCAAATAGTTATCCAAAAGAGCGGCCGTCCCCTTTTTCGAATAAATTACAATATTGTGGTTTTCAAAAAAGGAAGGTTACTTTTTTGTAATAGGCTATTTGGGCCGGGGCGGGAAGGCCCCGCCCCGGCCCCTCGGTCATATGGCCGCCGAACCGGTTTCGCCGGTGCGGATTCTGATGACCTCCTCCACGGGCAGGACGAAGATCTTGCCGTCGCCGATCTTCCCGGTGCGGGCCGTCTCCTGAATGGTCTTCAAAACGGCCGGGACCTGTGCGTCGTCGAGGATCAATTCCAGTTTTACTTTGGGGATGAAATCGATGACATACTCGGCCCCGCGGTAGATCTCGGTATGGCCTTTCTGCCGTCCGAAGCCCTTGACCTCGGAAACGGTCATGCCCCTGATCTCCAGCCGTTGCAGCGCCTCCTTGATCTCATCCAGTTTAAAGGGCTTGATGATGGCCTCGATCTTTTTCATGGTCTACCTCCTCAAAGGTGTGTTTCGTAGTTCGGTTCTCGCGAGATACGCTCCGAAGAGAACGCTTCAGGCGTTACAGATTATAGCCCACCTCGCTGTGTTGACTGATATCCAGACCGGCCACCTCCTCTTCATGGTCCACGCGAAGCCCCATCGTCCAATCCAAAACCTTCAGGATCAGCAGGGTGACCAGGAAGGAATAGACCAGGGTCACCGCCACGGCCAGGGCTTGGGTCCCCAACAAGGCGGGGTTTCCGAAAAACAAACCGTCGTTGCCGGCCTCGTTGACGGCCTTGCTGGCGAACAGTCCGGTGGCCAGGGCGCCGAAGGTCCCACCCACCCCGTGGACCCCGACGACATCCAGGGCGTCGTCGTAGCCGAGGATGTGCTTGAGGAAGATGGCGAAATAGCACAAAATCCCCGCCGCCAGGCCGATAATCAAGGCCGAAATCGGTCCGACGAATCCGGCCGCAGGGGTAATGGCCACCAGACCGGCCACGCACCCGCTGGCCGCCCCTAAAGTGGTGGGCTTGCCGCGGTACATCCATTCGACAAAGACCCAGGAAAAGGTGGCCGCCGCCGCGGCGATATGGGTGGTGACAAAGGCCGAAGCGGCCAAGGCGTTGGCCCCCAGGGCGCTGCCGGCGTTGAATCCGAACCAACCGAACCAGAGAATGGCGGCGCCGGTGATGGTCATGGGCAGGTTGTGGGGATGAAAAGGTTCATGCCCGTAGCCTTTGCGTTTCCCTATTACCAGTGCCGCGGCCAGGGCGGCCACTCCGGAGTTGATGTGGACCACGGTCCCCCCGGCGAAATCCAAGGCCCCCAGATTTCTGAGCCAGCCCCCCACCCCCCAGACCCAATGGGCCACCGGATTATAAACCAGGGTGCACCAGAGCAGGGTAAAGACGATGAAGGTGGAGAATTTGATCCGTTCGGCGAAGGTGCCGGTGATCAAGGCCGGCGTAATGATGGCGAACATCAATTGAAAGACCATGAAGCCCAGATGGGGGATGGTCCCGGCGTAATCCTTGAAGGGCGCCGTCCCTACCCCGGACAGTCCGAACCAGTTCAAACTGCCGATGACCCCGCCGAGGTCGGGACCGAAGGCGGTGCTGTACCCCCACAGGACCCAGGTGACGGTCACCAGTCCCAGGATGAAAAAACTGTGCATGATCGTGCCCAGGACGTTTTTACTGCGCACCATGCCCCCGTAGAACAAGGCCAGTCCCGGGGTCATGAACATGACCAGGGCCGAAGAGATCAATATAAAGGCCGTATCGCCCGTATTGATGGCTTCCATATGAGGTTCCTCCTATTCCATTTCGGATTTCGGGATGGGTTTTTCGAATCGGCGGTTTCGTATCCGCCCCTTCGATCTTCCCCAACCCCCTTTGTGACTCTTGGGTTTTCCACTGCTTCGAGGTCTCGTTCCTTCCTTTTTTCGACAAAGGCCGTCGGACCTGTTTTTTTAACGGATCAAAAATTCGCCGTCAGGCTGACCCCGGCCAAAAAGAAATTTTCGGCATTGCTCAGACTGGTCCCTTTGATCCGGTTTTTGGCATCGGTGGAAAGGGCCAGGGAATAACCGACCATCGGCTTGAGGGCGAAGATCTTGCCCAAGGGTATGGTCAGACCCACGGAAATCAACCCGTCATGAAGGGCCCGATATCTTTCCGTCGTCGGGTTGAGGGCCCCGTCGTATTTCACGATCTTGTCCGTATCGGAAATCTGATACCCTACCGATGCAGCCAGGTCCAAGGTAAGGGTCTGGGTCAACGGGAAGGAATGGGAGACCCCCAGATTGATGTACCAGCCGGGATAGTTCAGGATTTCCCGATAGACGCTGATCGTCGGACTCAACAGGACGTTCCCGGAGGCCCGGACAAAAAGCTCCAACGAATCCTCGGCGCCGTCCAAGGCGTAGTAAACTCCCCCGCCCGATACTTTGACCGGCCCCCATTCATTGGTGTAAGAAAGGGTCAGGTCGGTTTCGTTCCAGTTGGCCTTATCGCTACCGGTATAGCGGTCCTTTAAATCCAAATTCCCCCACAAGCCCACCTCCACCCCCAGGTAACCCAGGGTCAGGGCGGGCTGAATGACCAAACTGTCTTTGCTGCTTTCATATCCCCGGAAGACGTATTTATTGGTGAAAGTGGTTACACCCACGGCATAGGGCTTCGGTGCTTCCTTTTTTTCCTCGGCCCCCAGGCCGCCGGATATACCGAGACATAAAACCATCCCTACCGCACCTAAACGCCATTTTGAAATCCCTTTCATTTTTCCTTTCCTCCTCCTCGCGGTTGGACTTTCTTCCTTTACCGGAAAAACGGTTGTTGGCTGTATAAAAAGCAGATTCCGTGCCAATGGCCGATCGAATCCAAAGAATATTGAAAAATCCACGTGTTACAGCGAAGAAGGCCTTTCCTCCCATTTTTCTTAAAATGACGTTTTTGTGTAACCATAAATTGTTGACTACAAATTTGTATTTTTTAAAGGGCGGCGGGAAAGGGGAAGAAGGGCTCCGACAGGGTTGGGCTTAGGGGCGGAAAAGCTCACGGGAATCGGTCACAATAGGCGTTGCGCCGAGGGAAGAAATTTCTTATAGTGAAGCCTTCCGGAAGCGGGTCCGCCTCCGGGGCCTGTCCCTATCGGTAGGACCGTTTTCGGGACGAATCATCGATGAGAGGTGTGACGGTGAGCGAATACGAGGAATTATCGCCCAACTTCAAACAGGCCTTGCTGACCAAGGTCAAAAAGAACACCCCTTTTTGGACCCTCCTGGACATGGATCTTCTGGACGTCAAAAAGGGTTGGGCCAAAGTCCGGCTCCCCTATAACCCGAAGCTGAACCACGCCTATGGTTCGGCCCACGGGGCGGCGGTCTTCGCCCCGGCGGATTCGGCCGTGGCCATGGCCCTCCAAGGACTGGCCGCAAAAGACGAGGTCTTCACCACGGTGGAAATGAAGATCAATTACCTTCGGCCCTTCTCCAAAGGGGAAATCGTGGCCGAGGCCCGGATCGTCCACAAGGGTAGCCACCTGGCCCTGGGCGAGGTGGAGGTGCGGGACGATCAAGGGAGGCTTGTGGCCAAGGCCCTGGCCACTTATCGGATCATGAAAAGAGAAGGATAAAACCGCCCCGACCTTAGCCGCAAAGCCGGACCAGGGTATTGGCCAATCCAGCCAATTGGTAAACGTTCAAGGTCTCGCCCCGTCCTTGGGGATCGATCCCTTCCTCTTCCAAGGCCTTTACCACGATTTCCGCCGAAAAGCGGCCGTCGCCGATCAAGGCGTTTTTGAGCTGCTTCCGGCGCTGGGCGAAGGCCCGACGGGCGACCCAGCGAAACAATTCCTCATCGGCCAGGGGCGGCTCCATGGCCTGGCGAAACCTCAATTCCACAAAGGTGGAGGAGACCTTCGGTTTGGGGAAAAAGGCGCTGGGCCTGAGCTGCATCAAGGGACGGACCTCGGCGTAATAGCCGATGAGCACCGTTATCACTCCATAGGCCTTGGTCCCCGGGCGGGCCAGGAGCCGGTCGGCCACCTCTTTCTGGAGCATGATGTAGGCGGCCCGGATATGGAGCCGATTTTCGATGATCTTGAATAAAATCGGGGTGGAAATATGATAGGGGAGGTTGCCGACCAGGACATAGGGCTTGCCCAGGTCTTCCTTCCAGGCCGGCCAATCGGCCTTCATCAGGTCCTGATGAAGGACCTCGATGTTGTTCCTTCCCTCTCTTTTGACCCTCTCCGCCAATTCCCGAGCCAACCCCTTGTCGATCTCCACGGCCAGGAGGCGGGAGACCCTTTCGGCCAGGAAAAAGGTCAAGGCCCCTTCCCCGGCCCCCAGTTCCACCACCACGTCTTGGGGTTCCAAAGGGATGCGGCCGGCCAACTCCCGCGCCTGGTTTTCGTTGCGCAGAAAATTCTGGGAGAGGACCTTTAAAGGAGGATAAGGCGAGCGGGGCATAGGCAAGGTCCCTTTGTTCGGTCTTCGGTTTTGGCCTTAATGAACAGCCCCTTCATGACCCCAAGCCCTTCTCCTTCTTTTCCTTTTTCAAATCCATAGGCTGGGGGCTGTCTTCCCCTGCCGGGAAGGTCTGGGCGAGGAGCACTTCTTTGAGGGGCCTGCCGATCAAGAAAAGCTGGAAGATCGGTTGGATGCCGTATTCCTCCTGTAATCTCCGTCGGGTCTCTTCGTCGAAACGCTGCGCCTCCCGAAGGATTTCCTCGGCCCCGGCCAGGCCCCGCCTCCGCCGGTTCAAGGCCTCGAGCAAAGGGGGTATGGCGCAGCGCCGCTCGTGGGTCTCGATGATCGGCCAAAGGGGGTCATCCGGACCGAGCAGATCTTTTCGGGTGAGAAACCTTTGAAGGGACAGTTCCCGAAAGCGATCGGGATTCCAGCACTCCTGGAGGCGGCATTGAAAAGGGCGGTCGTCGTAGATCCGACAGCCCCGGACGGCGGCCTCATAAAAAAGGCATTCCCTGGTCCCGGGTTTTTCTCTGATCTTGATCCGTTCCTCTTGAAGGAGCACCGGCTCCCCCTGTTCATTGGAAAACCCGATTTCCCCTTGTCGCAAGGTCAAAAGCTCCAGCCGGCTGATCTTCCCTTGTTTCAGGATGGGCAGGTCTTCCCCCACCAGGGTGGGACTGCCGCGGCGGCAGCACTCCCCGCAGCGCAGGCAATAGGGACGGGTGTCGTAGGCGACCCGTTCCATTTTCCGACACAAGTCTTCCCACACCCGCCCACGTTGAGAAACGGTAAGGGTCGTCCATCGTTTCTTCGCCTCCCTGTACAGGGGATCGGCCTCCAGCCGCGGCCAGACCTCCCTTAGGGTGACGGGGGCATGGATATCCCGCAACAGGCCTTCCAGGGCCTTTCGGCAGGAGGAGGCCAGGTCCGTTTCGCCCTCCCGTCCCGTCTCTGGGGTCTTGCCTTCCATTGATCACTCAATCCAGAGGGAACCGTTCTTCGATGATCCGTCGGAAGCGGGGAAAGTAGATGAGATCGAAGGTCTCTTCCTTGCCGGGGAAAAGGAGGACGGCCCATTGTTTGACCCTCTCGACCAGGGCCCAGGATTCCTCCCGGGTCAATTCCCCCCGACTCAACCACAAGGCGGCCGAATCGACCAAAAGGCGCAGGGTCCGGATCTTCTTGTTTTCCAGGAGGACTTCCGGATCTTCCTTCATAAATCACCTTTATCTAACGAAAGGGGTGAAGGATTCAATTTAAAAGACCTCTTGACAGAGTTGTATCGGGGTTCAGAGTTCGAAATACAGGATAAAGGATTGAGGATAAAGGATCGAGGATCGAGGATCGAGGATCCAGCATCCAGCATCCAGCATCATGAGTTCAGAGTTCAGAGTGAACCCAAGTAACCCAAGTAACCCAAGCAACCCAAGCAACCAAGGACGAGGAACGCTTCACGTTATTAGTTCAGAGTAAACCAATGAACCGGTTACTCATGAAAATAATGCTCCGCCGGCCGCCGATAGGGTTCCAGGATCTGCTCGTTCAGATCCTCCGTCTCGGCGAAGAGGGTCTTGGGCGTGGAAAATTCGATCAAGGCGTTGTCGTCCGTGTTCAGCCTCCCTCCCCGGATCACCTGTCGAACCTCTTCCGGCCCCATGACGAAGCGGGACAGGAGGTCTTCGAGGTCCTCCACGCCGACCCGTCGGAGGTCCCGCAAGACCGCCTCCCTATGCATCCGTTCGGCGATCCGCCGCCGACTGGGCTCCGGTTTTTGTTTAAAACCGACCATGACCAGGTCCTTTTCCTGTGGCTTGAAGACATAGACATAAGGGAACACGGCCTGAAAGGTGGTCATGACCGTCTTGAAGCTCTCGGGAGAGATCTTATACAATTGCAGCCACTGACAAAAGACGCCTTCCGGTTTCAGTTTCTCATAGCCCAGGCGGAAGAACTCCCGGGTGAAGACATTGGCCACGCCGGCCATCCAAGGATTGGAAGGCTCGGAGATGATCACATCGAAGCGGTCCGGCGTGACCAACAGGTAATTACGGGCGTCGGCGATCTGTAAACGTAATCGAGGGTCCTCCAAGGGGCGGTTGTTGACGAAATCGAAATAACGGGAGGCCTCGATCACCGCCTGCTCCAGTTCGACGACGGTGATCTTACGGGCCGGAAAAGGGGTGACCGACCCCACCGTCACCCCGCTGCCCATGCCAACCACCAGGACTTCGTCCATGCGGGGCGCCAGCAGCATGGGGATCTGCCCTACCAACACTTGGGTGGGCATATCCCCTTTGGAGGAGGCCTCCACTTTGCCGTTCGATTTCATATAAATGGCCCCGGTCCTCTGGGAGCGATGAACGCTGATGGTGCAGGTGTGCCCTTCTTTATAATAGAGCAGGGGCTCCTGTTTGGGATCGTACATCTCCAAAAGTTCTTTGCGGGTGGTGTTCGGGAAATGGTGGGCATAGATATAAATGCCGCTGACCATCAAAGGGGCCTTCCAAGCGGGGGGAAAGATCAGGATCAATAGAAGGACCGACAACACCGTCGGGACGGGCACCCATTTCCAAGCCGGTCTGGGGACGGTGGCCAGGGACAAGACGACCAGCCCCATGAGGAGGTTTAAGGTCATGCCTAAAAGCAGGGTGTTGCGGATACCCAAAAGGGGGATGAGGAAAAAACCGCCGGTGAAAGAGCCCAGGATACAGCCGATGGTGTTGACCGTATAGATATTGCCCACCAGGCGGCTGACCCGACCCAGGTCGGAACCGTAAATACGTATCGTCAAGGGGAAAAGGGCCCCCATACAGAGGGTCGGGGCCAGCATAATGCAAAAGGCCAGAAGAAACTTTCCGGCTAAAAGCCAATTCACGGATTGCCCCAGGACCCGGTAAAGCAAGAGATACCCATAGGGGAGTTCCTGGAACAACAATAGGCAGAGGAAGGCCAGAATCCCGATCCCGATCTGCAGCCAGCCCCAGGCCATGACCGGATGACGGAGGGTGTCCGTCCTGCGGGAGAAGACATAGGAACCCAGGGCGATCCCCACCAAGAAAGTAGTGAGCATGATGGAAAACCCGTAGACCGAGGAATCCACCAAAAGGGAAAGGGTGCGGCTCCAGGCCACTTCATAGATCATGGAAACGAAACCAGAGAGGGCGATGCCGAAGACCACGGCCCGAACCGCTCCGATTTTAATGGGTTGAAAGCCCTTCCCTTCTGCGGCGGCTGTGGGCGTGGGACCTTTCTTTTCGGCCGCCTCAAGCTGATAAGGGGCGGTCCGTCGGTTGAGGACCAGGACGATAACGGACACCAGGATATTGACGGTGACGGCGATGATCAGGGTCCGGGTCACCCCCAAAAGGGGCAGGAGGAAAAAGCCGCTTAAGGCCGTGCCCAAGACGGCCCCGAAGGTGTTCAGGGCATACAACCGGCCGATCGTCACCCCCAAGGTCGCCTCCCGCTCCACGGCCCATTTGCTCAGGATGGGCAGGGTGGCCCCCATACAGGTGGTGGGGACGACCAGGACCAAGGTGACCAAGAGAAACTGCATCAAGGTAAACCCGAAGAAGTTGGGATGAAAGGCCTCCCAAATCATCCGGTAGGCCGGGACCAAGGCGGAGAAGAGCCAAGGAATGGAAAGGGCGTAAAGGCCGACGATCCCTTCCAAAAGCCCGTAATAGAAGAGGGGGTCCTTTTTCCGCTCCATGAAGCGGCCGAAAAGGAAACTCCCCAGGGCCAGGCCCCCCATGAAGGAGGTCAAGACGGTACTGACCGCCAGGGTGGTGGAACCGAAAATGAGGATAAGCATCCTCAGCCACAGGACTTCATAGAGGAGTCCGCTGAAGCCGGAGAGGAAAAAACAAACCAAGACGACGGGTCGAAGCATGGCTCCCCCTTCTTTCAGAAAATCGGCCTTTAAATCGGCCCCACGATAACAAAATTCCCGGGGAAAAGAAAAGAAATTTTATTCGTCGTAGGGCATCTTGACTTCCTGGTCGACTACGAGTATAAATAATCAATTTAGTTCTTAAAATTCCTTGCGGAGGATCGGCCTTCCATGAAAGCCCTGGTATTGTCCGGAGGGAAAGGGACAAGGCTTCGCCCCATCACCCATACCATAGCCAAACAACTGGTCCCGGTGGCCAACGAACCCATCTTGGGTTATGTCTTTCAACATCTCATGCAGGCCGGCCTCAAGGAGGTCGGGGTGGTGGTGGCCCCGGAGACCCAGGAAGCGGTCAAAGAGTATCTCAAGGACGGAAGACGCTGGAACCTCCGCATCAGCTACATCCTTCAGGACCAACCCTTGGGGCTGGCCCATGCCGTGAAGACGGCCCGTCCCTTTCTGGGTTCTTCTCCCTTTGTCATGTACCTCGGCGACAATCTGTTGGCCGAAGGGATCAAGGACTATCAGGAACAATTTTTACAAGAAAAACTCGACGCCTTCTTGTTTTTGAAGGAAGTGGAAAACCCAAGGGCCTTCGGGGTGGCGGTCCTGAACAAGAAAGGGCACATCACCCGCCTGATCGAAAAGCCGGCCGACCCTCCTTCCAATTTGGCCTTGGTGGGGGTCTATTTTTTCTCCCCCCGCATCCATGAGGCCATTGACCGCATCCGACCCTCGGCCCGGGGCGAGCTGGAGATCACCGACGCCATCCAAGAATTGATGAACATGAAAGGCACGGTCAAAGGACACATCCTGGAGGGCTGGTGGTTGGATACGGGGAAGAAGGACGATTTCCTGGCCGCCAACACTACGGTCTTGGACGATTATACCAAAAGGGAGATCTGCGGCAAATGCGATCAGAAAAGCCAGATCATCGGCCGGGTGCGGCTGGATAAGAAGAGCAAGGTGGAACGAAGCGTCATCCGGGGGCCGGTGGTCATCGGCGAAGGGGCCCAGATTATCGACTCCTTCATCGGTCCCTATACGGCCATCGGGCCGCACAGCCGCGTGGTCCGCTCGGTCATCGAGCACTCGGTCCTTATGGACCACTGTGTGGTGGAAAACATCGCCCGTTTGGAGGACAGCCTCATCGGGCGGGAGGCCCGGGTCTTGCAGGGGCAGAACCATTCCAAGGCCCTACGCTTGATGATCGGGGACAATGCGGTGGTGGAAGTATGACGGTCGGAAAGCGGATCTGGTGAACTCTGAACGAGATACGCTTCACGAGGAACGCTTCACGTTATTAGTTCAGAGTTCAAAATACAGGAACGAGGAACGAGGATCCAGCATCCAGTATCCAGTATCCAGCATCCAGCATCCAGCATCATGAGTTCAGAGTTCAGAGTTCAGAGTAAACCCAAGCAACCCCAGCAACCGAGAAACATGATAAAGGAACCCCATGCGCACCCTCTTGATCACCGGCGGAATGGGCTTTATCGGATCCAACTTCATCCGTCGATATTTGGCGAATCACCCGGCCGTCCAGGTGATCAACCTGGATAAGCTCACCTATTCGGCCAACCCGGAAAACCTGCGGGACATCGCCGCCGATCCCCGCTACCGCTTCATCAAAGGGGATATCGGCGATGAAGAGCTGTTGCATCGCCTCCTCCGGGAACAGGCCGTGGAAGGGGTGGTTCATTTCGCCGCCGAGTCCCATGTGGACCGCTCCATCGCCGGTTCGAAAGAATTCATCCGCACCAATGTCCTCGGGACCCATACCTTGCTGGAAGTCTTCCGTCGGTATTGGGAGGAAACCCTGGAGCAGGATCCGACCTTTCGTTTCCTCCATGTCTCCACCGACGAGGTCTACGGCACCCTGGGTTTGGAAGGGATCTTCACCGAAGAGACCCCTTTCCGGCCCAATTCCCCTTATTCGGCCAGCAAGGCCGGAGCCGATCTCTTGGCCCGCTCTTATTTTGAGACCTATGGCCTGCCGGTCTTGATCGTTCGGCCCTCCAACAATTACGGACCCTATCAGTTTCCGGAAAAGTTCATCCCCTTGATGATCACCAATCTCCTGGAAGGGAAACGGGTCCCGGTTTACGGGAAAGGGGAAAATGTCCGGGACTGGCTCTTCGTCGAAGATGCCTGTCGGGCCGTGGAGTTGGTCCTGGAAAAAGGCAGACCCGGCGAGGCCTACAACATCGGGGGGGAATCGGAAAAACGGAACATCGACCTGGCCCGGGAAGTGCTGGCCCTCTTGAACAAAGGGGAGGAGTGGCTGGAATTCGTCACCGACCGTCCGGGCCATGACCTCCGTTACGCCTTGAGCAACGACAAGATCAAGAGGGAGATCGGTTGGAAACCGGAAGTGCCCTTTTCTCAAGGGCTGGCCCGGACCGTGGCCTGGTATCGGGAACATCCGGATTGGTGGAAGCCCTTAAAAAAACGGTTACAAAAAGAGAGTCGGGGATTCTGGAGCAAGGGATGAAGATCGTCGTCACCGGTTATCCCGGCCTGCTTTCCTCGGACCTGGTCCCGATCCTGACGACCGCCGGCCATGAAGTCCTCCCATTGACCATCGCCGATCTGGACATCACCCAAAAGGAAGCGGTCTTCTCCGCAATCCAGAGGTTAAAACCCCATGTCCTGATCAACTGCGCCGGCTATACGGCCGTGGATCAGGCCGAAGGGGAGTGGGAAGAGACCTTTCGGGTAAATACCCTGGGGGTCCATCACCTGGCCCTGGCCTGCCGGCGCGCGGGGACGGTCCTCTGTCAAATCAGCACCGACTATGTCTTCGACGGCCGACTTGGGCGCCCCTATCAACCTTGGGACGCCCCCAATCCCTTGAATGTCTACGGGGCCTCCAAACTGGCCGCCGAACGGATCATCGAAGGGCTCCTGGACCGCTACTACATTGTCCGCACCAGTTCCCTCTACGGGAAACACGGCAAGAATTTCGTCCGGACCATCTTGGACCGGGCGGAACAAGGAAGGCCCTTGTCCATTGTCTGCGATCAGGTCATGTCCCCTACCTGGAGCGTCAATCTCTCCCAAGGGATCCTTCGACTCATCGAATCGGAGATGTTCGGCCTTTATCACTTGACCGACGCGACCGAAGGCGGGATCAGTTGGTTCGAATTCGGCCGGACCATACTGAAAACAGCCGGCCTGGAACGAAAGATCCTCCCCTTGAACCATTGCGACCTGGACCGGCCGGCCCCCCGACCGATCTATTCGGTCCTCGATATCCGCTATTGCACCTTGGTCACGGGTTATCGACCCCTACCTTTCCAAGAGGCCTTGAAACGATTCTTGACATGAAAGCCGATCCGCCAGAGGAACGGTCGGACAAAGAATGGACCGACCTCTTTTCCGATCCCGAGGCCGCCCTCGCCGAGCTTCGGAGAGGGGAAAGGCCCCGACCCTCTCCTGCACTCCTATTGGCCTTATGGTTGGAATACTTCCTCCAAAAAGGGGGGGAGGGGGTCCGGGAAAGATTATCCCTCCTTGCGGAGGAGGAATTGACGGAACTGGCCGTCTCTTGGCTAACCTGTTATCTTTCCCGGCCCTTGTATGTACGGATTCATCGCAGCCCGGAAACCGCATCCCACAAGGGACCCCTCCATTTTTCTTTCATAGGACGCCTGGTCAAGGTCGAACAGGGGAGCGGCGGGTCCCGACGCCGGGAGATCCTCTATCCCCTTGATCATAAGCGTCTCTGGCCGGAGGCCCTCCGTCTCCTGCCGGAACGGGTCTTTTCTTCGCCGGAAGTGATCCGGGCCCTGACCCCGGCCATTGCCTTGGCCAACGCTTCCCGCCTGGAAAAGATCCGGGGGCGGGGGCAAACCTTGGCCTCCCTTTTGGGCAAGACCAAAGATGAAGCAGGCAGGGTCTCTGAAATGGTCCTTGCCCCGGAGAAGACCATAAAAGAAGCGGGGCTTGCCGTCGAGGCAAAGGACCTCGAACCGGCTGCTGAAAAGACGGCCCAGGAGGGCGGCAAGCCTTCAAAGAGAAAGAAAAAACGAAAATCCTTAGAAGAACAACTGGAACTCTTTTCCTGAAGGGACTTGGGTATGAAAATCGCCGATAACCTTTACGCCTTTCTTTGGCAGGACCCTTCGACCAACAATTGCAATACCTACCTCCTTAGGGGATCGAAAACGGTCCTCATCGATCCGGGCCATGCCCATCTTTTCCATCCTGTCCGCCTCGGCCTCCTCGAGCTCGGCCTTTCCCCGGAGGATATTGATCTGGTCCTCATCACCCACGGCCACCCGGACCATATGGAGGCCGTTACCTTGTTTCGAGAGCCCACCCTCGTGGCCATGAGTCGGACGGAATTCGACTTCGTCAAGCCCTGGATCCCGTTGCTGGCGAACAGGTCGGAAGAAGCCCTAACCCCCCATTTTTACCTTCAAGAGGGGGAGCTGACCGTCGGGGACCTTCGGCTCCAAGTCATCCCCACCCCTGGGCATTCCCCGGGTTCCCTCACCTTTTATTGGCCGGAGGGAAAGGCCCTTTTTACCGGCGATCTGATCTTTTACCAGGGGCTGGGGCGGACCGATCTGCCCGGAGGAGACGGGGAGGTCTTGAAGGAGAGCATCCGCCGCATCGCCGCCTTGGAGGCCGAGTACCTTTTAAGCGGTCATGGGCCGGTGATCAAAGGACGGAAGGCCGTGGCGGCCAATTTCAAAATGGTCGAGGAAGAGTGGTTTGCCTTTATTTAATAATCGGCTCAAGTAGACGGTGGGGTTGACCTTTCTTCGTTCTGTGACTTCCCTGCCGATGTTTACCTTCGGAGACCATTATTCAGCCCCCGAGGCGAGGGCGGCCAGCCTTTCCCGGCAGGCCTTTCTTTCTTTTTCGTAATACCCTTTCCAAGCAGGATGGCGGGCGGGATTGGGTAAAACGGCGGAACCGGATATGCCCAAAAACTTCAATCGTTCCCGTTCCAACACTTCCAGACGCCGGACCTCCTCGGTCACCTTGTCCTTGTAGGCCTGGATCGCTTCCCGAAAAGGCCCGTCCGGGAGGTCTAACAGATCTTTCAATAAACGGAGGCGTTTTTCGTTCTCCTCGTCTTTGTCCGGGTCCAGGCCGGCTAAGATCTCCTTTTTCAAAGCCGCCTCCCACCCCCGCGGCGGGTTGTCTTTTCGGACCCATTCCTCTTTGATTTCTTCGACGCCTTCCAGGTCGTCCAGGTATTTTTGGATCCGGCCCCTGGCCTTCTTCAGCCACTCCTCCAGGCGAAAGGCCTCCTTCTCTTCCGGGGTCATGGACAACCCCTTGGTTTTTTCCATGATCAATTCGAGGGTGCTTTTAATCTCCCCCATATCTTTCCCTCTTTTCGGAAAACGGTTCCGGAATTTCCATATTATTCGCTGGTTTTTTCTTCAGGATGCGCCATTTGAAGGCCCTTGCCCTTAAAGCCAGGGCTTTTCAGGCGTGACCGACCGTATCCGTCAAAAGGCCGATATCGATCCCCAGGAGTTTGGCGGCCTGTTCCCAGCGGGCCTCCGGCGGGGTTTGAAAGAGGATGGATTCGTTCACCGGGACCGTCAACCAGGCATTGGCCATGAGCTCCGACTCCAATTGACCCGGACCCCATCCGGCACACCCGAGGGCCAAGATAAAGGATTGGGGGCCCTTTCCGCCGGCCAAGGCGGTCAGGAGGTCTTTGGAATTGCTCAAGGCCAGGGAAGAGGTGACGGGGTGGTGGCTTTCCCATTCCAACGGGGGTCCGTGGACCACGAATATCTGGCCCTTATGGACCGGTCCGCCCAAAAAAACGGGGATGCCCTCCAATTCAGGAATAGGCTCGAGCCCCAATTCCTGAAAGACCATCTTTACCGTCAACTCCGGCAGGACCCGATTGATCACCACCCCCAAGGCCCCCTCCAGGGTATGCTCGCAGATGAGGGTGACGGATTGATAAAAATTGGGGTCGAGGAGGTTGGGCATGGCGATCAGGAAATGCCCCTTGAGTGATATGCCCTTATCCTGCTTCCAGCTCATGGCCGCTCCGATTTTTGGTTTGTATCTTAATGGGTTTTAAACGTCTTTGTCAAGGAGCATCGGCGCCCCTTCCGACGGACCCCTTTTTTATTCCTCCTAAGAGGGTTGCCCGTTTTTTCCCTTGACAAAAACACCGGATTTATTATAATTACTTTGTAATTAAATTGTAGTTAATTTATAGCCGTCCAAGACCCGAAGCGGCAAGAGGTTTTCTATGACCCCTCCCAGAAAGGGCAAAGACGTATCCGGCGCCGGGACGGCCGGTGAATCCCCTACCTTCCAGGGCCGAAAGGCGAAGTTCGAGGTCTTCGGAGAGGAGATGATCGAAAAGGAAGTCAAGCAAAGCGGAAACAGCGGACGGGTCTATCTGCCTCCCGAATGGGTGGGTAAACATGTGAAAATCATAAGGATCGACTGATGGCCCCGTTAACTTCCCCCAAGTCTATAAAAATCAGAAAAATGAGGATCCGGGACCTGCCCCAGGTCATTGCCATCCAGGAAACCATCACCCGCACCCCCATCGGTCCGCAAAAAAAATCCTTCCTCCGAGAGCATATCCAAAAGGAAAACAGCCTGGATTTGGTGGCCCTGGAAAAAAACCGGGTCTTGGGGTATATCATCAGCGAGGTCTTGACCAACAGCTTCGGCCTGGATCAAGGGGGGTGGATCGAAAACTTCGGGATTCATCCCCGCTACATGGGGCAAGGCATCGGAAGGACCCTGGCCGCACACCTTTTTGCCGCTTATAAGCAAAAAGGGATCTTGGAAATTTATACCTCCGTCCGGTGGGATTCGGTGGATCTTTTATCTTTTTTCAAGTCCATCGGTTTCGATCGGAGCGATTTCATCAACCTGTATAAGAAGGTCGAATAAATAATCCTTCAAAGGCAAAGAGGACCGTACCCTGTTCACCGATCTTTAATGAGGTAAGGCCATGCGTTACGCGGAAACCGGCTACAATCTGGAAATCGACCTTTCCACGGGAAACATCGAGCGGGTGGAAACCGATCCCAGGGACACCGAGCTCTATTTGGGGGGATTGGGCACCAACGCCAAAATCTTGTGGGAGCGGGTTCCGCCGGAGACCCAACCCTTCTCTCCGGAAAACCTCCTCATCTTCGGCGCGGGTTTGCTCTGCGGAACGCCGGCCATCGGCTGCAACCGCACCATCCTCACCAGCCTTTCCCCGCAAACAGAGCTGATGGCCTTTTCCATGATGGGCGGTTTTTGGGCCCCGGAATTGAAATTCGCCGGTTACGACAAGGTGATTTTGCGGGGCAAGTCCCCCGATTTGGTCTACCTTTGGATCCACAACGACCAGGTGGAAATCCGGGACGCCTCCCATCTGCGGGGTAAGGGGGCGGTGGAGACGCAAGAACTGATCCGCCAGGAATTAAAGGAACCCAACGCCCAGGTGGCCGCCATCGGGTTGGCCGGTGAAAACCGGGTCTTTTTCGCCTCCATCGAACAGGGCAGGTCCAGCGCCAGCCGCCAAGGTCTCGGGGCGGTCATGGGTGACAAGGGGGTCAAGGCCATCGCCGTCCGCGGGACCAAGGACATCCATGTGGCCCGTCCGGCGGAATTCATGGAACTGATGCATGAGGTCATGGAATACATCAAATTCCGCGAGGCCAACCCCATCCCCGGGGTCATCCCCATCCTGGCCCGGCTGGGATCGCCTCAAGAAATGGCCGTCCACGACGAAAAGTGGCACACGGAAAACTTCATGTGGGGCAACGCCCGGGTCCGGCGCCGGGATTTTTGGAACGAAGAGATCGCCCGGGCCTGGAAAGAGACCATGGAAAGCATGCAGAACCGGCTGATCAGTTGCTACAATTGCCCCTTAAAATGCGGGGCCACCATCACGCCGCCGGGACATTCCACCTACATGATGAAGTGTTTTTCCAAACTGACCTACACCATGGCCGCCTTTTCCGACCTGGCCTTCGGCCTGACCATCGCCCAACGGGCCACCGAATACGGGGTGGACGGGTATTCGACCCCACAGGTCATGGCCTTCGCCCTGGAACTCTACGAGGCGGGGATCCTGACCGACCAGGACATGCCCGGCCTGCCCGAAGGAAACGAGGATCGCTTCTATTGGCTTTTGGACCGGATCGTCCGACGGGAAGGGATCGGCGACATCCTGGCCGACGGGACCTATTGGGCGGCCAAGCGGATCGGCAAGGGGGCCGAAGCCTTCGCCCACAACACCATCAAGAAACATGAACAGCTCCCCCTCAAGCTGGGCATGCTCAATCCCATCTATTATCTGATGTATTGCACCGGCGAGAAGATCAACATCACCCAGATCGAAGGGCAGTTCCCCCAGGCCCCCTTCCCCACCCGCGAAGAACGGGAGGCCTTCGTCAAGGATTGGTTCCAGGTCCCCCACGAACGCTTTAAACAGTATTTCTTGGATTGGGAGCCGCGGGGCGAGAAATCCATGCCCTTTTATCCCACCGTGGAGATGTGCTGCGACATCGTCGATTGGATGGAAAAGATGCATTACATCGACGACGCCATGGGCGTCTGTTCCGGTCTCTCTTCCTTCCATTTGAAGCCCCCTTACCATATCCACAATTATCCGAAAATCATTTCGGCCGGGGCCGGCTTCGACATGGACGAGGAGAAATTGTCTCTGGCGGCCAAACGCTACCGCACCTTGGTCCGGGCCAACAACATCCGCCGGGGCATGAGGAGAAAAGACGAGGTCCCGCCGGAAGACCACTGGAAAAAGAGGTTCCCCGAATTGGAGAAGCAGCTTTTGGACGCCTATTATCAAATGAAGGGCTGGAACCTGGACGGCATCCCCACCACCCGGACCCTTCGGGAACTCGGCCTGGATTATGTAGCCGAAGACTTCCTGGCCAGGGGGATTCTGGAGGAATGAAGGATTTCCCGTTGAGCGCCGCCCTCCATCTCATTTTTTGAGGTTTTTCTAATGGCCGAGAAGAAAAAAAAGACCGTCAAGACCATCAAGGTGGATGTGGACAAATGCAACGGCTGCCGGGCCTGTGAAATGATCTGTTCGGCCTTCCACGCCAATCCCCGGTACAGCAGCAACAACCCGGCCCGGGCCCGCATCCGGGTCATCCGGCACCCCCTCAAAGACATCTATGTCCCGGTCTATGCCGGAGAAAACGCCCGGGCTGAATGTCTGGGCCGGGACAAGTACATCATCGAAGGCAAAGAGTACGACGAATGCGCCTTTTGCCGTTCCGCCTGTCCTTCCCGGGACGCCTTCAAAGAGCCTGACTCGGGGCTGCCTTTAAAATGTGACATGTGCGAGAGCGACCCGACCCTGAAAGAGCCCCTGTGCGTTCAATGGTGCATCACCGACGCCTTGACCTATGAAGAACGGGAGGAAGAAGGAGAGGAAGAGCCCCGGCCCGAAGACATCGAGGTGGGCTTGGAGGCCTTGGTGGAAAAGTTCGGATGGGAAAAGATCCAGGATACGATCAACCGGTTGATGCAGTCCAAAAAGGGGGAATGATTGGAAACCGTAACTCCCTATAAGGAAATCATCGAGGTCATCAAGGCCCAGGGGGGGGAGGCCTTCAAACGGTGTTTCCAGTGCGGATTATGCGATGCCCTCTGCCCCTGGAACCGGGTGACCCGTTTCAGTATGCGCAAACTCGTCCGGGAGGCCACCTTCGGTCTGACCGAGATCGAAAGCGAAGACCTCTGGCGTTGTACCACCTGCGGCCGCTGTCCCCAGCAGTGCCCGCGGGATGTCCGGCAAATCGAATCCGGTGTGGCCCTGCGCCGCATCGCCACCGAATACGGGGTCTTTCCCGGACCGGTCAAGCCCATCCGGGCCGTCAGCGGCAGCCTCATCGGCGAAGGCAATCCCCTGAACGAGGAACGGAAAAACCGCGCCGCCTGGGCCGATGGTCTGGAGGTCCCCGCCTTTCAGGAAGGCATGGAATTCCTCTATTTTCCCGGCTGCTACCTCTGTTACGATCCGAGGCTGCGCAAGGTGGCCCGGGCCACGGCGGAGATCCTCAAACGGGCCGGCGTGGATTTCGGAATTTTGGGGGAAAAGGAAAACTGCTGCGGGGAAAGCATCCGCAAGACCGGCGACGAGGGGGTCTTCCGACGCCTGGCCAGGGAGAACATCAAGACCTTCATTGACCACGGCGTACAAAAGATCCTCGTCTCTTCCCCCCATTGTTACCATACCTTTACCCATGAGTATCCGGAATTCCGCGTCCATTTCGAGGTGATCCACATCTCCCAGTTCTTGAGGGATCTCATCGCCGACGGAAAAATCGGCCTGACCAAGGCCTTGCCCAGGACCGCCACCTACCACGACCCTTGCTACCTGGGCCGGCACAACGGCTTTTTCGATCCCCCTCGGGAAGTCCTTCAGAGGATCCCCGGTCTCAAGTTCTCCGAAATGTCCGAAATGCGGGCGGAGAGCCTCTGTTGCGGCGGGGGAGGGGGGAGAATCTGGATGGAGACGGCCAAGGGGGAACGTTTCTCCGATCTGCGACTGATGCAGGCCCTGGAGACCGGGGCCGAGGTCCTGATCACCGCCTGCCCCTATTGCATCGCCAATTTCGAAGACAGCCGGTTGAATCTGGAGCTTACGGACAAGATCGAGATCAAGGACCTGACCGAGGTCGTCCGGGAAGCGCTGGGCGGTCAGGAATGAGTTTGGAGTTCGAAATGCAGGATAAAGGATCGAGGATAAAGGATCGAGGATCGAGGATCCATTATCCAGTATCATGAGTTCAGAGTTCGGAGTTCAGAGTAAACCCAAGCAACCCAATGAACCCAATGAACCCAATGAACCCTGAACGAGATACGCTTCACCAGGAACGCTTCACGTTATTAGTTCAGAGTGCAGAGGAAAAGGTGATGGCGGAACTTTCTGAACGGTTAACCGAAAAAGGGATCGGAGATGTCTTGGTCGTCGGCGGGGGGATCAGCGGGATCCAGGCCTCCCTGGATCTGGCCGCGGCCGGTTTCAAGGTCTTTTTGGTGGAGAAGTCGCCGGCCATCGGCGGACACATGGCCCAGTTGGACAAGACCTTTCCCACCAACGACTGTTCCATGTGAATTCTTTCGCCGAAACTGGTCGAGGTCGGCCGGCATCCCAACATCGAGGTCCTGACATTAACCGAAGTGGAGCAGGTTTCCGGGGAGGCGGGGAACTTTACCGTCACCCTGCGGAAAAGGCCCCGCTACATCATCGAAGAGCGGTGCACCGGGTGCACCACCTGCGTGGAATATTGTCCGGTCATGGCCCCGGATCCTTTCAACCAGGATCTCTCTTCAAACAAGGCCATCCACATCTATTTCTCCCAGGCCGTGCCCTTGATCACCTATGTCGATCCCCAGGCCTGTCTGTATCTCAAGGAGAAGAAATGCCTGATCTGCGAATCGGTCTGCCAGAACAAGGCCATTGATTTCCTTCAGACCGAAGAACACTTGGAGATCCGAGTGGGGGCGGTGATCCTGGCCCCCGGTTTCAAACCCTTTGATCCCCGGGTCAGGGAGGAATACGGTTACGGCCGTTTGGCCAATGTGGTCACCAGTCTGGACTTTGAAAGGCTCCTTTGCGCCACCGGCCCCCACGAAGGGGAAATCCTGCGGCCTTCGGACCGGACCCATCCCAAACGGATCGCCTGGTTGCAATGCGTCGGATCCCGAAGGGTCACGCCCGGGGACAACCCTTATTGCTCGGCCGTCTGTTGCACCTATACGCAGAAACAGGTGATCTTGACCAAAGACCACTATCCCGACATGGAATGCACCGTCTTCCATAACGATATCCGCTCCTTCGGCAAGGACTTCGAGCGCTATCGGCAACGGACCGAACAACTGGACGGCGTTCGCTTCATCCGAAGTTACGCGGCCGTCACCGGCGAATCGCCCACGAGTAAAAATATCCGCATCCGTTATGCCGACCCCCAGGAAGGGGTCAAGGAAGAAGAATTCGATTTGGTGGTCTTGTCCGTGGGATTGACGCCGCCGGCTGAATTCGACCGATTGGCCCGCGTCTTCGGCATTGAATTGAACGGCTATCATTTCTGCCGGACCGATCCCTTCCGTCCCTTGGAGACCACAAGGCCGGGGGTCTTCGTCAGCGGGGCCTTCCTGGGGCCGAGCGACATCCCCGAATCGGTCTTCAGCGCCAGCGGGGCCGGTTCCCTTTGCGGGGAATTGCTCGCCTTCCGGCGCGGGAAGCTGGCTCAGGAGAGGGAATACCCGGAGGAGGCGGACCTCTCCCGGGAAGAACCGAGGATCGGCGTCTTCGTCTGCCACTGCGGGGCCAACATCGGGAGGGTGGTGGATGTGCCGGCCTGTGTCGAATACGCCCTGACCCTCCCCCAGGTGGTTTACGCCCAGGAACAACTGTTTTCCTGCGCCACCAATTCGGCCAAGGAGATTACGGATAAGATCAAAGAAAAAGGGCTCAACCGGGTGGTCATAGCCGCCTGCAGCCCCCGGACCCTGGAGACCCTCTTTCGGGACACCCTCCGCGAAGCCGGGATCAACCCCTATTTCTTGGAAATGGCCAATATCCGGGAACATTGCTCCTGGGTCCACTCCAAGGAAAAGGAAGAGGCCACCCGCAAGGCCATGGATCAGATCCGCATGTCCGTGTCCCGTTCCCGTTGCCTGGAGCCCCTTATGGAAATCGATCTCCCCGTCCACAAGGACGTCCTGATCGTGGGCGGGGGATTGGCCGGCATGACCTGCGCCCTGTCCGTGGCCGAACAGGGCCATCAAGTGTATTTATTGGAGAAGGAGGCCGAATTGGGCGGGACGGCCCGAAGACTTCATTACACCCTTGAGGGCGAAGATGTCCAGGCCCGCCTTAAGGACTTGATCCGGAAGGTCTACCGCCATCCCCGCATCCATGTCCATACCCGGGCCCGGATCGTCGAGGCCGCCGGTTATGTGGGCAATTTCATCACCCGGGTCCAATCGGAGAAGGGGACCTACGACCTTAAGCACGGGGCGGTGGTCATCGCCGTCGGCGCCGATCTCTATCGGCCCGACGAATACCTCTACGGGCAAAACGACCGGGTCCTGACCCTCCTGGAACTGGAAGATCGGATCGGAAAGGGAGACGAGGAGGTCTTGGGCGCCGAAACGCTGGTGATGATTCAATGTGTCGGCTGCCGCAATGAAGACCGGAATTACTGCAGCCGCATCTGCTGCAGCGCCGCCGTCAAAAACGCCCTGAAGTTGAAGGCCCTCAAACCGCAAATGGAGATCGTCATCCTCTTTCGGGACATGATGACCTACGGCCTTAAAGAGGACTATTACCGTGAGGCCTCGGAAAAAGAGGTGAGGTTCGTCCGTTATACGCCGGAGGACAAACCTCGTTTGGAGGAGGTGGAAGAAGAAGGGCGAAGACTCCTCCGGGTCACCGTGACCGATCCGGTCCTGGAAAAACGCTTGGTCTTGGACGCCGATTATCTGGTTTTGGCCGCGGCCGTGATCCCCGCCTCCACCACCACGGAAGTGGCCAACCTCTTCAAGGTGACTTTGAACCCGGACGGTTTTTTTAAAGAAGCCCATGTCAAATTGCGGCCCGTCGAGTTTGGGACGGACGGCGTCTATTTGTGCGGCATGGCCCATTATCCCAAGACGATGACGGAAACGATCAGCCAGGCCATGGGGACGGCCGGACGGGTCCTGACCCTTTTGTCCCACGATACGGTGGCCGCCTCCGGCGCGGTCTGTACGGTCGAGGAAGACCGCTGCGTCTCCTGCGGGGCCTGCATCAGCGCCTGCACCTACGGAGCCATCACCTTTGTGGATACGCCCCAGGGGAAAAAGGCCTGGGTCAACCCGGTCCTGTGCAAAGGGGACGGCCTCTGCAACAGCAAATGCGCCACCGGGGCCATTCAATTGAAACACTACACCGACCGGGAGATCTTGGAACAGATCGAGGCCGCGGCTTGAGCAAGGGTGACGCTCATCGGGCCAAGGGAAGACTTAGGAAACATTCCGAATGTGCCGACGATTAATTTTAAGACAAAGGGGAAAGGATGACTTCCACCTCGACCTTTAAACCAAAGGTTTTGGGGTTCGTCTGTCACTGGTGAGTGTACGGCGCTGCCGACCTGGCTGGAGTTTCCAGACTGCAATATACACCGGAGATGAGACTGATCCGCGTCATGTGTTCCGGGCGGGTGGACCTGGAGTTTGTCTTTCGCGCCCTGGCCAAGGGCATGGACGGGGTCTTCATCGGCGGCTGTCGGCTGAACGAGTGCAATTATGTGACCCAGGGAAACTACGACGCCCTGGCCCTGGTCCTCTTGAGCCGAAAGATCCTCCAACACTTGGGGTTGAATCCCGAACGCCTGGGGATCGCCTTCATGTCCGCCGGAGAAGGGATCCTCTTTGCCGAGACCATCAACCAGTTCGTAGGCATGATCAAGGAAATCGGGCCGCTGGGCCGCAGCGAGGGCCTGGATGCGGCCGATCTTTCATTGAAACTCGAAGCGGTGCTTAAGCTCATCCCCTATATCAAACTGGTGGAAAGGGAACGGTTGCGGGTGCCGGTCAAGACCGAGGCGGCCTATTGGGCCTTTTTCGCCGACGAGGGGGTCAACCAGGTGATTCAGGAAACGATATTGGATCGCTTGACCGTGGCTCAACTGAACCTCCTCTTGAAAAAGGCCCCTTTGACGACAACGGAAATCGCCGAGCGCCTGGGCCTGTCCCCTTCCGAGGTCTCTCGTTACATCCATCAGGCCTCCAGGCAGGGTTGGCTGCGCTTCGATCAACAGGAAAAACGTTATGCCCCGGCCGTATAACGGGCCAAGAAAAGGGGAAAGGACCTAAGACCGAAAAGACCCCCATTGCCATGAGGGAGGAGAGAGAAGAACCCCTTATGACCCATTTGGAACGGATCGATCAAATCATCGACAAACATCAGGCAGAACCTTCTTTGCTGATTCAGGTCCTCTTGGACATCCAGGCCGAAAACCATTGGCTCCCTCCGGAGGCCTTGGATCGGGTGGCCGAACGGCTCAAGGTCCCCATGGCCCGCATCCGTCACATCGCCACCTTCTACAAGGCCTTCAGCCTCACCCCCAAGGGCCGCCATGAAATCCACATCTGCATGGGCACGGCCTGCCATGTCCGGGGGGCTCAGCGGGTCCTGTCCAGTGTGGAAGACCTCCTCGGCATCCGGCCCGGTGAAACCGACCTGGAGCTGAAGTTCACTCTGGAGACGGTGAACTGCCTGGGTTGCTGCGCCCTCGGACCGGTCATGGAGATCGACGGCCGGACCCACGGCAAAATAACCCCCAGCCAAACGGCCGAGGTCTTGAAAAACTACGAATAGGGCAACCATCATGGCGCGCTTCCATTCCCCCGAAGCATTGGAATCCTACCGAAAAGGGCTCCTCACCGATCGGGATCCGAACAAACCCTGCATCGGCTTGTGCACCGGGTCGGCCTGCCAGGCCTCCGGCAGCCTCAAGGTGGCCGAGCGGATAGAGGCCGAGTTGGAAAAACAGGGCCTGAAGGGGCGGGTGAACTTCCGTAAGACCGGTTGCCACGGCTTTTGTGAGCGGGGTCCCATGGTCGTCATCCAGCCCGAGGAGATCGCCTATTTTCAGTTGCAACCGGAGGATGTCCCTGAGATCCTCACCCGCACCTTTCAAGAGAAGACCATCGCCGAAAAGTACCTTTATACCGATCCCCAAAGCGGCGAAAGGTTGGTCCGCGAATCGGAAATCCCTTTTTATAAATTCCAACAAAGGCTCGTCTTCGGTTCCAACGGGAACATTGATCCTAAAAACATAGACGATTACCTGGCCCTCGGCGGCTATTCGGCCCTCACCAAGGCCCTTTTCCGCATGACCCCCGAGGAAGTCTTGGAAGAGGTAAAAAAATCGCATTTGCGCGGGCGGGGCGGCGGAGGCTTTCCTACCGGGCGCAAGTGGGAGGAATCCCGTCGGGCGCCGGGGGAGATCAAGTATGTCATCGTCAACGCCGACGAAGGGGATCCGGGGGCCTATATGGACCGGAGCCTCTTGGAAGGAAACCCCCATTCCGTATTGGAAGGGCTGATCATCGGGGCCTATGCCGTGGGCGCCCAAGAAGGTTTTGTTTATGTCCGTCAAGAATACCCACTGGCCGTGGAAAACATCAATCTCGCCATCGAGCAGGCCCGGGCCTACGGATTTTTAGGGAAAGACATCCTCGGTTCCGGTTTCGATTTCGAGGTCAAGGTCCACCGAGGGGCCGGGGCCTTTGTCTGCGGTGAATCGAGCGCCCTCATGACCGCCTTGGAAGGCCGGGCCGGTGAGCCCCGGCCCAAGTACATCCATACCGCCGTCAAAGGGCTGTGGGACCGACCCAGTGTCCTGAACAATGTCGAGACCTGGGCCAATGTCCCCTTGATCATCAACAACGGCGCCGATTGGTTTGCCCGCATCGGGACCGACCGGAGCAAAGGGACCAAGATCTTTTCCTTGGTGGGGAAAATCGCCCATACCGGCTTGGTGGAAGTGCCTATGGGCGTCACTCTGCGGGACATCATCTTTAAAATCGGCGGCGGCATCCCCGGCGGTAAAAAATTCAAGGCCGTCCAGACCGGAGGGCCTTCCGGCGGCTGTCTGCCCGAATCCCTCTTGGACCTCCCCGTCGGTTTCGACGAGCTGACCCAGGCCGGTTCCATGATGGGTTCGGGCGGGATGATCGTCATGGATGAGGATACCTGCATGGTGGACGTGGCCCGTTACTTCCTCGATTTTCTGACCGACGAATCCTGCGGCAAATGCGTCCCCTGCCGGGAAGGGATGCGCCAGATGCTCAAGATCCTGACCCGCATTACCCAAGGTCACGGGAAAGAAGGGGACATCGAACGGCTGGAGGAGTTGGCCGAAGTGACCGGCGAGGCCTCCCTCTGCGCCTTAGGACGAAGCGCCCCCAATCCTTTGTTGAGCACCTTGCGCTATTTTCGAGAGGAATACGAGGCCCATATCCGGGAAAAGCGCTGTCCGGCCTTGTCCTGCAAGGCCTTGATCGCCTATTACATCGATCCGGAGAAATGTCAGGCCTGCCAGATCTGTTTTCGAAAATGCCCGGTTATGGCCATCGACGGAGGGAAAAACCGTATCCACATCATTGACCAAGACAAGTGCACCAAGTGCGGGACCTGCTTTGAGGTCTGTCCGGATCGTTTCAAAGCGGTCCGGAAAATCTCCGGCCAACCCCTTCCCCCGCCCTTGCCGGAAGAGGCCAGGGTCATCGTCCGTGGGGCGGGGAAAAAGGCACAAACGATAGAATAAAAAAAGCGCGAAAACATGTCCCCCATACAATTACAGATCGACGGAAGGACGGTTCACACCGAAGCCGGGGCAACCGTTCTGGCGGCGGCCCAAAAGGCCGGCATTTCCATTCCCACCCTTTGCCACCACGAAAAATTGGAGCCCTACGGGGCCTGCCGCATCTGCACGGTGGAGGTGGAAAGCGGGGGCCGCACCCGCTTGGTGGCCGCCTGCCTGTATCCGGTGGAAGAAGGATTGGTCGTCCGCACCCGATCGCCGAAGGTGGATAAAATCCGCAAGGTCATCCTTGAACTGCTTTTGGCCCATGCCCCGGATGCCCCGGCTCTTCAGGCCTTAGCCGAGGAATACGGGGCCGATCGGAATCGCTACGAAAAAGAGGCTTCTTTCTGCATCCATTGCGGCTTGTGCGTCCGTTATTGCGCCGAGGTCAAAAAGTTGAACGCCGTGGGGTTCATCGATCGAGGCATGAGGCGAGAAATCAGCTTCGTCCCCGAAATCGCCTCCCAAGTCTGCTGGAATTGTAAAGAATGCTTCCCTCTGTGCCCGACTTCGGCCCTCCAGGCCGCTTATGTTTTGGTCGAGGGGCTCTTGGGTTCTACCCGCGGAGGAAACCCAGAATAAATGGCCCGTCTCAACCCCCAACACATCGAAGCGGTCATCGCCTTGATCAATCGGGGGCCTTTTTTTGAACATCTCTCCATGCGGGTCTTGGAATTGGGTCCGGCCCATTCCTTGGTGGAAATGGAGGTCGGCCGAAAACACCTGACCCCCTTCGGCGGGCTTCATGGCGGGGCCTACGCGGCCGTCATCGATACGGCGGCCTATTGGTCGGCCTACGCCGATCTGGCGGAAGGGGTCGGACTGACCACCCTGGACCTCCGGGTGGATTTTCTAGCCCCCTTTCAAGCCGGAAAGATCCGGGTGCAAGGGCGTTGCCTTAGAAAAGGCCGAACCATTTGTTTGACCGAAGCCACGGCCTTTGACTCCGAAAACCGTCAACTGGCCCATGGGATCTCCAAATTGATGGTCCTGAAAAAGGCCCAGTCCATCGAGGACGCCGTGGCCTTTTTGGGATCCGCTCCCCTCCCCCCCAAGTTTTTATAAGTTCCTTTTTTCAACAGTTTCATAAATTATTTCCATATCTTATTTTGGCGAATCAATCCCTCCCATTGTTTATAAAATTATAATGACATTTTTTATAGGTCGTGGGATAATAGAGTCTCGTGAAGATATCATCATAATATTCATTTTTATCGCACCTTATCCAGAAGTTAAGCAAATGGGAAAGGAGGTACCATGGCAGGAATCGTATCGTATGGAGCCTATATCCCTTACTACCGCTTGCCCCGCAGTGTCATCGGGCAGATGTGGGGCCAGCCGGGTGGAAAGGGAGAAAAGGCGGTGGCCGGTTCGGACGAAGATGCCGTGACCATGGCCGTCGCCGCCGGATTGGACTGTTTGAAAGGTTTGGACCCCAAGACCGTGGATGGGGTCTTCCTGGCCACTACTTGTGCTCCTTATAAAGAGCGCCAATGCGCCAATATCGTGGCCAACGCCCTGGACGTACCCCGTTCGGCCCGCAACGCCGATTTCGCCAACTGCCTCAGGGCCGGGACCACGGCCGTGCTCTCGGCCCTCGACGCGGTAAAGGCCGGTTCTTTAGGCCAGGTATTGGTTGCGGCAGCGGACACCCGCCTGAGCGGGGCCGCCGGCGGAGACGAGCTGACCTTCGGTGACGGCGGCGCCGCCGTGCTTTTAGGAAAAGACAAGGTGGCCGTAGAGATCGAAGCCTCCTACACCTTTTCCGACGACCTCTGCGACTACTGGCGGGACGCGGACGACAAATTCGTCCGCCACTGGGAGGACCGCTTCGGCCGGGAGGAAGGCTATCTGAAAATCCCCGTCGAGGCCGTCAAGGCCCTTTTCCAAAAGACCGGCCTTACCCCCGCCGATATCTCCAAGGTCTGCCTCTACGGACAAAATACCCGGGTCCACGCCACTCTGGCCAAGAAAATGGGCTTTAAACCCGAACAGGTCCAAAACCCTTTGCTGGACCAGGTGGGGGATACGGGTGCGGCCCTTCCCTTGATGATCTTGGTCGGGGCCTTGGAAGAGGCCAAACCCGGAGACCGGATCCTTTTGGTCAGCTACGGCAACGGCAGCGATGCCGTGTTGCTCCGGGTGACGGAGGAGATCAAAAACATCACCGGCCGCCGGGGGATCAAGAAACACCTGGAAATCAAAAAGACCCTCAACAGCTACGGCCGTTACCTGAGATGGCGGGAAATGGTCGCCTTAGCCCCGCCGGCCCGGCCCCCGGCCGGTGCGGCCTCCATGTCGGCCCAGTGGCGGGAACATGAAACGGCCATTCCCCTTTATGGGGTCAAGTGCCGAAAGTGCGGCACCCCGCAACTCTTTCTCAGCCAGAGTTCGACCCGCGCCCATATCTGCCTGCAATGCCGGGCCAAAGATGACTTCGAACCCTACCGTTTCGCCGACAAATTAGGAACGGTCCGGAGCTTCAGCCACGACTACCTGGCCGGCGGCATCGACCCGCCCACCACGGCGGCGGTGATCGACTTCGACGGAGGAGGCCGCGGCCAATTCCTCATGGTCGACCGGGACCCTGAAGAATGTCAGGTGGGCATGCGGGTGGAGATGACCTTTAGAAAATTGCGTCATACCCTCGGCGCCCACACCTATTTCTGGAAATGTAAACCCGTTAGAGACTAAAGGAGGTGTAACCATGGCAGGAAGCATCAAAGATAGAGTGGCCATCCTGGGGATGGGCTGCACCCGTTTCGGCGAACGCTGGGACGCCAGCGCCGCCGACCTGATCGTCGAAGCCGCCTATCAGGCCTTTGAAGACGCCGGGATCGGGCCCGATGAGATCCAGGCCGCCTGGGTGGGGACCTCCACCGGAAATACGGGCATGACCATTTCCGAACCCTTGAGACTCCAATACATCCCGGTGACCCGGGTGGAAAACGCCTGCGCCACCGCCTCCGACGCCTTCCGTAACGCCTGTTATGCCGTCGCCGCCGGGATTTACGACATTGTCCTGGTCGTAGGCGTGGACAAATTCAAGGACGCCGGCATCAGCGGCCTGGGCGACGGGGGCACCCCCGGTCCCAGCCATTCCATGATCCCGGAAACGACCCCGCCCCGGTCCTTCGCCATGTTGGCCACCACCTACTTCGCCAAATATGGCCTGACCTTCGAAGAAGGCAAGCACATGATCGGCCGGGTCTCCTGGAAGAGCCATCAAAACGGCATGCGCAACAAGAACGCCCACTTCCAAGGGAATGTGACCATGGAGCAGATCTTGAACGCCCCCATGGTCTCCTGGCCTTTGGGTCTTTTCGACTGCTGCGGGGTCAGCGACGGCGCGGCGGCGGCCATCGTCACCACCCCCGAAATCGCCCTGGCCAGGAAGAAGGACCCGGTTTTTGTCAAGGCCTTACAGATCGCCATGGCCCCCCGGGACGGAAACTTCAACCAGCAATATGACTTCCTTCATGTCGAGGCCACCGTTCGGGCCGCGGAAAAGGCCTATCAGGAAGCGGGGATCAAGAATCCCCGGGAGGAGATCAGTATGGCCGAGGTCCATGACTGTTTCTCCATCACCGAGGCCGTGACCATGGAAGACCTGCGCTTCAGCCCCCGCGGCAAGGTCCGGGACGACATCGAAAGCGGTTTCTTCGACCTGGACGGAAAGCTCCCGGTGCAGACCGACGGCGGGCTGAAATGCTTCGGCCACCCCATCGGTGCCAGCGGCCTAAGAATGATCTACGAAGTCTATCTGCAGCTCCAGGGACGGGCCGATGAACTGCTGAACCCGGGATTTCCTTCACGGCAGTTGCCCAACCCCAAACTGGGTCTGACCCATAACCTGGGCGGGGCCCCGGACGGTTGCGCCATCTTCGTCGGCATTTTCGGGTTAAAAGGGGTATGATGAAGAGGTAACCACAGGACGGGTGCCGCCCAAGGCGGCATCCGTCTTTTCCTTTCGCCAAAAGGTGGGGGCATGAGCAAACCTTTCGTCCATACCCTCGACGAAGAGGTCCGAAGCATCTCGGGCTACTATGTCTTTAGAAAAGAAGGGTTGATCGATTATCGCGGTCAGAAGATCCTATTTCTCATCGGCGAAGCCCAGGCCGACTCTGCTTGCTGCGGCCACGGCGGCTGCCGCTACGCCCTGGTTCCCGGGTGGGTCCGATCTTGGAAATCCTCCCAGGACGAGGAAGGAAGACCCGTATCCCTGGTCGAACCCCTGGAAGATAGGGAAGCCAAGGAATATGTAAAACGGAAAATCATGGAGACCGAGGGGGTCCCCCAGGTCCAGTTCGGCTAACGGCCGGTTCTCTATCTTCTTCTATTTACCCCACCCTCCCCGCCTTTTCTTGAAAGGCATGATAACCCAAAAAGCGGCTCACGGCCCTGGCCGCACTTTCCATATTCGGATAGGCCGGTAGACCGGAGGTGATGAACATTCGCCGGACCTCGGCCGCCTCGGCGGCACAGAGCAGATCGGTTCCGTACAGGTTCAGGGAAACTATAACCGGTTTGCCCAAGGGGTTGTTTTTGGCAAAGTCGATTAAAAATTCGTTGACCTCCCGAAGTCCCTCCCTCGGATCCTTAGGCCGGTCGTCGTCATCAAAAAGGTCCAACCCGCCCACCACGCGATCCACTATGGCCAGATCGATGTTCGGATCGGCCAAGGCCGTCTCCAGTACCCGACGGTACAAGGAGACCTCCCCCTGCACCATCCAGACATCCAAGGGATTGCGGGTGCTGTTGCCGGCCAGGCGGATAAAGGCATTCAATTCCTTTCGGGTCCCTTCGGACAGCTCCGGAATTTCCAGACCGTAACGGGCGCAGATGTCGGCGAAGGCCACCGAATTCCCCCCGCCTCCGCCCAAGATGAGCGTCCTCTTCCCCCGGGGAGCCTTAAGATAAAGCAAGGCCAGGACCACATCGATGATCTCTTCCAGGGAATGTACCCTTATGGCCCCGGTCTGGCGAAAAAAGGCCTCCCAAATCCTTCCTTCACCGGCCAGGGAGCCGGTATGAGAGGCTGCCGCTTTGGCCCCGGCTTGAGTCACCCCTCCTTTCCAAATGATTACCGGTTTGGTGCGGTTGATTTCTTTGATCAGGCGGGTGAGACGGTTGCCGTCTTTCAGCCCTTCCAGATACAGCGAAATAAATCGGGTCTGAGGATCCTGCCGGAGGTACTCGAGAAAATCGCCGACCTGCAGACCGCAAGCGTTCCCGTAGCTGATGATCTTACTGAAATAGACCCCCAGGGACTGGGCGTAGGCGGTAAGGATCTCCCCGTGCCCGCCGCTTTGAGACACAAAGGCCAAGGACCCGCAGCCGAGGGGTTTCACCCCCCACCCGGCCAATTTGCCTTCCGGTACATACAAACCCATGCAATTGGGCCCCACCACCCGTAAGCGGCCGCGGCGGATGATTTCCTTGATCTTTTCTTCAAGCCTGATCCCTTCTTCCTCGCCGGTTTCACTGAAACCGGAACTGAAGATGTGGACGTTTTTGACACCTACGACAATGCAATCTTCCAAGACCTCCGGAACGACGGGTGCGGAGACGGCGACCATGACCAAATCGATTTTTTCCGGGACGGCCCGAAGATGGGGATAGGCCTTTAACCCCAAAACTTCGGTAGCTGTGGGATGGACGGGAAAGATCTTTCCCGGGAATCCGATATTGAGCAAGCGCCTAAGAAAACTGGTGCCCCCCCATCCCTGGGGACGGGGCGAGACACCGACAATGGCCAGGGTTTTCGGGTAAAACATTTCTTGCCATGCCTGATTTTCCGACATAGAACAGACTCCTCCAAGGCTCTTTCCTCACACCGATTGCCGAAGGGTGGGCCAATTCTTTATAGCCGGAAAACAAAGCGAGTTCAAATTATTTCTTTATAATGATAACAAGAGAGAGGGGCGTCGGAAAGGATTCACCGGCCGTGGCAGTGTTTGAATTTTTTCTTGCTTCCGCAAGGACACGGTTCGTTTCGGCCGATATGGTGAAGGGCCGCTTTCGGAAAGGCCTTCCCACCGGAATACAAATTCCGTATCTCCGCCGGGGCCCGGTTCAGACGCAAGAGCTCGGTTATGATTTGCATAGCGGGTTCTATATGACGGAAAAAGGCTTGGTAGCCGGAACAAAGGACATTCAAACCCGCTTCCCCGTTCAGGGAGATGTTCCATCGGTCCTTAGGGCAGCCCCCGCGGCAGGCAAAAAGGAAGGGGCACCGAAAGCACTGCTTGGGCAGACTGGCGGTTTTCCTTTGACCGAAGGCCTGTTGTTTGGGCGACCGCAACAGTTCGATCAAAGGTCTTTCGGTGATGTTACCCAAAAAATGTTCCGGATCAACAAAGTGGTCGCAAGCATAAAGGTCCCCGTTATGTTCCAGGACCAGGGCCGTGCCGCAAACGGGTTCGAAGACGCACAAGCCGGAGGGTTCACCGGCCCATTTGGCCAAGGCCGTATCAAAGATATTGACGAAGACTTCTCCCACATCGTGATGCACCCATTCCTCAAAGACCGTGATCAAAAAGTCACCCCATTGATCAGGGGTTACAGCATAAGGGGCGAGAAGCCTCTTCATCGAGAAGACCTGCGCATCGTTTTTCGGCCGATCCGAATCCTGGTCCGTTCCCCTTTCGTCCCCCTTCAGGCGCTCCACGATAGGTATAAGTTGAATGAAACGGATGCCCAACCCATCCCGTAAAAAGCGATAGACTTCCAAGGGGTGATCGGCATTGGCTTGGTGGACCGTCACCAGGGCGTTGAACTCCACCCCCTTCATTTGCAACCATTCCAATCCCCTGATCACCCGGTCAAAGGTGGGCCGCCCGGATGGGTCCCGGCGGTAGGCGTCGTGCATATCCTTCGGGCCGTCGATACTGATCCCCACCAAAAAATGATGCTCTTTGAAAAATTGAGCCCATTTTTCGTCTATCAGTGTGCCATTGGTCTGGATGGTCTGGTTGAAGTACACCCCGGGGCGCTGGTATTTTTTCTGGATTTCGAGGCTTCTCCTAAAAAAATCCAATCCCATCAACAAGGGCTCCCCACCTTGCCAAGCCATGGTGATGGGAGGGACCCCCTGGGCTTCCACCAAGGCTCGGACATAGGTCTCCAAGAGCGCCTCGGACATGCGGAACCGGCCTTCCGGGTACAGCCTTTTCTTGTCCAGGTAGAAACAATAGTCGCAGTGCAAGTTGCAGACCGCCCCCGTGGGTTTCACCAATATATGAAAGGCCGGAGGGTTGGTCTGGGAGATCTTGGCCTGCAATCTTTCCGGCATGCTTCGCTTATTTCCTTCCCTCTGGGGTCCGGTTCTTTTTCCAAACCCTCCACAACCGGCCCCGAGACCGCTGTTATTAACGGTCGCAAAATCAGATAAACATCAGGCGAACCCGGTGAGGTAGTATTTTATGGAAGAAAATGCAACCCCACCGGATCAATACTATAGGTTGATAAGTAAGAGAAACCATGATCCATCATGCGCGCCAAGCCCCCCAGGAAACAGTCGGCGGAGAGGGTTCGAGCCACTTTACCGGATAGGGTATGGTCCCGGGAAGGATACGGCTCCAGACCATAGCCACCCCTATCAATATCAAAATCCCCAATCCGAGGGGATGCCAAAGGGCCCCTATATCGGCATGGCCATGGACCATAATCAACGGGTTGGCCCCGGCCGGCGGATGCACGGTTTTGGTCACCAACATAAAGACCAATGCCGTTACCACGGCCAATAGATAGACCCAAAAAGCATCCCCGAATAGTTGATAGCAGAGGATCCCCATCAGGGCACTGCCTATATGCCCGCCCACCAAGGCCCGCGGTTGAGCGGCCGGGGCCCGCGTCAAGGCAAAGAGGAAGACGGTCGAACCCCCCAAAGAGGCCGGTAAAAAAGGCAAGGATTCAGGAAATCCTATCCCCCAAAAGGCCAGGCCGAGTCCTATCGAGGCCCCAAGGGCCGACCATAACAGCCGCCCGACTATTCGCATACCCTTAAGCATCTTTTTCATCCACAATAAGTAAAATCGTTGTCCCGATCCCCTTAAGATTTATCCCTTAGGGAAGAGAGGGGTAACCATCCCGGCCAACCGCTCCCTGAGGGGAATCGGCATTTTATGGTTCGCATCCAGCAACCTTACCTTGGGAACCCTTGCACCAAAGACTTGGTAGGCCCGGTTGAGGACCCGGTCGTCCCAGATGCTCTTCCATGCGTTTTTAGTCAAGGGGTCTGCGGTCAAGGTCGGCCTTAAGCCCCCTAATTTATAAACGACCCAGTAATTGGCCAGCCGGGCCAATAACGGATTGGTATCTATAAACCTTTTTTTCTCCCCGGAAGGAATGCGATCCCGATTTTCCAACAGCCAAGCCAGGGAAACCATATCATGGGCCGCAACGGACTCGGAGGCGATGATGAGACCGATTTCCGGTTGATAAACAAATCCTCGATCCGGCCCGAAGGTGGTCAGGATCTTATCGGCGGCGGAAATCACCAAACGCTGCTTTTGGATCAAGGTCCGAGCCGTGTTCGCTTCAGCGGTCTTTTCCTGCAGAGAGGCGGCATCCCGATGGTATTCCAGGCGGGTATCCGTGCGCCAGTAGCCGACGGCCGCCTTCAGGCCTAACGTAGCCCCGGCCAGGACGTGGCGGCTTGAGCGGGGCATAAGGACGATGTGATCGACCTCTTTGAGGATATTGGGCATCATCAGACCCCTTTTCCAGTGCGTAGCGCACTCCATGGGATCTTCGTAAAAGGCCGACCACCCCTCTTCTTCAAAAAAATGGAGCTCTCCTCCGGCGGCTAAAACCGCCTGGGCCATACCCGAACTTTCCATCAGTTTCCGGGTGCTGCCGGTAAGGCCCGTTGCCGTCAGTTTGACATACTCAATCCCGGACATATCGCCCACTATGACCCGGCGGGCCCCTTTGTCCTTAAGCAGTCTGACCATTGCGGCAATGGCCGTGGGACTGCTGGTGGAAGGGTAGGGTCGGCCGGAATTCAGGGCCGGCTTGATGAAAACCGAATCTCCTTTGGACAACCAGGAAAAATCCGAAGCCGCCGAAGCGGCCTCACGGACGGCGGCTTTAATGCTTTCCTCCCCCGCCCCCTTGGCCACTCCGGCCAAAAACACCCGCGTCTCTTGGTCGGCGAGGGGGGGTAGGTTTTTTATAGGAGGAGTGGCGGCATCAACGCACCTATTCTTAAGGGCCAATCCTCCGCTGAGGAGGGCGGCACCCATCCCCGCCAAAAACGTTCTTCGGTCCATCACCGTTCTCCGATGAAAAATCGTCTTCCTTTGGGCTCTTCTCCCCGTTCAGAGTTCGAAATACAGGATAAAGGATCGAGCATCCAGCATCCAGCATCCAGCATCCAGCATCATGAGTTCAGAGTTCGGAGTTCAGAGTTCAGAGTAAACCCAAGCAACCCAAGTAACTCAAGCAACTCAAGCAACCCAAGTTCTAAATTATGGTCCGCTTCTCCCTCCTTGTCAATTCAATTAACAAAAGTTAACTTTTTTTTAATTTAGTAATTTTTCGGTTGACTTTTCTCCTGTTATTCAACTATCCTCCCCCTATGAGGAAAAACCTTAACGGATTCGGGGTGGTTGCCCAATGAATGGACCCAACCGGAAAAAAATTAAAAAAATAAGAGAACGGATCATTCAACAAGAGGTCCGGGAAAAACGGGAAGCCTTTATGTTGGAAAAGGCGAGGGAAATTACGGTCGAGGAAGGCCTCCACGCTTTGACTTTGCCGCGGCTGGCCGAAGAAACCGGATATTCCAAGCCTACGGTCTACAAGTATTTTCCGACCAAGGCGGATCTGATCGTGGCCCTGGCCGTCCAATCCTCGGCCGTCAGGGCTTCTTATTATCAAAAGGCCGTCAACTTTAAGGGCCGCCCGCGGGAAAAGCTTTACGGGATCAACGCCTTGAATTTCGGAGTTCTCCACCCCTATTTTCGGGAGATGCTCGATTTTCACATCAACCGACTGAGTCATCAAGCCGACCCCGTCCGCTTGAAAGCTCTCCAGGAAAACGAAAATCGGGTGGTGGAAATCATCGCCGGCGTGGTTCGGGAAGCGCTGGAAATAGGTGACCTACGCCCGCCCGCCGGGGTGGATGAATATCAGATCATTTTTACCTTGAGTTCGACCACCTTCGGCGGATATGTCATGCGGGAATCCGATTCACCGGTCATGAAAAAATGGTTTGACCGGATTCGATTCAGACACGGCGTCTTCGGGGAGATCGTCTTGGATGGGATGGGCTGGAAACCCCTTTCCACGGAATGGGATTATAAAGAAACCCGGAAACGATTTTTTAAGGAAGTTTTTCCGGAATTGTTGGACGAACCCAGGTCATTAAAGAAAGCCGGCTGAGATCAAAAAGGGAAAAGGGAGGGCAAAAATGGACAAAGAACGGTTGACCCGGCTCATCAAAAGATTGGTGCTCCACTCCGGAGCGGTAGCCGTAGGGATCGCCACCCGGGAAACCCTGACCGGCGGACCCCCCTCCACGGACTTGACTTATGTATTACCCGAAGCCCGATCGGCGGTGGTCTTTGCCTTTCCCTTGGATCAAGCAGCCATCGAACGGTTCTTGAAAAAAGAGGATATGGCCTCGGCCAACATAGACAACCGCCGGGTGAACGGTCTGGCCAGCGGACTTTCTTTTGAGGTGGCCGAATTCTTGAATATGAAAGGGTTTAAGTCCGTCCCGCTTGCGGCCAATGCCGTCTATCGTAAAGACACCCCCAACGGCCCCTATGATGAAAAACCCCCTATTTCCCACCGCTACCTGGCCGTTCGCTCCGGGATCGGCCATTTTGGAAAGTCGGGCAATGTGATCCTGAAAGAATACGGTGCGGCCATCATTCTGGGTTCAATGGTCACCGAGGCGGAATTGATTCCCACCGATCCTCTGCCGCCGGAAGAGAATTATTGCGACGGTTGCCGTCTTTGCCAGGCCGCCTGCGCCTCGGGCCTGATGTCCCCCGATGAAGAGGTGACGGTCACCCTGGGCGGCTATTCCTTCAGCTATGCCAAGCGTCGTTCCTATAACCGCTGTGAATATGTCTGCGGCGGGTTCGCCGGGCTCCACCCCTCCGGGAAGTGGTCCACCTGGTCCCCGGCCCGCTTCCCGATTCCCGAAAAGGATGAAGAATTTCTGGGGGCCTTGATCAAAGCGGCCCCGGCTTACCGGCTCCGAAAAAAGACCGACTACGGCCTCTATCATCCCCTGGTGCCCGGAAGCCTTCTGGAATTCACCTGCGGCCACTGTCAACTCATCTGCCATCCGGACAAAAAAGTGCGTCAGGAACGTTACCAAATGCTAATCCACAGCGGGGTGGTGATTCAGGATCCGGACGGTACATTAAGGGCGGTTTCTCCCGAAGAGGCCGAAAAGCACTTGGCGGCCATGGCTCCGGAGCAAAGGGGCTTGTATGAAGGATGAGCGGTGACTTTTATCATGAAGGGAGGAACATCACTTATGCGAAAAATATGGCTTTGGATCGTCCTGGTCATCGTAATCCTCGGCCTGGCCCTTTGGCTCGGTCTTCCCATCGGTTTACGGGCCATGGGTTTACATCCCCACTACACCGGTCCGAAATATCAACTTCCCGGCGGCAAGGCCCTGATCATTACCACCAGCCATGACCGGCTCGGGGACAAAGGGAAAAAGACCGGCGTCTTCGCTTCGGAAATGACCGCCCCCTATTATGTGTTTAAAGAAGGGGGGCTGGAAGTGGACCTGGCCAGCGTCAAAGGAGGACCGATTCCGATCGATCCTTTGTCTTTCCGGTGGTTCGTCAAATCCCCTTATGACCAACGCTTCCTGAAGGATCCGGAATTTCAACAAAAGGCCCGGCAATCCCTGAAGATCGACGACCTCGATTTCACCCGATACGATATTATTTACCTCGCCGGAGGGTGGGGGGCGGCCTATGATTTGGGGACCTCGAAAGTCCTTGGGGAAAAAATCAGTCAAGCTTACGCCGCCGGCAAGGTCATCGGCGGGGTCTGTCACGGCCCCCTTGGCCTGCTTCTGGCCACCGATGAAAAAGGGGCCCCTTTGGTCAAGGGACGCCGCCTGACCGCCGTGACGGATAAGCAAGTCCGCGAATTGGGGATTACCATGACACCGCAACATCCAGAACGGGAGCTGCGGGCCGCCGGGGCCGTCTTTGAGAGCGCCACCGCCTTTCGGGATATCTTTGCCAACCATATCGTCGTAGACGGACGGCTGATCACAGGACAGAATCAAAATGCCGGGGCCGAGGTGGCCCAGAAAATGATCCTCATTGCCAAGGGGGTGCGGAAATGAACGGGCCCGGCAACGTTTCTTTCTCGGAAACCTTTTTTCGCCTCCTCACCGGGCTGATCGGCCTTTTATTCTGCCTCCTGGGGATCGGATTCATGACCTTCCCGGACAGCTTCGCCGCGGGTTTTTCCATCCAACCCATTACCGTTCAGGGGTTAAACAGCCTCCGGGGGGATTTGGGCGGCCTCTTTCTGGGAATGGGTTTTTTCTCCCTGCTCGGAGCGGGAACCAAGCGGTGGGTTTGGTTCGTTGTCCCCCTCCTTTTTCTCCTGCTCATCATTATCGGCCGCTTGATCAGCTTCAGCCAGGAAGGGCCGTCCGTCCTGGGGGTCAGGGCCGTCCTCTTCGAAGGGGGGTTGTGGGTTTTGTTGATCCTTTCCGCCTGGGTTCTTGCCCGGAGGACCGCTGCCTTTGCACCCTCTATTCTTAAAAGTTCGGATATCTTCCAGCCCAAAATCTTGATCTTGGCCCTTATAGTGGCGGCGATCACGGGCGGCTTGATCCTTTCCCAGAAAAGGGTCGGCCAAAGGCTGACCCCCAGAATCGCCCAAAAGGTCATGGCCGCCGACCCGCTGGCCGATCTTCCGGATGGGCTTCATGTCGCCCTTTGCGGTTCCGGTTCTCCTTTGCCGGATCTCAGAAGGGCCTCGGCCTGCACGGCGGTGATCGCCGGAAAAGACCTCTATCTGATCGACACCGGCCCGGGCAGCGAAAGAAAATTGGAGCTCATGCACCTGAATCCCGGCAAGGTGAAAGCCGTTTTCCTCACCCATTTTCATTCCGATCATATCGGCGATCTTGGGGAACTCATGCTCAAACGCTGGTCCGGTGGGGCAAGGAAAATCCCTGTGGATGTCTATGGCCCCGACGGCGTCGAGATCGTGGTCCAAGGATTCAATAATGCCTATTCCCTGGACAAGGCCTACCGAATCCTACACCACGGCCCGGAAACGGTTCCACCCTCCGGCGCCGGTGGGACGGCGAGAACCTTTTCTTTCCCCTCAGGAAAGGAAGAAACCGTCGTCCTCAACGAAACCGGTCTTAAAGTGACCGCTTTCCGGGTGGATCACACTCCGGTTGAACCGGCCGTGGGATATCGTTTCGACTACAAGGGCCGATCCGTGGTCATCAGCGGAGATACCCGGCCCGTTCCCTCACTGACCCAACAGGCCCGGAAAGCGGACTTACTAGTCATCGAGGCCCTGCAGCCGAAAATGGTCGCTATGCTTAAAGAGGCGGCGAATACAGTCGGCCGGACCAATACGGCGAAAATATTGGGCGACATCCCTTCCTATCATACCTCTCCCGAGGATGCGGCCAAGATCGCCGCCCAAGCCGGTGTGGGCCATTTGCTTTTGACCCATATCCTGCCGCCCCTGCCGGTTTCGGATCTCAAAGCAGCTTTTTTGGGTGATGCCGGAAAGTTGTATCACGGACCGATCACCATCGGAGAAGACGGCATGCTTTTCAGCCTGCCGGCGGGAACCCAAAAGATTCAAAGGAAGTGGCTTTTATAAACAACGGTTGATTTAGGATCCACTAAATAACGGAAAAAAATGCAACCCCACCGGGTCGATACTATAAGAGACGGTTATTCGTGGGCTCGAAATAAGATAAACATCAACCGAAGCAGGTGGGGTTGTATTTTTTGGAGTCATTGACTTTAGGGCGCCGTCTTTTCCGGGCTTATCCAAAGGGGGAAGCCGCAGCTCGTCCGCGATTTTGAGCGGACGAGAATGCTTAAGGGGGCAAAGGTCCCCCTTGGATAAGTCCGAAGAAAAGACCAGCACTGAAGTCACAGACGGAAAAAAATGCAACCCCACCTGCTTAATACTATAAGAGACGGTTCATAATTCATCTGACAAAGGAGAAGGACCCCATGCATCATCGAATGATCGAAACCAACGGCATCCACATGCACATCACCGAGCAAGGTCAAGGTCCCTTGGTGATCTTAGGCCACGGCTTTCCGGAACTCGGCTACTCCTGGCGGCATCAACTCCCGGCCCTGGCCGAGGCGGGCTTTCATGCGGTCGCACCCGATCAACGGGGATACGGAAAAACCGATTGCCCCGAAGCCATCGAAGCTTATGATATTCTAAATTTGGTCGGGGACATGGTCGGCCTGGTCCAGGCCTTGGGAGAGGAAAAGGCGGTGATTATCGGACATGACTGGGGGGCCCCGGTCGCCTGGCATTGTGCCTTGCTTCGGCCGGACATCTTTACCGCCCTCATCCTCCTCAGCGTCCCCTATGCCCCTCGCCCTTGGGGCGGACTCAAGCCCACGGAAGTCATGAAAAAGATGGCCGGAGATCATAACTTCTACATAGTGTATTTTCAGGAACCCGGAAAGGTGGAAAAAGAGCTGGAGGCGGATGTGCGGAAATCCATGATCAAGATGCTTTATACCGCCTCCGGCGATCCGCCGCCGGAAAAGCGCTGGAATTTCCTTTTCCCCAAGGGTCAAAAATTCATGGATACTTCCGAACTTCCCGACAAGCTCCCCTCCTGGCTGACCGATCAGGATATCGAGGTCTTTACCGAGGCCTTTCAACGAACCGGTTTTCGAGGCGGCGTCAACTGGTACCGAAACATCGACAGAAATTGGGAACGGACTTCCTTCCTCAGCGGGGCCAAGATTCGGCAGCCCTCCTTGTTCATCGCCGGCGAGCATGACGGGGTCATTGTCATGAACCGTCGGGCCTTCGATCGTCTGGAAGAGAATATGCCCAACCTGAAAGGAAAAATCCTCATCCCCGGGGCCGGCCACTGGGTCCAACAAGAACGCCCCGCCGAAGTAAATAAGCTGATCATTGAGTTTTTAACATCCCTACCCAGGGAAGGAGGTCTATGATGCCTTATCTTCTGCCCACTCCGGAACAATTTAAGCAACTCATGGCTCAAGGGTATAAAGGTCCGATCGTCATGGTGAATCTGCTCAAATTCAAGCCCGACGGCGGGGCCGAATCCTACCGAAAGTATTACGAGGCCACCAAAAAACTGATGGAAGGAAAAGGGATCAATCGGGTCGTTTATCGTGGAAAGGGTTTGATGCCGGTCATCGGTGAGGAAGAATGGGACGAAATCGCCCTTTATGAATACGATTCCATCGAGGCCTTCATCCACATGAACAGGAACAAGGAATACCAGGCCGTGGTCCCTTATCGCACCGAAGCCTTGCTGGATTCACGGCTCTACTGCACCATTCCCAAGGAATAAAGGGTCATCCGTTAGAGCGGCCCCTAAAGGAAGGTATTTCGGTGAAGGTGGTCTTGATTTTTTTCGGTTCCTTGACCGGGCGGCCGACGGAAGAAAGGGTGGTCTATACCCTCCCCGAGGGGGCCACCTATGGTTTGCTCCTTGAAGAATTGGGAAAACAAGCGGGACGCCTATTCCACGAGCGTATTTGGGATGCCGATGGACGGACTTTCAAACCGGGTATTCGGGTCTTGGGGGAAGGGCGGGAATTTCATAGAAAGGATACCCTGCTCAGGGACGGGGAAAAGATCCACATCCTCCCCCTTTTGGGCGGGGGATAGAAGGAGGACCCAACATGGAAGTCTTAAGAACGCCGGAAGAACGATTTGCAAACTTGAAGGATTTTCCTTTTAAACCCCATTATCAGGAAGTCCCCGACGGTGAGGGAGGGCGTTTGCGAATTCATTATGTTGATGAAGGTCCGCCGACGGCCGAGCCGATCTTGCTGATGCACGGGGAACCGAGCTGGTCTTATCTTTATCGAAAGATGATCCCCATTTTGGTATCCGCCGGTTTTCGGGCGGTCGCTCCGGACCTGGTCGGCTTCGGCCGCTCGGACAAGCCCGCCCGGCGCAGCGATTATACTTATGAACGCCATGTGCATTGGATGCAGGCCTGGCTGGACCAAGTGGGTTTGACCCGGATTACCTTGGTCGGCCAGGATTGGGGGGGACTGATCGGGCTGCGTCTGGTAGCCGCCCATCCCGATCGTTTCGCCCGCGTGGTGGCGGCCAATACCGGCCTGCCCACCGGGGACACCCCGATTTCCGAGGCCTTTTTGAATTGGAGAAAATTCTCCATCGAAGTCCCGGACTTCAATGTCGGTCAGATTATCGCCATGGGTTGTAAGAAACCCTTGTCCGAAGAAACCATAGCCGCCTACGATGCCCCGTTTCCGGATGATCGCTTTAAGGAAGGGGCCCGGATCTTTCCTTCTTTGGTCCCCATCACCCCCGATGATCCGTCATCGAGCGCCAATCAGAAGGCTTGGAAAGTCCTGGAGACCTTCGACAAACCCTTTCTGACGGCCTTCAGCGACGGCGACCCGATCACCGCCGGCGGAGACCGTATCTTTCTGAGCAGGGTTCCGGGGACCAAAGGTCAACCCCATACCACCATTAAGGGCGCGGGACATTTTCTCCAGGAAGATAGCGGCGAAGAATTCGCCCGGGTGATCGCGGACTTTATCCAAAGGACCTAACCGTTTTTATCATAGTCACGGAGGCCTTCCGTCGCTGCAACCTTCAACAGGAGAAAAGCCATGAGCAAGCGTCAAATATTTAAAGGCGTTATCGGACGCACCGTCGCCGATTCCACCCCCTGGTGGCCGGAACCGAAGCGTTCCGGGGATGGAAGTCCCAATGTAGTCTTGATCCTTTTCGACGATACGGGTTTTGCCCACTTCGGCTGCTATGGTTCGACCATCGAGACCCCGAATATCGATCGTCTGGCGGCGGGAGGGATTCGCTTCACCAATTTTCACACCACGGCCCTCTGTTCGCCCACCCGCGCCTGTCTCTTGACCGGGCGCAATCACCATACCGTGGGGATGCGGGCCGTTTCCAATTTCAACACCGGTTTCCCCCACATGAGGGGGCATATCACCCCCCAGGCGGCCACTATCGCCGAGATCCTGCGGGAGGAAGGCTATGCCACCTTGATGGCCGGGAAATGGCACTTGGCCCCAATGGAAGAGGCCTCGGCCGCCGGCCCCTTTGATCATTGGCCTTTGCAGCGCGGCTTTGACCGTTTTTACGGTTTTCTGCAGGGGGAAACCGATCAGTTTTACCCGGAGTTGTACTACGACAACCATCCGGTGGATCCCCCCTTCGGACCCGAAAAGGGTTATCATTTGACCGAAGACCTGGTGGATAAATCCATTTCCTTCATCCGCGATTCCAAGTCGATCCGTCCGGACCGCCCTTTCTTCTTGTATCTGGCCTTCGGGGCCACCCACGCACCCCACCAAGCCCCTCCCGAATTCATTCGCAAATATCGCGGCCGCTTTGACGCCGGCTGGGATGTCCTTCGCGAAGAATGGTATCAACGGCAATTACAGATGGGGATCATTCCTCCGGGGACCCGGCTGGCCCCGCGCAATCCCGGCGTTCGTCCCTGGGCGGAATTGTCCGAGAATGAAAAAAGATTCGCCCTTAGGCTCCAAGAGGCCTTTGCCGGTTTTTTGGATCATACGGACCATCATATCGGCCGTTTACTTTCTTTTCTGGAAGAAATCGGAGAATACGAAAACACCCTGATCATCCTCCTTTCCGACAACGGAGCCAGTCAGGAAGGGGGTCCCACGGGCGTCATGGATGAATTCAAATATTTCAATCTGGTACCGGAGAATGTGGATGCCGTTCAGTCCCGTCTCGACGAGATCGGTGGACCGCACAGCCATTCCAACATCCCCTGGGGCTGGGCCCAGGCCGGCAATTGTCCTCTCAAGTGGTATAAACAGAATACCTTCGGCGGGGGGGTAAGGGATCCCTTGATCGTTCACTGGCCGGCCCGAGTAAAGGATCCGGGGGGAATCCGGACCCAATTTCATCATGTCACCGATGTAGTCCCCACCATCTTGGAACTCCTCGAGATCACCCCCCCGGACACCTATCACGGCTGGGAACAGATACCGATCAGCGGCACCTCTATGGTCTATGCCCTGAACTCGGCCCAGGAAAAATCCCGCAAAGGCCCCCAGTATTTTGAAATGTTCGGTCACCGAGGAATTTGGTATGACGGCTGGAAGGCGGTAACCTATCACCGTCCGGGGACCCCTTTTGATGAGGACGAATGGGAACTGTATCATCTGGATGAGGATTTTTCGGAAACCCGGAACCTCGCCCAAGACCATCCGGAGAAGCTGAGAGAACTCATTGACCTCTGGTGGGTGGAGGCCGGTCGGCATGGGGTGTTGCCTTTAGACGATCGCGGATTGGTCCTCTTCCGATCCTCTTTCCGGCCCGGCACCCCTCACGCCGGCCGTCGTTATGTCTATTATCCGCCCATTTCACATTTACCGGCCGAGGCCTCCCCTTCCCTGGGCAATCGAAGCTGGGTGATGACCGCCGAAGTGGAACAGGTCGATCCCCTCAAGGGGGGCGTCCTGGTGGCCCAAGGGACCCAAAATGTGGGATTCAGCTGGTATGTCAAGGACGAACGGCTGGTTTTCGATTACAATATCTTCACCGACCACCATGTCGTCCGGTCGAATCAAAAGGTTCCTTCCTCTGTGAAAAAGCTGGGGGTGCGCTTTATCCGAGACGGCAAAAAAGGCACCATCCAATTAATGATCGACGGGACCGAATGCGGAACCCTAAAGGTCCCTTTTGTCCTGCGCATGATCAGCTCCACGGGCATGGACATCGGACGGGACGGCTTGTCGCCGGTCACCGACGACTATACCGCCCCCTTTCCCTTTTCCGGAATCATCCGTAAATTGACCATAGAGCTGCCTCCATACCGTCCCCCCTCGGAAGAAAAGACCGACGCCGCCGTTAATCAACGAGTGGAGATGGCCAGGCAGTAAGAAGGCAAGGAGGGATAGTCATGGAGCCAAGGAACTTCAAGGAAATCCTCTATCAAAAAGAAGATAACGGCATCGTTACCGTTACCCTAAACATGCCCAAACGAAAAAACGCCGTGAGCCCCTATACCTTTTATGAATTATATCAGGCCGTGGAGGCCATGGAAAAGGACGAAGGGGCTCAGGTGATGATCCTCACCGGGGCCAAGGATCCGGAAGAGACTGATCCGACCAAAGAAGCCTTCAGCAGCGGCGGCTACTTTCATCCGGCCGCTCTGGAGGGATTGAGTGATGAGGTGAAATCCCGGCTCGATCTCACGGACATCGCCCAGAAGAAATTCACCCTCAAGATGTGGCGATTCGACAAACCGGTCATCGCCGCCGTCAACGGCCTGGCCGTAGGCGGGGCCTTCACCTTGTGCCTTTCTTGTTGTGATCTGATTTACTGCTCGGAACACGCCTGGGTTTCCTTGCCCTTCGTCGCCCTGGGGATCCTTCCGGAATTGGCTTCCAGCTATCTCTTGCCCCGTTTGATCGGCTTTCAGCGGGCCAAGGAAATCATGTTTTTTTCCGAACGGCTCACCGCCCAACAGCTCTTCGACCTGGGCTTGGTGAATAAGGTGTTGCCCCACGATCAGCTTCTTCCTTACGCCCGCGAAAGGGCCCTTCAGCTCATACCGCCTCGGGGAGCGGCCAAGGCCGTCCGCATGGTCAAACGGACCTTGCATCAACCCTTCCTTAAGGCCGTGACCGAGGCCTTGGACCTGGAAAACCAAGGACTCAACGAGGCCTTTAAGTCGGAGGATTTCTGGGAAGCGTTGGCGGCCCGAGCCGAAAAACGATCGCCGGTTTTCAAGGGCAGGTGAAGAGGCCGGAAACGAAAAAATACCGGACCAGGCCGTCTTTCTCCAGGATGGATTTCCTGGGTTTCCCGCCCTTTTTATTACAAACTTAACCCGCCGTCCAGATAGAGGGTTTGGCCGGTCATGTAGTCGGATGCGGAGGAGGCCAAATACAGGGCCAGTAATCCCACTTCCCGCAGACGGCCGGGCCGGCCCAGGGGCGTAATTTTGGAGATATAATCGTTAATGCGCCGGGCCGTTTCCTCGTCCTTGATGTTGAGGGGTTCGGGGAATAGACCCGGTGCGATGGAATTGACTTGAATGTTGTAAGGGGCCCACTCCAAGGCCTGCGTGCGGGTAAAGGCGACAACGGCCGCCTTGGCCAGGGAATAAATGACCACATCCTTGCCGTCCCGCCCGGCCGTGTAGGAGGAAATGTTGATGATCTTGCCCCTGCGCCGTTCCAGCAGGTGCGGGGCCACGGCCCGGGTGCAGTAGATGGCGGCCATCATATTCAAATCGATAATCCGTTTGATCTCCTCGTCGGAGGCCCCCTCCCCTTTTTTATCCGGCAAAGGGACCAGCCGTTTACGGATGGCATCCCCTAAGTTGTTGACCAAGACATCGATCCGGCCGAAGGTCTGGAATACGGTCTCGACCACCTTTTCCACGCCGGCCGATTGGGTCACATCCCCCAGAACGGGGACAACCCGCCGCCCGCTCTTTTCGGCAATGTCCCGGGCGGCATCCACCACATAACGCTCGGTCAAGGCGTTGAGGGCGATGTCCGCCCCGGCCTCGGCCAGGACTTCAGCGATCCCCTTGCCGATACCCCGCCCGGCCCCGGTAATGAAAACCACCTTTCCCTCGATGTCGTATTCCTTGGGGAGCTTGACCATTCCTCAACTCCTGCGCATGATCTCAAAAATCCCGCCGCCGACGCCCCCGCCGTCCAGGTAAGCGAAATTCCCGGGATCGTGAATCAACAGTTTGGCCCCTTGGCCGACCAAGTTTTGGACCTCGGCGTCCACATCGTCCACATAGAACCCGATATGATGCAGCCCTTCCCCCCATTGGTCTAAAAATTTGGATTGAAAGATGCGTCCTTCGGTGCATTGAACCAGCTCGATCTGGACCGGCCCGATATAGGTGAAGGCCATCTTGATCTTCCACGGCCGTCCTTTGGCATCCAGGCCCCCGTTTTCCCGAAAGGTCCAAGGCCCCAGGCCGTAGAGGGCCGACCACTTTTCAATGACCGCATCCATATCCCGGACGGCATAGCTGATTTGATCAACGGATTTCACCTGCATGAGATCTCCTCTTTAAGGTTTAAAGCGTTGGCCATCGGGAAGACAATGTATATTATTTTCTTTTCCATTTCAAAGGAATTTCTCCGGGATGTGTCGAGGATCATGATTAATGACCCCTTTTAGTGGTTAAGAGGGGCCTTTTAATGGGAGACCCGGTATTTTTTACCTTACCCAAAATAATTAAGACGACTTCTCGGTAAAGATTTGAAATCCCACCTTGCGGAGAAAATCTTCAAATGCAGATTTCCATGCATTTCTGTCCCCAATAAAAATCATATGCCCATCCTCCTTATAGGGTGGGAGTTGTACAAACTCGGCTTTTCCTCCAGCCTTGATGAATGTATTGAACCATTCCTTAGGTAGTGTTGAACCCCAGTAACGATCATTTTCACTATAAAGCCAAAGAGTAGGGACTTTCGATTTTGCCCCGTACTCTTTGAGCAGTCTTTTCAAACCATACTGGAATTGGGGTCAGGTCTTGCAATAACATATTACGAGTAAGGGTCCGGGTCGGTCCTCGAATGCGACTCCTGGTCGGACCAAGACAATACTCTGTAAAAACAGGCTTTGTTAAGGTTTATCGTCTTGAATATTCATCAAAAAATTAAATTATTGGGCAAGGGGCTAGAGGGGTGTAAGCCCCGAGAGGGGCCTCCCAGCGCTGGGTCTGAAACGCAGCTTGCCCTCCGGGATAGGGGTATCCAATGCCCTGAGGGCTGAAGGGGTATTGGTCTCGCCTACCGGGGGGCTCGATCGGATTGAGGCATGATTGAGAGACCTTTAAGACGCGGCTTAAGGCCCGGGTGGCCCAGGACGGGTTGATCCTGACCGAGGAGCCGCACAGGGCTGTGGAAAAGGCCCGGGATGAAAAAGGAGGCCCAAGGAGAGATAGAAAACGAACATCCAGGTTACCTCGGAGCCCAAGGGCCCTTTTATATCGGCCACTTAAAGGAGGTGGGCCGGATCTATCAGTAGACTTTTATGGACATGACACCTACAGTAAGGTGGCTTGAGTCAAGGTATATGACCGCAAGAGCGCGCTTACGGCCGCCGATTTGCTGAACGATCGGGTGATCCCTTTCTTTGAGGAGCATGAGATCCCCTGGCTTCGGATCCTGACCGACCGGGGTACGGAGTACTACGGGAACCCTTTAGTATCATGAATACCAGCTTTACCTGGCCTTGGAAGGCATCGAGCACAGCCAGACCAAGGCCCGATCTCCTCAAAGTAAGGGCATTGGCGAACGGTTTCAGCGGGCCATGCTCAACGGATTTGATCAACCGGCCTTCCGGACCAAGGTGTATAGGTCCATCGCAGAGCTACAAGAGGATGTCGATCCATGGATTCGGGAGGTTAGAGCTCCGGCCCCATTCGGGGAGATATTGCTATGGGAAAACGCCGATGCAGACGTTTTTGGATTCCGTACCCCTGGCCAAAGAAAAAATGATCGGGTATGCTGAAAAAGCGTCAGTCAAAAAAGGAGATTGTCAGATTAAGTCGAGACCAATACACTTTATCTCTCTTTAAAAACCTTACACCCAATCCATGATCATACCGATCAAGAATTTGGCAGCCTTATGGTTTCCAATCCCAGACTTCGAATCACCTTCACTTCCGACTTTTCTTCTACCCCTGCTTCTTTTAAAGTCTGCACGATCCCCTCGGCTTCTTTAAACACAAGACCGCCCAAGGCATTGGTCATATTTAAAAAAAGGGTCGAACCGTTCTTTAGTCTAATCCCGATGCTGCTATAAGCCGAGCTTCCAAGCTGGAAAGCCCGGCCTAATCCTGCAATTCTAGCGCCTCCTTTATTGGCTAATGCCGCCAACCACATCAGCACGGTGAGCCATCGAGGAGGCGTAAAAACCACCGGCTGAAAAAAGGACATCTCCGTATAAGGATATTCTGTAGTCCCTTTGTACGTTGAAATTCGAATTCTATCTTTTAAAACCATTAACTGATAGGCCGCATACCAGGCAACGATTTTAAACAAATACAAACCGACGCAACCGACCAACCAAAAAACCGCGACGAGTGGCCAGGCTTCAAAAAATGCCTGTCTAAAACCCTCCACAATCACGGCGGGAATTATAAAAAAAGGGATTGTTTGTACACAGGCGGCAGCATCTCCCAACAGCACCGCCCCAAAAGGATACTTTATAGCACCCTTTTCTTTGCGGGCCCTCGGCAAAAAGATATATAATGCAACGCCAGCGACTAAAAGCCCCAAAGCCCATTGCCGGTAAGGATAAAACAAATAACTCGGCGGCTTTGGAGAGGGTAAAAATCCAAAGATGGTAAAATCGGCATCGGAATACTCATGATATTTTATCTCTAAATATTGAGGTTCATTATCAAGGTCTAACGATAGAAATGTTTTTTCTTTTGCATCTTTGACAGACGAAGCTATAGAAGAAAGGGGCTGCTCCTCCACTTTGAAAAAGAGATCTTTCAAATGATGTTTTTCGTTAGGAAACCTCCTTTCCCATGCTCGATCGACGTTTAGGCCACGGCTGACCGAGATCACCTTTTCAAAAAATTTCTTCCACTCCATGCCTTCAACTTTTATAATTGTTACGGGCGCCTTTCGATTTTCAGCGCCACGGCCCATGTCTTCATTCGAAAGTAACCCCCCAACCTCATTACCCATCGGGCCGTTTTTCTTTTCAAAGTAATTCTCTATATATTGTTTTAGCGGCATATTTATGAGTTGATTGTACTGCTTGGCAAATCTTGCCTGGCTCTCTTTATCGCTCTTGCTGATATCCAATAAAGCCCGTGTGGCCTTGATGTCTGTCTCCAACATATTCTTAAAATCCAGGTACCGAACAGAAAGCAAGGGGGAAAGGGAAACCGTATAAGCCAGCGCTCCTGCGGTCAAAAGACACCCTACCAAGACAACTCTACGAAATCGTTCCATAAGTTACCCCCCTCATTCAGAGCATCCGAACCATCCTTAAGCAGATAAACTTCCCCCCACAGGCAAGACCTCTGCTTTTCTCAAGACCCTTTTCACATCCGTAAAAGGGAAATCAAGTGTGTTTAGGAGTAATCCCGACCACTCCTGTTCAATCCTCGAAGCCAAAAGACCAAGCCAAAGTAAGTAGATTGAAAGTCCCCTCTACTCTTTCAACGGAGAGGACTCCAGAATGAGATAAGGCGATTATCCGTAATTTTTTTCGCCCTGCCCTTTTCTATACCTGTCTTGACCGGTCTGCTTTATTACTATCACTATAACGTAGAATCTTTCTTTATTATACCCTCCTCCTGTCCGGGTTAAGAATTGATGCCGGTGATTAATTCTCCGAGTCCATTCCAACCAATGTTATTCCGTGGATCTCAAAGACCCCGGATTTTCCACCCCAAGTAGCCGCCTTAAAAAGATTAACTTTAACCCGATTCACCAGCATGGATCCTATTTCAAATCGGTTTATAAACCAACGGGAGCAGGGACCGGGAGCATTTTCGTAAACGCGGACTTCCGGAGAACTTCCCGAAACACGTCCACCATTCCACTCGGCGGTATGTTTTCCTGCCACTATATTAAAACTCCGGCTTTCTCCTTCCCTACCAAAAACAGTAATCCTCGCTATTGTTTCTCCTTTAAATGCATCCCCCCACCAAGAAAGGTTGGTAGCCATGATCATTGCCGAGGACCTGAAGTTCGGTACCGGCCACATATACTCCGATGGATACCGATTCCCCTCAGCGGCGGTCCCGATGGAAAGCCAGGTAATGGGACCTCCTGCCAAGGGTACGCCGTCTATGATAATAGCGGGCTCAAATCGGTTATGGGTATAATGGTTTTTGAAGTCCAATTGGTAATAGGAGCCCTTTTTACTTGGAGAAGTATAAGTAGAAAATGGTGTGCCGTAAATTTCCACTTCATCAAGATGGAACCATGTATTCTCGTTGAGCTGAAGACGTACATAGCGGGCGGAAACCCCCTTCAGGTCGACAACCAAAGGCTTGCCATTCACTCCCCCGAAGGGACTATGATCATGAGCGTAAATTTGTTTCCAACGGATTTCATCAATGGAAATGAAGATTTGGAGGGTCCGTGCCCTTTCGGAGCAGCAGTCAAGGCGATTGAAGATACGGATTTCACTCAGATTATAAATTGCTTTTAAGTCCACCTCCCACCAGGGAGTAGGCTCTTTATTGGTATGGAATCCATAGCCACCATTTTTTATGCCATCAACAGCACCCTGGGCGTCGTTCGCATTGGACCATTGGGAGGTGCTGCTCTGTCGTGCCGGTTTGTGAAATGCCAAGTTGCCCGCTGGGGCGGCGACTCCGGACTGGGTTGTGGGAGGGGAGGCAGGGCGGGTAACCACCTTGTCGGAGACATCCGTCTGACCGGTGGGTACTCTTTCGTCCCGGACGATTTTCCCGCTCATAGCCATCCTGCCGGCATTATAGCTTTTCGCTATTTCCTCCTCAGAGAGAGGCCGGTTGTAAAACCGGACTTCGTCGATTAAACCAGGGAAGTTGTTGCCTGGACAACATTCCTCACCGCCAATCCGCGTACCTTGAGCCGTTCCGATATAGTTTGGCTCTAAAAAGTTTGATTTCTTAAGTTTACCGTTAACAAATATCCTGCCGATAACACCATCCGAAACACCGACAACATGATACCATGTTCCCGGCACGGCCAATACATCGCTACCGATGGTTTCTGTGCAACCTCCCGGGGGCCGTACCACCAACCCAAATTCTCCGTTCTGCATAGTGATGCCCCAATCTCGGCATTCACTAATACCTCCGGCAATGGTTTTTCTTCCCGGAGGTTTCGATAAAGGATTTACCCAAGCCTCGATCGTCCATCGACTTCCGAGATTCCACCCGCCTAAATCAACGATATCATCCACACCGTCTAATTTGAAGGCCTGTCCTAACATGCCCGGCCCAAAAGCCGCGCCATTTTTCATGATGCCATGTCTGGACCCGATGATATCTTTCGCATTTCCCTCCGCTGGCCACCAGGCAACCAGACCGGCCGGCCTGGGCAATAGTGTTCCTCCTTCAACGGGTACCATGTAGGTCCCAACTTCGGGGGATTGAGTTGTTACCTTCCCCTTCAGCCGTTTCATGTCCTGTTCATGAATTGTTTTTTCCAGTTCGGCAATCCGATTCGCAATCTGTTGATTAGGGATACTCTGATAGGCTTGACGGTATTTGGCCACAGCTTCGGTAAATCTCCCACTCCTTTCGGCTTGGTGACCTTCCTCTATCAATTGCGTGGCCTGCCTGTTTTTTTGTTCTAACTCGGCAATTTTTCTTTCCACCCCGTCTTCGGGGAAAATAGTCTGAGCTTCTCTAAACCTTTTCAGCGCCTCGACAATATTCCCTTGTTTTTCCAAAGAAAACCCTTCCCGGCGAAGACCGATCGCCTGTCTCTCCAAATCTTCGAGATGGGTTATGCTCTTTTGTATTTCTTGGGTTGGAATCAGATCAAAAGCCTCCCTGTATTTCTGCAGGGCCTCTTTGTATTGTTTGTTCTTTTCAAGATTCCCTGCACCGATGACGAGTCTATGGGCCCTTTCCAGTCGCTCCTTTGCCTTACCCAGCAATTCTTCCGCAAGGATAACCGGTTGATATTGGGGGTGCATTTTTTGGGCAAGGGAAAGCTCCCTTTCGGCCTCATGCAATTTGTTCTGTAGCAAAAAATGCTGGACTTTATCGATTTGAGAGTAGATGGTTTGCTTTTCCTTCCTCCACTTGTTTAACAGCGTTGAAGCCTCCATGTTCTTAGGATCCAGTTGGGCCGCCTCGCCAGCAAGGGCAATGGCCTCGTCCAATTTGCCCTGTTCTACAAACTGCTTGGCCTGTTGCATCTTTTCTTGGGACGAACGAGAGCGGGGCGATTGCATAATCTGCTCGTTGGAAACGCTGATATTAACCGAACGCTCGGCCTGACCAAGAAGTAGACCGTCGGCATCCAGGATTTTGAGTCTCACGGTGTAGCGGCCGGTAGAACTGCAATTGATTTTTAATTCGTCACCAATACCCGTAAGACCGCAGGAGCCGGAAGGGAAAACCGTCCATTGGTATCGGGGCGCTACCGGCACAGGAGTGACTTCTGCTCGCAGGGTGAGATCCTGGAAGGTGACGTATTGATCGGACGGAAGATCTTTCATGCCGCATTTTTTTGCACCCCCCAACTGAGTGTCACATTGCCAGATCTGTAAGCGTGGACCATGGGCCCGTGGCTCGCCAATCTTCACTTCGTAATTGATGCCCGTGTATTTGCCGGTGATTTCGGCGATCTCGTCGCCGTAATAGGGTACCCGCGCCAAAACCTTAAGATCCAAGGGCTTGTCATCTTTTATTTTAAACCCGATTTCGGAGGCATTTTCCGTATATTCCATACGGTTAGAGGCAACCGGTTCAAACCATCGATAGTCTATGAGCTGAACCGGTACCTCGGGTTCGATGGCAACTTTAGCACGCACTTCCTGGCCCACTCGCCCTTGCTTATCCCGTGGGGTAAAGATAATGGTGAATTTCGGTGCCTGCACCTTTGTTTGCTTTTGCCCCGTTTCTCCCAAGATTTTGCCGTCCCGGCTACTGACCACTTGCGCCCATAGTTTGATCGTTCCCATTCGACCAAAGGTAACCTTAGTCTCGCCATTCACGCTTTCCACTGGATCGAACGCTATACCTGGTTCGCTGGCCTGCCATAGGAAACGGTACTTTACACCCTGGGGCGCAGGCCCAACAAACCGGACAGCGAGCCTTGCCTGACTGCCGTAAGGCGTTTGAGTAGGCACGCCATCCAACTCCAGCTGGAGAGACTCCACCTTCACGACCAGGGAGGCGCTTGCCGCCTGCCCCTTACTGTCCGTTACACGGAGGTTGACTACATGTTCGCCGCTGCTGGGCGGCGTGAAACGTATATACTCTCCTTCACCTGAAATCGCCCCTGACCACTGTAGCGAGTAAGGTGAGGTACCTCCTATCATCAACGCTTTCAAAATCACTTCCTGCCCGATGGGTATTGGTTGTCGCGGACCTTCAACGCTTACCTTAAGGAGGGAAGAGGGAGGGATGCCGTCTTGGCCTCCTTCGGGGAAAACCCCCGCTAACTCCTGAATCTGCCTGCCCGAACCGGATACAACAACCGCCCGGTCTCCGAAGCGGGGATTGACGAAGGTCTGCTTGATAGACACGGATACGTCCACCTTGGATTTATCCCTGGGTACCGGCAAGCTCAAGCTAAAATTGTAAGCCGGCTGCATGACGTTGTATTTTTCTTTAGATTCCCGCTCGCATGGCTTTGGGCTGCTCCAGGTCTTGGTCTGGTCGCCTACACGGAGGCTAACATCAGTCTGGAACCAAAAACTGCCGGCCCAACTGTGGCATACGGCCTCCCTGGCCTCACTGCTTCCGGACACGGTAATGGTTTCGCCGGTGACCCCTAAAATATCGAAACTACGGGAGTAGGTGAATCCTTCCGAGTCTCGGACAGGTCCGATACAGATCCCGCTGATACCGTAACGTAATTGAAGATCGTTGAAAGGCACTTTGGGAAAAACGCCGGTGGGATTAGCGCAAACGGCCCTTTTTATATCGGATTTATGGGTTGATCCTATGGTCTTAAGTTCGTTCTTGTCCTTCTTATCTTGTTCCCACTCTTCTTGCTTTACTTTTTTCGTTTCCGTCTTTTCTTTCGGGCTCGTAGTCTTTTCAGACCCGATTGCAGGAACATTGCGTTGTTCTTTATCTAAAGGATCGATGGCCAACCTTTTTTCTGCCAGTATATGGGTTTTCCCAAATTCCCCTATGCGGTATAACCTAGCAATAATAAGCCCTCTTCCAGAAACCGCAATTTGGGCTTGGTCTCCTTTTTTTCCCCTAATCTTTACTCCCCCCGTCGAAATCCAATCCCAATAGGTATGTGGATCGAGATATCCCTTAACGAGACATGCCGTCGCATGGATAGGGGCATGTAGCTTAGGCGGTCTTTCAGACAACTCAACTTCAATTAAATATTCCGGTTTTTTTATTAATATATAGGCAGTTGCCTCCCCTTCCCTTCCTCTTTCATCCCTTACTTTTACATTTACTTTTTTCCGTCCCTCTGCATCATAGCGCGTATCAAGAGAATAATTGGAGTCCAGACTCGGCTGTGTCCTATGCTCCCAGAAATAGGAAAGACGCCCGCTATCTGAGCATGTCATGACTTTTGTTTTTAATGTAATGGATTCACCTTTTTCCACCATATTGCAGCTTTTTTCAAAATCAACATTCAGCTTCTTTAGATAGACGGTTGAATCCTCTCTTCGAGGAATGGGGATGGTAACCCAGTTGCCTATTCCAAAAATTTGTGCAAACCAAGGTGCCATTTTGGGGGCCAGATAATAATCACCAGGATCCACCCATTGCCCTGCCCAGACGAGGGCGCATAACCATTTTGCACATTGTTCTATGACATTTAAGGTGCTCATACTTTCACTTTTATCGGTTAAACCGCCGGCAACCAAATCAATTTCAATATCCCTTTTCGAAGCGATTATTTTCCCACCCCTCATGCCCAAAAAAGCCTCCCCAATAAGTTTGACAAATTTGAGGCCTTTTTCAGATCCAGCGGCAGAACAGTTAAGCAAAAGAATCGTGGCGTTTTCCGACATAATGTCTCTTATTTTTTCTAACCTCTCGAGATAAACCGTAAGGCGGGACCATTCTTTTTGTTTGTTTTTGATCATATGCTCAAAAGATGTTTTTCTACTTTTCTCAATATCAGAGAGATTTTTCTTAAATTCCAGGTCGCACAATTCTTTCTTTGCTCTCGTTATTATTGATGTTTGTTCGTTTATTCTTTTTGTTAATTCATCTATGTCAAACTGCTCGACTTCAAGATCCTCCTGACCGGGCATGGTGATATGAGGTTTTTCAAGTGACCCATGTCCAAGAATGATCAGGTGATCTATTTTCTTTCCATCCTTGGTGATATGGGCTAATTTGTCGAAAAAGTCTTGGGAGTTCTCGGCCTTGAGAACATATTGGATTCCTTTTACCTGCCCCAGGTAATTATAAAGATGCCAATCCAAATCACTGTATTTATCCCTTGCTTTCGGTGTTACAGAGGTTATAGCGACTCCAACCTTTTCGGTTCCCCAGGCTGTAAGACCTTGAAAAATTAGAAGGATGCAGATAATAAAGGAAACTGAAAAGGATTTTGTACCATATGCCTGTCCTCGACGCGGTTTCATCCCCGTTTCCTCCTCGTTTTTACATTCTAATCTTACTACCACCTAGTTTTTTAGCAGTCGATCGGTTTCCCCTTTTCCGTAATTTTACCTTTTTCCACATCTATTTTTCCATTAATAATTATTAAACTTAACCCAAAAATCAAAAAAATATTGGAACCTTTTAAGTGTATTGAACCGCTGGAAAAGCCGACTGGCCTCGGAAGGGAAAAACGCCTTCCCCGTCAAGGGGCGTCTGACCCCCGAAAAAGAGGAACTACAAAAACTCCGGAAAGAAGTCCAACGGCTTAGGATGGAGCGGTACCTCTTAAAAAAAGCCGCGGCCTTCTTTGCCAAAGAGTCGCTGTAAGATACGACTTTATCCGGCGGCAAGAGAAGGCCTATCCCATAACCGTACTGTCCCGGGTTATGGAAGTCAGCCGGAGTGGAAATTATCGATTTTTGAAAAAGAGGCATACCCAAGAAGGGGAAAAGGATTTTACCTCGTTGGCCCAAGTGCGCCATATTCATCAAAAATCCAGAAGGACCTATGGGTCTCTCGAAGGATGGCCATCAGCCTTCAGGCCGCGGGATACGCTGTAGGACGGTATAAAGCCCGAAGCCTGATGAAAAAAGTCGGTTTGAAGGTTAAGCCTTCCAAGAGATTTAAGAGAACAACGGATAGCCGTCATTCTCTTCCGGTGGCTCTCCATCTGTTGAACCAGCGGTTCCAGGCCGATGGCCTCAGTAGTCGGTTGGGCCATCGAGGCCCAGCTTAGGACGTCCTTGGTTTTGGAGGCCCTCCGTATGGCCTATTGGCGGCAAAAGCCGTCCCAGGGATTGATCCATCATTCCGATTAGGGGAGTCAATATGCCTCCCAGGAGTATCCACAACCTTTAAAAACCTTCGGCATGATCCCTAGTATGAGTCGAAAAATTGAGCACAGCAAGACCAGGGTGCGATCTCCTCAGAGTAACGGCATTGGCGAAGGTTTACAGCGGACCATGCTCAACGGATTTGATCAACCGGCCTTTCGGACCAAGATGTATAGGTCCATCGCAGAGCTACAAGAGGATGTCGATCCATGGATTCGGGAGGTTAATGAGTACCGGCCCCATTCGGGGAGATATTGCTATGGGAAAACACCGATGCAGACGTTTTATTCCATACCCCTGGCCGAAGAAAAAATGATCGGGTATGCTGAAAAAGCGTAAGTCAAAAAAGGAGATTGTCAGATTAAGTCGAGACTAATAGATATATAACGGCAAGAGGCTACAAAACCCTTCTGGCCGGCTTGGCCTGTTTTTCTTTTCACCGCCTAAAACCTAAGGGGTTTTCCCCTTGAAAACCATCGCCGGTTTGGTTCGGGTTGAATATTTAAATCCCTCCGCTTCTTGTCCCGGGCCGTATTTTTCCAGGAGTTCCTCCAACGGGCCGGCCTCCAAGGCCCGGGTGGGACAGGCTTCGACGCAGACCGGCGCCTGTCCCTTCAAGCGGCGCTCAAGACAGAAATCGCACTTGCCCATCTTGGCCTTTTCTTCCGGCCCGAATTGCGGGGCGTCATAAGGGCAGGCCTTCAGGCATTTGGCCCCACACGGCTCCTTTCCCAAACAGGCCTTTCGATCCACGATCACAATGCCGTCCTCTTCACGTTTCCGAATCGCCTTTGCGGGACAGGCGGCTACACAAACCGGATCCTGACAATGGTAACAGGTCTCCACCCAATAAGCGACGAAGACCTGGGGATATTCCCCTTTTTCAATATATCCGATGCGCATCCACTTCTCCGGCCCGGCCGGGATGTCGTTCCAATCTTTGCAGGCCACCTGACAAGCCGCACAACCGGTGCAGCGGGTCTGATTGAAATAAAAACCGATCTGCATAAGGCTTTCCTTGTCCTGTTTTTTTCCCGCTTGGGATGACGAGTAATTTTATCTTCGGGCAAGGTTATATTACCGGCGTTGGCTCATAGCACATACGCCCCGTATACCCAACCCGCCCCCATCCTTACGCCTTCTTGACCTCCACCAGGGCGGTCTTAAGGGCCGAAGCCCCACCCGGAGAATAATCGTCCAGGGTAAGGGTGTTCACGCATCCGCCCCGATCGATCCCCTGCTCGTCCGGATCATACCAGGCCCCTTCAGTGACCGAAATCACCCCGGGCATGATCCGCCGGGTGACCCAGGCCTTGATGGCGATGGCCCCCCGGTCGTTGAAGACCAGGACCTCATCACCGTCGCCAATGCCCCGGGCCTCGGCGTCCCGGGGATTGATCCAGACCCGGTGCGGCTCCACCTCCCTAAGCCAATCCACCTTAAACATGGTCGAGTGGGTCCGACTACGGGGATGCGGGGAAAGCAGTTGCAGGGGATATTTCTTGATCAGGGGATCAAAGCGGTCCTCCCGGACCCTTCGGTATTTGGGTATGGGAGGGAGGTTTTCCGGATCCCCCAGGTCAGCCACCCGTTGGGAATAAATCTCGATCTTTCCGGATGGTGTTGGAAAGGGATGATTTTCCGGGTCTTCGATCTGCTCTCTGAAGGCCACGATGGGTTCCTTTAACCGGACCCGGTGAACCCCTTCGGCCTTGAATTTCTCGTAATCCTTTATTTCTTTACCTGTCTCCGGATTGGTTTCCACAAAGGAACGGAGGTACTCCTCCTCCGAAGCGGTCAAAAAATCCTTGATCCCCAGCCTTTCGGCCAGGTCGGCAGCGATCTCCAAATCCGACTTGCATTCCCCGAGGGGCTCGATGGCCCGATTCATGAAAGTGTAATAGGGACCGGAAGGCCAAGGGCGGGTCAGGTCCATTCGTTCCGCCGCCGAAGTCACCGGAAGGAGGATGTCGGCGTAGCGGGCCGTGGGGGTCAAAAACAATTCGTTGACCACCATAAACTCCAGTTGCTCATAGGCCTTGGCCGCCTTGTTGGCATTGCCCAGTTGATTGAGATGGTTGCAGCCGATATTGAAGACGAATTTGATGTCAAAAGGATAGCCGCCGGCCCTGCCTTTGAGCATGGCGTCGTGCATGACATTGGTATGGACCCTTTTGACCAGGCGGAGTTTTAGGTCCAGAGAGCCTCGCACCGAAGGTCCGCCCGCTTCCACCGGGTTCTTGCCGGAAGGGATATGGGAGCCGAAGAACATGTGTCCCACGGGAATGCCCATAAGCCCGCCGCCGGCCGATCCGCCGGGACGACCGGTGTTCCCGGTCATGTTGGTCAGGGTCATGGCGCAGCGGTTGTATTGTTCCCCGATGGCCGAGCGGGCCGGTCCTTGACAGTCCATTAGACAGGCCGGTTTGGTCAAGGCGTATTCCCGGGCCAACCGCTCTATGGTCGCGGCCGGGACATCGGTGATGGCTTCGGCCCAGGCCGGGGTCTTGGGTTCCCCGTCCTCTTCACCCAGGACATAGGCCTTGAAGCGGTCGAATCCGATGGTGTATTTATCCAAAAAGGCCTGATCCTGCAAATTTTCCCGGATCATGACATAGGCCATGGCGATCATCATGGCTGTATCCGTCCCCGGCCGAAGGGGGATCCATTCATCGGCCACCACCGCCGCCGTATCCGTGTAGCGGGGATCAATGGCGATGACCTTGGCCCCCTTCTCTTTGGCCCGGATCAAATGGTACATGGTGTTGGTCCCGGAGATCATCCGCGCCGGGTCCCAACCCCATAGCAGGATCAGTTTGGAATTCAGCATATCCTCCCGGCTGTGCCCGACCATGACCGATCCATAATGGGTCAGGCAAGCCCATACCGCACCCTCGGAAGAGACATTCCCGTAGTGGGTGGAATATCCTCCCAGGTGATTGAGCAAACGGGCGAAGGCCGCCGCCCCGCTGTGCAGGGCCCCCAGGTACCCGCCGCCGACGCTCAAAAAGATGCTGGAGTTGCCGTAGGTGCGGATGCAGTACCTCAATTTTTCGATGATGGTCTCATAGGCCTCGTCCCAGGAAATCCTCGCGAACTCCCCCCGGCCCTTGGGGCCGATCCTTTTCTGGGGATAAAGCAAACGCTCCGGGTGATGCACATACTTGCGGTAGGCCCGGCAACGGAGACAGGCCCGAAGCTGTTCGTCGGGTCCGGCTGTGTCGTCCCCCTCCACCCGGACGATCACCCCCTCTCGGACATGGAGTCTCAAGGGACAACGGCCCCCGCAATCAAAGGCCGATGTGGTTCGGATGATTCGCACCCCTTCCTCCAAACGATTTCCTCCAGCCGATGACATACCCACTTTCTCCTTTCTCCCCTGTCCGCCTCTCCTGCCGACCCCTACGCCTCCCCGGCCTTTCCCGGAAAGTCGCCTTTGCTCGGGGCCAAGGAAAAGGTTCTTGACAATTCCATCATAGCACAATAGATAATAAAATTATAATAAAAATGTTTCTCGAGAAAGGGAACCTTTCTTTTTGATGCGGTTACCGAAAAGGGTTCCAGCCCTCTTCCCCTTTGCCGATAAGGAGAAAGGGGTTGACCGTACCGGCTCACTCGAAAGAGGAGGACTCCCACCGTGTCCCAAGTCCTGATCCATAAGGCGACCTATGCCGATTGCCGTCAAGCCGTAGAGGAGGCCTTTCGACTCTTCCCCCTGGAAATCGAAGGCCGGAAGGTCTTGATCAAACCCAACGCCCTGCGCGCCGCTGCCCCCGAAGAGCATATCGCCACCCATCCGGCATTGCTGCGGGCCGTGGTGGAAAAGGTGGAGGAAATGCGTCCGGCCTCTATCACCGTCGGCGATAATCCCGGGGTATTCAGTTACGGACAAAACGAATTCTGCTTTCAGAAAACGGGCTTGATGGAGGCGGCTAAGGGCTACTACCGAAACATCGGCAACGAAGCCGTTTCACTGACCTTCCATTCCGAGTATCTGCCTCAGGTCAGCGTCTCCCGGGCCGTAATGGAGGCTGAGGTGGTCATCAGTTTGCCCAAGTTCAAGACCCACGGCCTGACCGTCATCACCGGGGCCATCAAGAACAGTTACGGAATCCTACCCGGCGCCCAAAAGGCCAAATTGCACCGCGCCGCCGGTACCCCGGAACGTTTTCACGAGGTCATCGTCGAGGTCTTCCGCCTGCGTGTACCGGATCTTTTTCTGGTCGATGCCGTGGTGGGCATGGAGGGTAACGGGCCGGCCTCCCCGGACCTGCGGGAGATCGGTTTGATCCTGGCCTCGGACAACGCCGTGGCCTTAGACGCGGTCATAGCCATGATGATGGGTTGCGACCCGGGTCGCCTCCGCTTTCTGCAAAAAGCCAAGGAAGCGGGTTTGGGCGATTATGCACTCAACGGGATAGATATCATCGGTAAACTGGAAGCGCTCCCCGATTTCAAACTTCCCCCCTTGGGAGGCGAGGCCAGTACCGCCAATCCGGCCGTCCAGGCCTTCCTGGAAAGTCGGACCCGTTTGAGGCCCCAGGCCGACCCCGACCGGTGTACGGCCTGCGGCACCTGTGTGGACCAGTGCCCGGTCCAGGCCCTGTCCTTAGAGGCGGACCTTCCGGTGGTGGATCCCGATCTTTGTATCACTTGCTTCTGCTGTCAGGAGATGTGCCCGGAAAAGGCCATCACCCTAAGGTAACGATTTCGTAGTGAAAAACAAGAAGGCCGTTCCCCAATACGGGGAAACGGCCTTCTTCGGTTTTAGGCTCGGTGCGGTATTTAGATTTCCAGCCAAGAATCGGAAAAGAGGGTATGACCCAACAGAACCTTGGCTGTCTTCACATAGTCCTGCAATTCTTTAGACAAGGAATTCATGTCAATGGGCTCGTTGTCCATGACCTTGTAGATGACCTCGACGATATCCCGCCGGCCGCCGCGGGCCATCTCCATGATCTTGTCGTCGAAGGCATCCAGGATGCAGGAATACATCCCTTTGCGTTCGAGCATGACCATGTAGGTCTGGTTCAAGATGGGCCGCAAATGATCCGGAGGCCCATTGGAGACATTGGACAGACCGCAGGTGGATTTGACCCCCGGTGCAATGTCCTGCAGCATGTCCATAAAGGCCAAGGTGCTCAGGACCTGTTGTTGCTGGATGTTTACTGGGGTGATGATGGGATCCACGAAGATGTCTTCATTGGGGATCCCGGCCTCATTGGCGGCGTAAAGGAGTTCGGCGGCCAAGGCCCCCCGCTCGTTCTCATCCCTGGGCAGTCCTTCCGGCCCCCAAAGGAGGGCGATCATGTAAGCCTCATATTTTTTACAAATAGGCAACATGACCGTGTACCGTTCCGGGCGGGCCATGATGGAATTGATCATCGCCTTCCCTTTATGGACCTTGAGGCCGGCTTCAATGGCGGCGATGTTGGAGGTATCCAGGGCCAGGGGGATGTCGGTGACCTCCTGGACCGTCTTGACCACCCAAGGCATCAGCTCCTCGCCGTCCTTTCTGGCAGGCCCGAGGTTGATGTCAATAAAATCCACCTTGGCCTCGGCCAGCCTCTCGGCCATGGCCTGAATGGGTTTTGGATCCCTCTCCTTAAAGGCACGGCCGATCGTCTTGTTGATCACATTAAGATTTTCACCGATGGTTACCATATCCCTTTCTCCTTTGTTCTCGGCCCGGTCCTTAAAGGTCCCGCCTGGGGTTTCCCTTTCCCCAAGCCTTACCTTTTAAAGTCATGGGCTATGAATTGAAGCCGGCGGTCGTTCCTTTTTCCGGCCGCCGGCCGAAAGCCTTGCTTACAACTGTAACTCCCTTAAATACTTGGGCAAATGGGCCGCTTCCCGGGGACCGACCAGCACCTTCCAGCCTTGGAGTTCTTCCTCCAGGTCTCCGGCGATGGCGGCTGCATATCCGGGGATGATCACGCTGCGGTGCTTGATCTTGTCGGCGATCCCGCTTTTCTTGATGAACATACCCACGGCGTCGCCGACGAATTTGCCGGCCGCCCAGGCGGTCATGACCGACAAGCCTTCGGTATCCATGATCAACAACCAGGTCGGCACTCGGCTGCTCTCAATTTCCCCGGCGACGATGAAGTAGGTCAAGGAGAAGTTGGAAGTGACGCAGACCGGCGAATTTTCGTTCGGGCCGTTGATTTCATAGATCCCCTCGGTGACGGTCATAGGCCGCTGCGGATCGGTGAAGATGTTCAACCGTTCCAGAAGGAGCGGGAAGATCGACTCCCCTTCGAAATCGGACAGGATGACCACTCCGCCATATTTGGCGATCATCAACGCGGCCATGAGGGTCTCCATCTCCAAGTCCTTGGCCATCTCAAAAGGCAAGCAGATGGTCGGGAACCCTAAGGCCTTCTCCTTCTGGGAAAGGGCGGCGCGCCGGATGGCCACCTGGTCTTCAAAGAGTTGTTTGATGCTTCGGGCCCCGGAATCGAGGACCAAATCCTTCAATCCGGCCTGGGTCAGGTTGTTGGAGATAGCGATCAGGTCGTCCATCCCCTCCCCCTTGACCGCCAGGGGGCAATTGGCCTCTTTGGCCAAATCGGCCATGGCCTGCCAGTTGTCTTTGGTGGCCGCATAGATCAGGGGTCTCCCTCCGGGGCAGGCGGCCAATCCTTCCTTCATCACCTCGGGCTTCTCGCTCATTAAGACCAAACTAAAATTGCTGGTTTCAAAGACCTGTTTTACCGCTTTTTTAAATTTTTCGGCGTCCCCGGACATGTCCTTGACCGCCACCAATTCCGGTCTCAGGGTCAAACCCACCCGTTCATACTGATAGGTGTCCCATTTGCGGAGCTTGGCGTCAATGACCTCTTCGGACATATCCGTGGTGATCAGGGCACCCAAACCGGTGGGATTGTAGAAGGTCTTCTCATGACGGAACAAAACGGTCTCGCCGCCGGTCTTAACGGCGTGATCGCCGGCGCCGATGGTCAAAGGCCGAATGGGTGGAGCCGCCGCCTCGGCCAATTGGGCCTTGGCCTCCTCCGACACATAAGGACAGGAGGCCAGCTCCGCTTTACCGGAGGCCAAGTTCATGGCAAAGGCCAGGCAGGTAGGAACGCCGCATTCACCGCAGTTGGTTTTGGGCAACAATTTGAAGATCTGTATACCTGTGAGCGCCATTGTTATCTCCTTACATTTATATAATTAACGCCGATTCGCTTTTTTTTTCTTCTCAGGGTGTTTTTTTTCGGAGCCAAGGGCTTCGAATCAAGAATTTTCAAGGGGAGGAGCGACTTTTGGCCCGCCGCCCCCTCTCCCCTTGAAATCCCTCAGACAACGCCGCTTATCCTACGATCGGCTCCATGGATAAGGCCGGATGGCCTTTCTCCTGCAGCCAGGGCAGGATCTCGTCTTCCGTCACCCCTACCGTTTCGTCGGCGATCATATCGATAAGGTTGGGATAACCCAGCTCTTCCCCGCGCTTGATCAAACGCTCGCGGAGCTCTTCTTTGAGCTGCTTGGGCATCCAAACCAGACGGAGCAAACCGCCGTCTCCGGCGATGAACTTCCGTTGGGTGATGTTGAATTTGCTGTGTCCCACGAAACCCGGGGAGGTCGCCCCGCCGCCCATGACGCCGGCCAGGGTGGTGAACTTCATCCCCGAAGGGGTCATGCCGGTATATTCCCGGTTGACGGTCATCACGCCGTTACAGGTAGGCAACACGGCGGCGATGCACTCGCAGCAACCGCAGGTGGTCATGGGGTCGTGGACCAGGCTGTAGAAGTTGTATCCGGCCACCTTTTGTCGGGAGGCCTTGTAGACGAATTCGTCCACACCCTTCCAGCGGCCCAGTTTGGGATCCAGGCACTCCCCTTTCTTCACCGGCTGGTTGGGACCGGTGGGATTGATTTCATAGGAGGCCTTGCAGTCCATCCAGTTGTAAGCCCCGCACAGACCGGTCCGCTCCGGACTGACCATGCAGACATGGTTGGGGGCGAAGGATTGACATAAGGTGCAGGAATAGAAAGTATCCACCCCTTCGTCGGTCATCTTCTCCACCCGCTCGTCCCTCATCTTGTAGACTTGACGGGCCTTCTGGGTCAATTTGTCCACGTCTTCCTTTTTGGTGTAAAGGGTGACCTGGACCTTGTCCAGGATGGCCCCGAAGTCCTGATGGAACTTGGCATGGAGGATGACCCCGATATCCTTCAAGGTGAACCCCTTCTGGACGGCCTGTTCACTGACCCGCACCCAGGCGATGTCCCGTTGGCCGATGTGCATGATCCCCTGGGCGTAATTGATCAGATGGTGAATCTGCCGTTCCAAAATGGGTTCGAAATCCTCCTGCATCTGGCGGCCGGCCACTTGGACCAGGATCCCCAAAGGCAGAATGTCCCCTTTCTTGACATCCTTGATATCCGGACCGACCACGATTACCTTGCCATCTTCGATGGCGTTCATCTCGGCCATCTGAACCAGCTCGGTGGCCTGGGTCTTGCCGCCCCCCATCTCCAGGTAGAGATCGTCCTTGCGCACCCGTTCCCCTTCGAAGGCCGGACCATAGGCCAAGGGGATGTCGATGGTGGTGACCGTTACTTTGAGTCCGCGGACCTCGATGGACTTCTGGGGGATTTCCCGATGCGGGACGTTGGCCACAACATGCTCGTAGGTGCAAACGCCCGTGGGCAGGATTTCCGGGATGTCCGTATCGGCGATGGTCGGAAAGCCCCAGTTGACGGCGCCGGCGGCGTTGGCCGCCCACTCGGCGTTGACATCACCTAAGGCGTTGACGAAGGCGAAGATGCGGTTCTTATTGTACAGGAGCACCCTTTTATAATCACCGGGCTTGATCCCGCCGAAGGCCATGGCCGCCCGGTTGGCGAACCCGAGGGCGAAGACCGCGGCGGAGATGTCCGGTCCGAACGGTACCAAGCGCGTGTTCCAGCCGATCTGCACCCCCGCCTCCAAGAGCTGTTCGGCGAAGGTCGTCCCGTTCTGGTTGGCGCACATAAACACATAAAGATTCCTTTTCTGGTATTCCTCGGCGATCCACTTGGCCGTTTCCGGATCCGGGGCGGCGCCGACGATGGCCGCAAAACCGGGGGCCGTACCATCCACGAACTCCACGCCCCGTTTACGGAAAATCGTATCCTCGGCGGCACCCAACCAGATCTTGCCCGAGGCCTCGTCGATATCTTCACTGACCAGGTAAAAATCGGGTTCTTCCAGGTAGCGGATGGCCTCGACGATCTCCTCGGCGAAGAGGGCGGCCATACCTGCATCCAACAACGGCCCCAGATAGGGCAAATGGTACATATTCTTGATGTGGGCGGGCAAGAGCTTGCGGGCCACTTCCATGGGCTTCTTGGCGTCGCCCAAGGTCTTCACCGGTATTCCCAAAATGGAATAGATGATCGGCAGATAATAGGCGGTGTTGGGAAACTCGATTTTTTGATCGGGTCCGTACTTTTCTAAGGCCCTTTTCAGCTTCCCTTCCGCTTTGGAGACGATATTATATGCCCCTTGAACGGCGGCAAAGGCTACTAACTTGGACATGTAAATGCTTCCTCCTTTCTTAAGAGGTCAATTGTTAATTAAATCGCTTCCAGCTTCTGCCGGTCAGCCATATCCATCAGGATGCGCTCGCGGGCCTTGTCGATACCCAGGGCCTTGCGTTTGGCGTCAATGTGGGCGATCATCTTCCGGGCCATCTCATAAGGATCTTCCACCAGGTCCCACTTGCCGCCGTAGAGCTTTTCCATCCCGCTAAACAAATAATCTTTGAAGACGGGTGCGCCCTCCACGGGGAGATTGACCCCGAAGACGGTGTAGACGCCCGAGGCGACGAAGTACTGGCCGATGGAAATGGCCTTTTCACTCATCCATTCCGGGGCGCAACCGGCCGCCGGCAGGTCGCTGATGTCGTTGCCCAGGCCGCCGGCCTTGACCACTTCGGTGGCGGCCATGAGGATCCGGCTGTTGTCCACGCAAGACCCCATGTGCAGGACCGGCGGGATGCCCACCGCCTCACAGACCTCAGCCAGCCCGGGTCCGCAGTAGACCTTGGCCGATTCCGGGGTCAAAAGCCCGGCCTTGCCGCAGGCCATGGCATTGCAGCCCGTGGTCAGGACGATGACATCGTTCTTCAAGAGCTCCTTGACCACGATCAAGTGGGCGCTGTCGTGCATGGTCCGGGCGTTGTTGCAGCCCACCACACCGGCGATGCCGCGGATGCGGCCGTTGATGATATTATCGTTCAAGGGCACATAGGACCCGCGGAAGGTCCCGCCCAAATGGTAGTTGATGGCCTCATAGCTGAAGCCGACGACCATCTTTTCCTTGGCCTTGGGGATCAGGACCTCGGCCCGCCGGTTGGGGAAGTTATCAATGGCCACTTTGACGATGCGCTTGGCGTCTTCCAGGGCATGATGTTCATCGAACTCTATATGGACCGTGTCCCCGGACTTCATCTTGGCCCGGGTGTTGGTGGTGATGATCTTGGTGTGATAACAAGTGGCTACATTGGCGATGTTTTCCATGATGCACTGAACATCAACCACCATGGCATCTACGGCCCCGGTGATGATGGCCAGTTCCTGCTGCAGATAATTGCCGGCGATGGGCATGCCGTGTCGGACCAGGATCTCGTTGGCCGTACAGCACATGCCGGCCAACACAATCCCTTTGGCCCCTTTGGACTGGGCATATTTGATCATCTCCGGATCCTGAGCGGCGACGACGATCATTTCCGAGAGCAGCGGCTCATGACCGTGGACGATGATGTTGACATGGTCCGGTTTGAGCACCCCCAGATTGATCTCCCCATGGATCGGAAAAGGAGTCCCGAAGAGGACGTCCTGGAGATCGGTGGCGATCATGGAGCCGGCCCAACCGTCGGCCAAAGCGGCCCGACAACCTTGTTTCATCAAGTTTTCATAATCCTGGTCCACGCCCATGTGGGTGCGGTGCATGATCTCGACGATCTCCCGGTCGATGCCGCGGGGGATGACGTCCAGTTTTTTCCACAATTCATAACGGGCTTGAGGCGCACGTTTGGCGTAATAAATCTCCCCTTCCTGTTTGCCCCATTCGGCCAGAGCCTTTTCTCCGACCTCGACGGCGATGTCATAAATGTCGCGGTCCTTCTCTTCGCCGTCCACGGTCACGGTGGTGGCCACTCCGAAGTCTCCGGCGATTTCCCGTAATTTGACCTCGTCTTTGATGATATAGTCAGCCGATTCCTTGCGGGCGGCGGCCAAAAAGACCTCGGCCACGCCTCGGCCGTGATCGGAGTGGGCCGCCGCGCCGGCGGCGATCATGCGGGCGAAGTTGCGGGCGGCGATGGTCTCCGGCGTGGCCCCGCAAAGGCCCATCCGGGTGTCTTTCCCTTCCAGGTCCTTTTTGGTCAGAGGTAAGCGGCAAGGACCTTGTGCGCAATTTTTGCAACAGGTCCCTTGAATGCCGATATTACAGGGCTTCATGGTTTCGGCCCGATCGAAGATGGTTTCAACCCCTTCATTCTGGGCCTTTTGTAACATCTGGATGGTGGCGATATCCACGCTCTTTTCTTCGGGCTTTATCTTTTTCTTTTCCTTTTCCACAACCTTCAACGTTTCCTTGGCTTCTTCTGGTGCCATAATTGTTATCCTCCTTGGATCCGAAGGTCTTTCGGACCCGGCTTTGATTCATCCTTTCCTGTAATGGGATTTCCTTTTTTGGGGGAGATTTATGAAATTTTCTTCTCTTTAGAAACCCCCTTCTATTTTATCAGCCTTTTATTCACCCAGTCCACCCGAAGGAGTAATTTATCCACCGGAGAAAGCTGGAGGTCGGCCAACCTCATCTCCCTTGGACCTCCGGCGTGGGCTTTATGAGCGGCTTCCCGGGCCGCCCTTTCCGCCGCCCTGGCGGCCAGGATGGCCTCTTCTTCGGCCTTGGCTTTGGCCTTGGCCTCTTCCTTAGCCTTCTTCTCCGCCTCTTCTTTGGCCTTCTTTTCGGCCTCGGCTTTGGCCTTGGCTTCCGCTTCCGCTTTGGCTTTGGCTTCCGCTTCCGCCTTGGCTTTGGCCTCGGCTTCAGCCTTAGCCTTCGCTTCGGCCTCGGCCTTCATCTTGGCTTCTTCCTCCGCCGAAGGTTTGGCCGGCTCTTCGGCCTTAGGGACCGGTGCCGGCTTAGGGGCAGCCGCTTCGGCCTTGGGCGCTGCGGCCGGGGCGGCCTTGGGTGCGGCGGCCTTGGGCGCCTCCTTGGCCTTCGCCGGGGCGGCCTTCTTTTCTTCTTTGGCCGGTTCCGGTGCGGCGACGGCGGTCTTGACGATCTTCGGATAATCACCAGCCGGTTTCTTGTTCAATCCCGCCAATTTCGCCGCCAAATCGGCCGGACTTAAGTCCAAGTCTCCGGTAATCAATTGTTCTTTAAATCGCTTCACTAAGGCGACCGTCTCGGGATGTCTCAAGATCAACATATCCGACCCGGCCATCAAATAGGCCACGGCGGCGACGGCTTCCATAAGGATGGCCCTTTTGGCCGCGTCACCCAAGGTCGGCGCCTCTTCCATAGGCGTTTTGGCCTCTTTGGCCTTCCAGATCTCATTCCCTAAATTATTGATGATGGGATATTGAAGTTTTTCGTCTTCCTGGGCCAGGGCGGCCATTCGGATCCGTTCCATCACCGAATAGGAATATTCGAGGCCGTATCCCAAACCGCCGGTGGTGGGGTCAATGATGATCTTGTCTTTGGAAACCCCCAGGTTTTCCAACAAGATGTTCAACTGCTTGGCCAGGTTGACATCAATAGGAGAAGAGGCGATGACGGTATGATTGTAACCCAAGGCCGCGGCGCCGATCTGTTTGTGGTTGCCTTCGGCCACCGGACCGATGGTCAGGTTCGCCCCTTGGCAGTCTTCACTGATCTTCCGAAGGACTTCGGCGTCCTTTTTCTCATTGGTCGAGCCCCAAACGATCACCGGCACATCCACCGCCTTCAAGACCTTTTGGACCACGGCCGAGGCCTCTTCAGGACCCTTGTCCAGACCGTTGGGATCCGTGCTTTTCAACTGCACCACGATGGCCTCGGCCCCATACTGGTCCACACATTTTTTGGCCCAGGCCGCCGGGTCGTCCAAGACATCGGCAAAGGGGGCCAGGGCGGCCTCCGGCCAATCATCCGGCGTCATATCCCAGACTTCCATAGCGATCTTGGGGGGATTGGGCATTTTGCCTTCGAAGAGATGGAAGGGATAAGAGGTCTCCCCCCCAAGGGTAAGTTGGACTTTTTTCCCAATAGTTACTTCATTTATTTTTCCCGAATAAGTGATTTTTGGTATTTCAAAGGCCAAGGCGTGTCCCTCCTTCTTTAAAATAACTATTTTAATTTCCTCATGGATCCCATACTCAACCCTGTAACCGGTAACAGGATTTCTCTTTCGGATGGTGTTTTTTCTTGGGGAGAGAAAACCTACTACAAGACAGGATTTTTTCCCATTCTTCCACTTAGTGAAAATTATTACTTAATGGAATCAAAAGGGGATGTCAAGAAAAAATATCCGAAAAAACATGGATTTTTTCGGGGATTTCCCGGAAGCAGGGCAAATTTCTCCGTATTCATCGGATTTCCGGTCCCTTGGATCCTTCATGCTTCGGATCGTTTCCGGTTTCAATACCTTTTTATACTATACGGCCATTCATTGAAATCTGAATCAGAGGCGGTCCCTCTCCCCATTCGGTGTTCAAAAGGGGACAAGGTTTCAAGGGGTTGCGCCCTTTCCCGGCCCCTTTGAAAACTCCAGCATCTCCAACCCTTTTGGAAGTGATCCTTATTGATGATAAACACGATGAGGCCCTCTGTCCATGTTGTTTCCTGTTTCTTTGACCCCGGTGATTGGGCCGTATTTTCAGGCACTCAATTTATGTTTTTTATTTCCCACAGGTTTCGGCCGATCCGTCCTACTTCCCGATTCGTAAGACCTTGGCACCCCGGATCTTTCTTTCCTTGAGTTCCTTTAAGGCCCGGTTGACCTCGGCCAGCTCAAATTCCTGAATCTCCGGTTTGATGGGGATCCTAGCCGCCAAGGAGAGGAACTCGGAGATGTCCCGGCGGGTGACATTGGCCACGCTCTTGATCTCTTTTTCCATCCACAAATCACGGGAATAATCGATCCCGGTTAAGGCCGTCCGGTCTTTATTTTCCTTGCGGATGGCGTTGATCACCAGACGACCGCCCCTTTCCAGGTTTTTCAGACCTTCAACCACCGGGGTCCAGGCCGGAGTGGTATCAATGGCGGCCCGCACTTTTTCCGGCGAAGGGTCCTCGATCCCCCCGGCCCAATAAGCCCCCAGCTCTCTGGCAAAGGTCCTTTCCTGGTCGCTCCGGGCAAAGACAAAGACCCGGGACTTCGGATATTTATGGCCGACCATCTTCAATACCAGGTGGGCCGATGCCCCGAAGCCGATCAACCCCAAGGGGTCTCCATCTTCGATGCCGGTCAAGCGAAGGGAGCGGTACCCGATGGCCCCGGCGCAAAGGAGGGGGGCGGCCTCACTGTCGCTGAAGACCTCCGGAACAGGAAAGGCAAAACCTTCGGGGACCGTGCAAAACTCAGCGTATCCCCCTTCAGCATCCCGGCCGGTGGCCTTAAAGCCTTCACACAAATTTTCCTCACCCCTGAGGCAAAAAGCACATTCGCCGCAGGCCGAATAGATCCAGCCCACCCCCAAACGATCCCCTTCCTGAAACCGATCGGCCCCCTTGCCCCTCTTTTCCACCCGACCCACGATCTGATGACCGAGGATCATAGGAAAGCGGGCCGGGGGTGTCCTTCCTTCGATTTCGTCCAATTCGGTATGACAGACTCCACAGGTCAAGACCCGGAGCAGAACCTGCCCGGGCCCGGGTTCTGGCACCGGGACCTCTCTGAGCCTAAGGGGTTCGGAAACCTTTTCCATATCGTAGACGCCGGACAGCACCATGGCCTTCATCATGTTTCCACTCCTCGGGTTTCTTAATTGGGTCAGGACCCGGCGGAAAAAAGGAGAAAGACCCTCTCCTTTTCTTCCCCTTCCGGCACAGGAGGCGGGGGGACCAGGGTATAAGCCCCTTCACCGGACAGCCCCAGAAGAGTTAACCCCTCTTTTAAGGCCGTCAGCCCTTTGCCACGGCTGTCCGAGGGGCCGTTTAAAAGGTCTTGGATGATGCCCCTAAAAAGGGCCTGTTGTTGGGCCAAGGCCAAGGCCTCTGGGAAAGACGGCAAGGGAGGGAGAGGTAAGGAAAGGGACCGATAGTCCTCCGGTTCCCGGCCGTAATGTTCCTTCCACACCCAAGCTTGGTCGGTGATCCGGGGGAGAGGTTCCGGGATCAAACGGTCCTTCATCTCCTGCCAGGCTTTAAAGGCCCAAGGACTTTTCAGCTCAAAGCCCCTAAGACCTTTGGCTTCCTGCATCTTCCATGGCGTCTCCGTCTCCTCCTCCCCTATTAAGCCTCGGATGATCCCTCTTTCCTGTTCTTCCACGGCGGCCAACATCCGGTCCAATTCCCATTCCTGAAGCATCCAGTGGTGGATTCCGCAAAGCAATAAAGCGCCGTCTAATCCTTCTTTTCCGGCCTCAGGCCCGGGCGGGTTCCCTTTACCCCTCAGGGCGGCGAGGATCTCCTCCTGGGTTTCCAGATCCTTTCCTGTGACCGCCCCCCCGGCCAAATATTGCAAATATTCCTTTCCCGGGATCTGGGTCGAATACCGTTCCAATTCCCTTAAGACCCTGTCTTTTTCCCGGATCTCTTCCGGGGTCCTGGGGAGGGTGAGGACCTGGAGCCGTCCTTGTTCAAGGGCCCGACCACAGGCAAGGGGTAGGGGCAGGGGGTAGGGATGGAGCAACAGGACCCGGTAGAACAACAATACCGACCAGGCCAAGGCCTCTTCCGCCATTAAGGTATAGGGGCAAAGGACGATACAATTTAAGGAACCCATAGGGACGGCGTCAAGGTCTCGGGCTTCGGCCTTTCATCTTCCGGGATCAACCGATTTCCAGGGTCGTCAAGACCTCGGCCTTAATGTGGTTCATGGTAAAAGGTTCCTTGCGGTATTTTTCCCGGTTTACGGTCTGTTCTCCGATAAAAGGCCGGAGGTAATCCAAGGTGTGGTCGATCATCCGGTCCTGGATGGCCGCACCTTGAAAATAAGAAGGAAAGTCGACGACCCATTCCCTCAAGTGGCCGAATAGCTGGGCTTGGCTATGTTCCAGGAACTCAAAGGTGCTGAACGTGGCAATCGCTTGGCCTTCGAATCCGTTCCAGAGGCGAAGAAAGGAACCTAACTTGCTTTGGGGGAGTTTATGGATCTCCTTGAAGACCAAAAGATCGAACAGGTCGAAGTCTTTTTGATACCACTGCTCCTCGGACAGGTTGCCGCAGGGGATCACGGCCAAGGTCTTCCCGGCCAGACCCAACCCCCCGGCGTTGATCAGTTTACCGAGGATATAGTGGGCATAGCCGCCGTCCTCATAGCGTAAGGCCAAACGGCCTTGCCGGTTTCGGCCGAAGGCCTTAAAGGTCTTCAAGAGATATTCGAAGCGGATGTCCTTGCCTAAAAAAGTATCCAAACTGAAAAAATCATCGGGCGTTTGGGGGTGGGGGATGGTCCGCCGGATTTGGAGGATCTGTAAAATGGCTTGGGTCTCTTCGATGGTCTGCTCAATAAGATCGTCCTGGTTTCTCGAGGTCAATCCCCGGCCCTGGAGGCGGCGGCTCAGGTAGTTTCCATAGGTTTGGTTTTTGTCCAAAATGAACAAGACGGCCAAGAAGGTCAAATAAAACAAATACGATAAGGCCAGGGCCTTTCGGCTGGGGGTGATTTTGACCGCCTTGGCCGGTTGGTATTGAGGGTGCAAGGCCAAATAGGCCATTAAATAGCCGTCGTAAGATTCCTTCAGGTCCCCCATGGTCCTTTCGAAATATTTCTGGGTAAGGTGCAAAGCATCCACCGAAAAAAAGACCTGTTCATAAATCCGGGACAACTCCGAATACAGATGGGTCGGGGACTTGTAAAAATTATCCAGGATCCCGTTGCTTTCCTTGACCAGGATGTCCAGACCGGCGGTTTCAAAGAACAAAAGGGTGCTCCCTTCGCTCTGGTGCTCCGTAAGCCCGAAGAGACGGCAGAGTTTTTTATAGAAAACAGACTTCAAGACGTTGAAGGTCTCCAGGTTTTCGAAAAGGGGCAAGGTTTGATCACTGTCGAAGACACACTTTCGGACATGGTTTTCGATCACCTCCCGAACATGCTGGAGCCCGAGCAAGGAGATGGCGAATTCGGCGTCGATCTTCCCCATTTCTTCCGCTGGTTGTTTCTGAAGGATCTGGGCCCGAAGTTCATCCTTGCAGCTCTTTTTTAAGGCCTCGGACGGTTCGGTCCCTGCCTCCAAGGCCTTTTCCCTTTCCCCTTCCTCGTATTGACTGACCCTCTCGATAAGATCGGCCAACTTTCGAATGTCCGGGTCTTCGCTCTCCAATTCCAAAAGGAGATTGACCACGGCCACCAGCCCTTCGCTCTTTTTATAGTGAACAACGGCCTTTTCCGGAACGATCATCCATTGCGGCGGGGGCAGGGCCTCTTTGACCCTTTTGATCCGTTTCTCCAGAAAGGCCGGGCCTCCCAGGGGATGGGGGCCCTCCACCCCGATGAACAACTCATCTTCCCATTTCACCCTCCCCTTGAATTCAACGGAGGCGATCATAAATTTCAGTTCCGGGTCCTTCAAGGAAAAGGCGGGGTCCTTGAGGATTCTCAGACCGTTTTTGCTGACCTCGACTATGGTCCCGATACCTTCGATACTGATCCCTTCGATAAAATACCGGCTTTCCTTCCGTCTGTTCAACGGACTCACTCTTTCCATGGTCGGTCTCCCTTAAGCCTTAGGGGTTGAGGCCAGACTAAACGGTCAGGGGGGCCGCCGGCTGTGGGGATGCCCGGAGGCCTTGCTTCCTTTCAGGCCGGAACGAATTCGGCCGGCCGTACTTCCTTCAAGGTGATGGCCTCGGTCGGACAGGTGACCAGACAGAGACCGCAGCCCATACACTTTTCCGGACGGACCAGGGCGGAATTCCCCTCCCCTTCCATGGTGATGGCCCCGAAGTAACAGCGGTCCAGACAGGTCTCGCAGGAGGTGCACTTCGAAGGGTCCACCTCGGCCTGAAAGCGGCTGGGGACGACGAATTTCCCCAAACCCGTGCGCACCGAAGGCCAGTTGAGGCAGCAGTCGCTGCAGCAGTTGCAGATGACATGCCCCACGGTCCTCTTGTTTCCGGTCACATGGACCAGTCCCTCCTCTTCGCACCTCTTCATCATTTCCAGGGCTTCGTCTTTCTCCAGTTTTCGTCCCGTGCCTCTTTCCAAGGCGTATTCGGCCGCCTTGTCGAGCTGGACGCAGACCTCGATCGGTTTGCCGCACGACCCGTCAATAACCCGGCAGGAACAGGGGGTCACGGCCAGGGTCTTGGCTTCGGCGATGATATTCTTGACATCATCGAAGGCCAGGACCCGGGTCTCAGGACGGACCGAAACATTGACCGGGATGACCCGGATCACCGGCGCCGGCAGGACCTGTTCCAGTCTTCGGCTGTATTCATTGAATTCTTCGGCCATAAAGGCCTTCCACAGCTCGAGCATCCTCTTCGGCGGATTAACCATGACCGCCGTGGAATCATGCATCTGGAGCATCTGGCGCACCCGATAATAACGGGTTCCTTCGGGTTTCTTCGACTTGAACAGCAGCCCTTTTTTGAAAAGCGGCTCGATCAAGGCCTCGATTTCCTCCACCCCCATGCCCGTTTTTTGGGCTAACTCCTCGATGGTGGCCGGGGGGGCGGCGGCCAAAAGGAGCCTCGCTTCCTTCTCGTCCGCCAAGGTCTCAAAGATCCCGGGGATGTACTTGGAATCCCCGGCCCCAACGGCTTCGGCCAATTGTTGATACACATTCTTTTCCATGGTGCTTCACCTTTCTGGGTCAAGGGTTCGTGGCGAAAAAGGGAAAGGGTTCTCCCTCGTTTTCCCCTAACCAAAGGGCACTGTATATCCCATGTCTCTTTCGTGTCAAGGGTGCTTTTTCTTTAGGGCGTTTTTTATATTTTTCATCGGTTTGCGGCGATTTTTACCTCCCCGTACCCGTCTTCCGGGAGTGCTTTTGGAAAAAATCCCAAATCAAGTCCACGGCGATGATGGCCTCGCTTTGCTTTCCCACCAGGTGTTCGGGTAAAAGGCTCCGGCCTCCGGGCCAGGTATGTCCCAGGCCGGTCACGGTAACATAAACCGCTTCCGAGCCCTCATCACCGGGTCCATAAGTCTCAATGCGCACGCCCTTTCGCTCCTCTACCGTTGCCTTTTCCGGACCATTCAGGGCCCTGGCCCATTTGAGGATGGAATCCCGGACCGGCGGTTTGGCCTTGGCCCGGACCGAATCGCTTAAGCCCGTCGCCAGCCTGGGCACCCCCCCTTCCAATAGATTTAAAGGGTCCTCCGTTCCGGTAATATATAATAATGAAACCGGCGGCCGAAGTCTCGGTGGATCGAACCAGAGGGCACCGGCCACCGGGGCTATGGCCGCGATCCTTTCCGGCATCTTGGCCGCCGAAAGAAAGGTCATGGAAGCCCCATTGGAAAAACCGGTAAAAAAAACCCGACCGGGGTCGATGGAAAAGGTGTGGACAAGGTAATCCAGGAGGGCGGCCAGAAAGGTGACATCATCCGGGGCCTGTTGGCCGGGATAAAAGCGGTCGGAGCCGTCGTTCCAAAGTTGAGGGTTTCGTGAAAAGTGACCGGGTAAAGAGGGGTTGGGAGGCAGGGCGTCGGGAAAGGCGACCCAAAAACCCTCTTTTTCCGCCTTATCGGCCCATCCGCTTTCCCACATGGCCGCTCGACCTGTCCCGCCACCGCCGTGGAGCATGACGACCAAGGGTGCAGCCTGGCCGGATCGGTAGGAGGCCGGGATATAAAGGTGACAAGTACGCTCCACCCCCTGAACCTTGAGGGAGACCTTTTGTATCCCTGGGCTAATGGACGAGGCCCCGGTGGCCCAAGGCGGGAGCGAGAAGCCGCTCAACAAGAAAAGGAGGAAGGGCATCGCCTTCAGCGGCAAAAGGGTTTCCCCTGTTTTAAGAATACATGAAAAAGGCGCGCCTACCGCCCGGCGGAAGTGAGAAAATAGGAAAGGCAACAAGGCATCCCCTCTCTGCCCTTTTTAATTCCCTTTCGTTTCCCCTATCTTCAATATTGATTTTTGATTTCGATTCTGCTCGTTGAACCGTCGGGGGCGATCTCTTTTACCGCCATGGCCACCCGGTTTTGGTTGTCCAAGGCCTGCCAATACGTCTCCAAGATCTCTTTCGCCGTCCCTTTTAAGGGCAACAACAAGGGGTCGCCGGAAAAACTCGGCAGTGGATTGCCGTCCCCGGCATAAGTGGTCAAGGCGAACCCGAATCCCGGCCGCGGTAAGGCCGGATGGTAAAAGTAGCGGTCCGTATAAGCGGGATCCAAAGGATTGGCCTTGAGGATGCTCAAGAGAATTTTTCCTCCCTCCTCTTCGGCAAAAGAGAGCAGACCGCTGATGCGCGGGGTAAAATTGGGGGCGTCCGGCTCCCGCTCCCGCCCGGCCAGGGCTTCGAAGAAAGAAAGCCCTTTTTGCAGACCTTCATAGATGGTCCGGGTCTGATCCCCGTTGCTGACGATAAAGACCTTGGGCAACTCGAGCATGGCCTCATAAATGATCAAGCTCGGATCTTTGATTTTGCCGAGATCAATGGGTTGGGTGCGCAGGGTCCCTCCTTCGGCCACAAAGCGGCGGTTGCGACTGCTATCGCTCCGGCCCATGATCCAATAGAGGATGATCCAATTTCCCTGGGGGTCGTTTCGACCGATGACCAGGCCCCGACCCGGGTAAGGATTTTCCTTGATATGGTGATTAAAAGAGGATTCGGGCGTTGAAGGCAGGTTCATCCGTTCTCCCTTTGGGGGGATTACCCCAGAAATATATCTTCATTAAGATATTATATTATACGTCCTGGAGGAACCTCTTGAAAGGATTTTTTCGAGAAGTTCGGTTTAAATCCGGCAAAAAAGCAATTCTTGTCTTTGGGGGGGAAGGGAGGCAGGTGCCTTCCTTATCCCGTATCACCGTTTATGCATATCCCCTGAAAAGGTCATGGACGGTCAAGCGATCAATTTCCAAAAGTTGGATCGGCTACGCAGAACCGGCCCCATATCCTGTCGGATACCCAACACTTCCAAGGTGATGAGATAAGGAAAGGATCGAAAGAAATCCACAAAAGGGGAAAAATCTCCGTTCCCTTCCCCCAGAGGCAGATGATCGTCTTTCACCCCGAAATTGTCGTGCAGGTGGATATGGCGGATGTGTTCGCCCAAAAGGAGGATCCCTTTTTCCGCCCCTTCGCCCAGGCGGGCGTGGCCGAAATCCAGGGTAAACTTGAGGCTGTCCCCAACGGCCTTCCTGATTTCTATCAGATCCTGGAAACTTTGGTCCAGGGAATTGAAGCCGATGTTTTCCAGACAGACGGTAACCCCCCGACGGTTGGCATAGGCGTTGATTTCCCGAAGGGAAGCGATGTTTTGCTCCCATTGCATCCGCAACAAGGGGTTCTCCTCGTCGGGTAGGCCCTCGATGGGATCATAGGTGCGGGTCCCGGAATGGAGGATCAAGGTCTTTCCGCTCGCTTCGGCGCAAAAATCCACGGATTTTTTGAGGATCTCCACAGAGGCCCGGCGGATCCCGGGGCTGAAGGCCGCCGGATTCAAATCAAAAAAAGGGGCGTGCAGGCAGACCTCCATCCCCGAGGCCTGGATAACCTCTTTGGCCTCGGCTATCTGAGAAGCGGAAGGATTTTCCGGTTCGGCCGAGGGAAAGACGCAGGTGATTTCAAAGGCCTCAAACCCGTGGGCCGCCGCCGCTTTCAAGGCGCTGAGCCAGTCCGCGGCCATTAAGGCGCAACTGGGCATTCCGATCTTCGGCATTCAGGTCCCTTTCTGTCAGAGGGAGAATTGGGGTCCACCCCGTCCCGGACCCCCGGTGTTGACAGAATATAAAGAAACGGCTAATATTTGTCAAATCAATAAAATGAATAAAATTTATTGGAAGGACAAATAAATGGATCTCACCTTCGAACAGATCAACGCCTTTTACGCCGTGGCCACCACCGGAAGTTTTTCCCAAGCGGCGGAAAAGATCTTTCGCAGCCAATCGGCGGTGAGTATTCAAGTGGCCCGTTTGGAAGAGACCCTCGGCCGTCGCCTCATCCACCGCACCACCAAGAGTATCGAACTCACCGAAGCCGGCAGGGTCTTTTTGGGTTATGTGGAAAAGATCCGCTCCCTCTTGAGGGAGGCGCAACAGGAATTGCTCGACCTGGAAAAGATGGAAAGGGGCCGGCTGACCCTCTCCACCTCGGATACCACGGCCTGTTACCTTTTGCCGGGCATCCTCCAGACCTTCAAGGAGAATTATCCCGGCATCGAGATCCTGGTCCGCAACACCACTTCCCTTAAGACCATCGAGATGGTCGCCCATAACGAAGTGGACATGGGTATCGCCACCCTGGCCTTTTTGAAACCGGACCTGGAGGCCGTGCCTTTATTTCATCGTTTCGACGTCCTCATCTGCCATCCCGAGCACCCCCTGGCCCGACGACGGGTGGTGCGGCTCAAAGACCTGGAGGCCCATCCGGCTATCCTTCTTGATGAATACTGCTCATCCCGTCGGATCCTGGATCAGGCCTGTCAACAGGTCGGGGTGAGGCTCACCGTGGCCATGGAACTCAGTTCCATCGAGGTCATAAAAAATTTAGTGATGATCAAGTCCGGCATCTCCATCGTCCCGGAGATCGCCGTCCGTAAAGAGGCCGAATCCGGCCAATTGGCGGTGATCAAGATCAAGGACTTCGCACCGAATCGAAAGTTCCAGGTAGGGGCGATCTACAAAAAAAACCGCTATGTCTCCTTGGCCGCCCGCCGTTTTCTGCAAAGGCTTAAAACCGCCTTCCCCTTGTCCTCCTCGACGCCGGCCTCTTAACCGGAAGGAAAACTCTTTGTCTTACGTCCCCCGGGAAGGGGTCGGGGTGCCTCGGTTTGCCAAAACATCCTATCTGTGATAAGGGATAGGACAAAGGTCCCCACCGAACCAGGAAAGCCCCCACCGCCCTAAGTAACGGTATGGCTGTTTGAAAAAGAAAGGAGCCCCCCAACATGGCCAAAATCAATACCGTCCTTGGACCTATGGACACGGATGACCTCGGTTTCACCCTGATGCACGAACACCTCCTCTGTGCCTTCCCCCTGGCCTATCGGGAATATCCGGAGCTTTTGGTCCCCAACACCCTCGCCTATGTGGTCGAGCGGCTGAAGCAGGCCAAGGCCGCCGGCGTGGATACGGTGGCCGACCTGACCACCTTGGACCTCGGCCGGGACATCCTCTTCCTGCGCGAGGCCTCCAAACAAAGCGGTGTTACCATCATCGCCTGTACCGGCTGGTGGCTGGATGTCCCCCGCTTTTTAAGTAGTATTTGGGGTAGCGTCAGCCCCGACCGCATGGCCGAAGCCCTGGTGCGGGAAATCCACAAGGGCATCGGGGACACGGGGATCAAACCCGGTCTGCTCAAATCGGCCAGCGACCTGGAGGGCGTCACTCCGCCGCAGGAAATGGGGCTCCGGGCCGTGGCCCGGGCCCATCTTAAGACAGGCGTGCCCATTGTCCTCCATTCTTATCATCCGGGACAGGTGGCCAAGCGGCAACTGGAGATCCTCGTGGAAGAGGGCGTGGACCTGAGACATGTCAAAGTTGACCACGGCAACGACACCACCGATGTGGAATACCTGACCTGGATCCTGGATCAAGGCTGTTATTTGGGATTGGATCGCTACCCGGGGCGGCTGGTCAGCCCCCTGGCCCGCACCCGCACCCTCAAGGCCCTTATAGATGCTGGCTACGCCGATCGTCTCTGCCCTTCCCATGACTGTCTTTTATCTTATGTCCTGCCAGCCGGGCTGACCCCCGAGCAATTCGAGGCCTTAAATCCGCACCGACTGTTGTATTTGAAAAAGGTGGTCTTCCCCTGGCTCCGGGAAATGGGGGTGCCGGAAGGGACTATCGAAGGCCTTTGTCTGAAGGGCCCGAAAAATTTTTTGGAAGGAAAATGACCGTGTCTTACCGCATCTTCGAACCGATCACCATAAAAGGCATGACCCTCCAAAACCGGATCATGCGTTCCGCCACTTGGGACGGGACGGCCGACGAATCCGGTGGGGTGACCGAAGACTCTCTGAAGCTGTATCGAGCCTTGGCTGAGGGCGGCATCGGCCTGATCGTCACGGGTTACGCCTTCGTCTCCCACCCTTTGGGTCAGGCCAATCCCGGCCAATACGGTATTTACAAAGATGACTTGATCCCGGGCTGGAAAAAACTGGTTCAAGCCGTTCACGACGCCGGCGAAAGCAAAATCGCCATGCAGATCGTCCATGCCGGCATCAATTCCCGGTACCTCTATCAAAAAGGAGAGACCCTCCAGGCCGTCTCCTTTCTGCCGGACCTCACACGCCCTCATCGAGAAATGAGCGGCCGTGAGATCGAGGGGATCATCGCCGATTTCGCTGCCGCCGCTGTCCGGGCCCGGGAAGCCGGTTTTGACGCCGTTCAACTCCACGGGGCCCACGGCTATTTGATGAGCCAATTCGCCTCCCCCATCTACAACCGACGGAATGACTTTTGGGGAGGCTCCCCGGAAAAACGCCGCCGTTTCCATTTGAAGGTCATCGAAAAGGTGCGGGAGGCGGTGGGGGAAGACTATCCTTTGCTGATCAAATTGGGGATACGGGACGCCCAACCGGGGGGGATGACCTTGGCCGAGGGGCTGGATCTTTGTCGGCATATGGCCGCCGCCGGTATGGACGGCATTGAAATCAGTATCGGAGTAGGAGCCGGTTCGGCGGCCGTGACCCGCGCCGCCTTTGAGACCGGCGAAAAGGATCGGGTGGTCTTCCTGGATGAGGCCGTGGCAGTCAAAAAAGAAATCTCCCTCCCGGTGGCCGTGGTCAACGGCATCCGCACCTTCGAAAAGGCGGAAGAACTCGTTACCGTTTATGGTTTGGATATGGTTTCCCTTTGCCGCCCTTTCATCCGGGAACCGGGTCTAGCCCGCCGCTGGCTGAATGGAGATACCCGTCCGGCGGCCTGCATTTCCTGCAACCAGTGTTTCCCCGACCCGGAAAAAGGGCGGATCATGGAGTGCAGCGAGGAACGAAAGTTAAGGCAAAGGAGGAAAAAGGCATGAACACGGCCATGGTCGGATTAGGGCGGATGGGGATGAACATGGCCCGTCGTCTCCTACAAGGCGGACATCCCATAGCCGTTTATAATCGGAGTCCGGAGAAGACCCAAGCCCTCGCCCGAGAAGGGGCGCGGGCCGTCTTTGATCTCCATGACCTGCGGCGGCTCCTTTTACCTCCAAGGACGATCTGGCTCATGCTACCGGCCGGAGAGGCCGTGGATGAGATGGTGGAACAATTGATGACCCTCCTTGATCCGGGTGATGTGGTGGTGGACGGCGGCAACACCTTTTATCGAGACGATTTGCGCCGGGCTGAACGGTTAATGGAACAGGGCATCCAATACTTGGACGTAGGGGTCAGCGGCGGGGTTTGGGGATTGGAAAAGGGTTACTGCCTGATGATCGGAGGAGCGGAAGAGGTCTACCGTCGCTTACTCCCTCTGTTTGACACCTTGGCCCCCCAAGGTGGGCATCTCCACTGCGGGCCCACGGGGTCCGGCCATTTCCTTAAGATGATCCATAACGGAATCGAATACGGCTTGATGCAGGCCTATGCCGAAGGATTTCATCTCCTTCAGGCCTCTCCCTACGGGAAGGATTTGGATTTAGCCCGAGTCGCCCATCTTTGGAACCAAGGAAGCGTCATCCGTTCTTGGCTATTGGAACTGGCCGAAGCAGTCTTTCTTCAGGAAGGAAGACTGGAACGCATCCAAGGATATGTGGAGGATACCGGTGAAGGCCGCTGGACCGTCCATCAGGCCGTGGAGATGGGGGTCGCCGCCCCGGTCCTCACCTTAGCCCTGATGAACCGCTTCCGCTCCCGGGAGGAAGACTCTTTTGCCGATCGCTTCTTGGCCGCCTTGCGCCGTGAATTCGGGGGCCACTCCTTGAAACAGAAAACGCCTTTGGCGTAATTTTTATCAATAACCAGGGAAAAATACGATGGACGACGCCTTGGGCACCCGCATCGAGGCCATGGCCGATGCCTTCACCTCAACTGAGCACCCCTGCCGGCCGGACATTCCTTTAGAGCCTTGTCTGATCGTCATCTTTGGAGCCACAGGGGATTTGACGGCCAAAAAACTTGCCCCGGCCTTGTTTCGCCTCTACCAGAATCACCTCCTCCCCGAACCCTTCTTGATCGTAGGGGCGGGCCGGACCCCTTTGGACGACGAAGTCTTTCGGGGGCGGATACAACAGGCCTTGGAGAGACAGGGCCTCAATTTAAAAGAGGCCTGGTCTTCTTTTGCACGGAGGTTGTTCTACCAACCCATTCGGTATGAAGACCTTCCTTCCTACGCCGCCTTGTCTGAAGAGCTGAAGCGCAGGGAAAAAGAGGTCGGCCTGGAAGGCCGACGGATCTTTTATCTGGCCGTCCCGCCGAATTTATACGAAACCATTGCCCAGGGATTAGGCGCAAGCGGCTTAAGCCGCGTCGAGGGGGATGGCGGTTGGGCCCGGTTGGTCGTGGAAAAACCCTTCGGGCGCGACTTGACCTCGGCCGTTCACCTGGACCAAAGCCTCCACCGCCATTTCCGGGAGCCCCAGATCTTCCACATCGACCACTATCTGGCCAAGGAAACGGTCCAGAACATCCTGATCTTCCGTTTCGCCAACGCCATTTTTGAACCTTTGTGGAACAGACAGTATATCGCATCCGTAGGCATCATCGCCGCCGAGACCTTGGGGGTTGAACATCGAGCCGGTTATTACGAAGGGGCCGGGGTCCTTCGAGACATGTTTCAAAACCATATGATGCAATTGTTGGCCTTGATGGCCATGGAGCCCCCATCGGTTTTCGATCCGGATCGGGTCTTGGATGAAAAGGCCAAGCTTTACCGGGCCCTTCGTCCCTTCCCAGTGGAGGACCTCTGGGACTTTCTCGTTCTCGGCCAATACGGATCGGGGATTATTGACGGCCGTCCCGTCCCGGCCTACCGCCGGGAACCGGGGGTGCACCCCCAGTCCCTGATGCCCACCTACGCCTTGATGAAGGTCTTTGTGGACAATTGGCGTTGGCAAGGGGTACCTTTTTTTCTTTGCTCCGGAAAAAGGCTGGCGGAAAAGCGGACCGAGATCGTCGTCCTTTTCCGGGAAGTCCCCCACTCCATGTTTCGTCGCCTCCTCGGTGAAACCATCACCCCCAACCGTTTGATCCTGGCCATTTCCCCGGAAGAGCGGCTCTCTCTAACCTTTCAGACTAAGGTCCCGGGGGCCAAAGTCCGCCTCCGTTCGGTGACGATGGACTTCCATTATCAACAAACCTATACCGGACCTGTCCTCGGGGCCTATGAAAAGGTCCTTTTGGATGTCATGGCCGGTGATCGTATGCTCTTTTGGCGTCAAGACGGGGTGGAATTGGCTTGGTCCTTTTTGACCCCTATTTTGGAAGAATGTGAAAGCTGCAGCGTGCGCCCTCAGAAGCTTTACCCCTATCCGGCGGGTAGTTGGGGGCCCAAAGAAGCCGAACGATTGTGGCAGGAAAGCCCGTTATCGATTCGGGATAGAAGGTAAAAAGAGGCCCAAAAGGGGCTGAAAAAAATGGTGGAAAAAAACTACGCCTTTATGTTAGAAGAGAAAAACCTTGGAAAGAAAACCCCCAAATGCGGCCGATTAAAAGTGAAGTTATGATGAACTCTTACTCCGGGAAGGAGATCATCCCCCTATACAGCCGGGTCTCCTCGATCCTGCAAAATAAGATCATCTCCGGGCAATACGAACCGGGAGACAAACTGCCCACCGAAGATGAATTGGTGCAATACTTCGAGGTCAGCAAGATCACGGTCCGCAACGCCTTGTCCTTATTAGAAAGTGAAGGACTGATCACCCGCATTCGGGGCAAAGGGACCTTTGTCGCCCAGGTCATCCCCCAAAAGAAGCAATACATTCATACCAGCTTGAACAAGATGGCCCAAGCCCTGGAACGGGGGGACACCAAGCCCTTGGAGGTCAAAAAGATCAAGGTCGGCGAAAGCCGGATCCCCAAAGACATTCGAAATTTCTTCAACCTGACCAACTGCGACGAGATCGGCCGTATCCGGAGGATGACCGACATTCGGGGCGTCCTTTACTTTTTTGAGAATTACATGCCCGTGGATCTCACCCGCCTGATCACCAAGGCCGAGCTCCATAAGGAAAAATTGATTCTGAAACTCTTGAGGGAAAAGATCGGCCTGAAGATCAGCAAAGGAGAGATGTATCTCCAGGCCGTGCCGGCCGAACCGGATATCGCCGCCATTCTTCGTTGCCAGTCCTTCGAGCCCCTTATCCACATGCAGACCTATTTCTGGTCCGAGCCGGAACAACCCATGGGCATCGCCAATGTCTATTTCCGGGCTTGCTTCTTCAAATACAAGGTCAATGTGGAGATCAACGCCTATTAAGCCGATCGTTTAAAGAATATCCCTTTTTCTTGGGGGTGGATCGAAAACCACCTTTACCTCCTTCTTTCCGACTACCGTACCCTTTTGGCCCTTTGTAAAAACTCGTCCAACCTTTTACGGATGGCGATCTTGTCATATTTACCCACGCTCGTCTTGGGGATCTCCTCCACCAAGGCCACATAGACCGGCAGCATCCATTTGGTGATCTTGCCCTTTTCCACCCCCTCGGTCTGGAGGAAGGCCAGTACCTCCTCTTCCCGGCGCTTTTCACCGGGCATGAGTTTCACCAAGGCCAAGGGGATTTCCCCCCACTTTACGTCCGGGACCCCCACAAAGGAGGCCTCCAGGACGAAATCGGCATTGGACGTCAAATTTTCCAGCAGCACGGTGGGGACCATCTCCGATCCGCTTCTGATCACATCGGTAATACGGTCGGCGATGATGAAATACCCGTCCCGGTCTATCTTGGCCGCATCGCCCGTATGGAACCAGCCGTCCCGCCAGGCAGCCGCGGTCTTTTCCGGGTCCTTGTAATATTCTTGCATGATCCAAAGGCCCCGAAGAACGATCTCCCCGATGGTTTCGTTGTCGTGGGGGATATCGCGCCCGTTTTCGTCCACCACTCGGGCCTCAACGGCTGGGACGAAAGGCAATCCGGTCTTGACCAAGATTTGGTCAATCTCTTCTTTGGGCCGGTCCACCATATCCCTGCGGAGGGTTGCGCCGATGACCCCGGCCATGGTCTCGGTCATGCCGTAACCGGAACCGGTGCGCAAGTGGGGGAATACTTTTTCCGCCTTTTGCTTCAGCCCCAAGGGCAAGGCCCCGCCACCCACGGCGACGAAAAGGAGGCTGCTTAGGTCCCACTTATTAAGGTCCGGATACTCGAGGAGCATGGCCAACATGGTGGGGACCATGGCGGCGGCGTTGACCTTTTCCGTCTGGACCAGTTCGCAGAAGCTTTCCGGCGTAAAGCGGCCGGGGAAGACGATCTTGGCGCAGGCATAGACGTTCGTGAACGGGGCCCCCCAGGCATGGATATGAAAGAGGGGGATGTTCATCATCGGGACGGCTTGATTGGGGCGGATCGGATCGTCGGGCAGGCGCACGGCCGAGCCCAGCATGGCCATGCTGTGCAAGGTATGCAAATAGATTTGACGCTGGGTGAACATCACCCCTTTCGGCAGACCCGTGGTCCCGGTGGTGTAATAGAGGACGCCTTCCGTGTCTTCGTCCAAGTCCGGCCAGTCAAACCGGTCCGGCTGGTCTTTCAACAGTTCTTCGTATTCAAAAAGGGGCGCGACCTTGGTCTTGGGCAGACCCGGTTTGTCGGACATATAGACGAAGCCCTTGACCGAGTCCTTGATCCGGTCATAGAGGATCTCCACCAAAGGCAGGATGAGATCATCGAAAAAGATGAGCGCATCCTCGGCGTGGTTGATGGTAAAGGCCATGTGGTCCAGGGCCAGGCGGATGTTGATGGGATGGGAAACGGCCCCGGTACAGATGGTGGCATAGATGATCTCCATGTGGCGGTGGTGATTGAGGGCCATGGTGGCCACCCGATCGCCTTCCCGTATCCCCAAGGCCTTGAGGGCATGGGCCAGACGGCAGGTCCGCTCATGCCACTTCCGCCAGGTGAAACGGAAATATTCCCCCGCCTCGTTGCGATAGACCATGGCCGTGTCGTCCGGATAGAGGTAGAGGGGTCTTTTCATCAGGTTTTTGACCAATAAGGGATAACGCCGACTGTACTGGGGATAGATCATCTTCCTTTCCATCCTTGGCTCCTCTTCGCTCGATGGGAGATGGGTAATATTTCAAATTTGAAACATAATCAAAGAATCCTTGGCCTGTCAAGGAAATTCCGGGAAAAAGGACCGGGGAATATAGGGATTCCTTTTGACGGTTGGCCGAAGAAGGGGTATATTGGGGAAGAAACGGTAAAAAACCGTTTCTATCGGACCGTATTTCCTTGAACAGGGATTACCTGGACCACTCCATGAACAGCTATCAGGATCTACGCCGGTTGTGTTTGGATTTCGCCGCCGCCATCGGCCCCCCTGTCTTTTACGAACAGGAGCGGTCATCCTTGATGGTCTCCCTTCAGGCCTTTGAAGAGAACGAGACGGTGCGTCGGTGTCTGGACGTGGTGGCGGACAGGGGGTTTTTCGCCGGTCATGCCCGGGAACATCTCCGGCGGGTGGCTGTCGAGGCCGGGACCATCGTCCTCATCGAAAGAAGCGGCCCCGCCTTCGGCGAGAACAAGAGGAAAAGGCTCTGCTTTCTCGCCCATGTGGCCGGGGTCCTCCATGACATAAAAAGGTCCGAGCCGAACCACGCCCGGGTGGGTGCCGTCGAGGCCGGAGAGATCCTAAAAGGGTTCGGGTTCGCCGACCCGGAACGGGAGATGATCGTCAAGGCCATCGCCAATCACGAGGCCTTTCAGGCCCATGAAGCCCTCTCCGATCCCGACGGTCAGCTTTTATCCGACGCCCTCTATGACGCCGACAAGTTCCGCTGGGGGCCGGAAAACTTTACCGATACCCTTTGGGAAATGCTGGCCTTGAGAAAAGGGGAAAACATCCCTCTCTTGTTCAAGCGCTTCCCCCGGGGGATGGAAGGGATCGCCCGCATCCGAGAAACCTTCAGGACCCCGACCGGCCGCCGATACGGTCCGGATTTCATCGATCGGGGCTTGGAGATCGGCCGCCGGCTTTATGCCCGGTATCTGGCTCGGCAAAACGGCCAAGGGATTTAAGCTACGGCCTCCGGCTTGAACCGGGACAATTCGGAAGCCACCTCCCTCATCCGCTCAGGTATGGCGATCTGTTGCGGACACTTCTCCAAACAGGTTTCGCACTCGATGCAGGCCTCCGCCGCCTGCCCCTGCGGGATCAACCGTTTGTGATAGAGCTGGACGAATCCTTCCTGGAAGTTCTTTTGGGAGCCGTAAATCCGAATATAATTGAGAATCAATAGGTTGGTCGGGATGTCCACGCCCTGGGGGCAGGGCATGCAGTAGCCGCATCCGGTGCAGTATAAGTCTTCCAGCCCTTGGATCTGATCGAGCATGAGGGTGATGTCCTCCTTTTCGACGGCGGTCAAGGGCCCGTCCCGGTCGGCGGTCTTCACGTTTTCTTCTATCATCTCCGGGGTGTTCATGCCCGACAGGGTCACCCCCACGTGGGGATGGGAAAAGACGAAGCGCAGGGCCAGTTCGGCCAGGGACCTCCCCTCCCGGGGTTTGAGGCGGCTCAAAAAGGTGATCCGGCCGCCCCCCATCGGACCCATGACGGCCACGCCCATCCCATTTTCCGCGGCCAGGCGGATGGCCGCCTCGTTGTAACGGTGAAGAAGATTGAACTGGACCAGCATGGAGTCAAAATCGCCGGTCAAGATAAGTTTCATGATATTGGCCGGGGTGTCGTGGGAAGAAAAGGAAAGATGTCGGATCAGACCTTCGGCCTTGGCTTTCAAAAGTAAGTCCAGATAACCCTTGGGCTTGGCCTTGTATTGATAAACCGTCCAATTCAGACCGTGAATGTGGTAGAAATCGATGTAATCGGTCTTGAGTTTTCGGAGTTGGCTGTCCAACCTCTTCCGGTATTCAACCGGCTCGGTATTGATGGGATTTTTGGTGGAGATATACACCCGGTTGCGGTCCCGTCCGGCCAGGGCCGCGCCCACGGCGGTTTCGCTGGTCTCGTTGAGATAGGCCCAGGCCGTATCCAGATAATTGATGCCGGCGTCCAACCCTTGTTGGAGTAGCGGCACGGCCCGATCCAGGTCCACCCGTTGGTTTTCCCCTTCCCCTGTCACGGGCAGACGCATGGCCCCGAAGCCGAGAAGGGAGACGCGCGCGCCGCTTCTTCCGAAATCGCGGTATTTCATCCTCTTCTCCTCTCTTCCCGTTTTTATGGTTATAATGTTATACCTTTATGATTATGGAGGCTACTTCTTTTTGGATGCTCGGAGGCTTAAAGAGAAAAAAATTCCCTTGCTTTAGGAAAAGTCCCTCTCTATCATCTTTATGATTGCGCAATACCGCTAATGAAGCGATAATGGCCTTCGGCCAGGGCGCCGAAAGGAAAAGGATCCGGGGATGGATGCAGGAATCCCCGGCCGGACCTTTGGGACACGGCCGGATCGATCATGGGTGGGCCGCCTTCGGGAAAGGGAGGAAGGCCTTACGATCAACCGAAGGGCTTCCTCCGAAACCTTTCAAAAATTTTAAAAAATTGGTGTAATATCAGAGGATTATAGATTATGGAAAAAGAAGGGCATAGCCATCATTTCGTCAACCGCTATAAGGGGTTGGTCGGGTTCGGGCTGGACCGGGAAACGGACGAAAAATCTTTGATGGTTTATCTCCAAAAATTTTCCGACGACCGGTTTTTGGAGGTCTTCGTCCCGCGTTTAAGCGATCAGGAAATAGAAGAAATCCTGGACCTGATCCACCGCCTCTTAAAAAGGCATCTTAAAGAAGAGGAATATCACGTCCTTTTTTTAAAAGAAGAAGACGAAGAGGAACGTTGTAATACAGAAGAGGATTCGCTAAGCTTCGCCCCCTTGCCCGGGGAGGATCAAATCCGTTGGCTCTGCAGCAAAAGGGGCCTCGATTGGGACCGGTTAACGGAAGCCGAAAAAGAGGAATTCTTAATAGACATCACCCGGGTGTGATCCCTGGGATTGGTTTTCTCCCGGACCTCGATCACCCAAAAACCCCAAGCCGCGGGCATCCCTACCGACCACCGCCCAATAACAAGTCCACGATCCTGATCAATTCCTCCTCCGAATGGAATTGTATTTCTAAGGAGCCCCCTTTTTTCTTTTTTTTCAGCTTGATCCGGGTCTGGAACCGGCGTATCAAGGCCTTCAACCAATCGTCATCCGGCGGGAATTCGGAAGGGGTTTCTTTTTTGGACGACCGAACCCCTCCTTTCCCTTTTTTTTGAATCAGTCTTTCCAATTCCCGGACGGACAATCCTTTTTCAATGACCCACTCCGCCAGTTTCGTTTGCTCCAGGGCCGATTCCACCCCTAACAGGCATTTGGCATGTCCCAAGGAGATGGCCCCTTCAGCGATCTTTTCCTGGATCCAAGGGGGCAATTTCAACAATCTGAGGAAATTGGCGATGGTCGAGCGGTCTTTTCCCACCTTGCGACCGATCTCTTCCTGGGACAGGTTGAATTCCTGCATCAGTCGCTGATAGGCCTCGGCTTCTTCCAAAGGATTCAGGTTTTCCCGCTGGATGTTTTCGATCAAAGCCAGCTCCAAGCGGGTTGTGGGCTCCTCCGCCTCCCGGATCAATACCGGCACCTCGGTCAGGCCGGCCCTCTGGGCCGCCCTCCAACGCCTCTCGCCGGCGATCAATTCAAAACCCTCCCCTACTTTTCGGACCAACAAGGGTTGGATGATCCCCTTTTCCTTAATAGATTCGGCCAATTGATCAATGGCCGCCTCCTTGACCTTTTTTCGGGGTTGCATGGGGTTGGGACGGATCTCTTCAATCCCTACCGTTAAAAACGATCGGCCTTCTCTTCTTGGGGGCTCGGCTTGAGGGATCAAGGCGCCCAGGCCCTTGCCCAGACCTTTTATTTTTATGTTTACGCTACCCTTCTTGGGCTCTTCCATGGCTGATCTCCGCGGATAACAGTTCTTTGGCCAACTCCAGATAACTCTGGGCCCCTTTGGATTGGGGGTCATAAAGAAGGACCGGCAGCCCATGACTCGGGCTTTCGCTGATGCGTACATTCCGTGGGATGACCGTCTTAAACACCAATTCCTGCAAATGGGTCCGGACCTCTTTTTCCACCTGAGAGGAAAGGTTATTGCGCACATCAAACATGGTCAAGAGGATCCCTTCTACATATAAGGAAGGGTTCAAATCTTTCTGGACCATCTGGATGGTATTTAAAAGACTCCCCAATCCCTCCAAAGCGTAATATTCGCATTGGGTCGGGACGATCAGGGACTGGGCGGCGGTCAAGGCATTGACCGTTAAAAGGCCGAGGGAGGGGGGACAATCAATAAAGATATAATCGAATTCGCCCCGCAAGGGTTCCAACTTTTTTCTTAAGACCTTTTCCCTTTCCGGCATTGGGACGAGCTCAATATCCGCACCCACCAGGTCCATCGAAGAAGGGATCAGTTTCAATAAAGGGATCATGGTGGGAAGGATCAATTCCAAGGGATTGACCTGGTCAATCAACAGGTGGTACACCGAGAGGGCGATCTCTTGTTTGTCGGCCCCCACCCCGCTGGTGGCGTTCCCTTGGGGATCGAAGTCCACCATCAAGACCCTTTTCCCCAACTGAGCCAGGGCGGCCGCCAGATTGACCACTGTAGCTGTCTTGCCCACCCCCCCTTTTTGGTTAACCACGGCGATGATTTTTCCCATAAAAATCACCTTAAATGAAAGTCAACTCACTATGACACAAAAAATCCCCTTTGAAAAGCATAGAAATGTTCCACGTGGAACATTTAAATTATTTGTCAGTTTTCTTAAATAGTTATCCAAAAAAATTTGGGGAAAACGGGGGATCCGGCGATACAAAATTTCCCCTTTTCGAAAAGGGAAAAGGCGGTTTTTTGGTCAAGGAATGCCTGGATTGGAATGGTAAATTAGTAAATTTGTGTGTTAAATCAATATATTAATCATACGACCCTTAAACGGTGCCTACCCGGCCAAGTCAACCAGGCTTGGATAGGTCGGGTCCGGCCTTAAACTTTTTCATTTTTTTGCCGAAATAAAAATAAAAGGATATCCATGGGGTTATCCCTATTAAGAATTGCTGGAGAGAAAGGTTGACAAAGACCCCTTGTTTTAGTAAGTTCTTATTTTTATTATAAAGAAGGATGTTGGATGCGGAGAGGGTTGGCGATTCCCCTTACGGATAACTCCATCATACCTCACCTTAGCCTACTTTTTTTCTCCCGCATCACGGCAAAGAAATCTCCAAGACGAAAACCTTTCAACCCAGTTAATCACTCATGAGGTTTTATCCTTTATGTCTCGAGATTTCACCAAGGCGGGCCCATTAAAAAAAACCCCTCACCCTCGTTCCCAAGACCTTCATCTCGTTTTTAAGGATCAAGAGAAAATCGAGCCCCCTTGGGGCTGTTCTTGGGGTTTGTTGGAAAGGTTTCCCTTGGCCGTCTTCATCCTCCAACAGGGTCGAATGGTTTACGGGAATGCCCGATTATCCCTTATCCTCGGTTATGAAAGCCCTTCCTCATTGATCGGCAGGTCTTTTTGGGAACTGGTGCATCCGGAGGACAAAGAAAAAATTCGATTTTCCACTGCATCCCGTGGCGACCGAGATAACGGCCCGGGTTTGGTCGTCTTTCGCCTCCTCCACCAAAAGGGCGACTCCCTTTGGGTGGGCGGGCAAGGATCGTTGATCTCTTTTAACGGAAAACCGGCCCTTATCGGCACCTTGTTGGACCTTACCCCTTTGAAGGAAAAGGAGATTTTTCTGCAAAACGAGTTGGAGCGATACCAAACCATCATCAACGAGGTGGAGGATGCCGTGGCCGAGGTGGACCTTGAAGGAAACATTACCTTCACCAATGAGGGGGGCTGCCGCATTTGGGGTCATACCCGGGAAGAGGCCCTTGGGGCCAATTACAGGGCCTATATGCCCGACGAGGAAACTGCGGAAAAGGTCTATCAAGCGTACAATCAAGTGTTCAAGACCGGCCGACCCGGAAAAAATATCGTTTACGAGATCATCCGCAAAAAAGATGGCCAACGCCGGACGGTGGAGGATTATGTCACCTTGATCCGCACCCCTGAGGGGAAGATCAGGGGATTTCGAGTCGTCTCCCGGGACATTACCGATCGAAAAAAAACAGAAAACCAATTGGCCGAATACCGCTTACGCTTGGAAGGCCTTTTTTCCAGCACCCAGGACGCCATCATTCTGGTTGATCCGGACCTTAAGGTCATAGATGTCAACCGCCCCACGGAACAACTATGCGGCGCAAAGGCCAACAAATCGTCCGGAATGACTTTGCACAACCTATCTTTGTCCTGTAACCGGCGATGTCTGGAGGCCTTAAAAAAGACGATCGAACACCGTTCCCCCCTCACTGATTTGCGAATCGAATGCGGTCATCCCCAACGTCCGCTCCAGACGGTCAATGTCACCACCTCTCCCTTGATAGACCCGGAGGGGCGGTTATTCGGGGCGATGATGGTCATCAGGGACCTCACCCTCGTCCGCAACTTGAAAATGGAACTTCGGGAAAGATTTCATTTTCATCACCTCATCGGCCGCAGTCCACGAATGCAAGACCTCTATCGGCTCTTGGAAGACCTGGCCGATCTGGATACCACGGTATTGATCACCGGGGAAAGCGGAACGGGCAAGGAACTGGTGGCCAAGGCCCTCCATTACAGCGGGCGCAGGGCCTTGCAACCCTTTGTTACGGTGAATTGTTCGGCGTTGACCGAAACCCTCTTGGAAAGCGAATTGTTCGGACATGTCAAGGGGGCCTTCACCGGGGCCATCCGCAACAAAATGGGCCGCTTTCAGGCGGCCAACGGCGGGACGATCCTTTTGGACGAGATCGGAGACATCTCCCCTTTGATTCAACTCAAGCTGCTCAGGGTCCTCCAAGAAAAGGTCATCGAGCGGGTCGGTGAAAGCACTCCACAGAAAGTGGATGTCCGGGTCATCGCCTGCACCAATAAGGATCTTAAAGAAAAGGTCAAAAAAGGGGAGTTTCGTCTGGATCTCTATTACCGCCTGAAGGTCGTCGAAATTGACCTTCCCCCTTTACGGGAACGACAGGAGGACCTGCCCTTGTTGACCGATCATTTTTTGCACCTATTTAATAAAAAATTCAACAAGGCCATTAAAGGGGTGGATGATGCGGTCTTGGAGAAATTCATGCATTATCCTTGGCCGGGAAATGTGCGGGAATTGGAACATGTTATGGAGCACGCCTTCGTCCTTTGTAAAGGGGACACCATCACTTTGGAACATCTCCCTCACGAGATGCGAGATTATATTCTCCTCCCAAAGACCGTTCCGCTCAAAGGGAAAAGGCCCGAAAGCATAAGACCGCAAATGCTTCAGGAGGTTTTGCAAAAGACCGACGGTAACAAGGCCAAAGCGGCCAGGATCTTGGGCATCAGCCGGAAGACCCTATACCGTTTGATGGAAAGACACGCCCATATATCCACCTGATATTTCAAAGGGGTTTTTCTCTAAAACAATGGCTCGAAAGGGACCAAAGACGACCCTTTGATTCCCTGAGTTTTTGAAACCTTACCTCATCGCCAATTCTTTTGGGGATAATCATTAAAATTTAAAATAATGTGTTACCGACCCACTTTTGAGAGGTTACACATGTGGGTCAGGAAACACTTCTTCATGTCACATCCCTCCCTTATTTAAGCTGTTTTTTTATATTTAAACCCTTTTCTCCCCATTAACCCCGTTTTTGTTTCTGGTATACATTTTGCTAAAAAAAACGGATGTCCAAAAGAATCCTTTTGGAAATGTTCTTCGGTTTTAATCCCGGAGACGATCCATCCTAAAGGAAAGGGGGGATAAAAAAAAGTAGATAAAGGGAAGGTATGATGGGTTGTATTGCGGTTAACCCTAAAGAGCAGTGATCATTTCAACAAAAGGAAGGGAGGATGTTAATGAAGGCTGTCAACACCATAATTATTTTGGCCCTCATGATCGGTCTGGCCTTTTCCAGTGCTCAAGCCGTCCAAATCGGACCTGACCCTACCTCAACGCTCCTTAACGGTGACGGTCCTTTCAGCGTTTCTTCTACCACTGTATATTCTTGGCAGGTATCGGGCTTTGGGGGAGGGACCATCTATTATCCCACAACCGCCGGTTCTTACGGCGTCATCGCCGTCTGTCCGGGCTTTACCGGGACAAGTTCCTCCATTGCCTGGTTCGCCCGTCGGCTGGCCACTCACGGTTTCGTGACTATGGCCATGGACACCATCACCATCTATGATTATCCGGACAGTCGGGCCACCCAGCTTCGAGCGGCGTTGAACTACATGATCAACAGCGCCAGCAGCACGGTCCGCTCCCGGATCCGTTCTTCGGACCGCGGCGTGGCCGGGCACTCCATGGGCGGCGGCGGGACCCTCATCGCCTCCAGCCAGGATTCGAGCTTGAAGGTGGGCATCCCCTTGACGCCGTGGAATACCTATACCAACTTCTCTTCTGTCAGGGTGCCCCAGATGATCTTTGCCGCCGATGGAGATACCATCGCTCCGCCTGCTTCCCATGCCCGTCCTTTCTACAATAGCATCACTCAGGCGGAAAAGGCCTATGCCTTGATGAACAACGCCACCCATTTTACTCCGAACACCACCGACGAGCGCATCGGCCGCTACGGCGTGGCCTTTGCCAAACGCTTCGTGGACGGGGACACCCGTTACAATCCCTTCCTCTGCGGTGCGGAGCATACGGCTTACGCCACCAGTCTCCGCTTCGATACTTATCTAAGTACCTGTCCCTATTAATAGAAGTTGAACCTTCACCGGCGCCGGTCTTTGCTCTTTCGGGCAACCGGCGCCAAAAAAAGATAGAGGCGGTTTATATGTCACCGGCAAAGTGGTTTTCCGGAAAAAAGAATAAAATAGGCTGGGTCCTCCTATTGACCTTGGCGGCAATTAGTCTTTTATCGTTTTTCCTGCCAAAGGGAAACCGACTACTTCAAAAGGATCAAACCTTTTATGGAAATTCCTCTTTAACTACTTCTAATCAAGAAGTAAATACCCCGAACAGTGGGCCTCTGTCCTTGGCCGAGGATGGGATTCCCGTCGCCTCGGACCGGTCACACCCTTTGGCTTCTGCCCCCTTCTTTGATCCCGCAACCACCCCGGTGATCAGCCGAGATACCCGCATCTATATTGAACAATTGGCCTCCCTATACCGTCCCGAAGAAGTGCAAGAGGAATTGAGAAGGCTTTCGGTGATCTTGCCTACACCGGCCTATTACGAATTGGTCCGTTTATTGGACAGCTATAAACGCTATGAAGCCGCCGTCAAGGAGGCCTATCCCCCGGACAAGGAAGTTTCGACCGTAGAAGAGGCCTTGGCCCAGTTGGAAGGGATTCATTCCCTTCGAGAAACCTTTTTCGGGCCCCGGGTGACCGACGCCTTTTATGGGGAAGAGGAGAGATTGTCTCGTATGGTCCTTAAGCTCATGTCCTTGGAGGCGGATGACAATTTAAGCATGCCGGAAAAGGCCCACAAGGCCCTTATGCTCATGCAGGCCCACCCGGAGCTGGCCGGTATCAACGACCCCAAGCGGAATTGACCCGATAACTCGTTATCTTTTTCACCTATTCTCATTTTTAAGGTCTTTGATCCTTCCTTTTCCCATTCTTCAGTATTTTCCTTGGCCCCTGCCATCTTGACCCCCTTCGCCCGACGACTACTAAAAGGCACCTATTAAGAGGGCGAATTCACCATTTTTTCATATTTTAGATTGCATTTTTAGTGCCTTTCTTATATAATGATTTTATTAATTTTTATAAAATAATCAATAGATTATGAATTTCCGCTTTTTTATTAAAATCAAGGTTAATTTTAGGTGAATATCGGTATTTTTATCATTAATCCCGGGAAAGAGGGATAGGAAAGGATACAGAAAAAACGAGATTATCAACCGGTTACCCGATAGGGAAAAATAATTATTTTTCATTTTATTTCATATAGTTAAATAAGTTATGCCCTTACCAGGGCCTATCTATTATTTAAGCTTTGATTGATTTAAAAAACAACATCAATAAGGAGAAGGCAAAATGGAAGTGACCATTCCCAAAGCCACCTTGTACGAAGGCTTACAACTGATCCAAGGAGTGGTGGAAAAAAGAAGTTCCATGGCCATTCTCTCTAATGTGTTACTGGAAACCTTCGATGAAGGATTATTTCTTACCGCCACTGACCTTCAAGTGGGTATCCGGTTGAAATGTCCGGCTAATATTATAAGACCCGGATCCACTACGGTATTGGCCATAAAATTTTTTGAAATCGTTCGTGAACTTCCAGATGAAGAAATTTATTTGCAGCTTAAGGAAAATGAAAGATTATTCATCCGTTGTAAGGAGGCCCAATTTACCCTTTCCGGCCTTTCGGCAGCAGATTTTCCTCCCCTACCGGAAGTGGATTCCATTTCTTTTATAACCTTGGACGGCGACCTTCTGGAGGATATGATAAAAAAGACTATTATTTCCGTATCCTTGAAAGAAGGTCGGTATAATTTGGCGGGAATCTTTTTTGAATATTTACCCAATGATGGAAAACCCCATCTGCGTATGGTCTCCACCGACGGACATAGGCTGACCCTGATGGACAAGGATATCGAACCGCTTGAGGAAGGGGTCTTTTCCAAAGGGGTCCTTTTACCCAGAAAGGCCGTTGTTGAATTACAAAAAATTTTGGAAAAGAACGGGCCGGTTCAGATAGGGATAAAGGATAAATTCACGGTCGTCCAAAAAGAGGAACTGACCATGGTCATCCGTTTATTGGAAAGCAATTTTCCGGACTATACCGTGGTTCTGCCCAAGAAAAAAGAGAAAGAGATTACCCTGCCCAAAGAACCATTTTTAGAAACCATGCGGCGCATGGGAGTGCTTTCCTCGGATAAATATAAAGGCGTTCGATTTACCTTGAGTAAAAATACATTGGAGATCCGGTCGGTGAACCCGGACATCGGAGAGGCCAAAGAAACCTTGTCTATTGATTATAAAGGGGCACCCCTTTCCATGGGGTTCAACGCCCGCTATTTTATCGACGCCTTGCAGGTGATGGAAAGCGAAAATGTGGTTTTGGAGTTAAACGAAGCCGTCAGTCCCGCCTTGCTCCGCGGAGAAAAAGAACCCGGTTTCTTGGCCTTGATCATGCCCATGAAACTGAGCGATGATGAGGAAAGAATCGGATGATCCCCTTCTCCGAAAATATACGACCGGAAAGGATCCGTTTTTCCAACGGGGCGGATTCATTCCCATACCGATTCGGTCTCCTTTGACGGTTAGACATCATTTTTTGAAATTCACAGAAAAGCCGGGAACAGTTTTCTAAATCCCTGTCTTTTATCGTTATCGTTTTTTCCCGAAGAGAAAACAGTTCCGAAGGAAAAAGGGGTGTAGGGTTTATGAGCAACTACGGCGCGGATCAAATCAAGGTCTTGGAAGGGTTGACCCCGGTCAGGGAAAGGCCTTCCATGTACATCGGTAATACTTCCACCGAAGGTTTGCATCAATTGGTCTATGAGGTAGTGGACAACAGCATTGACGAAGCCTTGGCCGGGTTTTGCAACAAGATCGAGGTGATCATCCATTCGGACGAAAGCATCACCGTTGAGGATAACGGCCGGGGAATTCCCGTGGATATGCACAAGACCGAAAAAAAACCGGCCTTGGAAGTAGTCATGACCAAACTGCACGCCGGAGGGAAATTCGACAATGAGACCTACAAGGTGTCTGGCGGTCTCCATGGCGTGGGGGTTTCCGTGGTCAACGCCCTTTCCGAATTTCTGGAAGTGGAGGTCCGAAAAGACGGCCAAGTCTATTATCAAAAATACGAAAGAGGGGAACCGGTCGCTCCGATGGAGGTCATCGGAACGACCAAAAGGACGGGCACCCGGGTCCATTTCAAACCCGATCCCCTGATCTTCGAAAAACCCGTCTTCAGTTATGATATCCTTTCTCAACGCCTGAGAGAACTTTCCTTTCTCAACAAAGGCATACGGATCACCATTGAGGACGAAAGGGAACCGAAAAAAAACGAATTTTTTTATCTGGGAGGGATCATCTCCTTCGTCGAATATTTAAACCGCAATAAAGAAGTCATTCATCCCAAACCCATTTATATTTCCGGCCAACGGGGCGATGTGCAAATCGAGGTGGCCTTTCAATACAACGACACCTATCAGGAAAAGATCTTTTCTTTCGCCAACACCATTAATACCCGAGACGGCGGTTCCCATTTGAGCGGATTCAAGACGGCCATCACCCGCTGTTTCAACCAATACGCCGCCAAAGAAAACCTTCCCAAAAATCTGCGGGAAAAAGTGACCGGAGAAGATGTCCGGGAAGGAATGACGGCCATCATCAGCGTCAAACTTCCCAAACCTCAATTTGAGGGTCAAACCAAGACCAAATTGGGAAACAGCGAGATCAAAGGGTTGGTGGAAAATCTGGTTTACGAGGAATTAAGCGCCTATTTGGAGGAAAATCCTTCCGTGGCCAAGAGCATCCTGGCCAAGGTGACCGAAGCCGCCCGGGCCCGGGAAGCGGCCCGGAAAGCGCGGGAATTGACGCGGCGGAAAGGAGCCTTGGTGGAAACCTCGCTGCCCGGCAAGTTGGCCGACTGTCAGGAAAGGGATCCCCGGTATTGCGAGCTGTATATCGTCGAAGGCGACTCGGCCGGCGGTTCGGCCAAGCAAGGAAGGGACAGGCGATTTCAGGCCATCCTTCCCTTGAAAGGAAAGATCCTCAATGTCGAAAAGGCGCGTTTCGATAAAATGATCGAAAACGCCGAGATCAAGACCATCATCACCGCTTTAGGAGCCGGCGTCGGCGAAGAAGATTTTCAACCCGATCAACTGCGCTATCACAAAATCATCATCATGACCGACGCCGATGTGGACGGTTCCCACATCCGGACGCTTTTGCTGACCTTTTTCTATCGTCAATTGCCCCAGATCATTGAAAAGGGTTTTCTCTACATCGCCCAGCCCCCCCTCTACCGGGTGGTTTCCGGCAAAGAAGAAACCTATATCAAGGACGACGAGGCCTTTCATAAATTTTTGAGCCAACGAGGGATAAAAAAGAAAAAACTCTTCTGGAAGGAAAAGGAAAAGTTTCTGGAAGGGGAACCGTTGATCCGTTTTCTGGAAAAATTGAATCAATACCTGCGCTCCGAGGAAAAAATGGAACTTCGGGGATATCCCTCCGAGATTTTAGAGATCATCGCCGAACCGGAGGGTGGCTTGGAATTGACCAAAGAACGGTTAAAGGACCTCTCCTATTTCCAGCATCTGCGAAAGGTCCTGGAAGAGCGGAAGATCGCTTCCGGAGAACCCCTTTTGGACGAAGAACATCAATCCTACTCCCTGCCCATCGTGGATACTTTGCTGGGAGTGGTCAGGGTTTCGGTGGATCGGAACCTCCTGGCTTTGGCCGACTTTCAGAACTTGAAGCGGCTGAAAAAGGAACTCCCTTGGTTGAAGGCCTTCCCCGTTCTGGTCATCAACGATCAAGAACCTCAGACCGTTTCCACCCCCCGGGCCCTCTTGGAATTTTTCATGGAAGAAGGAAAGAAAGGATTGACCATTCAACGCTACAAAGGGTTGGGGGAGATGAATCCCCAACAACTTTGGGAAACGACCATGAATCCGGAAAACCGAACCCTGCTCCAGGTGAAGATCGAAGACATGGTCGAGGCCGAAGAGATTTTCACCATCCTCATGGGGGACAAGGTGGAACCGCGCCGCGATTTCATTTATCAACATGCCCTGGAAGTGCGGGAGTTGGATATCTGAGCGGCCTGATCACCCCCTAAAAAACTTTATTTTCCTGAAAGAAAAGAAATCCTATGGAAACCGTTTCCCGTTCCCACGAAATACCGACCAATATCGAGGACGAAATCCGACGTTCCTACATGGATTACGCCATGAGCGTCATCATCGGCCGCGCCCTGCCGGACATCCGCGACGGCCTGAAACCGGTGCACCGTCGGATCCTTTTCGCCATGCGGGAACTGGGCAACGATTACAACAAGCCTTACAAGAAATCGGCCCGTATTGTCGGGGATGTCATCGGTAAATACCACCCCCATGGGGATATGGCCGTCTATGACACCATCGTCCGCATGGCCCAGGACTTTTCCTTACGTTATCCCTTGGTGGACGGCCAGGGCAACTTCGGGTCCGTGGACGGCGATTCCCCGGCGGCCATGCGCTACACCGAGATCCGTATGACCCGCCTGGCCCATGAATTCCTGGAGGACCTGGACAAGGAAACGGTGGATTTTCAACCTAACTACGACGGATCCCTTCAGGAGCCGACCGTCCTGCCAACTACGGTCCCTAATCTGTTGATCAACGGATCCTCCGGCATCGCCGTGGGCATGGCCACCAACATCCCTCCGCACAACCTCGGCGAGGTGGTGGACGGACTTTTGGCCCTTATCGACCATCCGGACCTTTCCGTTACGGACCTGATGCGCCGCATCCCCGGCCCGGATTTCCCGACGGCCGGCTTCATCTACGGCAGCGCCGGCATCCGCCAGGCCTATCAGACCGGAAAGGGCATCATCAAGCTGCGGGCTCGGGCCATGGTGGAAAAAAAGAAGGGCCAGGGTCGGGAAAGCATCGTCGTCACCGAACTCCCCTACCAGGTGAACAAGGCCAAGCTGATCGAAAAGATCGCCGAGCTGGTCAAAGAGAAAAAGATCGAAGGCATTCAGGACATCCGGGACGAATCCGACCGGGACGGCCTGCGCATCGTGGTCGACCTGAAAAGGGACGAAGTGGCCGAAGTGATTCTCAACCAGCTCTATAAGTTCACCCCCATGGAGGTCACCTTCGGCATCATCTTCCTGGCCATCGTCAACAACCAGCCGAAGATCATGGACCTGAAGACCCTTTTGGTCCATTTCCTCGATTTCCGCAAGGAAATCATCCGCCGGCGTACCCTCTTCGAATTGAAAGAAGCCCAAAAAAAGGCCCACATCTTGGAAGGGTTGAAGATCGCCCTCGATCATTTGGATGAAGTCATCGCCCTCATCCGTAAGGCCAAAAATCCCTCCGAAGCCAAGACCCAGTTGATGAGCCGCTTTTCCCTGTCCGAGATCCAGGCCCAATCCATCTTGGAGATGCGGCTGCAGCGGTTGACCAATCTGGAAAGGGAAAAGATCCTCCAGGATTATCAGGAGATCCTCAAAACCATCGAGCGCCTGAAAGAGATTCTGGCCAGCGAGGCCAAGATCCTCCAATTGATCCGCGAAGAACTGGCCGAGTTGAAAAAGCGCTACGGCGATGAAAGACGCACGGAGATCATCGAAGAAACGGCCGAAATTCAACTGGAGGACCTGATCGTCGAAGAGGACATGGTCGTGACCATCTCCCACGGCGGCTATATCAAGCGCAACCCGGTCAGTCTGTTCCGCAGTCAACGGCGGGGCGGCCGGGGGATCACCGGTATGGAGACCCGGGAGAACGACTTCGTCGAGCACCTCTTCGTCGCTTCCACGCACGACTATTTTCTCTTCTTTACCAATCTCGGCCGTCTCTATTGGCTGAAGGTTCATGAAATCCCCCAGGCCGGCCGGGCGACCCGAGGCAAGGCCCTGGTCAACCTGCTCAACCTGCAACCTCAGGAAAAAGTAGCCACCACCCTGCCGGTGCGCACCTTCGAGGAGGGGAAATATGTCATTATGGTCACCCGCAAAGGGATGGTGAAAAAGACGCCCCTCATGGCCTTCAGCCGTCCCCGCTCGGGCGGGATCATCGCCACCACCATCCAAGAGGGTGACGAATTGATCGCCGCCGACATCACCACCGGCAACCAGGATGTCTTTCTGGGGACGCGAGACGGTCTGTCCATCCGTTTTAAGGAAAACACCATCCGCGAGATGGGCCGCATGGCCCAGGGGGTGCGCGGGATCCGCTTGAGTCCCGCCGACTGGGTGGTGGGCGTGGAAGTCCTCTCCAAAGAAGGGACCATCTTGACCGTCACCGAAAACGGATACGGCAAAAGGACCCGCACCGAAGAATACCGGGAGCAGGGTCGGGCCGGTAAGGGGATCATCACCATCAAGACCACCCACCGCAACGGCCCGGTGGTCGGGGTCTTGCAGGTCACCGACGACGACGACGTCATGATCATCACCAATCGGGGCAAAATCATCCGCTTGCGGGTGAAGGACATCTCGGTCATCGGTCGAAACACCCAGGGGGTACGGTTGATCAACTTGGAAGATCAGGAAAAAGTGGTCGCCGTGGCCCTCTCGGCCGCCAAAGACGATGAAAACGGCGGGGAAGAATAATTTTCCCTTCGTCGTTTTTTGTCCCGTATCTTGTAGAAAAACGGATGGAAACACCAGATGTGGTGGAAAGAGAGGTTTTATGCCCCAAAAAAGGGATTTTTTTCATTGCATTTTTTCCGCTGATTGAGGTTGACAAAACCGCTTTTCTCGGCTATGAAAATAGTGATTTCGCCGAAGGCCAATGGTTATCCAGAAACCCAAGCGAAAGGAAGGGACTATGCCATTTAGAAAGTTCCTGCTCTTTATCCTCATAGCCGGATTGATGGCCTTGCCTTATCAGGGATTCGGCGCAACGGCCAAAAAAACGGTAAAAAAATCCAAAGCCATTCTATCCAAAAAGCATTCTTCCTCTCCTTCATCCTCAGCTAAACTCACCGGCAAAAAGGAATCCTCCCAAACCGCAAAGGCCCGCAAATCGAGAAAACTGGCGCAGAAGAAGGCCAAGAAGAAGATTGCCCGACAAACGCAACAGGCCCCGGAGCCGTTACCTTTAAAGGACGAACCGCCCCTGTTGAAGATCACGCCCCTGGACAACGGCAAGTTTCTCCTGGAAAGGATGGATTCTTCCGTGCCCGGAAATCGGGAACATGAATCCCTGAGTTTGATCAAAAAGCCGGTTTTTGAGGAACAAGAGCCGACCGCCCAGGGGGAGGTGAAAAAATCTTCCCCAACGGAATTTTTTCACTTGATTGTCCGCCTTTCCCAACAATTGCTGGGCAAATCCTACCGCCTGGGAGGGAGCGGTCAAGGCAACGACGGGATCGACTGTTCCGGGTTGGTGAAGAGGATCTACAACTCCCTGACCCTTTCCTTGCCCCATTCCAGCCGGGAACAGGCCAAGCTGGGGTCTTTGGTGACCACCGAGCTGGATTTGAGCCGTCTCAAGATCGGAGATCTATTGTTTTTTAGGAGAAATCGGGGATCCCAGATCAGTCATACGGGGATCTACATCGGGGACGGCAAGATGATCCATTCGGCCAGTAAAAAAGGGGTGATCATTTCCGACCTGGAAAAATCGGATTACTACAACCGAAATTTCGTGGTGGCGAAACGATTGTTCATCCTTCAGGACCCCCCGGGGGAGGAATTCAAAAAATATAAAGAACCTTTGGAGCCCGTCATCCCTTCCCCTGTTTATTGAGGTCGTTCCTTCCATAAAAAAGAAAAAGGCGGGAGGCCTAAGCCCCCCGCCTTTTTTGTGGTTCAGGTTCCAAATGCCTTTTAATCCCGTTCGATGATGGTGGTCATACCCATGCCGCCGCCGACGCAAAGGGTGGCCAACCCTACGGTCAGGTTGCGGCGGATCATTTCGTAAAGGAGGGTGACGATGATTCGGACGCCCGTCGCCCCCACCGGGTGGCCCAACCCGATGCCGCTCCCGTTGACATTGGTGATCTCCCGGTTGAGACCGAGACCCCTTTCACAGGCCAAGTATTGGGCGGCAAAGGCCTCGTTCAGCTCGATCAACTGGATATCGGAGAGTTTCATTTTGGCCCGGTCCAGGCATTTTTGCGTGGCCGGCACCGGACCGTAACCCATATATTTGGGATCCACCCCGGCCACGGCCTGGGCGACGATCTTGGCCATGGGCGTCAATCCCAGTTCTTGGGCCTTGGCCCGGGTGGTGACGATCACCGCCGCGGCCCCGTCGTTCAAACCCGAGGCGTTCCCGGCCGTAACCGTTCCATCCTTTTTGAAGGTCGGTGGGAGACGGGACAAATCTTCCATCTTCAGACCGTAACGGACATGTTCGTCCGTATCCACGATCACCGGGGCCCCTTTTCTCTGGGGGACGGGCACCGGCACGATCTCTTCCTTGAATTTACCGGCCTTGATGGCCGCTTCGGCGTTATGGTGGCTCCGAAGGGCGATGATATCCTGCTCCTCCCGGCTGATGCCGTATTTTTCGGCCAGATTTTCAGCGGTCTGACCCATGATATATCCGGTTTTTTCCAGGAGATTGCTGCCGGAATGGAGCATCTCCCAGAGGGCGTCGGTCATTTGTCCGTGGGTCAATCGCTGCCCCCAGCGGGCGGTCATGAGCACATAGGGTGCCGAACTCATGGATTCCACCCCACCGGCGAGGACGATTTGGGAATCCCCGGCCTTGATCTGTTGGACGCCGAAGGCCAAGGCCTGCATGGCCGAGGAACATTGACGCTGAATGGTCACCGCCGGGACCTCCACCGGAATCCCGGCCTTTAAGGCCGCCGTTCGGGCCGTGTTGGCCTCGTCCGGGCATTGGCAGCAATCCCCCAGGATGACGTCATCCAGTTGTCGGCCCTCCAAGGGGGCCCGTTTCAGGACCTCGGTAATGACCACGGCGGCCAATTCATGGGCCCGCAAGGTCTTGAAGGCCTCCCCGAACTTCCCAATGGGGGTGCGGGCCGCGGAAACAATCACTACATCATTGGCGCTTTTCACGGTGTACTTCTCCTTTGTTTTAGTATTTATTTTAAATACCTACCCTATACCGAAGAAGCTCGGCTTTGTAAACAAAAATCAATTCCATGCTTTTTTGAATAGGAGGCGCAAGAAGCGGGGGCGATAATAGCGGGCATCGTTTTCGATAAGTTCGAAATCCGTGGAATTGGTGGTATAGGAAAAGACCAGCTCCGCCGCCGATCGGGAAAGGACCGGATGCCCCTTGGCCGCATAGCAGAAGACACGGGGCTCCCAGCGGGCCTCCGGACACCGGTGAAAACGGACGGGTTCGCTCCAAGGGCCTTGGGGGCGCTCGGCCAGGCGATAGACCATGTGTTCGGAAAGGCTGTCCTCCGTATATACCATGATATATCGCCTCAAGGCCGGTTGATAGGATACCGAAAACTCGTTGGCCGCCGACCGGCACACGGCCTCGGCCTTGTCTACGGTCTTCACCCACCCTGCTTGAGAAAAGAAGGTCCACTCGGCAAAATCGGCCGGCTTATCCGCCGGGACACGGGCCAAAAGGATTACCTTTTCCGGCAATCCGGCGGTCCGGCGGTCCTCCACCCCGAAAATAAGAAGAGAATCCTTCTCTTCCAACACCGCCGAGCCGAAGATCCTCTGGCCGTGGCTGAAGGGTATCCGGTAAAAATCCATTTTCCACTCCTCGGGGGATTGTTCAGGATTCTTGACCCGGGCCAGCCAGGCGCCTATGACCTGAAAGTCGAAACCCACCGGTCCCGGGCTGCGTTCCACCTGGATCAAAAACAAAAACAACCCGGCCCGAACCCGGATTCCATGATAAGGCCAGAACCAGCCCCGACCGTCGGGCGGAAGGAAAAAGGCGGTGTTCTTGTCGTCCTGTCGTCCCCAAAAAAAACGGATCTCCGCGGTAAAGGGGTCCTTCCCCTTTTGGACGGCCAAGGTGTTATGGACCAAATCGGCGTTTCGGTGTCTTCCTTGAACCACGGTTCCGATAAAGGTGTCGCCGAAGAGCCAGAGGATGCGGTCGTCGTCCAGGGACACGGAAAAGACGCCGTCCCCTCCGGTCCAACCTTCGAAGCGCCGAAAAAGGGCCTCCTCTTCCTCGTAGGGTTCCACCCGGATAGGAAGGGGGTGGGCGCAGGCCGTAAGCCAAAGGCCCAGGCAAACCGAGAAGAGGGCGAAAAAAAGGGCCCTTACCCTTCTCCCAGGGACAAGGGCCGTTGTTCGTCCGGCGGTAAGCATAACAAACCATCCCCTCCGGTTTAGGATTTTAAAAAGACCGACCCCACGGGATTATACAAGGGAAACGACCTTACCCTCGGACCGCGGAAGGATTTCTTTTTCTCTACCATAAACGGGTCTTTTCGGAAAAGGAAAAAGCTTGTAAACGGCCGGGGAATTTGTTATAAATATAAGGTTAAATGTAAACCGATTTTAAGGATTTATCATGTTCTTAGATTCCATCCTCGGCTTTTTTTCCAACGACTTGGCCATTGATTTGGGAACGGCCAACACCTTGGTCTATGTCAAAGGCAAGGGCATCGTCCTTTCCGAACCTTCGGTGGTGGCGGTCCGTAAGGACGGTAAGGGTTACAACAAGGTCTTGGCCGTCGGCAAGGAGGCCAAGCAGATGCTCGGCCGAACCCCGGGAAATATCGTCGCTATCCGGCCCATGAAGGACGGGGTGATCGCCGACTTTGAAGTGACCGAGGCCATGCTTCGTCATTTCATCCAAAAGGTCCACAACCGCCGATCCTTGATTCGGCCGAGGATCATCGTTTGCGTCCCTTCGGGCATTACCCAGGTGGAAAAAAGGGCGGTGCGGGAATCGGCCGAATCGGCCGGGGCCCGGGAGGTCTACTTGATCGAGGAACCCATGGCCGCGGCCATCGGCGCCGGTCTCCCCATCACCGAACCCACCAGCAACATGGTGGTGGACATCGGGGGAGGGACCACGGAGGTGGCGGTGATCTCCTTGGCCGGGATCGTTTTCAGCAAGTCCGTCCGGGTAGGGGGGGACAAGATCGACGAAGCCATTCTCCAGTATGTCAAACGCAAATACAACCTGCTCATCGGGGAGCGCACGGCCGAGGTGATCAAGACCACCATCGGGACGGCCTATCCCCAGGAAGAGCCCGAATCCATCGAGGTCAAGGGCCGGGATCTGGTCACGGGCATTCCCAAAACCCTGACTATTGATTCGGAAGAGGTCCGTTTGGCCATCTCCGAGCAGATTGATACCATCATTGAAGCGGTTAAGGTCGCCCTGGAACAGACCCCACCCGAACTGGCGGCCGATATCGTCGACCGGGGCATCTTTCTCACCGGAGGGGGGGCTTTGTTGAAGAACCTGGATGTTCTGCTCCGGGAGGAAACCGGTCTGCCCATCAATATCGCTGAAGATCCGCTTTCGGCCGTGGTCCTGGGTTCGGGAAAGGCCCTGGAGGACCTTGAATTATTGAAGGAGGTTTCCATTTAAGGGAACCCCGCCTGCAAAAATATACCAAGCCCCTTCAAACGAGACCGAGGCCCAAACCGGACCCGGAAGCGTCCGGCCGGGTTGGCCGCCGACCTTTCCTGGCCAGGGTGAAAACCGGGGGTTGACCCCCGCCGCAGGGGGCGATCCGGATCAAGGGAGAGGGGAAGGAAACGGGATTCAGGGGTGGTAATCAGAAAACTACGGACCCTACTCCTTATTTGGCTGGCCCTCTTGGCCCTTTTGGTCCTCTTTTCTACCTTATCCCGGAGTGGTAGGGATTTTTTTTTCTTGGAGAGCTCCTTGGCCGACGGCGTCCTCCCGGCCTTTCAGTTCTTTAACAGCCTTGAAAAGGGTGTGGTCGGGATCTGGGAACATTACCTGTGGCTGAGAAAGACCCAGGAAGAAAACCAAAAGCTCAAGGCCCAGATCGAACAATTGAAGCGGGAAAATTTGCGCCTCAGGGAATCGTCGGCCGCCCTGGAAAGGCTGCAAAAGATCCTCCAGCTGAAAAGCGAACAGCCCTCCATTCCTTCCCTAATCGCCGAAGTGGTGGGGCGGGGTCCCTCTCCGTTTATGCATACCTTCTACATCAATAAGGGAAGAAAAGACGGCCTGGTGCGGGGCATGCCCGTCTTGATCCCCACCGGCGTGGCCGGCCGGGTGGAAAGGACTTCCCGCCGTTATGCCCTGGTCACCCTCCTTTATGACCCCTCTTTCGCCGTGGATTGTCTTTCCCAGCGTTCCCGCGTCCGGGGGGTATTGACCGGGATCGGCGAGGAGAGCCGCTGTCAAATGAAATATGTGGGGCGCACCGAAGACATCCGTCCCGGCGATGTGATCGTCACCTCCGGGTTGGACATGCTTTTCCCTAAAGGATTGTTGCTGGGTCGGGTGAGCCGGGTGGACCCCCTGACCAAAGGCAATTTCCTCTTTGTCGAGGTGGTCCCCGAAGTCCATCTGGGCCAAGTGGAAGAGGTTCTGGTGCTCCTTAAAAAACCCCCTATTCCGGACCGGGAGCCGCTCCTTCATGATTGAAACCGCCCGGTTTTTTCCCCTCGGCTTGTTGATTTTGGTCCTCCAATCCACTTGGTTTTACGGAGAGGTCCTCCATCCTTTCCGTTTTGACCTGGTCTTCATTCTTATCGTTTTTTTGGGCACCTTGGAGAGGTTGTGGTCGGTCCTTATAGTGGGTTTCCTTTTAGGGTTCATCACCGACGTCCTGTCGTGGGGGGGAATGGGGAAGGCCATGTTTCTCTATCCCTTGATCATATGGGTCATGCATCGGATCTGGAGCCGCACCGTGGTCCAATCCCATTTATTTTTGGTCATAGCCGTGTTCGTTTTCAATCTCCTTTACGGCCTTTCCGTGTATTTTTTTCTGACCCTATCCTGGGGGCAGGCCTTCACCCGTCATCAGGCCTTTTTGGTCTTTATCCAGGCGGTCATCACCACGCTTCTCGCCTTTCCTTTGTCGTATCTTTTTCGGACCTTCTTCGGAAGAAAAACCGCTTTGGCCTAAGGTGGTTCAAAAGCCTTGTTGGAACAAAGAGAGCCGATCGATTTTTCCAAACAGTTTTTGATCACCACCGTGGTGATCCTGGCCGCCTTTTTCGCCTTGACCGGCCGCTTTTGGTATCTCCAGATCCTTAAAGGCGATCATTTCAAAAAAATGGCCGAAAACAACCGGGTCCGGGTCTTGCCCGTGCCCCCCGCCCGTGGGATCCTCTTCGACCGCAACGGGTTGATGCTGGTCAATTCCCGCCCTTCTTTCAATTTATATGTCATTCCCGATGATGTGCAGGATTGGGACTTGCTCAAAGAACAACTGACCCGCCTCCTGGATATGGAGCCGGACCTGATCGAGCGGCGCTTGGCCCAAAAAAAGGCCTCCCCCTTCCAACCCCTACCCATCAAGCTGGATATCACCTCCGAGGAACTGGGGCGTTTGGAGACCTTCAAGTACATGATGCCCGGCGTCTATATTGAAGTGAGCCCGCAAAGGAATTACCCTCTGGGGCCGGTGGCCCCTCATGTCATCGGCTATTTGGGGGAGATTACACCCGAGCAACTGAAAAGCGGGAAATACCCGGAGTGCCGTCTGGGCGATTACATCGGCCAATGGGGCTTGGAAAAGGAATACCAAAAGGACTTGGGGGGCATAAAGGGGGGGCGATATCTGGAGGTGGACGCCAGGGGGCGTGAGGTCCAGGTCCTGGGCGTGCAAGAGCCCACGGCCGGAAACAATTTGGTCACCACTTTGGATTGGGACCTCCAAAAAACGGCCCAGGAGGCCCTGCAAGGTCGTGCCGGGGCGGTGGTGGCTTTGGATCCCAGAAGCGGGGAGGTCTTGGCCATGGCCAGTTCCCCGGCCTTTGATCCCTCCACCTTCACTCGGAAATTGACGGCCAAGGACTGGCAGACCCTCCTTTCCGACCCCTTGAAACCTTTTCAAAACCGGGCCATCCAGGGACAGTATCCCCCGGGTTCAACCTATAAGATGGTCGTCGCCTTAGCCGCTTTGGAAGAAGGGCTTGTGACTCCGGAGACCACTTTTTATTGCAACGGGACCTTTCTCTTCGGCAACCGCCGCTTCAGCTGTTGGAGGAAAGGGGGGCACGGTTCGGTGAATCTGCATAAGGCCATCGTCCAATCCTGTGATGTCTATTTTTACAATGTAGGCCTGCGTCTGGGGGTGGACCGCCTGGCCCGGTACGCCCAATATTTCGGGTTGGGGCAACCCACGGGGGTGGCCTTGACCTCGGAAAAAGGGGGGCTTATCCCGACCTCTCTCTGGAAGCTCAAACGCTACAAGGCCCCGTGGCACCCCGGGGAGACGGTTTCTTTGTCCATCGGTCAGGGTTACAACCTGGTCACCCCCTTGCAGATGGCCGTCCTGACCGCCGCCCTGGCTAATGGAGGCAAGGTCTATCGCCCTTATTTGGTTAAAAAATTGTTCTCCCCCCAAGGTCGGATCTTAAAAGAATTTTCTCCTGTACAGCTACGCTCCCTACCCGTCAAGGCCGAGCACCTCTATTTGATTCGAAAGGCCATGGCCGGAGTGGTCAATGAACCCGGCGGGACCGGTTACGCCTGCCGACTCTGGGGCATAACGGCCGCTGGCAAGACCGGCACGGCCCAGGTGGTGGGGTTGGGAAAGAAGGGGGGGCGGGATCATGCCTGGTTTGTGGCCTTCGCCCCCCTGGAGGACCCCAAACTGGCCGTGGCTGTACTGGTCGAACATGGGGGGCACGGCGGGGATGCGGCCGCACCCATTGCCCGAAAGCTCTTCCAGGCCTATTTTCATCTGATCCCGCGCGGGAGCGGGACAGGGGCTTCGTCAACAGAAGAAACCCCGTCGGGTGAAGAAAACCAAACCCCGCCGACCCCCTCGGTTCGCCCGGAGGAGTATCGTGTGGATTGACCGGCGGTTCATCCAGAATTTCAACTGGTCCTTACTGTTATTGATGATCATCCTGATCTCTGTGGGGGTGATCAATCTCTATTCCGCTTCCCAGGCAGGGACGGAGGCCAAAGGGACCCCGGTCTACCTGAAGCAGATCCTTCTGGTCGGGGTAGGGTTCCTGGCCCTCATGGCCGTACTTTGGTTCGATTATCACCTCCTCCTTTCCTTGGCCTATCCCCTGTTAGGATTCTCGGTCTTTCTCCTCCTCACGGTCTTATTCGTAGGCAAAACGGTTTCCGGATCCCAACGCTGGCTCCCTTTGGGACTTTTTTCTTTTCAGCCTTCGGAGCTGGCCAAGATCGCCCTGGTCTTGGCCTTGGCCAAGTATTTTTATACCCACGAGAAAAACGGCCGTTACGGTTTCCGGGAACTGGCCCTTCCTTTCGGCCTCGCCCTTTTGCTGGCCGGGTTGATTATGAAACAACCGGATTTGGGGACGGCGGTCCTGCTTCTTTTGATCTGCTTTTCCGTTTTTTTCTTTGTCGGGGTGGCCGGGAAGACCTTGATCGTCTCCTTTTCCGGCCTGGCCGTCTTGATGCCTATTTCCTGGTTTTTCTTGAAGGACTATCAAAAGAAAAGGGTCTTGATCTTCCTCCAGCCGGAGACCGATCCCCTGGGGGCGGGTTATCACATCCTCCAGTCCAAAATCGCCGTCGGCTCCGGGGGGATTTGGGGCAAGGGATTTCTGAAAGGGACGCAGGGACAGCTCCGGTTCTTGCCGGAACATCACACGGACTTCGCCTTCTCTTTGTTGGCCGAAGAATGGGGGTTTTTAGGCGCCCTCCTGGTTGTTACCCTCTTCCTCCTTTTGGTCCTCTGGGCCTTGAATATCGCCCGTCAGTCCAGGGATCGTTTCGCCATGCTGACGGCCTACGGTATAGGGGCCGTATTTTTTTGGCAGAGCGTGATCAATATCGGTATGGTGGTCGGACTGGTCCCGGTAGTGGGTGTTCCCTTGCCTTTCATCAGTTACGGGGGATCATCCGTGATCGTCAGCATGATCGGTATCGGGTTGTTGCTGAACATCCATATGCGCCGCTTCGTCATTCAGTCATGATGGGTTCAGGCTATAATGGATGAAGGTCCCTTTATGAATACGCCCGCTATTCCCCAACCCGATCCGGCCATTGAAACCCCGGCCCGCCCGGTCGTCTTGGCCCCGGCCGGGAGTAAGGCTTCCTTTTTAGCCGCCCTGGCCGCCGGGGCCGACGCCGTGTATTGCGGCCTGAAACAGCTCTCGGCTCGGATGGAGGCCCGTAATTTCACCCTTGACGAATTGGCCGCCCTGGCCGATTTGGCCCGCCGGAAAGGGACTCGAGTCTTCGTCACCCTAAATTCCTTGATCAAACCCGACGAGATAGAACTGGCCGGTGCTTTGTTGGTGGAACTGAACCGTCGCGTAGGGCCGGAGGCCTTGATCATCCAAGATCCGGCACTGATCGAATTGGCCGGGCAGACGGGGTATAAGGGGGAGCTTCATTTGTCCACCTTGACCCAGGTGAGTTTCCCGGCCGCCCTCGCCTTGATCAAACGGGTCCGAGGAGTGACCCGCGTGGTCCTCCCGAGGGAGCTTAATGTGGATGAGATCCGGCAGATGGCCGAAGCCTGCCCGAAAGGTTTGGGATTGGAGGTCTTCGTCCATGGGGCCCTTTGTTATGGGGTTTCCGGTCGTTGTTACTGGAGCAGCATGTTGGGAGGGAAAAGCGGTCTGAGGGGTCGCTGCGTCCAGCCCTGCCGACGTCTCTACCGGCAAGGTGAAGGGGAAAGGCGTTTTTTTTCCTGTTTGGACTTGAGCCTGGACGTGCTGGTCCGACTCCTTTTGACCATTCCGGCCGTCAAGGGATGGAAGATCGAAGGCCGGAAAAAGGGGCCCCATTATGTCTATCATACGGTCCTGGCCTATAAGATCCTACGCGACCACCCCAGCGATGGGCAGGCCAAAAAGGAGGCCATAAGGCTCCTTAAAAGGGCCCTGGGCCGTGAAGGAACCCGATACGGTTTTCTGCCCCAAAGGCCGATCCATCCCATTCCCGCCGACGGACAGACGGCCTCCGGAATGCTCCTCGGCAAGTTGACCGGCACGAAATCCCATCCCTATCTCAAAGTAAGGGAAGGACTATTTGAAGGGGATGTCCTCCGTCTGGGATATGAAGACGAGACCTGGCACATGACCCAAAGGATCACCCGTCCTTTCCCCCCAGGAAGTCGTTTATATTTCCCCCCCCACCCGGAGAAAAAGTCCCTCCTCGACCTCCCGGTCTTCTTGATCGACCGCAGAGACCCGGAGTTGAAGAAGAAAATGGATGCCCTGGAAAGGGAAATGGAAAAACCGAAAGAAAAGAATCCCCCTCCTTCCCTTTTCAGGGCCAAGCTCCCGGCCCCTTTCCGAATAAAAACCTCTCCCGTCGAACAAAAGGTCTATCGTCGTCTCCCGGCCCATTTAACGGGAAAGGAGGAGACGGGGGTCTGGTTGACCGAGGAAAACCATCGAGGAGGAACGTCCGCCGGTAAGTTATGGTGGTGGCTGCCCCCGGTCCTTTGGCCGGGGGATGAGGAGCGCCAGCGTTCCCTGGTGGAAGGCTTGATAAAAAAGGGATGCCGCCGATTCGTCCTGAACGCCCCTTGGCAGGCGGCTTTTTTTCCTTACCCGGAAAGGCTGGAGCTTTGGGCCGGGCCTTTCTGTAACATCAGCAATGCCTTGGCCGTATCCTGGATCAAATCGTTGGGCTTTTCCGGGGTGGTGGCCGGACCGGAACTCGGGGAGAAGGACTATCTTTCCCTGCCCCGCAACAGCCCCTTGCCTTTAGGAATGGTCCTTTCCGGGTACTGGCCTTTATCCTTGTCCCGCATCTTGGCCGAAGGGTTGAAGACCCGTATCCCTTTTCAGAGCCCCAAAGGGGAAACGGCCTGGGCGGTGGAGCGGGAAGGCCTATACTGGATTTACCCCAATTGGCGTTTGGATTTGACCCCTTACCGATCGGTGTTGCAACGGGCTGGCTATCGCCGGTTCATTCACTTTCTCGAACCCCTCCCCCCAAAGGTTCCCCTAAAAGAGAGGCCGGGATTTTGGAACTGGAAGGTCGGATTATTTTGAGCCGACCGTTTGATTAGGCATTCTCGGTAAAGACCTCGCCAAGGCGGACGCGAGGGCCGAAATCGGCCAATCGCTCCAAGATGGCCTCACCCAAACGGAAGCCGCAACGGTCCGGCCCATCATTGGCGATGGCCGTAAGGGATGCCTTGGGGTTGGCCTTCAGAACGGCACGGGCCTTCTCGATTTCTCGGTCAAACCACTGATAAAGTTCTTGCCGCCGGGTATTGAGTTCGGCCAGGGACCCGGCCCCGTCGTCAGGCATTTCCGGGTCCGGCCCGTACTTATAGACATGGGCCAGGGCGTAATAGAGGGCGTTGTCCGACCCTTGAAATCCGGCCCTACGCATCCGCTCCGGCAGGGTCTCCATATCCAACTCCAGGACCTCCCCTTCCGGGCCAAGGCGGCGGTTGAAGACCATGTCCCCGCCGATTTCCGCGTTCCCCTCGGATAGGGGCTTGCCCCCGAAAAGGAGTTCCAATATGGCCAGCTCCTCCCGGCCGAGGAGGTCGTCTCCGTTGACGTCCAAAACGGAGAAAAGACCGTCCAGGATGCGGCCGGCTTCTTGAATGATTTCCTTTTCATTCAAGATGTTGTCGGCATCGGCGTCCAGGTGTTGGAAGGCCGCGGGATGGATCCCTGTTTCCTCTATACCGAGGCCCTGGTCTCCATTCAGATCCCTTTCGCCGACGAAGGACGTGACGAAGAGTTCCAATCCCTTGCGGACTTCCCCTGTGCTGATCGCCCCGTCGCCGTCCGCGTCCAAGAGGTTCAGCACGGATTGAAAGGTGGAGGTCTCCGTTTCCTGCCCTTTTTGGACCTCCTGCCGGGCCGTGGTTTGATTGACCTTCATTTCCAGGTTTTGGGACCGAAGTCCGGTGGTGATGGCGCTGATGGGGTTCATGGCTTCCTATCCTTTGGGTTTATTGGTTGTCTTACCGTTTCCTTTCGACCCTTGACCGGTCACCCTTTGGGGATGGCTTCTCCTTCCCTCAACCATTAAATAATCAAAAACCATGCCGAATGGGGAAAAAGGGGGACCAAGTCCCGGAAAAAAGAGACGGTACGACAAGGAATTTTATTTGTAATTCAATAAAATAAAATTTTCGACGAGGGTCTTTTTCTTTCCAAACTCGGAATAAAAAAGGGGGAATTCGCCCTTTTCCAGCACGCCCTTCCAGGCCCGGTGGGGGATCCGAAGGAGGAAAAATTTTCCATCCCCCGGAAAGGTTTGCTTTTGGGGAAAAAGAAGAGGGTTTAGGCGAGGAGTTCGGCCCAATGTTTGACGGTCCAACCCTTTTTCTGTTCCGAGGCCAGGGACTCAAGCTGCATCAGACAGGCCATACAGGAAGTGGCCAGGACTTGGGCGTCCGATGCTTCCAGGTCCTGGTAGGATCGGCCCCCGATTTTTCGGGAAAGATCGGGGTGGCTGAGGCGAAAAAGACCCCCGGCGCCGCAGCAGCGTTGTTCTTTCCTTTCGGACAACGAAAGGCCGGTCCGGGAAAGTAAAAGTCTTCGAGGTTCATCCTCAATATGCAATTTCCTTCGCCCATGACAGGGATCGTGAAAGACGACCCGTAAGGGGGAGGCGTCCAGGGGAGGAGATGGGGTAAACCCTTCTCGAACCAAAAAACGGCTGAGCTCTTCCGTTTTTTTCAGAAAATCAACAAGTTCTTCCTGCAAATCGGGCTCTTTCTCCAGCAGGCGGGGATATTCGGTCAAGATATGGGCGGCACAGGAAGAACAAGGAACGACCACCGCCTCGGTTCGATCCTCGGCAAAGGCCAATACGTTTTGCTTGGCCAGGCGACGGGCGGTTTCCAGATCGCCTAAGGTAAAGGCCGGCAGGCCGCAACACGTCTGATCTTTCGGGAGGACGATCCTGCCCAAAGGGGAGAGGAGGCGATATACCGCCTCCCCCACTGGGGGATGAATATAATTGATGGAACAACCGACAAAAAGGCCCAACGACTTCGACCCTCCTATAGAAAGGGAGGGCCCGGGGAGGACGCGGGATCGCTCCAGAAAAAAGGGTTTTTCCAAATAAGGCAAAGAGGAGGCCGCGGGGAAAAGGCGCAGTAATAGCCCTCGGTCCTTGGGGATTTGTCGCCAGATCCAGTCCTGCCCGAGACGGATGGCCTTCATCCGTTCCGGGAAAGGGAGGACTTCTTTGGCCAAAAGCCGCCTGGCCCCGGCCGCCCCGACCCGATTCAGGAGTCGATTCCGGCCTTCCAAAATCAAGGCGTCGGCCTTTACCCCGCCGGGGCACTGCTCCGCACAGGCGCCGCAGAGGAGGCAATTGGACAAAAGGTCATAGAAGAGCCGGTCTTCCTGGAACCGCTGGTCCAGGAGGGCATCGAGGAGGGCCAATTTGCCCCGTGCGGAGAGGGGTTCCCGCTCGGTTTCTCGATAGATGGGGCAAACGGGAAGACAAGTCCCGCACTTGACGCAGGCCTTGATTTTTTCTTTCCATTCTTTATCGTTCATGGAAGAAAGCCTTGACGGGCGGGTCCTCCTTATGGAGGTTCAGAGGGCGGCACCCGGATTGTCGTTGAACTTTGGGAAAAAATTTGTTACCCTGACCGTAAGCAGGCACCATTAAACAGGAAAGGAGTTCCGTCATGAAACGCTGGATGCCCCTCGTTTTTATTGCCCTCCTAACCCTTTGTCTGGTCCCTATGGTTGCTTCCGCCGAGGCCGGAAAGTTCGGCATCGGGGCCAGGGCCGGTTTCTACAAATCCTCGGATGCCGATGGGGGTAAACTCTACGGCGGGATCCAGGCCCGTTGGAGGGTTTTCCCGGCCCTTTCCGTGGAAGGCAGCCTGGATTACCGCGGCAGAGAAGACTACCCGGGAAACAAGAAGATCACCAGTTATCCCTTGTTGGCCACGGCCCTGTTTTATCCCATCCCGGAGGCCAAGTATTCCCCTTACCTCCTGGCGGGATTGGGCTGGTACTACTCCAAGGTGGAAGACCCAAGCGGGAGCAATACCGATCACACCCCCGGTCTGCATGTAGGGGCGGGATTGGATATCCCCTTGAGCCCGGAGATCACCTTTAACGCCGATTTCCGCTACTACTTTCTCAATTACAGCGATCAGCGGGTCAAGGACCTGAAGACCAACGGTTACATTATCAGCGTCGGCATGACCTTTTATCTCTGGTAAAGGGGAAGACCTGTTTCGGGTCCGGCCGGGAATTCCTGGGGTACAAGGGGCGAGGCTATTTCACCTTAGACCCCGGCCGGATCTCCCCTTCGGGGATGATCAGGCGCAAGCCCTTTTCGTCCCGGGCGGCCAGGAGCATGGCCTGGGATTCCACCCCCATCAAGCGGACCGGCTCCAGGTTGGTCACGACGACGATGGACCTCCCGACCAAGGCCTCCGGGGCGTAATCCTTTCCGATCCCGGCCACGACGGTCCGTTTTTCACCCACATCCACTTCCAGTTTGATCAGTTTGTCGGACTTGGGGACCCTTTCGGCGCTCAAGACCCTGGCCACCCGCACATCCCATTTTTGGAATTCATCTATCGGCAAGAGGGCCGACTCTTGGGCCGGGGCGGGGGGCGTCTTCGGTCCCTTACCCGAAGGCCCTTCTTTTTTCTTATCCGTCTCGATCCTGGGGAAGAGGGCCGACCCTTTTCGGACCTTCCTTCCGGCCACCTTACCCCCCCAAACGGGCCCTTCCGGCCAGCGGGAGGGGAATTCCTTTTCCTCCAGGCCCAATTGGTAAAAGATCCGGTCCGAGGTTTGGGGCAGGAAGGGGCGCAAAAGCAGGGCGAATTGATAGAGCGTTTCCCCCAAGGCGTTGAGGACAGTCCTTAACCGGGGCCTTTGTTCGGGGTCTTTGGCCAAGGCCCAGGGGGCTTGGGTGTCAATGTATTTATTGAGGGTATCCACATACTCCCAGAGGCCCATGAGGGCCTTGTGAAAGGCCAGCCTTTCCGTCTCGATACGGACCGCCTCCCAAGCCCGCCGATGCACCTCCTTAAGGGCCTCCTCGGCCGGGCCGTCTGCTTCCGCCGGCGGGATCGTGCCCTGATGGAATTTTTCGATCAAGGTCAAACTGCGGCTGACGCAGTTGCCCAAGTTGTTGGCCAGGTCGGCGTTGATCCGTTGGATCAAGGCCTCTTCGCTGAATTGGGCGTCCAGGCCGAAGACCATCTCCCGCAGGAAAAAATACCGGACGGCGTCCGGACCGAAGCGGGCGGTCAGGTCCTGGGGACGGATGACGTTCCCCAGGGATTTGGAGATCTTGGCCTGGTCCATGTTCCAATAACCGTGGACATTCAGATGGCGAAAGGGCTCCACTCCGGCGGCTTTGAGCATGGTCGGCCAATAGATGCCGTGGGGTTTGAGGATGTCCTTGGCGATGATGTGCTGGGCCGACGGCCAAAAGAGACGGTAATTTTCCCCTTCGGGATAGTCCAATCCGGAAAGGTAATTGATCAAGGCGTCGAACCAGACGTAGGTCACATAGCGGTCGTCGAAGGGCAAAGGGATCCCCCAGGTGAGGCGGGATTTGGGGCGGGAAATACAAAGGTCCTCCAATGGTTCGCTCAAGAAGGAAAGGACCTCGTTGCGATAGCGCTCCGGTCGGATAAAGTCCGGGTGGGTCTGGATGTGGTCCACAAGCCAGTCCTGATAGGCGCTCATACGAAAGAAATAATTGGCCTCTTTGACCAGGATCGGCGGCGTTTGGTGGTCCGGGCAGCGGCCGTCCACCAATTCCTTTTCGGTATAAAAGCGCTCGCAGCCCACGCAATAGAGGCCTTCGTAATCGCTGAAGTAGATGTCCCCGGAGGCAAAGACGCGGTTCAAGATATATTGAACCACCCGAATATGATCGGGTTCGGTGGTGCGGATGAACCGATCCGCTTGGATCAACAACTCCGGCCAGGTCTTTCTGAAGAGGTCGCTGATCCGGTCGGCATAGGCCTTGGGCTCCAATCCCTGTTTCTGGGCGGCCTGGACGACCTTTTCCCCGTGTTCGTCCGTGCCGGTTTGAAAACGGCTTTGGAAGCCCAGCAAGCGGTGAAACCGGGTCAACGTGTCGGCCACGATGGTGCTGTAGGCATGGCCGATGTGGGGTTCGGCGTTGACATAATAAATCGGGGTGGTCACATAAAAGGTTTTATTCAAGACGGATCATTCCTTTGCGTTTTTTTCGTTTTCGGCGGCCTGTTTCAAGTCGGCCACTTTTAAGACCTTTTCCTCGCCCTCTGGGGTCTCGACCACGACGGTCCCTTCCATGACGTTCTGCCTCAAGACCTTAACCGGTCCCAAGGGACTCCAAACGGTCTTCCCGCACTTGGGAAAGTCCTTTTTCAGTTCCAAATAGGTCTCGTATTCATAGGTCAGACAACACATCAGCCGTCCGCACAGGCCGGAGATCTTGGTCGGATTCAAGGGCAGGTTCTGTTCCTTGGCCATCTTGACCGACACGGTGGCGAAGTCGCTGAGACAGGTGGTGCAGCAGAGCTCCCGTCCGCAGTGCCCCAAACCCCCGAGCATCTTGGCCTCGTTGCGGACACCGATTTGGCGCAACTCTATGCGGGTGTGGAAGCGGTGGACCAGGTCTTTGACCAACTCGCGGAAATCAATACGCCCTTCGGCGGTAAAATAAAAAATGATCTTGCTTTCGTCGAAAAAACATTCGACCTTGACCAATTTCATCTCCAGCTTTCTCTCCCGGATCCGCTCCCAGCAGAAAGCGAAGGCCTCTTTTTCTTTGGCCCGGGTCTTCCGCAGTTGTTCCAGGTCACTCTCGTTGGCCAGGCGGAATATTTTTTTGAGCTCGTTGTCTCCAGGAGAAAGCGCTTTCTTTTGGGGGGGGCGGACTACTTTCCCCAGACCGGTTCCTTGTTCGGTCTTGACAATAACCAAATCGCCGCATTTGAGGACGAAATGACCGCAGTCGAAATCATAAACCGGGCCGTAGTCCTGAAAACGGATCCCGACCACTTTGATGCTTTCCGGTGTCGTTTTTTCTTCCATGGACCAATGACCGTTGTTTCGCCTTCAGCCGGGCGGTTCGCCAAGAAAGGGACCCTTTCCCCTTTCTTCGGGTCTTTGCTTACCAGACGATCTCTTCTACCTCATCAAAACGGCTGACCACAACCCACCGCTTAAGATCCACCCGCAAGAGGGCGCACTCCGGGGAATGGACGAAATCATGGAGGGCCGGGTGCCGGTTCAAAAACAGGGAGCGCCAAGCGGCCTTTTCCTGATCTTCTATTTCGCGGACCGTTCCGATTCCGGAAACGGCCAAGGCGTTCTGAAAATCCTCTTTTCCGTGAGAACGATTGTCGATCAAAAGGGCCACAACGGGATTTTTGATCATATTGTGATATTTCCGAGTCCCCCTTTTGGTGGCGATCACGAGGTGTTTCAAGTCGTCGGTGGCGGTGTAGGCCATGAGACTCAAATAGGGGGCATCCTGTTCCTGGGTGGCCAAGGCGGCCAGTTTTTGGGTTTGCAAAAGGGTCTTAAGCCGCTGTTCGGTTTGGGAATCCATGGCCATTTCTTTCTCCTTTCAAATCAAGGTATCTTATGAAATTTTTCGGGAAAATTCAATCGGATTTCCGTTTGGGGGAAAAAGGCAAAGGGTTTCGTCTTCTTGGGGGGTTAAGAAGGTTGACAAAACCCATTTCGATCTTATGTTATGAGAAAAAAACCCGCCCATTTCGACTGGGGCCACGAGCCGGGTTTGCTTCTAAAAAGAGGTAAACCCGGTTTTTTTTCATGGAGGAATATATGACCAGAGAGGACAAAGGTAATACCCGAACCTTCGATGGGATCCCAGGGTTTCCCTTTACAAGGGACGCCTTTTCCAGAATGGATGAAAGGGAAGACGCCGTTTTTTATTCCCAGGAACGCCTGGTCGATCACCTGGATGCCTCCGCCTTAAAGAAAATCGAGTCTTTAATCGATCAACTGGTCATTGAAGACTGTCCGGAGGTCTTAGATTTGATGGCCAGCTGGAATTCCCATTGGCCGCGCCATCGCCGTTTCGCTCGATTGGTGGGGCTGGGGCTGAATGAAAAGGAATTGAAGGCCAATGCAGCCTTGACGGAATTCGTCCTGCACGACTTAAACCGGGATCCCCGGCTTCCCTTTCCGGACCGATCGTTTGATGTGGTTTTGAATACGGTCTCGGTGGATTATTTGATACGGCCGGTGGAAGTCTTTCGTGAGGTGGGGCGGGTCCTCAAGCCGGGCGGTCTGTTTTTGGTCATCTTTTCCAACCGTTTTTTCCCTGAAAAGGTGGTAAAGGTCTGGCGAACGGCCGGTGACGAAGAAAAACTCTTGATCGTAGAAGATTACTTCCGTCTGGCCGGGGGATTTACCGCCCCCTTAAGTTTTGTTTCCAAAGGGGGGATCCGCCCGCAAGAGGACCGTTATGCCCGGATGGGACTACCGGCCGACCCTGTTTATGCCGTCTATGCCGAAAGAGAGGGGAGAGCGAAGGGGATCGAAAGACCCCTGCCTACCCTGATGAAAGAACCGGAAACCCATACCGCAGAAAGGAAAGAAAAAATGAACAAAGTCAAAGAAACCTTGGCCTGCCCCTATTGCGGAGAAAAGCTGAAGAAATGGGCCGTACCCCAAGGTCCTTTCACCGAGTGGGATAATGAATTCATGTACATCTGTTTCAACGACGCCTGCCCCTATCTGATGAGGGGTTGGGAGGTAATGAACCGGCAAGGGAACCGGGGGATTTCCTACCGTTTAATGTATTACCCGGAAAAGGACGTCTGTATGCCGGTCCCCATCTTTTCCTTGCAGGCCCTGCGGGAAAGTATTGTAGATTAATCGATCTTTGACCCTCCGCCGCCGGGAACGATGCCTTGGCTTGGCCCGGACTCGCTTTCCCGGCGGCTTTTTCTCAGCGAAGACCGATCGGGAATCACCAGGTTTTTTCTTGGTTTCAAACCTACCCTGTGGTATTGGAAAAAAGGAGAACCCTTTTTTCGTTGAGGAGAGGATGATCGAAAAACCCATACTGGTCACCGGCGCCACGGGTTATGTGGGGGGGAGGCTGGTCCCCAAACTGCTCAACGCCGGCTATCGGGTCCGGGCCTTGGGTCGTTCCGTGGCCAAATTGAAAGGGAGGCCTTGGAGTGAACACCCGGCCGTAGAACTGATGGCCGGGGATGTCCTGGACAAGGCATCCTTGGAAAAGGCCTTGGAAGGCTGCTTTGCGGCCTATTATTTGGTCCATTCCATGATCGCCGACCCCAAAAAATATACGGAAACGGATCGGCTGGGGGCGCAGAACATGGTCGAGGCCGCCGCCAAGGCGAAAATCAACCGGATCATTTACTTGGGCGGTTTAGGCGGCGGGGATGATCGAAACCTAAGCCGCCACCTCCGCTCCCGTTTGGAGGTGGCCCAGATCCTTCAATCCGGACCGGTGCCGACCACCTTCTTAAGGGCGGCCATGATCTTAGGGGCCGGGAGCGCCTCTTTCGAACTGCTCCGTTATCTGGCCGACCGGTTGCCCATCCTTTTGGCCCCCCGTTGGGTCGATACCCCCGTCCAGCCCATAGGGATAAGAAATGTTTTAACCTACTTGCAGGGGTGTTTGGAACACGATGAGGTCCTGGGGCAGACCTTTGATATCGGAGGGCCGGAGGTTGTTACCTACAAAAGACTTTTTCAAATTTACGCCGAAGAGGCCCGTCTCCCCCGGCGCTGGATCATCCCCGTTCCCTTTTTAAGCCCCCGCTTCAGTTCCTATTGGATCCACCTGATTACCCCCATTCCATCATCCATTGCCAGGCCGTTGGCCGAGGGACTGCGCAATCCCGTCATCTGTCATGATCATCGCATCCGCGAGATCATCCCTCAAGAATTGTTCGATTGCCGACAGACCATCCGTTTGGCCCTGGAGAAGATCGAACAGCAGCGGCAGGACACCTGCTGGATGGACGCCGGGACCCTTGTCCCCCAGGAGTGGGTCTATTGCGGCGACACCCATTATGCCGGAGGCACGATCTTGGAATTGGGCTATCGGATCCGTCTCCAAGCCTCCAGGGAAGAGGTCTGGGGCCCCCTCGTCCGGCTGGGTGGGGAAACGGGCTGGTATTTCGGCCAGGGATTGTGGTTTTTAAAGGGCTTATTGGATCGACTCGTCGGCGGCGTCGGGTACGGCGGAAGACGACGCCACCCCCAGGAGCTTCGGGTGGGGGATGCCCTGGACCTCTGGCGGGTCCTGGAGGTCAACCCGCCCCGTCAGCTTATGTTGGTGGGCGAGATGAAGCTTCCCGGCGAGGCCCTCTTGGAGTTCAAGGTCCAGGACATGCCCGATGGGACCAGCGTATTGGAACAGCATTCCCGCTTTCTCCCCAAAGGGCTTCTGGGTATCGTCTATTGGCAATTGATGCTGCCCATTCATCGCTTCCTTTATCCTAACCTATTGAAAGGTATCGCCCGGGCCGTAGGCAAACCGATGGTGGAGGGGCCGACGCGGATTCGGGCGAAACAACCTGGCCGTAGGGCCTGACGAAAAAAGGCCATGGTGCATCCCGATCGGATCAGGCCGGTGAAAGAAGGCCAAATCGGACCAGGGCCGGTGATCTACTGGATGAGCCGCGATCAGCGCTTCCGGGATAACTGGGCCCTCCTTGCGGCCCAGGAAAAGGCCATGGTCCTGAAGGTCCCCTTGCTGGTCGTTTTCGGTCTTTCCCCTCGATTCGGGTACGCCCCCTTGCGGGCCTACGCCTTTATGATCAAGGGACTCAAAGAATTGGAATCATCCCTGGCCCGAAAGGGGATACCCTTTTTTTGCTTACCGGGTGATCCTGCCAAGGAAATCCCCCGCTTTGTGGAGAAAGTCCAGGCCGCCTGCTTGGTTACCGATTTCGATCCCCTGAGGATCAAGCGCCGTTGGAAGGCAGAAGCGGCGGCCCGGGTGACCGTCCCTGTTTGGGAAGTGGACGCCCACAATATCGTTCCTTGCTGGAAGGCCTCGAACAAACAGGAATACGGGGCCTACACCCTAAGACCCAAGATCCACCGCCTCTTGGATGAATTTTTGGTGGATTTCCCTCCGCTGAAAAGGCACCCCTTCCCCTGGAAAGGCCCCCGACCGGTTCTGGATTGGGAAGAACTGCAAGATAGGCTCCCCTTGGACCGATCCGTTTCCGCGGTGAGCTGGCTCAAGGCCGGCGAAAAGGCGGCCAAGGGAAGACTCGAGGCTTTTTTAGCCCAAGGGCTTTCTTCTTATGACCGTAGGCGGAACGATCCCAACGAAGAAGGCCAATCGGGATTGTCCCCTTATCTCCATTTCGGGCAGCTCTCGGCCCAGCGGGTGGCCTTGGAGGTCAGGAAAAGGGATGTCCATCCCCAGGCCCGGAAGGCCTTTTTGGAAGAATTGATCGTCCGCCGCGAGCTTGCCGACAACTATTGTTTTTACAACGATCACTATGACCGTCCCGCAGGATTTCCGGCCTGGGGTCTGAGGACATTGAAAAAACACCTGGGCGACCGGCGCCTCTATCGGTATAGGCGGGATCAATTGGAACAAGCCGCCACCCATGACCCCCTTTGGAATGCGGCCCAGAAGGAAATGGTCCTGACCGGAAAGATGCACGGCTATCTGCGCATGTATTGGGCGAAAAAGATCTTGGAATGGAGTGAAACGCCTGAAGAGGCCCAGGCCGCGGCGATTTATCTCAACGACAAATACGAATTGGACGGCCGGGATCCCAACGGATATTGCGGCATTGCCTGGAGCATAGGGGGACTCCATGATCGTCCCTGGCAGGAAAGGTCCGTCTTCGGAAAGATCCGCTACATGAGTTACCCAGGGGCCAAAACCAAATTTGATGTGGACCGCTATATACGGCGATACGGGGGGTGATGGAGATGGAAGAAAAGATCAAGATCGGCATCAGCCGTTGTCTGTTGGGGGACAAGGTCCGCTACGACGGGGGCCACCAATGGGACCGTTACCTTACCGACACCTTGGGGAAGTACCTTTCCTTCGTCCCCGTTTGTCCGGAAGTGGAGTGCGGTCTGGGGGTCCCTCGGGAGCCTATGCGTCTGGAAGGGGACCCAAACGATCCGAAACTGGTCACCCTTCGCAGCCGCGTGGACTATACCGAACGGATGAAGGCCTGGGCCAGGGCGCGGACGGCCGAATTGGCCCGGGAAGGCCTGTGCGGCTTCATCTTCAAAAGCGGCTCCCCCAGCAGCGGTATGGAACGGGTGAAGATCTACGGACCCAAAGGAAGCCCGGCCCGATCGGGAGTCGGCCTTTTCGCCCGGGCCTTCATGGATCGTTTTCCCTTGTTGCCGGTGGAGGACGAAGGGCGACTGCACGATCCGGAATTGAGGGAAAATTTTATCGAACGGATCTTCGCCCTGAAGCGATGGAGGGAAGAGGTGGGGAAAGAAGGGGACATGAAGGCCCTGGTCCGGTTTCACACGCGCCATAAATATCAGATCCTTTCCCACAGTCGCCTCCATTATGAACAAATGGGGCGGCTTACGGCCCAATCGGAAAGGATGCCCCTGAAAAAGCGGTTGGAGACCTATCAAGACCTGCTTTTGGCGGCTTTACGCATCAAAGCCACCCCGAAAAGACACGCCGATGTCTTGATGCATATGATGGGTTTTTTCAAGAAGGATCTGTCGCCGTCGGAGAAGGCGGAATGGCTGGATTGTATCGCCGATTACAAGGGAGGTTTGATCCCCTTGATCGTCCCCATTACCTTGCTGAAGCATTATGTCCGAAAATACGATCAACTCTACTTGAAGGACCAAACCTATCTGGAGCCTCACCCCTTGGAGTTGAAGCTCCGCAATCATTGCTGAGGCCTCCCGTTGAAGGCCGTTTTGTTTCGGCGGGCCGCTTTCTTTTTCATTCCCGCACCCTCTCCCATCCGGAATAGACCACTAGGTTTTTCCCCCGGACATAACCGATCAAGGTCACGCCGATCTGGTCCGCCAGGGACACGGCCAGGGAAGTGGCGGCCGAGCGAGAGATCAAGACCGGCAAGCCCATCCGGCCGGTCTTGATCAGGATTTCGGAAGTGATCCGACCTGTGGTGACCAGGACCTTATCGTCGAGCCTTGTCCCATTCAACAGACATTCCCCGTAAATCTTGTCCACGGCGTTGTGTCGGCCGATGTCGGTCCGGAAGAGGACCAGATCATCCACCGTGGCCAAGGCGGAATTGTGGGTGCCGCCGGTGATCTTATACAATTCCGAATCTTCGGCCAGGCGGCGCATGAGATGAAAGACTTGGGCGGGGGTGATGGTCAGGGAGGAGAGGATCCGGTTCATGACCAGGGTGTCCAGGGCATTGTAGAAAGTCGTGCCCTTACCGCAGCCCGAGGTCAAGGTCCGGCGGGAGAAGAGTTTTTCCGCCAGGCGGGTGTCTTCATCCACTTCCACGCGGACGACGAGCCGCTCCGGGTCCACGGTGAGGGAACGAATATCTTCGGCCCGGTGGATCAGCCCTTCGGACTTGAGGAAGCCCACGGCCAGGCTCTTGGGGTGGTCGCCGAGGCAGAGGAGGGTGACGATTTCCCGGTCGTTCAGAAAGATGGTCAAAGGGACTTCCCGGACGACGGGCCGATCCTGCTCCACCAGGCCCTCATCGGTCAAGCGGAGGACCTTTCGGTATTCCAAAGGGAAATCCTTGTCAGGTTCCATCGTGTCCAAAATCTTTCTCCAGGGATTGGGAGCGTTGCCAATCCTCGTCGGTGTTGATGTTGAAAAAGGAGATCAGTTCGGGATCGACCTCCCGTAACCGTTCTTCCGGGATCTTCTTGACCTTGACCCGTCCATAGAGACGGGAGATCTTCATCGCCCCTTGTTGCACCTGGTCTTCAATGACCTGGAGACACCGTTTGGAATAAACGGCGAACAAGGGTTGGTAGCCATCGGCGGTCACCGGCACGACCACATCCCATTGGGGTCCCCCTTCTTCCACAAGGAGACGGACCAATTCGGGTTTAATGAAAGGCATGTCACAGGCGGCGATGAAGGCCCGTTCCGATCGGGCGTAAAAAAGTCCGGCATGGACGCCGATCAAGGAGCCCCGATGGGGCAGGATATCGCCGACGATCAGGCCGTCCCAGGAAGCGAAATCCAAAGGGTGATGGCTGACCAGGATCACTTCTTGAAAGAGTTCCTCAAAAAGGCGGATCTGCCTTTCGATGATCGAAAGGCGTCCCACGGTCAAGAGGGCCTTGTTCTTTCCCTGCATGCGGCGGTTTTGCCCGCCGGCCAGGATGATGCCCGCACAAGGATAAGGGATCACTTCTTCACCCCAGGCCGTAGCGGCGGATCTTGTTCAACAGGCCCCGACGGCTCAGGCCCAGTTTCTCGGCCGCCCGGGTCCGGTTGCCCCCGCACTCTTCCAGGGCCTTTTGGATCATGGTCCTTTCCAGCTGATCGGTGACGGCCTGGACCGTCCCCTGCCGGCTAGCGGGCGGGAGCTGTGCGGCGTTTCGAACGGCATCGGAAAAAAGCTCCGGGGTGATCGTCCCTTGATCGGCGGCCAAGGTCATGGCCCGAACGATTTCGTTTTCCAATTCCCGGACATTGCCGGGAAAGGGATACCGGTCGAGAAGGTCCAGGCATTCGGGGCTGATGGTGCAGCATTTTCCCATGCGGGGGGCGTGTTTTTTCAAGAAATGGTCCACCAAGAGGGGGATGTCTCCGGTGCGTTCCCTCAAAGGGGGCAAGGGGATGGGAAAGGCCTGGATGCGGTAATACAAGTCTTCCCGGAAACGGCCTTTTTCCATTTCCGCTTTCAAATCCCGATGGGTGGCCACAATGACCCGGACATCCACTTTAATGGGATGCAGTTCGCCTAAACGGCGGATTTCTCCTTCCTGAAGGACCCTGAGGAGCCGCACCTGCAGGGCCGGAGGGGTGTCCCCGATCTCGTCCAGAAAGATGGTCCCTTTATGGGCGGTTTCGAAGAGGCCCTTCTTGTCGGCCATCGCCCCGGTGAAGGCCCCTTTCTTATGGCCGAAGAGTTCGCTTTCCAACAAGGTCTCCGGCAGGGCGGCGCAATTTTGGGCGACGAAGGGTTTGTCCTTGCGGTTGCTGTTGTAGTGGATGGAGCGGGCCACCAGTTCCTTGCCGGTGCCTGTCTCCCCCAGGATCAGGACGGTCACCGGGCTTTCGACGGCCTTTTCCATGAGGTAAAAGACCTTTTTCATGGCCGGGCTGGTTCCGATGAGGTTGTCGAAGGCGTATTTGCCTTGGATCTCCCGGCGGAGGATCTGGTTTTCCTCACGGGATTCTTTGAGCCGGGCCTTGGTCGAGGCCAGCTCCAAATACATCTTGCGGATGCGGAGCATGGAACGGACCCGGGCCAGCAACTCGTAGGACTTGAAAGGTTTGGTGATGTAATCGTCGGCCCCGGCATCCAATCCCTTGACCTGCTGATCGGGATCGGCCAGGGCGGTGACCATGATCACCGGCACGGTGCGCGTATCGGGATGGCCCTTGATCTCTTTTACCACGTCGAAGCCGTTCATGCCGGGGAGAAGGACATCCAAAAGGACCAAGTCGGTGGGGTTTCGGGAGAGGAACTCCAGGGCTTCGGGTCCGTCCTTGGCCCAAAAGGTACGGTAGCCTTGATCGGTCAGTTCTTGGGTGATCAGATCGGCCTCCAAGGGATCGTCTTCTACGATCAATATCCGCTGGGTTTGGGGCATGGACGCCTCCCGTAAGATCGGAGCGGATTAGGACGAACGATAACGGGCGATCACCCGCTCCAGCATGGACTCCAGGTTTTCCGCACTTACCAGGACCTTTTCCAGGTTCTCCCGTTGTTTCTCGGGCAATACCTCCTTGCTTTTTCGTAAGACCAGACTGGTATAACCCAGGATGGTGTGCAAGGGATTGCGCATATCGTGAAAGGTGCGGAAAAGGAATTCCCGCTCCGTAGCGTCGATGGAAAAGGGTTGGGGTTTTTCCGATTCGACGGTTCGGCCTTCCGGGGCTTTGGGTTTTTTGGGTGAGGTCATAGATCGGGTGGTCTAGAAGAACGATTTATGTGTTCCGGATCATTAACGGTTTTAAGATTATAAAAGAAAATGCCGAAAGAATCAATAGGGGGTGTTTCCGAGAACCGGGAGCGCCGAAAGAGTGCGTTTCAGGGTTTTTCACAGACCAGTCGGGCCGTGGTGCGACCGGGATCGTCCCCGATTCCTTCGGCATAATGGATGATCCGCCAATCTTTAAACCAGGCGGCCAGTTCGCCGGGGTGCAGCAGGTGATCGGGGTTGCGCGGCGGGCCTTCCCCGATCTTTTCATCGGTGTAGGTTTCGTAGATGAGGATTCCCCCTTTTCGGATCCCTTTTTTGATGAAAGGGAACAAGGGGCGGTGGAGGTAGCGGAAGACCAAGACGGCGCGGTAGGCGTCTTCTTCCAAGGGGTTTCCGCCTCGTTCCAGATCCACTTCCCAAAGGCGCACAAAGAGGCCCTTGGCTTGAGCCTTTTGTTTCGCCTCTTCCAAGGCCTTCCGTGAAAGGTCGGCCAGGATGACCGAAAGGCCTCTCTCCGCCAAATAGAGGCCGTTGTGTCCGTCGCCGCAGGCCAGATCCAAGACCGGTCCTTCGGCCTTGCTCTGCTCGATGAGGTAGGCGAATTTTTCCAGTAACGGATCCGGACCGGTCATGGCCGATGGGTGCGGGAAGGGATGCCGCTTTCGCAGGGCACGGCGGTTTGACATAGGCCGCAACCGTAGCCGTCGAAACCGTAATGTTCCTTGACGTATTTTCCGCAAGTCCCGCCGGCATGGTCCCAGCACAATTTTTTGTCATGCCCCTTTTCGCTGATGGCCCCCACCGGACAGCGTTCGGCGCAGACCATACAACCGCCCTCGGTAAAATAGAGGCAGTATTCGCGATGGTTTTTATAGGGCCGGGGGGTGGGCGGGATCTTTATCCGGGCCACGACGCTCCCCACCCGGTGGGCCTTGCCTTTGGGCGTGATCAATCCGTCACAGAGGCCGAAGGTCCCCAGCCCTGAGGCATAAGCGGCATGGCGTTCGGACCAGCGGGAAGAGAGTCCAAATTTGGGGGACATGACCATCTTCCACTCCGGGGAAAGGATAGGGGCCACGGCCTCGACGCCCTGTTTCCCCAATTCTTCGACTACATGCTTACGCAACAGGACATTGAAGTCCTCACCGGGGAAGCGGGCCCTCACCCAGCGCTCCGAGGGGTAAAAGTCCTCGGCCCGGTTGTCGGCCTTGGTCGCTTCCCGCTGGGGTAGGATCCAGACGATGACCGTCAAGTCCTCCGAATCGGCCTCTCGGCCGGGAAAAGAGAGATCAAAGATCTCTTTGGGCAGGAAATGAAAATCCCCCACTTGATCCTTAAAGCCTTCATAACAGGGATCGGCGCCCGACGAAAAACCGATCAAGGCCTCTTCCCAGGCCGGTTCACCGGCGGCATTCTTCAAGGAATTTTCCGGGCAGCTCCGAACAAAGGTCTCGATGATGCGAAGGACATCTTGGGCGTCCATTTTTTTTCCTTTCTTTAGGAGGGTCAAAAAACCACCTGGCCGGTCAGGGACAGGTCATATCCGCCCAAGGCCCGCACGGTTTCTTGAAATTCCCGGGAACGGACCACGGACAAAAGGGCCTTTATCTTTTCCGTTTCGAAATAGACCTCGGGGATGACCAGGTCATAGCGCTCCTGCACCACCGGGATGAAATCCAGGTCCAGGGCCCGGGCCGCGGCGTAGATCCCCAATCCTACATCGGCCCTGCCGCTCAAAACGGCCACGGCCACGCCCATGTGGGTGAATTCGTCCTGATCATAGCCCCGTATTTGTGCGGGATCCAGGCCCAATTCCTTCAAGCGGAAGTCGAGGAGGATGCGCGTCCCTGAACCGGCCTGGCGGTTGATGAAGGTCACCTCCGGACGGACCAAGTCCTCAAGCCCGGTGATCTTTTTGGGATTTCCTTTGGCGAGGATCAGACCCTGTTGCCGGAAGACCAGGTTGACGCCGCGGACCGGGACGTGGGGGATGAGGCGCCGGATATAGGGAGTATTGTACTCCCCGGTTTCCGGGTCCAAAAGGTGAGACCCGGCCGCATGGGCGATCCCTTTTTTCAAGGCCGTCAGGCCGCCGGTGCTGCCCACGTTGCTCGAGGTCAAGCGCAGTGCCGGATAGCGACGGACGAGGAAATTGCCCAAGAGGTCCAAGGTATTGTCGTGACTACCGATGATGACCACCGTATTGTTCAAAACGGATTCATCGCGCAACAGTTCGGCCTCCACAGGATCTTCCGGATGGATCCCTTCGACATGGACCGGGATGCGGATGATCCCGTCGGCCCGGGTCAGGGAGGTGATGGTCCCGGCCCCGCGGGGCAGGGGATTGGCGATGATCTTTTCTCCCACCCGGCCCAGATTGACCCTTAAAAATTCTTCCTGTCCCAGCTTGGAGGGAAACGGGCGGGCCGGATACACCCGGATCCTTTTCCTCTCCGGGGCCTCAAGACCCTGCATACGGTATAACAGGGGCCGGACGAATTGTTCAAAAGATATGGTGGCGGAAACCGGATAACCGGGGCTGCCGATGACCGGTTTTCCCTGGATCACCCCCAAGATGGTGGGTTTTCCGGGCATGATGGTGACCCCGTGGACCAGTACCTCCCCCAGACTTTGAACGGCCGCAAGGGTATAGTCCTCACTGCCGGAGGAAGAACCGGCGTTGACGATGACCATTCGGGCATCGGTGGCCACGGCTTGGGCCAAGCGATCCCGAATCAGGTCTTCCTGATCCGGTACGACGGAGAGGCGCACAGGCTCACCGCCGCATTCCCGCACCATGGCCGAGAGGATGATGGTATTGAATTCCGGGACCTTGCCAGGAGGAAGGACGGAGAGATTTTGTCCTTCCCAATCCAAAAGTTCCGAACCGGTGGGGATGAGAATGACCTTCGGCCTTTTGACGACGGGGATCTCGAAGACACCGCCGGCTATCAAGGCCCCCAAGTCGTAGGCGGTGACCCGATGTCCTTCGGGCAGGAGCAATTCCGTGGCCACCAAATCTTCGCCCATCTTGCGCACGTATTGCCAAGGATAGGCCGCGGTTTGGATTTCGATCTGGTCTTCTTCCAGGATTTGAAGTTGTTCGATCATGACCACGGCGTTGGTTTCGGGCGGCAAGGGTTGACCCGTGTTGATCCAAAAGGCGTCGCGGCCGATCTTCAGCCGTCGCGGCCGGTCCATCGTGGTTCCGAAGGTATCTTCGGCCTTCAAGGCAACGCCGTCCATGGCCGCGGCGTGAAAGTTGGGAGAAGAAAACCGGGCGAAGACCGGTTCGGCTAAAATCCTACCCAAGCCCTCGGCCACCGGAATCGTTTCTTTTTCGGCCATCCCCCGGTAATCCAAGGCGCCGAAAAAGATTTCCCTGGCCTCTTCCAGGGATTTCATGTTCAGATAGATTTTTCGTTTCATGGTCTTTCCTGAATGAAAAAGCAAAGCGGCTGAAAAAAGGCTTTTGGGGTATAAAGGATCCAAAGGAACGGGCCTCGAGGGCTAAACGCCAGGGGAAGGTCCTTCGGGAAACAGCCAGACCTCCACCTCTTCCCCCTTTTCCAGCCCTTCACAATGCTGATCAATGCGGATCAGACCGTCGGCCCGGACCATGGTGGAAATCAAACCGGATTTCCCCAAAAGCGGCACCGCTTCCCAGCCTTTCTCCGCGGGTTGTAGAAAGACGCGGACATACTCTTCCCGTCCTGGGGCCGAGGCCACATTGCGGGACAAGAAGGCCTTGACCTTGGGAAAGGGGCGGTCCACATCCATTCCTTGCAAATGATCCAGACAGGGACGGACGAAGAGGCTGAAAACGATCATGGCCGAAACCACATGCCCCGGCAGGCCCCATAGGACCTTGTCGCCGATGCGGGCCAAGATGGTGGGTTTTCCGGGGCTGACGGCGATGCCGTGGGCCAAAACCTTTGCCTCGGGGAAACTGCGGATCACCTCCAAAGTCAGATCACGGGTCCCCACCGAACTGCCGCCGGAGACCAGGATCACCTCGGCCTCCTTCAGGCCTTGTTGACAAAGGGATTTTAATGCAGGGAAATCATCCTTGGTCCGACCCAGGAAAAAAGGGAGGGCGCCCCCTTGGAGGGCCAAGGACTTTAAGGTGACGGAATTGACATCCCGGACGAATCCGGGCGGCGGGTTTTCCTCCGGGCCGACGATCTCATCGCCCGTTGACAAGATCGCGGTCTTCGGTCGTCGGGACACGGTGATTTCCTTGATCCCCAGGGCGGCCAAAAGACCTAAATCTTGAGGCCGTAACTTTTGTCCGGCCGAAAGGACCCGTCGGCCTTTTTGGACGTCTTCCCCCCTTTCGATGACATGGTCCAATGGGGAAACAGGTTTAAAGATTTCCACCGTCCCATCGCTCAAAGTCTGGGTGTGTTCGAGCATGACCACGGCGTCGGCACCGGAGGGAAGCATCCCACCGGTGGAGATTTTGAAACAGGCGCCGGGGCTCAATTCTTCGGGAGGATTTTGACCCATTAGGATTTCACCCTTTAAGGTCAGCAAGGCCGGGACGGCCTCGGAGGCCCCGAAGGTATCCCGGGCCCGGACGGCGAAACCGTCCATGGCCGCTCGAGGAAAATGGGGCAGGTCTTCCGGGGAAAGGACATCTTCCCCTAAAACCCGGCCGAGACCTTCCTCAAGAGGGACCTTTTCCAGAGGCAGGCGGGGCAGGGAGCGGATGAGCTGAAGGATTTCCCTGGGGGTCTTGACTTGAAAAAAGGGTTTCATAAAAAGTTTCCATCCCCTTCGGTTGGTTTGGGGAAACCGGCCATGAATAATCGCAAAATTTAAGATTGACAGGGAAGGCGCCCGTCTCTATTATGTAAAAAAAGACATAATAATGCAAGGAGAAAGGCATCTTCTTTTTCATGCTCCTGGACCCCTATAAACGCCGACTCAATTACCTGCGCCTATCCTTGACCGATCGTTGCAATCTGCGCTGTATCTATTGCATGCCGGAACAAGGGGTCCCCCAATTGAACCATGAAGAGATCCTGACCTATGAAGAGCTGTTGCGTCTGACCCGATTGAGTGTGCGTCTGGGGATCGAAAAGATCCGCCTGACCGGGGGTGAGCCTTTGGTCCGAAAGGATGTAAGCGCCTTGATTCGAAACCTTTCGGCCTTGCCCGGGATCCGGGATGTCAGCTTGACCACCAACGGCGTCCTCTTGGCCGAACAGGCCCGATCCCTTTGGGAGGCGGGGATAAGGAGGATCAACATCAGTCTGGACACCCTCAATCCGGAAAAGTATGCGGCCATCACCCGTTTCGATTTCTTCCACCGCGTCTGGGAGGGGATTCGGACGGCGGAAGAGGTCGGATTCTCCCCGATCAAGATCAATGTCGTAGCCATGAAAGGGATCAACGACGACGAAATCCTGGAGTTCGCCCGCCTGTCCCTGGAAAAGCCGTATCACATCCGTTTCATCGAATTCATGCCCCTGGGGGAGCAAAACGGCTGGGGCCCCGACCGATTCCTTTCTGCAGAAGAGATCCAAAAGACTTTAGAGACCCTGGGCCCCCTCCATCCGGTCAACGGACAGGGCCTGGACGGACCGGCCAAGCGGATGGCCTACACCGGGGCCCGAGGAGAAATCGGTTTGATCAGCCCTTTAAGCGAACACTTTTGTTCGTCCTGCAACCGCATCCGCCTGACCGCCGAAGGCCGGCTGAGGACCTGCCTCTTTTCCGACGAGGAAACGGACCTGCGCCTCCCTCTCCGCAAGGGGATTTCCGATGAGGCCTTGGAGGAGATCATTCGATCGGCCATCTCTCGAAAACCCAAAGAACACCCCATGACCATGCACCTGCCCTCGCACAAGTGCAAGCGGGTCATGTCCAAGATAGGGGGGTGAAATGCGCTTTCTTCAGCTTATCGCCGAGAGAAAGATCCAGGAGGCCATTCGCAACGGCGAATTGGACAACCTCCCCGGCAAAGGCAAACCCCTCGTCCTTGAAGATGACAGCGGCGTGCCTGAAGACCTCCGCCTGGCCTATAAGATCCTCAAGAACGCGGACTGCCTTCCCCCGGAAATGCAATTGAAAAAGGAGATCGTCACCTTAAGGGAAATGCTTTCCTCCTTGGAGGATGTGGAGGAAAAGTACCGCCTCATGCGCCGTCTCAATTTCCAGATCATGAAATTGAACATGATGCGCCGCGTCTCCCCCCTCCTGGAAGAGGACCAGGTCTATTATCAGAAGATCGTTCAAAAGATGGGCGCCGATGCCCAAGGGGGCGAGGAAAATCCCGAAAGCAAAGACTCCTCCCGGAAGAAGGACTAATCCAAAAAGGCTACAGTCACCCCCTCCCCCCCTTCGGAGCGGTCTCCTTTCCGATAGCCTTTTACCAAAGGATGGTTTTTAAGAAAGTCGCGGACGGCCCGGGCCAGGATACCGGTCCCGACACCGTGAACGATGGTGACCTCCGCGGCCCCGCCGAGGGAGGCGTGATTGATGAAAGGATCCAACAGGGAAAGGGCTTCGTCCACCCTGAGGCCGAGGAGGTGAAGACGGGCGGGCGGTACATCCCTCGGCCGGGAAGGGACGGGGGGCGCCGGTTTTTCCGCCGCCTGTCCCTCGGAAAGGTGGGCGATATCCCCGGCCGGGACTTCAATCTCCCGTCCCTGGGCCTGTACTTTTACCCGGTTCGTCTGGGTAAAGACTTCGGTCACCGTGGCCGGGGTATGTATGGAGCGGATGAATACCCGATTGCCGGGACGGAGGGCCTCGAGGGGCAGATCTTGAACCCCTTTCCCGCGGATTTGTTCCAGTCTTTTGGCCAGATCCGCCTCTTCTTCCCTCAGTTTCTTCTGGAGGAGTTTTCGCTCGGCCTTTTCTTTCTTCCGCATTTCTTCGAGAAAGAGATTCATCTGCCTTTTCGTACGGGCAGTGATCTCCAGGGCCTCGGCATAGGCGGCGGCCAAGGCCTCTTTTCGCCTGGCTTCCGTCTCCTCCACGAGCCTGGCCATGCGCCGGGCCTCTTCGGCGGCTTGTTCTTTCATGACCTCGAGGGATTGGAGCTTTTCTTCATATTCCTTTCGTTTTTGATTCAGATCGGCCAAGAGTTTTTCGAAGCCTTCTTCGCGGCCGGCCAAGAGTTGGCGGGCCTTTTCCAGGACCGGCTCGGGCAGCCCATACTGGCGGGCGATCTCCAGGGCGTGGGAGCGGCCGGGTTCCCCCACCCTCAAACGGTAAAGCGGAGTCAAGGTGCGGTAATCAAACTCCATGGAGGCGTTGATCATCCCTTGGGTACGGTGGACGAATCCCTTGATCTCCGTCAGGTGAGTGGTGGCCAGGACCACGGCCCCTTTGTCCTTCAAGGCTTGAAGGACGGCACAAGCGATGGCCGATCCTTCCGAGGGATCGGTGCCGGTGCCCAGTTCGTCCATGAGGATCAGGGTCCGGGAATCGGCCTCCTGCAACATCCGGGTGATGCGGGAGATGTGGGCGGAGAAGGTGGACAGGCTGCTTTCGATGGATTGGTCGTCCCCCATATCGACCAAGAGGTCGCGGACTAAAGGGAAGGTCGAAGAGGAATCGGCCGGGACCGGCAGGCCGGAAAGGGCCATGAGCAGCAACAACCCCGCGGTCTTGAGGGCGATGGTCTTGCCTCCGGCGTTGACCCCGGTGATGACCATGACCGTATCTTCCCCGCCCAGTTCCAGGGTCAAAGGGACCACCTCTTTCCCCTCCCTCCTTTTGGCAAAGGAAAGGGCCAGAAGGGGATGGCGGGCGTTTTGGAGGCGGATGCGGTTTTCCTCGACGATCTGGGGCGGCTCCATGTGCAGGCGATCGGCCATGAGGGCCAGGGCCTGCAACATATCCAGGTGAATAAGGACGGCCAGTTCCTCATCCAGGTCATCGGCCCGTTTGCGGATCCGGTCGGACAGCTCCCTCAAGATGCGGATCACCTCGGCCTTTTCCTCGGCCAAGAGGTTTTCCAATTCGTTGGCCGGCCCGATGATGGGCAAGGGTTCGACAAAGGCCGTTTCCCCGGTCCGGGAGACATCATGGACCACGCCGGGGATTTGGCCCTTGGAGTCCATGCGCACCGGTATGACCCATCGTCCGGATCGCTGGGTGATGAAATCGTCTTGGAGGAAAAGGGCCACTTGAGGGCGACGGATGATCTCTTCCAACTGACGGCGGATTTGGGCCTCCAGATGCCGGATTTGCCGACGGAGGTCGGCCAAAAGGGGAGAGGCCTCGTCCAAGATATGGCCCTCCTGATCCAGCGTCTTTTCCAAGGCCGCCGAAAGGTCCGGAAGGCCCTTGAGCTTCCCGGCCAGGTCCTTCAACAAGGGGACCTGATCGGCCTCCTCGATCTGCTGATAAAGGGCATGACTGAGGCGGAGAAGGGGGATAAAGGCGGTCAGCTCCAAGGGCTCCAAGACGGCCCCGGCCGGCCGGACCTTTTCCAGGAGGGGTCTGATGTCCGTGAAGGGGATAAAGCGAAGGGGCCTCCCTTCGGCGCTAAGGCGCCTGACCTCTTCCACCAGGCCCTGTCTTCGGCGGATCTCGGCGGCCTCGTTCAAGGGTCGGATGGCCAAGACCTCCTTTAGTGTGGCCGGGCAGTGAGTCGCTTCCCCCGCCCAACGGAGGAGTTTGGGAAATTCCAGTTGTTCCAGAGAGGTGTCGGAGATCACGGCCTTTTCGTTCAAGGAGCCGAGGCGGGGGTCCGAAGAGGGAGGGTCTTTTCCCCGAAAAGGGAAAATTTCAGGAAACGGAAAGACAAAAGGAGCAAGGCCTCGTCGTCCTCCCGGATCTTTTGCACCTCCTCTTCTTCCAATAAAAAGCGATCCAGAAAAGTGGTCTCAAAGACGAATTTACGGAACCGATCCAGGTTGTAGGCGGAGAGAAAGAACATCCCCATCTGGCGCGAGCGTATGTCTTCCGAGGGAGCCTTGGCCCTGCGGGTGATGATTTCCATCCAGAGGTCGTTGAAGCGGTTGTAAGGTCCCAATCCCTGATCCTCGGTCCAGTCCTTGACGGTCCAGGTTTGGGGTTCGGAAAACCCCAGACAATGCCCTTCCCGGACCACGAAGAAGACCTCCCGGGGGTTCCCTTCTTGTTGTCTGCGGGCCGTGGCCCGGCCGATTGGGTAGATGCGGCAGGCCCCGGGGCGGTCGGAATAGACCCGGCAACCCTGAGGGGTGACGAAAGGACAGGTGCGGCCTTCGTTTTCTTCCATGTTCAACAAGACTTGTGGAAAGCCGTAGCCCTCGCCCGGTTCCGTCCGGGTATAGCGGTCCAAGAACCGATCGGAAGGGAGGCCCAATCGGTTCTTCAGGCGGAGGATGTCGTAAGGGGTGAGGCTGAGGCGCAAGTCCCGACAACACTCGGTAAAACAGGCGAGTCCGGGATGACAGGCGAAGGAAAAGGAATCGCCTTCCAAATATTCGAAGGGGTTCACCGCTCCCGTGCCCATCGGTCTATCGTTTCCCCCCGGGACCTTGGGTTTGGGGGTTTTTCCGGAGAAAGTCGTCCTTGGGCAGGGAGATGCCCAATTCTTTTTCTTTGGCCTTGATGACTTCGTCCCGGAGGGGAAGAGTGGACCGGCCCAAGAGGCCGAACTGGAGCCACTTGAACCCCAGCCGCAACAAGGCCAGATCGTCGGTCTTGAGGGCCTCGATTTCCTCCGGTTCGATATCGAACAACTTGAGAAAGTTGCTTTCGAAGACGAAGGAACGGAACCGTTCGGTGTTATAGCAGGCCATGATAACCATGTTTTGGACTTTACCATCCAAACGATGATCCCCCCAGACCCGGCGGGCCGAAGTGACCTCGTTGAAGAGGCGTTCCACTTCCTTATAGACATCCAGGCCCTGTTCCTTTTCCCAATCTTCCACGGTCATGGGGTGATCTTCCAACAGTCCTCGGCACTCGTCGGAACGGGCGGTGATGAAGAACTCTTCTTCCCCTTCTTCCTCCCCTTCGCGGCAATCCAAGGGGAACATGCGACAGGCCCAGGGCCGCTCGGGATAGACCCGGCAACCGTCTTGGGGATGAACAAAAGGACAACGCTTTTCCGGGTCATCCCCCATTTTGAGGATGAAGACCGGCAGGCCGGAATCGGATTGGGTCAAGGGAAGGGTATATCGGTCGATGAATTCCTCTGAGGTGATGCCCAGACGGTTTTTCAGGCGTAGGATGTCATAGGGGGTGAGGACGATGGTCACATCCCCGCAGCAACGGGTGAAACAAGTAACACCCGGTCCGCAGCGGAAATTAAAAGTCCCGTGAATGGGCATGATGCTTTCCCCGCGGGCCGCGGGTTTGATGGGGGATTTGGTTTCCTTCATGGCGGATCCTTTCTCAGCCCTCCCCGGCGGAAGGACGGGAAGGGTCCGATACCTTTCTTAAGTTTCGGGTCGTTGTTTTTCCCTCCAACCCAACCGCCGCGCCTTCGGACCGAAGACGACCATCGGAAGGGCCAGGGCAAACGGTTTCGGCTAAAATGGCCAGGGAAAAGGAAGGACGGGAGGGGAAATCCCCCGCCGTCAAACCGGAATCCCTTGGGGTTATTTGGAGGCGACGAATACCCTTATGTTTTTAAAAGGAGGATGATCTTGAACGAAACGGAAGGTCCTTTCATCCACACAGACCACATCCGTACAACGGCACTGACGCTCGCATTTTTCACAATAATATTCTTCGGCCAAGGGGTTGCCGCAGCGACAATAGGGTTTCATGACCAGTTCCCCTTCCTCCAGTTCGGCCAGGAAATAATCGCCTTTTTCACCGGATGAAGGGCCTTGGGGTTCGGCCATCTTTGGTTCTCCTTTTCGATTCGGTTCGGTTCGGGTCCTTCCATCAGCCCGATCCATAAAATGAATCTTATCACAAGTCCGGGATATTTTCAAGGCACCCCGATCCCTTGCGGGCGGTGAGAAAATCCAGCTTATCCCCTTCCCCCAAGGGCCTTCGGGTGATGGCCCGGAAGCCGGTCTCCTGCAAGAGGCCTTCCTGTTCCTCGGCGTTGAGGTGGACGATCCCGAAAGGGGCCTCGAAATATTGCTCGATGATCCCATATTCGAAGCGGGGGTTGCGAAAATCCTTGAGACGGCCGGGGTAGGGATAATCCAGGATCCACAACTCCCCCTGTTGGTTTAAGGCCTTATAGGCCTGAGCCAGGAGCCGGGGACGGACCTCGGGAAGGATTTCATGGAGGGTCAGGACCATCAAAATCAGGTCGAAATCCTCCAAAAATTCCATATCTTCTCCGCCCAAGGATAAAAAAGAAACCCGATCCGTCAGCCCGAGGGCTTCGGCCGCCTCCTCCGCCTCGCCGACGGCCGACCCGTTCGGATCGACGCCGACGAAACGGCAGGTTGGATAACGCCCGGCCAAGGCCAAAAGCAGATCCCCCCTGCCGCAACCGATCTCCAAAAGGCGGCAGCCCTGAACCAGGCGCCCTTTGAGTCGGTGCTCATAGGGGAAGAGCATGGACTCGAAGACGGCGATCAGATTGCGCGTGGCCGGGAATCGGCCGGGGGTGGTCTCTGAAAAAGGGTGGAAGCAGACCCTTTTCCCGGTGCGGACGAAAAGGCCGAAGGGATCGTTTCCTTGGACAAAAGAGTAACCGTTTAAGAGGCCGCCGTTTTTCCCTCTACGGAAAGGGACGGGCCAGGCATCGAGGCCAAGGGCCTGATCCAGGTAAGGGGGTAGGCCGAAAAAGCCGCTGTCGTCGCCTTCCAAGATCTCGAAATGATAGGCGGTCCGGCACCAGATGCGGACGAAGGGGGCATAAAGCATCAATTTTACCGCCAGTTCTTCCGGGGTCCCTTTCCCGGCCTCGCTCAAGGTCTGAAGCAGGCCGAAGCGAAGACCGGTCTGGATCACCTGAAAGGCCCAATAACCCCTTTCATAGGTGCGGATCTTACGAATTTGAGTGATCCAATCGTTTTCCATGGGAGAAGGGGCCGGAAGGGGTTTGCTCAAAAGGTCCGGCGGACGGTCTTAGGTGGGGGGCCGAAAAAATCCCCACCCCCGGCGGGTCACATCCCGCCGGGGGTGGGACCAAAGGGATTAAAAGGAACCCAAGCCTTCGCTCAGCAATTTTTGAGCCACCTTCTCGTAATGATAAGCGGTGCTTCCACAGCTCATGGAGAAGGGATGGGCCCGCCGGTAAAACAAAGCGATATTGGCCTCCCGGGTGGTCCCGATGGCCCCGTGGATCTTGACCGCCCTTTCCGTGACATAACGGTAGGCCTCGTTGGCGATGGCCTTGAGGGCCGAGGCGTCCCGGCTGAAGTCTTCCCCTTCGTCGATCATGCAGGTTACGCGATAGAGATAGTTGTTCAAGGTGTCATAGGAAAGGAGCATATTGGCCATGAAGTGCTGGATGGCCTGATAGCCCCCGATGGGATTGCCGTATTGTTCCCGCTCCCGGGCGTACTTGGCGGTCATGTCGATGGCCGCCTGACAACCGCCGGACATCTCCGCGGCCTTGGCCACGGCCGCTTTGGCGTACATCTTTTCCAAAAGATCACAAGCGCCGCCGGGGGTGCCGAGGATGTCCTTTTTGGGGACCCGCACGTCCGTGAAGACCACTTCGCAGGCGTTTTCCGACGAGACATAGGGCAGTTTGGTGATCTTCACCCCGGGGGCCTTGGCCTCGACCAAGAATAGGGTTAGACCGGCGTCTTCGGCCCTGGCGGCGACGATGAGCTTTTCGGCGATGTTGGCGTCCATGGCGAAGAGCTTGATCCCGTTCAAGACATAGGCGTCTTTCTCCGGCCGGGCGGGCATGGTGATGCTCTCATAACTATAGTCCGTTTCCGGTTCGTACTGGGCCAGGGACATGATCAGGCTCCCGTCGGAGATCCGGCCCAACAATTCCGTCTTTTGCTCTTCCGTTCCCCCCTCCAGGATCAACAGCCCGCACTGGACGACGGTGGAAAAGAAGGGGCTGGGAAAGACGGCCTTGCCGATCTCCTCCTGAATGATGACCAAATCCATGAAGCTCCCGCCGTAGCCGCCGTACTGTTCGGGAAAGATCAAGCCGGTCCAGCCCAATTCGGCTACTTTTTGCCACAGTTCCGGAGAATAGCCTTCGGCCGATTCCTCGATCTTTTTCACCTTTTCATAATCGCATTCGTTTTGAAAAAACTTGGCCGCGGCGTCCCGGAGCATATTCTGTTCGGAAGTGAAATCGAGATCCATGTGCGTTCCTCCCTTATCCTTGTCCTTTTAACCTCGGCAGACCGCAGCCGACCCAGGCGATGATGTTACGCTGAATTTCGTTCGAACCGGCGCAAATGATGTTGCCGATGATGGATTGATAGAGATTGATCATGGCCCCTTGTAAAGGCGCCCAAGGGGAATCTTCCAAATTTCCCGAAAGACCCATGATCTCCAGGGCGAAATCGGCCACCCGCTGGGTCAACTCCGTACCGTAGACCTTGGACTCGGAAGCCAAGGCGGGGGAAATGCGCAGGTTGCCCTTTTCCTGAAGCCAGGCGATGCGATAGGCCTGGGCCCGACCGGCCTCCATCTCGGCGTAGAGCCGCCCGATCTTCTGGCGCACCAGCGGATCTTCATACAGATACCGGCCGTTCCGTTTGGTGGTTTTGACATATTCGACGATCAACTCCAGTTGACGGCGGACGCGGGAGAAGGTACCGATCCCGGAACGCTCGAAATTCATCGTGTCCCGGGTGATGCCCCAGCCTTGGTTTTCCGGCCCGATCCGTTCCGATTCGTGGATCTTGACATCGGTGAACCAGACTTCGTTGTAGATGTGGGCCCCATCCATATACTTGATCGGTCGGACTTCGATCCCCGGCAGGGTCAAATCCACATTGAACACCGACAGGCCGCGGCTGCGCTTTTCCGCCGGATTGGTCCGGGCCAGGAGAAACATGCGGTCGGCCTTATGGGCCCCGGTGGTCCAGGTCTTCTGGCCGTTGACGATGTAATATTCCCCGTCCTTGATGGCCGTGGTCTTCAACGAGGCCAGGTCGGACCCGGCGTTCGGTTCGCTCCAGCCTTGGCAATACTGGACCTCGCCCCGGGCGATGGGGAGGAGGATCCGCTTCTTCTGCTCCTCCGTGCCGTAGAGCAGGACGGTGGGGCCGAACATGCCCACCCCGAATCCGTCAATTCCGGGGACGCCGAAATAGCCCACCGATTCGTTGAAGATCAATTGATCGATCAACGGGGCATTGCGGCCGCCGTATTCCTCCGGCCAGTGCTGTACATACCAGCCCTTTTCCACCAGCTTTTTCCGCATGTATTTGGCGAACTCATAGCCTTCGTCGGAAAAGGTGGCTTCCAGCCCGCCCTTGAAGGTGATGGGCGGGGCTTTTTTCATTTCCTCCCGAAAAAAGTCATCGTATTCTTTTTTCAGCGCCAGTTGGGCTTCCGTCAGTTTGAAATCCATAAAACGGCCTCCTTATGTTCTCGGAACCGGAGAACCCCTCTTAAGGGTTGCCGGGTGGGTGTGAACACGGTAAACCTCCGTTGCGGCCCCGGCTTCGAACCGGGTGGAATCCTTCATCCCCCCTTTCTGCAAGGAAGGTCGTTGAAAAAAACCTTCCGCCGTCGTTTCAAGAAAGCCTGATTTAAAAATTATAACAATATAATGAATATAATTTAGAGGGAAAAGGAAAGTCAAGGGGAAAAAGGATGAGGGGGCGCCCGGCCCGGGGGGCCGGAAACGAAGGTCCGTGGTCAGGAAGAGGCGGGGGCCGTCCGCTAAAAAGGCAGGGTCAGATTCAAAAAGCGGCCGCTGCCCACTTCCTTCAGTTGCAGGCGAAGTTCCTTGGCCGAAGAGGCCTCACCGGGGAAGAAGATGAAGCCGTGGGCGATCTCCATGGGCTGGATGGGACGGCTCTCCAGGGATTTGGTCCGGAGGTCATGGGCGATGTCTTGGTTGGCCCTGGCCGCGCCGTAGGCCGCCGCCCCGCCGGTGGTCGCCCCGGCGGCGGCACCCACCGCCGCCCCTCGGGCCGCGGCCTCGCCCACATGGCGGCCGGTGACGATACCGATGGCCGCCCCGATCAAGGCCCCGGCCGTGGCGCCCAAAAACCCGTGTTTCACCGCCCCGGCACCGACTTCGGCCATTTCACTGTAACGGGCAACCCGTTCATAGGCCAAACGCTTGTCCAGCACCGGCCAAAGGTTGTTTTGACGGTCGACCAGAAAGGTCTGGGCCGGATTGATCTCCACCGCCGAGGTCCCTTTGTGGTCGATGACCACCTGGACCGGTAAGAGCCCTGCACCGCGGATGTCAAACCCGAAGGCGTTTTGGGCCTCGTTGGGATCGGTATAGGCCATGGCCCCGATTTGCATCCCTGCCACCTGGGTCATGTTGGAAAAGGCGGCGGGCATCTTGAAGGGGACCACCTGTTGGCTGTATGGGGCACAAGAGATTAAAATAAAAGGAAGAATCAAGATGGCGGCCGTCTTGAGCAGGGGCTTGTTTTTCATGGGGCGGACCTCTTTGGGGGGAATCATTCGCCCTATTTAGACCCAGGGAAAGGCCATAAGGTAAAAAATTATCTCTCTGGGGGGCGGGAAAGGGATCTTCTCCCCGCGGTATGGGAATAAAAAAATGGTCGGGACGACTGGATTTGAACCAGCGACCCCAGCGTCCCGAACGCTGTGCTCTACCAGACTGAGCCACGTCCCGACATCTATCTTATAGCACCGCTCGCTGATTTTGTAAAGGTCTTTGATGAACGGAGAAAGGGGCGGACCTCAGGGACACAGGCAATCCATAAAATTCTTGATGATTCGGGCCGTGGCCCCCCAAATGATATCCCCTTGATAAGGAAGGTGCAGTCCGAAGAGGGACTCGCCCCGAAAAATGAAAGATCCCTCGCGAAGTCCCTCCGGTCCGGAAAGGTGGGATAAAGGGAGCTCGATAAGGCGCTCCACTTCAAAGGTGTTGATTCGAAAAGGGTAGGGATAGGGTATGATCCCCACAAAAGGACAGACCCGGAAGCGGGAAAGGGTGACGGTATGGTCCAATTCACCCAACACCTCCACGGCGTCCATGGCTATCCCCACTTCTTCTTCGGTCTCTCTCAGGGCGGTGGTCAAGCAGTCCAGGTCTTCGTATTGAAATTTTCCGCCGGGGAAGGCGATCTGCCCTTTATGGGTCTTGACCGTCTCCGTCCGTTGGGTCAAAAGGAGGTGGAGGTCCCCATCCTTGCGGAAGAGGGGGACCAATACCCCCGCCGGTGAAAGGTCCGAGGCCTCGCTTACCCGTTGGGGCCGGCGACGGAGAAAGATCTCTCTTAACGATTCCATGTTACGGCTAAGAACCCTTTTCCTTTTTCTTGGGTCAGCCCAACCCTCGATGGGACCGGCTTTCTTTTTTTGTCGTCCATGGTCGGCGACCTTATCGGGCCGACTGGATAATGATATTACGGAAACAGGTGCAGATCAAGGGACTAAAGGTCGGAAAGGGGGGTTAGGGAATATAGGCTTGACAGGGGCGGCCGAATATTCTTAATTGGACCCAGAGAAAAGGGGAAAGGGGCCGCCTGTACGCCTTCGCGGGTAAAGGCCGGTCTGAAATCCCTGGGCGGTTAAAAAAAACCGGTTTAAGGAAGGGGAAGATCATGAAACTACCCGAGTATGTGACGGTAAAGGAAGTGAAGAAGATCTGTAAAGCCTTGGGCATCCGCGACTGGACGACCTTGAAAAAACCCGAGGTCAAGGAGGAAGAGGCCCGGATCATCCTGGAGGAACTCAATCCCAAAGGAATGAAGATCCCTTTGGAGGATTTCCGGATCGGTCTGGAAGTGGAACTGGAACACGGGACCCGCTACAAAGAGGCCAATGTGACCAACAACCACCCCTTGTTGACGGGAAAAATCGTTATCGCCCACCTCAAGGAGTCTTTGGATTATTATCAGCGATTGGATGTGGCCGAGGTTGAAGGGGACCTGCTCAAGGCCTTCGCCTCCGGGAATCTAAAGAAGGCGGCCCAGAAATATAAAAAACTGGCCCAGGCCCGCTTGAAACTGGCCCAGACCGAGGCCTCGCTCCTGTAAAAGACCGGGAAGAAAGACGGCGCCGCTTTCTTCGGTCGGGAAATAGGGGGAGGATCTCCTTTTCCCCCGGGGCCGGGAAGCCCTCTTCCCCTCTAATCCGTTGCGGGTTTACCAGTACCAGTCGCTGCCGATGCCCAGGTGGTTGACCACGGAGCGGACCCCCTTGACTTTACCAACCGTGTCGAGGATTAGGTCCAGGGTCTTTTTGGAACCGACACTGCCTTTAAGGGTCACCACACCGTCATCGGCGCTGACCTGGATGGAGGACACCCGCGTGCGGTCGTCTTTGGCCAGGGAGGCCCAGACCCGATTGCTCAGGAGGGCGTCTTCAAAGGCCTTTTGGGATTCGGGGGTGGGCTTGAAATCGCTTAGGCCTACGCGGAAGGCGATGACCTCCCCCGCATTTTCGATGCTGATGTGTTCCAGGTTGATCACCAGGTCGTATAGGGCCGGGTCCTGCCAATCCAGGCCGTAAAGGAAGTGGGTCCATTTTTTCCGATCCTTATCCACTTTTTCGATATAGTCCAGGGCGTCGCTGCGGCTTAGCCCCCTTTCCCGCATGGCCGCCTGGATGCGGAATTCCATGTCGGCGATGACCCGAATCCTTAAGACTTGAGGCAATCCGGCCAAAAGGAGATGCCCGGCGTAGCCGTGATAGATCAGGTTCCCTTCCCGGGCATGTTCAATGATTGAGGCCGTCAGGCATTTGAGATAGGCCAGACGGGGACCGGTGGTCTGTTGCCAGATGGAAGGGGGGTTCTTCACCGCCGCCGAGAGTTTTTCTTCGCTGATGCCGTAATCTTTGGTGGCCTCCTGGATGGCCTCTTCCCGGCCCAGATGGGGATAACCCAATCGCTTGGCCAGGTAGAGGGCCAAGGCCTTGCCGCCGCTGAAGGTGCCCCGGGATATGGTGATGATCGGCATAAGAACCCTCCTTTCTTGCCCTCCAGGTTGTCCTTGATCCACCCCAAACCCGATGCCCGGGTTCCAGGGCGCTTCCCCATCAATCGGCCAGGTCGGAGACGTCCTCGCTCTTCACCCGGTCCAACCCGAAGTCAACCGGCTTTTTTCCCACCGCCACGGGGGGGACGAATTTTTGGACCAGGTCCAGGGTGTCCGTGACCTGAAGCTGTTCGAAATAGAATCCGAATTTCCTTTCCAGGTCGGCTCGGATGGCCGAGCGGACGGCCTCCGGCAGACCCCACAATTCGGCCTTGAAGGGACCCAACCCCTTCTTGCGGGTGCTATATAAGAATTGTTCTTCCGTCTTTCCCGCCTTCCACTCGTCGGCGTGTTTGTCTTTCAAGTAGCGGTAGATCTCTTCCTTCAGTTCCCGAGGGAACAAGGGGTGGTCATAGATCATGTTTTGGAAACCCGTGGCCAGATGGACCTCCACGGCGTCGTTGATCACGAATTGGTGGAAGGCCTCGTCGGGCAGCGTGGAGGCCCCATGTTGGACGGTTCCACCCAGACCGTACTCCTTCCGGGCCACCCGAGAGAGGTCTTTGAGGACCTTGAAGTCAATGGCCACCTGGGCCAAAGAACCGTCCGGCAGGACCACCCCGCCGTGGCTGGTACCGGTCTGGATGCTGATCTTGGAAAGGCCGACGGTGCCGGCGCCGAGGGTGCGGTTGAATCCGTCCATGAAGGCCCTCAGTTCCGTTTCGTCGCTGTTTTTTCCTCCGACCTCGCCGATCTCCCCGCCCACGGAAACGGTGACGCCCGGCGGTTGATGTTTGCGGATGAATTGGGTAAAACGGGCGCACCATTCGTAATTGGCCCGCTGTTGTTCGTCAATGGTCGGACGGGACAGGTCCACCAGGGTAGAGGTGTCGATGTCAATATTGTAGAAACCGGCTTGAAGGGCCTCGAGGATGAGGGCCTCGATGGCCGCGGCCTCTTCTTCGGCTTTGGCTTTGAATTTTTTCTCGCTCACCTGGAAGTGGTCGCCCTGAACGAACAAGGGCCCCTGAAAACCCTCTTTTATCGCCGCGGCCATGACGGAAGTGAAGTATTCCCGCGGTCGCTGAGAGGTGTAACCGATTTCGGAACGGGCGATTTCAAAGATAAGGGCCCCCACTTTGCGGGGCACGGCGGCCTTGAAGGCGGCCCGGGCGCAGTCGAAGGTCATGGCCCGGAGGTTAATGGCCGGCACGGTCAAGGGCCTATCCACTTCCCCCCGACCGACGGCCATATAAAAGGCGTGGATTGAAGCCGGATAGATCCCGGAGGCCCGCCCCGACTCCCAGATCAGGTATTGGGCCGCGGCCATATGGGCCGGATCGCCGAAGACGGAGGACCAGACGAGCTGGTCCATGACCTCCTCCCGCAACTTTCGGGCGTCCAGGATTTTGACGCTCCCTTGAGGATCAAAGGCCAGGACACCTTTGATGATCGGAAACAGGGCTTCATAAGAAACGGTATTCATGCGCCATCCTCCCTTTCCTCTGGGGATTTTTCGATCGGCCGAAAGACAAATAAATTCCTTGCGCAAACATTGTAATTTAAGTAAAAAAATATGACAATCCTTTTATTACGTTCCCCTTTTTCCTTTGGAGGACGCCATTCTCGAAAAGGGGGCCCGGAAAAGGGGTGGAAAGACGATGGATATCTCCTCCGCCTATTTTAAATCCTTGGCGAAAGATGCGGTCTTTGATCTGGAAAAGGATTTTCCCTATGCCTCCGTCCTCGCCCTGGAGACCGCCGGCGAGCGGTTGACCGTTCAGACCCGTCAGGAGCAAGCGGAATTGATCGATCCGGCCCGTGGGGTGGTGGCCACGGTCTTCACCGGCCGCCATTTCCTGGAGGCGGCCACAGGGGAGGTCACTGAAGAAGGCCTCCGAAACCTGGTCCGGGACCTTCGGGAGATGGGGCGGCAAACAGGGATCTATTATGACGGCCCGGCCATTGATCCGGGGCCTCCCCTGGAAAAGGATTTTGGAATAACCGTCGAGAGGGACCCGTGGCAGGTTCCCTTAAAACAAAAGGTGGCCGACTTGACCGTCCTTAGGGACGGGATTCAGTCCCGGGACCATCGGATCGTCCAAATCGTTTGTCAATACGCCCAGGTCCGTTCCCGGGAACTCTTCGTCAATCGGTCCAAGACCCTCTTCCAGGACCTCTGTCGAGTCCAGATGGCGGCCGTGACGGTCATGCGGGAAGGGGATCGTTCGGTCAGTCTGCACACGGGCCGGGCCCAACAAGGGGGGTATGAAAAGGCCTTCATCCCGGAGGAGAAAGTGGACAAGATGGTCCGGGACTGCGCCAAGCTCCTTAAGGCCCCCCGTCTCCGTCCCGGCACTTACGACTGCATCTTTTCCCCGGACTTCGCCGGTCTTTTCGCCCACGAGGCCTTCGGCCACGGCATGGAAACGGACATGTTTTTGAAAAAACGGGCCAAGGGGGAAGAATACCTGGGCCGGCCGGTGGCCTCTCCCCTGGTCGATCTCTACGATTCCCCGGCCCTTCCCGGCCAGGCTGCATCTTTTTTCTTCGATCACGAAGGGGAATTGGCCAAAGAGACCCGGGTGATTGAAAAGGGGATTCTGAAAAGGGGATTGACCGACCTTTACTCGGCCACCCTTCTGAAACTGCCCCGCACGGCCAACGGCCGGAGGGAATCCTTCGAACGCAAGGTCTATGCCCGAATGACCAATACCTATTTCGGACCGGGGGGGCATACACCGGAGGAAATGGTGGCCTCCATCCCGGAAGGTTTTTTCTTGGACCATCCCTCCAACGGCATGGAAGACCCCAAAGGATGGGGTATCCAGCTTGAAGGGTACTACGCCGAGGCGATTCAAGACGGGAAATTGACCGGAGAGGTCTTTTCCCCGGTCATCGTGACCGGTTATGTGCCGGACCTGCTCATGTCCATCACCATGGTGGGCGATACGGTGGAGATCAGCGGTCTGGGCATGTGCGGTAAAGGACATAAGGAATGGGTCAAGGTCACCGACGGCGGCCCTTATTTGAAACTTCGGGCCCGATTGGGTTGAAAAGGCCGGAGGGTGAGGGCTTTTCCCCTGTGTCGGCTTCGGAGAAACCACAAAGGACAGGAGGCCGAAGGAACAAAGGCCGGAGGGGTTGTCCAGGCCGATGAGGATGAAGAAACAAGGAGGAAAAACAATACATGCCGAAGACCAAACTGATCATCGTCGGCGGCGTGGCCGGAGGGGCCACGGCCGCAGCCAGGGCGAGGAGGGTGGATGAAGAAGCGGAGATCATCCTCCTGGAACGGGGGGAATACATCTCCTTCGCCAACTGCGGTCTCCCCTATTATGTGGGGGAGGTCATCAAAAAGAGAAGGGATCTTTTGGTCACCACCCCCGAAGCCTTCCGAAGCCGCTACCGCATAGATGTACGTATCTTCCACGAAGTGACGGCTATTGACCGAGGGAACAAGCGCATTACGGTCCGGAACCTGCGAAGCGGCGAGACCTATGAAGAGGGCTACGACAAACTCATCTTGGCCCCGGGGGCCGAACCCCTTCGCCCGCCTCTTCCGGGAATAGATCTGGAAGGGATCTACAACCTCCGGAACATCCCCGATTCGGACCGGATCAAGGAGGTCGTGGACAGAAAGCGACCGGAGACGGCCGTAGTGGTCGGGGGTGGGTTCATCGGCTTGGAGATGGTGGAGAATTTGGTCCTCCGTGGGGTTCGGACCGTGGTCGTCGAGATGGCCGATCAGGTCCTGCCGCCTTTGGACAAGGAGATGGCCCGGCTGGTCCAGATCCATCTGGAATCCAAGGGGGTGGTCTGCCGCCTGGGCAGCGGAGTGAAGGGCTTTGACCGGCGGGGGGAGAGACTGGTCGTATCCCTGGCCGACGGCACGGAAATCCCTTGCGACCTGGTGATCCTTTCCATCGGCGTCAGGCCGGAAAACCGCTTGGCCAAGGAATGCGGCCTGGCCCTCGGTCCCAGCGGCGGCATCCGGGTCAACAGCGCCCTCCAGACCTCCGACCCGGACATCTATGCCGTAGGTGATGCCGTGGAGGTGACGGAATTTCTGACCGGTTTTCCCTTGATTTCCGCCCTGGCCGGACCGGCCAACAAACAGGCCCGCCTGGCCGCCGACAACGCCTTGGGACGAAGGGAAATCTACCGCGGGACACAGCGCACTTCCATCGTCAAGGTCTTCGATCTCTCCGTGGCCTCCACCGGCCTGAGCGAAAAGGCCTTGGCCGCTTATCGCCTCCCTTACTTGACCAGTTATACCTATTCCGGCTCCCATGCCTCTTATTATCCGGGTGCGGAGACCCTGGCCATCAAGTTGCTCTTTTCGCCCGGCACCGGTAAGGTCCTGGGGGCCCAGATCGTCGGCAAGGAAGGGGTGGACAAGCGGATAGATGTCTTGGCCACGGCCGGGCGGGGCGGGATGACCGTCTTTGATCTGGAGGAATTGGAACTGGCCTACGCCCCGCCCTTTTCTTCGGCCAAGGACCCGGTGAACATCGCCGGTTTTGTGGCCGCCAACCAGATCAAGGGAGACATGGAAACCATCCTGCCCGGCGAATTGGCCCAGGCGGATCCCGATGCCTTTGTCCTCTTGGATGTGCGTACGGCCATGGAGGTCAGGATGCTTGGGGCCCTTCAAGGGGCGATCCATATCCCCATCGACGAGCTCAGGGACCGTCTGAAGGAATTGGATCGGGGGAAGACCTATGTCATCTATTGCGCCGTGGGCCAACGGGCCTACTTGGGTTATCGCATCTTGAAACAAAACGGTTTCCGGGTGAAAAACTTGAGCGGGGGCTACGAGACCTTCAAACTCTTTCAAGAGTGAAGATTGGAGCGGACCCCGGCCGCCTGTCCCATCGGAAACGGCGGCGCCAGAGCCACAAGGAGGTGACTATCATGTTTCAGCGGCAGGCCTATCGTTCCTTCGTCAGTTATATGGACCGCAGCCGGGAATATTATGCGGCCCAGGGTTATACCCAACCGTACACGTGGCCCCGTTTTCGGGAAGTCCCTTTCACCCCATTGTCCAAGGCCCTTTCGGCCTGCCGGGTGGGGTTGGTGACCACCGCCGGCCGCAAGGAACCCGAGACCTCGGATCAGGTCCTGCCCCGGGAGCTTTACGCCATGGAGGCCTATCCCCCTCCGAAAAGGATGTACACGGATCATTTGTTTTGGGACAAAAAGGCCACCCATACGGAGGATGTGGACAGTTTTCTGCCCCTCAACCGTCTGGCTGAATTCGCCCGAGAAGGGCGGATTGGTTCGGTTTCTCCCCGATTTTACGGGGTCCCCACCGATTACAGCCAGAACCGGACCATGAAACAGGACGCCCCCAAGATCCTCGAATGGTGTCGGGAAGACGGGGTGGATGCGGTGCTCCTCACGGCCCTCTGACCGGTCTGTCATCAGACCGTGAGTCTGACGGCCCGCCACCTGGAGGAAAACGGTCTGCCCACGGTGATCATGGGATCGGCCAAAGATATTGTCGAGGAATGCGGCGTACCCCGCTTCGTCTTCACCGATTTCCCCTTGGGGAATCCCTGCGGCAAACCCTGGGACCGGGAGATGCAAAGGGCCATTGTGGAGACGGCCTTGACCCTGCTCGAACGGGCCTGGATGCCGCGCATTACGGTCCAGACCCCTTTCATTTGGGAAAATGACGACTGGCGCACCGAATTCATGAAGGTGGACGAGACCAACCGCGAGGCCCTGGCCCGGGAAGGGGAACGGCGCAGGCAACTGCAGGCCTTGGGCAAACAACAAAAGGAGGGACGAGATTAAAATTTCTTGTCCTTAAACAGAAAGGGTCGGTTCCAAAAGCGTCAGCCAAGGGGAAAGGGTTTATAGGGTTACCTGGGTTGGTTGGGTTCCTTGAGTTACTTGGGTTATAGGGTTATTGGGAAAAGCTGAAAGGATACCAAGGGCCTAAGGTTTGGCGGAAGTCTTGTTTCATCTTGTCTTGAGGTCAATCGCATCGAATCCTTGGCCCTTTTCGAACAACGCATCCAGGGAAAAACCAACAAAAAAAAGGATCCCAAAGGTATGGAAGAAAGTATCGGTAAGGAAGAAGAAGAGAAGATCGAAGAGTGCTTGAAGTCTTTTACCACGGAGAGGAAGAATCTCATTCCGTTACTGCAGCGGATTCAGGAAGGCCTGGCCTATCTGCCGAAAAAGGCCATTCTCCGGGTGGCGGAGTACTTGAACCTCACCCCGGGGGAGGTCTATGGGGTGGCCACTTTCTATAACCAATTTCGTTTTAATCCGCCGGGGAGGCATCCCATCAAGGTCTGTTTGGGGACGGCCTGTCATGTCCGAGGGGGAGAAATCATCTTGGAGAACTTCGAGAGGAAATTGGGGATCCGGGAAGGGGAGACCACGGCCGACCGGGAATTCAGCATCGATCGGGTGGCTTGTGTGGGCTGCTGCGCCTTGGCGCCGGTGACCCTCATCGGCGATACCGTGCACGGCCATATGGCCCCCAGTAAGGTGGAAGGGTTGATCCTCGGCTTCCAGATCGAAAAAGAACGAAGGGAAAGAGAAAAAAGAGACCATGAGTCCGGAAAGTCCTGAGCACCGTTATCATGCCATCCGACAACAGGCCCTGGCCCAAAGGGAACAGGCCGACGCCTCCTCCCTGCCTGTCATTCATATCGGTCTGGCCACCTGCGGCATCGCCTCCGGGGCCTTGGAGACCAAAAAGGCCTTTGAAGAGGTCTTGGCCGAGGAACAGATCCCGGCCCGGATCCGCACGGTCGGTTGTTTGGGCCACTGCTATGCCGAACCGGTGGTGATCGTCGAGAATCCGGGGTTTCCGCCGATTTTTTACTATAAGGTCACGGCCGGTAAAGCGGGGATGATCGTCCGCGGATTTTTACGGGACGGAGATCCTCTTTTTGAACACCTCTTGGGGGCCATGGAGGAAAACGAGCTGATCCCGGCGGTAAAGGATTTCCCCCGATTCGCCCTGGAAAAGCGGGTGGTGACCGAATGGTCGGGGACGGTGGACCCGGAAGAAATCCGGGATTATTTGGCCCGGAGCGGCTATGAAACCTTGGCCGTCTGGTTGGGCCGGAAGCCGGAAGAGGTCCTTCAGGTGGTCGCCGATTCTGGGCTGCGGGGCCGGGGAGGGGCCGGATTTCCCACGGGCAGCAAGTGGAAACTGGCCCGGGAGGCTGCGGGCCGGCGCAAGATCGTCATCTGCAACGCCGACGAAGGGGACCCGGGGGCCTACATGGACCGCACCATCCTGGAAAGCAACCCCCACCAGGTCCTGGAAGGGATGGCCCTCTGTGCCTATGCGGTGGGGGCCTCGGAGGGGATCATCTATGTCCGGGCCGAGTACCCCCTGGCCGTCCGCATCCTCTCCCGGGCCTTAATGCAGGCCGAGGAACTGGGCCTTTTGGGGGAAGACATCTTGGGCAGCGGTTTTACCTTCCGTCTGTCCCTCTTTCAAGGCTCCGGGGCCTTTGTCTGCGGTGAGGAGACGGCCTTGATCCGTTCCATCGAAGGCTTTCGCGGTATGCCCAGACACCGTCCACCCTATCCCACGGACAAAGGGCTTTACGGCCTCCCTACGGTGATCAACAACGTCAAGACCTTGGCCTCCGTGGTCCCTATTTTAAAAAACGGGGCCTCGTGGTACCGGGCCATGGGCACGGAAAAAAGCCCGGGAACGGCCGTCTTTTCCGTGGTGGGGGACGTGGTCCACGCCGGATTGGTGGAGATCCCCATGGGGGTGGACCTACGGACCCTGATCTTCGACGTCTGCGGCGGTGTACCCAATAAGAAAAAGTTCAAGGCCGTGCAGATCGGCGGTCCTTCCGGCGGGTGCTTGTCCGAAAAATTTCTGGAAACACCGGTGGACTTTGATTCTTTGACCCAGGCCGGGGCCATGATGGGTTCGGGCGGCATGGTAGTCATGGATGAAGACACCTGCATGGTCGATGTGGCCCGTTATTTCCTGGATTTCACCCAAAAGGAGTCCTGCGGCAAGTGCACTTTTTGCCGCATCGGCACCAAACACCTTCTAAGGGTCCTGGAACGGATCACCAAGGGGGAAGGGCGGGAGGAGGACCTGGACCTTTTAGAGACCTTGAGCCAGGACATTAAAGCGGGTTCCCTCTGCGGCCTGGGCAAGACCGCCCCCAACCCGGTGCTTACTTCCTTACGGTATTTTCGGGAAGAATATGAGGCCCATATTCGGGAGAAACGTTGCCCGGCCGGCATGTGCCGGGCCTTGACCGCCTATTACATCGACCTGGATAAGTGCGCCCGGGGCTGCGACGCCTGTGTGGGGAGTTGCCCGGTGGAGGCCATCTTTACCACCAAAGACCGCAAGAAGGCCGTGGACCAAGCCCTCTGCGTCAAATGCGGCGAGTGCCTGGCCGCCTGTCCGATCGAATACAGCGCCGTGAAAAAGATCTCCCCGGCCCATTTGGCGCCGGTCATCGAAAGACCGCCGAGCCGGGAGTGAAGGGTTCGGGGAGGCCGATAAGGGTCTTTTAGAAAATCCGTGCGAAGATTCATGGGAACGAAAAGATGATCACCTTGACCATAGACGAGCGGGAAGCGGAAGCGCCGGAGGGAAGCAATCTCCTCGAGGTCTGCCTGGAAAATGGGATCTATATCCCTAACCTATGTCACTTGAAAGGGGAGGAGGAGCCGGAGGCCTCCTGCCGCCTTTGTTTTGTGGAGGTGGACGGAAAAACGGTTCCGGCCTGCACCGTCAAGGTCACCCGACCGTTGACGGTCAAGACCGACACGCCCGAGGTGCGGCGCTTGCAGCGGAGCGCCCTGCGCCTCCTTTTGTCCGTGCACGAAGTGGATTGCGCCCATTGTCCGGCCAATAAAAAATGCGCCCTCCAGGACCTGGCCAAGTTCCTCGGGCTGGGCCTCAAGCCCAAAGGGCTGGAACGGCTCCTTAAGGAGCTGCCGGTGGTCGAGGACCATCCTTTCATCCGCTATTATCCCAACCGCTGCGTCCTTTGCGGCCGCTGTGTGCGCACCTGCCGCACCCCGGAAGGAAAACCGCAAATGGTCTATGTCCGCCGCGGATTTGATACGGTCATCTCCTTTTTCGGGACGGACCCAGGGGCCCTGACCACCTGCGAATCGTGCGGGAAGTGTGTGGAAATCTGCCCGGTCGGGGCGATCGTCTTGAAAGAAAAAGGCGAAAAGGCCGAATAACCACTTACAGGGTGTCCATGGCGCTGTAAGAGCTTTCCAGCCTTTCCCGAAGGATCAACACCAATTTTTCCAAGATCTTGATCCGGATATCGGCCCGCCGGTCGATGAAGTCCTTGAGGGCGGAGCTGTCGAAGGATACGACCTTGGTGGGTTTGACGCAGCGGGCCGTACACATTTGAATGTGCTTTTCCCCGACCAGATTGCTCCAACTGCCCATCATGCGGCGGTTGGGGCTTTCCCGAAGGACATAAACGACCTTCTCGGCCTGACGCCCTCCTTCGATCTCATAATTGCGCAGGAGGGTGACCTGGCCTTCAGATAGGATATATACCTTTTTTCCCTCGTCTCCTTGACGGTAGATGAGGTCTCCAGCGGAAAAGGCTTCGATCGTCCCCAAGGCGGCGATGGGGGCCAATTCTTCGTCGGAAAGTCCGGTGAAAAGACCGCATTTTTTCAAGGCCTGAAGGATTTCTTCTTTGGACATGGATGCGCCTCCGTCTACCCCCTTCGGGGGGATCAGGGTATTATTATGAAATCAGACAACTGGCCTCTCCGACCAGGATCTTGACCCCTTCTTGGTTTTCCAACCATAAATCAAGGAAGACCCGTCTGCCTTGGCCTTCCTCTTCCCAGGCCTTCACCCGGCCGTGGGCGGTGAGGCGGTCTCCGTTGATCGCCCCGCCGCCGATGAAGGATACCCGGATCCGGCCGGAGGTAAGCCAATTTCCGGCAAAGGTCCGGTAAAGCATTTCCAGGACATAGCTCAAAAGGATGGAACCGGGGATCAAGGCCCCCCGCAGACCGTGGGCACGGGCGTATTCGTCGGTGTGAATGGGGTTTCTGGCGTCTTTTTCCACGGGGGCGAAAGCGGTCTTGGTCAAGATCGGGATCTCTTCCCCTATGGACCAATTCGTTTTCATGAGTTCGTGTTCCCGACCCGTCATTCCACAAGGACGCCTGTTTCCCGGCTGCGCATAAGGACCCGGCCTTCTTCGTCCACGGTCTCGAATTCGGCCACCCTGTACCTTTTCCCTCGTTTAATGAATTTATCCACGATCTTTCCGCGGATTTTGATCCGCCTTCCCAGGCGGAAGGGCATAAGGAATTCATGTTTGCTCTTGGCCCAGATGGCCGACTTCATCCAGGTCAATTTGGCGAACTGCATCTTGGCATGGAGATCTATGGATATTCCCGGCGGGGCGAGGCCATGTTTTTCCAAAATCTCCCGATCTTCCCATTGGACCCGATCGGCATGGACCCGGACCGTTTCCTCGTCCAGGACCATTTCCCATTCCCCCAGGTCCAAGCCGATGGGGATGGAGTCGAAATCGGATTCGATGCCCATCCTTTGCGCCTCTTTTCGTTTTGGCCATTGTATCCCATTTTTTCGGGGGAATAAATAGATTTTCTTTTCTCCGGTCCCGGTGGTCCGGTTTTCGGGGAATCCCTTTCCCCGGGAGGGGTAAAGGAGTTTTTTCCTTGCCATTCAGAGAAACAACGGTTTATGATCTTAAGTTGTTCCGAAACCTCTGAAGGGAGCCGTTTGCGGGGTTTCGGTCGGGCCTCGAGCCGTTTTTATTCCATCCTTGTTCGCATTGTTTAAGCGTCAGGTGATCGCCCGGGAGGAGGATTATGACCAAAGGAATTCCTGTGAGAAACCGTTTGATCCGCATCGAAAACGGGGTCATCGGGCCGGTCCCGCCCCGGCCGGTGGCCCTTCCGGAAAAACGGCCGGAAGATTACCCGAATCTGCCCCGTGCCTATCTGGATGTGGCCGAGATGTGGGGACCGAAGTTGGGCGGACCGCCGTTGTCCGATGAATTTGTGGCCTTGCTCAAGCACCTCTTGACCGAGGAAGAGGCCTCCTTGGTCCGCCATCTGAAAGGGGCCAAAAGCGGCATCACCGCCCGGGAGATCGCCGAGCGGGAACACCGCAGTCCGGAAGAGGTCGGCCGGATCATGGACGAACTGGCCGACGGAAAACGGATCATCCTGGCCTCCAAAAAAGGGGAAAACCGGAAATACTTTCTCCAGCCCCTGATCCCCGGCGCCTGGGAAACGATCCTGGTCCGGACCTCTTTGGACACCTTGACCGACTGGCACAAAAGGTTCGTCGAACTCTTTCTCCCCCTTTATGAGACGGGATTCACCACCCTGAATATCGGAAAGCGGCCGCCGGGAATCCGCTACCTGCCGGTAAGCAAAAGCTTGGAATACAACCCCATGGCCTTGCCTTCGGACCGTTTGGGGGAACTGTTCGAACCGTACCGGGATTTTGCCGTGGGCCTCTGCCAGTGCCGCATGGGGGCCCACATCGTCGGAAAGGACTGCGGACGCCCCATGGAAAACTGCATCGCCATGGGACCGCTGGCGGTGCGGGAAAGCGAGGCCGGGAGGATGCGGCGCATCACCTTCAAAGACGCCTTGGCCATCAAGGCCGAGGCGGAAGCGGCCGGATTGGTCAGCTGGATCATGAATTATGAAATCGCCGGTTCCAACACCAGTTGTTCCTGTTGCGGTTGTTGCTGTTTGATGATGCGCTCCATCAGCGAATTCAACGCCCCGGGCCGGATCGCTCCGCCTCACTTCATACCTGAGGTGGATGAAAACCGATGTTCCTATTGCGGCAAGTGCGCCCGGGCCTGTCCCATGGGGGCTTGGACCGTGGACACCCAAAACAAGACCCGCTCCTTTGAGGCCCTGCGCTGCATAGGCTGCGGACTCTGTTATGTGGCCTGCGACAAGGAACGGGCCATCACCCTCCGAGGGGTCGAAGGGTATCTCCCCCCGGCGTTGAAAAAGGTGGATCGGGCCGGGAATCCTTTGGAGGCCCTCACCGGCGTTAAGGAATAAGAAGGGGTTAAGCTTGATCGGGCGTTCCTAACCTTCAGAGGGGCCCGGAGAAGGACATTGGCCGAGAGGGCGAGGCTGAGCCCATGTATCAGGAACATTTCGGACTCAAGGAAAACCCCTTTTCCATCGCCCCGGATCCCCAGTATTTCTTTCTGAGCGAGGGTCATCGGGAGGCCGTGGCCCACCTCCTTTACGGGGTGGAGAGCGACGGGGCCTTCATCCTCCTCACCGGCGAAGTGGGGACAGGAAAGACCACCACCTTCCGTTACTTCCTCGACCTCCTCCCCGACAATGTGGAGATCGCCTTCATCCTCAATCCCAGGTTGAAGGTGGAAGAACTCCTGGAAGCGATCGCCAAAGAATTCCGCATCGCCCTGCCCGAAGGGGAGAAGAGCAACGGCAAGTATGTTTCCGCCATCTACGATTATCTCCTGGACATAACGGAAAAGGGACGTCGGGCCATCTTGGTGGTGGAAGAGGCCCAAAATTTAAGCCCTGAGGTGTTGGAACAGATCCGTCTTTTGACCAACTTGGAGACGCGGCAGCGGAAACTCTTACAGATCATCCTCATCGGCCAACCGGAACTCCGCCAAATGTTGGAACGCCCTTCCTTGCGTCAGCTCTCCCAACGGATTACGGCCCGGTACCATTTGGGCCCCTTGTCTCCGGAAGAGACCTTGGCCTATGTCCGCCACCGCCTGACCGTGGCCGGTGCACTCGGAGAGCCTCTGTTTCCCCCCAAGACCTTAAAAAAACTTTATCGCATCAGCGGAGGAGTCCCCCGCCTGATCAATCTCCTCTGCGACCGGGCCTTGTTGGGGGCCTATGTGCAGGAAAAGCGTCGGGTGGATCTCAAGACCCTCAAGACAGCCGCCCAGGAAGTCTTCGGCCGTGGGGCCTCGGTCAAGAAAAGGGTCCGGTTAACCATACCACGCCTTTTGCTTCTCTTAATCGTCGTCCTTTTCCTCCTTTCCGCCCCGGTGATCTATCTCGAAAAGGACCGCATAGGATTCGACTTCTTCAGGCTAAGGAAAACCGCTTCCATCCGAGCGGTTCCGGCCGGAATTTCCAAACCCGTCCCTTTACCGACCCTGGAAAAACCGGCGACCCTTTCGACCGAAGAGACCCGCGTCCGAGCCTTTGGGGCCTTGGCCGAGCGTTGGGGGATCCCCTTCCGTCCTTCTCCGGGGAGGGACATATGCCAAGGGATCGAGGAGTTCGGGCTTCGATGCCTGAGCGGGAAAGGGGGCCTGACGGATCTGAAGCAATTGAATAAACCGGCGGTTTTGACCTTGCGCAACGAAAGGGGGGAGGCCTATTTCGCCGCCTTGCTTTCTTTGGAAGGCGATCTGGCCGCCTTTGCCCTGGGAGAAGGGATCCGCAAGGTCAGCCTGGAAGAGATGGAGACGAAATGGCAGGGGGCGTTCACCCTTTTTTGGAAACCGCCGCCGGGTTATTCGGGAAAAGGAGGGGCGGACAAAACAGGCGCCTTAAGGGCCTGGTTGGATCAAAAGTTGGGGCGGATCCGTTCCGGCCTTAAGGAAGGAGGGGATAAGGCCTCCTTGATCAAGGAACGGCAAAAGGCCCTGAGGGCCTTTCAGGTCTCAGCCGGCCTGGTACCGGACGGCGTCGCCGGTCCGAGGACGCTGATCGCCCTGGCCGACGCCGCAGGAGACGGCGGGCCGACCTTGATCGAGAAAACCGGGAGACCCTGAATAATTTATGTCCTATATCCTCGAGGGCTTGAAAAAACTGGAAAGGAAGCGCCGGAGGGAGGAATCCCCCAAGGGCTATATATTTTCCCAAGAGGAAGAGGTCAGCCCCGCCCGAAAAAGGCCGCTTTGGCCGTTGGTGGTCCTGGCCGCCGCCTTGTTCGCCAATGCCGCGGTCTTGGTGTGGTGGTATTTCCCCTTAAAGCCCCCCCTTCATCCCCCCCAAAGGGAGACCCCTTCCTTTAGAACGGCAAGACCGGTGCGGCCGGAACCGATTTCCCCTGCTTTTCCGTCCCCGGCGGCCACAGAAAAACCACAGAAAAGATCTCCGGCCCCGGTCGGCAAAGACGATGGGAGGACCCAGACCGCTCCTTCCGTCTCCACCCCCCCTGTTTCGGCCCCGGAGAAGGTTGTGCCGGTCGGGGACGGCACCCTGTGGAAAATACAGGATCTCCCGACGGAGGTCAGACAAAAACTGCCCGCCCTGAAAATGTCCCTCCATTATTACAGCCCCGTCCCGGTGGAGCGTTTTGTAGTCATCAACCAACGCAACCTACGGGAAGGGGACAGTCTCGGCGAGGACTTGAAGGTGGCCGAAATCAATCCCCAGGGGGTGATCCTTCGCTTCAAGCATCACCGCATCCTCCTGGGGATTCACGAGGGGCCGTGAAAGACCCTGGTCTTTCAGGAACCCTCGCTGAAGACGGCGTCGAAAAGGCGGAAGGCCTCGATGCGGGCCGGGGAATGTTCCGGCAGGGTGCTGGTGGGTTTTCCTTCCTTGTCGTAATGGTAGATCATTTCATCCTTGGGAATGACGCCCAAGAGGGTCAGTCCTTGTTCTTGGAGCATCTTTTTCCATTCCTCCAACTCCCCCAGTTCCTTTTCTTCGGCCCGATTGATGACGACCAACTTTTTTTCGATGACCAATCCCAATTCGCGGGTCAATTCCCCGATGCGGATGGCCGCCTGGATGCCGCGGCGGGAGCTGTCGGAGACGATGAGGAGGGTGTCGATTTCCCGGGTGGTCAGGCGGCTCAGGTGCTCCATGCCGGCCTCGTTGTCCACCACGATATAGGGATAGTTGGCCGAGAGTTTTTCGATGAATTGGCTCAATAGGCTGTTGGCCGCGCAGTAGCAGCCCTGTCCTTCGGGTCGGCCCATGATGATCAAGTCGAACCCCTCGGCCTCAATCAAGGACTCCTGAATGCGCATCTCCATGAAAACATCTTTGGTCATGCCGGGGAGACCGCCTTTTTTCATCTCCTCCCGGGCCTCGCCGATGGTCTTGCCGGCCGGCACCCCCAGCACCTCATTCAGGTTGGCGTTGGCGTCGGCGTCCACGGCCAGGACCGGCTTACGACCCTTTTCCACCAGGTATCGGATCAAAAGCCCGGCCAAAGTGGTCTTTCCCGTTCCCCCTTTTCCGGCCAGGGCGATGGTATAGGCCATTTCTTTTTCCTTTCCTTCTTCAATCGTTTTCCGTGGGGGAAGCCTTTTCCCCCGGCCTGGGATGATACCCTTTTACCCCCGTCCCGTCAAAAAGAAAATGGGACGCTTTTCCCTGCGCTTCCGGTCCGGTTTTCCCTTGACCGGCCTTTGGTGCTTTCTTTATAGTAGCCGTCAAGTCCCAATGGCAAAAGGAGGAGATTTTTATGAAAAAGGTATTGATCGTCGGTTGCGGCTCCTACATGGACAGCGGCTACGGATGCTCGGCCGAGTGGCGTTGCCTGAAGGCGGCGGCCTTGGGGGAAGGAAATTTCAGCGAACCGGTCCAGGTCATCGGTTTTTCCCGTTGCGAATGTCCCGGCCGGACCATCGCCTCCAATATCGGCGTGGCCATCAAGATGTCCGCCGTACGTCCCGATCAGATCTATTTCAGCACCTGCCTGGCCAAGGCCCAACCCGGTTGTCCTTACGGTTCGGCCGAGGACTTCGCCGCCTTGGTGGCGGAGAAGACGGGGATCCCGGTCCTCCTCGGCACCCACGATTATCATTAAGGGTAGACTAACCTCGGGAAGGGAAAAGGGGGGCTCAGGCCTGTTTTCCTTTAAGCCCTTTCGGAGCCAGCCGCTCCTCGAGGGTTTGGACATGGCGGCTTTCTTCCTCGATGATCTGTTCCAGCACCTGTTGGACCCCTGGGTCTTCGATGAAGGCCCCGAGCATCTCGTAAAAGAGAATGGTGTCCTTTTCGAATTCGATGGAGAGGGCCAATAGGTGACGGACGGTTTCGATTCGGGAAAAATCCGCTTCGGCCAAGGAAAAGGTCTGGTCCCCCAATACGCCTTTAAGGACCCCCTTGGCCATCTCTTCCAGCCTGGGATCCTTTCGTTCGCCGAGGGGATGTTCCTTCAGCCGTAGAAACCACCGGCCGTGTTCGGCCTCTTCATCGGCCAACCCAAAAAGGGCGGCTTTCAGCTCCGGATCCTGGACTTCCTGTGCGGCCTTGCGGTAGGCCTTTTCTCCGTTTTCTTCGATGCGCAAGGCCAGTTCGATGATTTCCCTTACGGTAAACACGACTTTGCCTTTCCAAAAGAAATTCGAAGGGGCGGTTCCAAAGGGATCAGCACCCTTCCATGGCCCGACGAAATTTCTGTAAGGTTTCCCGGTAATCCGGCGTGTGGAAGACGGCCGATCCGGCCACCACCACATCGGCCCCGGCCGTACAGACCAAAGCCACGTTGTCCGGGGTGATGCCCCCGTCCACTTCTATATCCACGGAAAGCTCCCGTTCCTCAATCATCTTTCTCAAGGCCCGGATCTTTTTTACCGCCCCGGGGAGGAAGGTCTGCCCTCCGAAGCCGGGGTTGACGCTCATGATCAGGGCCATGTCCACTTCCCCCAAGATATCCTCCAGAAGGCTGACCGGCGTGGCCGGGTTGATGACCACCGCCGGTTTCACCCCTTTTTCCCGGATCAGGGAAACGGTGCGGTGCAAGTGGGGGCAGGTCTCCAGATGGACGGTCAAAAAATCCGCCCCGGCCTTGGCGAAATCGGGAATATACCGGTCCGGGTTTTCGATCATCAGGTGGACATCCAGGGGCAGGGAAGTGATCTTGCGGACCGCCTCGACCACGACGGGACCGATGGTCAGGTTGGGGACGAAATGCCCGTCCATGACATCCACATGGATATAATCAGCCCCGGCCGCTTCCACGGCCTGGACCTCCTCTTTCAAGCGGCCGAAGTCGGCCGAGAGGATGGACGGGGCGATGAGTTTCTTGGACATAGGTGCCTCCCTTATTTGCCGATTTTGGGGTTCAAATCGGGGAACGCCTTGGCTACGGTCAAGGTAAGGAGCTTCCTTTTTTTCTCAAGCGGGCGGCGAAAAAGCCGTCCAGCCGATGCCTTGGGGGCCAGGTTTGGAAACAGCCGTGACCGTCGGTCAATCCCTCTGCTGTTTGGGGTAGAAAGGGGGAAACCCCTTCCACCTCGAAGTGAGGGTGGGTCTCGAGGAAGCGCCGAAGGACCTCCTGGTTCTCCTCGGGGTTCAAGGTGCAGGTGGCATAGACCATAACCCCCCCTGATTTTAGCCATGCCGCGGCGTTTTGCAAGAACTTGTTTTGCCTTTCCGCCAGACGCGGTCCGTCTTCCGGGCGAAGACGCCATTTCAGGTCCGGATTGCGGTTGATCACCCCCCAGCCGGTGCAGGGGGCGTCAATGAGGATGCGGTCAAAAGGGGGGGCGGTTCGGGAAAAGAGATGCCCTTCCAATCCGTCACCCCTAAGAGGCTCGACGATCTTGATCCCCAACCGGCGGGTGTTTTCCTGCAGGGCCTCGAGCTTTTGGGGGTGGAGGTCCACGGCCACCACCCGCCCTTGGTCTTTCATCAGCTCCGCCATGTGGCTGGATTTGCCTCCGGCACCGGCACATAAGTCCAATACCGTCTCCCCCGGTTTCGGGTCGAGGATCAAGGAGATCAATTGCGAGGCCTCGTCCTGGATCTGGAACAGGCCGTCTTGAAAGGCCCGACAGTCCCAAAGGGGTCCCTCGGGGTCTTCCACCCGGATCCCGGCCGGGGCATAAGGGGTGGGAAGGGGCCGAGCCGCTTCCTCCTTGAGGATCTTCATCAACGCATCCCGTCCGGTCTTCAAGGTATTGACCCTCAGGGTCACCGGAGGGATCTCGTTCAGGAAACGGCATAAATTTTCGGCCTCTTTTCTTCCCCAGAGGTCGATCCATCTTTGGACCAACCACGAGGGGAAGGAATAACGGACGGTTAGGTAGGATAACGGGTCATCCTCGCCGGGAAAGATAAGGCGGTCTTGGTGACGGATCAAGGCCCGGAGGACGGCGTTGACGAAACCGGCGGCCCAAGGCTCGCGGCCTTCTTTGGCCAGTTGCACCGATTCATGGACTGCGGCCGAAAGGGGGATGCGGGAAAGGTGGAGGATCTGAAAGGCCCCCAGCCTCAGCAGATATAGGGGGCGGGGGGAGATCTTTTCCAGGGGGCGGCTGCTTACTTGACGGATAATCCAATCAAGGCGCTTGCGCCAGCGCAGGACCCCGAAGACCAACTGATAACTCAAGTTGCGGTCCGCCGCCCGGCTTTGGGGGTGTTTGGCCCAATAGTCCCTCAGGAGTTGATCGGGAAAGACTCCGCTCCGGTGCCAGGTCAAAAGGACCCACAAGGCGGCCTTACGGGCGGGGGACATGGAGCTTCACCGTCCCAAGCGTTGACCTACAAAGAAGGATTGCCCCCGGACCAACGCTTCGGCCGCCAGGCGTTTATGCCCCTCCCATTGGGCCTCGACGACGATCAAGAGGCCTTTGCCGGTTTGGACGAGCGGTCTCCCTCCGGTCAGGGAGATAACGGTCCCCGGCGTCCCCTTCGCTCCTTCCGGTCTTTTGGCCGCCCGATGGATGAGGAGACGTCGGCCCTGAAAAAAGGTATAGGCCCCGGGCCAGGGGGTAAAGGCCCGGATGCGGCGTTCGATCTCTTCCGCGGGAAGGTCCCAAGGGATTTCTCCTGCGGCCTTGGTCAAGGGTGGGGCATAGCTGGCCCGGGAATGATCCTGGGGACGGGGGACGATGTCGCCGGCCCGGAGGCGGCGCAGGGTCTCAAGAAGGAGATGGGCCCCTTTCCAGGATAGGCGGTCATGGAGATCCTGGGCCGTGTCCTCTTCTCCGATCGGTTCTTTCTCTTGTAACAAGATGTCTCCTGTGTCCATGCCGGCGTCCAGACGCATGGTGGTCACCCCCGTTTCCTTTTCGCCGTTCAGGAGGGCCCAGGGGATCGGGGCGGCGCCGCGATACTTAGGCAAGAGAGAGGCATGGACGTTTACCGCCCCCCAAGTGGGGATATCCAGGACCGCCGGAGGCAGCAGTAAGCCATAGGCGACGACGACCAAGAGGTCCGGTTTTTGTTCGGCCAACTCCTGTTGAACTTGCCGATCCTTTAGGGAAAGGGGCTGGAAGACGGGCAAACCGCGGGAAAGGGCCAGGGCCTTGACCGGCGGCGGGAAGGGCTTTTTCCCCCGCCCTTTGGGCCGATCCGGTTGGGTGTAGACGGAAAGGACCTCTTCACCCTTTTCCAACAAGACCTTGAGGGAAGGACAGGCAAACTCGGGTGTGCCCATGAAGATGAGGCGGGAGAGGCTCATTCCTCTAACTTGTTCAGCTTTTTTTGCACCCTTTTCTTGTACAGGGCCCTTTTCAGGGCGCTGATGCGGTCGATGAAAAGGATCCCGTCCAGGTGGTCGATCTCGTGCTGGAGCACCGTGGCCAAGATCCCTTCGGCGCACATTTCCACGGGTCGGCCCTGGGCATCCAGGCCTTGAACCTTGATCTTGGCCTTTCTTTTGACCTCGGCAAAATACTCGGGAACGCTCAAGCACCCTTCTTCCAATACCTGCTCCCCTTCTCCTTCAAGGATTTCGGGGTTGATCAGGCAAGCGGGTTTGCGCCCTTCCGCTCGGGGGTTGAGGTCAAAGACGATGACCCGTTTCAATTCGCCCACCTGGGTGGCGGCCAAACCGATGCCCGGGGCCTCGTACATGGTTTCGGTCATGTCTTCGATCAATTTTTGTATGGAAGGATCGATGTCCTTAACCGGCAGGGCCTTTTTCTGCAAGACCGGGTCCGGGAATTTCCGAATTTCCAAGACAGCCATAACGATATCTCTTCTTTACGGGTTTTGTTCTTTGGAGAGGGACTATTGATCCGGAAGCATGGGGGCTTGGGGATCGAAGCCCTTTATAACATATCCACAGGGTCCACATCCAGAACAATCCTAACCCCTTGGCCCTGGGTCAATTCTTTTTCCCAGCCTACAATCGTCCCGGCCGCTCGGCGGAGGAGGCGGAGATGGGGGGACTTCAACAAGAGCTGCCGACGGTGGCGTCCCTTTATTTTGGCGATAGGGGCCGGGACCGGGCCGAGGATCTCCAGCAAAGGGTCCCAGCGGTGGGTCCGGGCCTCTTCCCTCAGACGGTCCCCCAGTCTTTCTGATACCTCCGCCACCCGGGACTCGTTATTCCCCTGGATCAGGCAGTGGACCAGGCGGGAAAAGGGGGGGTAACCGAAGTCCCTTCGAAATTGGAGTTCCTGACGATAAAAACCGAGATAATCGTGGTTCTTCACATAACGGAAGATGGAGTGCTCGGGGTTGAAGGTTTGGATGAAGACCGTTCCGGGGTGAAGCCCTCTCCCGGCCCGGCCGGCCGCCTGGGCCAGGAGTTGATAGGTCCGTTCGCCGGCCCGGAAATCCGGCCAGTTCAAGGAGAGGTCGGCGCTTAAAACCCCGACTAAAGTCACCCAAGGGAAGTCATGGCCCTTGGTGATCATTTGGGTGCCGATGAGGATGTCCGTTTTTCGCTCTTCCACCCTTTTCAAAATCCGATAATAGGCCCGCCTGCCTGTGACCGTGTCCCGATCCATTCGGTCAATGACCGCTTGGGGAAAGAGGGCGGAAAGCTCCTTTTCCACCTTTTCCGTGCCCAGCCCCAAGGTCTTGATCCCCGGGCCTCCACAGGAAGGACAGGATTCGGGAAGGGGCATCTCGAAGCCGCAGGTGTGGCAGAGGAGATTGCGGGTGTGGACATGGTGGGTCAGGGTCAAGGAACAGTTGCGGCAACGAAAAACGGCCCCGCACAAGGTGCAGAGGACCAGGGTATCGAACCCCCTTCGGTTCAGGAAAAGAAGGGTCTGTTTCCCTTCTTTTAGATTTTTTTCCACGGCCTCCCGAAGGGGCGGGGAAAGGATGGGGAACTGTCGCCCTTTCCGGTATTCCTTCATGTCGATCAAGTGGATCTCCGGCAGGGCCTGATGGCCGACCCTCTTGGGGATCCCCACATATTCCAGCTTTTTTTGCTTTCTCAGGTAAAGGGTGGTGATGGAGGGGGTGGCCGATCCCAAGACCACCACGGCCGAGGACAAGCGGCCCCGGACCAGGGCCAGGTCCCGGGCGTTGTAGCGGAGGTGTTCCCCTTGCTTGTAAGATGGGTCGTGTTCTTCGTCCACGACGATCAGTCCCGGATCGGTGAGGGGGGCGAACAGGGCCGAACGGGTGCCGATCACCACCGGACGCTCCCCCTTCAGGACCTTTTGCCATTGATCCAGGCGCTCGCGGTCGGTCAGACCGCTATGGAGCAGGGCGATGCGCCCGCCGAAACGGAGGCGGAATCGGGCCTCCATTAAAGGGATCAGCCCGATTTCCGGGACGAGGACCAGGACCTGACGCCCCAGATTTAGGGCGGCCTCCGCCGCTTGGAGATAAATTTCGGTCTTGCCCGATCCGGTCGCCCCGTGGAGGAGCAGGGCCTGATAGGTCTTTTCCTTCAAACCTCGGCCGATCAGGGCCAAGGCCTCTTCTTGGTGCGGCGTCAGGACAAAAGGACCCTTTTCTTCAAAGATCACCTCCCCCAGGGGGTCGCTGGAAAGGAGTCGCTCCTCCATCTCGATCAGCCCTTTACGGACTAAGGTGGTAAGCCTCTGATGGGAGAGGGGGAAATGCCTTCTAAGTTCTTGGAGGGGCAGGGTGGGATGGGTGGAGAGGAAGTCGAATAAAGGGAAATCCTTCGGTGGAAAGCGGTTCTTTTCAAAACAGGGACCGGTCCGGACCCATTTTTCCTTCCGCGGTGACGCCTTTTCTTTTTGCCAGGCCTTGAGTTCCCGGACCCATCCCTTTTTTCCCAATTCCTTGATGAGCCTTCTTTCTTCAGGGGAAAAGCGGGCGAGGGCCCGGCCCCTTGAGCGCAGTAATGCCCCCAGCAGGTTTCGTTCCTCTTGGGCGAGGGCCTCTTCTTTAAGGGCCCTTTTCCCTTCCGCGGTCAGGGAGACCTTTTGAAACTCGAATACCGCCAGCCCGGGGGGCAAAGCGGTCTTGAGGACCAGGCCCAAAGGGCAAAGATAGTAATCGGCGATCCACGAAAAAAAAGGGGCCATGGCCTCCGGGAAAAGGGGGGTTTCATCCAAAAAGCGGAGGATGGGTTTGATTTCCAGATCCGGCGCGGCCGTTTCCGCCCGTTCCCAGAGATAACCGGTGACGGATTTCTTCCTTAAAGGGACCAAGACGCGTCGGCCGATTAAAGGGGATCGTCCTTCGTCCCCCGGGACTTCGTAGAGAAGGGGTTGCTTCAAGGAAGGGATAATGACCTGATGGAGAGGCATAAAAGGCCGTTATTTTGGGTTCCTCCGGTTTTCCCGCAAACGGCTTAGGAACCCGAGCCGGTTTTTGAAAAAATCAAGGGGAAGAGAAGAAAAAAAACCGTCGTTCCTCTTGAAAATTTTGGTATACTCATCCACTTATTATAGTCCGGGCCCGGCGGGGTTGCTTGTCTTTTGGTCTGTGTCTTCCGTGCCGGTCTTTTCTTCGGACTTAGAAATCCTTTTGCCGTCATCGCGGGAAAGGGGAAAAAAATAATAACACACGATCCGACAAATGCAAGGACCATGTTCCTTGATCCTTGGGACAAAAGGAAGGGCCTGGGATTTTTAGGATGGGAGGGGAAAAATGAAAGGGCATGAGACCGGCCGAGAGGGACAAGGGCCCATCCTGGCCTTGGATATCGGGGGCGGGACCCAGGATCTCTTGGTCCGCTTTGAAGGGGGACCGGCGGAAAACGATCTCCAGTGTATCCTGCCCTCCCCTACGGTCATGGTGGCCCGCCGGATTCAAGCCGCCCGCAGGAAGAAGCAGGCCGTCTTTTTGAAGGGAAGGGTGATGGGGGGCGGACCGTCCACCCAGGCCGTGCTGGATCATATACGGGCCGGCCTCCCTGTTTACGCCACCCCCGAGGCGGCCTTAACCCTTCGGGACGACCTGAAGGAGGTCGTCCGCCTGGGTGTCCGTCTCACCTCTTCTCCGCCTGAAGGGGCGGTGCCTATTGTCCTGGGGGACATTCAACAATCGGCCTTGAAAAGACTGTTCCGGGCCTTTGACCTGCCCTTTCCGGAGATCCGTTTGGTGGCCGTCCAAGATCACGGTTTTGCCCCGGGGAAGAGCAACCGCCGTTTCCGTTTCCAACAATGGGAAGAGTTTTTGCTCTCCGGCCGACCCCTGGAATCCCTCCTCTACCGAAACATACCCGACCATTTGACGCGCATGCAGGCCGTTAAAAAGGTCTGGCCCCAAGCCCGGGTCATGGACACCGGGGCGGCGGCCGTTCTGGGGGCCCTCGAGGACGAACGGGTCCGGGAAAAGGACCCTTGTCGCCTGCTCGTCGTCAACTTGGGCAACGAACACACCCTGGCGGCCTGGATCCGGGACGGCCGCTTGGCCGGGATTCTTGAACACCATACCTCTTTCCTGACCCCGGAAAAACTGGATGCCCTTTTGAAGGATTTCGTCGCCGGGCGGCTGACATCGGAGGAGGTATTGGCCGATGAGGGACACGGGTGTCTGAACCTGGCCCCATGGAAAGGCCGTTGCCCGATCCCGGTGGTCACCGGACCGCGCCGGGGGTTGTTGGCCGGTAAGGAGGCCTTGATGGCCGCCCCCTACGGCAATATGATGCTCAGCGGCTGTTACGGCTTAATCAGGGCCTTTCGCTTTTCAACCCCTTGAGGATATGATATTTTATTTCGAAAGGGCCCGGTCGGAGAGGCTCGTCCCCGCCTCGGGCGACCGATCGGCTTGATAGATAGGGGATCATAAAGGAAGGGGAGATATTATGGTCCAGTCCGAAAGAGAACGAATGGAAGAACTCCGCAGGAAGCTCCATTATCACAATTACCGTTACTATGTCCTGGACGACCCGGAGATCTCCGACGCCGAGTATGACCGCCTTTTGCGGGAACTGGAGGAACTGGAGGCCCGTCACCCGGAATGGATCACCCCGGATTCCCCCACCCAGCGGGTAGGGGCGGAACCGGCCGATAAGTTCAATACCGTCCCCCATTCCCTGCCCATGCTCAGCCTGGAAAACGGCTTCACCCTGGAGGAGGTCAAGGAGTTCGATCGGCGCTTGAAGAGGTTTCTAAAGGACGAGGGGGAGATCGAATATACGGCCGAACCGAAGATGGACGGACTGGCCATCGAACTGGTCTATGAAAGAGGGGTCCTGATACAAGCCTCGACACGAGGGGACGGGCTGGTAGGTGAAGAAATCACCCGTAATGTGCGGACCATCCGCTCCGTGCCCTTGAGGTTGTTGGACACAAACCTTCCGCCGCCGGATCGGTTGGAGGTCCGGGGAGAGGCCTATATCAAGATCAAGGACTTCAAGGAATTCAATCGTAAGAGGGAAGAGGCCGGGGAAAGTCCCTTCGCCAATCCGCGGAACGCCGCCGCCGGTTCCCTGCGGCAACTGGACCCGAATATCACCGCCCAAAGGCCTTTGCATTTTTTTGCGTACGGGATAGGCCGGGTGGAGGGTCGTGAGTTTTCTACTCAGTGGGAGGTCCTGACCACCCTGCCTCAATGGGGCCTGCCGGTCAATCCCTTGATCCGGCGTTGTTCCGGGATCGAGGCCTGCTTGAAGTATTGCCAAGAGATGGAGGCCTTGCGCCATTCCCTGCCCTATGAGATCGACGGGGTGGTCATCAAGGTCAATGACCTAACCTTGCAGGAACGCCTGGGGATCAAATCCCGCAGTCCCCGTTGGGCCTTGGCCTTCAAATTTCAGCCCAACCAGGAAACCACCCAGGTCCTCAACATCGAGGTCCAGGTGGGGCGTACCGGGGTCCTTACGCCGGTGGCCCATCTGAAGCCGGTCCTGGTGGGCGGAGTGGAAGTGAGTCGGGCCACCTTGCACAATCAAGATGAACTGGAGAGGAAGGACATCCGCATCGGGGACACGGTCATCGTCCAGCGGGCCGGTGAGGTCATCCCGGAAGTGGTCAAGGTGGTCACCTCGTTAAGGACAGGTAAAGAACGGAAGTTCTCCATGCCCGACAAATGCCCGGTCTGCGCCTCCCCGGTGGTGCGCCTTCCCGGCGAGGCGGCCCATCGTTGCACCAATCCGAACTGTCCGGCCCAGATCAAGGAAGCGATCCGCCATTTCGCCTCCAAAGGGGCCATGGACATCGAAGGGCTGGGGGAAAAACTGATCGATCAGTTGGTCGATAAGGGGCTGATCCGCGATTACGGCGATCTGTATTATCTCAAGCGGGAAGACCTGATTCCTTTGGAACGGATGGCCGAAAAATCGGCCGACAACCTCATACAAGCCATTGAACGGAGTAAAAAGCCGCCTTTGAACCGCTTCCTCTATGCCTTGGGCATCCGCCATGTAGGGGAACACCTGGCGGCTTTGTTGGCCCAACATTTCGGTTCCTTAAAGGTCCTGATGGAGGTTTCGGAAGGGGAATTGTTGGCCATCCGGGAGATCGGTCCCCAAGTGGCCAGAAGCATCCGCACGTTTTTCGACAACCCCCGCAATCGGGAGGTGATCGAAAAGATCCTTTCCGCCGGGGTGAAGCTCCAAGAGGGAAAGGCGGCAGGGAAAAGGCCCCTGGCCGGGAAGACCTTCGTTCTCACCGGCCGTCTGAGTGCGATGAGCCGAGATCAGGCCAAAAAGAAGATCGAGGAGTTGGGGGGCAAGGCCGCCGCCCAAGTGAGCAGCAAGGTGGATTATCTGGTGGTCGGGGAAGAGCCCGGTTCCAAGCTGGATCGGGCCCGGGAGCTGAACATCCCTATCCTTGATGAAAAGGAATTTCTTGAGCTGCTTCGTCAGTAATCGTCTTTATTGTGACGGCGCCCTGAAGTCAATGACTCCAAAAAAATACAGCCCCACCGGATGCGGCTGAGGTTGGTCTTATGTTGAACCCATTAATAAACGGAAGGATTTCCGGGCGACAAAGGAGATGTTTTCGATAGCCTCAAGGAGAGGCGGAAAAACCTTGCCATCTATAGGTAATGGGCCGGGAGTCAAGCCATGGAAAAGGAAAAAGAAAAAATTTCGGCGCAGGTGGTGATTCACGGTTGGGTGCAGGGGGTCTATTTCCGCGCCTTCACCCGAGACCAGGCCCGGATGCTGGGCCTCGCCGGCTGGGTCAGAAACCGAAGGGACGGGACGGTGGAGGCCTATTTTGAAGGCGAAAAGGACAAGGTGGAACAAATGATCGCCTGGTGCCATCGCGGTTCCCCGGCCTCGCGGGTGGAAAAGGTCGAGGTCCGGCGCGGCCCTTATACGGGGGAATTCGATTCGTTCGAGGTCCGCTACCGATACGATGGATGAAGGCGGCCCAAGCAAGGCTTTTGAAGGAAGGAGGGGGTGGTCCCGGCGTTTGGACGACCGAGTCTCTGACGAATCGGAAGACCCGATGGAGCAGGGAAAGACGTCATTCTTTTATTTGACTTGGCCGGTTTTTTTTAATAGGGTTTTTTAATGGATGGGCCGTCATTTTTTAATGCAAAGGAGGAACCTGCCATGGCGACATTTAAAAAGATAGACACCTTGTTCCCTTTACTCTTAAAGGATTGGAAACAAAGCTGGGTCAATGCCACCAATTCGCCGGGGGAGTTGAAGTGCGCGGTGGAGGCCGCCTGGGGAGAGGGTTATCCGAAGGCCGAGGACATCATCAAGGCCATGGACGAGGCCGGCGTGGAGACCGTTTTGGCCACGGACCTTTTGGCCTGGTCCTATCGCCGGCAGACCCGCTTCGCCTTGGACATGACCGAAATGATCACCGAGATGACCAAGAACTATCCCGGCAGGGTCTACGGGCTGGCCGATTACGACCCCTTCCGCATCCGCGAGAGCCTGACCAAGCTGGAGCAAGATGTCAAAGAGAGGCAGTTCAAAGGGGTATACATCCACATTTACGGCTACGACATCCCCTTGGATCACCGAAAGATGTATCCCTTGTATGCCAAATGCGAAGAAATGGGCCTTCCCGTTTCCATGCAGACCGGCCATGTCCTGGAGGCCATGCCCAGCGAACACGGCCGCCCCATCTACCTGGATCGGATCGCCACCGATTTCCCCGATTTGGTTCTCATCGGGACCCACACCGGATACCCGTGGGTGGAGGAATTGATCTCCTGCGCCACCAAGTGGCCCAACATCTACATCAGCATCAGCGCCTGGCTGCCCCGCTATTTCCACCCCTCCCTGACCGCCTTCATGAAGACCAGGCTGGGAGCGGAAAAGGTCCTCTTCGGATCCAACGGCCTGTCCTGGAAACGTTACAACGAACAGATCGCCGAGATGGGGCTTAGGGACGACGCCTTGGAAAAGATCCTCTACGGCAACGCCAAACGGATCTTCAAATTGTAAAGCGGATCAAAGGCCCAAAGGTCCCAAAAAAGGGGGAAGCCCTCTCCTGCCTTGACCGTTCGGGAAGGGGGTTCGGGGGGTTCCCCTTTATCCTTCAGATCCCTTCCCTTCGGTATTTTTCAAAGAGGTCCAAATAGAAACGGTTTCCCCTTTCCAGCCGTTCCCTGAGCTCGGCCTTGACTTCCCCCTGAATCCGGCCCGGGACGCCGACGACGAAGCTTCCGTCCGGGATCTTCATCCCCGGGCTGATCAGACACCCGGCGGCGACGACGCAAAAGGAGCCGATTTCGCTCCCGTCCAAAATAGTGGCGTGGCTTCCGATCAAGGTGTGGTGACCGATCTTTTTCCCGTGGACGACCACACTGTGGCCGATGATGACATGGTCGCCGATCTCCATCGCTTCGCCGCAGTGGAGAACGCAGTTGTCTTCGATGACGGTCCCTTTGCCGATCCGGATGGGGGCGAAATCGGCCCGGATGACCGCACCCGGCCAGACGCCGGAATGTTCACCGATCTCCACCTCGCCGATGATACAGGCCGTTTGGCAGATGTAGGCGGATTCGGCGATGCGGGGGTATTTTCCGTCCAGGGGTTTGATCATCGTTTTTCCCCTGTTTCTTCGCCCCGTTGTTCCGGAGGATCGCCTTTGCTCCGCCAGGGCTTCTCTTCGCCCCGGACCAGGCGTTTAATATTTTCCGTATGCTTAAGGATCACCCCCAGGGAAACGGCTGCGGCAAGGAAGATATTATACGCGGGATAGTCGAAGAGAAGCATCAGCAAGGGAAAGGCCGCGGCGGCGGTTATGGACCCCAGGGAGACATATTTCCCTACTCCCACCACCAGGATAAACAAAGACAGGGCGATCCAGACGGCCTTGGGTCCGATGATCAGAAAGATCCCCAAGGCCGTGGCCACGCCTTTGCCGCCCTTGAAGCGGAGAAAGACGGGAAAGAGATGGCCCAAAAAAACCGCCAGACCCATGAGGGCCACGAGAAAAAGGGCCGAAGCCGAGGCGCTCCCGAAGACCCGGCGGCCGATCCAGACGACCAGCATCCCTTTCAGGGCGTCTCCGACCAAGGTCAGGATCCCCCATTTCAGACCCATGAGGCGCGAGACATTGGTGGCCCCGATGTTTTTACTCCCCGCCGACTGGAGATCCCCTCGGCCGAAGAGCTTGGAAAGGACGACGCCGGTGGAGATGGAACCGATTAAGTAAGACAAGACGACAAACCCCAGACCCTGGAAGAGGCCGATCTTTTCCATAACCCCTCAAAACCCTCCCGCTTGCTTGACGATCATGGCCATCGCCTCCAAAAAGGCCTCGATCTCTTTTTCCGTGTTGAAATAGCCGGGACTGACCCGGATCGTACCTTCCGGAAAGGTCCCTAAGGTGCGATGGGCCAAAGGGGCGCAGTGCAATCCGGCCCGGACGGCGATATCAAAGGCCGTGTCCAAGATGGAGGCCACGGCCGAGGGATTCAGTCCTTCAATGGTAAAGGAAAGGGGGGCCGTCCGCGCTTCGGCCTCTTCCGGTCCATAAAGGTGGAGGCGGGGAATGGGCCGAAGGCCTTCCCACAGGGCGCGGCTCAAGGCCGTTTCCTTTTCCCGGATCTTGGCCAAGCCTTCTTGCAAAAGAAACTCCACGCCGGCCCCTAACCCGGCCAGGCCCGGCGTATTCAAGGTCCCGGCTTCCATTTGATCGGGCAGAAAGTCCGGCTGGATCTCCTGCTCCGAAAGGCTCCCGGTGCCGCCTTCCTTTAGAGGTCTAAGCCTCACCTCGGGACCGATATACAGAAAACCGGTGCCTTGGGGACCCATCAGACCCTTGTGACCCGGGGCGGCCAATAGATCCACATTGGTTTCCTTCACCGATAAAGGGATCACCCCGGCGGTCTGGGCCGCATCCACCATGAAAAAGATCCCTTTTTGACGGGCCAGCTCACCGACCTCTCCTATGGGCAGAAGCCCACCGGTCACATTGGAGGCGTGGGCAAGGACGATGAGGCGGGTGTTTTTTCGGATGGCCGCGGCCACCTGGGCGGGATCCAGGTTCCCTTGGGGATCACAAGGGACAAAGGTGACCTCCACCCCTTGGGAGCGCAAGGCGCTCAAGGGACGGACCACCGAGTTATGCTCCATGGAGGAGGTGATGACATGGTCCCCCTTTTCCAACAGGCCCTTCAATCCCAGGTTGATGGCCTCGGTGGCGTTGGCGGTGAAGACCACCCGTTTGGGATCCTCTATATCGAAAAGGCGGGCCAGACTCAAGCGGGTTTTGGAGATCACCTGATCCGCCTTCCTCGCCGGTTGGTGGCCGGACCTTCCAGGATTGGCCCCGATGTTTCTTAGGGCATCGTCTGCAGCCCGATAGACCGACTCCGGCTTGGGATGGGAGGAGGCGGCGTTATCCAGATATATCGTCATGAGGAACCTTTTGGGTCCCAGGGCCGGACCCCTGGGCAGAAAACGGAAAAAGCGAATCGACCTCGATGATTCAGGGCTTCAAACTAAGATAGCACATCCTCCTGAAAATGGCTATAAGGCCTTGGTTCGTTTCCGGAGACCTGCAAGAATTTTTAAAAAACGGGGAAGATTTCCCCTCTCAATGGTTCCAACTATGGGAAAGGAAGCACCTCCTTGCTTTTGAACCTAAAAAAAGGGCCAGCCTTTTGGGCTGGCCCCTGGACAAACAATGGCGGGGTCGACGGGACTCGAACCCGCGGCCTCCGGCGTGACAGGCCGGCGTTATAACCGACTTAACTACGACCCCGAGAAGGTGAGTGCTGGTAGGCGGAACAGGATTTGAACCTGTGACCCCCGGCTTGTAAGGCCGATGCTCTCCCGCTGAGCTACCCGCCCAGCAAAGTAAATATTTTAAAGGAAGCGATTCCTTTATGTCAAGATAAAAGGTAAGGCCCCAAAGCTCGTCTATTTTTCCGGAATGATTTTAAACTGTTCCAGATGCATGGACTCTTTGGACTCGACGGAGATGCGCTTGCCGATCCGCTCTTCCAGTTCTTCCAAGGCCTCCTGTTCCTCGCCCAAAAGGAGGGAGGCGATTTCCGGATGGATCTGCAGGGTGAGGCCGTCTCCGGGTATTTCCCAGGCCTCCCGCTCGATCTGGCGGAAGATTTGGTAGCAGATGGAGGGTTTCGACTTCAGCCACCCTTCTCCTTCGCAGTAAAAGCAGGGTTCCCGGAAATAGCGGCTCAAGTTTTCCCGCGTCCGCTTCCGGGTCATCTCGATCAGTCCGAGTTCGGACATCTTGAGCACATTGGTCTTGTTTTTGTCCTTCTTCAAGGCCTCCTTCAAGGCGTTGAAGACCTTTTCCCGGTCGCTCTTTTTCTCCATGTCGATGAAGTCGATGACCACCAGGCCGCCGATGTTGCGCAGGCGGAGCTGGTAAGCGATCTCCTTGACCGCCTCCAGATTGGTCTTGACGATCGTTTCCTCCAAGTTTCTCTTGCCGACGAAGCGGCCGGTGTTGACATCTATGGAGGTCAAAGCCTCGGTGGTCTCGATGACGATGTAGCCCCCGGACTTCATCCAGACCTTCTTGCCCAAGGCCCGGGCGATTTCCACCTCGATACCGTAGGCGTCGAAGAGGGGTTCCTTTTCGTCATAGTAGTGGACCAGGTGTTTCAACTTGGGCATGAAGGTGTCGATGAACTTAAGGATCTCTTCATATTCGGGCAGGGAATCGATGACCAGCCGATCCACTTCTTTGGTGAAGAGGTCCCGTACGGCCCTTAAGGTGATGTTCAATTCCTGGTGGATCAGGCTGGGGACCGGAGCCCGGGTCATCTTCTGTTGGATGTTGTTCCAGAGCTTGAGGAGAAACTCCATCTCGCTCTTGAGTTTGTCTTTGGCGGCGTCTTGGCTGGCCGTGCGGGCGATCAGGCCGAAACCGTCGGGCTTGATGGCGGCCAATAGGTCCCGAAGATGTTTCCGCTCCTCTTCGTCTTCAATGCGTCGGGAGATGCCGATGTGATCCATGGTCGGCATGAGCACCAGGTGACGGCCGGGCAGGGAGATGTGGGTGGTGATCCGGGCCCCTTTGGACCCGATGGGTTCGCGGACGACCTGGACCAAGAGCTCTTGTCCTTCGGTGAGGAGGTCTTCGATGTTGAAGTAGGGCTGGCGCACACCCCCTTGTTCCTCCGTTTCGCCCTCACCCTCGGTCAAGGCCTCGTCCCCTTCTTCCTCTTCGTCCTTCATCATGGCTTCGAATTCTTCGAAGTTGTCGGTCACATCGGAAATGTAAAGAAAGGCGGCCCTTTCCAGACCGATGTCCACAAAGGCAGCCTGCATCCCGGGCAGGACCCGGACCACCCGACCTTTGTAGATATTCCCGGCCAGACTGTGGCGGCGGGGTCTCTCCACATGGAGTTCGACGAGGGTGTTGTTTTCGATCAAGGCCACCCGGGTTTCATAGGTGCGGGCATTGATCAATAATTCGGTAGCCATCGGTTTCGATTCGAAAGGGGTCGTAATGGAAACTCGTTTTTTTCTCCTTCAAAGTAGGGGTATACACCTTCCCTTCTTTTTTTTCAAGGACCCTTTCACCGGCCGCCGGAAGGGTTTATAGGGTTGCTTGGGTTGCTTGGGTTACTTGAGTTACTAGGGTTAATAGGGTTGGTTGGGTTTACTCTGAACTAAAAAAACGTGAAGCGTACCTCGTGAAGCGTATCTCGTTTGAGGGTTGCTTGGGTTGCTTGGGTTTTCTCTTTGGACAACTAATCGGGAGAAGAGCCGGTTTTTTCTTGTATGGGGGTTTCGGTGATGATCCCCAGCTCGTCTAAAAGGGACCGGACGAAGGCCGGGCCGTCCGGTTCATAGGCCGGTAGGGTCCAGGGCATTTCCTTGAGATTGTCCAGCAAGGCGGGTAAGAGGTCGAAGGGAACGGCGATGAGTTGCCGGCCCTCGGGGAAAAGACCCCTCCGTTTCATGCCGTGGCCCAACCCGGTAATCGCCACATTCCATTTCCCTTCCAGATAGGGATAGACCATGATCCAGGCGCAGCCAATGGCCGCCGAAAACCTGCTGGTCCAGACCCCGCCGGTCCGATAGGTCAAGGCCCGGAGGAGGATCTCCGTTTGCGGGGTTTGGGCCAGGATGATGAGGACATCCGGATCGAAAGGGAGGGAGCCCAAGGGCGCGAAGGCCGTATAGTGGACCACTCCTGGCCGAATCCTCGGGAGATGGTGATACAATCGGGCGGCGGCGCGGGGTTCTTGGAAGATCTTCAGTCCCGCCCCGAATTCCCCGCTGATATAAGGGCCCGGGGCCTCGGCCAGACCCAGGACATAGAGGCCGGCCTCACAGGCGTGATCTTCGGCCTCAGCCAGGAAGGAGGCGCCGTTTTGGGCCTTTTTCAACATCTCACAGAAGGCCGATTTTTCTTTCAGGCGGTCCAGCCCTTCCGGCCTTCGGCGGTAATATTTTATCCCCACCGGCGGGACCTCGAAGGAAAAACGATCCAGTAAAGAAAGGTCGTTTTTGGATATCACCATATGGCCTCCTTAAAAAAGAGGGGGGCTCCACTGAACCCCCCGCATTGGTCGTTGTTTTCAGGGCCGGAAAAGACCCGAAATATCCGCCCCCTTTGGGGCCGGCCGTCTAATAAATATGCCGCGTCGGCCAGGTGCCCAATTTAACCACCTTCCCGTTTTGGACCTGATCCACCCGGACCTCGTTCACCCCTTCCACATCGTTGGGGCTGTAAGAGATGGGCGTGGCGCTCAGACCCCCGGTGGAGAGGTTTTTGATCTGATAAAAACCATCCTGAAGGACCAGGGCCGGGGTCAACTTTTCCAGGGGATGTTTCTGCAGGGCCAGACGCAGGGCCTCGACCTGGATCATGGCCTCGATCATTCCACCTACATACATGATATGGGTGGCCCGCTTGTGGGGACGATATTTTCTCTGGAGGTCGTCAATGAACTTGATCCCTGGTGTGGCCAGGTCGTCCAGGGGAGGAAAACTGCCGGCCACGACGAAGCCGTCCCCCAACTTACCCATGGCCGGGGCGAAGACGGCTGCATGACTGGGCAGGGCCATGCCGAAGGTGATCTTGTAATCCAGATGGGGCCCCATACCCAAACGGACGGCTTCCTTGATCGTCGGCTGTGAACCGGGGTTGATCATTACCCCCAGGGCCAAGTTGACCTTGTTTTGTTTCAGCCACATCAGTTGCGTGGTGGGCGGAGAGGTGGGGACCAGGGGGACATACTGGATGCCGACGAATTCGTAGCCGATCTTTTCCAGATAAGCCTTCATTTCCGGGATCTCGATGGACTTGCCCATGGCGTTGTCCGCCGTCAGGTAAGCCACCCGGGGTTTCCCGGGCCCTCTCCATTGGCTTTTAAACCAATCGGCAATGGCGGCCAGGGCATCGGTGTAAATAGGATAATAGGTAAAGATGGTCTGAGGCGGCTTGAGCAAATAAGGGCCCGAGGCCATGCTCGTCGCCCCCATCTTGTCCTGAAAGAGGCGGTCTTTCAAGGCCAGGGCGATGGGTGAGCCGGAAATGCGGTAGACCAGCATCCCTTTGGCCTTCAGTTCTTCGTAAATGGGCAGGGCCTTGGCCGGCTTCAACTCGTCGTCCCGCCAAAGGAGTTCGATGTGGATGTCCGCCGGCCATTTTTCCTTGCGCCAGGGGGCGAGCTGTTTGGTTTCGTTGACATATTTGACATAGTCCTCAAAGGCGGCCAAGACGGCGGCGGAATCCTCGGCAAAGGGACCGGTCAAAGACATGGTCCCCCCCACATAGACCGTCTTGCCGGCCCCGTAGGCCGGAGCGGCCGGGGGCAACATCCCTCCGGCCAAGAGGCCCAACCCTACCATCCATACCCACAATGTTTTGAACTTTCCCATGGGTTCCTCCTTCCCTTTCGAACAGGTCTGCCCGGGCTCTTTCGGCTTTTTCTTCGAGGGGCTTTTCGTCCCCCCCTCAAGCTTCTTCGAAAAGACCCGGCCGGACCCCTTTTCCCGGTCGGCGCTTTTTAATGCGGACATGAGGTTTCCCCTTTTTCAAGGCGGAAACGCTTCCCCTCCCTTTCCTAAAAGAAGACTTAGCCTTTTATGGTCTGCATCCCCCCTTCCGCATCCATTTTGTTTAGTCCGCCTCTTCTTGGGAAAAAGGCCAAAGCTTGAAGTAGGCCTTGATCAGCTCGAAGCGATGTTCCAGTCCCCGGGGTTCGTAGATGAGGAAGAGGATGATAATCAGCCCCCGGGCGATCAAGGCCAAGGCGGCGGCGGCCTGGGCGGCCACGGCGGCCGAGAGGAACGGGCCGACCACGGTCACCAGTTCATCCAAAAGCTTCAAAGAAACGGCCCCTAAAATGGCGCCGGCGATGCTGCCCATGCCGCCGACGATGAGCATGCCGATATACCAAACCGAATCCATGAAGGGAAATTGATCCGCGCTGGCAAAGCCGTAGTAATGTACCAACAGGGATCCGGCCACCCCGGCATAGACGCAGCCGATGAAAAAGGCCTCCAGCTTATACCTCCAAAGGTTGATGCCCATGACCTCGGCCGCCAGGTCGTTGTCCCGAACGGCCACAAAGGCCCGACCGGTCCGGGTTCGGATAAGGTTCAGGGCAAAGTAGGTGAAGAGGCCGGCCAGGATGGTGACCAGATAAAAATATGAGGCCTTGGATTGCAGGATAAAGGAACCGATGCGCGGCTTGGGGACGGCCATACCGTCGGCCCCCCCGGTCAGACCGCGCAACTGCAGGACCAACCAGATGATGATGAAGTGGGCGGCGATGGTGGCCATGATCAGGTAAAATCCCTTGATCTTCAAGGAAGGCAGACCGAAAACCAAACCGGCGATCCCGGCGGCCAAGGCCGCACAGGGTAAAGCGGCCCAAAAGGACCAGCCCAGCTTGGCCGTGAGGATGGCCGAGACATAGGCCCCCACGGCCATGAAGCCCACGTGGCCCATGGAGATTTGGCCGCAGTAACCGGTGAGGATATTCAGCCCCTGGACGCTGATGACGGCGATGCCGATCATGGTCAGCACGGTCAGGATCCGTTCGCTGAAAAAGAGGGGGCAGGCGGCCAAAAAGACGATCAAGAGAAAAAAGATCCCCCATTGCCCCGGCGATTGAAGGATGGCCATGTCTTGGGGATAGGACTCCCGAAAGGTCCCGAATCGTCGGCTCATCTCAAATCCTTTCTATCCGTGCCAGGCCGAATAGTCCGTAAGGTCGGAAGATCAGGACGATGATCATGACTACAAAAGGAAAGATGTTGGCCAGTCCTCCGCCGGGCAAGAGGGGGTCCAAATAACCGGCGGCGATATTTTCCAGGATCCCTAAGATGATCCCGGCCAAGATGGCCCCCCCGATGGAATTGACCCCGCCCAACAATACCACGGCAAAGGCCTTCAAACCGACCTCGGACAAATGAACGGAGATGCCGGATACCCCTCCCAAGAGGATCCCCCCGATCACCCCCACCACACAGGCGATGATCCAGGAAGTGGCATAAACGGAAGTGGCCTTGATCCCCATGCTCTGCACGACCTGGAGGTCCTCGGCTGTGGCCCGCATGGCCAGACCGATCTTGGTGAAGCGGAAAAGCAATAATAGAAGGACGACGCAAACAAAAGACACCACAAGGCCGATTAAGGACTCGGGAGGAACCGAAATTTCCCCCACCTTCAGGTTCAGGGTCGGTAAGAGGCCATGATAGGTCTTGTATTCCGCGCCCCAAAGGAGGGTGGCCAAGCCCTCCAGGACCGTGGCCAAAGCAATGGTCATCATGATTACGGCCAAATCCGGCTGGCCGACGAGGGGCCTGATGGTCAGACGCTCAATGACAAGTCCCATGGCCACGGCGGTCAAGATGGTCAGGATCAAGGTGGTCCAGATGGGCAGGCCCAAGGGGACCAAGAAGGTATATCCCAGGTAACCGCCGATCATGACGAAATGTCCCTGGGCGATATTAAAGGTATGGGAACACTTCAAGATGATGACGAAACCCAAAGCCACCAAAGCATAGACCATGCCCAAGGCCAAGCCGGTGACGGCCAATTGCAAAAGGAAGGTCATGGCTACCCCTTCTCCTCAAGGGCGATTATCTTTAAGGGACTTTGGACGACCCGGACCTCCCCTTCGACGGGCGGGCTGGGGGATTCCCATAAGACCTCTTTCTGGTTGGATCGGACCGCCTCCAGAACTTCCCGGAAACGTTCTTGAAGTACGAAACGACGGAGTTTGCGGTTTCGGGTCATTTCCCCCAGGTCCGGATCCAGTTCGCGGGGAAAAAGGACGTACTTCTGTATACGAAAAAGAGGATCCCCTTCGGCGTTGATCCGACGGATTTCCCCGCTGATCAGCCCTTGCACCTCTTCTTTAAGGCAGAGATCGGCCGGGCCGGAAAAAGGGATCCGGTTCCGGCCGGCCCAGCGGCCGATTTCCGCAAAATGGGGGACCACAAGGGCGAAGACCCGGGCCCTCTCTCCCTCGGCCCAGACCCAGGCGTCACGGATATAAGGACTGAAGCGGAGACGGCTCTCCAGGGCCTGAGGGGAGAAGGTCCGTCCGTCTACAAGGGCGGTCAATTCGGAAAGACGCCCCAGGACTTCGATCCGCCCGTCTTCCCTCGTCCGTGCGGCGTCGCCACTGGGGTACCAACCTTCCGGGACAGGACCTTTTTCGACCTCCCCGAAATAACCGGAAAAGAGCGTGTCCCTACGGAAAAGCAATTCCCCTTGAGGGCCGATTTTCACCCCCTCCCTTTCGGAAAGGGGGCCGATGGTCCCGAGATGAAAGGATGGACCGGTCCATCCGCATAACGGTCCGGCCTCGGTGGAGACATAGACATCCTTCAACGGAAGACCCAGGGCGTGGAAGAAGCGTTGCACCTCCGGGTGGATGACGGATCCGAAGGTATAGGCCAGGCGGGCGTGGTGCAACCCCAGGCTCTTTTTCAGGGGTCTGAAGAGGAGGCGGTCGCCTAAAGGAAAGGACGGCTTTTTCGGTGACCCCCCGTCATCGTGCCCGCCGTATCCCAAGGGCATGAACAGGCGGCATAGGGCCTTGGCCAAGGCGTGGGTGTTTTCCAGGCGGGCCAGGGTTAGGGCCCCTTGACTCTCCCACTGGACCGCCGGTTGAAAGACGATGCTCGGGCCGGTTTCCTTCATGTCCCGGAGGTGGGTTTCGGCCGTTTCGGCGATGTTTAAGGTGCAGCCGCTGAGGAGGTGGCAGCCCACGGAGAGCCATTGTTCGGTGATCCGCACCGGCGGCGGCAAGGGCAGGAGGTTGTCTTCGGGCGACCAGGGATCCAAGGATAAAAAGTATTCGGCCCCGGCCTTCAAGGAGCGGAAGGAGTGGAGGGCGCCTTTGGGCCAAGGGCCCTCGCAGCCTGAGGTCCAAACCACGGCGCAGGGATCGTCGGCCTTTCCCGCCTCGATTTTTTCTTCCAAAAGACCTGGGCGTTCCGCTTCCTGGCGCCGGCCCATTTCCTGGACATCCTTGAACTTCAACAGCAAGGGGTCCTGATAATGGGCCAGCCCCTTGTAATTCCAGTAGATCACCCTTTCCAAGGAAGGGATGGCCGAGGCTGCGGCGAGGATCTTGTCCACCTGTTCCTGATCGGCGGCCAGGGCGAAGCGGGGTCGGACCTTTTCGGAAAGGGCTTTTAGCTCTTGGGGGGAGAGGTCGGGGAAAAGGCCGACGGAGACGCCGCCCAAGGCCTGGACGGCCAACTGGGAATAATACCACTCCGGGGCGTTGTCGCCGAGGATCAGGACCCGGTCTCCCCAGGCCAGTCCCAGGGAGAGAAGGCCCAGGGCCAGGGATTTTACCTGGAGATAATAGTCCTTCCAGGTGATCACCTCCCAGATGCCCAGGCGTTTGTGGCGCATGGCCCGACGGTCGGGGCCGTATCTTTCAAAATTGAACTTGAGGATCTTGGGCCAGGTATCGCCCTTTTCTTCGATCATTGTCCTTTACCCCGTTTTAGGGAAGACCGATCAGCCCATCCACCTTTTCTTGCGCCGGTAATGTTTTACTTCCCGATAGCTCTTTCGTGAACCCAAGGCCGACAGGCCCAGATAGGATTGGCGCACCTCGGGATTATCCTTCAATTGGGCGGCCGTGCCCTTTAAGACCACCCGCCCGTTCTCCAGGATGTAACCGTAATCGGCGATGCCCAAGGCCACATTGACGTTTTGTTCCACCAGGAGGATGGCCATGTCCTGTTCCTTGCCGATACGGTGGATGACTTCGTAAATGCCTTGGACGAGGAGCGGGGCCAGTCCCAAGGAGGGTTCGTCCAAAAGCATCAACCGGGGTCTGGCCATCAAGGCCCGACCGATGACCAGCATCTGCTGTTCCCCGCCGGAGAGGTAACCGCTGGTCCGCTGACGGAGATCCCTCAGGCGGGGGAAATAGTCCATGACCATTTCCAGGTCCCTTTTCACGCCAGCCCGATCCTTGCGGCGATAGGCCCCGACCAAAAGGTTTTCCTCGACGGTCAAATGTTCCAGGACCCTTCGGCCTTCCATGGCCTGGCTGATGCCCAAGGCCGAAACGGCCTCCGGTCCCAGGCCGTCGATCCGTTTGCCGTCAAAAAAGATGCTCCCTTCGGTGACCTTGCCTTCTTCCGTCTTGAGCATCCCGGAGATGGCCTTGAGGGTGGTGGTCTTTCCGGCCCCGTTGGCCCCGAGGAGGGCGACGATTTTCCCCTCCCGCACCTCCAGGGAGACCCCACGCAGGACCCGGATGACATTCAAATAGACCACTTCGATGTTGTTGACTTGGAGCATCGCCTCTTATCCTGCCTCTTTGGTCTTTCCCAGATAGGCGCTGATCACCGCCGGATGGACGGCGATTTCGGCCGGGGTCCCTTCGGCGATCTTTCTTCCGAAATCGAGGACGACGATGCGGTCGGCGATATCCATGACCACGCCCATGTCGTGTTCGATGAGGATGATGGAACCGATCCCGTCCCGGAGGACCGGGGTTTCGGAATAGGTCTCCCCCTGGCCTTCAAAGGCGTCGAGGATGAAACGGGCCATGTCTTCCTTCTCTTCCAGGTTCATCCCGGCCATGGGTTCGTCCAAGAGCAGGATCTTGGGTTCCAAGGCCAAGGCCCGGGCCAACTCGACCCGTTTGCGGAGACCGTAAGGGAGTTTGCCGACCGTTTTTTTCCGCAACGGGGCGATCTCCAAAAAGTCCATGATCTCCTCGGCCACCCGCCGATGCCGGACCTCTTCTTGCAAGGCCGGTCCGAAATACCAGGCGCCGCTGAGGAAGGACCGTTTCATCAGGATGTGGCGGGCGGCCATGATGTTTTCCAGGGTGGTCAAGCCGGTGTAGAGCTCGATGTTTTGAAAGGTCCGGGCGATGCCCAGGGCGGCCAGACGGTCCGGGCGGAGGCGGGTGATCCTTCGGCCTTCGAAATAGATCTCCCCTTTTTGAGGCTTATAAAACCCGTTGATGCAGTTGAGGAGGGCGGTCTTCCCGGCCCCGTTGGGGCCGATGACGGCCAGGATTTCTTTTTCCCGGACTTCGAGATTGATGTCGGTCAGGGCGGCGACGCCGCCGAAATTCAAGGAGAGGTTTTCGATCCGCAGTTTGACCCGATTTTTTTCCATCGCGCTCCTTAAACCCGCTCAGGGCGGGTGGACGACGAAGCGGGTAAACAGCCCTTCCCCCCTTTGCCTTCAGGCAGGAGGAGAAGCGGCCATGGGTCATGCCTTATCCCGAACGGGGGAACGGTCGAGGAAAAGGCTGAGGCTTTTTGATCGAAACGACCGGCCTTGAGGGTTCTCCCGGGGCCGGGAAAGGACTTCAGGTCCTTCCTTGTTCAAAGGAACGCTCGGTTAAGGACCCTTTCGTGACCCGGCTTGGGAGATGGACCCGCCGGTTTTTCTTGCATACTAAAAGAGACACAAAAAGTCAACCTCTAAATATTCAACAAATTAAATTTTATAAACATTAAAAAGAAAAGACCATTAGCCGACAAAACCGCCCTTTTCCGATTCGTTTAAAGGCTGAGATGGATAAACCCTTCGGTTTTCAAAAGACGGATCTCCCTAAAGCGCCGCCGGGTCCCTTCAGCCGGCCGAAGAGGGAGGGACTTTTTTTAGTTCCCGCTTCAGGATCTTGCCGGTAGGGCTCTTGGGCAGTTCATTAACGACGATATAGTCCTTGGGCACTTTGAAGGGCGACAGGCGGGCCTTCAAGGCCTGTTTGACGGCCTCGGGACGGACGGTCATCCCGGCCTTGGGTTTGATGTAGGCCGTGACCTTTTCCCCCCATTCCCGATCGGGGATTCCGACCACGGCGCACTCTTCCACTTCGGGGAGGGTATAGAGGGCCTCCTCCACTTCGCGGGGATAGACGTTCTCTCCCCCGCTGATGATCAGGTCCTTGAGGCGGTCGACGATATAAAGGTAATCGTCTTGGTCGAAACGGCCGATGTCCCCGGAGCGGTACCAGCCCTTTTCCCAGAAGGCCGAGCGGGTGGCTTCCCAATTGTTGAGATAGCCTTTCATGACCACCCGGCCCCGGACGCAGATCTCCCCTTCCTCTCCTTTTTTTAGGACACGACCCTCTTTATCCCGGATCTGGATGTCCACCCCGAGGACGGATTGGCCCACGGAGCCCACGCGGTGGCGGTAATAATGATTGTAGGTAATGGGCATCCCTTCGGTCATGCCGTAGGACTCGGCGATGGTGATGCCGGTCCTTTCCTTCCATTGCCGGACCACCTCTCCGGCCAGGCTGGCGGCGGCGGAAAAGCAGTAGCGCAGCTTCCCCAGTCTCCTTTCCAAGTCTCCTCTGGCCAAAAGACGGATATAGACCGTGGGCACGGCGTAAAAACGGGTGACCCCGCCGTTCTCCAGGGCCTCCAAGACCCGCTCCATATCGAAGGAAGGCAACAGCTCCAGACAACCGGCGCTGAGGATGGTGGCGTTCATGATATGGATCTGGCCGAAGACGTGGTTGAAAGGCATGAAACACATGGCCCGGTCTTCTTCCGTGGAACGCTCGAAATGGGCCACATGGTAACTGGAAAGGCTCATCCCTTCGTGGGTGAGCATGACCCCTTTGGGTGTGCCGGTGGTCCCGCCCGTATAGAGCACGGCGGCCGTATCCTCCGGGTCCCGATCCACGGTGGGAAAGGACGGGGGGGCCGTTTCCAAGAGGGTGGTCAATTCCAAGTCGCCGCCGGGGCAGATGATTTTTTCCAGCCCTTCCGACCTCAATCGTTCCAGGTCCGCCAATTTTTCCGGGGAGGCGTAAATCATTCTCGGCCGGGAATGGCGGATCAAATTGGCCAATTCGTCGCCGGTAAGGACGGCGGAGAGGGTGACGGCCACGGCCCCGGTCTTCAGCACCCCGAAATAAAAGGTCATCCACTCGGCCGAGTTGGGGGCGCACAGGGCGATGAGGTCGCCGGGACGGACCCCTAATTTCGTCAGGCCGGCGGCGATCTTCGCGGCCCTGTCGTTCAACTCGGCATAGGTGAGCACCCGACCGTCCTGGGATACGGCCGGGCGATGGGGAAAGAAATAGGCGGACCGTTCCAAATTATGGGCCAAATTCATAAGGACGTCTCCGTTTCCATAGTCCGGTCATCGGTCGTTGGGATTCGATGATGCCGGCCGTTTTTTCCGACCTCCTTTTCTTATCCCAAGAAAAAGCGGGATTCAAGAGGAATTCCCCGTGAAGGGATTTTCCGGAAAGTCCAAGGCCCGGAGAAACTCCTTTTGAAAGAGGGGCTCCGAGGCCAGTTCCACATGATGAACCAGACGGGTCGATTCTTCCGCTTCTTTTCTTTTTTCCCGATCCAGCACGGCCATAGAGGCCCCCCGTCCGGCGGCGTTTCCAATGGAGACGATCCCTTCGGGCGGGCAAAAAGGGAAGAAACCGATGGCCAAAGCGTTTTTCGGATCCAGATGGTGGCCGAAGGCCCCGGCGATGCGGATATGTTGCAGGGAGTCTAACCCGAACCGGTCCATCAGGATCTTACATCCGGCCCTCACGGCGGCCTTGGCCAATTGGATTTGGCGGATGTCTTTCTGGGTCAACACGATATCCCTGCCGGTCAAGGTCTCGGCGGCGGGGACGAGGAGGAATTCCCTCTCCCCCATTTTATTTTTGCGCAGCCTCGGCGTTTCTAAGGATTCGGAAAAGGCCCCGTTCTTTTGGATCAGGCCGACTTGAAGCAGGGCGGCCAGAAGGTCCACCACGCCGGAGCCGCAGATCCCCAGGGGGCGAAGGGCTCCGGGCAAAAGTTCTTTGGCCCACTCCTTCCGCCCGACCACTTGATAATCGGGTTCAAAAGTAAGGGGGTCGAGCCTTACCCGTTCTACGGCCCCGGGAACGGCCCGCACCCCGCAAGATAGTTGGCCCCCTTCAAAGGCCGGACCTGTGGCGCAGGAACAGGCGAAAAGCCGGTGTAGGTCTCCGAGAAGGATCTCTCCGTTGGTCCCCAGATCGAGGATCAGGGTGGGTTCATTAAAGTGGTGGATCCCCTCGGCCAAGATGACGGCCGTGGTATCGGATCCCACGAATCCACCGATCAAGGGAAGGAGATGGACATAGGCCGTGGGCAGGATGCCGAGGCCCAAGGGCCCGGCCTTTCGGTCCAGGGCCTTTCGGAGGGTCGGCTGAAAGGGCGCCCATCCCATGGGGTCCGGGGGAAGGCCGAGGAAGAGGTGGTGCATCACCGGGTTACCCACAGCGACCGCGTCGCAGATGTCCCTTGGAGTAAGGCCCAAGGGAAGGAGGGTTTGGAGGATGAAGGCGTTCAAGGCCTCGAGGAGCTCCCGCCGCATCTCTTCGGCCCCTTGGCCGGGGTGGTTTACCGACCAGGCGATGCGGGAGATGATGTCCGGGCCGAATCGGATTTGCGGGTTGGTGAAGGCCCCTTGGGCGACGGGTTCGCCGGTTTTGAGATTCCATAGATAGACGGCCACCGTAGTCGTCCCCAGGTCCAGGGCCAGACCCATGGGGGCGGGCCGGCCGTGAGGAACGAGATCAATCACCTCCTTGTCCATCCAGACCCAAGCGGTCCATCTTTGTCCGTCTTCGGCCTGAAGGGTGGAGGAAGGTCGAGGGATGGAGGGGTCCGCCGAGAGAGGAGACAGCCCCTGCTGCGCCTCAAGGGCTTGTAAGACCGCGGCAAGGCCGTCCGAGAAGGGAGACAAAGTCAGTCCTTCAAGGGAATACTCCCGCACCGCCGGCCGTAAGGGGCCGGTCCTGGTGAGGATTTCTTTCCCTGTTGTCGTAAGATCCAGGCGGTGATCCTCGGGGAGGTGAAAAGAGGCCTCGTCTGTAATAGAGGTCCGGCAGGCCAGTCGGAACCCCTGGTGAAGCTCCGCCTCGCTCAGGCGCGTCTTTTCTTCCTCCCTTAGGGGGCCGGCATCTCCTTCGATGAGTCGGACCCGGCAGGTTCCGCACCGACCACGGCCGTTGCAGTCGGACCGGAGATAAAGACCGGCCCGTCGGACCGCTTCCAAAACGGTAATACCCTCTTGGACGGTGATGTCCCTGGCGTAAGGCAAGAAGCGGACTTTATGGGATTTCATGGACCGGTCCCAAGCTTTTCTTGGATCCCTTTACGGCCTGGGCGTCTTTGGGCCTGTGGATTGAAGCAGGGTCCGACAGTATCGGGTATATCGCCGGGCTTGGGGATCCCGTCCCAGCAATAGATCGGCGGCCAAAAGATAGGGCTTCATGGCCTTGGCGTTGACGATGGCCGCATTGAGGCCGTAGCGGGCGGCCAGGGAAAGAAAGACGGTATTGACCACCGTGCGCAATGGAAGCCCGAAGGAGACGTTGCTGACCCCCAGAACGAGATTCAACCCCCAATGTTTCTTGATCCCCTGCAGGGTTTCCAATGTGGTCCGGGCCGCCTGGGGATGGACCGCGCTCGATTCGGCCACGGCGTCGGCCAATAGGTCCGTGTCCTTCAGCCCGAAGGCCAGGGCCTTTTCCCGGATGCGGCCGATAATTTCCACCCTCCTTTGGGCCTCGGCGGGGATGCCCGAGGCATCGGAGGCCAGGATGATCAAGGCGGTTTGATGGCGGAGAACCACGGGGAGGATCCTTTCCAGCAGGCCGTCTTCGCCGGTCACGGAACTGACGATGGGTTTGCCCAGTCCTAAGGCCAGGGCCTTCTCCAGGGCGGTCTCGTTTCGGCTTTCCAAGCAGAGGGGCACATCCACGGCCTCCAGGACCGTCCGGGCGACACGGGGCAGGACCTCTGTTTCGTCCAATCCAAAGGCGGCGGTGCTGATCATCAGCATATCGGCCCCGGCCTCCACCTGCTGGACGGCCTCGGTCCGGATCGGTTCCATGTCCCCCTTTTTCATGGCCTCCTTCAGCGGGCCTTTGCCGAAGGGGTGGATCCTTTCTCCAATGATGGCGATGGGCCGGGCGTCGCCTATGATGACCTCTTTCCCTTTGGGACTGATGATGCGGGTTTCCATCTTCTCAGTCCTTGATCCACTGTTTGCATAGGCTCACGGCGGCCACGGCGTCCCGGCCGTAGGCATCGGCCCCGGCGTATTTCCGGACCTCTTCGTCCATCTGCCCACCGCCGATCATGATCTTGACCGAGTCCCGCAGCCCCGCCTCCTTCAAGGCCTCCACGGTCCTTTTCATGGAATCAAAGGCCAGGGTCAAAAAACCGCTCAAGCCCACCACTTGAGGTTGAAATTCACGGGTCTTTTGGACGAAGACCTCGGCCGGCACATCAATCCCCAAGTCCAAGACCTCATATCCGTTCACATCCAACATGAAGGAGACGATGTCTTTACCGATGTCGTGGATGTCTCCGGCCACGGTGCCGATGATCACCCGGCCGTGTTTCTTCACCGTCGGCCCGGTTTCCAAAAGGGGTTTGACCATATCGGAGATGCCTTTCAGGATCTCGCCGGCCATGATCAGATCGGGGATGAAATAGTCCCCTTTCTCGAAACGGGAACCCACTCCTTCCATGGCCGCCCGGGCGTCTTCGAGGATCTCCAAGGGCGGGACCCCCTTTTCGATCAATTCCCTGACCAAGGCCAAGGTCTCTTCCTCCTTCAAATCGGTCATCAGGTCAATGAGGGGCTGGTGCATAAGTCCGGTCTCCTTGGCGAAAGGTTTCCCAAAAACAAGGTCCTTCTCACAATTCGTTAAGATAAAGGATCAAAGATTCAATTTAATAGACCATTTAAAAGTATTACTTCCAAGTTTAGAGTTCGGAAAAAAACCCTATTAACCCAATAACCCCAAGTAACTTCTTCCCTCGTCCTTTACTCTTTTAGAGAAGATCCAAGGGCAATACGCCGGTTCTGTTCCGGATGGAAAAAGAAGAGAGGGGTGGTTCGTCTTGAGGTTTACGGCTAAGGGAAGGAGATAAAAGGAATCACCATACAGGCCTTCGGTTTCGGGAGGCGAAGGAAAGGGATTCATCGCTTTTCCGAAATAGGCCTTTCTCTATACATAAAGGCGTTGAGATCTATGAGGAAGACGAAAGTAAACCGAGAACGTTCCTCGGAATAAAAAGGGTTTAGGGTGGTGCCGAGACCCAGAATCGAACTGGGGACACGCGGATTTTCAGTCCGCTGCTCTACCGACTGAGCTATCTCGGCACAGAAGGAAAAATAAACCGTTTCCCTTTTTTTTGTCAAGGGGAAAAAACACTACTTGTCGGAATGGATGTTGATTTCCAGCCCCTCCAGGGTCAGTTCCAGTTCCTTTTCCAAATCAATGGGCTTCGGGCTCGAAGAGGGACCGGAAGGCGGTGTCTCGGGAATATTTAAATCCAGGGAAAAAGAGATTCCCTCCTCCTTGCCTTTGGTCGTCCCTTTCGCCTCCTCTTTGGCCTCTTTTTCCTTGGCCTGAGCGGCGGCCAACCGATCGCTCAATTCCTGCAGGGAAAGGGGATCGGGGCGAAAGCCGTGCAGACGGAGCCGTTCCCTTTCTCCGGTCAGGTCGGTTTGGCATTTCGAACACCGGTCCAGGTAATCGAAACTGACATACCCGCATTTAGGGCAGCGCATAGTCCCCTCCTTGATTTAAAAAATTTTAGCTTCTTCCCCCAATCAGTTTTTCGAAGAGAAAACCCAAGTAACCCAATCAACCCAAGTAACCCAAGTAACCCAGGACGAGATACGCTTCACGAGGAACGAGGATCCAGCATCCAGCATCCAGGATCCAGCATCCAGTATCATGAGTTCAGAGTAAACCCAATAAACCCAATAAACCCAATAAACCCAATAAACCCAATAAACCCAAGCAACCCAAGCAACCCAATCAACCCAATCAACCCTTCCCTTATCCCTGATCCCTTACATCGGCCCAAGCCGATCAGAGGGTAGGCGATTTCGCCACATCCGGCTTGACCCCCGGGTTTCCCAGGTCACCCCAAAGGAATTGAACAAGACTGACCAGGGTCAAGGCCGCCGTTTCCGAACGGAGGATCCTGGGACCTAAGGATAAGGATACAAAGCCTTTTTCTTCGGCCAGGGATATCTCCCTTTCCGAAAACCCCCCTTCCGGGCCGATGACGACCGTGGCCTCGGACAAAGGAGACCCGGTCTTCAGGCATTGGTCCAGGGTCCGGTTTTTCTCCTCCTCGTAAGGGATCAATTTCAATCCCGGTGGGGTCTGATCGAGGAGCTCGGTCAGGCTTACCGGCGGATACACCTCGGGCAATACATTGCGGCCGCATTGTTTGGCTGATTCGCGGACGATCCTTCGAAAACGGTCGGTCCGATGATCATGGTCCCGGTCTCCCCCGGTTACCCGGCCGTAGTCGGAGAAAAAAGGACGGAAGGCGCTCACCCCCAATTCCGTCCCTTTTTGGAGCATCCATTCCAAGGGCTGAGGCCGGATCAAGGGCAAAGCCAAGGTCAAACGCAAAGGCGATTCCCGGTTTACCGTCCGGCAATCGAGGATTTCCACATAGGCCTTGCCCGAGGTCAAGGAAACGATGCGGGCTTCATATTCCCGGTTGGAATCGTCGAAGAGGACGAGGCGATCCCCGACTTTTTTCCTCAACACCCGGATCAGGTGTCGGGCCTCTTCCCCGTCCAAAAAAGGGTCCGGCCCCTCCACCCGATCTTTAGTGATAAAAAAACGGCGCACGGATCATTCCCCCTTCGTTCCCGAACGGAAGAGGACAGAGGCCCATTCCTCTTCGAGGAGGAGGGAATCGAAAAGGAATCCTTGGCGAAGGTAAGCGTGGATGAGGGTCTTGGCTTGGGTGTCCAAGACCCCCGAGGTCACCAACCGGCCGCCGGGAACAAGGAGCTTATGCAATACAGTCACCAAGGAAAGGAGATCCTTGAGGGTCAGATTGGCCAGGACCAAGGTGAATTCCCCGCGGAGGTCTTCGGCGGCTGTCGGCTCCACCCGAATGGTATCTTCCATGCCGTTGAGTCGGACATGACGGACTGCGGCCTCTACGGCCAAGGGGTCATTGTCCACGGCCAAAACCGATCCTGCTCCGTAGGCGGCTGCGGCCAGGGCCAGGATACCGGTCCCGGTGCCGATGTCCAAGACCCGGGAAAACAAGAAATCGGGGGAGGTGGAATCCTTTCTTAAAGTATCCATAGCCTTCAAACAAAGTCGAGTGCTGGCATGACCGCCGGTGCCGAAGGCCTGACCGGGATCCAGGCGGATGACCGTCTCTCCCGGCCCCGGCGCATAAGTCTCCCAGGTAGGGCAGACGACAAGTCCTGTACCGAGGCGCAGGGGCTGGAAATGGCGCTTCCAGTTTTCCTGCCAATTTTCTTCAAAAAGGTGGCGGAAAGTCCAAGTCGGGGGCTCTGTTTCCGGGAAATGGAGATAAAACGCCTCGATCCGCTTTTTCAGACGCCGAAGTTGATCCCGCAGGTGTTCGTTTCTGGGAAGATAGGTGAGGATGACGGTGCGGGACCGGTCGGCCTCTATGGTCTCTTCGTGGAAAAAGGAGCCCTGGCCGGTTTCTTCGAAGATGAGGGCGCTGACCTCTTCCCTTAAAGGAGTGGGGACGGTCAGGCTCACTTCGATCCAAGGCTTCAAGAGGGTTCCCTTCATCGTTCTGTTTGACTTTATTTATAATAGCCATTATTCTATGCCAAAAGGCGGGTAAAAGCAAACGGATAAAGGCAAGGCGGGAAAGGCGATCCATGAATCCCGAGCGCTTGAAGCGGCTTTTGGAAGAGGTGAAAAGGGGAAAGGTCTCGGTGGACCAGGCCTTGAATAGGATGAAGCATTTGCCCTTCGAAGACCTGGACTTCGCCCGCATCGACCACCACCGATCCTTGCGAAAAGGATTTCCCGAGGTCGTCTTCGGCCAAGGGAAGACGGCCGATCAGATCGCCGAGATCATGACCCGGATGAGGGAAATCCGGGAAAACATCCTGGTCACCCGTCTCGATCCGGAAAAGGCCGAGGTTTTGTGCCGCAAGTTTCCCCAGGCCGAATACCATCCCCTCTCCAGGGTGCTGATCTTCCTGTCCAAACCCCTTAAAATCCCCAAAAGGCGGGGATTGGTCTTGGTCATCTCCGCCGGGACTTCCGATCTGCCCGTGGCCGAAGAGGCCTTGCTGACCGCCCGGGTCATGGGTAATCCCACGGAGTATCTCTATGATGTGGGCGTGGCCGGACTCCATCGTCTGATGGCGGCAAGGGAAAAGATCCTTAAGGCCCGGGTCTTGATCGTCGTGGCCGGCATGGAAGGGGCCTTGCCCAGCGTGGTGGGAGGGCTGGTGGACCGACCGGTCATCGCCGTTCCCACCAGTGTGGGTTACGGGGCCAGCTTCCACGGCCTGGCCGCCCTGTTGGCCATGCTCAACTCCTGCGCCTCGGGCGTGGCCGTGGTCAATATCGATAACGGTTTCGGGGCCGGTTACCTGGCCACGTTGATCAACCGTATAGGGGAGGGGTAAGGGAAGGGTTACTTGGGTTGCTTGGGTTTATTGGGTTTACTTTGAACTCTGAACTCTGAACTTATGATGCTGGATACTGGATACTGGATGCTGGATCCTCGATCCTCGATCCTGTATTTTGAACTCTGAACTAAAAAAACCGTGAAGCGTATCTCGTCCTGGGTTGATTAGGTTTTCTCTTCGAACAACTGATTGGGAGAAGAGCCGAATATTATATTTTTGGAGGAATATGAACAATGGACCGCATCCGATCCGTCATCGAAGCCGTCAAACCTCTGGACCTATCGTTGAAACCGGCCCTTCAGGCCCATTTGGACAATTTGACCAAACCTCAAGGGAGCCTAGGCCGCTTGGAAGAACTGGCCTTACGCTACGGATTGATCACCCGAACCACCCGTCCGAAATTGAAAAAAAAGGTGATCTTCACCTTTGCCGGCGATCACGGCGTGGCTGAAGAAGGGGTTTCGGCCTTTCCCCAGGATGTCACCCCCCAAATGGTCCGCAACATGCTCGCCGGCGGGGCGGCGGTAAATGTCCTGGCCGCCCATGTGGGGGCCGAGGTCCGGGTGGTGGATGTCGGGGTGGCCGATCCCTTGGCGGACGCCCCGGGCCTGATCCGTAAAAAAGTTCGCTTGGGCACGAACAATATGGCCAAAGGACCGGCCATGAGCGAGGAGGAGGCGGCGAAGGCCCTGGAGGTCGGCATTGAAATGGCCCAAGCCGCGGCCCGAGAGGGGATTTCCATCATCGGAACGGGGGAGATGGGCATCGCCAACACCACCCCTTCTTCGGCCCTGTTCGCGGCCTTGTTGCCCTGCCCGGTGGAGGATATCACCGGTCGGGGGACCGGTATAGACGACGCAGGTTTGAAGAGAAAGATCCGGGTCATCCATCGCGCCCTGGAGGTCAATCAGGACCGCTTGCACGATCCCTTCAAGGCCCTGGCCGCTGTAGGCGGCTTGGAGATCGCCGCCATCTGCGGCCTCTGTTTGGGAGGGGCGGCCGTGGGGCTGCCGGTGGTCGTGGACGGTTTCATCTCCTCGGCCGGGGCCTTGGCGGCCTGCAGGATGTGTCCCCCTGTCAAGGACTATCTCTTTTTCAGCCACTTGTCGGAAGAGGCCGGCCACGCCACCTTTTTCAGGATTTTTGAGGTGACCCCCATTTTGGATTTAAAAATGCGCCTGGGAGAAGGGACCGGGGCGGCCTTGGCCATGACCATCATTGAAGGGGCGGCGAGGATCTATAACGAGATGGCCACCTTCACTTCGGCCGGGGTCAGTGAAAAAAGAACAGGTTAAACTTTGCGGTTGACTTCTTTTTTATTCGTTTTTATAAAAGGTTAAGCTTTTGCGATTTCCTTCGGGGGAAAGGCGGCCTTGAAAAACGCATACGACCGGGAACGTCACGACCCGCCTTCAGGAACCGTCTTTATCCTGGACCCGGATCGCGAGTTTTTGAAATGGGCGGAAAAGACCCTGGCCTCCGCGGGATATAAGGCGCTTACGGCCTGGAAAGGGACGCAGGCCCTAAAAAAGTTGGCCGTCTCCCCCCCTCCGCTTGTGGCCCTGATTTCCCTTCGGTCGCCCGACATGGAAGGGGAGGATCTCTTAAAGAGGATCCAGGAGATCTTTCCGGACCTGAACATGGTCCTGACCGAAACGGGATCGGAAAAGAACATCCCTTTCCTCCGATACAATGTCATTGATTTTCTTCCTAAACCGATTACGGAGGAAAGACTGATCGCCGCCGTCCAAAGGGTCCCCCTTCCCCTCAATCCCTTGGCCGTTGATCCGGGAAAGGAAGGGACCGGGCTCTTGGCCCAGTTTTTTCCTTTTTTGGTCCATGAACTCCGCAACCCCCTCCAGGCCATCGGCGGGGCCTTGACCATCATCGAAAAGAGGAGTGATCTAAGCGACCAGGTCCTGGCCCAATCCATCGAGATCATCAAAGACGAGGTCCGTCATCTGATCGGTTTCGTTCAAAAGTGCCTGGACTTCGTCCGTCCGGTGAATAAGGAATTTCTCATCGAGGTCGATCTTAATGAACTGGTGGGCGTATGTCTGAAGATGGCCGAATATATCCTCTCCGAGATCGCCGGGTCGGTGGAAGTCCGAACCGAACTGGATGCCCATCTCCCGCGGGTCTTGGCCAATTATGAAGAGATCAAGCAGGTCTTGTTGAATTGCATCAAGAACGGTATGGAAGCCGCGGCCCAAGGGTCGGTGAAACGCCTGACCCTGACCACGAAGTGTCCCTTTCAGGGCGACGGCGGATGGGTGGAGATCCACATCCGGGACAGCGGCCCGGGGATCCCCGCCGAAAGCATGAAATGGATCGGCACCCCTTTCTATACCACAAAGATCCGCGGGACCGGCTTGGGCCTGGCCGTTTGTCACCGCATCATCGCCGAGCGCCATAAGGGCAAGATCCTGATCCAAAGCGAGGAAAATCAAGGGACTACGGTGATCATCAAACTGCCCCTGAATCCGGACAAGGAGATGGAAAAGAGCGAGGGAAGCGATGGAGCCGACCATCCTGGTCGTTGACGACGAACCCAATGCCCTTTACACCCTTTCCCAGATGCTGGCCGATGAAGGGTTCCAGGTGATCTCCGCCTCCGCCGGCCGGGAGGCCCTGGAAAAGGCCAAAAAGCACTCTGTCGAATTGGTGGTGACCGATGTCAAGATGCCTGATCTGAACGGCATCGACCTGTTGAATGAGATCCGCCAAATCCAACCCGATCTCCCGGTCATCATCATGACCGCCTATGGAACCATTTCCATGGCCGTGGAGGCCTTGCGGCAAGGGGCTTATTATTTTTTCGAAAAACCCATCTTCAACCACGAAGACAAGTTCCTGACCATCATCCGCCAGGCCCTGAAGACCCGTAAGTTGGAACAAGAATTGGGGGATCTCCGGCGGGAGGTGATGGAAAAATATTCCTTCCCCAACATCATCGGCGATCACCCCAAGATGCAACGTATCTTTGAGCAGTTGACCCGGATATGTGAGACGGACAAGACGGTCCTGATCCAAGGGGAAAGCGGGACCGGCAAAGACCTCATCGCCAAGAGCATCCACTTCAACAGCCCCAGAAGGCATAAGCCTTTGGTCACGGTCAATTGCGGGGCCTTGACCGAGACCCTTCTCTCCAGTGAACTTTTCGGTCACTCCCGGGGGGCCTTCACCGGCGCGGTAAAGGACACGATCGGCAAATTTCAGGCCGCGGATGGGGGGACCCTCATCCTGGAAGAAATGGGGGAGGTCCCCCTCCATTCCCAAAAGGTCTTTTTGAAGGTCTTGGAGGAAAAAAGTCTGGAACCGGTGGGGAGCCATCGGACCCAAAAGGTGGATGTCCGGATCATCGTCACCACCAATAGGGATCTCCGCCAGGAAGTGGATAGGGGGAATTTCCGGCAGGACCTCTATTACCGTCTGAGCATCCTTTCCATTACCGTTCCGCCTTTGAGGGAACGGATCTCCGACCTTCCCCTCCTGGTTGATTATTTTTTGAAAAAATTCCAAGAAGGACCCCGACCGGTCACCATCGAGCCGGCGGTCATCGAGTATATGAAGACCCTCTCCTGGCCGGGAAATGTCCGGGAGCTGGCCAACGCCGTTCAACATATGATCACCTTTTGCCGGGGAAACCGGATTACCATGGACGACCTCCCGCCTTCCCTCTTGGCCGGGGAAAGGCCGGAAAGTGTGGAGGGGCGGGGGGAGATCAACCTGCCTTTGATCGTATCCAATCTGGAAAGAAAGTGGATCCTCAGCAAGCTTCAGGAATGCGGGTGGAATAAAGAACGGGCCAGCAGGATGCTGGGGATGACCCGTCGGATGCTGATTGACCGCATCCGCAAATACAATATCTCCATCCCTTCCGAAAGAAACCACTGAGCTTAAGGGGGGCGAAAAATCTTCCGTAGAGGGGGAAAATTCGGAGAGTTGGATCGGAAATTGCAAGAAATTTTAATAGACCCATTAAATACTACTATGATGGAAAAACAACTCCCCTTCTTGGAAATGAGCCCTTCAAAAAAGGGCGTCTGCCTGGTGGACCCTTTTCGGAATGTCTGTCAGGTGGAGAGGATGATCCTGGAGGAATACGGTTTAGAGGTCGATTCGGCCTCGACCCTGGAAGAAGGGGAAAGGCTTTGTTTTTCCAAGAATTATGCCTTGATTCTCTCCGAGTTTTTCTTTCCCGCCGAAAAGACCCTCGATTTTTTAAGGAGGATGAAGGCACAGGGCCACAAGCCTTATTTGATCTTAAGCACCTCTTTCTTCATTGACGATGCCACCCATCAACGCCTTTTTCAGGCGGGCCTGGACGATCTCCTATTTAAACCTTACGGACGGGAGACCCTGGAGGCCCATGTGCAAAAAGGTCTGGAGCGACACGAGGTTATTTTACGAAACCTGTCCCCTCCTGTATCGGAAGCCCACCCGGAACCTTTTGGGATCTTGGAAAGGGACTATTTCACCCGCACCCTTCGCCGGGAAATCAAGAAGGCCAGACGCCATCAGGACCGGTTCTCCTTGATTTTGTTGAAACTTCCCGGTCGGGAACGGTTGGGAACCGATTTTGCCGGTTTTTATGGAGAGCTTACCGCTTTGTTACGCCGATCCGTTCGGGAAGAGGATTTAATCGGACGGGAAAACGGACATATCGGAATCATTTTGGAAAAGACCGATGAAAGGGGATCCAGGATCTTGGGGGAGAGGTTGGTCGCCCGGATTCAAGCACATCCCGCCTTTCAAAAGGATCCGTCTTTTCGGTCGGCCTTGACGGAATTGAACCTTTCCTATTACACCTTCCCCGCCTTTCAGGATATGCCCCCTCTGATCGCCTCCCTCATCGAAGAAATCCAAAAAGAAGAAAAAACCCATTAATAACCATCTCCATTATCCAGCATCCATTATCCAGCATCATGAGTTCAGATTTCAGAGTTCGGAGTTCAGAGCAACCCAATACCCCTTTAGGTACAGGGGTGGACTTTTTTGTACACCTTTTGTACCAAAAGGGCCGAACCTGTAAAGGTCGTTCACGGTCGGCAGGAGGAGGTACAGGAAAAATTATAGTATTTACAAGTAGTTGAAAAATTAAAAAGGTTGGTCCGACCTTTGCAATAGTCTTTGAAACCGAAGGGTAGAGGATTTCCCTCTCGACTTTCATACATCACCAGGCCCTCTTTCGCCTCAGGGATTTCTGATTAAGGATGAATAAAGGATCGTAAACCATAAGAGACCCTTCCCGCCCGGAGGCATTGGGCAGGAAATAAACCCGAATGAAATGGCCCTGTCAATGAAATGTAATTGAGATGGAATAAGATGACATCCGCCGGCGAGACCATTCTTATATTGGAAGAAGACCTCCAAGTGCAATGGATCCTTCGGACCTTTTTAGAGAGCAAAGGGCATACGAGCATCGCCCTGGATAAGGTGGAAAAGATCCCGGAGGCGGTAAAAGATCGTCATTTCACGGTCTTCATCACCACCGAATACTGGACCAATCCTTCCGGGCTGTTGAAGGCGATAAAGGAATTGAAAAAGGCCTTTCCCGGAATCTACATCCTCTTGACCACTTATCGGACCATGGACGAAAACGAATACGAGACCTTTTTTCAGGCCGGCGTGGACGATTTTCTGGAAAAGCCTTTTTCTCTGAAAAAGATCCCTATTCTGTTGAACAAGCGCTTGAGAAAGGACTGGTGCGCAAAGGAGATCGGTCCTCAAACGGAAGCGTTGTGGCCCGAAAGAAACGGAGAAGGCCATAGCGGTTTTTCATCAATGATTTCCTTGAATAAGGTGACCTCCGGAGGGGAATGATGAAGCGCGCCTTTCAGGAAACGGCCGAAAGTCCAAAGCGGGGAACGGCCTTGGTCGAAGGGGAAGGGTTTTTGCCCTTATGCGCCCCGGCCGGTGATTTTCAGGCCGAAGGGAAGGCCTTCTCTTTATTTCAGAAGGTTCAAGGGGCCATGTCGTCTCTCCCCGATTTTACGAAAACCTGTCAGGGGATGCTGGAGGCGGTTTTGGAAGAGATCGACGGGGAAAACTGTTCCCTCATGCTGATGGACCATAATTCCGGGGCCTTGACTGTATTCATGGCCCGGAGCAAGAAAGATTTTCAAGAAAAAGCGTATGTTAACGCCGGCGACGGGGGATACCGTTTCAAGGCCGGGGAAGGGGTAGCCGGTTGGGTGTTCCAGGAAGGTTTTTCCCTGGTGGTGGAGGACACGGACGCCGAACCCCGTTTCCTGAAAAGGAAAAATGGTTGCCCCTCGATCAAGTCCTTGAGCTGTTTTCCGGTAAGGGTGCAGGAGGAAGTCGTTGGGGTCTTCAACATCAGTCACTCCCGCCCACGGGCCTTCGGGGAGTGGGAACAGATGGCCCTGGCCTATGTGGCCCATCAAATCGGGGCGGCCTTGTCTTCGTCCTTATTCGTCGGGCGGGTCGGGAAGGAAAAGGGATCGAAGTTCAAGGTCTTGGAAGCCCTTTGCGCCGAGAGACAGGGACAGGCCGTGAAAGATGTGCCTGATAAGGTCGGGGGGCCGGAAAAGGAGGTCTCCGGGTTCGTCTTTTACGGCGAAAAGATGAAGGGCATTGAAAGGATCATCAACCAAATCGCCGATACGGATGTGACGGTCTTCCTCCAAGGGGAAAGCGGTGTGGGGAAAGAGGTCATCGCCCGGACGATTCATGAACGGTCTACTCGGAGGAACCGTCCCTTCGTCAAGGTGAATTGCGCGGCCCTGCCTTCCGAACTCTTGGAGAGCGAACTGTTCGGGTATGAAAAAGGGGCCTTTACCGGGGCCTACCGCCAAAAACCGGGCAAATTCGAATTGGCCGACGGGGGAACCATTTTTTTGGACGAGATCGCCGAAATTTTCCCTGCTTTGCAGGCCAAGTTGCTCCAGGTCCTGCAAGACGGAGAGTTTTCCCGCTTAGGCGGGAAAAAGGACATCAAGGTCAATGTCCGGATCATTTCGGCGACCAATAAGGATATCCGCGAGGCCTTAAAAACCGGGGCCTTCCGGGAGGATTTTTATTATCGCCTGAACATCGTCAACATCACCATCCCCCCCTTGAGGCAGCGGAAGGAAGAAATTCCGGTACTCATTGATTATTTCATGAAGAAGTATCGGAAAAAATTGAATTTGAAAAGGGAATACCGCCTCTCGCCCCAGGCCTTGGAGACCCTTTTGAACTACCATTGGCCGGGCAACATCCGGGAATTGGAAAACATGATCCAGCGCTTTCTGGTGTTGGGGCAGGAGGCCCCTCTCCTCGGGGATACACCGGTTACCATCCATCCCCACGCCTTTCGGGTTCCCAAGGAGCCGGTCCAGATCAAGATTTGGCCGACTTTACGGGAAGTGAACCGGCGGGCCGTGCAAGACATCGAAAAGGAAACCATTAAAAAAGTCTTAGAGGCCACCTGTTGGAACCGGAAAAAAGCCGCGGAGATGTTGAATATCAGCTATAAGACCTTATTAAGTAAAATTAGAGAATGCCGCATTCGGGAAGAATCGGCGCCTCCTTTCTTCGGAGGGAAAGAGGAACCTCCCTTTGGGAGTGAAAAAAGAAATGGACAATACGCTGGAAATGACCCAATATAGTCATTTTCACCGGGGAATAGGAAAGGAGATTCCCTTTTTAGTACCTAAACTACCTTTTTTGAGATGAAAGGTATCCTTTTGGATCAATTTTTCGTCCTCTTAACGGGCAAGCGACGGATATAGACAAATGACGGAACATCAGCGGCTTTCCCCGATCCCTTTACCCGGGGGCAAGGGCTACGATCTGAAGGCCATGGCCAAGAAGGCGGCCGAGACAGCGGAGAGGGAACATATAAAAAATACCCTCATCTATACCAATTGGAACCGTAAGGCCGCGGCCAAGCTCCTGCAAATCAGTTATAAGGCCTTATTGTATAAAATCGAAAAATACGGTCTGACGCATTTAACCCCTATAGAAGATTTGCGGACCAAGGAGTAATACCTTATGGCTTATCCCTGTTGGATGAAAAGGACGACCAGGCTTTTCGTGATCGGACTCGGCCTCTGTTTGATCTTTTGGCCCGTTATCGCCTCGGCCCAAGGGGAAAAGGGACAAACCGCCGAAGGCGGGACCCTTCCCCCCAATACCGATCAATACATCATCGGACCGGAGGATGTCCTCCACATCCAGGTCTGGCGGGAAGAACAATTGAGCCAGAGCGTCATGGTCAGATCCGATGGAATGATCTCCCTCCCCTTGTTGGACGACATCAAGGCCGCCGGCCTGACGCCGTTGCAATTAAAAGAGCTTTTGACGGAAAAATATAAAAAATTCATAGAAATGCCCATTGTTACCGTTATGGTTCGGGAGGCCAGGAGTTTCAAGGTCTTCGTCGGAGGACAAGTGGTCAAACCCGGGGTCTATACCTTGGTCAAGGAGATTTCCATTCTTCAACTCATCCCCTTGGCCGGGGGGTTCACCCAATGGGCCAATCCCAAAAAAATCTTGGTGATTAGAAACGAAGACGGCAAAGAAAAACGGTTTACCATCAACTACAAAAGGATCGTCGAAGGCAAAGACGGGGAGGCCAACATCATGCTCAAACCCGGAGACACGGTGATCGTGCCGGATTAATAATCGTGAAGCGTTCCTCGTGAAGCGTATCTCGTCATCGGTTGCTTGGGTTACTTGGGTTACTTGGGTTGCTCTGAACTCCGAACTCTGAAATCTGAACTCATGATGCTGGATACTGGATGCTGGATGCTGGATGCTGGATCCTCGGTCCTCGATCCTGTATTCTGAACTCCGAACTTATGATGAAATCATGATGGAGGCGGGAATGAATAATTATTTGAGGCGGCTTATTTTTAGTGGGATGATGGGAATACTGTTTGGTGTATCCGTACCCGTGGCTTTCGGCGCCGTACAAGGGGAGCTTTTGGGCTTTCATCCTTATATCGCTCTGACCGGGGAATATGACGATAACATCGCCCTCACCCATGAAAATCCGAAAAGCGACTTCATCACCAGCGTATCGCCGGGGTTGAAATACCGCACCGAGGCCGGGGAAAACCTGTTCGAATTGGACTACCAGTTGGCCTTGAAATACTATTCCACCTACTCCGACCTCAATTATGTGGGTCACCAAGGGCGGCTGACCACCCGCTATGCCTTCGATCCCCGCTGGACCTTCCGGTTAAACGATACCCTTACCCGTTCCCGGGCCGGGGTGGAATATTATACGGTGACGACCGCTTCCGGCGAAGAGCAAAACCTTTCCTCCCTATCGGGAACAGAAATCTATCTAAGGAATATCTTGGAGCCGGCCTTGGAGTATACCTTCGGCAGAGACCGTTTGGTGGGTCTCCAATACCGGAACATGATTTATAGGATCCAAGAGGGGGAAGGGGAAGACAGTACGGAGAACGCCGTTACGGCCAGATTCGTCTATGGGTTTGACATCCGGAATATTGTCACCTTGGATTACACCTATTCCACGGCCCGATTCGAAAGACAGCCTGATTGGACAGGAAGTGCCGCAACCGCAGGCTATCGGTACCGGTTCAATCCCAGGACCTCCGTTTTCGGCCGATATGCCTATACCATAAGAAATGTGGACGAACCGGGGGTGGATTACCGGGTCCACTCCCCGACGGTGGGCATGGAGCACGCCTTCAATCCCAACCTAACCGGACAAGGCCAGTTCGGCTGGTTTTGGCAGTCCGTGGAAACCGGGGCCTCTTTCAACGGTCCGGTCTACTCCCTTTCCCTTCAACAGCGTCTGCAAAAGACCACCTTTACCTTGGCCTTCGACGGAGGATACCGCGAGGCCTACTTTACCGCTGAAAACTTGGGTTTTTCCCGGTATCACCAGGGCCGTCTGGCCGTCAGCCATCAACTGTCGGAAAGGATGAACCTGGGTTTGACCGGGATCGCCGCCCGCGAGGAATACCACAATCCGGACCGCAAGGACTGGGTCTGGGGGGTGACCGGCCAGTTTTCCTATCAACCTCTGAAGTGGCTGAAACTATCTTTCGAGGCCTCCCACCATCAGAGGGATTCGGACCTGGAGGAGAAGAGTTACAAGGAAAATCGGATTCGCTTGCTTTTGACCGCCGAATATTGACGGTTCTGGAGAAGCGTTCCTCGTAATTAATGACGATAGCAATGAAAAACACATAAAAAAGGCAATAAACCCAACGAGTTGAAAACCCGTTACCACGGAGCTTCGTATGATCAATTCGCAACATTCGTTCAACATTTATGTCTACATAGACATTTTCCTGAAAAGGATCTGGTATTTCATCATTCCCCTGGTCTTGGCCATAAGCGGCACGGTGGCCTATCTAATGGTGACCCCGAAATGGTATCGTTCCAGCACCTTGGTTTTGGTCTCACCCCAAAAGATCCCGCCCGATTATGTGAAGGCCACGGTGACCTCTTCGGTGGCCGAACGCCTCCAGTCCATCGCCCAGGAGATCATGAGCCGGACACGGTTGGAGCAGATCATCTTGGAGCTCAAGTTATATCCGGAAAAGGTCAAGACCCAACCCATGGAGGCGGTGGTGGAGGCCATGCGCAAGGACATCTCCATCGATGTGCCCAAGGGCCGGGATAAAGAGGAAAAAAACTATTTTTCCATCAGCTTTGTAGGGAAAGACCCCAAGGTGGTGGCCGCCGTGACCGGCCGGTTGGCCTCCCTGTTCATCGAAGAGAACCTCAAGATCCGGGAACAGCAGGCCGCCGGGACCACCGAATTTTTGGAATCGGAACTTAAGGCGGCCAAGGAAAAGGTGGACAAGGCCCAGGCCCAGATTACGGCCTATAAAAGACAATACATCAACGAACTGCCGGAAAACAGGGAGGCCAATTTACGGGTCTTGGAACAACTGAGGCTCCAGGATCAAAAGATCCTCGAGGCCATCAAGGCCGCGGAAGACCGAAAACTTTTGATCCAAAACCAATTGGCCAACCTGCCCTACACGGGCAGTGGGTCCTTGGAAGGGACGGCCCAATCCTCGGCCCCCACGGGGGGGCAACCGCCCTTGATCCTCCAGTTGAGCCGCTTGCGCGCCCTTTTGGAGGATCTCCAGTCCCGTTATACGGACAGTCACCCGGACATCAAGATGACCAAGAAAAAGATCGCCGAACTGGAAAAGGCCCTGGCCGCCGGCGGCGAGGGCGGAGGCAAAGGGACGGGTCGGGACCCGGTGACCGAACAGTATCACTCCTTTCAAGAGACGCGAAAGGCGCAATTGGCCCAGGTGGACCGGGAAATCCAGCGGCTGAAGAAAGAAGAGGAAAAGATCCGATCCATGATCTCCCTCTACCAGTCCCGGATTGACAACACCCCCATCCGGGAACTGGCCCTAAGTTCCATGTTGCGGGAGTTCCAAAACCTGAACGATTCTTATCAAATCTTGTTGAAAAAGAACACCGAAGCCCAGCAGGCGGAAAACCTGGAGCGCCGCCAAAAGGGCGAACAATTCCGGATCATCGATCCGGCCCGCATCCCGGAGAAACCCTTCAAGCCGGATGTGTTCAAGGTGAGCCTCATCGGATTGGTCTTGGGGCTGGCCGGCGGCTTGGGATTGGTCTTCGTCCGGGAGCAGTTGGACCACTCCTTCCGGGATGCGGAAGACGTGGAAACGACTTTAGGGCTCAAGGTTTTGGCGAATATACCGAAAATAGAACAAGAAGCCGCTTAGTCGGCGGACGGGGCCCATGTATACCCGATTTTATGGATTGAAGGCCAAGCCCTTCGAGATCACCCCGGATCCCGATTTCCTTTTCTTGAGCGAAAACCATCGGGAGGCCTTGGCCCATTTGATCTATGCGGCCCGGGAACGCAAGGGCTTTACCGTATTGACCGGGGAGGTGGGGACGGGGAAGACCACCTTGGTCCAGGCCTTTTTGAGCCGTTTGAACGGCCGGATCAAGACGGCCTATATTTTCAATCCCAAGCTGACCGCCCTGGACTTTTTGCGCTACATCTGTGAAGACCTGGGGATCAAGGAGGAAAAATTATCGAAGGGTCAGTATGTCGCCCAGCTCCAACAGTTTCTCCTGGAACACTACAGCCGGGACGAACAGGTGATCTTGATCATTGACGAGGCCCAGAGCCTGCCCCCGGCCTTGCTGGAAGAGGTGCGCCTGTTGACCAATTTGGAGACCCCCAAGTCCAAACTCCTCCAGGTCATTTTGGTAGGCCAACCCGAGCTGAATGAGGTGTTGAACAGTCACGCCTTCCGCCAGTTGAAGCAAAGGGTGAGCCTTAGGTACCATCTACGGCCTTTGACCGAAGAGGAAACGCGGGAATACATCGAGAACCGCTTGAAAAACGCCGGGGCCGTGGATACGCGCATCTTCACCGACAAGGCCCTAAAAAAGATTTACGATTATTCCCAGGGGATACCCCGGTTGATCAACATCATCGCCGATCACGCCCTTTTGGCCGGCTATACGGAACAGAAAAAGATCATCGGTCCGAAAATGATCGAGGAAGCGGTCCGCAAAGCGGAAGGTCTTTCGGATGCGGCACCGGTAAAGCGAAAGAAGAGGGCCCTTTGGGTCGTTGTAGGGATCGTCTTGCTCCTGGTCTTTCTTTTCGCCGTGGTCTTTTGGATCCGGCCCTTTGGGATCGGGGCTCGGATCCCGGTTTTTAAACCCTTATAAACAAAGGAACAGCACCATGAGTCACATATACGAAGCGCTGGAAAAGGCGGAAAAGGAACGAAACCGTCAGTTGAAGGAAGGGGAAGGAGCGGAAAAGCCCAGGAAGGCGACCAAGGAAATCTTGAGTTTGCCTTCTTCCCCCTTTGATGTCCCCTCCTATCCCCTTTTTCAGACCGGCTCCTTGGCGGCCGAGCAATTCCGAAAACTGAGGACCTTCTTACTTAAGACGGAATCGCTGAGGACGATCATGGTCACCAGCGCCCTTCAAGGGGAAGGCAAGACCTTCGTTTCCGCCAATCTGGCCGTGGGTATTGCCTTCGACCTCCACCTCCATGCCCTGTTGGTGGATTGCGATCTGCGCAATCCTTCTTTGGCTTCCCATTTCGGGATTCAAGACGGCAAAGGACTTTCCGATTACCTCCTGGGGAAGGAAGACCTTGGGTCTTTGATCACCCGGTCCAGACTGGAAAGATTGTCCTTGATCCCCGGAGGGGAGGTTTCGGTCAATCCCGCGGAATTGGTGGGGTCCAAGAAGATGGAGGCCTTGGTGGAGGAACTGAAAAACCGCTATGACGACCGCTACATCGTTTTCGACACCACCCCCATCTTGGCCACTTCCGAACCGGAGATCTTGAGCGAGCTGGTGGATGGGATCATCCTCGTCGTCAGGGCCGGGGCTACGCCGAGGGAAACGATCCAAGAGGCCCTTCGCCACATCGGCAAGGAGAAGGTCTTGGGGATCGTCTTGAACCAGATCGAGTTCAAATCCAGCGGCCTTTTCCAGAAATATTTCGGTGCCGACGGATATTATTATTCTTACGGTTACGGATACGGGTACGGCAAGAAAAAGGATCGGAAAAAGGGGAAGTAGTTCCTTAATTCCCTACAACCCCAAGCAACGCAAAAAGACCTATAAACCTTCATTTTTAGGATGCTCCATGTATCCGAAAGGGCGGTAGCCTGAGCTGAAGCCATGAAAAAGCCATTTTTCAAAGCCAAAGAAAAGGGCGAGTCCGCCGTCTTTGTCGAAGGAGCGGCCTATACGACGGCGGTAAGCCTACGGGAAAGCGCGTCGCCGGCATCCGAGGCGGTGAAGGGGACGACCGGGGTTGAATACCTCGGCCTGGGTGAGGATTTCTTATCCCCTGAGGAATTCCGGGATCAATTGCGTCGGGAAAAGCGGCGGGCGGAACGCTCCCAGGCCCCCATGTCCATTATCCTTTTTCAATTGAGCGATGGGGTTCTGGAGAACCGCTATCGGCTGAAGAACTTTTTGGAGGCGTTGAAGAGCCGGACCCGGGAGACGGACATCAAAGGCTGGGTGGACCCGAAAACGGTGGGGACGATCCTTTTGGACACCAACGGGGTGGGGATGCAGCGTTGTCTGGCTTCTGTCCGTCAAGGGAACGAAAGCGCCTTGGCCTCCGTCTTGACCGGCAGTTATCCCGATTCCATCTTTGAAGAACTCCTGGACGATTCCAAGACCGAACCGGATCTCTTTCTCTTTGAGCTGGATGAGAGGAATCGAAAAAGGTCCCTCGCCCGGCGGTGTAAAAGGGCCTTGGATGTTTCGGGGGCTTTGGTTGGCCTGGTCCTTTTCAGTCCCATCATGTTGGCGGCCGCCCTGGCGGTAAAGCTGTCTTCCCCCGGCCCGGTGATCTTCAAGCAGGTCCGCCTGGGCCGGAAGGGTAGACGCTTCAATTTCTATAAGTTTCGCTCCATGTATGCGGATTGCGACCACCGTTGCCATAAGGATTATGTGACTAAGCTGATCGAAGGGAAACATGAGGAAGTAAATCAAGGGGATGAGGGAGAGCCTTGTTACAAGCTTAAGAACGATGAACGCATAACCCCTGTAGGCCGGATCCTTCGCCGTTTGAGTATTGACGAGTTGCCCCAATTGTTCAATGTCCTCAAGGGGGAAATGAGCCTGGTCGGACCCAGACCGCCCATCCCCTATGAAGTGGAGAAATACCAACCCTGGCACCTGAGGCGGATCCTGGAGATCCAACCGGGGATCACCGGCCTTTGGCAGGTGGAGGGTCGAAGCCGAACTTCTTTCAATGAGATGGTCCGATTGGACCTCCGGTATCTTAAAAATTGGTCTCTTTGGCTGGATATCAAAATACTGCTCAAAACGATCAAGGCGGTCTTTGAGGCCAAAGGGGCCGTCTAAGGAGGCATTGTTCATGAAAATCGCCGTTATAGGTTGTGGGTATTGGGGTCCCAATCTCATCCGCAATTTTTACCAACTCAATAAGGTGGACGAAATCTTTTGTTGCGACCAGGACCCGAATCAGTTGGAGCGCATGAAAAAACTGTTTCCCTCGGTCCAGACCTTTCGGGACCATCGGGAACTTTTGGACAGGGAGGATTTGGACGGAGTGGCCATCGCCACGCCGGTGGCCACCCATTATCCCTTGGCCCGGGCCTTTTTGGAAAAAGGCAAGCATGTCCTGGTGGAGAAGCCCTTGACCCATTCCTTGGAAAGCAGCCTCGCATTGGTCAAGACGGCCGAAGAAAACAAAAGGATCCTGATGGTCGGCCATACCTTCGAATACACGGCGGCGGTGAACAAGATCAAGGAAATCGTCGAAAGCGGTGAGCTGGGAAAAATCCTCTATGTGAGCTGCACCCGCGTCAACCTGGGGCTGTTTCAAAAGGATATCAACGTGGTTTGGGATCTGGCCCCTCATGACATTTCCATCATCCTTTATGTCTTGGGGGAATTCCCCAAGGCGGTCAGTTGTCAAGGTCGGGCCCATTACAAGCAGGGGCTGGAGGATGTGGCCGTGACCACCTTGCACTTTAACAGCGGGCTGATCGCTTTCATCCACAACAGTTGGCTGGACCCGAAGAAGATTCGTCGGACGACCATCGTCGGAACCCGGAAGATGTTGGTTTATGACGACATCAAATCCCAGGAAAAGATCAAAATCTACGACAAAGGGCTGGAGATCCCGCCTTACTACGACACCTTTGCCGAATTCCATTTCGCTTATCGAAGCGGGGACATCCATAGCCCGCGGATCGACGAATACGAACCCCTGCGCAAGCAATGCGATACCTTTTTGGAATGCATCCGTCAGGGTATCAACCCTCCCACGGACGGAAATAATGGATTACGGGTGGTCTCCGTGTTGGAGGCGGCTACCCGATCCTTGCGAAACGGCGGCCGGGAGGTGGCCTTACGATTACCCAAAGAGAAAAAGGAAATCCGTAACGGTGGAACCGGGTTTCCTATCTTTTCCGGGGAAGAGGCCTTGACTCAGAAGGACGCCCCTCTCTGGGTGGTCAAGAAGGGAGGCGGCCGCTAAATGGAATATGTCTCTATCGCTCCCGATGTCAAACTGGGCAAGAATGTCAAAATCTATCGCTTCGTCAACCTCTACGGCTGCACCATCGGCGACGAGACCAAGATCGGGACCTTCGTCGAGATCCAGAAGAACGCCGTCATCGGAAAACGGTGCAAGATCTCCAGCCACACCTTCATCTGCGAAGGGGTGACCATTGAGGATGAGGTCTGCATCGGTCACGGTGTGACCTTCATCAACGACAAGTATCCTCGGGCCACCACGGAAGACGGCCGCCTCAAGGGTGATGAGGATTGGGCGGTGGAGCCCATTGTGGTCAAAAAAGGGGCCTCCATCGGTTCCGGATCCACCATTTTGGGCAATGTCACCATCGGGGAAGAGGCCATCGTCGGCGCCGGCAGCGTAGTCACCCGAGACGTCCCGCCCCGGACCATCGTCGCCGGCAACCCCGCCCGGGTTTTGAGAGAAATATAGAGTCCGGAGTTCGAAATACAGGATCGAGGACCGAGGATCGAGGATCCAACATCCAGCATCCAGCATCACGAGTTCAGAGTAAACCCAATCAACCCAATCAACCCAAGCAACCCAAGCAACCCAATCAACCCTTGGTAACCTCCATTGAAAATCCTTCATTTTGAGGATATCGAGGCTTGGCAGGAAGCAAGGATCTTGGTCCGGATGGTCTATGAATTGATAAATACCAAAGGGATGTTAACCAGAGACATTCGTCTGACAACTCAACTGCAAAGCGCCGCTGTTTCGGTAATGGCCAATATCGCTGAAGGTTTTTCAAGAAAAACAAACAAGGAATTCGTGCAATTTCTTTTTATTTCGAAAAGTTCAGCAGCGGAAGTTCAAAGCCATTTATATGTCGCCCTTGATCAAAAATATATTTTCGAGGATGCTTTTCAAAAAGTTTATTGCCAGGCTGAAAAAGTAGCGAAAATGATTTCCGGTTTTATAAAATATCTATCCTCTCAACCCAACAAACCCAACAAACCCAAGCAACTCAAGCAACCCAATCAACTCAAGTAACCCAATAACCCAAGTAACCCAATCAACCCAATAAACCCAAGTAACCCAATCAACCCATTCAACGAGAAACCATGCACATCCCATTTTTAGATCTCAAAGCCCAATATCAATCCATCAAAGAAGAAATCCAATCGGCTTTGGCCGAAGTGATCGCCCAAACGGCCTTTGCCGGCGGCCCTTTTGTGGCCCGATTTGAGCAGGCCTTCGCCGAATTTTGCGGCTGCCGGGAGGCCGTAGGGGTAGGCAGCGGTACGGAAGCCCTGTGGATGGCCTTGTTGGCCCTGGGTGTTGGACCGGGGGATGAAGTCATCACCGTGCCCAATACCTTTATCGCCACGGCCGAGGCCGTGTCCTTTTGCGGGGCCAAGCCGGTCTTTGTGGATATAGACGAACGGACCTATAACCTCGATCCGAACAAGCTGGAAGACTTCCTGAAAAAACAGGATAAAGGGACAAAGGTAAAAGAAACAGGAGAATCCTGGCGCCCTGTTTCTCGATCATCCGGCGCAGGTCGCCTGAAGGCCATTGTGCCGGTCCACCTTTACGGCCAGCCGGCGGACATGGATCCGATCCTGGAGCTGGCCGAAAAATACGGTTTGGCGGTGATCGAGGACGCCTGCCAGGCCCACGGCGCGGAATACAAAGGGCGGCGGGCCGGTTCGATGGGGGCGGCCGGCTGTTTCAGCTTTTACCCCGGCAAAAATCTGGGGGCGTACGGTGAGGCGGGGGCGGTGACCAGCAACAACCCGGAATTGGCTGGGTGGATCAGGACCTTCCGCGACCACGGGCAGCCCAAGCGGTATTACCATGATCGGGTAGGCTGGAACGGCCGCATGGACGGGTTTCAAGGGGCGGTGCTCGGGGTGAAGCTCCCCCACCTTGAGGGATGGAACAACCAAAGGAGGGAAAAGGCCGATTTATACCGCCGTTATCTGGGAGAGATGGAGGAGATCCTTCTCCCCGCCGAAGCCGAATACGCCCGGCACATCTATCATATCTACCCCATACGGGTGAAAAACAGGGATGAGGTGATCCAGGCCCTGACCGAAAAGGGGGTGAACTGCGGTATCCATTATCCCCTGCCCATCCATTTGCAAAAGGCCTATGCCTTTTTGGGGCACAAGGCCGGCGACTTTCCGACGGCCGAGACCGTGGCCTCGGAATTGATTTCCCTCCCCATGTACCCGGAACTTACGGAGGAACAGATCGTCTATGTGGCCGAGTGTTTGAAAGAGGCCGTGGTCCCTTAGGAGAAGGTTTGAGCCCGTTCCTCGCAAAGGATGCGGCGGGGCTGTTCCCGCCTAAGGAGATGCACTTAGTCTTCGTCAATCCCCTTGACCTCCCCGACTGGGACCAAAAAATCCAAACCTTCGCCGACTTTTCCTTTTTTCATAACGCCGCCTGGGCCCGGGTGTTGACCGAAACCTACGGTTATCAACCGTTTTATCTGGTTGGGCAGGAGGACGGTGAATGGATGGCCGTGGCGCCGGTTATGGAGGTCCAAAGCCCCTTCACCGGTCGAAGGGCAGTGGGCCTCCCTTTCAGCGATCTTTGCCCGCCCCTTCTGCGGGAACCTCAATGGTTTAACGCCCTGTTTGAAAGGTTGAAACAAACGGGGGAACAACGAGGCTGGCGGTACATAGAATTACGAGGTCACGAGACTTATCCGGAGGGGCAGCCATTTCATGCCGCTTATTATCTGCACAAGATAGATCTTGGGGGTGATGCGGATAACCTGTTCAAGGGGTTGAAGGACGGCTTCAAAAGGAATATTCGTAAGGCGGAACGGGAAGGGGTTCGGGTGGCATTTCGTCGGGATTTAGAGGCGGTTAAGGCCTTTTGCCGACTCAACACTTTGACCCGCCGGGAACACGGTCTGCCCCCACAACCTTTTCGTTTTTTTGTCAATCTTCAGCGCTTTATTCTGGCCCGGGACCTGGGTTTCGTGGCCTTGGCCGAATACCAAGGCAAAACCATCGCCGGGGCGGTTTTTTTCCGGTTCGGAGGAAAAGGCGTTTATAAATACGGGGCATCGGATAAAAACTACCAACACCTTAGGGCCAACAACTTGTTGTTTTGGGAAGCGATCAAACACTTGGCCGAAACCGGCATTGGGGAACTGGATTTAGGCCGGACCGACCCGGATCAAGAAGGCCTGCGCCGTTTCAAAAAGGGCTGGGGGGCCCGGGAAACGGTGGTTTACTACCTGCGCTATGATTTGAAGAAAAGAACCTTTCTCCCGGCCGAAGAAAAAAGATCAAACCTTCCGGAAAAGATCTTAAGCCGCCTGCCCGCCCCGGCCCTTCGCTTTCTCGGCCGCCTGGCTTATAGGCATATGGGATGATGAATGGGGAAAGGTGAAAAGTAAAAGGTGAAAGGTGAAAAGTAAAAGGTGGATATGGACCTTTCTCTTTTCCCCTTTTCCCATTCCCCATTCCCTATTTCCCTTTTCCCTTTTACATTTCCCCTTTTACCAATAAAGGATTGGCCATTGAGACCCCATAAGAAATTGGAAGTTTGGAAAAATGCGATGGAGTTGGCAAAGAGCATATATAAGGTTACGGAATTATTTCCATCATCGGAACAATTCGGATTAGCCGCTCAAATGCGAAGGGCTGCGGTATCCATACCAAGTAATCTGGCGGAGGGTGCCGCAAGGTCCTGGAAAAAAGAATTCTTACAATTTATTAATATCGCTCAGGGGTCCATAAGTGAACTCGATACACAAATCGAATTGGCAAAAGAATTAGGATTTATCAGCCAAAAAGATTATGATTCATTCCTCTTACGTTTAACCGTACTTTCCAAACAATTATATGGGTTGACCGGTAAGATTCGTTCAAAGAACATGAAAGCGTAAATGGGGAAAGGTAAAAGGTAAAAAGTAAAAGGGGAAAAGTGAAATGTAAAGGGTGAAAAGTGAAGGGTAAAAGGTCAAAGGTGGTGAAGAACCATTTTCCTTTCACCATTCACTTTTTACATTTTCCCTTTCACCAAAACATGGTTTTTCTCAATTTTTACTATTCAATCAAACCCCTCATCCCCCGGCGGGTGCAGATCGCCGTCAGGCGGCAGATTGTGCAGCACCAGCGAATCAAATACCGGGATATCTGGCCTATTGATGAAAGGGCCGGCCGGAGGCCGGATGGTTGGCCGGGCTGGCCGGAAGGAAAGCAATTCGCCTTGGTCCTGACCCACGATGTGGAAAGCAGGAGAGGCCTGGAAAAGGTCCTGCCCCTGGCCCGAATGGAAAAAGAAATGGGTTTTCGTTCTTGTTTCAACTTCGTGGGGCGGGATTACCCGGTTTATGATCAAATCCGCAAGACCTTGGCCGACATGGGTTTCGAGGTGGGGGTCCACGGGTTGACCCATAAAGGCAATCTCTTTCGTTCCCGTAGGGTCTTCGAAAGCCAAAAAGACCAAATAAATAAAATTCTGAACGACTGGAAGGCCGTCGGTTTCCGGGCCCCTTCCATGTACCATAATTTAGAATGGCTGGGGGAGCTGGACATCGCTTACGACATGTCCACCTTCGATACCGATCCTTTCGAACCCCAACCCGACGCCGTTCGAACCATTTTCCCTTTTTGGGTCCCAAGCCGTTTAGGCAAAGGGTTCGTGGAACTGCCCACGACCTTACCTCAGGACCATACCCTTTTTATTGTCATGAACCAAAAAGACGCCGCCATTTGGAAACAGAAACTGGATTGGATCGCTCAAAAAGGCGGCATGGCCCTGCTTAACGTCCACCCGGATTATATTTCGTTTGATAACCAGCCGGACAATTATTCTCAATATCCGCTCCGGTTTTATGAAGACTTCCTGAAAAACATCAAAGCCCATTATGACGGCTGCTACTGGCATCCTTTGCCTCGGGAAGTCTCCCAATATTTTAAAAAACTTGTCCCCTGTCAAGGTAATAAACCGTTTGAAACTGAAGCCGGCGACCCACGAGCCGAAAATGCCTCATAATCTTCGACCCATGAGCTATCTTATTTCCCCCTCGCTCTATGTTCCTCGATCCTCGATCCTCGAACCTCGTACCTCGCTCCCTGTACCTCGCTCCTCGTACCTCGAACCTCGAACCTCGTGCCTCGTGCCTCGTACCTCGTTCGAGAATAACTATTAGTACTAAAATCGGTGTGTCTATTCCATGAGAATCGCCCATGTGGCATACACATTTATTGAAGAGGATACCAGGGTCCTCCGTTATATAACCGCTTTGACGGAACAGGGTCACGAGGTGGAGGTGTTTTGCCTCAAAAAGCCCGGCCAGCCCTGGAAAGGAAATGCGGCCGGCGGCACCCTTTTCCGTCTCCAGAAAAGGGAGCTTGACGAAACCTCTCCTCTTTCTTATTTCGTCAAGATCCTTAGGTTTTTTTTTGTTTCCGGAGCATGGCTTTCTCTAAGGCATGCCTTTCGACCATTTCGACTGATTCATGTCCATAATGTGCCTGATTTTTTAGTATTTGCCTCATGGCTTCCTAAACTTACAGGGGCAAAGATTATTTTGGATATACACGATATCCTGCCTGAGCTTTACGCACATAAGTTTCACAGATCAAAGGGTTCATTTATTTTTAAGGCGCTTTTGCAAGTAGAAAAATTATCCACCCGATGGGCTGATCATGTTATTGTGGCCAATGATATCTGGTTGGATAGGCTAACCCAACGGTCGGTAAAAGGCGATAAATGTACGGCCATGATCAATTATCCGGATACATTACTTTTCAAACCCGGACCGGGCAAATCCAAATTTGACTCTGACGGCCGATTTGTTCTCTTGTATCCCGGATCGCTGAACCGTCATCAAGGGCTCCATGTGGCGATCGAAGCGATGGGGATGCTAAGGGAGAGGATCCCCAAGGCGGAACTTCACATCTACGGTGGAGGCCCAACCCTGGAGGATCTCAAGAAATTGGTACGGCGGCTGGGCCTGGAGGAAAAGGTTTTTTTTCAACCCTCGCTTCCCTTATCTCAAATAGCGCAAGTTGAAAAGGAAGCGGACGCCGGTGTGGTTCCTAAACTCGCCGACGGCTTTGGCAACGAGGCCTTCAGCACCAAGAGTATGGAATTCATGGCCTGCGCAGTGCCCGTGATTATAAGTAGGACCTTGATTGATACAACTTATTTCACCGATGATCATGTCTGGTTCTTTAACCCTGGAGATCCTGCTTCTCTTGCCGATACCATTTACAAGGTTTATTCCAATCCAGATGAGGTTCGCGCCAAAGTAAAGGCAGCCCTTGACCTGGTCTCAAAAAACAACTGGGAGGTGAAAAAACACCAATACCTAAACCTGGTCAAGTCTCTGGTGAACGCTTAATGCCGCGGATTGATCGTTTTTTAAGTATCCATTTTTTTTATCCGCTTCTAAGGCTGCGAAGGCAAGACCCTGAACCTTTTATCTCCATTCTCATGTATCACAGTATCTCCGATGAATTGGAATTAGGACCCGCTTATTACCGGCTGAATACCTCCCCCAAACGCTTTTTCGAACAGATGCAATTTCTAAAAGAGCATGGTTACAAAGTCATATCTCTTTCCGATGCCCTTAATTTGCATTCAATTTTGCCCACTTTACCCAACCCAATGAACCCAAGTAACTCTATAAACCCAAGCAACCCAAGCAACCCTCAAACGAGATATGCTTCACGAGGAACGAGGATCGAGGAACGAGGATCGAGGACCGATGATCCAGCATCCAGTATCCAGTATCATGAGTTCAGAGTTCAGAGTAACCCAAGCAACCCAATAAACCCAAGCAACCAAAGTAACCCAAGCAACCCAAGTAACTCATATGTTGTTATCACATTCGACGATGGTTATCAGGATTTTATGACCTTTGCATTACCCATACTCATGGATCTGGGGTATTCGGCCACCATATATTTACCCACTGGATTTATAGGCAATAACGGAAGAACTGAATTCAAGGGAAAACCTTGCCTCACCTGGTCGGAAGTACGCCTCTTGAGCGAGTCCGGAATAGAATTGGGGTCTCACACAGTGACCCACAGTAAACTTTGGGAGCTATCTTGGTCCCAGGTGGAAGAAGAACTAAGGGCCTCAAAGCAAACGATAGAAGACGAAACCGGCAGACCGGTCCGCCACTTTTCCTTTCCATTCGCTTACCCTGCCGACCGAAAATGGGAAGCCTTTTTTCAAAAGAAGCTCAAGGGGTGTGGCTATATTTCCTGTGCGACGACCAAGGTAGGCCGCTATCGCATAAGCTCAAGCCCTCTTTCCCTGAATAGACTTCCCGTCAATGACACGGATGATCTTCGCCTTTTCGAGGCCAAGCTGTTAGGTGGATACGACTGGGTTTCAAAAATGCAGTCTATTTACAAACCTTTGAAGTCTTACCTCACGGCTGAAAGTCTCAAGAATCTAAGAAAGTAGAGGGGTTAGGTGAAGGGCAGTGAATGAACCCTGTTATGTCGTCATAACGCCTGTTAGAGACGAAGTTGATTATGTGGGCTTGACTTTCCAATCCATGATATCCCAAACCATTAAGCCCGCCGAGTGGATAATAGTTGACGACGGATCAAAGGATGGAACTGGGGAGCTTCTCGATAAACTTTCTCGGCCATTTCCCTGGGTGAAAGTGATTCATCGGCCCGACAGAGGATTTAGAAATAGGTTCGGGGGAGAAATAGAGGCATTCAGCGAAGCCTTGTCGTTCGTTAAAATAAACCACTGGGAATTTATTGTTAAACTTGATGGAGATGTTTCGTTTGATTCCGAATATTTCGAGCATTGTTTAGGAGAGTTTTTGAATGATCCAAAACTTGGAATCGGTGGAGGGACGGTTTATGTGTTTAAAAACAATGAACTAATCATTGATTCACCCGGTGATCCTCCTTTCCATGTCAGGGGTGCAACAAAGATTTACCGAAGGGCTTGTTGGGATAATATTAAGCCGTTGGTCCAGGGTCCAGGATGGGATACGATTGACGAGGTGAAGGCAAATTATTTTGGCTGGAGTTCCCGATCCTTTCCCCAGGTGAAAATCATCCAGCACAAACCAACCGGTTCAAGTGATGAAACATTTCGGAATTGGTTTAACAGTGGATTGGCGAATTATCATGCTGGTTACCACCCAATATTCATGTGGGGAAAGTGTCTGAAAAGAGTTATAGAAAAACCCTTTTTTATTGCAAGTCTAGGACTTATGTGTGGCTTTATATCTGGTTATCTAAAAGGAATTACTCGATCTGCACCCGAGGACGTCGTCGCCTATTTAAGACGAGAGCAATTGAATTGTATATTAGGTAGGCTAAGTATTTATACAAACAATAAATGATGAAATATGCTTACAACATACCAGGATTAGTCGACATTTCCATCATTATAGTCAACTGGAATTCCGTGGATTATTTGATGGAATGCGTTGATTCTATATATCGAGAAACCAATTCAGTTTCCTTTGAGATTATTGTCATTGACAATGCCTCTTATGATGGCTGCGGTGAAAGGCTCGCCGAAAAATATCCTGGTGTCGTTTTTATTCAAAGCCCGATCAATCTTGGATTTTCAAAAGCAAATAACTTGGCCGCCTCGCAGGCCAAAGGCAAAATCCTTCTATTCTTAAACCCCGATACAAAAGTCCTCGATAGAGCCTTAGAGCGTCTTTATTTTTTATACATAAAATTGCCAAATTGCGGAGTTTTAGGTTGCAAACTTCTAAATAGTGACGGTTCTTTCCAAGAAAGCTGCGTATTGCCGTTTCCAAATATTATAAACACAGTTTTAGATTCTCACCTGCTTTTTCGGTTACACCCTAAAGGCAAGTTATGGGGGTGGACCCGGCTTTACAATAAAAAAGAACAGATATTTGAAGTGGACGCTGTCTCTGGTGCATGTTTAATGATAGGAGCTTCTATATTTCAGAAATTAGGGGGGTTCGGCGAAGAATATTTTATGTATTCGGAAGATGTAGACCTATGTTACAAAGCTCATAAAATGGGGTTAACCAATTATCACAGTAATCAAGTTGCAATTATTCATTATGGTGGAGGGAGCACCCCAAAGAAAGTAAAATCAGTGTCAAACGTTCGCATGATGGAATCGAGATTTAAGTATTTTCTAACACACCTTGGAAGGCCCACTGCTTTGGCCTTTCGGGTTTCCATGTTTTTGTCTTCAGTGTGCAGGATGGCCTTACTTGTGATTTCATGGCCGGTAATTGCTTTTTTAAAAATAAGATATGATGTCAGGACTGCATTAGCAAAGTGGGCCGCAGTTATTTTTTGGTCAACAGGGTTATTCCATCCTCAAATACCTGAAAGTAACTCTGGAAAGAAGACTTTCTAATGAACCAAGTTACGGTAATATTTTTAATATTAGCATCTGTTGTTCTAATCGCTTCACCCAGAAAATGGGCACCACTCCCTTTTCTGATGACGGCTTGTTATATTACATTAGGGCAAGTTATTAAAGTTGGTCCATTCCATTTTATGGCAATAAGAATTCTCATTGCCGTGGGATTGATCAGAGTTCTTATTCGCAGAGAAAAACCCGCAGGGGGTCTGAACGGACTTGACTGGCTCATTATTTTTTGGGGTATTACGGCCATATCCGTATCCCCTTTTCACAAAGATCCAGAAGCTACATTCATTAACCATTTAGGCCGAGCTTACGATACACTTGGCATTTATTTGCTCATGCGATCTTTCGTTCGTACCCCTGAAGAAATAAAGGGCCTAATTAGTGTAATAGCAATAATCCTTGTTCCCGTTGCGCTTGAGATGTTTCATGAACAGATCACCCATAAAAATCTTTTCTCTTTTTTGGGTGGAGTCGGTGAAATTCCAGAATTCAGAGAAGGCCATTTTAGGTCTCAAGGGCCATTCCGCCATGCAATTATCGCGGGAACAGTAGGTGCTGTCTGCTTGCCTCTCATGGTAGGTATATGGCGTAAATTCCGTTTGTCTGCAAAAATAGGAATGGTGGCTTGCTTAACCATGATAGTGACGTCTTTTTCAAGCGGGCCTGTGATGAGTTTACTTTATGGAATATTAGCCCTTTTTTTGTGGCGTTATAGACATTACACCAAACAAATGTTCGTTGCAGCTATTTTGGGTTATATATTTCTCGATTTAGTAATGAAAGCTCCACCGTATTATTTAATTGCCCGGATAGATATTACTGGAGGAAGCACTGGCTGGCACAGGGCAAGGCTGATAGAATCAGCCATAGAACACCTTAATGAATGGTGGCTTTTCGGAACCGATTATACACGTCACTGGATGCCTACCGGAGTTTCGTGGAGTCCGGATCATACCGATATTACGAACCATTATATAATGATGGGTGTTCTTGGTGGAATTCCTTTAATGTTTTTTTTTATTTTGCAATTGTGGCGTGGATTTAAGTATGTAGGCAGTGTAGTGCGTAATAATATAAATCGAGATGTCCAATTTTTGGCATGGTCCCTTGGAAGCGCTTTATTTGCTCACGCTGTTACCTGCGTTGGCGTATCCTATTTTGATCAGTCATTTATCTTTCTATATTTGACTCTGGCAATGATTTCTTCAATGACAATGTTTAAGGGCAAAAGTGGCGAAACGGATCTGGCTAAAAGGATCAAATAAATTCTTGATGCCAATACCTTTTCAATATTTTTGACAAAGAAGACAATTTTTGTAAATAATTGTAGCTCCTCTTTGATAAAAAGACATGTATTTTCAGTAAGATGGACTATTATATAATATGGTATATATTTTGCATTAATGTTTGTATGGGATTGAGATTTAATCGTCAGATAAAAAAGGATAGAGAAAAAAGAAATGATCGAAGAAATCAGAAATAAATGAGATGACTAACATATTGAATTTGTGCGGTATTTGAAAGGAGTAAAAGTAATGCTAAGGAAAATAAAAAAATGGGAGCAGGCGTTGCCATTAATCACCAAAATTAATATGTTTTGTTTTTTTATATTTATTGCCCAAGCTTGGTCCCCTGCAATGTACGCTGCACAATATTATGTGGCCTCTAATGGGAATGATGCCAATCCAGGTACGCAAGAACTTCCTTGGAGGACGATACAAAAAGCAGCAAATACGGCAGCGGCGGGCGATATCATCGTCGTAAAAAGCGGAACCTATGAAGAACGCGTAAAACTCCCAACCGGTAAGTCTGGGAGTCAAGACGCGAAGATTACCTTTAAAGCAGACCCGCGAAGATCGGTATACATGAAAGGATTTCAAGGAGATAGAAACAATTATATACGAATAGAAGGGTTTAACATAACCTATGAGGCTGGAGGCTGGCTCGGAGGAGGAATATGGCTGGATGGGAACAATTGGGAGATTATAGATAACTACTTTTACGATGTAGCCGGATCGGCAATACAACCAACATGGCAAAGTGGTAGGAGTACTAATAATGTATATTTGGCGAAAAATAAAATGTATAAATGCAATAAGGGATTTATTGTATCAGGGTCAAATTGGCTTGTGGAACAAAATGAAGTTGAGCGCCTCGTCTATTACAATGAAGATGCTGATTATTCAAGATTCTTTGGGGAAAACCATATAATAAGAAACAATTTTTTCCATGGTACCAGGGCAGAAGAAATCGGTTCGTCCCATGTTGATGGATTTCAAACATTTGATAATAATGGAAATATTGCAAGAAATATAATTATAGAGAATAATAAGGTATTTGGTTTTTTCCATGAAGGAATAATGATAGGCAACGCCACACCCGGTGCCATGGAAAATATTACAGTCAGAAATAATATATTTACGAATTCCGCCAGTTGGGGTATATGTGCCTATGGTGTTTCAAATTTAAAAGTATTTAACAATGTTTTTGCGAATATAAGTAGCAGTGCGATTGGGTTTAGAGCCTACTCAAACGGGCCCATAACGACTGGAGAAATTAAAAATAATATTTTTTATATTTTTAGTGCTCCATATTGGACGGATGGTGGTTCAATAGTCGATGCACGAAATAATATATTATATAAAGGTAATGGTTCCGTGGATCCCCTGCAATATCCTAATGATATATGCAATAAGGATCCTAAAATGTTAAATCCGTCTGGCTTTGATTTTCGTTTGCAGCCAAGTAGCCCCGCAATTGATTCTGGTGTTCCTTTGGCAGGATTTGATTATGATATTATGGGAATATCAAGACCCCAAGGCGCTTCTTGGGATATTGGTGCGTATGAGTTTAAGAGCGATAATGTTTCTCTGAGCTCCCCGAGAAATTTTCGTGTTATGACGTCGTATTAGTTGCGCTTAAATCAGACATTTTACCTATTTTGATTCATAATTTACGATTATTTTTTTGGTAAGAGGGTATCAATCCCAAAGTTAGGTGAAATTTAAAAGGTGGCTAATTTTTTATACGGCCTCTTTAAATCGCTGGATATCGTTTTTGAAAGCTACTCGAAGGAGATACAAACACCTAGTACCGTTTACAGGTCAAGTAAAAAAAGGTGTTAGAAATTGACGCAGACGACACTGGTTTCTTTTTTCATACGGTTCAACTAAATTCTCCGTTCTTTACCCGTTCGGGACAAGCGTTCCTGGCGCGCATTATCCGTGGGGCGATGGACCCGGCTCAGGTGAAGTAGCATTTCCAGATCCTTGATTAGCCTTCTGGTTTTCCTGGCGGTTTTCGGCAATCCCAGGTCGGTCCAAAGCATGGGCTTGTGCTCCCCCCGTTCCAGACCTTCGTTAAAATAAGCCAACGTTAATAGCTACTGGACCTTTTTCTGGGGCACGGTCGGGACAATCTCCCAGGCCATGATATATATACGATAACAGGTGGAAGGGCTGACAGAATACCCTTCCTGTCTCAAAACCCCACTGATCCGGCGATGGCTTAACTGGGGCTCGGCCTGCTTCTTCTTCATGACGGCCCGGGCTTCAACCTCCGTTAAGGCCAGAATAGAGATGGAGGCCGAAGCCCTCGGGGTCCGCTTAAGCCAGCCATAATAGGTCGAACGGCTGACCCCCAGGGATCTGAGGGTCTTGGCCTTTTGGATGCCTTTGGCGTAACGGTCTTCCACCTCTTGAATAATCCGTTCCCTCTGTGCCGGACCATAACGGCATCCCTTCAGACGGTTACTCAGACCAAGTTCATCTTTTTTTTTAACAACATCAACTCCTGGCTTAATAGGGATACCGTCTCTTTCCGTTTCTGGTTCTCGACCCGTAACTGCTTCACCTCCGGATCCACTTTCGGACGGGCGCCCCTCAAATAGGTCTGGGCACCCTGTTCCATGGCCCTTTTCCATCGGTATAAGGTTTGGGGATGGATTTGATGCTTTTGGGCTACTTCCACCCCGTTGCCGCTTTGCTCCCATTCCCTCAAAATC